>Ga0180892_13_pt1 | contig 540961 bp, 570 predicted proteins | sample Deesub1362A_J573_FD_124160 | JGI IMG/M metagenome (GOLD analysis project Ga0180892, IMG submission 124160) | Candidatus Geothermarchaeota archaeon JdFR-14
GGGTTTGGAGAGGAATATGATAAGGAGAAACATGGATATAAGGTCCATGTTAAGGCAATGACTTATCATGAGATGGAGATTGTTGAGGAGGGGGATAGGGTAGTAATTAGGTATGTTGTCGACATATAGTTCTAAACGTGTTTTGTCATGAGAAAGATCTCTTACAAATACCTGTATACCATGCTAGTGACGGTGATAACCTCATTCTATATGACCTATAATGTATTAACCAGCTACGACATACTTACCGTAAGCAACTTGATAAGTATCCAATGGATACTGAAGACCGGGTGGATAGACGAATACTTTCTTGAATGGGGATTTTATACCTCTAGTATACTATACTATCCACTGTACAGCTACCTAGGCACTCTATTAACAAGGTTATTCCTAGCTCTCTGCCTCATCATAATCCTCGTAAAATACGTTGACCTTGGGGAGAAGAACTATCTCATTCCACTGATTATGCTTTCACTCTATACAGGGGACTTGCTGACACCTATACTTGTCTCCATGATATACCTCTCCAGAGGAGTTGGAGAGACATACAAGGATATATTTGGAGTGGCTCTGGGACTCCATGAACCGATTCTCGCCCTTCCTTTCATCTATAGGAGGGCAAGGGAAAAGAGATTTTACTATACAGGACCATATTCAGTATTTCTCATAGCCACGGCATACATATACAGATATAGGTATATAAACGGCTATAGAATGCTGATGGATCCATGGATACTGGCTATAGTCGCCTCGACATACATTATCTACTTTATCCTGAGAAGGCTAGATAGATACGCCGTCTATGCAGTATTGGCGATGCCTATAACCATTCAAGGAACGTATCTATTGACATGCTCCTATGATAGGATTGAGAGGAGGAGGGATTGGAGGAGGATAGAGACTGTGGCACTAGTTTTACTAGTATCAATCGCCTCAATAACGCCAATACTGTATTCATATGCCGCTGGAAACGCTCCGCTTGAGATCAATCCAGGGATCGAGGAATTTATAGGTAGCCACGTGGATAGAGGAGATGTTGTTCTCCTAGCGACAGCCAATCCCAATGTAATGAAGATACTAGTCGATAATAACAATCATATTGTCTACTATGGAGACGCGAGAAGCTGGAACTGGAGTGACAGAAGTGAGATCAGCCGTAGAATCAGAGAGATGACCTCAATAAGCTACTCCAAATGCATTAAATATATTATAATAGAGAAGGGGAGTCTTACCAGCGACTGGTTTCCATCATATACATTCAGGGAATATAAGATTGGGTATAATATCCCGAGGGATACCTTCCTCATCATATTGGAAAACAAGTACATACCTCGACGAAGCCCATACTTCTATCCCCTCAAGATATATAACTCCACGGGGGCTCATGATGTACTTCGGAGTAACTACACTGGATACTGGGCGAATACAACGCTTAACATAACTCGGGATAAGGATATGGGGATAAGGATATTTGGAGGGAACGAGACGTACAGTGTATATCTAAAATTCTCTCTAGATAAGGCTCATGCCATGAAAGGAAACGTACTCGTGATATCCGTGGAGAATCCATGGGGGTTGAAGCATATAGAGGTATATGGAGACACTGGGGAGAAGCTGGTCCCCTTATGGAAGGATATAGATACAGGAGCCAATGCAACATATGTCTTAGGAGGCATGAATCTTAGCGGATATATCGGGATCCAGCTTAGGATAGACTCCGTGGGAAACACGTCTATCAAGGAGCTTCAGATACATCCAAATACGGGAGATATACTATGGACGGGCTTTGAACGTGGGAAGATATGGGTTAAAAACGGCGTTGATGCATATCAAGTGGTGAAGCCACAGTTTATCAACGGTATAGACAAAGATATAGTTCTTCAGCCGGAAAAACAGGTTGAAGTCACGATACCTCATCTCGATGGATACGTGATATACATGGCTATATTTATCGCACTAGTAACCCTAGTAATAGGGCTTCTGTTCCCCGCCCCAGGCACTGTATACACTAGGAAAGTAGGTGAGTCATATACATTTGAAGAGAGAGGATTTAGAGGCCTCCTACTCCTTGCTGCCGCAACACCGATAATAATCTATTTAGGGTATACCCCCCAGCTACTTGAGATATCCTGGATAGGTGGAGGCGCCTTGATCTATGCATATATAATGACCATCGCAGTCTACACACTATACAAGCCGGTTGAGAAACAGCTTCCTACTAAGAGGTTGATCCATATTCTACTCATATCCATACCTGTATTAACCACTATATCCACGGTAGTTAAGAGGCTTTATCTATGGAACATCAAGGCTGCCGGCACCTGGTATGTAGAATCCTATTTCTCCCTAGTAGACACTGTGATATACGCTGTTCTATACACCTTCATAGGATATATAATAGCTAGATCAGTTGGTAGAGATGAGAGGGGTGGGAATATCATCCCATTTATACCAGCCCTATATCTATGGACAATGGCTCTAATATACTTCATCGACCTCACGAGAATAGTTCCATCAGATGTTTTTATGTGGATAATGTATCTAAATGCCTATGGATCGAGGGCTATTGCCCCGTTATTCGGGATGGAGATGAGGGTTTTTTCAGAGGCAGGACCATATGGACTCGTGGTGGACTCATACTCACCCCATGGAGGGGCTACAGTCATCTTGGGATGGCCATGTACAGGTATCACAGGCATCTTCTTATATACGGCATTTATGAGCATTGAATACCTAGCTTTAATAAGAGGAAAGGAAGTTGGTAACAGGTTTATACTGGCGACGTATCTCATTGGCCTTGGCATTACCATGCTCCTAAATATCGTCAGGATAACCACGATAATCTATCTAACCGTGAATTATGGAATGGATATTGGCGAGGTCTTTCACAGCGTTGGATACGAGCTTATATTTCTAGTATGGATACTCATATACATCTTCATAGTTGAAAAACTCTCATCCAAAGTATAGAAATACCAAGTGATTATATTATTATAGGATTTAATCCTTGAAAATCAGGTGATTGGGAAAACCGAGATTATATAAGAAAATTGTTTTGACTACTTTAGCCTAACCTCTATAAAGACCTCCTCAGGAACCCTGAGACGAATTAAATGCCTCATAGTACGTTCATTCTGCTCAATATCGATTAGACGTTTGTGAATCCTCATCTCAAACTTGTCCCAGGTCTCTGAGCCCTGTCCACATGGACTACGCCTAGTCGGTATAACCACCCTCCTAGTCGGTAGATATACCGGGCCAGAGTATTTCGAACCCGTTTTCTCAACTATCTCTTTAATCTGGTTTGTAAACTCGTCTAAAACCCTGTGGTTGGTACTCACCAAGATAATCCTTGTCCTAAGATCCCTCGGCATATCAAACACCTAATCATATGATATAAAAAGAGATGGTGAATAAACACCTAACTCATTACTTCTTAATCTTTATGTCAGCAACCTTAGTTACTTCCTTGACGATTCCAGCTGCAACGGTGGTACCCATGTCCCTGATAGCGAACCTACCTAGTTCTGGGAACTTCTGGAACTCCTCTAGGGCGACAGGCCTCAGTGGCTTAAACCTTACTAGGGCAGCGTCACCAGTCTTGAGGAATGATGGATTCTCCTCTACAACCTCACCCGTCCTTGGGTTGATCTTAGCAAGTAGCTCTAGGAATGTAACCGCTACCTGTGCTGTATGGACATGCATTACAGGTGTATAACCTGGTCCGATCGCAGTTGGATGATGTATTACGAACACCTGCCCAATAAACTCCTCAGCAACTGTTGGTGGATTATCAACTGGGCCAGCTACGTCACCACGCCTAATATCCTTCTTGGAGACACCCTTAACGTTGAAACCGATGTTGTCACCGGCCTCAGCCTCCTGAATAGGCCTGTGATGCATCTCGATGGACTTTACCTCACCGACTACACCAGCGGGCATGAATACAACCCTGTCACCAACCCTCATCTTACCTGTCTCAATACGGCCTACTGGCACGGTTCCGACTCCAGTGATTGAATAGACATCCTGGATAGGTAGCCTCAAGGGCTTGTCAATAGGCTTCGGAGGCACTTCAAACTCGTCTAGGGCCTCGATTAGTGTGGGTCCGTCATACCATGGCATCTTATCGGACTTCTTAAGGACATTGTCACCAGTCCATGCGGATACTGGCACGAACCTTATCTTGTCAACCCTGAAACCAAGCTGTTTTAGGAACCTAGATACCTCGTTCTTAATCTCCTCATACCTCTCCTTACTCCAGTTAACCTGGGGATCATCCATCTTATTGATGGCTACCACAATCTGATTTACACCTAGGATCTTAAGGAGAGATGCGTGCTCACGGGTCTGGCCACCTGGGGAGATACCTGCCTCGAACTCACCTGGCCTCGCTGAAACCACTAGGATAGCGACATCAGCCTCACTGGCACCAGTAATCATGTTCTTAATAAAGTCCCTATGGCCTGGAGCATCGATCAATGTATATTCGTATTTTGGTGTCTCGAATCTATAGAATGATAGATCGATTGTAAGGCCTCTCTCCCTCTCCTCCTTAAGCTTGTCCATGACCCACGCATACTTAAAAGACTCCTTACCCAACTTCTTTGCCTCTTCCTCATACTGCCTAATTATACGCTGATCAATGAAGCCTGCTTCGTATAGCAACCTACCCATCAGTGTAGACTTACCATGGTCAACGTGTCCTACCGTAACTAGGTTCATATGTGGCTTCTCTTTAACCATATTTTCCACCTCAACTATCTAAATAACCTAATATCAACAACCTTATAAATACTAAATAAAGGTATATATAAAAATATCTACGTAAAAGGCCTTCTCCCAAGAATTTTACATATGGAAAATATATTTTATATATAAATTGGTAGAGGAATTACCTGGATGATAAGGCTATCCTCTCTATCTCGATCCTCTTGCTAATAGCGTAGCTTGCCTGGTCATTCCTACTAGCCAACATGATCTCTCTAGCCAGGGCCTCCTCCAATGTAATCCGGTTGTTTTTAGCCGTTCTCTTAGCTCCTTCGACGATGTTCCTTAGAGCCACATCTATCCTCCTCAGGGGAGATACGTCTACCGATACGTGGTATGCCGCTCCACCATAGGCGATTGTCGTTACATCCTCACATGGCCCAGCATTCTCAATAGCATATACTAAAAGCTGTATAGGATTCATACCGGTCTCTAACTCTATTATCTTAAACGCTGCTCTTACAACATTTATTGCATGAGCCTTCTTACCACCCATCTTACCCGGGCGCATCAACTTGTTAACCAGCCTCTCAACTATGTTTACAGAGGCCTTACCAAACTTCTTATGCTCATGCCTACCTCCACTCCATGGTAGGAGGACGGGCTTAAGGGATATATAGGGTTGGAGACTGATATCCCTAACCTTAACATCTGAAAATGAGTATCTACCGAAGAGCTTCAGCTCCGCCGGCTTATCCTTCTTCTTCTCCTTAGTCTCCTCAGTCATATAAACACCTCTAAACTTACCTCTTAGGCTTCCTAACCTTACCAGTTATCAAGAGATTCAGTGGGACGCCGTTTACTAGGAAGACCCTATATCTAACACCCGGTAGGTCGCCCATAGCCCTACCCTGAGAGCCTCCGATGCCCTCTATCATGACCTCATCATGCTCATCAACGACGTTGAGAGCACCGTCACCCGGTAGGAAGGCTGTTACCTGCTTACCATTCTTAACAAGCTGGACACGGACACATTTTCTAAGGGCTGAGTTAGGCTGCTTAGACTCTATACCCACTTTCTCCAAGACAATTGCCCTAGCCATTGGAGCGCCTTCCAACGGATCTACTTTCTCGTCCAGCCTCAGCATCCTACGTCTATACTCTATGTCACTCCATCTAAACTTCTGTCTTTTCTTCCTCAGTTTCCTAGCTGCAAACAGACCTACCGGACTCTTCTTCCCCATTCTCTACGACACCATCCTATTCTCAATAAAAATACCCATCTAATTAAATTTTTAGCTTATACACCGGCAATATAAAAGCTTTAGACCCAGGATTATTTAATTATAATGGTCTTAACATTGAAAAACGCCCGTGCAAATTCCCTACCAACCTTTGCCTTAGAGCCGCCTCTTCCAATGACCTTACCGCGCTTACCTGGATCCACTATGATCGTGACTATCTTACTACCGTCTCCCGACTCCCTGATGATCACCGTATCCTCCCGTGAAAGCCTGAAGAAGTTCCTTACAAAACTCTCTAGATTACCATCGTAAAAAGTGATGTTGATGTTTTTACCAACGGTCTTACCCAACTCAGATACGAGCGTAGATATAATGTGGTTAGGTCTAAGCTTGTTTCTACGTCCACCAGGCTTGTGTAGAAGCATCCTAAATCCACTGGCCAATAGCTTGTGGAAGTCCTTTTTATTAACTATGAAGAAGACGTTGTCCTCATATATTTTGCAGGCTATGGGAAAGACGTCTGTTAATCCCTCGAACAGGCTCATCAACGATAACTCGTCGTTGGTGAGCTTCATCTTCTCATTCATTAAGCTCCTCCTCGGATATAGTCGCGTTACCAAAGTCATAAATAGCCATTACAGATACGGAATGGGGTCTTCCACATAGATCCCCAAGCTCCACATTTGTCTTAGTAGAATATACGATTGGGATCTTCTTATCTAGAGACTCCACTATCTTATCGAGTTCATTGAGGAACCCCGGTGGAGGGTTTCTAGAAACCACGATGGCCTTAACCTTCTCAGGTTCATTCCTCAGACTCCATAGTACATAGTTTACACCGAAGACCGCTTTCCCAGACTTCACTATAATTGGTATACTGCTCTCAAGCTTTCTTATCGTCGCTAGACTTATCATTTCCACCAACCTCCATATAGATTTCTACAGATCCTGTTCCAGAGGGTATCCTGGATCCTACTATAATGTTTTCAGTCGGGCCTCTTAAATAATCCTTCTCACCAGATACAGATGCATCTACTAGGACGGGGATAGTTATCTCGAACGCGGCCTTAGCCAATACACTGTCTCTAACCGCGACTATACCATATCTACCAGCCTGTCTAATGACGCCGTCCCTAGTCATCATATCCGCTAAGAGCATTACATGCCTATAGTCGACGTCGAGCCCCTGCTCCTCCATAACAGCCTTGATCTCATTGATAATAGCCGCCCTAGCAGCTTCAATACCAAGTACACGATATATCTCGAAGATATCGTTGGTAGTCGTCCTAGTCGGGTCCACGCCCTCGAACTGGAGGACGTCCTTCAAGCTGCTACCAGCAGTGTATATAACCCACTCCTCTTCACCAAGCTCATCATTATAGACCTTCTCAACAGTCACACGGATAATGCCGCTTACACCAGCGATATGCCTCTTTAGGAAGCGTTCACTAGCCTTCTTAAGGCCCTCAACATCCTTATTCGGGAGCCTGATGACTAGGAACCCGTCTCTCAACTCAGTTGAGTATCTCCTACTAAATATCTTCCTAATCTTCTCATCAGTTATTCCAACAGACTCGATAGCCTCGTAGTCAAGTCTAAACATCAACGCCTTATTTACGATATCTATTATCGACTCTGTGACGACGTCTCTCAAGAGAGTGCTCTTTAGCCTATTAGCGATCTTCTCAGCCATCTCCTGAGACTTTCTATATTCCTCCTTTAGATATATCGTCATCCTAGGCGTGGATGGAGACTGCTTAGCATCGACTATCTCAATGATCCTGGGGAGACCGATTGTAACGTCCTTTTCCTTAACACCGGCATAGTGGAACGTCCTAAGAGTCATCTGTGTACCCGGCTCACCTATGGACTGGGCCGCTACAATACCTACTGCAGCACCTGGATCCACCCTAGCCTTCCTATAGTTTATAACCGCCTGTCTAATCGCCTCGGTAACCACTTTCTTACTAGCCTTCTTCTTAATCAACGTCTCCCTAAGCTCCTCCTTAAGAGATATCGGGATCTCGTCACCAACCTTGTTTAGAAGCCTATCTATAAACTTCTCACTAGCCTTCTCGCCCTTTGGATATAGTAGGCTAATCGACTCAACAAGCCTCACTACGTTTACAGGCCTACCATGGTCGCTCCTAGCCGGGTCAACAGAGTCCTCTCCATATACGAACTGGACTATCTTACCATCTGAAGTCCTTACTACAAAGTCATGGTCAACCCTTAAGTGATCCAGTGAATACGCTAGCCTCCTATATAGGTAACCACTCTGCTGAGTCTTGACAGCGGTATCCATAAGACCCTCTCTACCACCCATACTGTGGAAGAAGAACTCCACGGGTGTTAGGCCCGAGAAGAAGCTGCTTGAGACGAATCCACGGGCACGTGCACCCATGTCTCCCTCCTTGAAGGTGGAGAGGGTACGATTCTCATAACCCCTCATGATACGTTTACCACGTATAGTCTGCTGGCCGAGGAGGGCTGTTAACTGAGCAACATTTATCTCCTGCCCCCTCGCTCCACTCGCCGTCATGACATAAAGCGGGTTGTCTCGGGACAAGACCTCCAAGGCTATTCTACCCGCCTCTGTCCTAGCATGTGCAAGTATCTCATGGATCTTCTGCTCAAGACTCTCTTCCGCAGATAATCCCTTAATAAGCTCTAGCTCGCCCCTCTTATACTTTTCAATAGCCTCATCAACTAGTTTAATCGCCTCATCCTCAATCTCACGGATCTTTGCGATAACCTCGTCACTCAGCTTCAAGTGATGAACCCCGATTGAAAAGCCCCTCCTAGCCAAGTAGTTATCCAATATCCTAGCTAGATTAGTTATAAACCAGCCTCCAAAATCGTTTCCATACTCCCTAACCAATCTATGGAGGACTGTATCCGCCTCCTCCGCTCCAATAGACTTCTTATCTATAATACCATCTATCAACATGCCTCGTTTAATGATCACGTCCTCATCAAGCTTAGACTTAAGCGAGTATGTAAATGTCTCTGGAAGAAGTAGGCTGAACAACAGCTTACCCGACAATCCTAGAGACTCAGCCTTAGTGACTAAGTTGAACTTCCTAATATCATCCACCAGCGATACCAAGGTATAGAATAAATCTCTTGAAATGGTTGATTCATATCCAGTTAGTAGGAATGCAGATGTAATGTGATCCTTACCAAAGCCGATGATCGGGGCTCCATATCTTGGGCTGATAATCTGGTTCTGCACAAGCATGAGAGTCAAGGCCTCTGCAGAAGCCTCGTCATTCTGCAGCGCATGCATATTCATCTCGTCTCCATCGAAGTCCGCGTTATAAGGTGGACATACAGTTAGATGCAGCCTAAACGTCCTATACGGGAGTATCCTGGCTACATGAGCCATTATGGACATCCTGTGTAGAGAAGGCTGCCTATTGAATAGGACTATGTCACCATCATCCAAGTGACGCTCAACAATATCCCCTACTTCAAGGCTGTTAGCCACGAACTCCCTATTAGCATACTTTAGATACAGCCTTATCCCACCCTTACTGGGCTTAATCACATAGTTGGCTCCAGGATGCACATCAGGACCGTTTAAGACATACTTCCTAAGCTTCTCGATATTATAAGGCGTTACTATAGTCCTTACAGTAAGCTTCTTAGCCACATCGACAGGTACACCGACCTCGTTAATATTCAGATTTGAATCGGGTGATATAACGGTTCTAGCTGAGAAATCCACCCTCTTACCAACGAGGTTATTCCTAAACCTACCGTCCTTACCAGATAGACGCTGGGCGAGCGTCTTAAGCCTACGTGTACCCCTATGTGTAGACGGGGGTATACCAGGTAGTTCATTATTTAGATAAGTAGCTACATGGAGCTGGAGCGCGTCATAATCGTTCTTCAAAGCCATTGCAACAGATCCAGCTGCCTTATCCCGGTGAATCTTATTATTAATCTTTACGATATCCGCCAGCTTATGAGTCAAGTCGTCTTCGCTCCTCTCACCGGTCTCCAACTGAATAGAGGGCCTGACAGTCAAGGGCGGGACGGGTAACACCGTGAATATAAGCCATTCCGGTCGGGCAGCCTCCTTATCCAAACCATATAAAATGAGGTCTTCATCAGGAATACGCTCAAACAACTCCCTTATCTCACTTGGAACCATCTCAACCTGGCCCTGCGGGGTCTCACGATAATATTTGTATGGCTTCTCCCACTTTATCCTGATGTTCTGGCTCCCACAATGTGGACATACCTGCTGGGAATACGCTTCCTTAACCACCTTCTTGACAAACTTCTTATATCTATCAGGCATCTTCTCCTTGAGGAACCTCGCTCTACTAATATATAGCTCGATTTTATCCGGGTCGATCTTTATTCTTCCACAGCTATGGCATACACCCCTCAATATGTTATATACATACTCAGCGAATAGAACGTTCACAACGGGGAATGCAAGCTCGATATGACCAAAGTGACCTGGACAGTGATCCCTATCATTTCCACATATTGGACAATAGCTACCTGGCTCGGGAGCCCCGAAACGGGGATCCAGGATGCTATTCGCCATCGGGGCGCCGATCTCGTCGTGATACAGCTCGTTTGTAACCTCGACTACAGACATCTTCCTAATTATCTGTGGAGACAATACTCCGAATTCAATCCTATCAATCTTATACTTCTTAGCCTCCTCCATCAGGGATTTTAACTCACGTGGAACACTTACAGACATTTTTTATACAACCTCCTTAACACTCAACCTGGGATAGATGCCCATACTCTTCATCTCATCAAGCAATACCTTAAAGGCATACGAGACGTTTACAGGAGTCAATGGGGATTCTGGCCCATGTACTGGGCATACAAGCTTCTTCTCACGACTATCATAATATCCTTCTAAGCCACATTTCTCACATATGAATATCGTCGTCTTATCAGATGCGTCTAATAAACGCTCCTTAATGATTGAAGACGCTCCATAGGCCACAAATACGTCCTTCTCCATATCACCTATCCTGAGGCCACCGTCTCTAGACCTACCCTCTGTAGGCTGTCTAGTGAGTATCTGGACTGGACCATGTGCCCTAGCATGCATTTTATCAGCAACCATGTGATGTAGCTTCTGGTAATATACGATACCTATGAAGATAGACGCCTTGAACCTCCTACCAGTCCTACCATCATACATAATTTCTGTGCCCATAGGCTCAAATCCTAGTTCCCTCAATAGCTTAGCAAGATCATCATAGTCATATGATATGAATGGCGATCCATCAACGAATCTCCCAGCTAATGCACCATATTTACCCGCTATAGACTCTAGGAACTGGCCTACAGTCATTCTAGATGGGAAGGCGTGTGGGTTGATAAGCAGGTCAGGGACTATACCGTCTGCAGTATATGGCATGTCCTCTGGATCTGCTAGGAGCCCTATAACACCCTTTTGACCATGCCTCGAGGCAACCTTGTCACCCAACTCAGGTATCCTATGCTCCCTAACCTTTACAATAGCCGTCAACTCACCCTCATTATTAATTGTGAAGACGACTCTATCCACAGTACCACTAAATTGTTCTAATGTAGTTGAATAGTCTCTCCTCGCCTCCATAAACTGGCTCTCCCTATACTCTCCAGAGAATCTTGGGGGACCTGTCTTCCCAATAACTACGTCTCCCCTCGTCAACCTAGCCTCTAGATGAGGCAACCCGTCTTCATCCAGGTTTCTATACGCATCCTCACCAATATAGTTCTTAACTGTCGGCTCAGGGACCTCAAACTTATCGCTTGTACCACCCGTGTATATCCTAGCAGAAGACTCATATGTCTTGTAGAAGAAGGACCTAAGTAATCCCCTGTCTGCAGCCGCTCTATTAATGACGACGGCATCCTCCATGTTATAGCTCTCATATGATAATATGGCTACGACGAGGTTCTGGCCGATAGGCATATCATTAAGGCCTATCAACTCAGTTACACGGGTCTGGACAATAGGTATCTGGGGGTATTCAAGGAGGTGAGACCTTGTGTCCATCCTAAACAATAGATTTAGATATGGGACGCCTAGAGCCTGCTTAGCCATAGCCGCCTCATATGAGTTTCTCGGCGACTGGTTATGCTCGGCAAAGGGTATTATAGAGGCTGTTATACCTAGGAAGATATATGGAGCCAGCTCTAAATGAGTATGCTCCTTAGTCAATTCATCGACAAAGAAGGCTGTTAATATATTATACTCCTCATTTGCATCAATCAACTCAATTATACCCATCTTAAGCAGATCCTGGAATGTTAGCTTACCCTCTGCAACACGCTTAATATGCTCCTCAGTCAACAGGGGTTTACCGTCTACAACCCTAATCAATGGCCTGAGGACTCTAGCGTTACTCGTCTCTACATACACCTCTGGAAGAAGCCTATCATCATCTAAATGCCTCACGGAAATACTTACAGAGGCAGGGATCTTGCCACTCCTCCTATAAGATCTAATTCTATCGACAAACTCCTTAGGCTCAGGAGTGAATCCTACAAAGTCTCCATTTAGGAATACACGTGCAAAGCCCTCCCAAGCCTCGTCGGGAGCCTCTTCAACAGGGATCAACCCTTCTTTATTCAATATATCTAGCATCAACTCAGTTGGATACTCATTTGACACAACCGCAGATAAGGCGAGGTTCTTAACCAAGCCGATGTTCTGGCCCTCTGGGCTCTCAACCGGACATACCCTGCCCAAATGTGATGCGTGAACCTCCCTAGCCTCGAACTGAGGCCTACTTCTACTAAGTGGAGACTGTATCCTCCGCAGATGGCTTAACGTAGATAGATAGTTGGTCCTATCAAGCATCTGCGTTACTCCAGTGGTCCTCTGAGTCCATGTACCAGTGGCGAGGGCATATGCAAACCTCCTAGTGATCTTACTAGACCTGACAAAGTAGGATAGGGATATCTTGGTCGAATACAGATAGTTCTTTGTAATATTATAGTGAAGATCCTTCAAAAGAGACTTTAGAGACTTTGAGAATATCTGGCCTAGAAGGGGCCCAGCTAGTCTAAGTCTCTTATTAGCATAATGGTCACGGTCATCGGGCTTACGCCTACCCAGCTTAAGCTCGATTACACGCCTAACCATCTCAGCCAGTAGATAGGCCTTCCTCCTCCTATATTGTGGACCTATACCCACGTGAGGGAAGAGATACTTATCTAGGATATGCCTGGCACGATTAACCCTACGCTCAAGAGGCTGCTGGAAAGCCTGGGTTCTGTTTCCAATGTATATCAATGCCTCATCCTGAGTCTGGATATTGGAATACTTCTCAAGGGTATGTGAAAGCTCCTCAATTATCTCTGGATCCCTAGAGACAGCAGCCGCGATGTCACCGTCGGTAACTACTCCCAAGGCCTTCATAACAATTGAGAAGGGGATCTCGGTTAGGAGGAAGGGGATCTTAACCGTAATATTATTCTTCTTCATATTGACAGTAACATGGTTCCTAAGGGATCCCTTGACCGAGAGAATCATAGATGTATATGTCTCGGTACCAGATGTGACCTCCTTCTGAGTAATAATATTGTTGGAAGCCAAGTCCTCCAGGGCTACAATAGCCCTCTCACTACCATTGATTATGAAATACCCACCGGGGTCATCAGGGTCCTCACCGAGTTCAATAAGCTCCTCCCTACTTTTACCATGTAACACACATATCTTAGACTTAACCATGACGGGTATCTTACCGATCTCAATTGGATTAGGCTCCTCCTCCTCGATCTCTCCACGCCTAATCTTGACCCTGACCTTGATTGGGGCCATATAGGTATAGCCCCTAAGCCTACATATGGAGGGGATATATCCATGGGACTCATCCAGTATCGATCCATCGAACTCCGTTGTCTGGGGCTTATCAACCCAGATATCTATAAATTCATAGACAACCTCCTCATTTGGAGTAAGTATCCTGAGATACTTGTTCTCCTCCATAATCTCCTTAATACCCTTTTCAATAAACTCGTTGTAGGAGTCTATATGCTGCTTCGATAAGCCGAACTCCTTTATCATAGCCCTGACAATCGGCCAAGTATCGTATTTAAGGGGTCTACTAACTAGAAATTTATTAACATCAATCCTACCAGACTTAAAACTCATCCTACTTCACCACCAGCCTATAATATATAGAGACGCCCGCCGTCGGACTCTTTCTAATAATCTTTATAACATCCCCGGGCTTGGCTCCAATAGCCTGGACAACGGGGTCAGAGGACATGATATATGGAAGCTTATAAGGATCTCCACCAGCGTATTTCTCGATAACCTCCCTCTTCTCCTCCTCACTAAGTATGATATGCTCGGGAACAAGCCTGTGCTTTAGGATATACCCGAAATCAGATGGCTTAGACTTAGATTTAGACTTCTTCTTCTCGCCTGTCAGCATAACCACCCTAAAAACCAGACATATTTAATATATCATTTAACCAATCCATTCTATTCACATATATCACAATTAAAGAATAATTTAAATTTTTCCCTCCACAACCATGTATCCATTGACACATATTTATAAATCTTTTCAATTTAACCCAGAGAAAAACCCACATCCCCATATATAAATTTTTCCATGGTTTAATACATTTACCCCCTAATCCTGCTAAACAATAAAGTAGCTGCTCATATATTATAGTTTATGGTGATATGATATGTTATCTAAGATACCTATTAAGCTTGATGAGATAAGTGATGAGAACATCGATTTAGAGATCCTTAGAATGGGTATAATCGCCGAGTTAGACGCTATAAACCTGTATGAGCAGATGGCTGCAAAAGCCAAGAACAAGTATCTAAAGAGGATACTTATGGATATTGCTAGGGAAGAGAAGACACATGTGGGGGAGTTCCTGGCCCTCCTATTGAAACTGGATAAGGAGCAGGTGGAGGAGCTGGAGAAAGGTAAGGAAGAGGTTGACGAGTTAACTGAGGAATAGAGGGTTGTGCGGGCCCGGCGGGATTCGAACCCGCGACCCCCGGGTTAAAAGCCCGGTCTCAGAAGAGAATTTAGATTCTCTTGCTCTGCCTGGCTGAGCTACGGGCCCATTCCTCTAAAATTTAAAAAACTTCATTTAGACGCCTTTTAAATCTTTCTATAAAAATAGTATCCAGCCATAGTTATGAATCAACTTATGTATTTTAAATAGTAACATTACTACGTAATTTTTTGAAATGACACTATACCTAGTCGGAATAGGAATATATGCTGAGCCTAGTCTAACTAAGGAGGTTGAGGAGATCCTTAGGAATGCGGATAAGATTTATCTAGAGGGGTATACGAGTCCTATCGACCCTAAACTACTAGACTCCCTCAAGGTTAATGGGGAAATACAGAGGCTGACACGTAGTGAGGTTGAGGAGGGAATGTATAAGCTTATTAGAGAAGCTATGGAGGGTGATGTAGTTATACTCGTTCCAGGGGACCCGTTGATCGCTACAACACATATAACCCTAGTTGTAGAGGCTAGGAGAAGAGGGGTTGACACTAAGATATTCCACTCGTCATCCGCCTTATGCACAGCCATAGGAGAATCCGGGTTACATACATATAAATTCGGTGCATCCGCAACAATAATGAGGAGGGAAGTCGCGTCCTCGAAACGCGCCTATGACATCCTGATAGAGAACCTCGAGCGGGGTTTACACACCCTCTTCTTCCTCGAATATGACGCTGAGGCAAATTATATAATGAGTCCTAGGGAGGCTATTGAGATATTATTGTCATATGACGAAGAGAAGAGGATATCAATGGATAACCTAGTCATCGTATTATGTGGTTTAGGAAGTACAGATGAATGTAAATATGCAGCTACAATTAGGGAAGTCCTTGGGGAGGAGGATATGTATAGAAGGCCCTGCATATTAATAATACCAGGTAAACTACATTTTACAGAAGAGGAGTATATAGAGACTGTTCTAAGAAGGTGATTGGGATGGAGATACCTATGGATGTGATAAAGCGGGTTGTGGAGATATGTGAGGTTATTAGGATAAGGGGAGAATCCCCAGATCCATCATTGATAGGTAGGGAGGTATTGTCCACCGAACTGGATAAGATACTAAAGTATATGGTAGATGAGAGGTTTCTCGATGAAAGTCTACTGCCTACTGAAAAGGGTAGGAAGTTAATTAGAGTTGGATTAACAGGAGGAACCTTCGATATAATACACATTGGTCATATGAAGACTTTGGAGGAGGCTAAGAAATACGTTGATCTCCTTGCTGTGGTGGTCGCGAGGGACTCTACAGTTAAGAAGATGAAGAATAGAGACCCGTTGAATAATGAGGAGATTAGGCTGGAAATAGTCTCGATGCTAAAACCTGTGGATGTAGCTATACTAGGGAGTGAGGAGGATTTTATGGAGCCAGTTAAATTGATTAAACCCGACATAATCTTCCTAGGCTATGACCAGGATATACCTCCTCCTTTGAAGAATAAACTAGGGGATATCGAGATTAAGAAGCTAGATGTGTTCTACAAGGGATATAAAAGTAGTATAATGATCAAGAAACTACTGAGTATGCTGGGATACTAATCAGCATTAAGCAATACAGAGACCCTAACCTTATCCCCATCCTTTAGGTTCAGCGCCTCCCTGAGGTATACTGGGGATATGACCTCAACAACGTCAAAGCCATGTATAGAACGCTCGGCATATACGACGCCCGCCTCAATCTTATCCTCAACCAATGCCTTAAACACCTTAGCCCCTCCAAATATCCTCTCCTTAGTCCTGAACCCCTTTATCTTATATCCAGGGAGCCTCCTCAGAAACCTATTCTGCGAGATATAATAGGGATCCTTTAAACGGACATTTAGAGTACCCGGGTAAGGATAGAATCCAAGAGTATCCTTAAACTGTATCTGATACCTCCTTTTACTGATATAATATGCTCCTTCACCCATTCCACTCTCGACATATCCCTCCATAACGATGGTGCCGGGATGTTCATATGCGTCTACAACGTACTTCATATATTCCTCAACCTCCCTCATACCCTTCTCAGTGAGAATAACCCATATGTTACCGTCCCTAAATTCTTTAAATATATAGTCTTCCTTAGCCAGCTCATTCAATATTCTAGACGCCGACTGCTGAGAAACCCCGAATACCACCGAGAGATGTGTGGTGGGGGTTCTGATCATCTTCTCACCCGCCCCCAGTTTAAGCAGGTCAATTAAATACGTTCTGAGGACACGTCTATTCACTACTTCACACCCCTCCTTGAATACAAGGCATTCGCCAAATCCTCCAAAGACCTTATTAACTGAGACCTTAGCTGATCGAGGCGCCTCCTAAAATCACGTAGATAATACGATTTCACTATAAATATGCTTAGTACATCATACAGCCTACTCAGTTCATCCACAATCTCCCGGGCCTTATCTAACTCGCCCTCCAAAAGATATCCAAGGAACTTCCTCCTCAACTCTCCTGTATAGTCGAAGAGACCTTCTATAAACACTTTATTAGATACTTTCGGTAGGAGATCCAGGCCTAATGAATCGCCAGTAAGCCTATTATACATTAGAATAGCTTCTACAAGCTCCTTAAGACCCTCATCCAAGATCCTATAGAGGAATAGCCTGTCCTCAATACGTTCGACGCCAGATATCTTAGGCTGGACACTGGAGAATGTCTCTAGGCCCTTCAAAATATATTTCCTCGCCTCCTCCATATCTCCCGATGCAATTAAGCGGTTGGCGATCACCGCATTATTAAGAATCTCCCTATTCAGCTTGATTATATTCTCTCTAATAGAGTCCAGCTCCTCATAGTCTTTCAATACTTGCTCAATCCGTTTCTTAACAATATCAAAGTGCTCCATCTAAATCACTCGAGAGACACTGTTTTCTCAATAATACCGTCTTTCCCTATAATCATTAGATCCACATTCCTACCGCTCAATACATCCCTCTTAGCCACGGCCTTTAGGGAGTCTATAACAAGCTTCTCAGCCTCATTGAGAGACATATCCTTACTATAATTGGACTCGATTACGCCTATGGCGATCTCAGCACCAGTTCCTAGGACAATGTATTTATCTCCTATTACCGAACCTATTGAATCCAGAGAATATAGCTCTGGCTTATCCACATAGCCTCCGATAAGTATCTGGGTTAGGAAAGGCACCAGCTTCCTATCATACATTAGGACTGATGTAAGCTTGGCTATGGCCTTAACACCCATCTTACGCCCCAGTCTAAGCTCCCTAAGCCTAACTAGGTATGATAACTCCTTAAACAACTCCTGAATATCCCCAGCTATTCCAGACGCGGCTATACCTACTCTATCGCTTATGACAAACGTCTTTTTAACAGAGCCGCTTAACACGAAATTTCCATATACATATCTTTTGTCCGATGCAAGAACGACTCCATCCTTAACTGCAACGCCCACAGCCGTTCCACTATATGTGTAAAAACTCATGATACTACACCACCAAATCAAAATCTAAATATTATAAACAGATATTTTCACACAATTTAACCCCAACGTATATTTTTAAGTATTTCCACTAATATTATACTAAACTCCATCCAGATATCTAGGGCCAGTGGTACATTCTTATTCCATTGGATAATGGTTCAAATCCTATGTTACTATAAATCTATCTCCAGCTAATAATTTAGTTTGAGTTATGAATCCATGGGAAACCCTTAGGCCGCCGAGTAGGATGAGGGATATCAAGGAAGAGGCCTTGGCCAAGGCCTCAAAAAGCAGTGAAAAGATAGCGTTTAGAGGAAAGATTATAACTGCAAAGAAACGTGAGAAGACTAGGATAGAGACTGTATATAGAGTTGTTAGGAAACATCTTCTTAGGAGTATTAAGATACTGAGGACGTATTATGATGCCCATCCATTCTACCAGGACTTGGTAAAGCTGTTTTATCCTGAGGAGGATATAAGGATAAGTCTTAAGAGACTTGAAGGGAGCATACGTACACTGGAGATGCTTAGGGCTTCCTACTTGGATAGGCTGAAGTATATAAGGGATACTGAAGAGGCTGCTAGGATTAGGAAGGAGGCATTGGGGAGGATATTATCTATTCCAGTTAGGCGGAAGAAGCAGTTAAACTACGCCCTTGAACTCTGGAAATATGCGCATAAACTGCCTTCAATAGACTTTGATGAGCCTATTGTAGTAATATCTGGCCCGCCTAACGTGGGTAAATCGTCACTCATAAATAGGCTTAGCACTGCAAAGGTAAAGGTAGCTAGCTATCCATTCACGACGAAGGAGATCCACGTAGGTCATATTGAGACGAAATACTTTAGGATACAGCTTATAGACACCCCAGGTCTTTTAGACAGGCCTTTGAAGGAGAGGAACGAGGTTGAGATGCAGGCTATATATGCCTTGAAACACCTACCAGATCTCATACTATTCATGTTTGACCCGAGCCCAGGTAGATACTATGAGGCTGATCAGCAGGTGGCGATATACAGAGAGATCAGGGAGTTATTTGGGGATAAGCCGTATCTCCTCGTCATCAATAAAATCGATGATGAGGATGTTGATATAGAGGAGTTTCTGGAGGAAGAGGCTTATAAAATATCTATATTAAAGGATTTAGGGGTGGAGGAGCTTAGGGAGACGATTTTAAATAAAGTGCTTAAAGGAGGTTAAAACCTATCGTATCTCAACCTTATATATGGATCCACTTATCTTCTCAATAGTATACTCTACCCCAAGTATCTTTTCAACTACATATAGGGCTGACTCCATATGCCTGGTAAACTCAGATACAGTATAGACGCCTCCCCCCTCTGACAAAGCCATAAATGGAATTATCATGTCTCCAACATACCTATCTAAAACAGCGCCCGACTTTAGCCATCCCAAGAACCTCTTTGCAGCATCCTCCCCAACCTTCTCCGCAGGCTTACCCCTCTCCCCAATTGAGTCGCCTCCACAGTATAGTCCCTCACTATGCCTAGCAACAACTAAGATGCTGGTCCCGGGCCCACCAGCCTTGTCATGGGGGACATGCTCCTTCTCAACCTTAATTATGTTCTCCAGATCCCTTAACCCAGATCTTAAGACTGTTTTTAAAGCTGCATCAGCCTGTCTATGAATAATATGTTGAGGCAGTCTGGACACCACACTCCTAATTAAGACCTCATCCAGACCTCCTCTATCCAATAGCTTAACACGGTCCAGCATTCCTGAAGGCACTACCCTCAGCCTTACCTTACCCCCACCAACAGGGTAATATCCCCTCTTAAGAACGTCTATATGGATAACTGGGCCAAATTTCTTGATGATGCTTGTATAGACATATCTCATGTAATCAATGGTGGGGCTCCACTTAACGTCAGTGCCTCCTATCAACGTTATCTCAGACTCGGAATCCGCTAATACAAGGGCCGGGACTAGAGACTGCATTACAAGAGATATGCTTCCAGCAGTACCTATATCATAGGTGAGCCTACCAGGCTTGGGGCCGTCAAGCCTTATAACGACCTCAGTAGAACCTATTCGGAGGCCCTCGATTGACCCTCCAAAAATCATCTGTAGAATCTTTAGAGAAGAAAGGTGTTGGGGCCTTAGACCCGGATTGGGTCTATTGGCCCGGATATTAACTACCCTAACGGTTTTACCAGTTGCTGCAGCCAACGCCGCCGAATACCTAAGTATCTGTCCACCGCCTTCTCCAAAAGCCCCATCTATCAGGATCATTTTATACGTACAATCCTCTTCCTACCCATTATCTCCCAATACTCGACGTTTACACCAGGCTCCAACTTCTCCCGGAGCTTCTCATCCTCCGGCATCTCAGTCTCGAAAGTCTCGTATGTCTCCAGGTCCATGAGCTGCACCGTATCCATGATAGCCACAACCTGCGCGCTTCTCTTATTGATTATCGGTATCTCAATATGGGTATCCACGGGGCCTACTAGGCTCCTCTTCACGCCGTCGAATAGCCCTATTGCAACGACCCTAGCCTTAGCTGACCCATGTTTCCCTGGCTTCGACTTCTCTATAGAGACTACCTTACATGGCTCGCCATCTATAATGACGAGATTACCTGGTTTAAGGGAACCTAATTCACCTGGTCTAGTGCTCAACAACATCACCTCTCTATATATAAAGTAAACTACTATTATATGAAATTATTAAACCCATAATTAATTAGTCCAGTTAGATGATAATTTATTGTGTTGAGGTGTTGGGAAGGGATTGCCATGCAGATAAAAACTGCTGGAATGGTTGTAGATGAAAAGAATCCTAGAAGCCCATACATAGCCTCGGATATAATAAACGACCTTCTCTCCAACAATATCGATGTAGTCGTATATCCCCCCACCAAGTTTACCGATAATAATGTAAGGCTGGTGGATAGCATTCAAGACGTCACTGGAGACATAGTGTTCTCTGTGGGTGGAGATGGGACAATTCTAAGGACATTTCTCTTCCTAAAAGACAAGGATACCCCTGTTATGGGGATTGGCCTTGGCGAAAAAAACTTCCTCTCATCTGTTACATGGGAGAACTATAAAATTGGGGTACAGAGGATATTGGATGGAAAAGTGTATATAAAGCAAGAGATGAGGTTGGATGTCGAGATAGAGGGTTATAATAAGCTTAGCTTACCCCCGATTCTCAATGACGCTGTATTGGCTACGGCCACCTTAGGCAAGACTATATATGCCTATGTAGCCCTCCTAGAGGATGAGGGAGAAATAGATCTATGGAGTGGAAAATGCGATGGAGTAATAATATCCACGCCCATTGGATCCACGGCATATTCATATGCCGCGGGCGGCCCAGTTATAGACACTGACTTGGAGAGTATCGTCGTAACTCCCTTGCTGCCAGTGGATAGGAAGCCCATTATAGTAATGAAGCCGGAGAGAAAGCTGGTTATATGGGCTTCTAGAAAGAGGAATAAACCAATACTTGTTTTAGATGGGCAGATAAAGATAGGGTTGGACTGGGAGGATAAAGTAGTTATAAAGAAGTCTGAGAACTATGCGAACTTCGTCGTGATAGATAAAAGGATGAGTATTTCGAGGATGGTAAAGGCGTCGAGATGAAGAAGATCTATATCATAGATACAACGGCATTGATATCCTGGCGTCTACCAACTGGAGAGACTGTTGTCACCTGCCCCCATGCAGTATCAGAAGCTAAAGGAGAGTTGACGGAAGCTATAATAGAGGCATATTTACACACTGGAAAACTAGATATTCAAGAGCCTGAGGATGCTTATATTAAGGAGGCTGTAGAAGCCGCTAAGGAAACAGGTGATTTGACCAGGCTTTCTGAGACGGATATCCATGTCATCGCCCTAGCGATAAAATATTTGGAGGAGGGTTATACGCCGATAGTCGTCACAGACGACTATTCAATACAGAATATACTGAATACCTTAGGAATAGAGTATACGAGTTATTATAGAAGAATTAGAACCCCGATAAAATGGGTAATGATATGTAAACAATGTGGAAAAACCTATCCCCCAGAAACCACGCTAGAGAAATGCGGGGAATGCGGTGGAGAAATCGTGAGGAGAAAAGCTAGATCCTCGGATAACTGACTATTGGTATATTAGGATATACTGCTGGAGAATACTTTCACTAAACCGGCTCACCCCATGCCGATGATAATTCTAATAAAAATATAGTGCTTAGGATAATAATAGTGATGATGACCGTTAGAAAAAGCGTGTTTAAAGACCCGAATAAACTGTCTTTGTCATATATACCCCAGAGGATCCCGCATAGGGAGACTAAGCTACAGCAACTAAAGGACTATTTCGATGGGGTCCTCAACGGGGAGATAAACTATGAGCATGTATTTATAATTGGAAACTCGGGTACGGGTAAGACGCTTGTAGCCCGTCATCTAGAGAGATATGTGAGAGATAAAGCAGGGAATAAGGTTATACCGATATATGTAAACTGTAGGCTTGAGAGGAGTCCAGGCAATATAATTAGGAAAATGATAAATAGCGTGACGATGAACACCGTGTCCAGGGGATACTCTCTTGAAGAGATATATAACGCCTTCCTAAGACACTTGTCAGATGGAGATATTAAGGCTCTCCTAATCCTGGATGACTCAGACCATCTCTTTGACAACCACAAGGACTTCATATATAAGCTTAGTAGGGCGGAGGAGGCTTCTCCCGAGTTCATGAGCAGGCTCTCACTATTGTTTATAGTCCATAGAGACGATATCTTCAGCAAATTGGATCCATGGACATCCGCAGGTCTACATAAGAACGTGGTTTATTTCGAGGACTATACCTATAATGAGCTGCTTGACATCCTTGTAATACGTAGTCAAGAGGCGTTTTACGAGGAATCCATATTATTTGAGACGCTTCAAGTCGCTGCGGATACGGCTACAGCCTATAACTTCAACGCTAGATACGCCATTGAACTACTATATAAAGCGGGGCTTATAGCCGATAGACGGAGGGAGAAGATCGTTAAACCCGAGCATGTCCGGCTAGCAAGGAATGAGACACCGCCTTCATTCTCACTTGAGGAGCTGAAGGGGCTTCAGCTACATGAGAAGATACTCCTGTACTCGATAGCCGAGTTATTATCCTCAAGCGGCAGATCTTTTGTAACCACAGGCGAAGTTGAGAAGAGATATAGAGAAAATGCGGTTTATTTCCATGTTAAACCAGTGGGGCATACATGGCTTTGGAAAATGATAAATGTATTATCGACATTTGGACTAATATCTAAAAGGCGTTCGGGCGCTGGCCAGAGGGGAAAAACCACCTTAATCGGCCTACCCTCCTTCCCAGCAAACTTGCTTATAAAGAGTCTCCTAGAGATGATACGAGATGAGAGGAGGGCAGAGGTCTGATCCTCCATTGGAGATGGAGAAGGTTTTTTATTCTAGACCCGCTATACGCATACTTTTCCATTTAATAGAAAATGGTATGGAGACGGAGACGAGGTTGATGCATGTCTCCAGATCAAACCATAAAAACTTCAATAGGCATATCAATAGACTCTCCTCAATGGGGCTGGTGGAGAAGAAGAGGCTTGGGAGGATAGTAGTTATAAGGCTTAGAGAAGATTCCGAGGCGCTTGATAAGATTATAAACACATATAAAATCTGGAAAGAGAGTGATAAGTAATAGATTTTAGTGTAATGCTTGGTCTAGCATGGTTCTCTGTGTATCATAATAACGCTTTACAACATCTTCTCTAGACATACATGTACTGCATATACATGACCCGGCATCCCTTTTACATACATCTTTATAACTACACTCGTCACACTCAACATCCATACCACATATGAAACAGCGTATATCGGGGACGAGAATCAACCCCATTTTAATAAGTATTCTATTCATAGCATCTAAAGCCGACTTATCAGATACGACAAAACCCTGTTGCCTAACATAACGGACTCCCTTAATCCCAACTATCTCCTTAAACCGATCCCCAAGTCTACGGGGAATCTGGAAAGGCACTCCATATCTTATCTTCATATACTGAACCATTTTTCAAACCACCTTACCACGTGACCCCATATCCACCTTTTTTACATAACTTAGTGAGACTGGGATATTCATCCTCCTTAAGATAGCCACATACATATGGAAAGACCTCCAAAACAAATTTCCTATATGAACAGTGCAGCCTACCCTTTAGATACGTGTTGTAAAGGTTGTTTAACTCCTCCCTAGCACCCCTATTTAATATGAAGAGGCGTAGCCTATACTGGGGGATACGTCCATCATATATTGCACCAGCCCTATTAGCGGAGTAGATAAGCCATGGAAGCAGCATATTAATGTATCTGAAGAGTGAGAAATACCTCTTTTTATTCATTCTACCAAATAGTATATCGAGTTTGGACCATTCCCCTAACAACCTTATCTTTTCCTCTAGAGAGATTGAGCCGCTTCTAAGTATCATATCGAAGTATGCATAGAAGACGTCCTCTATCTGGCTGGAGTTGGAGTTAAGCAGATTCCTTATCTCTGTTATTGAGAGGCTGCTTGATAACCTCTTCATCAAGATATCGAAGGGAAGGTTTTCCATAGGCGTTGAAACAAACTCTATATCTACTCCTGCAGCCGCTTCCTGAAGAAGATTGACCGCCAGCCGTGCATCTCCTCTTGAAGATCTAATTATCTTATCGATGATCTCATCGGAGATAGACAAGCCTTCAGAGGCTATGATCCTCCTTAAGAGGATCGAGATCTGCCTAGGTGTAAGAGGTTTAAACTCAATTACTTTAAAACTCTTCAACAATTCCTTATGTGAAGAAGGATCAGGTACGTTGGCCGCTGCAATTATAGGCACCTCCTTCTTAGAAGCTATGTCAAGAACAGCTTTCAACCCGCCTGTGTCAGCCTTAGGATCTATACCGTCGATCTCATCGAAGAATATGAGGATATTACGTCTAACACCTCCTGAAGTGAATGAATCCAGTGTATTTGACTGCGTTAGATGCCCGACCTTGGCATATATACTCTGTGCAGTTCTATAGTCGCTCGCATTCAACTCAACAACATGAAAACTAAGTTCATTAGCCAACGCATAAACAGCGGTGGTTTTCCCAATCCCAGGGGGGCCAGTCAACAATACGCCTGGATTGTCCCTAATCCCTCTCTGCCAATCCACAATCCATTTTAAAAGCTCCCTTTTAGCCTCTTCATTACCCACAATCTCATTTAGGACCCTAGGCCTATACTTCTCCGTCCACAACATTTTCATCCAGTCCCTTTAAATGCCCCGGCTAACTCAGCCAGCATAGCGGTTAACTGAACCTCTTCATATGCCCCCTCAGTCATCCTAAAATCATATTTAGCTAGGATCTCTGCTGTCTTTGGATTAAGGAGATTTTTCATCATAAGCTCATTTAATATAAGCTTTATAACCTCCTGACCATCTACTCCTGAAACAGCCTTAAACTCAAACAGTTTATCCACAGCCTCCTTGAACTCACCCAGCCTCAGCCTCTCTATAATACCAGCTATTACGCCTGGCGTGACTTTACCCACTATTTCATCTACATCCCTTACCTTAGGCTTTCCACCAGACACGTTTACTACCGACTGGAGAAGATTAATGGCCCTCCTAAGATCCCCTGCCGAGACCTCATATATTCTCTCTAAGACATCATCTGCACAATCGACTTTCTCATTTTCACAGATAGACTTGAGATATTTAATAGCCAATTCCCTTGGGATACGTTTAAATTTAAACGTTGCACATCTACTTTGAATCGGGCTAATTATTCGAGTCAAATAGTTACATATAAGTATGAATCGCGTGGTCCTAGAGTATATCTCCATGATCCTTCTTAAGGCGGTCTGGGCCTCAGATGTCATCATATCCGCTTCATCAAGTATAACAAGCTTAAAAGGAACCTCTTTAGTAGGCGTGAAATACTGTGAAAACACCTTAACCTTCTCCCTAATTACATTAATCCCCCTTTCATCCGAGGCATTCAACTCCAGGGTATACTCCCTCCACTTGTCTCCATATAACATTCTAGCGATAACAAGTGCAAGAGTAGTTTTACCAGTGCCAGGTGGCCCAGCAAACAGGAGGTGTGGCATCTCCTGTATATTATTCATAATATTTTTAAGGCTGGCCACCACCTCCTCCTGATCCACAACCTCTTCCAAAGTCTTTGGGCGATACTTCTCAACCCATAGTGTATCTATCCTAGAAAAGCTCATCTTTATAAACACCCCATATATTAACACTACCCAGTTACATTAAAAATTATTGAATGTGGTTATAATAGTATTTATGAAGAGAGTATGAGAATCGGTATTTCAGATCCAGAAATAGCATTATTAGATGCTGTGAAGAAGTTTGAGAAGATAAATATGAAGACGATAGATAATTTACCGCCTATTAGATGTGCATCTACAGTCGTTTCTAGGAAGGGTAGGGGGGAGGATGTAAGGCTCCCCGTATGGCTTGCTGAATATTTGATTGAGAGGGGTAAGGTCAATATCTCGGAATCCTCGATAAAAATACTGACGCAGAACCTTTGGAGGGAGTTGGCTCAACCCGCTTCAAGGGCGAGTATAGCTAAGATAGATCCCCGTTTCTATACTATTGTACATATATATGGCTTGATTTTGAAGAAGGGAGGAGTCATAGGTTCTAGACCGATGGCTAATAGGGATGATATCAGAGCCGCTATAAACAAGAGGAAGGAGGTTATAAGTAAACTGAGCAATATTGATCTTGGGATAATGGAGGATAGGCTTACTTTTGAGGAGAAGATCCTCCTAAATAAGCTTAGAACCGTTAATAGGGAGTGGGATAAGATTATTGGAGTAGATTAGTATGACAGAGGAATTATCTCTAGAGGCCCGTATACTAAAGTTCTTCAAGGAATTTAGGGATGAGCATGATAGACTAAAGTATGTCGAGATGATAAACGCTTTACCCGCGTTGGAGGATAAGGTTGTAAAGATCGATTTCAATGATTTGTTCTATTACGAGAGGGAGTTGGCTCAGGAGCTTACTGAGAATCCGTTTGAGTTCATAGATGCCGCGAAGACCGCTGTTATAGAGGTTTTAAAGGTAGAGAGGCCGCTGGATGTAATGCATATCAGTAAGGACCATATATATGTGGCGGTCTCGGGAGAAGAACCCGGTTATCCTGTGAAGCTTAGAAGCATATCCTCGAAATACATTGGGAAATTGATTACTGTACAGGGGCTGTTGGTTAAGGTTACCCAGATTTTCAGCGTCCCAGTCAGGGCAGTCTATGAATGTAATGCATGTGGAGCGGAGATAGTCGTTGAAAGAAGAAATATATCCGAAAAGATGGGTAAACCATCTTGTCCAGAGCATAGGAGAGCATCCTGTAAACTCGTCAAGGAAAAGACTCTATTCACAGATATACAATATGCCAGGATACAGGAGAGGCCTGATGAACTGCCTCCAGGCCAGATACCCAGGTTTATAGACGTTATATTCGAAAAACCGATGGTGGACAAGGCCTATCCAGGGGACTTCGTCAAGGTAATTGGAGTACTGGATATCAGGCAGAGACAGCGTAGAGACAGGCTTGAATACGACTTTATCCTCGTTGGAAACTATGTAGAGAGCCGTGAGAAGGAGGCGTTTGAAGTCGTAATCACTAGAGAAGAGGAGGAAGAGATTAAGAGAGTGGCGAGGGAACCCGGTTTCTATGATAAGCTGATAAGAAGTTTTGCCCCCAGCATATATGGCTATAATGAGATTAAAGAGGCATTATTACTAAGCCTAATAGGTGGAGAGGATAAGGAGCTGAGAGATGGGACAAAGATCAGGGGGAAGATACATATTCTGTTAGTTGGAGACCCTGGTCTAGCCAAGAGCCAATTACTTAAATACGCTGCATACATAGCTCCAAAAGGCATATACACCAGTGGCCGCGGCTCAACAGCAGCAGGGTTAACAGCTGCCGTTATTAAAGAGCCTGGTGGAGGAATGAGTCTGGAGGCGGGGGCAGTTGTCCTAGCTGACATGGGAGTATGTGCCATAGATGAGATAGATAAGATGAGGAATGAGGATAGAGTTGCCCTACACGAGGCAATGGAGCAGATGACGGTATCGATCTCGAAAGGAGGAATAATAGCGACTCTAAACGCCAGGACGACTATAATAGCTGCTGCGAATCCCGTCGACGGCATATTTAATCCATATAAGCCTCTAGTAGCCAATATAAACCTGCCTGTAACCCTGATATCCAGGTTTGACTTGATACATACAATTAGAGACGAGTTGAGTGAAGAGAGAGATAGGAGGCTAACGGAGCACATGATCCTGGCTAGAGAAAGCGATATACCATATGAAGATACGTTTGACACGATGTTTATGAGGAAGTTCATTGCATACGCTAGGAGACTTAATGTTAAGATGACTAGGGAGGCATCTGACCTACTACAGGAATATTTTATAAATATGAGGAGACAAGCCAGTATGACTGAGGACGTAAGTTCAATCCCGATTACACCCAGGCAGTTTGAAGCTCTTATTAGACTGGCTGAGGCGAGTGCAAGGGCGCATCTAAGGACAAAGGTTACAGAGGAAGATGCACGGATAGCTATCAATCAGATGAACCTGTATCTGAGGCAGGCCGCTATGGATATGACGACTAAGCAGGTAGACGTCACCCAGATTATGACAGGAACCCCCGCTAGAAAGGCTTCTAAGACGTCTACAATATTGAGCGTCATCAGGGATCTAGTGAATGAAAACAATGGAGAAGCCGTTAATGAAGAGGATATAGTGGATAATGTGATTAGGAAGACGCATATTAAGAATAGGGATGAGATCCTTGAGATAATTGATAAGCTTAAGCAGAATGGCGTAATATATGAACCTATGCCTGGGTTTTATAAACCAGTACATTCTAAATAATGGTTCTATAGTATTAGAATATTGAATGCAGATGAAGATAAGAGACCTGCCCCTTCCCAAACACATTATAGAGCATCTGGAGAATCTTGGATATAGTGAACTATATCCACCGCAGAAACTAGCTGTGGAAAAAGGCTTGTTCTCAAATAAAAACATGGTTATAGCCACTCCAACAGCCAGTGGAAAAACCTTCATAGCGATATTGGCTGCGATACATCAGCTCCTAGTCGATAGAGGGTCAAAAATCATATATCTAGTTCCTCTAAAGGCATTAGCCAGTGAGAAGTATAGGGAGTTCAGCGAGGTATTTAAAATACCAATTTCAAATAGGAGGGTCAGGATATCAATAGCCACAGGAGACTATGATACACCCGGTGAGGAGCTCAAATATGCCGATATAATTATAGCCACTAATGAGAGGATGGACTCCATCCTGAGACACTCTCCATCGTGGATAAATAAGATTAGGCTTGTAATAGCGGATGAAGGACATTTAATCGGTGTCTCAGACAGGGGACCTGTGCTTGAATCCCTCTTGACCAGGCTGAAGATAGAGTTTAGAGATATTAGGATAATTGTTTTAAGCGCTACGATAAGTAATAAAGGCGATTTCAAACAGTGGCTTAAGGCAAATGTAATCTACTCCGACTGGAGGCCCGTTCCACTCCGTGAGGGAGTGATATATGACCACATGGTGGTCTATTCAGACTATTCCGAAAAGGAGTTTCCCCGATATACAGGAGACCCTATACTTGATAATGCCTATAAAACTGTAGAGGAGGGAGGACAGGTTATTATATTCACTCAAACTAGGAGAGAAGCGGTTGGGAAAGCCAAGAAATACTCTGAGTTCATGAGACATAGGACGAGTATCTTTGACGAGGAGGAGAAGAAAGTTTTGGAAGAGGCTTCTAGACAGATTCTGGAGAGAGGAGAGGTTACTGACCTAAGTAAGACTCTCTCAAACGTATTAAAGTCGGGGGTTGCATTCCATCATGCTGGATTAAGCCCCACCCATAGGGAAATCGTGGAGGATCTTTTTAGAAGGGGATATATTAAGCTATTAACCGCTACACCTACACTGGCGGCGGGAGTAAACTTGCCTAGTAGGAAGGTCATTATAACCTATACAAGTAGAAGAGGGTTTGGAGGGTATCAGGAAGATATATCTGTGTTTGAATATAAGCAGATGGCGGGTAGAGCTGGGAGGCCTCAGTATGATGAGAGTGGAGAAGCACTGCTCTACTCTAGATATGAGAATCTCGTTGAGATACTTATAGAGACATATTTAAAGGGTGAGCCAGAACCACTTGTCTCACATCTACTCGAGGGAGAGAATTTGGAGAGCCAGCTCCTAGGGCTGGCGGCTACCTATAGGAAGATAGGCTCTGAACAAATAAGCAACTTCCTATTCAACACCCTATGTAGTATCCAGGAGCCTGAGAGGAGAATCATGATGAGAGGCCAGAGGGCTCTAGAGACCCTTATCGATGGAGGATTAATGATCTATAATAGAGATAGGGATATATTTAGACCTACGGCCCTTGGCCAGAGGACGGCTGAATTATATATTCTACCATCAACCGCAATATATCTAAAGGATGTAGTGATTAGGAATAGGAATATTGAGAAGCCTCCTGAGCCACTATTACTCCTATATTATATAAGTAAGACACATGACATGGGTGTCCTAAACGTCAGGAAGAAGGAGCAGGAGAATATCATTAGGGAGCTGGAGACTAGATACATGGATGTATTGGGAGATTATCTACATGGATTGATAGAGAACTATATGCTATACTATGATGAGAGGGAGATGTCTGCATGGAAGATCGCCTTTGTACTGAGGGATTGGATAGAGGAGAAGAGTGAAAACGATATCCTAAGGAACTGGGGAGTGGAACCGGGAGACCTCTATATTATCAGGAGTAATGCAGAATGGCTATGCTATGCTGCTAGAGAAATCTCGAGGCTATTCAAAAACACCTTGTATGAAAAGGAGTATACTAAGTTGGTTCTCCGCGTGAGACATGGTGTTAAGGAGGAGCTTCTACCCCTTGTCGAGATACCTGGTATAGGGAGGAGAAGGGCTAGGGCACTGTATATCCATGGCTATAAACGGTTAGCCGACTTCAGGAATGCGAGAGAGGAGGAGTTGATTAGTATCCCGGGTATAGGTAAGGGATTGGCGAAGAAACTTATTGAGGAGGCCAGAGGCCCATAGACTCTATCCGAGAAAGGAGTTTTAGAAGACGGGTCTCAGCCGCCTTAACATAGATCTCTAGGCTCATCGCCTCTTCAATATCCTTCTCAGACAAGTATCTAGAGAGATACTTGTTCCCCAACAGCATTTTAACAGCCTTATCCCTAGTAACTCCTCCTGTCAGGAATATCTTCCTAAGCTCTTCATGGACACGCTGCCTATCAGCCCCCTTTAGAGCAGCCTTCTGAAGAATCAGGTCGCTGTATATATAGGGTTCCTGCCTCCTAATGTTCTCCAACGCCCTCTCCCTATTGATAACCATGTCCTCAACCACCTTCTTCATAGTCTTCAACTGCTCGTCTAGTAATAGGAATAGCTCTGGCACCATGCATCTCTCGAAGGAGCTGTTAGTCAAGTCACGCTCATGCTCAAGAACGATGTTCTCCAATATGCCTACAGCATATCCACGTATGACCTTGGCTAGGCCGCACACCCGCTCACTACCAATGGGATTCTTTTTATGCGGCATAACCGATGAACCTACCTGACTCTTTCCAAAGGGCTCGAAAACCTCCTCGATCTCACTCCTCTGAAGATTCCTAATCTCCCTGCCCAACTGATCTAGTATGCTTGAAAGACTCACGAGAGCTAGTAGGTAGGAGGCTAACCGGTCTCTAGGAAGAACCTGGGTATAGAAAGTGGCTTCACCAAGACCCAAGCTCTTCATTAAACTGGATTCAGCGGCATCGCCCTTTGGATAGAGCTCGACCTGAGAACCTACCGCACCTCCAAGCTTCCCGACACTGACATAATTAAACATTTTATTAATTATATTAAAGAACCTGACCAGCTCATCTATAAATAAGCCTAGTTTAAACCCATATGTAACTGGTATAGCCGCTCTACCATGGGTTCTACCCAATATTGGAGTCGCCTTTTCCTCCAAAGCCCTCTTAATCAACACCTCAATAAGGACCTTCAGCCTCTCCATAATAATTTGATGAGCATCCCTGATCTGGAGGGCCAGAACCGTATCTAGTATGTCATTTGACGTCGCTCCAACATGGATATACCGACCATATTCACCCGCCTTCTCAGACAAGGCCATTACAACAGCCATAGTCTCATGTCTAGTAACCTCCTCCCACCTAGTTACGTCATCTATAGAAACCTTCTCAAAAGCCTTCCAAATCTTATCCAGAGGAATCTTATCTTTAATAATACCGTTTTCCACCAATGACTTGAGAAGGTTAAACTCTACAATCTTCATATATTTAAGCCAAGTATCCTTGTCAAATACCTTCCTCATCTCATCAGAGCCATATCTATAGCTTATAGGATGGATACCCTTCCCCACCATCGACACCATCTAGAATCTATTTCTAATACCTTTAATAACCACAAAAAATAAGTTAAAACTTGGATAATAAAAATGAGATACCTACTTACATGGGAAAAGCTGGATAAAGACCTTGAGAAGAAGATTTATAGGGAGTTTAGGGTAGAGCCACATATACACAGGGAGGGTATATATACACTCTATACTGAAAAGCCTCCCACTGAAGATGGCAGTGGGATATTAATAGGGGTTAAAACATATCGAGGCAGAGAGATGGTGAGAAGCTTCTCAGATGGGGATTATAAAGAGATAGATGAGATGTTAGACGGTCGATACGTATATATAGACTTCTCCAGAGAGGCTATCTATAGAGATCCACTAGGGTTAAAGACAGCTTATATTGGGGTAAATGGTATAGCAAGCGATAAGAGGCTACTATGGATTCTTGGAAATAGAACACCTTATTCAATTCCCCCCAACTACATATGGAGCGTAAGAAGAGGAGGTAATTTGGTGCCGGTGGAGAAGCTTGTTAGCTTTCCATCCTCTCCAGAATATAATGTAGATATAGAGGAGCATGCTAGGGAAATGGGTAGATATCTATTGTATAGAATGAGAAAAATCGCTGAACATGTAAAACAGGGTGAAAAAAAGGTTTACATAGCGTTTTCAGGTGGCGTAGACAGTAGCTTGACATATGTTCTTGCTGAAAAAACAGGTCTCAAACCTATCCCTGTAACGGTCTGTAAAAAGGGTGCGTATGATGAAAAAGCCTCAATGGAATCAGCTGAATTACTAGGCGCCGCTGACAATCACATAATCATGTATCTGGATGAGAGGATACTGGATGAGGATATTAGGAAGATAGTGGGTATAGTGGAGGATTCTAATTTAATGCAGATATCATTATCCATCCCCCTATATGTATTGGCCGAGGAAGTTGCGGGAGGAAACGTCCTTCTAATGGGTCAGGGAAGCGACGAACTATTTGGTGGCTATCAGAAATACATTGACATATATAGGGAGAAGGGGGTTGAGAATGCTGATAAGGAGATTAGGCTGGATGTACTCATGTCACATAGATTCAACTTTAGTAGGGAGGATAAGATAGCTAGTGAGTATGGTATGGATCTATGGTATCCATTGATAAGCCCAGGCATAGTATATTACGTGTTTGGTAAACCACTGAGCTTTAAAATAAAGGGTTTGGGGGATGAGACTAGGAAGTGGTTAATAAGAAAGATAGCCGAGTATATCGGGCTCCCCCATGAAATCATATATAGGAAAAAGAAGGCCATGCAATATAGTTCAAAGAGCCAAGATATGCTTGTTAAGACACTTGGTAGGAAAAAAGTGTCAAAGACACTTTATCATTTTTATTTAGATATTGTTATGTCGTATTTTAACGAGTGGGGTGATTAAAATAGGGAAGTGGATAGTTACCTCTGCATGGCCATATGCCCATGGCGTCCCCCACCTAGGTAATTTAATAGGATCCCTATTATCAGCCGATATATTCACGAGATACCTTAGGATAAAGGGTGAAGACGCTATTTTAGTATCGGGCTCAGACGAGCACGGGACACCGATTGAGGTAAAGGCCTTGCAGATGGGGAGGGATCCAAAGGATTTGACTGACGAGATCCATAGTAAGATAGTTAATATGCTCGAGGGCTTCAACATTAAGTTTGATAATTATACTCGGACACATAACGATGTACACATTAAATTTGTCCAAGACTTTTACATGAAGATATTTGAAAATGGCCATATATTCAAGAAGAAGGATAAGATGCTTTATTGTGAACACGATAAACTATTTCTTCCAGATAGATTTGTTGTTGGAACTTGTCCACACTGTGGATATGAACATGCTAGGGGAGACCAGTGTGAGAACTGTGGAAAGCTTCTGACACCCCTAGAGCTTGTAGAGCCGAAATGTATTGTATGTGGCGAAGAACCGGTTGTAAGGGAGACTACACACTTCTATTTCGACTTACCGGCTTTTGAAGAGAGGCTTAGGAAGATGATATCTGAGTCGGAGACACTTACTGAAAACGCTAAAAACTTTAGCCTCAACATGATAAAAGAAGGGCTGAGGCCCCGTTCAATAACACGTAATAATAAGTGGGGAATACCTGCACCTTTCCCAGGAGCCGAGGATCTTACTATTTATGTCTGGTTTGAAGCCGTATTAGGTTATGTATCCGCTGTGAAGGAATACTTCATTAAAAAAGAAGGGGATCAGGATAAGTGGAAGGAATGGTGGTTTGATAAGGATACGAATGTAGCCTTCTTCATTGGAAAGGATAATATCCCGTTCCACACGATAATATTCCCAGCTCTTTTGATGGCGACCGGAGACCCATATACATTTAAATTCTATATTGGTGCCACGGAATACCTTAACTTTGAGGGGAAGAAGTTTTCAAAGACGCATAAGATTGGAATCTGGTGTGATGAGGCTCTTAAACTCCTACCCCCCGACTACTGGAGATATACCTTAGTGTATCTTAGGCCGGAGACCAGGGACTCTAGTTTTACGTGGGAGGCCCTTGACTATGCTGTGAATGAGGAGCTTAATAATCATTTTGGAAACCTTGTCCAGAGGCTGTTAACACTGATAAAGAAATATTATGGGGGTAGGCTTCAGAAGGCTGATGTAAAGACAGGTGATCAGAAAGAGGTTATAAAGACACTGGATGAGGTTAGTAGGAAGGTTGATAGGTTCTATATGGATATGAGGTTTCAGAAGGTGCTTCCAGAGGTTATGAGGCTGGTTAAGAGAGCAAATGCCTTGATCAACAAGGAGAGGCCTTGGGAAAAGGCTAAGGAAAACCCTGATCTAGCCCATTCAACCCTATATACGATATATAGGGCTGTGAAAGCGGCTACAATAATGCTATACCCGATAATACCTGAGTCCTCGAGGAAGATACTCGGGTATCTCGGGGAAAACGATGAGGAGGTCTCTTGGAACGCGATGTATGAAGAACCTGAGGCGGTTGTTATAGACCCTGGTTTCAAGCCGCCGTTTAATAGGATAAATATAGAGGATATTAAGAATAAATTAAGGTTATTAAGAGGTGATGTTATGGAGAGAATCGATATAGGATATCTTTCTAAGATAGATATGAGGATAGGCACTGTTGAGAAGGCTGAGAAGAAAGTTGGCTCAAAGAAGATACTTAGGATAAGTGTTGACATAGGAAAAAGGAAGATAAAGGTCTTAGCAGGATTAGCGCCATACTATAAACCAGATGAGCTTGTGGGTAAGAAGGTTGTTGTAATCACAAACATGAAGCCGAAGAAGATCATCGACGAGACCTCAGACGCGATGTTACTAGCGGCGATAGATGATAAGGGTAGGGTCAGGCTACTCACCCCAGATGGAGATATAGATAATGGTGCTAAGGTTGGCTAGTGTCTATAATGTTTAAGGCAGATCTACATATCCACACCATATATTCCCTAGACAGTGTCATCGAGCCTTCCCTATTGATAAAAGCCTCGAAAAAAGTAGGGTTAAAAGCCATCGCTATAACTGAGCATGATACTATCGAAGGAGCCATAAAAATACTTCGTGACTATCGGGATCCAGATCTAATAATTATTCCCGGGGTAGAGTTCACTCTATGGGAAGGGCATTTAATAGGCTTGAATATAATGAAGATGCCTCCTAAGCGTCTAGGCCTATCAGAGCTGATAGAGTTTATCCATGGAGAAGGGGGGATAGCCGTCATCGCCCATCCATTTGACATAATAAGGGGCTTTAAGAAGATAGAGGAGAATATAAGACATGTCGATGCAGTTGAAGTGGCTAATGCATCAGACCTGAGGCTTAAGAAGAATATGGAGAAGGCTATGAAGCTATGTGAAGAAAATGACAGGGGATATACAGCTGGGAGCGATGCCCATGTTATAGAGGCCCTTGGCCAGACATATCTTTATTGCGATGAGGAACTTGAAAATATAGACGATATTATTGAATATGTTTTGAAAAGACGGTTTAAGATACATGCAGGGAAAACGCCTCTACACTCGAGGCTGAAGAAATATCTGAAGCGATTCTAGCCTTCAACCAAGTAGTGTGTGCATCCACTACCTCGACAAGCTTGACATCACCTATATTACCGTCATCTACGACAACTATCTTATATGCATAGTTTCTAGCCATAAACGTCCCATTCTTACCCCTCTCGTTAACAAGAACCGGGCCTCGCCATCCAAGCCACATCCTATTCCTCCTAAGTAGGATTGAGTCGACGAAATTAGATACCTCTACACTCCTCCTCTTAATAACCTCAGTAGGCACTTTATCCATGTATTTAGCGGGTGTATTAGGGCGGGGGAAGAATTTGGATATATTGACGAAGTCAGGTTCAGACTCCTTTAATAAGTCAAGGGTCATCTCAAAATCACTCTCCTCCTCCCCCGGATGCCCTATGATAACGTCGGTTGAGAACGAGAAACGCGGATCCACTTCCCTACGGATCCTCTTAACAGACTCGATATACTCCTCCACTCCATGGCTCCTATTCATAATCTTCAATAACCGCTCGCTACCAGTCTGCACAGGAATATGTAGGAAATAGTAGAACCTATCCGTCGAAGTGAATAACTCAATCAACTCATCCAGCCATTTATAAACCCATCTAGGATTAGCCATACCTATTCTAACGATGAAACTTCCCTCGATACTAGCCACCATCCTCAGCAAGTCAATCATATTACGTCGAGGCCTAAGATCATATCCATATGCACCTAAATCAGAAGAGGTCAGGTGAATCTCTCTCACGCCCTTCTTAACGAGGTTTCTAATGAGGCATTCCAAGTCCTCCAGTGGAATACTCTTCACAACACCCCTAGCGAACCACGTTCCGCAGAAACTACATTTGTCAAGGCATCCAGAGGAGACTCCAATAGGCATCGTAATCGGGGTCTCACGTATATGTAGGTCATGGGGAACCCTCCCGCCATTCCCAGGATGGCTCTTAGACGATGCCCCTATAATAGACTCAACTACATCCACAATCCCAGGGCCTACTGAGGGGCCTGTCAAGCCCGCGAACCGTATCTCCCTAGCCAGCCTCTCCTTGTTAATCAGTGGTAGACATCCACTTAAAACCAGTCTCTTATCGGGATACCTTCTATTTAGAAACTTTAGGTAGTCGATTATCCTATCCTCAGTCTGCTTCTTAACACCACATGTGTTAACTATAATTATATCCGACTCATTAAGACTGTCCACTATGGAGTATCCACTCTCCCTAAGGTAATGCTCCATGACTATAGCCTCGAATTTATTCAGTGGACAGCCAAATGTCCTGATGTATATCCTCATCTCCATATCACAGATTCATCAACGATGTTATAAAGATTTCCATGAAGACTACTCCTCTTTTTCCAGGAGCCATCTATAAGTCGGTGCCATCGTCTTAGGCCTAGACCCATATGCCTCGTCCACCCTACCAATCTTGGTATTATGTGGAGAGGATCTAACTGTATCGGGATCTGAATATGCCTCTTCAATTATCGCCTTCAAGGCATCTGCATACCTATCCAAATCACTTTTTGAGACGGACTCCGTGGGCTCAATCATGAAGGCCTCCTTCACGATAAGTGGGAAATATATGGTTGGCGGATGCAGTCCATAGTCCAGTAGCCTCTTTGCCACGTCTTTGGCAGTTACCCCAGTATCCTCCTTCAAAGGCTCAAGGCTTATAACGAACTCATGCTTCCTAAAAACACCTTTTGAATATGGCAGGGACACACCCCTGAGGTCCTTTATCCTCCACAGTAGATAATTGGAGTTTAGGACGGCTTGTTCAGAGGCTTTTCTAATCCCCTCACCACCATTTAGGAGGATATAGCAGTAAGCCCTTAGGAGAACAGATATGTTCCCATAATATCCATGTACTTTTCCAATACTATTCTTCAGATCCCAGTTTAGGAAATACATTCCATCCTCATGATCGATGTATGGTATGGGTAGAAACTCCTTGAGATATGATTTTACTCCAACAGGGCCTGAGCCGGGGCCGCCTCCCCCATGTGGCGTGCCAAACGACTTATGCAGGTTAAGATGGACAATGTCGAAGCCCATGTCACCAGGCCTAGCCAGACCAGCGATAGCGTTTAAATTCGCCCCGTCATAATACATTAACCCACCTACTTCATGCACCTTCTTAGCTATCTCAACAATATTCTTCTCAAATAAACCAAGTGTATTCGGATTAGTTAGCATCATGCCAGCAGTCTTATCGCTTAAAGCAGCTTCAAGGGCATCCATATCAACCAAGCCATCCGGATCACTGGGTATCTCGATAACCTTAAACCCAGCCATCTTTGCACTAGCGGGATTCGTGCCATGTGCGGAATCAGGGATAAGAATCTCGTCTCTATGCGACTCACCATGCACTTCATGATACTTCTTGATTATAAGTACACCGACGTATTCTCCATGGGCTCCAGCAGCTGGCTGTAACGTAAAGAAGTCCATACCCGTGATCATAGACAGGTACTTCTTCAGTTCATATAGTATCTCCAACAGGCCCTGTAGAGTCTCCTCAGGCTGGAGGGGATGTATATTCATAAGGCTAGGCTCTGAAGCAAGATAATCACATATTTTGGGATTATATTTCATCGTACAGCTACCTAGGGGATACATCCCTAAGTCCACGGAGAAGTTCATTTGGCTAAGCCTAATAAAGTGTCTGACGACCTCTGGCTCCGATAGATCCGGAATAGAGAGAGTTTTTCTAATATATTTCTCAGGAAGGTATCTAGATGCCTCCTTAACAACGTCTTCAGGTAGAGACGGGTCTATTTTGGAGAGCTCATATATCAATGGCTCATCCCACTTTGCCTGTCTAAACCCAGTCACTAGCCGATCACCTCCTCAATAGAGGATATCAGCCCCTCCAACGCCTGTTGAGAATGGTGTTCATTGAGTGAAACTGTATGGTATCTAGCCAGTACGGCTCCGAATAAAAAGCCTTTATTAATCATATGCCTTAGAAGGCTTTTGGTCTCTATAGGCTTATCCAAGGTGAGTGAGAACTCCCTGAAATAAGGAAGGTTATAAGGCTGTTCAAAGCCATGGGATGCAAGCATCTCATAAAGCATATGTGAATATTTCAATAGCTTCGTCGAAAGCTTAACCAAGCCATTTTTACCAAGTAGAGAAATGTATACAGCTGATGCCACTGCAGTCAACGCCTCATTACTACATATATTTGACGTTGCACGCTCCCTACGTATATGCTGCTCCCTAGTCTGTAGAATCATTGCAAAAGCCCGCTCCCCATCAACTGTCTTCGTCAAGCCGATTATACGCCCAGGCATCTCCCTAATTAGCTTCATATCCCTCCTGACGCCGAAGATGCCTAGTAAAGGGCCTCCGAAGAACAAGGGATTACCTAGGGGCTGCCCCTCCCCAACCACGATATCAGCTCCATAGGCGCTCGGAGGCTTTAGGATAGGCAGAGATAATGGATCTACACCTACTATAAAAAGGCCATTCCTATTATGGACATACTCACCGGCCTCATCCAAATTCTCCATAATATATCCATATATATTGGGATATTCGGCGTATAACCCGGCTATCCTCCTACCTCCATCCACCTTATTTAGGAATGATATATCTATATTTCCTTCTTCATCAAGTGGATACTCCATGTATTCGACGCCTGCTCCCCATAGATACGTCTTCAAAACCATCTTTCTATAATATGGCATGTCCTGGGGAATGAGGACAATATCTCCCTTAGTTGCCCTCACCGAGAGAAGAAGGGCTTCGGCAGCTGCGCTTGACCAGTCGTACATAGAACTGTTTACTACATCCATATCGAGGAGCTCGGCCAATAGACTTTGATACTCGTATAAGGCCTGCATAAGCCCCTGAGAGATCTCAGCCTGATAAGGTGTGTATGAGGTGAGGAACTCCGTCCTCATTAGGATATATTTAACTACAGCAGGTATATAGACTGGCCATACACCTCCCCCGAGAAAAACCTTCTCAGGCGGGAAAAACTGGTTTTTAGAAAGCTTTTCACCAAGGTATCTAGTTAACTCAAATTCATTGAGACGAGGAATATCTAAGGCCTCTTTAAACAAAACTTCCCTGGGAATATCTTTAAAAAGCTCTTCAATTGAGTCGATGCCCAGTAGGGACATCATCTCCATAACTTCATCCTTAGTATTAGGAATAAAGTTCATCGGCAGCCCCTCCTGAAATATTTCTAAAAGATTATTTAAGAAAACATATAATAATAATCTCCATTATAATTTACCTTAATTAACTCATTTAATTATAACGTTAAGTATAGTATAATGGTAATTAAATCATGGATAGTATTGATGAAGGGGTTGTAATGATGATAAGAACCAATAAAATAATCCTGGTAACAATCCTTGTAGCAATGCTTGTAGCGATAGCATCTCTAAATCCAGCGATATACGCCCAGAACTATTCACTGGAGATTAAAGAAACCTACACCATTGAGAAGGACGGTGGAAACCTGTATATGTTCTACGACGTAACTATACACGGCGTCACGACAGGAGTCCCAGATAAGGTAGAGTTCAAGTATCCAAGCGACTTTATAGGAGGCAGGTTCCTCTATGTCAAGGCCTTTACCGACATTAAGGAGAAGAACCTACTCAAGACCACGGTAGTTAGGGGAGATGTAGATACTATAGTGACAGTCTATACCTCTGGATTAGATGTCTCAGAGGATACTGCATCATTCAAGCTCATAGTGTTTATGCCACTAGCAGTATATCAGGAGAAGCCGTTTGAATATGCAATAGACATAATTAAGTATCCAGCTACAAACATCCCGATCGAGAAAGTTACTTTGAAGATTGCTCCTCCACTGAATGCAAAACCAGAGGAGGTGCCACAGGGACTTGAGGTAAGCCAAATAAGCCCGTCGGGAGTCAAGCCCGAGCAGTATGAGATTAAGGCCACCTTCACCCAGGAGAATATCACGTATACTGACCAGGGTCTTCCAGAAGTATATAAGGTTATACTATCAAATAGAGACACTCCTAACAACGTGATACTCCTCCTAAAGGGAACGGAGGATATTACTATAAAGATATATCCAGATGGAGAAGTTAGATACACCTATGTCTATACCTTAAGGAACTATGGATACGACGCCTTAACGACGAAGAGCAAGATCACCATAAAGAAGCCAAGGGGAACACATGATACTTATCCATTATCACTACTAGATAGGGAACTCGAGTCGGAGGATGCTGGTACAATTATATATGTTAACCCACCATACGTGGTCCTTGAGAATATGACGCTACAGTTTAAGATGATATTCTATACCAAGACCAATGTTACCAACACAGGGCTACTTGGAGAAGAGCTCAGGTATGATATACTTGTCAAGCCTACAGTTGACTTCCTCATAGAGGAGGCTAGGATAAAGGTATATGCTCCAGACAACACTATCGTTGAGGAGACTACAGTCTACAACTTCACACGCTTCATGGACGTAAGTCTAGATAATACAGTTAAGGTAAATATGTTTACATCACTATATGAAAACGAGTTTATAGGAATAGCGATCTACTTCCTAATAGCTGCTGGGGGCATAATCAGCGTATATAGGGCATATTATCTACTGGCTTATAGAAGGCTTCCTGAAGAGATGAAGAGATATCTAAGGGAGATGAAGCAGGAGATCAAGCTGATGGAGGAGTTAATCGACTTGGAGGACAGGTATCTCAAGAGGGAGACCAAGAGCAAGGAGTATCTAAAGCGTAGGAGCCAGATAATCAAGGCGCTTAAGAAGGAGATGAAGAAGAAGGAGCACACGAAGAAAGAGCTATCCAAAGTAGCGGAGAGAAACCCGAGGGTTAGAGAAGCCCTAAACCTAATTCAGGACATGGAGGATAAATGGGAGGAGATGAGGAGACTCGAAGAAGACTTCCTCCGTAGGAAGATAACCCCCGATCAGTATACAGAGGAGCGAAGACACTTGCTCACGGAATTCAGGGCATATCTAAAGAAGATAGAGGGGCTGGTATAACCCTCTAAATTACCTTTTATATATCCATCTATCCTAAGGCATATCCCTCCATAAAATTTTAATATATCTCCTATTCAAACAAAGCATATTGAAGAAGAGATAGCCCCGTCGTCTAGCGGCCAAGGATGCCGGCCTTTGGAGCCGGCGACGTGGGTTCAAATCCCACCGGGGCTACCAAACTTTATGGTAGGTAGCTCCTCTTTATAGAGGCGAAAAGAACTAAGCTGATATACTTTCTATACTTCAAATGAACCTTCATAGGCCTCGGCCCGATCTTGAGAGGTTCCTTCAAAAAGCTTCTCTATGTACTCTCTCTCCTCTTCAAGCTGTTGGATATCTCTTCGTGAGTACATTCTCTCCTGGGTACGTATAGCAGAAGAGAGGTTTAGCTGATATATTTTCCTAGTATACCCATTCCACATTGTAAATGGGGGGATATTCCTATATACAAGCCCCATTACATGTGAAAATGCCCCAATAATTTTTCCGGCGAATATAGATGTTGATATTGATATCTTAGCGAAATCACCTATAAAAGAACCGAGTTTTATAGTGCCAGTATCGAATCTTACACCGCCGAACTCCACTTTTATCTTTCCATATGTGTTTTTTAGGTCGGATGTCACGGATAAAGCGCCTATATTAACCCATTCACCTACATAGCTATGCCCTAAATAGCTTTCATGAGCCTTATTAGTATAGCCGTCTACAAGGGAATCGGATATCTCCCCACCTATTTTACATACTGGTCCAATCACTACATTCTCCCTAACCAAGCCCGAGAAGATATAAGAGTTCTCCCTAATGACACTAGGGCCAGAAATACGGCTGAAGGCATGTACCTCCACATTGTCACCAATGATTATCGGGCCCTTACTAGAATCTAAATAGACGTACTTCTCGATATAGACGCCCTCCTTAGAGGCGAAGACAGGCCACTGCCCCCTATTCGGCTTCAACACACTGAAATTCCCTTTAATAAATTTACTAAAGATATCGTCGCTAATTATCATACCCTGGATCTTTATAATGTCCCAAGGATACCTGACTAGGAATATATTCGTAGATGGATATTCTAACCCGGGTAGCTTATTAGCTAAATTAAAACCATCTAGATTATCTTTGTTTAGCTTACCTGCTATAAAGACGCCGTCTATGTAAATCGCTTTACCAGATGGAGCGGTCTCCAAATATTTGATGAGCTCTTCTAGAGCAGTAAATGACCCGGCTACCCTGGAGTTTATCATGATAAAATCGTTTTCCGGAATTGTCTGGACAGCTATTCCCAAGCGTCTAGACAATATCCTAGCCTGAAGATCATTTTTTAACAGGAGATAAATAGATTCTCTACCGACCAGCCTCTCAAGCCGCTCCCTCAGTGAAAAACCTCCCACACGGAACTCTGAGAAAGGCCTGTATAATACGAGCCATCTAAAGAAGTCATCCGGCAAGATATTATCATTAATAACTATATCCATAGTATATCACTACACAAAAATATCTAAGACTAATAATAAATTATCAGCATAACATATCATAATAATTTTTAATAGTGTGGTGGATATGAGAGCACTATATATCCATGCAAGGGAGTTTTATTATAAACCCATTGAGAAAGCGAGGATATCCAAGGTTGAAGAAGCTTCTGAACAGGGTAAGGGCTTCGAAAACCTCCTCGTAGTATACGTAACAATTGAGAAAGGAGATTTTGAGAGGAGGAGAGAGATATTGGATAAGATGCTGGGGGATATAAAGACGCAGCTTGAGAGGCTGAATCTAAATAGGCTGGTTATATATCCATATGCTCATCTGTCAGACAACCTTGAGGAGCCTGTAAAGGCCGTTAGGTTGTTGAAGCTGCTGGATAAGAAGATAAAGTCGGGGCTAAGCGGGGTTGAATATGATAGGGCGCCCTTCGGATGGTACAAGGAGTTCAGAATACATTGTCCAGGACATCCCTTATCAGAATTGTCTAGGAGCTTCTAAAATTATTTGAATCGGACCCACAGGGATTCGAACCCGGGGATATTCCGGCTTAGAAGCCCCTATATTTAATAAGGGTTGTCTCCTGATCCTCTCATGCTTTGAGATGTTTTTACAAGTCTCCGATAACCTGAATTATTCGAATATGAAACAGGCAACTGAAGAACGGTATGAGGAAGAACCTAATCCGATTCAACAATACCACATCTGGCTATTAATAACGATATCATTAACGATCCCAATAATATTAACAAGTTTAGAAATCAGAAATAGACGTATTTAACGGAAGCTTTAAAGGTAAGAAAGCGGGCCCGCCGGGATTCGAACCCGGGACCTTCGGCTTAGAAGGCCGACGCGCTCTCTGTAATGCTATCCAGGCTGCGCTACGGGCCCATATTGAAACTATTAACCAATATACTTTATGATTATCTCCAGCCTAAATATAAAAAATTTTCTGCTTCCGCAAGGCCTATCGTAGAAACTGAAAGTCTACTGTGTTTACCTCCATATTCGATGTTGATGCATATAACTGAGGGATGTCTATAAGCTTCTCTGCACGTAAGTGTATTATTGAATCGCTTGTAGCCACGATCCCACTCACATCATATAACGTTGAGTCCACGTTCCTCGTCAATATAACCTCGGTTTCATCACCTAATATCCTAGCTAAGAATGCTCTATACTCACCGCTTTTACTAACCTGAGACTCCAGGAAGATGGTTGTTCTTGGTGGAGAGAGTTGGGTGATCAGCTCCTTAAATATGTTTATTGCTTGAGAGAGTAGGTCGACATCCCTTATCCGGCCATGTACCCCACTCATATCCCTGATGAAGCCATCGTTACCAAGATATAGTTGTTGGCCCCTCAACATGGCTGTTATCGTCAGTATGACATTATAGAAATCAATATAAAGTGGCTCTTCCAAGGGATACGTATTGATTATCTTAGGAGATACCCTTGCTACGTGGCTCGATGGGTGGATTGACCTATATAGAATTAGACGCTCCTCTTTTTTCAAAGTATAATGGTCTCCGATGAAACGTAGGGCATGATCCCTGTTAAACCCCCTATCAAGCAGATACTTATAATCCCTAGCAGCCTCCATCAAATGCTTAGGTGGAGTGATGTGGATGATCACCATATGAAGCTAACCAGCCTCCTTAATTACTATAGCAGGTACGATGGGTAGTGCACGGCCAGCTTTGGATGCATCGCTACCCGCAGCCCTTGACTCGGGAGATACCACTAGCCTAGCTCGAGGATACTTTGATTTTAGATATTTTACAAATGTGTTTTCTAGGAATGAGGATTCACCCTCTGCATCGAGGAGCATGAGGAGCTTCCTATGCTTTGCAAATCTATCGAACCATTGTTTAGACACCATTTTACCGAATACAGCCGCTTTAGATGGATCTATGCCCATCTCCCTAGCCTTTGACACGATATCCCGGATACTTGGTGGAGAGGACTCATTTATGAAGCTCTTCAAAATACTCCACTTCCACTCATCGGCAGTGTATATGAATATGGATATATCATTGTCTACAGCATCCATTTTAGTGACCTCAAATATCTTGACGATATCCTCAACAACATCCTTTGCATACTCATCCAGTAAGAGAGTGAGTTCATCTATATAATCCTCTGGAAGCTCTGGCCAAGGCTCTCTAGCTATAAATGTCTCTCTACCTAGGATATCGTGCCATATCTCCTCCGATATATAAGGAGCATATAGTGATAGTAGTTTAATCCAGGCCTCCACGAAGGCGTTTAGAGCCTTTTTAGACGGCTTATCCTCATAGGAGGCGTATTCACGAATTATTCTCGGCATTCTATAGAAGATGACTTTACCCGCGTATGCAATCCTATGTTCACTCAATAGTGAATCAACCTGCCTCAGGATACTTCCAAGCTGTGAATAAAGGAGTTTGTCGAAGAAGGTAGTGTCATCTCTATCCACAGCCTTCGAGAATATCTCCCGTATGAAGCTCGGTAGACCCTCTATCTTCTTTGAAATAGCTTCCAGATCCTTCAAATGTATATCGGGGTCATCGAGGCCGTCTGCAAGGGTTAGGACACCTACCCGGACAGCGTCGGCGCCGTAGAGCTCCATCACCTTCCTCAGAGAAATATAATTGCCCTTGGATTTAGACATAGGTAGGCCGTTTAACATGGTAAAGCCGTTTACAGTGATTCCACGTGGCCAGAGGCTCCTCGGGAATAGAGCGACATGCTGGAATATGAAGAATGTAAGGTGGTTACCCACCAAGTCCTTACCTGAACCCCTCATATCCACGGGATACCAGTAGAGAAACTCCTCTCTAATATGTTTTAAAAGCTCCTTACCTAAACCGTATTTCTTAGATAATTCCTCTGGATCCCCCTCTCCATAGTAGACATAGTTGAAGAAGCCGTCATCAATCTTATCTGCATCTATATATCCAGCGTTATAATATTTCGCCACGGGGTAAAACGCCATGTATACAGTGGAGTCAGTCAACGTCTCAACAATCCACGACCTATCAAATGGAAAAGGCGTGCCCAAGCCCGTCTTCCTAGTACATGGCCAGTCCCTATACCAGTCTATATAATAATAAAATACTTTCCTCAGCTCAGGTGGATAGAAATCCATCTGATCCACCGCATCCTTAGCAAGTTTCTTCCACTCAGAATCAGAATATTTAAGGCTCCACTGATCTTCAATGATCTTAACTATAGTACGCGTACCACATCTACAGACAACCTCCTCCGGTAGGTCGTACATCATATCAGCCCTGTTAATCGCCTTTAGACGTTCACGAATCTCTTCCTTAGCCTCCCTAACAGGCATCCCCGCGAGATCCATACAGTTATCCTTCATTACACCACTATGATATTCCCTGCTATACACTAGGTGAGTGGCTTCATCAGCCTTTTCGAAATCCAGTTGGTTGGATGCGCCTATCTTGTCAACAGCCTCAACAGCCGGATACTCGCCGAAGCCCTCTACCTTAATAATTGAAATCGGCTCGATATCCTTGACGATATTATATAGGGGGTCAGAGGGCTTTAGAGATGTTTTGAGGTCTCTAAGGGCAAGTAGATCATATGGAGCGTGGGCAGGCACGCTGTATACCACGCCCGTTGCGATAGAGGGGTCTATAAACTTAGCTGGCAACACAGGTATCCGCCGGTTTACATATGGTGCGACCGCATATTCACCGATTAGGTCAGTTCCTTTAAGCCTCTTGATAACCTTAACCCTCCTAAGTTGATGGCTGAGTTTCTCAGCGGCATACTCACTTATAATCCACTTCTCGCCATCTACATCCGCCAATACATATACAGCGTCCTCCTTCACCCATACATTTGTAGCCCCAAAGATGGTTTCTGGCCTGAAAGTGCCTGCTACTAGGAAGACATCATCATCGATCTCAAATTTTATAAGTGTATATTCCTCTGGACGAACCCCCTCACCCTTAAGCCGATCATGGTCGCCAGTTGGGCTCTCATCCCTAGGGCACCATACAACGGGGTGAGGGCCCTGTATAATTAATCCTTTTGAATGTAGCGTCCTTATCTGCCACTCAACAAACTTTGTATAAAGTGGATGTAAATCAGTTGTATGGAACTCTCTCCTCCAGTCTATGGATAATCCATATCTAATTATATCCTCCTTACCTTGATTCGTGAAGTATTTAACTAGGTATACTGGGTCTAAAAAACTCTTTATAGCCTCAGGCTCAACTCCATCTAGCTCAATCAACCGTTTTACGAGAGCTTCATCCCCCTGCTCTAGCCTATGTACAACGCCCATAACCGCTTCCCCAGTCCAGTGCCATGCCCAGGGAAATAGGACGTTATAACCCTTCATACGCATATATCTAGCTATGACATCCAACCTACCTGAGGTATAGGCATGCCCTAAGTGTAGAGACCCGTTCATATATGGAAATGGAAAGGTTATGAAGAACTTCTTCCTATCTCCATCTGGATCCGCCTCAAAAACCTTATTCTCCATCCACCTACGGCTCCAATACTCTTCCCGCTCTCTAAACCCCCTATGCTTCCTTGACAATCTCTAGAAACACCTCCTTGATCGACCCTATCTCCCCTGAGAAGCGTCCTCCAAACCTAGCGTAGCGCGAGTCTCCCTTACCACCACCCTTCAAAATATCCTTAACCGCCTTGACCCCGGTCTTATATGCATCGAGACCCTTCTCACGGAGACTTGATCCAACGAATATCATTATATTGATACCTCTACCCTTCCTCGAGACGCCGACGAAGAACACATCACTATAACGCTTCTCCAACGCCTCCCCGATTTTAATAACCTTCTCAACATCATCGTCAACAAGGAAGATATATTTTAGGTCATTGACCTTTATCGCCTCGGAATACAGCTTCTCACCATATAGGTTTATGTACTCCCTCATCAGCTTCTCAAATTCCTTCTCCAGCGCCTCCCTATCCTTCATAAGGTCTTGAACCGCATTATATACATTATCTCTAGAGACACTCAAGAGCTTTGATAAGTTATCCAGAATATCCTGATCCTTCCGGGAAAACTCTATCGCCTTCGTCCCAGCCACATAATTAAATCTTATTACGCCATCATGGATCTTATCCACCGAAGTTATCTTGATATACATTAGTTCCCCTGTGTTTGAAACATGCGTCCCCCCACATGCCTCTACATCCCAGTCTCCTATTTTAAGTATCCTGAGTTTCTTACCTGGAACCATACCTCCCTGGTATATCCTGACGCCATATTTTTTCTCCGCAGCTCCCCTATCCATCCAATTTATCTCTACCTGTATGTTCTTAGAGACTATCTTGTTGGCAAGCTTCTCAATCAACCGTATCTCTTCTGGGGTAGGCAGTTTATAGTGCGTTACATCAATATGGGCTATTTCCGGCCTCTTTTCAGCCCCCGCCTGCCATATATGCCCACCTAGGACCCGTCTTATAGCGCCTAGTAATACATGTGTAGATGTATGGTGCCTCATTATTGCGAGTCTCCTATCCCAGTCTATGATCCCCTCCACGGTCTTCCCAACGATATCCTTTGGAACATCTCCATCTACTATATGGAGGATGACTCCGTTCTTCCTAACTGTATTTACAACTCTATACTCAGAACCACCTATCTTTAAAACACCTGTGTCACCGACCTGCCCCCCTCCCTCGGGGTAAAAAACGGTTTTATCAAGGATAATAGAGTTATCCTCTACATGCAGCACCTTAGCCGTCATCGACTTCCAATACTGATTCCTATAATATAATTCAGTGGTCTCATACCTCGATAAGACAGATGGAGCGGGTATGGGCTCGGCGGATGACTTCATATGCCGCTCCGACACCATCCTATAGAAATCGCTGGGTATCTCTATCTCTATACCCTCACTCCTCTTCAAATACTCCGCAACCATCTCAGGCGATATTCCATGTGAGTCATATATCTCTATCAGATGCTCCGTCTCTATCCCACCATATTTCTTTCTGTATCTCCTGATTATAGTCGGAAGCCTGTTGAGGATAGACTTGTATTTTTCTCTCTCCAATGATAAGACTTCGAAGATTACGTCCTCAGCCTCCTTCACATCCCTAAAATCACGGCCCCAATAATCTATCTGTCTCTTAAAAAGCTCCTCCAAGAGGCCTTCTAAGCCTCTCATCGACAGTAACCGAAATATCTTCCTAAGCAGCATCCTAGTTAAATACCCCTCCTTCACATTCGAGGGGATCGCCCCATCCTTAATTAGAAATATAGCTGCCTTAGAATGATCCAGTAGAATCGATAGCTCGTCGAACAAAGATAGTTTGTTTATAAGCTCACCTGGATCATATCCATGCTTCCTAGCTATCTTCCTCCTAAGTTTAATTACTTCGTCGCGTTTACTAGCGTCATACATCGGGCTATAAAGAGTATTATCATACAAGACCTCATCCTCGATGGACAGGTCTACCTCATCCATAATCCAGTTGAGTACAGGCCCATATATCGTGTGGAAGGCTGATGGCGCACCCTGTGAAAGCCAAGCCCACCTCTCAATCCCATATCCAGTATCTACAGTAAGTATCGGGGTCTGGATAAGCTTGTTATCAACAATCTCATACATCATAAATACTAGAGTAGAGACTTCCAGACCCTTTATAATACCCTCTACATCTGGTCCTGCATTCCCTCCACCGACCCAGAAATGCTCTTTATATGTTATTAAGTCACCGGGTATACCCAATTCATCTGTAGCGAATTCATGGTGATAGGCTATAGTCCCATCTTTCCAATATAGGAAGCCACCGTCTTCAGTCTTGTTAAAGGCATGTGCACCGCCCATCTCAAATATGGTTAGATGGCGCCCAGCCGTTAAACCGACGTTTAATATATCTTCAAACCTTAGGCAGGGCTGGCTTATAACAAGTGGATTAGCAGGGGGATCAGCGAGGCCAGCAGTAACATATGGCTGGAAATCAGCTATCGACGCGATTGTAACTAGGAGGTCATCCCTCCATCTAGCGACAACTGGGTATGGGTCTATAATTTCATGCCCATTTTTCTCGAAAAACTTTAGGAATAGCCTCCTCATCTCACTAACAGTATATCTACCTCGAGTAGGTGGCTTCCCAAGGAACTCATAATCAACGCATGGAGTCTCGCCACATACCTCTTGATCAGGGTTTGGAGTCCAGAAAAATGCCCCACACTTAATACATTTCTTCCTAACATATCCATTTTCCTTCATGAAATCTATATTAAATTCATTTGGATCGATTTTGAATTCCATATTACCACTCCTAAATATGTTATTATTAGGGTTTCGCTGCTTAAAAAATTAGAGTGTATAGTGACGCTGAAAATAGATTTATTTATATGAAAGTCAACCGGTGTTTAAACCGGAGTATCCTCTAAAATAAGGAATTGAAAACCGAAAAATAACGCAGGAGGAATAACTGGGAAAGATAGTAGAAAATTAAAGGATGTAGGAGGCTAGCCGAATAAGGCGCCAAGACCCTCTAGGGCCTCTTCCTCTTCCTCCTTCTCCTCCTTCTTCTCCTCCTCCGGCTTCTCCTCCTTAGCCTCTTCAGCTGGAGCAGCTGGAGCAGCAGCAGGCGCAGCCACTGGTAGTGCAGTAGCGCTCTCCAAGACCTCCTTAATGTCTATAGAGCTTAAGGAGGATACTAGAGACCTCACCACCCCATCATCGACTTCTTCTCCTATGGCAGTCATTATCTTCTTAATATTCTCCTCATTGATCTCCTTTCCAGACTCATACAACAGCAATGCAGCATATATGTATTTCACTCCTTAACACCTCACAATCAACTATTCACATATTCATCTAAAAAACAAATATATAAATATTAAGAAGCTTCGGCTCTCTGCTGGAGAGCCAAAGCCTTTGTGTATGCGGCGATGACGATGTCCTTGATCGTCTCAGGAGTGATGAATTCTCCCTCAACCGCCAGTTTCTTAGCGTGTAGATAAGCCTTAAGCAGTAGCTGGCTGACGTTGTACTTCGTTGGATACCCGAGTTCAAGCGAGATCTTGAAAGCGTTTCCAAACGCTTCTGAAAGCTCCGACTTAATCTTCTCAAGATCAGGTATCAGGTATTCTCTTGTAATTAGTATATTGTCCTTAAAGTCGTATGCAGCCTTGAGGTTAACCTTAGATTTAATCGGCTTAATACCCAGTTTATTCAGTAGGTTCGCCAAGTTAGGCGATATCTTATCACCGGCACGAGCAACGAGGGTGTCTTTAACCACATTAATTGCTCCACCAACTATCTTAGTCGGGATACTAAGGTTTGAGAATAGGCTGATAACTGGACCGGGTGGAATACCTGTATTACCCTCGGGTATTACTATGTCCACTGGAGTGATGTCGCCAGGCGACGCGGCTATATCAACCTCATATTTATCCAACTCCATCGCGATTTTAATCGGGTCTTCATTTGTAAATATAAATAGTATCTGGCCAAACATCTCGTCTTTAAGTTTTTCAACCGCCTCAGGATATATCTTTTCCAATGCCTTGAGGAAAACGGTCTTCTTACCTCCTTTTATCCTGAAACCCAGCTGCGGCTGTAGCCTCCTAACCTCGTTCAACATCGAGGCTTTAAGCCTGGTTGAGTCAACTAATATCACATATCTATGCTCCTGAATAAGCTTACTAAACTCCTCAAAAAGCTTCTTCTTCCTGTCTTTAGACCTAGGAACATACATCATCTTCACATCACCCTAATAGATGGCCCCATACTAGTCTTGACATATATCTTCTTGATATATGACTTCTCAGGAAGCTTGCCTTTAATAGCCTCGATAACAGCCATGGCGTTTTCAGCCAGTTTCTCATCGTCCATATCCTCAGTTCCAATTGCAACAGCCACCATCGGATTATTCCTAACATTAACTGAAACAGATGATCTTAGGCCTTCTATAATTGCCTTTACATCAGCGTTTGGCGGCAGTATCTGAGGCATCTTCCCCCTTGGACCCAATACAGAACCCATGACCCTACCTACCTTGGCCATGAGCTTCGGCTCCGCTAGGAAGAAGTCGAATTCACTAGCAAGTTTCTTTATATCTTTCTTGGATCCTGCCACGCTATCAATATCCTTCTCACTAATAACCCTATCGGCACCAGCCTCTGCAGCAGCCTCAGCTACAGCGCCATCGGCAAATACAGCGACTCTCTTGTCCTTACTTGACTTATGTGGGAGTCGTATAACCATCCTGATCCTATTCTCAGGCCTCTTTAAATCAATTCCAGATATGGCGAGCATCAGCTCAACCGACTGAAGGAAATTCCTCTTTTTACTCTTCTCCTTTGCCTCCTTTATAGCCTTCGCCAAAACATCCTTATTGATCTTCTCTATGAGCTCACTCATCTAACCCACCTATTCAGAACCATATATCTTATCGTCATACTCTCCATTCCTAACCTTTGCAGTTACCTCCTTAGGATTCATACCCTCTATTGTTACACCCATACTCACGCATGTACCTATGACTTGGAGAACAACCTTCTTAAGATCATCCATCTCCAGCTTCTGATTAATTATCCTACTTATCTTAACCACTTGATCAAATGTCAAGTCCCCCACGAACTCCCTACCTGGATTGGAGGAGCCCTTCTCGATACCAGCCTCCTTCGCTATCAATGCCGAAGCTGTTGGGATACCGACCTCGATCTCAAACTCCTTTGTATCGACATCAACTATTATTTTGACTGGGACACGCATACCTTTAAAGTCCTTGGTCTTCTCATTTATCTGGTCAACTATCTGCTTTACATTAACGCCTAATGGTCCTAGTGCAGGGCCCAGCGGTGGCCCTGCTGTAGCAGCTCCTCCGCTAACCAATGCCTCAACAACCTGCTTCTTACCCATTTACACTCACCTACCAATACTCTTCTTCTTAAGATTAGACACGGATATTATTATTGGAATCGGGGAGATAGATGCATCCTGAAGCTGTATAACAGCCTCTCTCCTATCTTTTTCACCACGGATATTTATAACTTTTGCACTCATACCCTTAAATGGCCCGGAGACTATCTCCACGATATCACCTATCTCGATAACCTCCTCCTCCTTCTCAAGCTCAAGAAGGGTCTTAACATCATCTTCAGAGAGGATTCCCGGGATAACCCTCTTAAAATGCTTTAGATCCTCAAATACCTTGACGATATCTGTATAGCTAAACGCTTCTACGATCAAGACGCCTTTTAGAGATGGAGGGACAAATACGGATCTAACCCTAATATCTCCATCCGAATTCTTAACCCGTAGCTCGATGATACGAGCTATATGCTCTTCCTGGCCGCCAGTCACTGATACCATGAAAAACTTGTATTTGGGCTTTGACTCCTCCATCTCCTTAAGACACCTACCTAACGATGAATAGACCGAATAACATCTTTATCGTAAATGCAATGACGCCTAATAAAGAAACCCCTAAGAATATCAGCTTTGTATATTGCCAAAACTCCTTCCAATCCGGCTTTCTAGCCAGTTTCAACACCTGAATATACTTTTTAAATATAGCCACAACCTATCACCGCCTATTCCAAACATCCATAATATTTATTTTTGCTTCAATTGATATACACAAATCCAAACCTATATAAATATTATTTCTATTTATATTGGGAAGGCGTGGAGAAATAGTAATGAAACGATAAATATATTATAAATATTTAATCATAATGATTATAATTAAAAAACATGCCTTCAAGACACGGGATTCTATGCTTTAACCACCTCAAAACCTTTTTTAGTCAACTCTTCATATAACTGTCTTCTAATACCGCCTGGGATACCCTTCCAGTTGAATACGGCCGTCTTAGTATTGCTAGTCTTTTTAAACGCATCCATTATAATATCAAAGCCAGTGTTTCCCAGCACATGTTTAGACAGGATATGACCAAACGCATATCCTTTTTCAAGTGCGTATCTAGTGAAGGTAGGTGCATAGTGTGGCCCTCCAAAGCCGACTGCAGGTATTCCCTCAAGGGGGGATTTAATAGCCTTTAAAACCGAGTCTACAGCCGCCTGTATCGCCTTCTTATCCTTCCACTGTTCAATTGATGAGCCGACTTCTACGAAGAAGGATGGTGATGAAATTTCCGAAGGTCCGTGATGCGTCACCTCTAGAGACACATGATACTGTAAGCCACGTTCCCGGGCTATCTGACTCATATACACTAAGGTGCTTCTCATCAAAATAGGGTGGCTGATGGCTAGGGAATACGGTTTTCCTCCATATTCAGCTTCCCCCGTTGGATTACCTGTTACATGCACACTTAGTGTCGGGGAACCGCTTCGTGAACTGTGTCTAGATAGGAAAATGATAGTCTTAGGGCTCATGCCAAGCTGCTTATCTACCTCATCTGAATAGATAATATCGTTATCTATATATGCCAAGTACCAGTCACAATCCTCAAATTGTACAACATCCTTTGATACCTTGTTACAGGAGTGAAGGTCGCATAGGTATTCGGCCATTAAAAGACCAGCTGGATCCTTTCGGCTTACAATAAATAAAAAAGATGGAGTTATAGAAGCCATCTTAAAACCGCCTTCTGCATATGAAGCCTGTTCTCAGCCTGATCATATACAATTGAGAGCCCGGAGTCCATAACCTCGTCAGTGACTTCTTCGCCTCTATGAGCAGGTAGACAATGCATAAAATATGTCTTTTTACCGGTACTTTTTATCAGATCCATGGTTACCCTGTATTTTGGGAGAAATGTCTTTAGACGCCTATCACGCTCAGCCTCGTCACCCATGGAGACAAATGTATCGGTGTAAATCACATCAGCGCCCTTTACAGCCTCCAGTGGATCCTCATATAGCTCAATTCTACTCCCAGAGGTCTCAGCGAATTCCATAGCCATCTCAACAACCTTCTCATCCGGCTTATAATCTCTGGGAGTGGCTAGGGCCAAGTCAATACCTACCTTGGAAGCTCCTAAGAGAAGTGAGTGTGCAACGTTGTTTCCATCCCCAACATAGGCGATCTTGATCCCATATAGCTTACCAAAGGCCTCATAAATAGTATATAAGTCTGATAGAATCTGAACTGGGTGATACATATCGGATAAACCGTTTATCACTGGTACAGATGCATAAGATGCTAATTCAACTAGATCATTTTGACTATATACCCTCGCCATTATGCCATCGACATATCTACTTAGAACCCTCGCAGTATCCTTTATTGACTCCCCCCTACCGAGTTGTAGAGTCTGCCAGCCGAGATATAGTGCATGTCCACCCATCTGTAGCATAGCCACTTCAAAGGAGACCCTTGTCCTCGTCGAAGGTTTCTGGAATATCATGCCAAGAACCTTACCCTCCATGTCTCTCGATACGTCTATGACCCCCTTCTTAATCTTATCCGTCGTCAGCACGAGATCCCAAATCTCCTCAGGTGTTAAATCAGCTATTGTAAGAAGATCACGTTTAACTTTCGCCAAGGCGAACCACCCTTATAATATATTCTTAAGATACTCTTCTTTATCAAAGGTTCTTAAGTCTCCATAACCCTGTCCAACGCCTATGTATAAAATCGGCTTTTTTATGGAGGCTGCAACAGATAATATGGCTCCTCCCTTTACATCAGCATCTACCTTAGTAAATATAACCCCGTCTACACCTACAGAGGAGTTAAACTCAATCGCCTGGGTAAGGGCGTCGTTACCCGCTAGAGAGTCGACGACAAGAATATTGAAATCAGGCTCAATAACCCTAGCTATCTTCCTAAGCTCCTCCATGAGATTAACATTACTATGCTGCCTCCCCGCAGTATCTATAAATACGACGTCAAATCCCCTGCTTCTAGCATGCTCCACCGCATCAAATGCCACTGCAGCGGGATCTGCACCATATTCCTGTGAAATTACTGGGACGCCTACGTTAGACGCATGGATTTGGAGCTGTTCAATGGCTCCTGCCCTAAATGTATCTGCACATGCTAAGAGGACCTTGAAACCCTTATTCTTAAAAAGATACGCCATTTTGGCTATAGTAGTCGTCTTACCGACTCCGTTAACGCCTAAAAACATCACTTTATAAGGCTTTACACCAGATGACTTAACGTGCTTCACGAAGTCAAGTGCCCCTGCTTCAGAGAGAATCTCATCTAGGACATTATATAATGCCTCCTTTACAAATTTCCCAGCGTCGTCAAACCTAGGAAACTCCATATCCCTTAACCGGGTTTTAAGCATCTCACGAATACGTTCAGTCACCTCATAAGCCACGTCGTTTTCAAGGAGTATTAGCTGGAGATCGTCGAAGAAAGAGTCTATCTCCTCCGGGGAAAGCTTCTTCTTAGTTATCTTTCCAAGTAAATTGTTTAGCCCAGTCTTTAGGTTCCTAAACATCTTGAATCACGGATAAGGAGTTCTATAATTCTATCCCCTACCCTGGAGTTTAAACTGGAGCTCTGCAATAGCCGCCGAGACCTCTTCATATCTGTTCCTAAGGTCATTTAAGGTTTTAAGCCTGTTCTCAACCGCCTGCCTAAGATTCTCAATAGACTTCTCAACATGGGTTATAGCGTCTTCAATACTCTTTTCGAGGAAGACCCCTGCACCTACACCAACTACCACCTTATCTGGTTTAGAGATGTTTACGGGGAGATAGACGCCTCCTCCCACTGGCAACAACGTATCAAATTCCTTGGACTCGGTCTCCCTATACATCTTTAGTATATCCAATGCACTCTGATGCTCCATGAGAGACCTCTCTAGAACATTGACCTCATTATATAAGGCCTCTATAAGCTCCATAATCCTCCTCTGCTCATATACTAATGCAGCTAGATTCTCCCTCTCACCCATATTAATCAACTCCAAAAGCCTGGCTAATTACCATAAGCTCCCTACCGGTTGTGGCTGTGCCCACAACCACACCCCTATCATTAGCAACCACACCGGAAGATATAAATTCAACGCCTCCATTAATTGTCCCAGTATACGTAGACACCTTCAGAACATCCTCTATTATCTTCGCCTCATCATCCTTCAGTACCGGGGCTACAAGAACCCCATTATTATTAGAAACTGCGAGGGAACCTACATAAGAGAAGCGTCCTATTGTTGCTGTGACAACCTCGATATCAAGGGTCTCTGCAATTATCTTACGTGAGGATATTGGTAGCACCGGGGAGACTATAGCACCCTTATCATTAGCCAGAACCAGGTTGCCTAATGAAGTATACCTATGTTCCAAAATACCTATATTAATATCTAGCTCCTTCAGTTTCCTAACCAATTCCTCCCTCGCATAATCCTCAAATAAATGAGGTAATACGATTCCATTCCGGTTTCCAGCTATAAAGGGTGAGGTTATAAGAGTATTAATTAGATATACTGGAATCGCTGGAACTCCCAGCTCTTCCTCTAATATAGAGATCTTTTTCTTTGGAATCGAGGAATGATATAGGAGATAAGAGTTTGTAGCCTTAATATATAACCCTACATGATCCCCGCCAAATATTTTTATACGCTTCAAATCCAGTGATCCCTCTACTCATGTTTTAATACCCAGATCTCCTCTTCACTCGTCCTTATTACCTTGACTTTGATACGCCTAGGCGGGTTTCTAATTCCCCTACTCCATATGACTTCATTAACCTCAGGACTGATCTTTACATTAGGGTTCTTCATATGTCTACTTACGAAGTCCCTGAGGAATTTAGCAGCTCTTTTAGCCCTATGCAGACCCTTCTTATACCTTATTACCTTCCACAAGGGAACCGTATATACACGCTCTTCAACGACCTCAACACCCTCTGGAAGCCAGTCATATTCAGCCTCCTCAGCCTCTTCCTCCTCAGCTTCCTCTAAAGTCTCTTCAGGCTCTTCTTCAGCCTCCTCTATCAATGCCTCTTCCTCCGGCTCCGTTTCCTCGACAGTAGACTCCCCGACCTTCTCCTCATCCATATACATCGCCTACCTACCTCCTGAAGAACCGCTTAGTCTTTAGCTTAAGCCTATTCCGCCTCCAGTGACGCCTACTAGGCGTCGTCCTAACCCTTCCATTTGTACGGGCGATGACCCATACGGGCACACTCTGATTAGTCTTAATCTCCTTCGCAATATGATTCTTAATTGCAGGTGTCTTAACTCTCGCCATCTTCTAAAACCCCCTTATCCGATAATCCTTCTTTCTCTGAAGCCTATATAAAATTTCCTTAACCTCATCATCAGTAAGCCTATGATCAAGCCTTCCCTCGAGGCCTAGCTGGATTATAATTGCCTCCACCTTCTTGGCTAGATCAGGCTTAACGAGGGCGACGTTCTTGAGCCTCTGCCTAGCCTCAGGCGTCAGAAACTGCCTGAGGAGCGCCGCCCGCTCAGCTTCCTCCCTCCTCTTCTTCTCCTCTTCATCATCGTGTCCAGAGGGAGGGATGTTCCAATAGCTCAATATTTAGTCACCCCTGATACATTTCATACCACGGCTTTATATCCAGTGACTTCTTAATCTGATAAGCCATTTTATCCAATAGAGACCTGCCTTTAGGCGTCAACATCCTACCCCTTGGAGTCTTACGTACCAGACCGGCTTCCTCGAGTTGCTGAAGTATCTTCCTAATTATTGCCCCGCCTCCAGGGTAAAAATGTTCAGGTCGTACACCCCTGTTCTTTCTACCACCATACATTAGTCTAAGATCGTCGACACCCAAGGGCTCCTTAAGATAAAGCTTTCTCAATATAGATGCGGCCCGAATATACCACCAGTCTGGATTATCTGGAGGCCTCTCCCGTGAAACCCCTGTTTTAACCCAGAAGGCCCACTCAGGCGGCGTGACAGTAGATATCTCACTCTTAATATACTCAGCCAACTTCTCTATGAATACGTCGGCAGGCACCTCCTTTACGCTAACCATCAAACCCACCCAATACACTCACTAATTTTTTAACCTAAATCACCTAAATTTAAACAGATAGACATATTTATATTTATTTACAAACCATGGCACTATAGAAACATCATTTATATTAGGGAGGGTGAGGGTTCAGAGGGACTACCGGTGAATCATCCTGGAACATCATTATTGCTCCAGGTCATCATCACCCTCCATAAATTCATAATAATATAATAATATAGTAAAAATATGAAGTGGAGCTAGAGAAAAAACTTTATAAAAACAGTGGCTAACATAATTAATACTAGATTATAAAGCCGGGGTAGCTCAGCGGCGGAGCAGGAGGAGCCTCCTCCGAGGCCGGACTCATAGGGCCGCCCTGAGATATCCGGAGTAGGCAGATGCCTACGGAAGTCGCGGGTTCGAATCCCGCCCCCGGCACTAAAATTCTAATCTGCTTATCATGACATCAAGAACGATCGGAACTCGTAATTTTTAAAAACATACGACTCCAACCCAGCATTTCTAAGGAAAATTCTAACAAGGTTTCCTAAGAACTTAATTAGTTAACCAGATGTTATTGAACAAAGTATAATTATGAAAAATGTTTTTTATAAAAAACACAATTATTTGTAAATTCTTGGATGAAAAAAGTTTTAAATATCGATGTTTTCCATTTATATTAATTGTTGTATCTAATTTTAAGAGGTGTTTACGAGGTGTCACGTAGGCATCTTATGGCTATTATTTTGCTGTTACCTCTTCTACTATCATCGCCTACATTAGCGGACCTAGCTTCTCCAGTTGAGGCTCAGCCATACGGGGGGACGTTGAAGGTAGCGTTGCCCTCCGAGCCAAACACATTCAACTGGTTCTCAGCAGGCTCAACATGGAGTATTAACGTCCTAATCCCAGTATACAATAGGCTATTCAGGTGGAAAAACGGGACTTTAATGCCCGAGCTTGTTAAGGATTGGTCAGTGTCAGATGATGGACTGACATACACATTTACGATCCATAATAATGTAACCTTCCAAGATGGTAAACAGCTAACTGCAGAGGATGTTGTATTCACAATAAATGTAGAGGCCCAGAATGACTGGCCCTACTACCATGGATACTTTGCAAAAGTGGATCGAGCGGAGGTAGTAGACCAATTTACATTCAAGATATATATGAAGGAGGTTGACGCAGGATTCCTCGCCAACGCCTTAGCGGTCATGAATGTATTGCCAAAGCACATCTGGGAGCCACTACTCAATGAAAAGGGTGAGGAGCTAGCTGTATACAACCCTAAGCTTCCAGATGAGGTGATTGGAAGCGGTCCCTTCAAGCTGGTGGAGTACGTACCAGGCCAGTATGTAAAGTACACCGCCTATGAAAACTACTGGCAGGGTAGGCCCTATATAGATGAGTTGATCGTCACCTTTATCACAGAAGCCACTACAGCCATCCTAGCTGTGAAGAAAGGCGACATAGACCTATATGAGGGTTGGATCACCCCGGAGGTCGTTCCATCACTCATTACTACNGAGGGNGTCGGTATCCACCTGTATCAGAGCGCTACATTCTATCATTGGGGCTTCAACAACCTAAGGTGGCCATTCAACATCACCGACTTCAGGAGGGCAATGGCATACTGTGTTGACAAGAATGAGATAGTCAATACACTGCTAGCTGGTTATGGAATGCCTGGTAGCTGGGGAGTAGTACCTCCATTCGGTATACATGCATACTGGTACAACCCCAATGTCGAGGGCAAGTACTCATTCAACTTGACAAAGGCCGGTGAGATCCTAGACAGCCTAGGATTTGTAGATGTCGATGGAGATGGGTGGAGAGAGGCTCCAGATGGAAGCGACTTCTCCTTCGAAATCTACCCACCGAACTACGACATTATACGTGTAAGGGCTGCACAGATGATATCAGACTGGCTGTCCAAGATACCAAACGGCGGTATAAAGGCTGAGGTCAGAGTACTTGAGTGGAAGAGCGTGTGGCCACTAATTAGAGACGGTAAAGTTGACTCCTACTTACTAGGTTCTGGACCTGGTGCGGACCCAACATGGCTATATAGGAGGTTCCACTCCAGGCCAGGAGGAACTGGAAACTGGGCTAGATACAGCAATCCAGAGGTTGACCAGCTGACGGAGCAGATAGGTAAGGTATTGGACAAGGAGCAGAGGAGAGAGATTGCATGGCGTATACAGGAGATACTCGCCGACGAAGTACCAATCATAGTACTATACTACAGGAAGTTCCCACAGCCATATAGAGCCGATAAATTCGATGGGTGGTTTAAGGCTGTTGACGACGGTCTATACAACTTCTGGACATTTAGGTATGTCCATCTAAAGGTTGAGACGACTCAGCCAACAGAACCAACGCAGCCGACACAACCCACTGAGCCGACTCAGCCAACGCCACCGCCTGAAGAGCCGGAGATGGGTACAAACCTACAGTTCATGGCTGCACTCGTCGTCATCGTCATACTCATAGTGATAATCGTAGTGCTGCTGGTGAAGAAGAGGTAGCTTACAGATGAAAAAACTGTTGATTAGGAGGGCATTAACCTCCCTCATCACTTTTTTCTCCGCCATAACAATCGTCTTCATAATCTCCAGATTAAGTGGAGATCCTTTGGCAGAGCTCCTAGAGAATCCAGAGGTTTCTCCTGAGACCGTTGAAGCACTTAGAAGAGCCTTTGGACTGGATCAACCCCTACATATGCAATATATTAACTTCATAATAGCAACGTTATCAGGTCAACTTGGATACTCAATTAATTATAAAAGGCCAGTGCTAGATGTCCTTATTGCAAAACTACCATATACAGTTGCTTTACTAATACCAGCGATTACCCTTTCAAATTATTTTGCATATAGGCTAGGCGTGGAAAGTGGATGGCGAAGAGGGAGAAAATTCGATGTACTCCTGACCTCATCGTCACTATTCATCAGGGCTACCCCACATTTCTGGCTGGCTATACTCTTCCTATATGTATTCGGGGCCGTTTTGAACTGGGCGCCGCTATTCGGTGCGGTTACTCCTGGGAAGGTCTTTGAAAGCCCGTGGGAATGGCTCCTAGACTATCTATGGCATTATATTCTGCCAGTGTCTGTCATAACGATTAGAGCGACCGGAGCAATGTTCTTATACATCCGTAACTCCCTCGTTGAAGTACTGGGAGAAGACTATATAATGGCAGCTATGGCAAAGGGGCTTCCAGATAAGATAGTTCTCTACAAACATGCTGCTAGAAACGCCCTACTTCCCGCAGTAACTATGATGGGGCTAAGATATGCGTTTATAATTGATGGTGCTGTCCTAACAGAGACCGTATTCTCATATCCAGGTACAGGCAGACTTGTATTCGAGGCTATCATCTTTAGAGACTACTATCTTCTACAAGGCGCTATAATAATTCTGACGACCAGCGTGATCCTAGTGAACTTCTTGATAGATATACTGTATCTATACCTCGATCCTAGGGTGAGATATAGATGAGTCAGACAACAGTAATAAGGAAAAAAGACAGGGCATCCAGAACAATTGAGGGGCTACGTAAATTCTGGCGTGTCTTCAGCCAGAACACAGCAGCTGTCATTGGATTAACAATGTTCCTCATAATATTGACTATCGCGATACTAGCACCGTGGATAGCGCCCTATGATCCATATGAAAAAGTCGGGCTGCCAATGCAGCCACCGAACGAGGCCCATTTACTGGGTACAAACGACGTTGGCCAGGATATACTCAGCGAATTAATTTATGGATCTAGGATATCCCTTTTAATCGGCTTCATCGCCGCTGTAGTGGCAACACTTATAGGTACTCTAGTAGGAATGATAGCAGGATACTATGGGGGATTAGTGGATGAGGCTTTAATGAGGGCTACAGACGTATGGCTATCGTTCCCAGGTCTATTGCTGACTATATTCCTAGCTACAGTGCTTATAAAGACACCTATAGGTGGGAAAATTATTTACACTGTCATCTTTGCCATAGCGTTAAACGCGTGGCCTGGTGTAGCTAGGCTTGTAAGATCAGTTACCCTTAAAATTAAGGAGCTGCCATATATTGAAGCCGCCCGGGCTATTGGCGCCAGTAATAGAAGGATCCTATTAAAGCACATAATCCCTAATGCTACGCCAATTATACTAGTAGCGGTATTAACCAGAATAGACTCAGCCATGCTGACAGAGGCGTCACTCTCATTCCTAGGTATAGGTGATCCAACGGTAAAGAGTTGGGGAATGATTATACACTATGCAATGATTAGGAACGCCATAGTAATAGGAATGTGGTGGTGGTTCATACCTCCAGGGCTTATGATATCGCTTTCAGTCCTCAGTATTATATTAATAAGCATGGGAATAGAGGAATATATCAACCCAAGGCTTAGAGAAAGCATGTAATTTTTTATACAGCTTCTCATTCCATTTTATTTACCTATCTTCCACATCAAACTCTCACAGCAGGTTTATATATTGGGAAATATGTGTATAGCTCCATTTTTCAAAAGGATGAGGAGCTTCTAGAGATAAAAAGGTTAATAGACTTCTAGATAATACCTTATTATATGCCTTGGATCAAAGTTGTCGAGGAGGAAGAGGCTGAAGGAAGATTAAAGGAGATCTACCAAGAGATCCTTGAGAAGAGAGGGAAGATATCTAATATAATGAAGATACATAGCCTGAATCCAGAGGCTTTGAAGAACCACCTCGACCTATATCTTACAATCATGTTTAGAAAACCTGGTCTGAAGAGATGGGAAAGAGAGTTGGTGGCCGTTATCGTCTCGAGAGTAAATAAGTGTAGATATTGTATTGCACATCACTCTAGTGCACTGTCAAGATACTGGGAGGAGGAGAGGATAAAAAAGGTTGTTGAGGATATGGAGATAGATGATTTCGATGAGAGAACGAGAGAACTAGTTAGATATGCAGTTAAATTGACTGAAAAACCCTCTGGAATAAATGAAGGAGATATCCTTAGACTCAGAGAGGCTGGGTTGACAGATGAGGAGATACTTAGCCTAAACCTGGTTGTAAGCTATTTCAACTTCGTTAATAGAATTGTTCTTGGTCTGGGTGTAGAGTATAATGAGGAGGAGCTTGAGGGATATAGGTATTGACCACATATAGGTTTCCATATAATTATACTTTTTTAGGGGAAAAGACAATACATAAAAACACTGCTTTTCAAAATATCAGTAACCGAGGGGATATGTTTTGGATAGTTATTTTGAGAGGCCTGACATTGATAAAAACACGTTATTAGCATTGATGATATTTATAGGTATTACAGTTATCATGGTCGACATACCTATTATGATGGTGATTAACCTTCCTCTCTGGTTATATTTAGTTGAGATAGGATTAATTGGAACTATATTCTCGATCTTTATCAGTTACTACCTTATTAGAGAAATTAAAATAAATAATGGAGTCTTGGAGATCAGATTTGGAGTATTTAGAAGTAAGACCCCGATAAAAGATATAGTTAATATTGAGATGAAGAATCCTCCATTACCAGCATTAGTACCTGGGATAGGTTATATGTTCAATTATCTAGTATTTGCCTTTAATCCCACAAAGAGATTTATAAGAATAAAGAGGAAGAGGGGTGTAGTTAAAGAGATATACTTCACTGCATCAAACGAATATCAACTCCTTTCTATCATAAACACAATTAGGGAGGAGACAGAGACTTGTTAAGCCAGATATATATAACGGCAATGATGGTAACTTTAATAGTATTATTTATTGTCTATCTTGTTGCTAGATGGGGGAATTTTGAGGGGAAGAAGGTATTTATAGCTATCATAGCTGGACTACCTCTAAGCTCGATGGTGAATATTTTTATCAAAAAACCAGTTATCCTCTATATACTTAAAGTGTCATCCCTTGAAAATAATATGGACACAATACCTGTGTATATTCTAATACTATCGCTTTTAGTAGTAGGATTCTCTGAAGAAGCCATAAAAATGGCTCCAGCCTTATTACCACCAATTTCCAAGATGCTCTTTAGGGCTAACTACTATAAAATGGCATTCTCCTGGATTATCGGCGTTGGATTCGGCTTGGGAGAAGCATATTATATAGCATATGCTATTTCCTTAAACCCTGCATATTCAGGATACCCTTATTATTATTTTACAGGGTATATGAACGAACGTATAATAGCATGTCTTATTCACGGGATTTTAACGGTATTAGCCTTATATGGCTGGCCCTCATCAAAGAAGATTATAGCTACATATATACTTGCATCTATAGCCCATTCGATCATAGATATCCCGGCCACATTATATCAGACGGGAGTTATAGATATAGCTATGGCAGAGATCAGCACAGGAGTCATAGGCTTCATTGCCATTATAGTATTTTTATATATATTGAATAGAGCCAGAGAAGATGAGTTTGCCCACGGGCTTTATGGGGATATCGGGTCTATAGCATAGAAAGCTTTATACCATATAACAGCATTATTTAAGTTATACGCTAATTTGTTAGGTGAGAGTAAATGGGTTATTACATTAAAATGATAGGCGAAAAACTGTTTCTAGGTGGATCGGATGATGGGAGGTTGATTATTGTAGATGCTAGAAAACAAGAGGAAAAGAAATATTTTTCTCCAATGGAGATGCTATTACTTGCCGCTGCCGGTTGTACAGCAATAGACGTAAGTCATACACTAAAGAAGATGCGACAGGATGTTAGGGAACTTGTTGTAGAAGTTGATGGAGAACGTAGGGATGAATATCCAAGGATATATAAAAAAGTTGGGTTGGTGTATAAAATCAAGGGAGTGAATATAGATAAGAAAAAAGCCGAGAGAGCTGTTGAGATGAGCCTAAGTAAATACTGTAGCGCGTCAATAACTTTAAAGAAGGCAGGAGCAGATCTCACATATAAAATAGAGATCGAGAATGTAATGGACTGCCAAGACTAAAGATTAAAAACATAGAGGGGTAGTGTACTATGGAGAAGCTTCCACTAGAGTTAATTAGAGAGATTATCAGGGGGAATCAGGATGTCAGGGACATTCTACATCAAGCTTTTAAACAGAGAAGCCCGGTCTATAAGTTATTTGATATGAGGCTTCTCGAGGTCACGGAAGGGAGAGCTAAGATAGAGTTTCCATATAAAGAAGAGCTATCTCGGATAGGTGGCATGCTCCATGGAGGAGCAATAATGACCGTTATAGACCAAGTATGTGGCCTAGCCGCTATGACTGTGAACAAGGGAGTTAATCAAGTTACTATGGAGCTTAAAATAAACTTTCTAAAACCTTTAACTAAAGAGACAGAGCCATATATAGCCGTGGGAGAGGTTGTTAGAGCAGGTAGGACAACTATAGTATGCCAAGGAAAAATATTTAATTCAAAGGGAGAAATATGCGCGGTCGGTATAGGAACATGGTATGTCTTCACAAAATGAAGACGATATGAAGTAAGTATAATAAGATACCTTCTTAATAATTATTATTTTTAACACGACAGTTGAGAGGAGCTATTTACCCCTCTCCAATGGAGGTTATATTAGTTGAAGGATATATGGATACCGAGGTTATCGGATGTTTTTGAAGCCCGTAAAACAATAAGTAGGTTTATTAGAAGGACGCCGCTCATCTATAACCGTGGGTTATCGGAGGAGCTTGAGGCAGATATCTATATAAAATGTGAGAATCAACAGGTTACAGGCGCCTTCAAGGTCAGGGGAGGACTTAACCTAATGGCTCATCTAAGTGAAGAAGAGAAGAAGAAGGGAGTCGTAGCGGTCTCAACGGGAAATCATGGGCAGTCGATAGCCTATGCAGCGATGAAGTACGGTGTCGAGGCCACTATAGTAATGCCTGAAGACGCTAACCCATATAAGGTAGAGGCTATAAAATCATTCGGAGCCAAAGTAGTATTTCATGGAAAGGACTTTGATGAGGCCAAGGAATGGACAGAAAAGGAGTTAGTGAAGAAAGGAGTAAGATACATCCACTCTGGAGACGAGCCCTATCTAATCGCTGGAGTAGCCACGATATATTTAGAGGTGCTTGAGGACCTTCCAGATGTAGATATTATAATAGTCCCTGTAGGTGGAGGAAGCGGGGCAAGTGGAGCCTGTATAGTTGCAAAAAACATTGATAAGAGTATAAGGGTAATTGGCGTCCAATCCAGCGGAGCGCCGGCAGTATACTACTCATGGAAGAATAGGGATGTAGTTAAACGTGATAAGATAGAGACTTTTGCAGAGGGGTTGGCAACTAGGGCACCATTCAGTCTACCTCTTAGAATAATGTGGAAATATCTGGATGACATGATCCTGGTGGATGACGCGGATCTGGAATACGCGATATTTCTCTTGATAGACACTATTCATCAGATTGCTGAAGGCGCTGGCGCCGCATCCACCGCCGCTGCACTAAAAATGAAGAGGAAGATAAGAGGGAAAAAAGTTGTTCTAGCCTTGACTGGTGGGAACATAACTACTGACCAGCTTAGAAAAATTTTGATGAAGTACCCTTAGAGCTTGAGGAGCCTTGCATTTATAGCCACTATCACTGTACTAAGTGACATCAGAACCGCGGCTGCTGCTGGAGACAATACGATACCCTGGTTATATAGTATACCTGCTGCAAGGGGGATTGCAACTGCATTGTATCCAGTTGCCCAGAAGAGGTTCTGCATCATCTTCTTATAGGTCTTTCTAGCGAGGGATATTATATGTACAACATCCCGTGGATCATTCCTAACCAGTATAATATCTGCTGATTCAATGGCTACATCCGTTCCTGCTCCGATAGCTATACCTACATCGGCCTGGATCAAGGCTGGCGCATCATTTATACCGTCTCCAACCATAGCAACCTTATAGCCACGTCTCTGTAGCTTCTTAACAACCTCTACTTTTTCATGTGGCAAGACCTCTGCATAGAATTCATCAAGCCCAAGTTCCTCACTAACCCATCTTGCAACGCTCTTATTATCTCCAGTTAACATAACTACTTTTAAACCCATTTCCTTTAATGCCTTGACAGCCTCTTTAGACTCCTCCCTAACCAAGTCTCCTAGTGCAATTGCACCAATTGGCTTAGAATCCTCCAAGACGAATACAACGGTCTTCCCCTGCTCCTCCACCTCCCTTATCTTCTCCAAGTAACTCACCAATCTATTCTCCCTTAGATAACCCGGGCTGACGACCATTATCCGCCTACCGTTTACTATCCCTTCGACGCCTCTACCAGGTATGGCCTTGAAATCATCGACATAGTCGAGCTTTATACCCATTTCAACAGCTTTACTTACAATACCTTGTGCAATTGGGTGTTCAGACTTTGACTCTAGGGATGCTGCAAGCCTCAGGATATCCTTCTCCTCACTATCCCCGAGGACTATTATATCCGTGACACCAAACTCTCCCTTTGTAAGGGTCCCTGTTTTATCGAATACGACGACATCCAGTTCACGAGCCCTCTCAAATGCATCTCTCTGTCTTATCAAGAAACCATTTCTAGCTGCTAAGGCGGTTGAAACAGCAACCACTAGTGGAACAGCCAGTCCAAGGGCATGGGGACAGGTGATTACCATGACGGTTACAGCCCTCTCGAGCGCAAAGGCAATATCCGTCTGTGAAAATAGCCATATTAAGAAGGTTAGTGAACCACCGATTATGGCTATTATAGTTAGGAAATAAGCTGCTCTATTAGCTAGATCCTGGGTCTTAGAACGTGTCTCCTGAGCTTGTCTGACGAGCTCAATAACCTGTGAGAGATATGTCTCTGCACCGGTCTTCCTAACCTCAACGATTATGGATCCTTCGCCATTTATGGATCCAGCTATGACCTCGTCTCCAACATCCTTACTAACTGGCTTTGATTCGCCCGTCAACATAGATTCATTTACACTCGTCCTACCCTCTATAATAATTCCATCCACGGGGATTTTCTCACCGGGTTTTATCAGGACCTTGTCGCCTGGGACAAGCTTTTCAATAGGCACATCAACTGTAGTCCCATCCTCTCTGAGGAGATGCGCTTCTGAAGGCAGGAGCTTCACCATCTCCTCCAATGCCCTGGAGGCACCGAGGATACTCTTCATCTCGATCCAATGCCCTAACAACATTATATCTATTAATGTGGCCAGCTCCCAGAAGAATGGTTTTCCAGGAAGCCCTGTGAGAATCAGCACACTATATAGGTATGCTGTAGATATTGCAACAGCTATGAGCACCATCATCCCAGGCGTTTTCTTCCTAAGCTCATTTACAAACCCCTTTAGAAACGGTAGGCCTCCATAGAAATATACAATGGATGCCATTAGAAAGAGGATGTATCTCTGCCCCGGGATTATAATTGTATACCCGAGTAACCCCTGAATAATAGGGTCTAACAATAATATTGGGATCGTTAGGATTGTAGATACGATAAATCTCCTCCTATAATCCTTAATCATCATACGATGATGCTCCATAGACACATGTCCTTTATGCTCTTCCATAGGCATTTCATGCCCTTTATGCACATTATCATGCCCATGCTTATGATCATGATGAGCATGATGTTCATGACCCTCCATATGTCATACACCCGTCAAAACAATGTTAACCAAGAATAAGATAATGGGAGGGTCTTCATATTAAGTTGAAAATTTCCAAAATGGAATGGATTAAACCGAGGATATTTAATTATTTGGTGGGGCCGCTGGGACTTGAACCCAGGACTTCCCGGTCTCCAAAATTTTTTCTTCAGCCGGGCGCTCTCCCGAGCTGAGCTACGGCCCCATTATCCATGTTTCACATCTACAACTACTTTATTTTTCCATGAAATAATATATATACTTTTCTTTCCTCTCTTAGAACCAATTGGAAAAAATAATTTTTAAACGTTCGACGCATCAACAGATTATTATAGTGTTACCCAGTTTATAGGATGAAGAATATGAAGGTCAAGCAGATAAGTAAGAAAAACTATAAGATGATCATAGAGTCCATTAGGAAAAAGGGTGTTGATCCTCATCTCCCAAAGACTAAGAACGTGAAGTCTATTGTTACAAAGAAGGGTGAGTTGATATACGTGGATGATGAGCCTACGATAATATACGCTGGTGGAGAGTATCTGCCATTCATCGGTAGCCTAGGGAAATTCCGGGGATTAAAGAAAATTGTTGTCGACACCGGCGCCGTGAAGTATCTTACAAATGGCGCGGATGTCATGCGGCCGGGAATAGTTGATTGGGAGGAATTTAATAAGGGAGATATCGTTGTCGTACACGTGGAGAAATATGATACACCTATTATGATAGGTAGAGCTCTAATTGACTCAAAGGATCTTGAGGAGATGGAGAGAGGGAAGGTTATAGAGAATCTCCACCATGTTGGAGACGTGTTCTGGGAAGCCTCTAAAAGAGAAAAATATTAATGCTGGTGGTGGACCCGCCGGGAATTGAACCCGGGACCTCCGCGTTGCGAGCGCGGCGTGCTACCACTACACCACGGGCCCACGTATCATTAGGAATTCTAGATAAATTAGGATTTGGAAATCCTAATTAAACTTTAGTAGAGTATATGGAGTCTAATAGATAGGTAGGGAAAAGAATTTTTATTAATAAGGAAACTCTAAATATACATCTTGACTATATTAGGGCACATGGCCGCGGTAGCTCAGCTTGGCAGAGCGCTCGGCTGTGGACCGAGAGGTCGAGGGTTCAAGTCCCTCCCGCGGCCCCACTAGAAAAGGTTCGGGTCCCGAGTAGATTGCTTTATTAGAGAAATTAGTATATTTAGGAGCTATCGATTGATCTATTACCTAGGACAATTATCAAATCTATGAAAATAATAAAAAATTTAGGATTGAGGCGTTGGCATAGGTATTGTAGAGTTATACAGTAGATCAGGTAGCTGATAAATATTGATTTGCCCTGTGGTCACTATATATAATATGTCGTCTATATAGACTCCTCTTGTATATGGAGACCGGTACCAGTATGTCTCGTTCAATGTCCTCTCGATAGTCAACAGCCCAATTTTTTCAAGCCCTTCTTGAGACGCGTTTAGCATTAGATAGCCTTCCCTTAGCTTCTTAACACCTGTAGCTGGATCGATGTATACAGTGTCCTCTCTAACTGGTATGCCTACATAACCATACTTGTCTATCTTCAGTATAGCTCGATGGTTATAAGCGGCCTCGCTCCACGCCCAGTCGGCCTCCTTATAAATAAGTTTACCGATCTCCTTTGGATTTGACGGGTCACTTACGTCGAAGAGGCTTAGTTTTAACCGCATTATCCTAGTCTGGTTATCCACTTCGTATCCTATTCCCAACACTAGGTTGTTCCAGAGCGGTTGCAACATACTGCTGAATCCAGGTATTTTTAGTTCACCGAGTATCTTGGGGCTAGTTGGGTTACTGAGGTCCATTACGAAGAACGGGTCTATCCTTCTAAATGTCACTAGATATGCATAGTCTCCCATAAACCTAGTTGCATATAACTGCTCTGACTCAGCAATACCAGTTATCGATCCGACAATATCCAGATCCATGTTAAGGACGAATATATTTGTATAGGTCTCCACCCTAAAGGCAGGTCCTGTCCTGACCTCCTTCCATCCATATGTAGATACCCTTAAAAAGCCTTTATACTCATCAAGCTGGAGCTGGTTATTTATTGAGCCAGGGACCTCTCCAACTGCCTCTGGAGTAATGGTTAGGCCATCGACGCTAAACCTGTATATCTTTGTCATCGACTTATACTCGTTTCTCGAAAAGACATTCGACTTCCACTCAGGCTGGGTAAGGTATATGTTGTTGTAGGACATGTAGAGCACGTTTGTATATCCTGTTAATACGGTTACATAGTCATAGTCGAATGACTCCAAGTCAAAAGCAAATAATATAGTGTACTGGAAACCAGTGTCCTTCATGTCGCCACTATAGTATATCTCATTGGGATCAATGTCGTATTTATCACCATCGATATAGTAGGTGGGTAACACAAGTTCTTGGATCTCCTTCTCATAATTATAGACATGAGTCGGCTCAGTAATTACAAGGTATAATATATTGTCTAGTAGCCTATTGTCATTTATCCATCCTGTGAATGATATGTTCTTAACAAGTTCAGGCGTCTCCCTATCCTGTATATCATAGATATATACGGATGTAATCGGCATTGAAGGCATTGGCATCAATGCCTTAGGCTCGGCTGAAGTATCTACAGTCTCAACTGCCGGTGCAGCTCCCTCTAATATATAGTATCTGCCCCATTCAGCCACGGCTATAAGCCTATCCTTATAGACGTAGACACCGCCTATTGGAGTATTATTTATAGTTATTACTGATACTACACCAGCATCATCCAGCGGATATGCCTTGACTATAATTATCCTATTGTCGGAGACTAGGTAAATGTATTCTCCATCCGTCTTTACATGATCCACTTCATCGATGCCCTCCACCTGGACATTCGTCTGGCTGAAATCAACTTCCGAAGGACCCTTGGCACCAATGCCGGCGGCAGGTGTCTCGGCCTGAGACTCCAGCACCATTACACCAGGCATCCTAATACCTGGATACCACTCTTTAAGAGTATTCGCCTCTAAGAAAAACTCTAGCTCTCCCGTGTTTCTAAAGGTCTTTAGACCCTCAAGACTCCTAGGTAGTAGGTTTAATTGGGGTAGTGCAAACAANCCTATTGTAATAGATGCTACAAGCAGCACTGTAAGCAGTAACGCAATCGATTTTTTCTCCACTATTATCACCANCTAATATATGGGTGTTATCTATACATGACTCTAACATNTTGAACACCCANNGAAATGCTGTTTAAACATTTTGAACTCTATAACCCGTGGCTAAACGATGGTGAGTTAATTACTGTCTATAGTAATTACATATTTTGTATGAAGGATTTACAGGGTACAACGCTGAGAGTATACTTGCATATCCTGAGAAGTGGTAGGGAGAGAATTGGAGTCCGTGAACTGATGCGTGAGATGAATATGAAGACTCCTAGCCATGCATATTATCACCTGGATAAACTCGTTTCCATGGGGCTTTTGGAGAAGAAATATGGTGATTATTATATTGTAAAGAATGTTAAGATAGACTACCTAAAGGAATTCGTGTTCATAGGAAGCAGTTTAATCCCGAAATTCATATTTTACTCTGTATTTTTCATGGTGATACTCATATACAGCATCTTGTTTCCACGGCCACACGAGTTATACTGGTATATTACAGTTGTATCTTCAGTAGCTGGATCATTGGTGGCGATATATGAGTCTATAATTAGCCTGAGGAAGATAAGGCTGTAGCTGTTCAAATGTTTAGAGTAAATACGCTATTCAAACATTAATATGTTTAGAGAGGAGGAGGAATGGTGAGTAAAAGTCTAATGATACACATAGGGGCTGCGGCGATACTGGCTATTGTAGTCATATTTGGCTCCACATACCTATATAATAATATTGCTTCATATGACATCATCTATACTAGCGAGAGCCTATCTCCTGGGAACATGGAGAGCATGAACCAGGCTGAGCAGCCTCTGGAAACTGCGCCATTAAACAGCCAGAAAAGCGCTGAGGCATCGGATATGCCTATATTACTTATATATATAGAGTATCCACTGAACTCGACTCTTAATACGAGGATAACTATCTATGTTGAGACCATAACCCTGACTTTTGAAGATGGATCGGTTTACGACGTTCCAGTAAACAGGCTGGTATCCAGGATGGTATCCATAATACCCGGTGAAAAAAAGCTGGTTGCAGCAGTACCTATTCCCATAGCTAGGGTCACTAAGGTTACTTTACAATTGGGGGATAACATGGAGGTCAACGGGGAATTTGTGAAGCTGAGGAGCCCAGCCTCATCCTGGGAAGGAACCCTATATCTAGATATGGGTTCTAATGTTGAGGTAACGATATCCATCAACCAATTTATTTAGAAGCTTATATAGAGCCCCGGGCGGGTTTCGAACCCGCGACCTCTGGCTTTCTGGCGTAAGATACCAAGCCAGCGCTCTACCGACTGAGCTACCGGGGCGTTTAACTTGTCTACACTACTTTCCAACTCTTAATTTATACATCATAATTCTTTTTATATTTTAATCTGATTCATAGATACACTAATTTTTGAGTGGATAGGATATGGTGACACATGCCATAATACCTGCTGCGGGATTGGGGACCAGAGTCCTACCTGCATCTAAAGCCATCCCCAAGGAGATGTTTCCCATTCCCCATAGGTTTGGAGATAGGTACATGCTTTACCCAATGATACACCTCATATTTGATACTCTATATAAAGTGGGTATTAGGAACTTCTGTTTTGTCATAAGCCCTAGTAAAGAGGAAATTAAGGAGTATTTCAAGCCAGATCAGGAGTTTATAGACAACTTAATTGATTTAGGCAAGGAGGATGAGGCTAAGGCTCTCAGAGAATTCTATGATAGGGTAACTCATTGTAAGATTGGTTTCAGGGTTCAAGAGGAGCCCCTGGGAGTTGGAGACGCTGTTCTAAGGGGAAAAGAGTTTGTCGGAAACAATAATTTTATGATTAACATGGGTGATGACCTGATTCTAGGCGATGAAGGTAATGTATACAGAGAGATGATAGATATTTTCATCTCCAAGGAAGTAGATGGAGTCGTGCTTGTAAAGGAAGTTGAGGATCCCAGGCATTATGGAGTAGTTATTGGAAAGGAGGTGAAAGAATCTCTGTATAAGGTTGAAGAGATCATTGAGAAGCCTAAAACCCCGGTCTCAAACCTAGCCATACTAGGGATATACGTATTGAAACCATGGATATTCCATGTTATGGAGGAGATGAGGGGAAGTGGAGGCTGGGAATTAACCGATGCAGTTGATGAGATGGCTAAAAGAGGAGAGATGCTTGCATATAAAGTGGAAAACATCCGTAGGATAGATATTGGGAGGGTGGAGACCTACATAGATCTATTTAAAGACATTAAGCTATAGTGGCGCCGGGAGTGGGATTCGAACCCACGCGGGCCAGGAGGCCCATGGGCTCTCAAGGCCCACCCCTTGGTCCGCTCGGGCATCCCGGCATCCAGAACTCTATTATACATGTAGAGAAATTAATTATTTAAAAGCTTATTATAAACCTTCTCTAGACAGATTCCGAGGACCTTTTCCACATAGGTGGATAGATTCCCTTTTCCATAACTACCCTTTCTGTGAGAGCGGCGACACCCTTATCAAGAGACCTTAGTTCTTCAGCTGTATATTTAGATAATGCAACTGCAATTGCCTCACCCTTTCTAGTTATGAGGATGACCCGCTTATCCCTCTCCACATCATCTGTAAAAGCCATTATACCAGGTATCTTAAGCTGGGCACCATATACTATAGATGCTACCGCTGTATCCTTAACGATAATCTTAGGAAAGTCTTTAAACACATACTCCATTGGAACAACTACCTTTCTCATTAGGCTGAAGTCATCTTCCTCATCCCATAGGTATTTAGCGCCCACAAGATCATAGAGAGAGGCTAAACGATCCTTCTCGTGGAAGGGGCCTGCCCTTACACGCCTAAGCTCAGCCAGGTGAGCGCCACATCCTAGGATTAGACCTATATCATGCGCTAGCTTCCTGACATAGAAGCCGGATTCACAGTCTATATGGAATANTATATCCCTACCTTCTATCTCCAAGATCTCTAAACTATATATTGCTCTTGTCCTAAGACGNCGTCTNACAGAACTCCTCTGGGGAGGTTTCTGGTATATTCGGCCTTTAAACAGGCTAAATACCCTCCTTAACTCTTCTTCATCCACATCCGAATGAAGATGTATAATACCGACATACTCTTTTGAGGAGCCAACAATATATCTCATGACAAGTGTCGCCTTTTCCAAGCCTATCGGTAACACCCCAGTCACCATTGGATCGAGTGTCCCTCCATGCCCCGTCTTCGAGACACCAAGTATCCGCTTGACCCAGGCTGCAACTTGGTGACTAGTTGGCCCCGGAGGCTTATCCAGATTCACCGCCCCATATCGAATATAGATCTCAGGGGGGCGTTCCCAAGGAAGAAAACCGAATCCAAGCTCATCTTCCTCAGACTTTATAATAAGGTTTTGACCATCCTTCAAGAGCCATTTTATATCCTGTATATAATCGCTACTCATTGGAGACAACCTTCAGATACCCGTCTATAATTGAGAACAATACATTCTTAACAGACTCATAGTCATAGGGATGTGTCGAGATAACGAAATCATATATCGATAGATCGTTTAAATCAATATTATAGTATCTTTTAAACCGCTTTATCTCCGACTCCTCCCTAGCAATGGTCTCTCTATGGACCTCCTCATAATCCCTGTTCTCTCTATCCGCGATCCTACGTATCCTGACTTCCTTAGGCGCCTTCAACCATATCTTTATATGCGCGATGTCTTTAAGCATCCAGCCCGATAATAGGGCGTCGGCCACTACACCGCCCTCCATAGCTAGCTTCTTAAGCCTACTATCTATCATCTCATCGATCTCTGGAGACTCCTCAGCTAGACGTGAGAGCTCCTCTAGGGTTAGACCCATTTCCTCAGCAATCTTCCTGAACACCATCCCTGAGGAAATAACCTTTAGACCATATTTTTCAGCAATATCCCTAGCTAGGCTACTCTTACCCGTTCCATGGAACCCAGATAATGCTATGATTACTTTCCTAGCCTTCATTGTTAGAAGTAAAATATGGTGAAATCTCTTAAAAACTTAACCATAAACAGGCGATCTACACATCGGGTAGAAGCAGTTTCCTCAGCAATACACCAAACCAGAAGGATGCGAGGATATACCAACCGAAGAAATTAAGGGCGGAGCCAAGGTATGGGAGGGGTATCGGCATGACTATGAAAGCCCCCATCTCGCCGTAGACTCCGCTTAGCCACCACCACATAAGCCAGAAAAGTCCAAAGGTGAATATGAGTGGCCTGAATGCCTTCATAGAGATCTCTGCCTCCATCTTCTTCATGCTCTGAATCTTTTTCTCAAGCTTCTTAAGCTGCTTCTCATCCTTGCGTTTAGTGGCCTCCATATATTCCTTCCTAACTGTACTGATGAACTTCTTTTTCTCAATATAGTCTGGAGTATATACAAGGTATTTGTTTAGAATGTTGGATATGAGGTTCATTATAAAGGCTACACCCATGATAACTAGTATAGCGGTTAGCGGATCATGTAGATTCATAGTTCATCAGCCAATTTCCTCAAAACTTTATAGATGGCGTCCGCAGCCTCCTCAGCCTTACCAGTATGATTGGCCACAAAGATCACTGGGCTACTTGTAAATACGCTTAGGGCTGCGGCTAAACACCTATTATAGTTTAGATCGTCTATAATTGATTCACGGCTCTCCATCTCCCTTATTCTGGTTTTATCACTTAGCCGTCGCTCAATAATCTCCTCTGGTTCCGCCTCTACCACGATAATTTGCTTAACATCTAAAGCACTTAGGTTATTAACAGATAATCCAGGCCACCTCCCCCTTGGAGTCAATATAAATAAGTGGGTATCAACGAGTAGGAGATCGACTTCCTTAGACAATTCATATAGCTTTTCAGCGGCAAGTTTCTGAAGTCGAAGCTGTTCGGAGACCTTCAGCTTACGCATCTCATCCCTATGATTAACAAGCTTATTCCTCAACGCCTCCTCAAGCATAACGGTACCATAGTTTACTAGCTCGACCTTAAGCCCCTCCTTCCTAAGCCGTTCAATGGCGATATTAAGAACCGTGGACTTACCGACACCAGGTAATCCAGATACTATTACAACACCACCCATATGACTACACCTTGATAAGCCTATGGATAGCTGGATACATCTCCTCCAGCTGCTCCTTCATCAGCAGCTGGTAATACTGCATTAGTATATCTATCATAAGGAGGATACCCATTCCCCCACCGAATACACCGAATATCTGTGATAATGCGGCTATGACACCTACGAAGAAACCACCTACAACAGTGACCACAGGAATGTATTTCTTTAGGATGATGTTAATTGAATATGCCCTCCTCCTAAACCCAGGTATCTGCATTCCCGAGTCAATCAGCTGCTGAGACACCTTCTCAGGAGATAATCCGCCGACCTCAACCCATACTACAGCGAATATAATTGCCATTATAATCATCATGATAGAGAATGTAGTAGTCCTAATTGGATCCGACACCGCTTGGAAATAGTCCTGGGGAGGCATTAGATAATACATAAGTCCTCCTGTGATCGTGTGATTCTCCATTTGAATAATCAAGTTAAATAGTGGATCTGCATTATTTGGATTAAATGAAGTCCAGAGGACTTGGGACATCAACTGGAGATCCATTATCAAGGTAGACGCCAATATAATGGGAATGTTTGATACATATAGTAGCTTAATTGGATAGACGCTTCTAACACCCCGGTATCGGGCCATAGAGATAGGTATCTCAATACGGATACCTTCTGCATATAGTATGACGAATATAGTTACAAGAGTCGCTATAAACCCAAGTATACTGGGGAAGTTCGTAGGCCTGATAAGTGCAGATGCCCACTCACCGCTCATACCTTTGGAAATTAGATAGGGAATAAGACCATAGGGTAGTAACTCGCCGTTCTCCTGAACAGGGAGGACGCTAAACAGGTTTAGGAATATGGCTTCCGCGACACCCACTGCGATGAAAAGACTAATTCCACTTCCAAGACCCCAGCCCTTTTGCACAAGCTCGTCCAGCAACATCAGGATTATAGTGGCTAAAATCAATTGTATAAATACAACGGTGATTATTGTAAAAGAAAACTGCTGAGGCTGAATCAAACCAGACATTATGAAGGCTGCAGCCTCGACAATAGTAACAATTATAGTGAGAAACTTGGTGGCTGCCGTGAATACAGCCCTATCCTCTGGGTCTGTGAAATCAAATCTTATTATTTCAGCGCCGGCCAAGAGCTGGAGAATAAGACCTGCAGTTACTATAGGCCCTATACCCAACTCTAGAAGAGAGCCTCTTTTAGACGCGAATATGATCCTCGCATATTTAAACGGGTCCTGTGCACCTGCTGCTATGCCGAATAAGGGTATCTCACCCATTATCAGGTATAGGAGGAGGACGATGCCCGTCCAAATCAATTTGGTTCTTAGAGAAAGATGTTTCTTAGGCTTCTCAACCTCTGGTAAGATATACGCGATTTGCCTAAAAAACTTCTTTACAACCATCTTTCAACGACCTATTCGGCCTCAGATAACAATACTACTTCTCCACCAGCGGCCTCGATCTTCTCAATAGCCTTCTCACTAGCCTCTTTAACAATGACCTTCACCGGAACCGTAATCTTACCCTTGGCGAGCAGCTTGTCAATACCCATCTCATCAAGATTTATCTCCTTAACCCCCTGGGAGATAAAACGTTCTAGATCACTTATGTTCATAGCCTTTTTCCTAGGCCTATGGGATACAAATCCATGTTTACCAAAGTGATCAGGCTCGTATTTAAGGACATAAAACCATTTATGCTTCTTCATACCGGCTTTTCCAAAGCCTCCACGGGCTCCAGACTTCCTATGCTGGCCTATCTGGCCCCACCCATGATATCTACTACCTCTATACCACCTAGTTTTACGCTTACTATGAGGCATCGGCAACCATCCTCCTCCAACTAATTAAATTACATCTAAACCCTCAATAGTATTTAAGAATTAGATAATAATATTTATAAAGGCATATGGCACTAGAGCATCTTCACAATAAGCTTATCTATATCCTCTCTATACCCTAGTTCACCACCTGCGGAGACTAGCTTCTTCGTTGATCTTTTGAATCCCCCACGTGGCGGGTGAAGTCTAAATACTGGTTTAAGCCCCTTTATATCCTTGAGCTTAAGCTCTCCCTTAGCGATCTTCTCAGCCAATTCATCTATAGTTGTTTTCAAGACCTCTTTTACATACTCCTCTGTAAAAGGCTTGTTACCTATGAGCCTACCTCTTTTCAACAGAATTGATTTAACCGTCTCCGTGTCGATCGGCCCATAGGCCACATAGTCCTTCACCTTAAACAACATGGATTTATAGATAGGGTCGTCTGGCACGATTGTAGCGTGAAACTTCTTATGTAGACGTAGGCGTTTCAACGTCTCTTTAATATCATATCTTACATCCGGCTGTCCCCTAATACGTATCACTAGGTATGCAGTCATTACAGGATTACACCTCCTGCCAATAGTCTCTAGACACAATACGGTAGGTATTTCTAAGGGCATCATAACTAGCCATTGCAAAGGATAGGGGGGTCCTAGTCTCTCCAAAGGCTATTGCCCATACATCAGCTACCCCGGCTAACTCTAGAACAATCTTAGCAGTATCTCCAGCAACTATACCAAGCCCTCTCGGAGCCGGCTTTAGATATACACGTACACTACCCCACTTACCCTCTGAAGCAGTCAAGAGGGAATGTTGGGTTCCACATCCACACTCCCAGCTTCCACAGCCCCTTCTAACTGGAGCAATATTCAATAAGGCTCGATTAAGGGCCTTCTGAATAGCCTGATGAACTTGTTTAGCCTTATCGGCCCCGACACCGACCAATCCATCCCGGTTACCGACGGCTACTACAGCCCTGAATTTAGATCGTCTACCGGCGTCAGTCATCTTCTGAACCAACCTAATCTCTATAATCTCATACTCTAGATTGGGTACAAGAGCCCTTACGATCTCAGGCTCCTTAATAGGATAGTTATTCATGAAGATCTCGTATATAGACGTGATTTTACCCTCCTTAACGAGCCTACCCAATCTAGTTCTAGGCTCCCATTCCTCAGGTACAGGCTCAACTTTATTCGCCATCTTCACCACCTAATATCTTCTCCTTAACATCATCAAATAATTTCGGGATATCCACCGGATCTACTCCGGCTTCTAAATATTTTGAAAACCTTCTCTTAAATAAATCAGGGTCGGTTTCCTTAAGCATCCTAGCATATTCAGCGATATGCTCCCCCCTTATACGTGATTCATCAACCACGGCCTTCTCCCCAATAGGTATCTCCATCCCAGCGTCAACAGCCCCCATTGCAGCTGCAAATGGGATTGATGCCCTCTTCGACCATGCATACCCTAGGTTTACAACAGCTTCCTTAACACCCATCTCAAGAGCCTTCTTACCAGCCAATAACCCGGTCAAATATGCTGCGGGGGTGTTTTTAAGCCCGATCCAACCATATTTCTTAGCTAATTCCTTAGATGTGACTGTGAATAGTGTCTTGTCCCCACCTATGGCAGGTACGGATATACTTATTGTTATATATCGATTGCTTCTCCTAACTATGAAGAACGGCTTCTTACTCTTTAGAAGCTCCTTACGAAGCCTGTAGTTAGTCCTTCGCTCCCTCTTTCTCCTATACGGCACTATATATGTTGGTCCCTTAGCCCTACCCATTACTCCTCACCAGCCAATATTCTCTGCCTAATATACGTCTTCAGATGCGCCTTAGACCTAAACATACCTCCCTTAACCAGCATATAAAGCTTTCTATACTGGCTCCTCGTTATCCTACCCTTATCCCTAAGCATACGTAGGAACTTCCTCTGAGCCCTGACACGCATCATCCACAGCTCCTTCTTAGTCATCCTAGCAGTCTTCTTACCCTTCTTACTCCCAGGTCCCCTCTTACCACCACGTCTACGAATCGTCTGGCCCTCAACAGGTTTTATCTTGACATAGCCCTTTCTAATAAGTATCCTAACATCCTCCCTTGTATCAATATCTGCTATATCATCAAGATGATCCGGATCTATCCAGACCCTATCCACTCCTACACCGAGCATCCTAGCGATAAGCCGTCTCTTAAGTCCTATGTTCACCATAATCCTACAACCTCCTATTCAACACACGAATACCATGTTTATCAGCATATTTAATGATCTCCATCCGCTTCCTCTTACCCACTGACCCAGCGATTCTAATAGCCTGTCTATTGGGATCCGAGACCTTAGCCTCAACATCCTTCACATTATATACCAGGACCTCTTCAAACCCAGAGGGATGCCTTCCCCTAACTAATTTAGGCGTCCTATACCCTATCCTAGGAAGAGGGGGACGGCCCTTCTTACGTAGACGCATCTTACTATCCTTACCACGTGGCCGTCTCCAATTCTCCTTAATACGTACATACCTCCAGCTCTCCTGACGGATGAACCTCGGTAGCTTCTTCTTAATCACACTATATTTAAGCTCGAAAAGCCGGATCTCCTCCTCTGTCAGTACAGGTTTCTTAGTCATGCCATACCCTCCCCCTTGTAATATACATAGATACCATCTAGGAATACACGTGGATCCTTATTCTTAACCTTCGTCGCGAGATAAATGTTTGCTGCCGTCTGGCCAACAGCATCCTTATCGATTCCTTTTACAATTACATCGGTATCACTACCCTTTTTAACGACCTCGACCTTCACCCCAGGCATTATCCTAGCCTTCCTAACACCACGCTCACCAGCAAAGTTCTTGATAATAACATATTCGCCGGAGACCTCGACGGTCATAGGGAAGTGGATATAGAATACCTTCATTTTATAGGTGAAGCCCTTTGTAACACCTGTGAACATATTATTTATCCTGCTTTTAATCGTGTTTATCAGGGCGAAGCCCTTCTTACCCTTCCTATATATCTCATACTTAACCTTATTATCCTCAATCCTAAACTTAATTGGGACCTTACTAAAGTCCTTCCTAACTTCTCCAAGCGGGCCCTTAACTATAATTATCCGCTCGCCCTCTAGCCTAACCTCTATACCCTCCGGGATCTCCACCTCACCGTAGTGTACCCTTGGAGCGACCATGTCATCCACCTCAATATACATATGCAAGTAAGACACCGCCAATATTCTCATCTAGACACTCCAGATGAGTCTTCAAGCCCCTTGACGTCGATATAACGAGTATCCCTAGGTCCCTGGATGGAAGATATTTCTTGGCGAACTCCAAGACCTCATCCCTTCTAACGGGGAACCTAGGCCTAATAGCCCCGCATTTATTTATCCTACCTAATAACTCAACCCTAATCTTATCCCCCCTACCATCCTCGATAATCTCAATCTCACCGACATAACCATGTTTCTGTAGAACCTTCAATACATTGACAGCGAGTTTAGAGGCTGGATAAATGACTACATATTTCTTCCTAACAGCCTCCGCATTCTGTATCGCCGACATTAAGTTACTTAATATATCTAGCTGCGTCATACTCCTCAGCCTCCCTAATTATTCAACATATCACCTACATATATTTTTTAAAGCCAAGTTCTTCAGCGACTTCTCTAAAGCATCGCCTACATAGCATGATTCCCCTAGCCTGTATCACGGCTACATGCGTCCCACATCTTAGGCATCTCCTACTTCCCTTCCCATATTTCCTGGGCTTAGGCCCCTGTTTAGCCATTATTCTAGACCACCTCCACACCAAACTCATTCTTAACGAAAGCAATTGCTTCTTCGCGTGTAACCATTGCTCTTTTACCGAGTCTGGATTTCCTATATTTCCTTAACTTAACTCGTCTACCCGGCTTACTTAGGTGGACAATCACATCCATACCATATATCCCTATCTCGGGATCATATTTTGTATCGGGTATATAGAGGTGCTCAGGGATTCCGAAGGCGAAATTCCCGAATTCATCGAAGGAAGATGCCTTCAACTTATTCTCAATCGCTTCAAAAGCCCTTTTCAAAAACTTTATGGCCTTCTCCCCCCTAAGAGTGACCATTGTAGCCATGGGCCTCTTACGTGTAATGCCAAAGGCCCTAATCGTCTTCTTAGCCTGTCTAAAAACGGGTTTCTGACCGGTTAAGGTCTCCAGTAGCTTAGCGGCTTTCTGGAGCCTATCCCAGTCACTACCCACAGATATATGTACGATTACCTTTTCAATACGTATCTTCTCCATCGGATTCTTAGTCTCTCTCTTACTTACTTCTTCACTCATTGCCTACACCACCTACTGATATCACAGGGGCCTCCTTCCCAATGGGGAATACATACTTAAATATAGTCTCTATAACTTCTCCATCCACTTCAAGGGAAACTACCTTAGGCTTCAGCGGATGCACTTTACGGACCTCAGTAATCTTACCTACGACGCCACGCTTACTACCCCAGTATACGAGAGCATATACTCCAGGCTCAAACCTAATAACATCCCTAATCTTCTTGGATTTAAAGTCATAGATAAATACATCTCCAGGCTTGAGAACACTCTTCTTATCCTTTGGGGTAAACAGGAAGTTACGTCCATCATGTGTCGTGAACTGTAGATTACCTCCTTTAACCATAACCTTATTCTTGATCAAAAGTGGTTTTAGTGATGATTCCTTCTTCTTCTCAATCTTATATGGCGCTAGAGGAGAGGTCGTCCCTGGAAGGATCCTATAGAACTCTTTAGTAGGAACGAGTTCAACTACATCCATCAACCCTATTGGAAAACGATACTCCCTAACATACTTTCCATCTATCTTTACATAGCCTTTCCTAAGCATATACTTTACTTCCCTCATGTTCCTAGCTACTCCAAGGACGTCTCTGAGTAATACAGCTAGGGGAATAGACATGTCCATAGGATGAGGACCTGGAACAGTTCTAACAACCCATTTAAAATGCTTCCTAGGCACCTTATATGTAATGGGTGCCGCCAGCCTCTTTAGCCGTGTGCTTCCACCTCTTTTTGTCATTACTCACTCACCTCCTCAACCTTCACCTTACTCTCCAAACGCTCCTTCCTCCTTGGATCGGAGAGGTCAAGCTCTATAATCATGAGATTTGAATAGTGAATAGGTATTGGCACCTTCTCACCACGCTGATTCTCTCTAACTACATTCTCAATATAAACCCTATAGTTTTTTCTATCTACTCTAGTTACCTTACCTTCAACACCCCTATTATCCCCACGCATTATACGAACCTTATCACCTACTCTAATGGGGAAAGACCTCCTCCCATACCTCTCCCTAAGCTCGGGAGAGAGGTTTACAGACATTATCTTACCTCGTCTATGTAAAGGAGCCTGGAATAGACGCTTCCTCTGCTTAGACGGTTTTTTACTACTTACCATCACATATACACCTCTCTAATCATATTATTAACGACGCCATATTAGCAATCCTAGACCACAGGTCAGCGGCTTCAGCGGCTACAGGACCCTTAATCTCAGTGCCCATGGGGTTACCCTCTGGGGTGATTAAGACAGCCGCATTATCCTCAAACATTACACGGGTGCCGTCTGGCCTCCTAATCGGAAACTTCTGCCTGACTAATACGGCGTCAAGCACCTTCTTCCTGAGCTTATATGGACCAACATACACTGTCACCTTGAGATGATCGCCTACACACGCGGCTGGACGTCTCTTTAAACGACCTTTATAACCCACTACCTGGATTATCTTAAGCTGCTTGGCACCAGTATTATCGGCACATCTAACTATAGATCCGACTGGGACTGCTCTCGTTATCTTAGGCCTCCTAGATAATACTTCTCCACCTAAAATCCTAGGCATCTCTATTCACCTCCCTTCTTCTTAGGTGGGTTACTCTTGTTATAGACCAAGACAAATGCAATTGTCTTGCTAATCGGCCGGGTCTCAGCTGCAACGACTATATCACCCTCCCTGACATCTATACATGGAGGGATATATACCGAGACCTTGCTCCTTCGCCGCTCATACCGCTGATATTTCTTATCGTAATGTAGATACTCCCTTAATATCACACCTGCCTTATCCATTTTCTTAGATACCAAAACTCCCTCTAATAATATTCCACGCACCTTAAGATGACCGTGATATGGACAGTTCCTATCCTCACACACCCTCTCAGGAGGTGGATAACCCAATCCAATATCCTTTACCTTCTGCTTACTCATACCTCAATCACCCTCCTAATAATATCTCCTACTAAATCACCACCATTCAATATGTATTCCTCACCATTTGGATGATACAATTTAAACACACAACCCTTCTTAATAACCCTATATATGCTACTATCATCACCCTTAACCAGTATCGTGTTCCTTGTCTCATCTATAACAACGCCTCTAATACCCTCATAATTCACATTAGAGGATGAAACCACCTCAATCATATATCCAATTAAAGTGCCGAATAGACGCTTCATAGCTTGACACCCCTTTCCCTCAAGATAGTTAATATCCTTGCACGAGTCCTCTTCAAAACCTTTATACGACCCGGCTTCTCAATAGCACCACCTGATTTAATCGCCCTTCTAAGCTTGAACAACTCCTCATTAACTTGATTCAATATCTCAATCAACTCCTCATTACTCTTTCCACGTAGCTCCTCGACTTCCCTAGCCATATCTAACCACCCTCAGCAACCTCTTCACCAGACCCCTCCTGCTCCTCAGACGCCTCCTGCATAGCCAGGTAATCCTGGAGTGATATAGGCATTATACTTACCTTTACACCTATGATACCCATCTTAGTCAAGACCGGGCGTTTAGCAGTCCTAACTAGGCGGCTTGCAAGTTCACCGCTTTTAAGAACAACACCAGATGAGAACTTTTCATATGCCGATCTAACGGTCCTAATCTTGCCACTTATAACTATCTCTACTCCAGCAGCCCCCGCGCTACGTATGACCCTCAGGGCCCAGAAACCTACTCTCCTATATCTTACGCCCCTAAGGAGCTGACGCTGGATCTGCCAAGCCATAATCTCTGGATCGAGCTCAGGCTCCTCCACCTCATAAACTAGTAGACGTACATTTTCATAGCCAAATATCTTCTCTATCTCCTCCGAGATCTGCTTTATCCTCGCACCCCTCCGACCGATAACCAGACCTGGTCTAAGAACCTTAACGATTATCTTAGTCCCTATCGTACCTGTTGGAGATGATATTACCTTCATACTAGAAAAACCGGCAGCAGCCAACCTCTCCGCCAACCATTCCTTTAGCAGTAGATTCTTCCTCTCTTTATTAATGAAATACTTTAGTTTTGATAGATCCTTCTCCACCATATATTACTACACCTCCATAGCAACTATCTCTATATGGGTAAGGGTATCGAAATAAGGTGAGGAACGGCCAAAGGCCCTGGGGATATATTTTTTACGCTTCCTCCCCTTAAGCGCAACACAATGGATTATCTTTAGCCTAGATGTATCTAGACCCTTAAACTCAGCATTGTTCTCAAGGTTGTCAAGCAGCTTCAAAAAGAATTTAGCGGCTTTAACAGGATATCTACCGCTGGGCCATCCCTCCAGACCCCTTCTATGAGGAACCTTCTTATTATACCTCTTAAAGAGGACTGGACGCCGCATAGCCACGACATCCTCCAAATATCTCCTTGCATCCTCCAGCATCTTACCTCTAATTTCTCTAGCGATCTCAACAGCGTGTTTAGGAGATATAGAAACCTCTCTTAAACTCGCCTTTGCGATCCTCTCTTCATCCTCAAGTTTAATACTGTATCGCCATGTGGGCATTACCATATCACCGCATCTCAACCCTACTACTCAAATTATGACATGGATAGTTAAATATAAATAATAAATAAAAATATTTTTCGCTTTGTTACATACAGGAAGCTCAAAAATAGGGAATGTTTTCCCCAAATACTTGGGCATCCCAATGAGGTTTTAATAACATAGTTTTATATAGATTAAATGTGGATATATAAAGATATTACTTATAAAACATTTGGCATATTATCTTAATAAGTTCGAGTTGATTTAATGAATAAAAGAATTTTATATGGAATGACGATTCTAATTGCTTCTCTAATGATGATTACGCCGAATATCGCTGGCGTATTGGCTCCAGATGGCCCTGGAGTCGTATACCAAGAAACTTTCTATGGGATGGTTAACGCCAGATTCACATGGAGTGCCGAGGGATATTCAGAGACGGAAACAGATCAGGAAATGGCTTTGATAACAATAACTGTGTATGATGACAATACAGTAAATGTGTTTTTTGATTTTCCATTCTGGAGTGAAGATTATACTGGTAAGATAAGGGTAATGGTTAATAAGACGAATTATCTATTTATCGCAGCCTGGGTATATAATCCCTACGATGAGATATCGAGGATAAGGATATTTATAAGGATAACTCCTTCTGGACTTGATCTTAGAATGAATGGAATGGGGTATTTCAATACGAATGATGCGCCTCCATTGTTAGTAGCACCTGGTCCTCAGATATTTTTCTTTGGTTTTACCTATATCGTTAGACATGCGGAAGTAGCTGTAGAAGTGTAGGAATCAGTGTGAGGGATAAATCATCCCTCTAATTTTTTACTATGTAACTAATTTGAATATAGATGAGGTTAAGAACACTTGAAACCTAGCTATTCAAAAAATAAATTATCTTGAGCCGTCGGGAGCGGGCTAGGAATCCGGGGAAGATGATTCGTCACTGGATATCTGGACCTTATCAAAATAGTTTTCATATATTTTTTTCATCTCGGCTAACGCCCATGATAATGATGCAATTAGTTTAGCATTATCATACGGCATCAGCGTTCTCCCACATTTATTGCATCTGAACATCATATCAGCTGCTTCGGAAAACGTGTATCTTGGATGGGTCTTGTCACCACACCAGTAGAAAATATTCTGAGACTCGTATTCAATTCGTTTCTCAAGCCTGTCTATGATCTTGCGATATAGACCTAGTATAATGCCATCCACCTGCTCAATTGGAAGGACCCAGTAGAAAGTGATCCAACCAGTTTCACTTACAACCTTCTTCGATATAAGTAGTCCTTCCGTGGATAATACCCATATAACTTTTCTAATCTCGCTTTCACTCATCTCCAGCTCTTCAGCGATCTCGGCATCTGTAGCCTGGCCTTTCCTAGCAATAGCCTCAATTATACGTCTAGCTAACTCTCCCCTATAGGCTTCAGCAAGTGTAGCGAGGACGTAGACTGCAGAGGAATACATATCCTCCTCCTTATTTTTACCCATCATAAAAACCTCCAATATACTGCTAAAAATATATTAATAGTCATCGTAACTTAACTACTTTTTTACCTTTTTCCATAGGTATAACCTTATATTTAGCACCGGGAAAATCAAGTTTAAACTCGGCTCCTTGATGATAATAGTCTAGGAATACGGCTAATGCGGCTATCTCGGAGTGAGGTTGAGTAGTAATAGATACATTATAAGTTGCTAAATCAAAGAATATGGAGTCAACCTTCTCACTGCCTACTATGACCAGTATCTTATCGTGTCTACGTATATCATCAATTACATCGGGGAGAGGTATTCCATACATCGTTAAATGGACTACTTGCCCCTTCTCCAGAATCCATTTCCTAGTAAACTGAACAGGGTTATCGACATATTCAATTGAAAACTTTCCACCCCATCTCTCAACGACACCCCTTATTTTATCCTCCAGAGACATATCTTGATCGCCACTGTAATACATTCCTTGGGCTCCAAACGCTCTAGCGACAAGTGCAAGATGTGTAGTAACCCTTTTATCCCGCTCGACCCTATGTGTGAGTCTTAATATCCACACTTTCCTCGACAACAATCTTACCCCCCATATCCTTAACATACTTCTTTATCGCCCAGATATCCTCTAGATCCACTGATCCAGATATGACTATGCCGTTTTCAGTAAAATCTATTTTATAGTCGCCTAAATGCTCCTTAAAGAACTCAATCGCCTTAGCCCAGCCATCTATATAGGGTATCTCCAGCTTAGCCCACACCATATCTCCAAGAAGCCGCTCTATCATATCAATAAGTTTATCAATGTTTTCACCTGTCTTTGCAGATATCAACATTACATGCCCAGAATATTCTTGGAAGAATGAGACTATCCCTTTCAATGCAAGCTCATTATTTATCTCGTCTATCTTATTACCTACTATAATTATCTCACCGTCGTATCCAAGCGTATGAAGAATATCCCATGATGTAAGGAACTTTTTCTTTATCTTGTCAAAAGGCTCTGACACATCTATCATGAGGAGAACGAGGTCTGAGAAAACGATCTCTTCTAGCGTCGAGTAGAAGGCTGTGACCATGAAAGGGGGGAGATCGCTTATAAAGCCTATCGTATCAACGAGATAACACTTCCATGGACCGACTTTTATCAAGGCAAATTTTGTGGATAGGGTTGTGAAGGGCTCCTCACCCGTCTTCTCCATCATTCCCGAGAGTGTATTGAATAAAGTCGTCTTCCCAGAGGAATAGTAGCCTGCAATTGATATTGTCTTATACCCCTTCTTCTTCCTATGTATCCTATGTACATCACGCTTCTTACGCTCCTCCTCAAGCTTACGTTTTATATTCTGTATACGCCTCTGGATCTCATTATAATACAGATCTACCTCATATGCACCTAAACCAACTGTTAAGGCGGTCTGCTCCCCCAATTTCCTCAGCCGAACCCTCTCCCTCGCCCTAGCCAACTCATATTGTAAAGATGCTAACTTAATCTGGAGATCAGCTTCCTTGGATGGAGAGTGGAGCTCGAATATCTCTAGAATTATCTCAAGCCTATCCTTAGGCTCCACCTTAAGCTCCTGAGCTATATTATATAGGTGCTTAGGCTTGAGCGGAACGTCAAATATAACCTGGGAAGCCCCATGTTTCTTCATAGCCTGTTTAATCTCATTTAATTTATAATCACTAAGGCCTCTCCCAGTAAAACGCCTTACATATACATAGCCCACAATCTCATAACCAGCTTCCTTAGCTAATATCCTAAACTCCTCAATATTATCCCTATTAAGGATAACAGCTATAGCACGTTTATACCCGTTCATCCCCATCATCGTATCTAATTAAATCCCCCAATGTAATAGAAAAATCTTCATCCACATCCTCCGCAACAATATACTCCTCCTCACCAGCCTCCTTAAATAACTTGATGTTAAGTATTTTCTCAAGTCTCCTCGCGATTTCAGGTGTCGGTGGAAGTATCCCCGCCTCAACTTTCTTAATGTACGATACCTTAACCTTCAGCTCCCTAGCTAGGTCAGTCTGTGTAAGACCTAGAGCCTCTCTACCTCTCTTAATTAGATCACCATAGTTTTCAACATACTCCATCTCATCATCAAGAGCCTTCAGAGATACACGTCTCCTTTTTACAGGTGGGCTTACAATTGGTGCAGTGGTTTTAGGCTTAGTTATGCTCTTCCTCCTCGTAAAGGGTTGACTGATGTGTTTCACTCTAATAAGACCATATTTATCTATACACTCTGGGCATGCCAAGCCCCTTCTACCTTTATAAATCACTTCATACAGTGGCTGCATCTCAACGCCACATATCTCACATCTCATTGTCGACACCAAAAATAAATTAAAAACCTTTATTCCCAATAACTTACATATAATACTATAGTGTTTCGAGGGATAAGAACATGAGGTTCTCAAACAGGGAAATCAGGAGGATGATGAAGAAGGCGGGGATCGTGTTTGAGGAAGTCAAGGATGTAAGTAGGGTAGATATAGTCTTAAATGACGGTACCATCATCCGGATTATAGATCCAGTTGTGGCGAAGATGAAGGTATCTGGACAAGTCACCTATCAGATTACTGGTAAGGAGGAGATAGTGGAGGAGGAAGAGACCCCTATAGAGATAACTGAGGAGGATATAAAGATCGTTATGGAACAGGCTGGAGTCGATAGGGACCTAGCTATAAAGGCTCTAGAGATGACTGGGGGAGATATAGCTGAAGCAATTATGGTGCTTAAGGAGGCTAACTTCTAACAATTATCTTCAGGAGCTGATAGCCTGATTTAATAAATTTAGCAAGCGTAAGTTTAAGATCATCAACGTCAATTACCACTGTCTTTATAGGCGGCGTGTATCCATTCAACAATAAATTGATCTTTTTGTTATCCAAAGGCTCTGAAACACCATAGCTGATATATCCTAGTCTCCTCTCAGACACAACCCGATCAACATCAGATATTATCCCAAGAACTTTCTCATTAGACTTATCAATCAACTTACTTAATCTGTCGAAGACAAGTATACTGAAGGATCTCTTCCCATCTAGGCCTAATACACTTGACTTCCATCGAACATATTTAGATAAGGAGTTTAGACCGTCTCGAAGGAAGGTTTCTTTAACTCCTTGATTAAAGAGGCTTTCTACATCTATATTGAGAGTAGCTATTAAAACCTGCAAAATATCCCCTCCCTCTAGAACTGAGGCAGAGTATCCCCTTGAAGAATATAGCCTGTTAGGATTTATGGAGGCGTTTACAAATAGAGTATCAATACCCATTTTAGCGTTGTTAAACAGCATCCTGAGTGTAAGGTCGTCACCCAATATCTTTAGGTCATCAACATGTATAACGACTGAAAAAGCTTTTCTAAATTCGAGGAGGCGTCTATACATATCGTTTACATCAGGTGAGTAACGTTCATAATCTATGTTTATAGTTATGTAGCTCTCTCTTGGCACGAGAGACAAATACTCTACAAAACTTGGAGAGTCTGAATGGAGATACACATATTCATTAATTTGTGGCCTGAGGTTTAATGAGCCTATTTCTGGAGATGTGAGGAAAAGAGCATAGCATTTAGTTAAGTACTCCGGAGTATCAATAGCAAATTTATTGTCTTTATATAGCATCGGAGCATGGCCTATGAGTATGTTCTCTAGAACCTTCCTATATATAGACTTATTTGAGGGAATGAGGGTATTGGTATCTATAGATATTAATTGTTTGGACAAGAGTCTACTGAGCTCTATATAGCCGTCTCTAATCAGTAGGTGGGAGAGGAGTAGGATTAGATATTCTTTTGAGAGTACACCCTTACTTGCAACTAAGCTTTTAAGCTCATTATAATATTTAGAGATACCGCTAGATGGAAGATAATTACCTAATATTGACTCCACAACAGGGAAATCCATCCTTATGAAGCCATCGTCGTTCCATATGTAGATATCCCCACTTTCTATAAACAGTGATAATATGTTATTATAGATAGCATATCCCTTAGGGGATAATTTATAGACGCCTCTATCCACCTTGTTAACCAGCCCCGCCTCACGCAGTTTTTCTAGGCAGTAAAGGACCTTTCTTTTACCCATATTAACATGCCCACTTATAAGTGAGGGAGGAGAAGGACCTTCCTTAGCTAGACAATCCATTATGCTTATACAGTCCCCACGCAGGATCCCCAATAGTTTTTCCAGGCCCTCCATAGGTATCAACAATCAATAATTAAAGTAAAATTATATTTTATTCTAATGAAACTTAGCTGGATACTCAAGCCAGGCATCTATTCTAAAGTGGATACGCCAAATTGTTTCCTGGGATCGCTTACACCCAATACCAAACCGTTGTCTAGAAACTCGATAGCCTCTACTGCACCCATATATATACTGTATTTTCCGAAATATGGGTTTAAGATGCCTCTTCTAGAAACATCCTCAACTACAGTGTCTCTAGGAATGTGTTTCAAGTTGAACCCTTCTACATAGATCTTATTGTTGAAATAATGGAGACGCGGTTTAAACATGGCTGATACTAGATCCATGTCGAGAAATAGCCGGTAGAGTAGGACCTGAAGTAATGCTGATACAATTCTGGTTCCACCAGACGCCCCGATGACCAGCATCGGTTTACCATCTTTAAATACTATGGTAGGGCTCATGCTACTCCTTGGACGCTTCCCAGGCTGGATATAATTTGAAGACTTGGGATTATAATCGAAGTCGTGTAGCTCATCGTTCATAAGTAAGCCGGTATCCTTAATTGCTACTCCAGAACCCATGAAACACTCCAATGTCTCGGTTAGGGAAATCATGTTACCCTCCTGATCCACAACACTAATATGCGCCGTGCCTCGATCCTCCCTTCCACAGCATTTTCCTATAGGCTGTGATTCGTCTGTAATTATGTTTTTAGCCTCCTCAATATGCTTGTCACTCAAGAATTTAGAAGGATCAGTGTCTTTTATGAAGTCGGGATCATGGATATACAGATCTCTTTCATACATAAGCAGCTGTAGGGTTCTTAGGAGAAGAAGCTCGATATTCCCTCTATCTAGGGATAATTCATTTAGGATTTTTAGGCCTTCGACTAACAATGCTCCTGAACCGGGAGGTGGCATTGTAACAATCGTATACCCACCTACTTCGTAGACCAGCGGCTCCCTGATCTTCACTCTATACAAGTTTAGATCAGCACTTGAGATGGTACCACCATTCTCCTCCATATCCTTTATAATCTGGTCAGCTACATGCCCCCGATAGAATGTATCCACGCCCTCTTCAAGAATGTATTTAAGTGTGTTAGCCAGATCCTTCTGGATAAGTAATTCCCCGGTCTTGTAAGCCTCATTATTCCGCAGGAACACGTCGCTAGAATATTTATTTCGACGAATTTTCTCCAGCGACCTAGGAATATATTTCATTGCAAACTCCCATAGTGGAGATACTGCGATGCCCTCGGAAGCGTATTTTATTGGGTAATGGAAGACATCCTTTAAACTCAATAGGCCATATTTTTCATGTAAGTATAATAGGCCTGCTACGAAGCCGGGTACACCTATAGAAGAGTATCCCGTGGATTTATTCTCCTCCACATCATAATCCGAGGGGTTAATCCCATTGGGAGCGACCTCTCGATGATCAACTATTTCCATACTCCCATCATTCATATGGACGAGGCCGAAGCCCCCGCCTCCCAACCCCATCCATCCAGGCTCTACAACAGCCATCGTGAGAGACGTGGCTACAGCAGCGTCAACGGCATTACCGCCCTTCTTAAGTATGTGAATACCGACTTCCGACGCGAGTGGAGATAGACTGACCACCGCGCCCCTGCCTATAGCTACACCATGCATATTCATAATAAAGAAATCAGATAGATGGGAATTCTAATAAGTATTAAAAATAATATGGAGGGGTATAATGCCATAAAAAATCAGGATTCGTAGACCACTTTGCCCCCTACTATCGTAGTAACTACCTTGATGTCTTTAATATCTTGTGGAGACACTTCATCCAAGTTATGAGAAAGTATAACCATATCTGCATATTTACCTACTTCAATAGAGCCGAGAGAATCTTCGTCGAATCCTAGGTAGGCAGCGTATTTAGTATAAAGCTTTAAAGCCTCCTCCAGACTCATCTTCTCATTCTCTGTATACTTACATAGCTCAATATTATCGTAGCATCCTCTAGTTACAGCGGAATATATTCCATATATTGGGTCTATTGGATCAACAGGTGCATCTGAGCCTCCTCCAATGACGATCCCCCTATTCAGGAGAGTCTTGAAGACATATGTCCATCTAGCCCTTTCTGGCCCAAGCCTGTCTACTGTCCAGAAATCAGATATTATGAAACGTGGCTGAACTGCTGCAACCATCTTTAGACGTGACATACGCTCCATTAGATCAGGAGGAGTAAGGGATGCATGTTCAATTCTATGCCTATAGTCACCTACATTACCCTGTAGCGTATCCTCCACAGCGTCTAATATAAGCTCTAGTGCATAGTCTCCTATAGCATGCATTGCAAGCTGCAGACCCGCCCTATGACTTTTGGAGACAACTTCTTTGAGAATCTCTGGAGAGACAACTAGTTTACCCTTGTTTCCCTCTTCATCCGAATAGGCTTCTCTCAATGCAGCGGTTCTACCTCCAAACGATCCGTCAACAATGATTTTGATCCCGTTTATCCCGAGAAGATCGTCTCCAAAACCACGTTTTATGCCCAGTGATACTACACTGTCGAGGTATTCATGGCTATAATATATCCTAGTCCTTAACTTCAGCTCCCCCCTCTCCCTCAAAACCTGTAGGGCGGCTACCTCTTCAGGCAAGGCAGATACGAAATGCACCGTAGTAAGCCCGTGTTTAACCGCCTCATCAACAGCTAATTTAGCCGCCTTAATATGATCCTCTTTACTAGGAGGAGGAATTACCTTATAAACCAAGCTCATGGCGGTCTCCTTTAATATGCCATTTGGTTCTCCCGATGCATCCCTCTCAATGATGCCACCGGGAGGAGCCTTCGTATCTCTATTGATGCCTGCTGCTTCAAGGGCTCGACTATTTACGACAGCAACGTGTCCACAGACCCTGACTAGATAGACAGGGTTATTAGGAGCCACTTCATCCAAGTCATGTTTATTTGGATACCTCTTCTCGGCAAACCGCTCCTGATCCCAGGATCTTCCTATGATCCACTCCCCTGGTTTACTCTCCTCCACTTTCATCTTAACAAGCTTCTTCATCTCCTGTATTGAGGTTACGTGTCTTAGGTCGATGAAGCCGAGTGAAAAACCGAATTTAACTAGATGCACATGTGTATCTATTAAACCGGGTATAACACTTTTACCCCCTGCATCTATAACCTTAGTTGTGTCCCCGACGTACTTCGAGACGCCATCATTGTCCCCTACATAAATTATCTTACCGTCCTTGACTGCAACAGCCTCAGCCCTCTTATTATCATCCGATAGACATAGGACACTACCATTTTTAATAACTAGGTCGGCATACATTTTGATACACCATCTATTGTTCATAATCCCATTAAAGAAGGGATATAGAAAAATATAGCAAGTAAGTAAATATCAATGTTTAATGATGCGGGAGACTAATGCTCATACAGAGCCTTAAAAGCGATATACTCCATATAATAATATTTATGAATTCTATCAGTGACCATATTACCATAGCCTCGGGAAAGGCGTATCTTGACGAAGTTAATCTGGAGAAGGTTGTTGAGAAATATAAGACTCCGGTATTCGTATTCTCAGAGAAAAGGATTATAGAGAATGCTGTAGGCCTATATCAGCTGGCTAAAGACACTCATGATAAAGTGACTATTTTCTATGCCTTGAAGGCAAACTCAAACATCAATATCCTAAGAATATTTAGAGAACATGGAGTCTTAGCAGAAGTCGTCTCCCACGGCGAGCTATATAAAGCTATGAAAGCAGGTTATAAGCCAGAGGAGATAGTTTTCAACGGGCCAGGTAAATATATCGAGGGTCTAGAAACTGCAATTAAAAAAGGCATTAAATGTATAAACATAGATTCAGAATATGAAATGAAGATGGTTAGAGAACTATCTAGGAAACATGGTGTAGAGACTAGGGTTGCCATGAGAATAGTGCCTGAAGTAGAGGCGCAGGTAATAGAAACGGGTCTCTCATGGACAAAGTTTGGGTTGGAGATAGACAAGGCGTTTGAACTTTATCATAATGCAGCTGAAGATAAATGGCTGAGGCCTGTGGGGATACACAGCCACCTTGGCTCTCAGATTCTTGAGCTAGACACTTGGAGAAGAGGAACAAGGGCCTTAGTAGATATGGTTAATAAGCTACATAGTGAGGGAATAAGGCTTAAGCATATAAACATGGGTGGAGGATTCCCCAACAACTATACTATCTCTCCCATAGATGTGAATATAGATGTCTTGGATAAATTCAAGCCGAGTATAGAGGAGAAGGCTATATTTCAGACCATAGTAGACCAACTTAAGAGAGCCAAATATGATGTTGAGTTGTATCTAGAACTAGGTAGGCGCCTTATAGCTGATGCCGGGATACTGCTTATGAAAGTAATTAACCAAAAGACACGGTCAAACGGTGAGAAGTGGCTCATACTCGACGGGGGATTCAATATCCTGTTGAGTACTGTTTTATACAAATGGTATTATCCAATGATCAATCTAAGTAGGATAGAGGAGCCACATGACCATCCATTTCGAATAGGTGGCCCGATCTGTGATACGGACGACGCCTTTCACGATCTAGAGGGAGAGTTGAAAAACGATCCTCACCTACCTAGATATAGATATTTACCTGAGAAAACAGGCTCGGGAGATATAATTATGGTGCTACATGTAGGGGCATATACAATGGAGGAGGCCTCGAACTATAATAGCCTTCCTAGACCGCCGATGGTCCTTGCAACCAAGGAAGGAGGGGTAAGGCTGATACGTAGAGGGGAAACACTGGAGGATCTAGTGGAGAAGGAAGTGCTTTAGATCTCTGGGGACAACGTTATTTCTTTAAAGAAAAGTGGCTTAAATATAGTTTATTGGATAACATGAGATATAGGTCTATAAAGGGATATTGTTATTCAAGCGCCTCTCTAGTTATACTAGTGATTATATTCGGCTATTTACAGGAGACATATTTTACCGTTAACACGATTTACCTACCACTCTTAGTAGCCCTATCCATTTCCACCACGATATTCGCATACCTTGGATACAAGAATCTTAAAAGAGATAGGTATCAGAAATTCTTTGGATTTGCACAAGCAATATTTCTGGTGATTACCTTAACCGCTGCAGTATATTTGATGCAGCTACACACATTGACTGAGACTGAGAGAATACTGACAGCAGTTGTATTTCTTATACTAACGGGTACACTGGTAATCTCTATTAGGAATATCTCATATGAAGGGGAGAAAAAGATAGTTCCGCTGGATTATGGTGGAGAAGCGTAGAGATCCTCTAGATAAGCCCCCTCCACAGATACTTCACCATCATACTATCTATATCAATGTATTCTCCAGCCGCCTTATCCATAAGGTCCAGAGCCATTTCATTTGCTTTATCAACTACACTATCCTCATCTACGAAGGTTACTTTGCCATCAACTACCTTGGGCTCTCCGTCTACAAATACATGTGAAACTTCGTTGCCGAACGAGGAATAAACGAGGTTAAATATATAGTTTCTAACTGGTCGGGTCAACACTGGATTAAGGTTAAGATGCTTTAAGTCAACTACGATAAAGTCTCCCCTTTTACCCTCCTCCAGGCTCCCGAGATAATCATCCAGTCCAACCGCCATTGCACCTTCGATAGTCGCAAGTCTAAGGACCTTCCAAGCTGGAATTGCAGTGGGATCTTTCATGAGGACTTTATTGAGGAAACATACGAATTTAAGTTCCGTAAACAAGCTTTGATTATTATTACCAGCAGCCTGATCAGTGCCTAACGCTGATAATCCCCCGAGTAATAGGTACTTTGCTAGGGGAGGAACTATACCGTCAATTAAAGCGATTGATCTCTGACAACTAACCATTTTCACATTATTCTTCGCCATTATCTTAAGCTCTTCATCACTCGCATCGTGACAGTGTGCAGCCAATAAATTGGGTCCTAATATTTTTTCTTTATGAAGAATCTTAACTGTGGAATTCCCATATCTTTTTATGATTTGCCTCCTCTCCCTACCTCCTTGGGCAACATGCATATGTATCATCACATTATTTTCTCTCGCGAACTCTGTTATCTCCTTAAGCAGATTAAGAGGAACCATATCAAGAGCCTGAGGCCCAAGCATCACGTTTATCCTAGGGGGTTTATGAAAATCATTATAAAGTTTTTTTGCAGCATCAAACTCCCCATATCCCCTCTCTATATCAAATGGATAAAGCTCATCCTCTTTAATATCGCTCAAAGAAGAGTCGAGGGAGTTTATGGTCTCAGTCAATACAGCACGCAACCCATACTTTGCGTATATCTCCCTAGCTAAGAAGGACATTCTATGTCCATAGTCTCCTAGAGTCGTAGTCCCCGTCTTCAATGCCTCTAAAACAGCTAAAAGGCTTCCTGCAAGCACATGGTTTTTATCAACATGCTTCATTATGGGAGACACTGTTTTACGCATCCACTCGATTTCAGGCACATCTTGGCAGAATCCCCTTGCTATAGCCAATTGAGTATGCATATGTGCATCTATCAAACCAGGCATTATGAGACCTTTGTCCCGTACATCGAAATAATGGTCGCTTTTACTCGCAACCCGCATAACCTCCTCGTCACTACCAGCTGCAACGATAACGCCGTCCTCAACATATATTGAGAAGCTCTCGACAGCACCTACACCTCCGCCGCGCATGGTTAGACCAGCCCAGCCTCTAACGAGTAGCTCCAATGTAAGTCACCATAAAATAAGATTATTTGGAGCCTAATTATAGGAGGGGTAACTCCAGTAGCTATTAGAAGAGGATTTTTAGATTTTGATAAAATAATTTGGAGAAAGGGAATTTATACGATACCTAGATAGAGTTTACCTAGATCAGATCTATTCAATAGATCTTGTGCTGATCCACTGAACCTCACTGAGCCTGATACAAGGAGATATGCCTTGTCAGCAATGCTAAGCGCTAGCTTAACAATCTGCTCTACGATTACAATCGTTATTCCAAGCTCTTCCCTCAGTCTACTAATTTCATCAATTACTTTTGCAGCTAGCTTAGGGGCAAGGTTTGCAGAGGGCTCGTCAAACATCATGACCTTTGGTTTCCTTATTAGAGCCATGGCCATAGCAACCATCTGCCTCTCTCCACCGCTTAACCTACCCACTTTTCTGTCCATATACTGCCTCAGCACGGGGAAGAACTCTAGTGCATATTCAATCCTGTCCTCAACCTCATCATTGGGGATAGAATAGGCTGCCAGCCGCAGGTTTTCATACACGCTTAAGGTACTAAATACGTTGCCAACTTGTGGTAGATACGCGATTCCCTGATTCGAGATATAATGAGGAGGCTTTTTGGTGATGTCCTTCCCATCAAAAATAACCCTGCCACCGAAGATGTTAGTGATACCCATGATGCTTTTAAGTAATGTAGATTTACCACTACCATTAGGCCCTACTATTGCCGTGATAAGGTTCTCCTCGAATACAGCGTCTACATTAAACAATACCTGTAGCTTCCCATATCCTGCATCTAGATTCTCAACACGAATAACTCCCGCCATAATCCTACACCACAACAGTACCTAAATAACTCTCTATCACATGCTTATCATTCAACACTTCATCTGGAGAGCCCTCGGCAATTATCCTACCCATAGACATCGCATATACATGATCTACATATTCCTTGGCGACCTCCAGCCTATGCTCTATTATCAGGAAGGTTTTACCGTGGTTCTCTATTAGATTTTTTATGTGCCTGAAAATCTCGTGGGCCAGAGTTGGATTGACCCCACCCACCGGCTCGTCCATAAGTATTGTGTCTGCATCCGTCATCAAAGCACGCCCTATCTCCAGTAGCTTAAGTTGCCCACCGCTTAGGGTATTTGCCCTAGCATCCTTGAGATGATAGAGATTTAGTAGCTTTAATATCCTAAGGGCCTTCTCCACAACCTCTTCCTCCACCTTCTTCCACTTACTGCGGAAAATTGAGTAATAGAGTCTTTCACCAATGTTAAAACGATAGGATGTCAGGAGGTTATCAAGTACACTTAGCTTGCCAAACGGAGATGGAATCTGGAATGTCCTCGTAAGACCTACGTCGACTCTCTTATGGGGAGGTAGATTCGTAATTTCTTTACCCTTGAAGAATATACGTCCTCCATCTATGGGGAGAAAACCAGAGATGCAGTTGATCAATGTAGTCTTGCCACTGCCGTTAGGACCTATAATCATTGAGAGCTTCTTCTCTTCAACCTCCATAGAAACATTATTTACAGCTACTAATCCACCAAATCTCTTGGTTAGGCCTTCTGTCCTGAGAACAATACCCACTTCCAACACCTTCCATAATTTGTTTCAACTGTTAGCTCAAAGATTATTAATACAATAAAAAGAAAGAGTTTTCGAGTTAAAAAAAGAAAAATGATTTAGAGATACATTCTAAAGTCAACTGGTAGGGCGATAAGGCTGTCTAGCAGGCTGGTGAAAACATTGAAGATGTTCTGTAATGTATTCACTAGGTTACTCAGTAGTGAGGATATTGTAAACTCGTTGGACACTGGCTTTGAGGGAGCAGAAACCGCTGCGGGTGCACCTGCTCCGGCTGGAAGCTCCCATCCAAACCTGGATAGGTCTGGCATGACGTTCCAAGTCACTTCTCCAGTAGCAACGTTAATGATAGCCGCGTCATCTATCCAGTCGATGCCTCCAGTTGAGTTTAATCCCACGAAGGACACCGAATAGTCTGCCGCGGCCCTGTCTCCAGTCTCATCTAGTCTACACCAACCTGTTACACCGAAGTAGTTGTTAGCCACGTATGGAACCACTTCCTTGATGACTTCACCGTCATAGACACCGGCTTCAATTATGGATAGAGCCGCGACCCAGACGGCGTCATAGAAGGCAGCTCCATATGCACCTGGATCCTCGCCTGTAATACTCCTATACTTCTCTGAATACTCTATCCACTTAGCAGACTTTGTAGGTGCATAGATTGTAGATATATGTACTGTTGCAAGAGACTGGTCTGGAGCGTCCCTAACTACTACATCCTCACCGACATATCCGTCGCTACCTACCCAGAGTGTATTCATTAGAATCTCATAATCCTTGGCCTGCTGTAGGATAGTTGCAATCTCGTCAAATGTAAATGTCTGTACAGCTACATTGTTACCATACTGCTGCTTGGCCTCAGTAATCTTCTGAGCCAGCTGAGCTACCTCGCCACTGAATTCAGTGGCTTCTGGGCTGTATCTGACTTCACCGACTATCTGGACACCAAATTCGGATGCGAACTCCTTAAACTTCTCCGCTAGACCATCTCCCCATGCATCGCCCCTGTATATCATGACGATTGCCTTTGTACCAATGTTCTTATGTAGAGCCAATAGGGCTCTTGACTGTAGGTTGTCGTTTGGAACCAGCCTGAATATATAGTCATTTGGTATAGCTAGCTTTGGACTTGTCGATCCCTCACTTATGATTACGATGTGATGCTCATTAGCATACTCCATTACCGCCTGAACAGAGCTACTCCACCTGAAGCCGACGGCTACACGCACACCCTGTGCATACAGTGTCTGTAGCTTCTCAAGGGCTAGCTGCGCAGAACGCTCAGCATACTCGTATATCAGGTCAATGGTAAAGTTCTTGTGAAGCACGTTCTTTATGTAATGGTTAATCTCACTTTCAAGCCACTCTTCCTGCGGGGGATCCTGCCTTGGAGCCACACTACCGATCATAACTACTCCGATTGGAATTGTACCCGTAAGCCCTTGTTGCGTTGTTGGCACTTCAGGGCACTCAACCTCAGTGGGCGTAGGTGCAGAGGCCTGGCCCAAGAAGAATCCACCGCCAAGCCCTACCACTAACAGGACCACAGAGATTAGAGCCCAAACTTTATCGTTCATAATAACACCCTTAAAATATAGAAAAATATAATTAAATTAAGTAATTTAAATGTTTAACTAAGTTCAAAACAATTAGGGTATATATATGAAATAACTTTCACATATGTTAGTAATATTGGAACAAGCAAACAAAATGCAGGGTTAAACTTGACATCAATCCATGAAAATATTTAATAATGATACAACCAGATACTCAATTATTATTGATACTATTTTTGGAGGGAAATCAGCATGGCTATTGCCTTCATGATAATCTTTACCCAAGCCTTTATATTTGCAACCCTCCTAGCGTTCCTAACCCTAGGATTCAACTTGACATATCTAACTGCTAGGATACCGAACTGGGCACATGGTTCATTTGCTGCCTTAGGGGTCTACATAACGTTGACAGTCACTAGAGTGTGGAACATGAATCCATATTATTCAATACCGATATCATTCTTTGTTGTAGGGTTGCTTGGAATCTCCGTATACCTAGGCGTGGTCTATACATTGAAACGGGCAGGTGCTCCGGAGATTATACTGTTGATATCTACATTGGCTGTGGATATTGTAATGACTTCCTCACTGAATATCATAGCAGACTACCTCATGTATGTACATAAGGTTTCAAGCAGGATCTTCATCTTGAGAGACCTAGATATCGAGATATTCGGTCTTCCTGGAATACTGGTGGTTGCACCTACTCTACTGGCGATATTTACAATCATATTCTCCTACATGCTGTACAAAACTAAATTTGGCATGGCTATGAGGGGAACCGTCGAATCACCAGAGTTAGCATCTATTCTTGGTATTAACACCGACATGGTGAACCTAGTCTCATGGTTCATTACGGGAGGATTAGCAGGCATATCAGGAGCGTTACTACCACTATGGTTCCTTTCAGACCCAGGTATTGGTACAATGCTTATAATCGACGTATTCGCAGCCAGTATCCTCGGTGGAATAAGATCCATCTATGCAGCGATTATAGGCAGCTATATAATAGGGTTCGCCGAAGTAGGGGGGACCTCATTGCTGTCATTTATAGTGCCGGAGATCGGTGGCGTATCAGTATCCTCCTACAGGCTGCTTGTCCCACTAACAGTGCTGGTTATTACGTTGATGGTCTTGCCAAGGGGGTTATATGGATTCTATGAAGAATATAAGGAGAAAAAGATTAAGCCGAAGGAGGTTGAAGCATGATAGAGCAGACTTTTATCCAAGCATTAATAGATGTAGTTTTATTCCTCTCTCTATATACAATTGTAACCACGGCTCTGAACTATCAGTATGGCTATACAGGTATTCCGAACTTCGGTCTTGCATTTGCAGTAGCTGGAGGAGCATATATAACTGGCTTCCTGCCTGGTAGAATAGCGTACCTGATATATAAATCACAGCTACCTGATCCGAACTGGGATTACGTAAAGGATAACGCCATGATATTTATGAAGGTCAATCAACTCCTAGCCAAAGACCCAGCGCTTAGCATCACCCTATTGATACTGACACTTGTGGCTGCAATGGGAGTAGGTGCACTCCTGGGCTTCGTCGCCACATTTCCAGCTGTAAGACTAAGGGCGGACTTCCTCATGATAGTTTTAATAGCCTTCGCAGAAGCTGTGAGGATCATCGGTATGAACTATGAGCCGCTTGCAGGCGGTACACTTGGTATTGGAGTACCGAAGCTGTTAAAATGGACTGGGTTAAGTAAGAACGTACAGGACCTCGTATTAGTAGCAGGCCTTGCAATTGTCGTGGTAATATTCAACTGGTTTATGCTACACTCCCCCTATGGAAGGCTCTTGAGAGCTGTTAGAGAGAGTGAATATGCCGCTACAGCCGTAGGTAAAGACGTGAATAGAGTTAAGATGGAGGTTATGGTAGTTGGTAGCGCCATTGCAGCCATAGCGGGAGCTATACATGGATTCTATCTGCTAAGGGTAATCCCGCCCGCCTACACTAGATACGACTGGACATTCTGGCCATGGCTTATGCTTATGCTGGGTGGAAGAGGAAGTGAATTAGGTGCTCTGGCTGGCACAAGCTCTATCATCATTATACGTAGGCTTGTATCCATATACAAGCACGCGATACAGGCATTTATACCCTTTGACGTCGTCTGGCTGGAGAGGATGGCTTTGGGAATAGCTTTCCTAGTTATAATGATATTCAAGCCAGATGGATTGATCCCAGAGAAGCCGTTTAAGATCAAGGGATTACATGACAAGGAGCTCAGTGAAGATGCAGAGGTAACAGACACTTAGCTTTAACTCCCTATTTTTTACTGGATTTCTTTTCAATATATCCTCATAATATTTTCTCCAATAGCTTAGGTAGATGCGAGATATCCTTTATCACGTAGTCAGCACCATACCTCCTGAGGAGAGACTCCTCTTTACAGCCTGTTAGGACACCTATTGTTATCAGCCCAGCATCCCTACCAGATTTCATGTCAACCCAATAATCTCCTACAAACAACGTTGATTCAGGCTCAACACCGTATTTCTCTATAACCATTTTTAGGAGACCTGTCCTAGAAAACAAAATATCCTCATGCTCAGGGTCCTGCTCCTTAAGAGTATATACATCATCAATATACTTATCCAAACCAAACTCCCTAAGCTCCCACCATATCATCTCTTTATCAGCTTCTCTACCAGTCGTGACAACGATTCTAAATCCATGTATCTTAAGCCACTCAAGTGTTTCAAAAACCCCTTTAATAGGCTTATCCCGCTCATGTAGCCATCCACTGTATCTCCTCCTAAACTCCCTCCAAAACTCGGTCTTACTACAGTTATCGGGCTTGAGAGAATCAAGCTCATCCCTACAAAATACATCGAAAAAACGCTTCCACGACACACGTCTCCCACCACATAATACGATCACTTCATTAAACGTTTCATAGAATCTGTATAAGGTGTCCAGTATCGTCTGGTCAAGATCCAGTATTATTAGCCTCATGCCCCACGACACCTGAAACTATCTAATGTTGATTGCCATTTATTAGATAAACTATCCATGAAGCTGATCTACTAAACTGTCGTTAACTCAGATAAATTTAGATAGGCGTCGTATACCCTCCTCGCCTCTCCACGGATATAGTATCCGTCAATACCCTCCAATACATGTAAGGCACCGCCTGCAGTCTCTATCAATATATCCTTTATATCCTTATCTATAACACCAGCCTCCTTAGCCACGTATGCAACTGCAACCGCCCCTGTACCGCAACTCAGGGTCTCACGCTCAACACCACGTTCATAGGTCCTAACAACAATGGTATTCCCATTCTTCTTCATAGCAAAGTTTACGTTAGAACCCTCTGGAAAAACTGGGTTATACCTTATTCGCCTACCAATCTCCTCCACATCAATATCCAGATTATCAACAAGGGATACTGCATGAGGGACTCCAACGTCTACAGAATACACCTTAAAACCCTCTAACTCAACGCCCCATATCCCAGTTTTAACAGGGCTACCTATGTGTATCTCCACCAGCCATTTGCCACGGGATACTATCCTCGCTTTCTTAACTCCTACCTGCGTATGTATAAGTATATCATCCCCAGTGGAATATCCTTCTTCGGCCACATATCTTGCAAAGCATCTTAAGGCATTACCACAGATACCAGCCTCACTTCCATCACGGTTAAAATATCTAAAGAAAATAGAATCATCTATGGACTCGACTGTGACTGCCCCATCGGCTCCTGCTCCAAATCGTCGATGACATATTTTTCGAACCAACTGTTCAAATGTAGTTTTAACGAGATCGGGGTTTTTAGACTTGTCTATAAAGATGAAATCGTTTCCATTTGCATCCATCTTCGTAAAATACAGCTTCAATTTTATATGGCACCAATAAAAGGGGGTTGATGCCATATAAAATAATTGTTTAGTCCTCCAGGTCTCTTTTCATCCTAAGATACTCTTCTCTGGATATTTCTCCACGGACATATCTCTCCTCAAGAATCTCTAGAGAGGATCTCCTCCTAGCACTGGTATTAGCCACGGTAGTCTCCCTAATCACGAGATATATCAAGAGCGATATAATTCCTATCCATGGTATTATCACTAGGATAAACCATAGGGCACCGTTCATACCACGTTTCTCAGCATCCTGGTAAACTAGGAAACCTATGACAAGTAGGATGGCCCAGAAGAGAATCCCCCAGAAACCCATGAAGAAACCCCATGGCCAAGCCATGTGGGTACCCCATGCACCACCCCACATATCCATGCCCATATCCATTAGATGAGTGAATACGTTCAAACTCATGTTTAATTCACCACCTTATATAATAACACCGTTATATATAAGTATCATAGTTTACAAAGTGATAGGTATTTAGGGGCCTGGTCCAAACGATATTTATATGGATTCTATGTGGTTTCCCGGAGTTTTTTTATCATACTGTGGATAATCCTAATATATTTGAGTCAAAAATAGAATTAAGTAAATTGAATCTGAAGAAGATTGATTCCATGTTTAATAGGGCCCGTGGTCTAGCTTGGTAGGATGCTGGCCTCGGGAGCCAGTGGTCCCCGGTTCAAATCCGGGCGGGCCCACTATTTTTAACTCCTAGTAAAACTCTACCTTAAAGACCCAGATTAGGTGTATATTCTATTATGAGTTGTTTTCTGTTAGAAACTATATATATAAAGAGGTAATTATAAGTATTGTCAAGGAGGAGATTAGGTGAATAAATTTTTTGCTCTTTTTATAAGTATGTTTTTAGTGCTGGGCTTGTTGACTCAGCCTCTAATGATTGTGAAGGCACAACCTGAGAAAGTATCTGTTATAGTAGGGTTTAGAGGAAAGCCGGATGCCGGCTTAATTAAAGCACATGGTGGCAAGATTAAATATCAATATAATGTTATTTCAGCGGTTGCATGCTCCCTACCTACTACTGCTGTCGATGCCTTAAGGAAAAATCCTAAAGTCGCGTATGTTGAATTAGATGGGGTGGTTGAGGCTATAGGCGAGGTCCTACCATGGGGAGTTGACCGTATAGATGCTGATAGGGTCTGGGATAGAGACTCTAATCTCGTGGTGGATGCTGGGGCTAATATTGGTTATGGAATTAAAGTAGCTGTTTTAGACACTGGGATAGACTATGATCATCCCGATCTTGTTGATAATGTCGCTGGAGGAGTATCCCTCGTAAATTATACAATAGACTATATGGATGATAATGGACATGGAACTCATGTCGCCGGGATAATTGCTGCAGTAGATAATGATGTTGGGATTATAGGTACTGCGCCAGGCGTGTGGCTCTATGCTGTAAAGGTTCTAGATAGTGGGGGAAGCGGTTACCTAAGCGATGTTATAGCTGGTATAGACTGGGCGGTTAATAATGGGATGCAGTTGATATCAATGAGTCTCGGCACCGATACTGATTATCAGTCTCTACATGATGCATGTGATAATGCCTATGCAGCTGGAGTATTACTGGTAGCTGCAGCTGGAAACGATGCATCTAGACTTAGTGTTAGATTTGGAATTGATACTATTGATTATCCCGCTAGATATGATTCGGTTATAGCTGTTGGTGCAGTGGACGAACTTGATGAGAGGGCTGTTTGGTCAAGTACGGGGCCTGAGCTCGAGCTATCAGCCCCTGGAGTCGATATAAACTCAACCTATTTAGATGATACCTATAGTCTTCTCAGTGGAACTTCGATGGCGTGTCCACATGTTACTGGTACTGCAGCATTAGTTTTCGGAACTAATATAAGTGAAGTTGCTCCAAGCTATGATTTAGATGGGGATGGGATCTGGGATGCTAATGAAGTTAGGGCATGGCTCCAAGCAACGGCTGAAGACCTTGGGGATCCTGGGAAAGATGATTTCTATGGTTATGGATTAGTTGATGCAGCTAAGGCAGTCGGTGCCGAGGACGTGGTCACTTCTAAAACTATGTACGTCTATAGTATAGAGATGTCTACAGAGACATTATATAGAGGGCCTAATCCATGGACTAAAGCGATAGCAACAATAACTATTTTGGATTCAGATGGAAGCCCGGTTGAGGGGGCCACGGTATATGGGCATTGGAGTGGACTTACTAGTGGAGACGTATCGGGCGTAACCGATGCCAATGGACAAGTCGTATTCGAGTCTAGCCTGGTTAAGAACGCCGCCGGTACATTTACCTTTACTGTAGATGATGTTGTTAAAGAAGGATACGTGTATGACCCGTCTAAAAACAATGAGACAAGCGACAGTATAACAGTCTAGCGATCCCTATTTATTTCTTTTTCTATTTATTACCGGAATATAATCTAGTCTATGAAAGTCGTCGATATCTTAGTATATCCATCGACTGCTTTTATAAGGTGTTTTATTGGTACATTTTCATTCGGCTTATGCGCATACCCCTCATCTCCAGGTCCAAATCCTATTGTAGGAATACCTGCTATTCCCGCTGAATATACGCCGTCTGTACTAAATCTCCATGCCATAAATCTGGATTCGCTGAACACCCTTCTCTTAACAAGCCTTAAAATACTTTTTATGATACGATTCCTCTCGGTAATCCAGGCCGGGAAGAAGTGGCGTGCTTCCAGCTTCCTCCCATTCCATAGTGGGAGAGGTTCCACTGGAATATATACCTTCACATCCCTAGCCAAGTTCTTCTCCAAGGCCTTATTGGCTATAAACTCGATTTCACCCAGTATCTTATCCTCGTCTTCACCCACGATAAACCTCCTATCGATATTTATAAAGCAGTGATCTGGAACCATAGGCGGTGACTTTGGGGTACACTCAATTATTGTGGGGGTAACTGTGGACCTCCCCAAGAGACGGTGGCTAGGTAATTTATTTTTAAGTCTAAGCACTCGATCCATGATAAACGTCGATGCTGCAAGTGCATTCATACCCTTCTCAGGCATTGATGCATGCGCCGTCTCACCACGTATCCTGACATGTATAACCGCCCTACCTCTCTGGCCAATGCTTATATTTAGGTTGGTAGCCTCCCCTAGGACAACGAGGTCAGGCCTGATCCCTAAAGAGTCCTCCATGGCATATTTAAGTAAGACGCCTTCCGCTATCTCCTCCTGTGAGACAAAGACGAGGTAGATTGTTGGGTGAGGCTCTTTAATCATTGAAATTGATGACAACATAGCGGCTATAGCGCCCTTCATATCTACCGTGGCCCTGCCATATATGTTGCCGTTGACAATCTTCGGTTCATACGGCGGCATCACCCAGTTAGATAGGTCTCCCTCAGGGACATGATCCATATGCCCCTCATAAACTATAGATTTGTCAATGGCTCCCTTTACAACCCCAATTACATTTCCGTATTTATCGATAAAGGCTTTGTCCACGCCTTCTGCATCCATAATCTCCTTTATCCTGTGTGCTACCTCCCTCTCCTCCCCAGAGACGCTTCTTATACTCACCAGTGTCTCAAGGTATTTTACAACCTTCTTCTCGATCTCCTCACCCATAACGCTCTCCCCAAAGATTCATTTATTTAAATATCTTCAAAGAGCTTGGTACTATAGTATTTTAAGGCGCTATCAGGCAGTATCGTAACTATTTTTGCACCACTCGGTAAATCATGTTCCCTAGCGATCTTTATTGCAGCAGCTACATTCGCCCCGCTGGAGATTCCCACAGCCAGGCTCTCCAGCCTAGCTAAGCGTTGTGCAGTGTTAATAGCCTCTTCACTTGATACAGTTATAAAATCGTCTATTACATTCCTATACTCTATAACTATCTCCGGGATAAAGCCGTCGCCTACGCCTTCAACCCTATGCCGACCGCATTTGGCCTCGCCCAACCCCTTGAACCAGTATGTCGCCACAGGGCATTCCGCTGGCTCTGCTCCAAATACCTTTACGTTGCTAAACGCTTCTTTAAGACGAAGGCCGATTCCAACCAGTGTACCTCCCGTCCCTACGTGGGCCACGAATGCATCCACAGCCCCAAGCTGCTCTATTATCTCCCTACTCGTAGTCTCATAATGAGCCTTTACATTAGCCTCATCAGCCCACTGGTCAAAGACATAATATTTTTCAGGGTTCTTTTTAGCAAGCTCCAACGCGTATTCCAATGCCTTCAACGCATCGGTCTCCCCACCGGGGGTGGTCACGAACTCCGCTCCATACAATTTCATTGTTAGATAACGCTCCCTACTCATCTCCTCCGGGATCGCGATCAATACTTTATAGCCTAGAAAGGCTCCTACAGCTGAAAAGGCTATACCAGTGTTTCCCGTGGTAGGGACTACGAGGGTCATACCAGGCTTCAGTTCTCCCCGTTCTTCAGCAGCCTTTATCATATAATATGCAATCCTGTCCTTAATGGACCCGCTTAGGTTCATGAACTCTACCTTAGCCCATATTTCTACATCGAGGTCAGATGCTATCTTTGACAGCCTTACAATAGGGGTGTCTCCAATCAGGTCGATAGACTTATATGCCTTTTTACCCATGTCACCACCCTTTAGATATTCCTAAGGGCATTCTCCAAGTCGGATATAAGGTCCTCAACATTCTCAATACCAACGGATAACCTTATTAACCCGGGTGTTATTCCAAGCCTCTTCTTCTCCTCATCTGGTAATGCCCTGTGGGTCATTGTAGCGGGTTGTTCTATTAGTGTTTCCACACCACCAAGGCTAACAGCTTTCTTCATGATGCTCAAGCTATTTAGGAAAACATCTACCTTATCCTGATCATCAGTATATAGTTTAAAGGAGATCATCCCTCCCCCTAGGCGCATCTGACTCCTAGCCAAGTCATACTGTGGAAATGACTTTAGGAATGGATACAGTACATCCTCAACCTTGGGGTGATTAGAGAGATATTCAGCGATCTCCATAGCATTTTTACAGTGCCTCTCCATCCTAACCTCCAGCGTTTTAATGCTCCTCAGAAGTAGATATGAGTCGAATGGAGATAGGACTCCACCCAACCGCGTCCTATGTAGCTTCACAAGCTCATAGTCCTCCATAGTCTTAAAAGTAGCTGTACCAGCTATTATATCGCTATGTCCACCCAAGTATTTAGTTGCGCTGTGTATAGTGATATCAGCACCTAGCTCAATTGGATTCTGTAGATATGGTGATGCAAATGTATTATCCACAGCGACCTTCAAGCCGTGTTCATGGGCTATCTTAGACACCTTCTCTATATCTGTAATCCTCATCATGGGATTGGAGGGTGACTCGATCATAACTAGCCTAGTATCATCGCTTATCTCATCCTCAAGTCTATCTGCATACCTAGTGTCCACATACTTGTATTTTATCCCTCGTTTAGAGAGTATCTCCATGAATAGCGTCTTTGTCCCCCCATAGATATCCTCCGATAGAATCACTTCCTCCCCCGGCTTCACGAAACTAAGTACTACGGTTGAGATCGCGGCTATACCCGAGGAGAAAGCTAGGGAAGCCACGCCCTTCTCTAAGACACTCATCTTATCCTCTAGAACACGCCTAGTGGGATTATCGACGCGAGAATAAACGAAGTCCTGATCCTCATACTTCAGTTGATATGTCGATGAGAGGTGTATAGGGGGTATAACGTCAAACTCGTATTTCCCTTCTTCCCCACCATGGATACATTTAGTTGAAAAACCTTTTAACTCCATATCCGATTACCACCAGAAAACAGATGATTAATAATATAAGAATCATCATGGGGGAATAATAATATTCCTTATTCAACGGTATACTGAGAATGTTGTTTCATCGTCCTTGCACACTACTTGGATAAAATTAAATAAGCCTGGGGTGGTCTATGGTATATTATTAATCAGATAATGTAATGGAGATGACTAGAATGAAATATGATGTTTTGGTATGGGGAGCTGGTAGGATAGGATATGCCGCTGCATATGACTTGGTGAACAATGGATATAAAGTGATAGTCGCCGACTTAAGCGAGGATGCGTTGAGGAATATAGGTGATAAACTTGGCGTAGAGACTGTTAAGGTATCTCCGGACTACAGTTGGCTAGATGATTTTAAGGGGAAAATCGAGGTCATATCATCTTCACTTCCAGGTCCCGTAGCATTCAAAAGTGTAGAGGCGGGACTCTCAAAGGGCTTTAACATGGTTGATGCAACCTCCTTAACTGGTGAGGACCCTAGGAAGTTAAATGACGTTGTAGCGGGGAAAGACGTATATGCCGTTTTATATGCGGGAGTAGCCCCCGGGATGACTCAAGTATTAGCTGGTGCTGTATATAGAGAACTAGGTGGGCTTGATAAGCTGGATCTCTATTGTGGAGGAATCCCTCAGGATCCTGAGGGGAAACCGCTTAGGACAAATATCACGTGGAGCCCGATAGGATACCTTGGAATGTATGTCAGGAAGAGTAGGAAGGTTGTAAATGGAGAGATAGTGTACGTCGATCCACTTGAGGATGTTGGAACCGTTGTTTTCCCAGGTGAGGGGGAGTATGAATATTTCCTTTCTGATGGATTGAGAAGTCTTCTATTCAACTTTAAGGATGTACCTAATATGGCTGAGTACAGTCCAAGATGGAAGGGACATGCGGATCAGGTTCGCCTAATTAGGGAACTGGGATTCTTATCTAAGGAGCCTATTGAAGTAGGTGGCTGTATGGTTAGACCAATAGAGGTTGCCGCTAAAGTTATTGATAAGCAACTTACAAAGGACCCTAGGGACAAGGTCCTTACCATGGCGGTGGGATATAAAGCAAATCGCTTTGTAAGGTACATCAATATAGAGTATTATGATGAAAAGACTGGTCTAACGGCGATGCAGAGGACGACTGGCTTCAACCTATCGAGGTTCACCATGATGGCTTTAGACGGAGATCTAGTGAGGGATACAGGTCTGAACTATCCAGAGGAGTTTGGATTGGATGAGGGGCTCTTCAATAAATATGTCCAGCATATGAAGAAAGTTGACATCGAGTTTAAGAGGGAGGAGGGCACGATAAAGTAGCCTTCACCCAACACTTTCTCTATCAACGAAAATTTTAATTCCTTCAATTCTTTATTTTATTTATTCGTGGGGTTACATGACTGAGGAGATTCCTCCGGGGCTCATTAAATGCCCATTTTGCGATAAAGTTGTGAAGCCGAAGCACAGGTTCCACTGGATTGTATTTATAATTCTATTGTTCGTAGGCCTCTTACCAGGTCTCCTCTACTGGCTCTTTAGACATGGTAAACATAAATGCCCTAACTGTGGAATGGGGCTGGATTAGAATTCCCATAACTAGTATAGGAATCCGTATTCAAACAGCAGTATGTATATTCCAGCCAGGATAAGGAGAATCGCTGTTGCATTATCGAGATAAGGCACTATCTTCGTAAGCCTATTCTGGACGAAGTCTTTGAATAATATGGTTAAAACGGTAACTGTTATCATTAGCGAGTTAAGCCCGATGAGATATACTGAAACGACGGTTATAAAGGAGGTTAATCCGTATGACAGGGATATTGACGCGATCATCAGCGCAATAGGAGCTGAGCATGTTAGGGAAGAGATTCCATATACAAGGCCATACACATAATACGACCTCCCTCTACTAAGAACCGTATCAAGATAAGTTAATAATGGAGAAGTCAGTCTAGATAGGAAGACGATTTTCTTCCTAACTATGAGGAAGACGCCTACAATTATGAGGAGAACCGCGAGGAAAGTGGTCAGCTGTAGGAAAAACGCTGATATAGCCTCAAAAACAAGGACTTGAATCAGGATTATTGCCAAGTAGACTGTTGTAAGGCCTAGTGAGGCTAGAAAACCGAATCTAAAACCCCTATATAGAGGGGAATGCCCTCCTTCCTTTGACAGGGTATATGATATGTATGATGGTAGTAGGGGGAAGGAGCATGGCGAGAAGAACGCGAATACCCCTCCTATGAATGCTAATGATATTAGAGGGATATCCATCGCCATCCATCTCCAATCTATACAAGTTCATCCAACACCTTTACTAGCGTCGAGTAATCGACGTAATTACTCTGTCTAAAACGTATCACCCCATCTTTATCAATAATGATAATCGTTGGAAGCGAATATACCCCGTATATAACACCGGCCTCCCGACTGCCTGCGACGACCCAGGGGATATCATTAGAGTCTCTATATTGCCTCAACATCTCCTCCGATGCATCGACATCAACAGTTATAAAAACCACGTCATCCCCACTATATTCGTTGTACAACGTCTTCAATACAGAGAGCTGGGCTTTACAAGTCCCACACCATGTGGCGGAGAACTCAAGGACAACCACCTTACCCCTATAATCCCCAAGCCGTATAAAATTACCATCCAAGTCCGTCAAATCAATATCCTGAGCCAAATACCCGACATAAATACCCTCCTCAAGCCTCTCCACCGAGGTATAGAAGTAGCTGCTGAAGAGAGTAAATGCAAAAGCCCCGACAATAACTATGGGCAACGCCACAGCCACAATCAATAGACGCTGATCAGCCATGACACACACCACGCCAAACCCACATACAAAAAACGAAAAATAACATATAAAACACAACTTATAAAACATTAACAACGTTATACCAATAATTCATTAGTGATAACTATGAGGATACATGGTTTATGTGAGGCTTATATTTATCTCAAATGATTTTAGTTAGGTTGAAATAAATCAGCATCTACATTTTAATTTTGGGAGATGACGAAATTACCCAAGTTTATTCCTATTGTGACTCCACAATCTTTAAGGGTCTTCCAAGATCTTAGTGAGGAGTTTGAATATGCTGTTATACCCTATTATACACTGATATCACCAAGCATAGTTAATTACAGACTTACGGAGAGAGTTAAATGGATTCTATCAAGCATAATGCCTGATGAATTACTGCTAAAAGAGGATACTCATATATTGTTTAGAAAAACAGCAGAGGAACTTGGTGTTCACTATGTCCTTGTATGGGATATGCCTACGTACTTGGAGAATAAGGAGGAAAGTCTGAGAAATACATACATTTCCCTGAGTAAAATAGAATTTTTCCTGAACGAAGGGTTCAAGATAATTCCCCTTATAAAAGGGGCATACGAAGAGCATATTAGAATCTCCGCCTCACAGATATTTGATTGGGGGTTTAAAACCGTTGCATTCCACATAAGTGACTATCTTACATCATCAGAAAGACCGTGGCCACATATAGAGGACTACTCTCTTTCTTCATTCGACCTTATGATGAGGTATATTAATTTAATCTTGGGATATGATTTCGATAGATTATTATTATTAGTTGGGGGAGCAAGCCCTAGATATGCCTTCAGGCTATTAGAGATAGATGATAGGATTATCTTAGCTGGATACAGTTGGTATCTAGACGCCGAGAAGAGAAGGATATATGATTTGAAAGAAAGATATATTGTTAACATAGAGGATAAAGAATATGAATGCAACTGTCCATATTGTGTCTCGATGCCTCCTAAGGTTAGAAGAAAAAGCGAGGGCATTGCGAGACACAATTTATATTTAAATAAAATTCAAATTTCGAGTGAAGATATTAGTGTCGATATACAATTATATGATCTAATCGCTGATTACTCCGAAGATATAGTTATAACAGGAGAATTGTCCGTCGGAGGCCCTAAGAGTAAATGGAGAAGCATGATTAAGAAGATATATCAATTAAAGCCAGACTACTTGATAGTGATCGGTAGAATATTCGATTTCAAGACAGTCGATGAAAAACATATTAAACACTGGAGAGAGTTTATAGAGATACTGACTAAATTGCATAATGACTACAATTTGAATTTAATCTCAGTGTATAGATACCCAAGTAGTGGAGTATATCGGCTATTAAAGGATATTGTGTATCCGCCAAAGAGGGGGGAGAGACCAAATGTTCTTCAAGAGAATGAAGCAGATACATTAATCGCTAGGATAATTCGGATGGTAGTATCATCTAGGTCGCCGATTATCGTTAAGAAATGGTATGGCGGAGAAGTTAGTAGCACATTTACCATACAGTATATGGGTGTAGCAGAACAGGATTTTGATATATCGAAAAATGAGTTGAGAGATTTCAGTAAGGATACTGATTGGTTGATATGTGACTATATTAACCGACCATACATAGACTATCAGAACAAGATAGGTACACCAGGTATATGGGACTTAAGAGACATACATTATATCAAGTCTGAACCCGGATTAATTCATATAAAAAGAAATGGAGATATAGAACTCATCAAAAACTAGTGGTTCGGCAATGGGTCAATTTAAGAACCGCAGATCTGGCGGAGAAGGAAGTCATGAAGAAAAACCTAAGATAGTTCTAAATGTGGAGACCAAAACGGATAATAAAGGAAGACCTTATATAACTCTGCCAGGAGAGCTCTTAGACGAGCTTTATTACCTTACAAACGAGACATTCTATAAAATAAGACTTGAAAATAAAGAGGTATACACGTACTATATTGAATATAAGAAGAGACGCGGGATCGTGCTCTCCTTCTCCAAGCTAAAACCAGGTAAATATCAGGCAATAATAGAACCCTATACACTACAAGACTTTCTAAAAGAGTTTAATGAAGAAACTTCACGCAGAATGTCTCTAACTCTTGTGGAAAAAACGGGGTATTAATACTGAAAAAGGATGATAAGGAAGTACTAAAAACAAAAGAATGGAGATTCGAAAGAGAACATGGAGGAGCAATAAAAGTAACAGCAGAATATCCTGGAGAAACAAGGAAAAATGTTACAATCATATACAAGTTAAAAGACAACTCTTCCTTTATCAGAATATTAAGTCATAGGGCCAGAAAGCGGAAAGACCAAGAGATAATAGAGGATATAATACCAACTACATATGGAATTGCAATATCATACAGACATGGTAAAAGAAAAAAGACTACATTTATACCCGTAGCATCGGCCAGTATATTACGTGACTATGTCCTTCCAATAGATAGTATAACATATTCATTTTTAGAGAAAAAGGGAGATACTACTAAATACAGTATTAATATTTCTGATATGGAGACATATAGAGTATTACAAAGATTGTTTATACTAGGTCATAGAAAGGGGAAGACGGGGAACATCATAAAAGAAGCTATAGGAATTAAGATTGCTACACATTTTCTTAAAAATATCTTTAATATGGAGGTTACTCATCGGCCAGCACATCATTTTGGATTTAGAATAAAGTATAATATAAATAATGTTTTTCCAGACTTGATTGTTCTTAAAGAAAATGACAGGGAGATAATTGAAGTAAAGTTTACATCTCGTTTGAAGATGATAGACCTGAAGATTCGTGATGCTGAGAAAGAGTAAAATAGGCAAGTAAAGAGATTGAGTGAAACATCTTTAATAAAAGATCTCAAAATAAAATACAAAACAATAATAGTAGTATATTATAATTTTAACGAAAACCACGGTGTTTTAATAATGAAGAGAAATAGGATTAATGAGGGGTAGATATGTATTCCAAAGATAACATTAAGGTAGTTTTGGAAATTTTAGACATGTATAATCATTTCTTGGACAAGGCCGAGAAATACCCATATCTACCCGGGGATCTTAAAATGGTTATTAATAGAGGGGAAGAAGATGTTAGCTGGTCAATTCTCAAGAATCCGTATATAGATGCTTTAGACCCTCAGCGTATGTTTTTTGAGGAGGTATATGAATTATTTAATGAAACAATATGGGTAAGAGATCATCGTTTATCTATAAAAACAATCTTAGAAGATATATACGGACTTAGCGTCAACCAAGAAGACGAAGATATTGCCTTAGGAACTTGGGTTAACATCGGAAAACTGGAATCTATAAAGGAACTTTATCCTACTCTATATCAAATTATAAAGAATAGATGGGATGCTATAATGCAAGTGTCTTCGGAGCATGGGATAGCCATCACTAATGTTCTTGATGAAGAGTCAAAATATGTATGGTTGGAAATAGAAATAGACTCTTATCAAATGTCTTTAAAAGAAAAAATAAAAGAGGTATTCGATTCAATAGAAATACTAAGAGAAATTTATAAGAGATTTTTTAATTGTAAAGATGAAGATCAAGAATATGATGCCACGTCTAAAGAACCCCTCATAAATCAGCTAAGGACGTATCTATACTCAATATACGAACTCGTGACTGATATAAAAGATAAAGTGGTATACGAACATATAGGATTGTTTGAGTGGCCAGGATTTAATGGAGAGGGATTTACTTTATGGTTGAAGACACCTAATGTAAAACTTATAGATATTAATGTAGAAAGGAAGATAGGCAGAGAAATATCACAAAATTATAAGATGAGCATAAGGATTAATGCCGATAAAGATATTATAACTAGATTGCCCAGTGAAATCCCTATCAAATCCACAGAAGAAAACTGGGCATACTATCAAGAAACCACACAACAACTAAAAGAAATAATAAACGAAATAAAAAACCTAATCAAGATAATAACAGAACTATAGAAATAAAGAGATAACTCAGAACCACAAAAACACATTGGAATAACCGTGTTACATAGAACGAAATAAAGTTGATAGAATCAAAAAGCCCCAAGAAATATATCTCATGCTTTCTTTTCATTAAGAGTATAATATTTTTCTGCTAAACTTAATTTCGGTTATTATTAGATTCTAGTTATACGCTACCTTTTCTTAAAAGACCTTCTGAAGAGAACGTATCCCCCAACAAATAGAAAAATTAGGGCTTCCCAATACTCAACCATACCAATGTAGAACATTATAATTAAAACGCCCATGTATCCTAACATGTAATAGGTGGCCAATATCTCATTTTCCAAAGGATCTCTAATGAGGATATTATTAAACTGATCTCAAAAAATAAAAAGTATATTCCAAAGGGAGTGGCTTTAAAGGCTTCATAAAATAAATTCGCTATGTACACGGTTAATGCGTCAACTATAGTTTCGTTAATAGCCCGCATCATCCCGTGTTTTGCAGTTGGCATCTATCATTCTCCATTAATTACCTTATAATCACACAAAAAATAAATCTCTCTTAGTTATTTTATTTTTATCTAGAAAATTAGGAAAGTAGGGTTCAAACTATTGATTTTCAGTTTCTATGATTATATCCATAAGTATCCTTATGGCTTCATTTAGTGTTGTGGTAAAGACAGATACCCATTTATCATCTAGGATCGTAACTATCTCGAAGTTATTTTTCTCTTTTTCGCTTAGTATGATTCTTTTTAATAGAGGTTCATCTGCGTATATCTGGATGTCTATTATAGCTTCATTAATGTGGTATAGTGGATGAATGAATAGTGATATTTTTCTATCATCTAATCCCGATGAACTAACGATATCTGTAGCGATGTTTAGGAATTTTAGTATTTGGTTTAACTGTTTACCTCTATTGTCGTATTCATATAAAACATTTTCTTCCAATGAATATAGCATTCTATATGCTTCTTTTAGAAACTCTAAGGCCAGGATCACCTTATCAATCGTCTCTAAATCATTTTTACCATAGTGTAGTGTTATTTTAGTCACTGAAAAACCTTCTTCATCTATTAGGTTCTCGATCATCATATCTAGCATTTTAAAGCTTTTCTTTAACTCCTTAATTATAGCACCCTTCTTGAAATGAGGGTCTAAAGCATCGGGATACTTAATTCTTAATCGCTCTATACTTTCTAAGTCTTTCCAAAACTCCTTATCAAATATTTTTTCCCCAATATCTGGAGACAATTCTTTATCGGTAAGGATATCTCTTATGGAATAATAATAGTCCACTATCTCGATCTTTGTCTCTTTAAATATAATCGTATTAAAGAAATCAAGATAGGGAATCCCTCTAGTTCTTTTTGAGACGCTAAGCCATATTTCTTCTGCATATCCAAACCAGAAATCCAAGTGTAAGTCTATAAAGGGCTTCTTATAAAAAATATCTACTAACTGCTTTGCAAAGGTAATACTCTCTAAAAAAACTCTTTATTCATCGTCTAACCTTCATTCATTATAATACAAAATTGCTTTTAAAGGGATATTTAATCTACTTTCAAATCCTATTACAACTATACCGTATCTCTTTATCTTAAAAGCTTGGAGCTCGTGATGATTTTTTAAAGACGTATTTTCTCACTTCTTTTAAGACAAAATCGGATTTTGAATTCCAACATACTTCTTATGTCCCAACAAATGAATTACGTACCTTTTAGAATCCAGATACCAAGACGCTCCAGCAAGTATAATATTCTCACTAATATCCAATAGACTATCAAATAACTTCGGATTCATACCACCGAGAAGTAAAAGCTTATCAATACAACCAAAAAATAAAAATACACAAACAACCATAAAATACTACCTCAAATCAAAAAGGAAAAGGTTCAAACCATGGGTAAGTTGGTCCCCGGGGCAGGATACTAACATAAATGTTCTAATCCTTGTCATGTTTTTCTCTATTTGAAAAACGTTGCATATATAGCAACTAATAGACTTATAATACCTATTAAATAGTCATATTTGAGAGACTTAAGTTTCTTTATAGTACTCTTAACTTCTAACATTTCGTATAGCTTATATGTCTCATTTCTTCTAATCTGCTTACCTACGAAGTTAGATAGAAATCTTAAAATCCCTTCTAAGTTCTCACTTGGTGCATCCGAAGACATATAGCTTAATAGTTCCTTAAGGTTTCGTTTCAGGTTAATAAGTTTCTCTTTATTATTACTAGAAACATAAAATAAAGCAACCTTATAGTATTGTTCAACATTTTTTAAGATCATTTTATCGGGTAAAACAGAAGAAAGATAATCGTTAAAATAGTTTAGACCATCTTTAAACCATCTAACGTATTTTCTCGAGAATGGTCTGTCCTTATCTAAGCAAGAAATCTGATCATCTATCTTCTTAATCATAGCTAAAAATAAGATCCTTGCTTTTACCAAATCGTCTATTCCTGTTCCCAAATAGGCGATTCCTCTAAAGAAGAGATCAGTAGTAATAAGAGCTAAAATCCATACAAAATAAATGATCAAAAAAGGTGAGAATAATTGTTTTGTGAATTCATTATACAGATTATATGTGCGTATAATGTATAATGATAAAAAATAGATCATAGATGAGGATAGCGAAGAATATAGAAACATTGGATATAGTTTAATCACTGGAACAAGTTTAATTGCATATTTCCCATTTTCACTGAATAGATATATCTCAATAAAGTTGAGGATAGCAATAACCACAATAAATAATGATGAAAATTGACTTATGGCTTCTGAGCCGTAATAAAGTGCAACTCCTGTGAGAAAAGCGTTTAATACAAGGATCACTACTATATGAATAATACCTAGGCAATTATCTTTAACAAATAATTTAAATTTAATGGCAAATCTCTTTAATGTTGCTTTAATTTATACCACCAATTATTATTACTCGACAACAACAAATATAAGTATCGGCAAAAACGCTCGTTTATGTCCTATGCGGTAAAAAGTTGGTTATTGCCTCTTTGGTGCGTAGAAATTAGGCTGTAATTTTGTCCACTTTTAAGGCTCTCCTTACTGTTCTGTCACTGACACCAAGGATCTTGGCTATGGTCCTATAGCTAACCCCCTTCTCTCTAAGTTTCTTGGCCTGCCTAATTTGTTCCTGTGTTAATGCTGGTGGGCGGCCAAGCCTCTTACCCTGCTGCCTAGCCTTCTCCAATCCTAGTTTGGTCCTTTGCTTGATGAGCTGTCTCTCAAAGTCCGCAGCCCAGCTGAGAATACTCAAGATCAGTTTACGAATATTTGGATCTAGGGTAGAGAGCCACTCTTCACGAACACTTATAACAGCTATACCTTTCTCTTCCAGGACCCAGACTGTGTTAAGGACCTCTCTAAAGCTGCGGCCTATCCTATCTAGGGCATAGACGACTACTGCATCAACCTTATTATAATTAATGAATGATAGTAGGCTGCTGAATCCTGGCCTCTTCATGGGATCACTAGCACCAGTAACCGTGTCCTCAAACCAGGCAACAATATCAATACCCCTATTCTCAGCATAAGATCTAATAGCCAGCTTCTGATTCTCAACATCAAGCTCCTCCTTACTAACCCTAAGATAAGCTATAGCCCTCATATTCTCGACCTCCGCATAATCCTTATAATTTTATCTAATAAACGGAGTATTCTATCACAGTCGTCAGGATCTATCTGATCAAAATTATACAGCTGCATTATCTCGCCTCTAACCTTCAAGAGAGCTTGTATAACCATATTCTTATTATAAACTGTCTTGCTGCTCATATTCCTCCTCAACCTCGTTAAGATCTTCAATATCTCCATTACCCCAGTCCCTTCTGACACGGTAGCCTAGCTTCTCCATGATCTCACGATACGCTTTTAGAAAGTTCTCATTCCTACCTTTGATACCATATTTCCTCAGGATCTCACTAAATTCCTTAAGCTTGACCTCGGGAGTGGGGGGTGGGGATTGAAGTTTTTTTCTCTTAATAATATTATTAATAGATTTGCTCTCTAGGACAACATAGTTCTTTGGCAGGGGATAGGGATCTGCTATAGCTATAAACCTCCATCTACCTGCGAAGACGGCCACGGCACTGCTTAGGCCCTCGATAAGATCGTTTTTGTTTCTGGGCATAGTAACCTTTAATGTTATCTTAAATAGCTGTCTGAAGTAGCCCTTGCCTAGAAGCGGGCCAATTAACTTAGCATCAGCAGGCTCATTAGGATAGTCTTTGAATAAATGCAGCTTAGCGGTCCTCCTAAACGTTACATCAAGCAAGTGATAGACTTGGGTGGCATGAAATACGATTAGGGCTCCTGAGAACTCCATCCTCTTCAGAATATGCCTGATCATGATATACTTCTTACTTGTCTTGATATTAGCCTCGCTATAGGCCCGCCTACCTAGCTGCCCCTCGGCTGCAGGAGCATCATCATTAAACAGATAGAAGTATTTTATCTTCCTCAGATCATATTCACTATCTAGATCTCTGATGTTTCGTAGGATATCGACAAAGTTCATCTCCTTTGTGTGCAGCATAAAGATCTGATCCTCATCAACACCTTGTTTGAGTAAATAGTCGTATGCCTCTCCAATCTTATTACATACCCAAGTAGTCTTGCCAAAGCTCATAGGACCAACAATGACAGCAGCATGAAATGGAATCTGCATGACATTAAGCTTGAAGTGTGGCGGAGCAATATAATGTAGTACGCTAAAGCCTACCTTATCGTTCGTATGACCTCACCTCGCAAGAGCAAACCTTCTCTACTCAAGCTAATCAACGCCTCCTCAACAAGCTCATCTAGAATCTCCATAGCTTTATCCAAATTCTCTTTAATGATCATGTTCTTGGCCTCCTCCATCTTTGTCCTATGATTCTTAGGACGGATGTTAGGAGTCAGGATGACGAATAAGGCCTCGACAGATCTTAAATACTCCCATAATGAGTTTCTAAACTTGAATTTCATACTACTATCTATATTGGATCTCCTCTCTGAGATCCTAAGCAAGGCCTTATTAATTACATAGGTATAATCTACGCTCTCATATGGTACAAAACTCATAGCAACTCCTCCTCATAACCCTCTATCTCCTCATCAGATAACACGAGCTTACGCTTACTCTTGACATAGGCCTTGAAAAAGTCAAGCCTAATGGACCCAGGATCTTTGTCAATCTCCTCTAGGAATCGGATGTTCATGAGGATGAGAAGTTCTCTATATGCTGCTTGTAGCTCGGCATCATTATCTAGATAGACTCCTATTTCACCAAGCTCAGGCAAGATCTTTCTCAGGACCTCCTTGGCTTCTTTTATGCTGCCACGGCCAAGCTTGAAGAATAGGTTTTCTGGCACTTAGGATCACCTCTTAGCAATCATCTTTCTGATCATTGCCTTAGTTGATTTACCGTTTATCGTCTTAGGCAGCTTTCTCTTCTTAGCTACGTACCTAATTAGTCTCTTGATCGTCTCTAACTCCTTCTTGGAGGCTCCATGCTTCTTGGCCAGGACATATATGTATCTCAGTCGCTTTTTGAAAAGCTCATTTGTCATCTTGATCTTACGACAGTTATTCTTTGGATCATAGGTGTAGCCTCTCCTATAGTCTCTTAAAACGGCATAAGCCAGAGCCACGGCCTCAGCTACGGTATCGATACCTGGACTAGAGACCCTCCTAATATACTTTCCCTCTCGTTTTGCTAAACACGAGCCTCTACCTTGGTACACGGACATTCTTAACACCCCCTTTACCCCTGGCCAGGTCGCAGGATCTCACCAGAGGGCAGGTTCCCTCTAAAAATATCCTTTGACCTGGTCCAGACTGGGCAGGGATCATCTTCTCATCCTCACTATGAATATAGATGCTGCTGTAATTGCAACAAGGGCACCTAATCCAAGGAGGATTGCCTGGTCACGTGATACATTAGCCTGGCTAGTGGTTGGGTAATTAACCTCTATGACCTCTATTCTCAGCTTTAGAGTTACTTTCCAGTAGGCATTTCCTGAAACGCTTATACCTACGTATAATGTACCTTGCTTATTCTTTATGAAATAGTCTGTCCTGTCAATAGGCACTGTAAATGCAGTAGCTACATAAGCAAAGTATATTGCACTTGACTTGGCCGCCTCATCTGTCCACCAGGATCCTGAGACTGGTTTATCCGTTATAATCAGGTATCTGCCATAGCTATCACTAATTGCTATACCAGAGGCTATAATCTTGATCTTACCACCGATCTCGTAATTTGAGATATCATAATTTAATGATGCAACATGTTTATCCTGAGTAAATGTTACAGATCCGAGATCTACATAGACGACCTTGATTTTCACAGCAGTAGCATAAACAGGAACCACTATGGACAGCATGCTCAGTAACATGATTAAGATCAATATCCTCCTCATTTCCCTCTCCTCCTCATACTCAATATGATCATAGTTGATACGATTGCACTGGCCGCCCCACCTGCAACAGCTATTAATAGCTGGCTAGGCAGGGTATTCGTCTGAACATTATTGATTGCACTGGATAGACCGACTCTATAGCTTATTCCATTCTTGGATAGAGCTTCTTTTATTGCAGAGACAGAGGTACCGTAATAAAGTGTGGCCGCCTTTCCCTCAAGAGCAAAACTAACCAATCCTATCACATTCCCAAACTGGTCTGTTATAGGACCTCCAGAGTTTCCTGAATCTACGCTGGCCGAGATCTCAAACAGCTTTTTATCTTGATCTACCCAGGCAGCGACACCCATCGACACACGGGGATTCATACTCATCTTTGCAAGATCCCCCATTAACTTGTATAATTCGTATGGATACCCTAGGACGAAGATGGTCTGTCCCTTCTCAGGATCCTTTGCAGCTAATGAGAATATATATGTCGATGAAGGAGGCTTCTCCACCTTAATAATTGCTATATCTGTTAGGCTATCTGTATAGATCACATATCCTACCTCACTATAGTCACCTTTGATCAACGTAACCTTAGCATTAGTCTGATAGCTTACCACATGACCTGCTGTTACAATATATTTATTGCTTACAAACCAGCCAGTACCATACTGATCGCCATACAAGACCACAATAACCCCTGCATCCCAAGAAGAGCTATAAAGCTCAGTCTGTGCATACGCTGCATACGTTCCTGGCAATACCAGTATTATAAATAAAGATAGGATTAGACTAGCCACTAATCTCCTCATACTCCTCATCCTCCACCTTCTCAGGCGGCCAAATTCTATGTTTTTCACGGCAAATTATTGTTCCATCAGCAAGAACCTCTACATCAGAATCGTGTTCAGAACACCTGATCTTAATCAATCCCGTGTCTAATGCATTTTTGAGGCCCGCCACCATCTTTGACGATCTCAGGAGATCTCTAAGCTCCTCCTTATGCTGCTGCTCCTTAAACGCCATTCTCTCCTTAAGCTCCTTGATCTGATCTTTTAGAGCATCAATTCTCTCCTGGTACATAGCCTTGATGCGTTCCGTGTTGTCACGCCTGATAAGTCGATAGATAGCTGCTATAACAAGTGGAATAGCCAGGATCCCAAGCAGATCCAAAATAAAATATCCCAAGTCCCTCAACATGAAATAATTAAACAACCCGTCCATACTCTCACCTCCTTATAACTTCTAAACGCCTGATTGGCTCAGGCAGATAAGACTCGATATACGGCCACGCAAGGGTGGCCAAGAGAGTAACTAAAAAGCTTATAAAAACCATTTGGGTGGCATAGATCGTCACATATGACGTGACTCCCTTAAGCTTGTTATAAACAACCAAGGTGAATAGAGGCCTGTCTATGCCAAAGGCCCAGAGCATTCCAGCCCATACCTTACCAACGATCAACATTATTATGAAAGCTGTACGGAGAGATCCAAACCATTTCCAAGCCATCTTCAAGACCATCACCATGCTTATTAGCATTGCTATTAAGGCAAGCTCAACCAACAACCGTGATCACCTCCGCTTGAGGCGGGGGCGGGGGCTGAGACGGTTCAACCACTGTTTGATTAGACTCTCCTCCTGGTGCAGCTGGTATAGTCTGATTACCTGGATAGAAGTTTGCTGGCTGCGTCTGATTCTGCTCAGGTGCTGGGGCAACTCCAAACCCATATGCATTACCAAGGGCATACCCTATGACTAATCCAATAACTAATGACAGTACGATATATGGTAGGACCTTCTTGGATAGCGGCTGTGTTGATAATCTGACAGCAGCTGATGTCTCACCAGCTTTAAACACATCAAACTGCTCTCTAAGGATCTTTGCAATTGTTTGCCTCCATATTTTTGCTAATGCCAATTTAGCGAGAATAACTGCAGCTAAGCTCTTGCTGCCAGTCTTATCCTTAACCTCATCTAGAGCTTTCTTAACGATTTCAGCTGAATCCTTAGGTACAATGATCCTAATGTCACGGCCAAGCTTCTCAAGATAGTCCAAGAGTCCTATTGAACTCATGGTAGGTGAAGGCACTATTGAGATATGAGGTGGATTAATGCCTTTAGCATGGTACCAACTATAAAGAATCGTTCTATCATTCATACGCTGAATGTTTACAAACATCCAGGTAAGTGCGACGAAAAAGATCGTAGTGCTGAGCATAGCCTCCCAAGGATCCAGTGGCATCTGTATAGCAATACGTAGGGTTTCAAGACCGATCTTAACTTCAGCAATCTCAATAGGAGGGATCCAGCTGACTATCAATGCATAGTAAAACATATACCAAGCTATTGATGCTGCGACTATCCACCTCCAAGCCACTGCGAAGGGGCTAAAGTATCCTGCAGGACCTTTAGCGTCAAACAACGATATAGCCACTGATGCCTGAGAGGGCGGAGTTTCAGTAACATACTGTTGTCCATCGACTGTCTTAATGAGGACTTTATCTTTGCTTTGAACCTCCTCGTATTCATAGTCATAGTAGATATTGACGTCTCCATCAAGCTCTTGAATTACCAGCATCCTCGTTGGGCCAAAAGGCCAGAAAAAGAAAGCTATTTTATCGGCCCATGTTCTCAAGTGGGCTCTGATGTTCTTGGTCAAGAGGATATATACTACTAGACCTATTGGCATAGAAAGAAGAATAGGGACAATGACGTCTAGACGCATCTAAGTTCTCACCCTAATGCCCTTAGTCGTGAATAAAATCACTGCTATTATCATCACAACCAAGAAAGCACCCAAGAGCAGTAGCTTTGTTTGCTCACTGCTGGATGTAGATGTTTCAGCTGGCACTGTATTCTGTAGCTGGATATCTTGTTTCTGATATACAAGCTGATAATTCCAGATTCCACTTACTTCTATCGTAGCCTCAGGTAGTGGCCTATCAACATTAACCTCTATGCTTCCAGACTGATCGGTCGTGTTTGAAGCAATAACGACACCAGAGGGATCCGCCACCCTCACAAGAAGATCTGGCACAGGAGTACCCTGATCCAACACTGTAACCTTAAGCATGTTACCATTCAATTCAGCAAGGATATCCAAGTTATTACTAGCCTTAGAATCAGCCTGAACAATGACTTGGCCATTCGCTACCGACTCCATAATGGGGATATCTACGTACCCTTCTGAACCTATTTTAGCCTCACCGACAACAATGCCATTAGCATCCACGATCTGAATTGTGGCACCATAGGGACCGTACACCCTAACTTTCTGACTGGGAACCCATGCCTCGATAGTAGCTTGACTAACCAGATCAGTATTAAGATCAATTGAGTAGTCCTCAATTTGCTCATCATCGTTTACTGGAGAGCCACTTACCGTGAATTTCCTTAACACATTTCCATTCTGATCCTTGATCTGAATTATGCTACCTTCTGGGAACCACTTAAAGTGTAGCTTGTTATCTGATGCTAAAGAAGAAATAAACCACATCCAAGTTTGTTCTGCTGGAATTCTAATAATATTATTATTTGGTGTCCCTGGAGTCCCATCATGTAAAAAATAGCTAGATCCATTATAGAACGTCGGGTCAGCCAATGCAAAAAGTGCTGAACCCAGTACCCTGCTTTGAACTTCATTATAGTATTCTACATCATTATATTCTAGGTAAAAAGCTGCATAAGCAATTCTACCTACCCAGTCAGTAGCATGATAAGTGGTTATTTCACCAACATGTACGTATTTTGAAGCTGTATAAGCATATGCGTTAGCTGTATTAGATCCAGAGATTTCTGTATAACTTACACCATTTATGGTAGCTTTACCAACTGTATTATTAGCATCTATTACTTTTCTTGCACCACTAATTGTTATCCAGTCATTATAATCAGCATCTCCGAATATAAACTCAGTATTTATTATCCATAGAGATGGTTTTTTAATATGACCATATGTTTCGTCTGTTCTGAAGGACACTGAGCCTCCCCAGTGATCAGTGAAGCCAGCTATTGTGTGTATTGCATAACTAAATCCAGCTTCTACGTCTGTAACATAATCATTTACCTTAAATGTTGTAACAATCGTCCAATACCAAGGGGTTGTAGTGGTATCTATGGAGACAGTCTTATCATATCTTACATAGTCATATAAAGCACTGACATAGAAATCATATAGGTGTGGTGCTATTACGTCGTTTGGCCTTAGATCTATGTTCTCTAGCTTCAGATATTCATAGAGCTGCGTATCTTTCAGTTTGACTTGCCATCCCTGTTTATCGGCTACTACTTGATAGACTTGGCCAGGCTCGATAGTTGATAATGTTGCTAGTGTGAGGACTGGTTTGTCTCCGATCTCGGTAGATAGCCATGGCAAAAGTTTGATGCTAGCTACGTTTCTGTAGAACATGTATAGCCCTAATGCTCCACCGACCAGGATCAGCAATATAATAACAAGCAAAACCGTATTTACATTACCCTTCCTCATCTTTATCGCCTCCTCATCAGGACAAGAACTAAGACTACGACTATGACTGCCCCAGCTCCAAATAGGAGATACTGCATCTGAAGCTCACTCACAGATGGCGGATTATAGCCTTCTCCAGTACCAGAGTCGCTTGTATTTTGGTTTGAATTATCTGATGTAGGTAGAACTTCTGGGGCGCTTACACTGGCTCCTTGGGCTACTATCTCGTACTTGTCCTTATTTGCAACAAAGCTGTGAACGAATTTTCCATTAACACTGATCTTTATCTGACCATCGTATCCATATACAATTGTAACATCATGCTCTCCAACATTTTGAATAGTGACTGTAGCCTTAACCTCTTCACGGCCCGCCTGCTTCCATACAACCTTTATGCCCTGCTCCACTTTGAAGCCCTCTAATACTCCTCCCTTGGATCCATATCCAATAACAAGCACTGAATAGTCACTTGTTGAAATACCGACTATATCTCCAAGAGTCTCACCTGGCCAGAATGGTGGAGCTGGTACTGAGACCTTAGCAGACACCTTATATCCTTTAGGCAGGTAGTATCCTGTGGATGTAGCGTCATATGCATAGACTGTCATAGCCATAGTCAATATCAATATAAAAAAGAGTGGAATGATGACTATCCTACGCATCTTGCACATCACCTCTTTCCCAAGAGGCTTGAGTCAGCCCACTTTCATTGGGTTAGGGATATTCTTACCAGCCGTAAAAAAGAGTAGTAAAGCGAATAAGCCGATAGCTCCTAGGCCGAAGGCTATGGCAGTCAAGTACTCTGGATGGAAATACGCCAAGACAGCAGCTGTAATACCGCCAAGTGCTAGCAGCATTATGACAAAGGCGACTATTGGGGCAATACCCTTTTTCTTACCACCACCAAAGCCACCTTGCTGCATAACCGCTATGATGATCACGACTATAACGATCACACCTATGCCCAAGAGCAGATACTTTGTGGTGTCGCTCATGCTATTCCACTTATCCTTTATCTGATCCCATAATCCCTGATTTGTGGACTGCTCAGTAGTCGAAGAGCTGCCACTTGAGCTTGGAGTATCAGCGTCTAATACGAGCTTTGCACTAATTATCCATTTAGCCCCCCTATTAAACTCATCGTACACGCTTACTCCTATGTAAAACGTTCCTGTCGATGCAGATGTCACACTAGAGGTTACATCAGCCTTGATAGTTGCAGTTATATATGCTACACCAAACTTTATGAAGCTCGCTGGCTTGTTAGCACCCCAAAACTTGTTACCTGGATCAGTAGTCGAAATGATATAGTACCTAGCATAGGAATCTAGATCTGCATTTAAGGTCACTATCAACCTAGCAGACTGAATATTACTATACTTGCTAACATCATAGCTGAAGCTAGCAATACGAGCCGCAGGAGTCACAGTCTTAGTACCTAGATCAATCTCATGCGTCCCCGCCAGCATCTCACCATATAGAACAACCTTATCGAATACACCTGAGGAACCAGCCTCAGCACCTAATGCCAGGACACCAGCCTCCAGAGATCCGCCTGAGTATATCCCTGTGCCATCAGCTAGATTAACCTTGAACTCGCCATTCTCAACAGTAACGATAACTGTGGTCTGAGACGTTGTCAAGCTTGACAAAGCAGTCTTAGAAGTCCCATTCACAAGATAGACGGTTATGCCTGAAGAAGTCTTAACAACCTCATAGCCATACTGAACGGCAGTAGAGTTATCAGGCTCCAAGACAGCTATAACACCCTGAGTCAAAGTGATCTCAGCATAGCCCTCCCAAGTATGAGGATACATCAAGAGGCCCTCTTTAGCACCTAGAGAGCCAGAAGTCGATGTAATATTCAAGGATCCAGATGACACAGAATAACTAACCTGGCCATACTCAGTAGTATTCCAGGAGTTCCACACCTCACCAGCAAGTGTCGTATTCACAAAGCCAGCGACTTCAGAGGCACTGAGAAAATCAAATGAGGCTAGGGTCTGATACTGTACTGTCAAGGACCTAGCAGGAACGGCGGCCAGAGAACCAAGTAACCCAATCAAAAACACAAGCAAAAACAGATAAACACCCTTCCTACCCAATCTCTCCCTCCAGAGCCCCCCGTTTAAATGCATGGGGTAAGCTCTATGTAATACAAAGTTGTATTACACAATATAGAGATGTAATATGATTTTGTATTACACTTTGATTTTCAAAACTTGCTATTTTAGATAAATAGAGATCCATGTGTAATTGGTGACTTTTTTAAGTGACAGAAGTTATATATTTTCGAAAATTTTATTATTTTGTAACAAAATGTATTTTTTGGTGATTTCTAGTGCTAACATCAGTGCCTTCCCCTGCTAATATTGAACTAAAAATGAATGGTACACTAGATACAAATAGATTCGATGAAGTTTCAAGAGCATTTTCTACTGACAGTAACATTATCAGAATGAATGAAGAGTCTATTTTAAAAACTGTATCAATTGAAAAAGACATTATAGACATTGTAGTATCACCTGGACCAGAGACAACGTTAAATCCAAAGTATATTATAACATTATCATTACCCTATAGAAAAGAAAAGATCTATCCTCGCCCAATTCTATTTGGAATTGGAGTTTCATCATTATTAGCAGTGATGGGATTATTTACATCTCCCGTGATAGCTTTTGCTGGATTTGGACTAGTATTAACTGGTCTCACAGCTTTATGGGAGATAAATAAGAAAGTTAAATGATCCCTGTAGGTGCATCATAAAATTGATATTAAATGAAATCATAAAATTTATAGTATCTATATTAGACAAACTCAAACTAAAAGTAGTTCTTGATACTTTAAAGGAGTTCATCAATGCTGAAAAAACGACCACAGGACGAGTGAATATAATAATGACCATAGGAACATTTACTATAGGTATTCTAAAAAGTGGGATAAATGAAACAGTTATAGCATTAGCATTAATATTTGTAGGATCAGGCTTTTTTTCGGATTTTGTAATTCATATGAGAGGTAGATCATTATGACAATAAGAAGATATGTTAATTTTAAGATAAAAAAAGAAGAATGGGGAGAGTATAACCTTAAAGACAATACAGTACTAAAAACACGTTTCATCCTAGTGAAAATTATTGATGACGGAAGAAGAGATGAATTTGGAAGACCAATTTATTCAATTGGATCTCAGATCATTAATGCAGTATTTGTCCCTAAAGAGCTGTTGGGAGAACCATCAGAACAAATTTATACTCCAAGCGAGCTAGAGCAATCAATAATAGAGGATGATATTGCCTTTGAAGAAATAAAAGAGGGAGTGTCGATTTACGAATTAGAAGACGGTTATATATTAGAAGTTAAGCAAATCTTAGTAAGTGTAGCTAGGACAAACAAGTATGATCTCCGAGGAGAGCCGATATACTTGATAAATACTCAACCAATTTTTAAACTGAAGAAAATTAGGGAGTGACGGTTTATAATTATTATTATATCTTTAGCCCTTCTTTCTCAATTTTTTCAAGGAACGAAAGGAACTCCTTGTAGAACTTTCTAAATGTGATATAGAAGTTTATGGCGTCACGAATAAACTGACTGCGGTTACTACTCAGCTTATCGATCTCAATAATGAGATCAGGCTCAAGCCTAACACTAATAACAATCGTCTTATTATTCTCATACCGCAACAGATCCAAAAAACCTGGAGACCTACTCATATTCTCTACTCCTTAACCAGTTTAACATTAAATCTATAGGCAAATAGGCCGTAGAGACGCTTACGATATCTCTCAAACTCCTCAGGAGACATAAGCAAGTGGTACTCTACGCCATCATAGATACTGTGCATAAGGCGGCCAACCCGCTGAAGTTGCTGCCTACGGCTACCAAATAAGAAGTCTATCTCTATAATCATCTGTAGATCTGGAACGTCAATACCCTCATCAAAGATCCTGCTCGCAATAATCTTCTCATGTTTATTCAGGATCTCCATCCTCTTCTTAAGTGAATGAGCTCCATATACAAAGGGCAGGCCTGTGATTCTACTGGCCTCCTTACCCATGTCAATCGAGTCGCAGAAGACGAGCGTCCTACCCTTGGCCCTAGACAACAGCTCTCTCAACACAATGAGCTTACTAGGCGTTATATGTACATAGACAGGGGGCTTCTGGATCCATCCCTCACGTATCAACCTATCCCAGTCCTGGCCATATGGCAGGCCTCCAAGGGCGTATATCAGCTCTGTCTTACCATCTTCACGGAATGGAGATCCAGTTAAACATAGCCTCCATTTTGTATTGAATAAGGCAAGTCTAGAGTATGATGTAGCTGGTAAGTGATGTGCCTCGTCTATTATCATTAGATCAAACTCTTCTCTCCTGAATCTAGATGAAGACTCATACGTAGTGATCATTATATCATACTTACCATACATCTTCTTCTCACTATACCAGACTCCGACCCGAGGCCTAGGACCTACAAAACTACTCCTTAGATCACTAAGCCACTTTCCAACCATGGTAACATTTGGAACCACGATCAATGTATGTCCTGAGACGGCTTCAATAGCCTTAATGGCAAGAATAGTTTTACCTCCTCCCATAGGCCAGACAAGCACCATAAAGCCATGGTCAAGCCAGAATTTAAACGCCTCCTCCTGATAAGGCCTCAACACAATATTGCTTTTCCAGATCCACCTAGGCTTTACAGGTTTTGGCTGCCAAGGAATAATACCATCTTTAATCAGTTTAGTAGCAAGTGAAAAGTGGCGGCCAGGCTTTATCCTAATACCCTTACCCTTCTCCCTCCTAAGAAGATCCTCACGATATTTTTTCCAGGCCTTAGCCAGTTCCTCCTCACTACCCACCAACCAGGAATCAATCATTCTCAATGTCTCAAACCTAGGCTTGATACCAAGTTCATCTCTAAGCTCATCAGGCACGAGACCCGCCCAAACAGCATACTGATCAACTCTAAAGACCTTATAGCTCTCAGTCTCGAATTCTAGCCATCCAACCGTTATAGGGATCCATTTAGGCACAATAACCTTAACATGATCCCTCATAGGCAGAATAACATATGGGTTCTCTAGGAACACGCTAAACAGCTCGTCCCTAGTAAAGACGCTAGTCTGATCATCAACAACATACTCCTTAACCTCACCAGGACCAAGCTCAGTACGGACATAATAATATCTATAAGGCTTACCCTTCTTAGGCTTAAACACAGAGATCCTACGATCCAAAACCCTCACTCCATCCCAACCCCCCACTTGTTTAAAACAGTTTTAAACTCAAAAATCATATCTACCACGTGCACCACCATAGAGATAGCTATATAGGTAAGCATCATGATCCTTGGCCGCCTTTTCAGCAGCCCTCTTAACATCCTCAGGCAACTCGTCAAATAGATCCATATTAACATAACACATCCTAGGTCTCTTCATGCGGCCATGATCAACATAGACATCAGCCGAGTTTCCACCGAGGCCATAGCGAATCCTAAGCCTGAGCCAACCAGGATAGCTACATTTCGGACATCTAATACGAAGGATCTTAACCCAGCCAAACCGTTTTTCAAGATACTTATCGATCCTTAATCTAGCCTTGACCTCTCTAGACTCGCCCTCCTTAAGCTCCTCAAGAAGCCTCATAACAAGATCCTTAGGCACCACTAACGATGCTTTTAACATGCCCTTTTTCCAAGGGCCATCATAGACTATAAACACAAGCTCATTATCCTCTTTCATACAGACACCTCCATGTGTAGCAACTCCCAGGATGATGCCACACAAAAACAGAATCATTATAAAGAAGTCTATCCTGGTACCATGGACAACCAGGAAAGCAATTTCCAACAAATACATGGTTCCGTGTGTCAATATGCTGCTTATCACCACACAAAAAACAACATAAATAAAAACCCCTCTCCTGGATGTCCATGGATATCCAGGAAACCACATCAGATAAACACATTTCTTGTGTAGTAATCAACGTTGCTTGCCACAAATTAAATAAATAATGATGTGTATCAATAAGCAGCATATCACTACACCTCATACCAAGCCTTCCTCAAGGTTTTTCTATAGACCTTAAATCCAAGGTATTCCAGGTTTTTGATCAGCTCTAGAGTCTTATCCTCTTGGGGCTCTGGCAGGTTATGGTTATAGTTGTCGTAGCCGATGAAGATCATCTCAGGGTTAATCATGATAATCCAGTTTTGAAAGGCCACGAGATCAAAGTCGAAGATAGGCTCGATAGATAAGAACAACCTAAGATCATATGAAGATAGATCCTCCATAGCATACAATCTACTCAATGGATCTGGAGCCCTGCTATACCTACTATAATTAGGTACATATTGAGACTCCACTGTAGCCCCCAGGATCATATTACCTGTAAAGAGATCCAAGAACTCCATATACCTCCTGGGATTCTTTGTCAAAAACATGAATGTAGCCCTAGAGCCAGAGGAGTGTATGGCCTCCAAAACAGAGGTGATCCACTCACCAGGAACATCATCAGCAAAAAGATCAGCCATATCACAAACAAACACAAATCCGTTCTTAGGGATCCTCTTAAGCCTCTCAGGATAAAACTTGGGCTTTGTAAAGTCTTTATACATGTGCTTTAACCTAGTCTGAGCCAAACGCCTGGCCCAACAATATCGACATAGATATGGGCAGCCAACAACAGGGTTCCAAGTCCTGGTAACCTGAGAGAACATCCTACTCATACTCTATCACCTCCTTTACTATGGGATTCTTTCTATATTTTGCCTTTAACAAGATCTGAGGATCGTTTTTTGGACACGTGATTAGACCGATTCCATAGCTCCTTAAAAAGATGAAAGCTCTAAACCATTCATTCGACTGCAGAATATGATATGGAGATAATGCAATAGCACCATATACATAATTACCTATATCAAAACGTTTAAACAGCTGATAAACAAGCCTCGGAAAATCAGTTTCCTTCAACTCCAATACAATGGTCCGTTCATATCCAGAGGGCGTACTATAATATGCTATAACATCGACCTCGACATTAGCAACAACCACATTAGTTTTATAAGACCTCAAAACAAGATCATGAACCCTCCCAATCTCTCTCAAACATGGATCCAATAACCGCACCTCACCCACGGCCAACCACCTCCTTTTGAACATTTTACGAAAAAGGAGCTCTGGACCAAACGGGTTTTATTTAACAAAGTTCTAAATCTAGGCATAGAATACCTCACCTCCTGAGGACCTATCTTCATTTTCCTGAGGTTCAAGATCCATCATCTTTTCAAATATCTTGACAATCTTCTCTAGGCCCGTGCTCAGATCATTTAACGACTTAACTATCTTAACCTGATTCTCCTCCAAGACCTGGATCCTCTGCAGCAGCATATTCATATCTTGGGAGAAGCGGGCCAAGATCTCAGGTAACATACGGTAATAAACCACAGCAGAAATATCCTTAAACTCAAGCCTGGCCCCCCTATTATGACTATCATCAATACTAAACTTATCACCCTTAACAACCCCAACATCACGATAAATATCCCTGGCCCAGGGATCCTCAACCTCAAAATGAGGCTTAAAAACACGCCAACCAACAATCCTCCTACCAAGAGACCTAGCAACAGCCTCACCAACCTTATAAGTAGCAATCAACAAACTATCACGAAGAACCTGAGGATCCACATCACCCCTAACACTAGGACCATAAACCACCATAGAACCCCCCTTATAAACCAAGACACTCAACCCATCAACCCTGGCCCGCCACTTACCCTCCTGAAACTCAACAAAAAACCCAGGAACACAAGCCCTATCAACAGGCCCATCCAACTCAAACCTGACCCCAAAATGATGAATCCCGACAACAACCCCCACCCCGCCCGCCGACCCCCCGTCGATTTTTTGGACTCCCGTATGTGTTTTATATATATCTAGTATTGACTTTCCCTTTAGGGTTACTCGATAGACGTGTGTAGCATGTGCAGGATCATATTCTCTAACAACCAGACCTAGTTTAATCAATTTATTTAATCTATAATATACAGTAGATTTTTTCAAATCAGGAAAGATTTTAACGATCATAGCAGGGACAAAGCCCTCATCAATAAGAGACAAAATATGTACATCCTGGGGCTTCAACTTCTTAGTAATGTTATTCAGTCCAAATTTAGTCCAAAAATCTAGTGTGTTTTTGGACTGTTCATATTTTTTATATATTTCAGGCTCCATAAACCCACCCCAGGATCAATTCCTATTCTCTCGCTTCAACCTCCAGAAGTAGCCCTCATTCTTTCTTTTTCTCTCTTGGATGTAGATCCAGAATGCATCTGTAGGCGTGAATACCCCAGATCTCTTATCTGAATAGAATACAGGAGGATAGATCTCGTATGCAAGCCTCCTGAGAGACCTCGCTATAGAGGTCCACTTAGGAATATCAATCCCCTTGGGAGTTATCTTGAATCGTTGCTTAGAATAGTAGCCTGAGAGCTGTTGATAGCTTATAGACATGCGGCCATCATTATACCTGGCTCTTAGGTTAAGAAGCATATAAAAAAGGTAGATGGTGTAACGATCAGAATGATCCAGCTGAGCCTCAATATCCTCATATGTCCAAAGACTCTCTAATGTCATACCCTGGCCCCCTTAGCCTCCAGGACCCTATGAATAACCTCTAGGCCCGCTCTAAGCCTCTCCAAAACATACTCATCCCAAGGCCTCTCTTGCTCAACCTTCTTGATTTGATACTCTTGCTCCTCCAAGGCCCTCATAAGCTCATACTCACTTACACCAAGAAGCTCCTCAAACGCCTCACGCTCAGGATAGGATATAAATCCCCTGAAGTATGGAATAATCACATGACTATTCAGAAAAATAGTAAGATCCGTCATCTTGATCCCACCCCATCTAGAAAGAGCTTCATAACCTTGCCAGCATACAACTCGGCCTCAGCCTCCTTAGCTCTCATTAAAGCCCTAGCCAACTCAAGGATCTCGTGTGCAGCATCGTCATCCAGGATATCATTCTTCAAGCAATTATCAACCAAGATCCTTAGCTTCTTAAGAAGCTCCCTAGTATATTCATTCATCTAGCCACTCACCTCTATTACGATTTCCTTTATTGTGGTTGGGAATGTTAGGAAATCCTTGGGCTCATGTCTACATCGATGTAAGTGGTCACGCATAGAAGCCGTTGAATGCCTTATTGCCTGCTTACACTTCATACAGAAATGCCAAACATGATATATGCCATTGGGATCAGGAGACTTGACTCTAATCTTAGTCTTCATGTATTTTTCTAATTCCTTGGCTTTTCTCAACCAGAAGTTATACTCTAAATCAGGATACGTCTCTGAAAGCTTGGCATGGGATAGATACACGGCAATAGCAGCTCTTGCAGCCTCTGGAGACAATTTACATAAGCATGAACGACAATGTGGGCACATATGCCATGAACAAGCACTACATATAAAGGCATCGTCCAATTCAAATTCCTTTAGACATACAAAGCAAACAACCCTAGCCATCTAGCTCTTCACCTCTTGCTTGATTTTGAGTTTTTTGAAGGTCCAGCCTGAGGATCTGTGATATACACATATGTCGTAGCTGAGGATATGGGGTTCCACTAGAAGGGTGTCTATACCTAGCATCTCTAGGGCTCTTAAACTGCCATGAGGACCTGTACCGTAATAGCCGCAGTTTAGTCCTGATAGTAGAATAAAGATATCCTGCTTAGGAGGGACTGGGTCTCTAGCATGGACTTCAAAGCTGTAGATCCTAAAGTTGTCGATGATAACTTGGATAACCTCAAGCCCAGAATACCTGTTAAGGATCTTCTCCAAGTACTTGAGGCTCTCATAGGTATTGCCAATATTAGGATCAACATAAACCTTCATCAGGCCTCCACCTCCTCGCTTAAGGCCCAATTGACGATGGCAAAGGGTATTAGTACGATGATCAAGCCGATTACAGCAGTAACTACCAAGAACGCCTTCACCGCCTTCTTAAGCAAGCTAATAACGCCCATCTTTCTCATCCTCCCGTGTAATTTTATCAAGTTTCTCCAAGAGGTCGTAGGCTTTCTTGATCAGCCTAGTTTGCCTTTCCCACAATGCCCTAGGAACTAGGACATAATCCTCACGTATCTTGACCTGATGCTCACTCATTTTCCTGGACCACCTCCTCAACAGCCTGCAAATTAACTTGTAGGATAGCAAGGGCCTCAGATGCCTCACTTAGTTTCTTCCTGGCATCATTAAGAACACTAAGAGGTACAGGAATCTCCCTCTCTAGTTCTTTCCTCATGTCCTCTATGAACTCGATCCAGTTTCCTATGATCGTGGAATTGATTGAACCAAGTGAGCGTCTTTGTAAAACAGGTCTCTTCCTAAGAAGAAGCTGGGTTATAAAGTCTCCTGGTAATGTTACCATTACTAGAACTAGATCGCCCTTGTCTACATCGAGCTCACTTCTGATGTCCTTTGGAATGGTTACTTTCCCATCGTCAAGAATCCTACGAGTAAAAATATAAATTGGTCTAGATGTTCCGATGTTCCGATTCATCAGGACACCTCACATAAGATTATCTCTTGTGAAGTATTTAAGTTTTAATGTTTTGAAAAATCAAAACATCGTATCATAACATAATTATGACGGTAAAAGAAATAATATTATTATGTTTGATGAGCCCGTTGTAACATTGCTAATATACATCTATAGAAACGGAGGAACAATTGAGAATTTCAGAGCTACAATGACAAAACTAGATTATAGTTCATCTAAACTTGATAGAGCTAGAAGGGTCCTCAAACAATATGGGTTGATACGAGAAGAAATTGTAAAAGGAGCTCCTGTGGTTCTAAAGATTACTTTAACAGATAAAGGTAAAGAGGCTGCTAGAAAAATAATTGATCTAAAGAAGTTCCTAGAAGAGGCCTAGCTGCCTACGTATGTGTTGAAGCTTATTTTCTTTTGCTGTAGCTAGAGCCCTGAGTATTGTGTTCTCGATCTCAGGGGTCAGTAAGCCTTTCTGTCTCAGCATATCCAAGACCATCTCAATAGCATCTTCAAATCCCCTAAGGTAGATCTCATTAGCCATGGGCCTCACCATTTTTAATTGAAAGCAGAAAATTATTTAAGTATAGATAAAATTAGATAGAGTGACATGTTTGTGAAAGTTTTATTTTTAATTCTGATAATATTTATTTATAACCTAGTTGGTGGGGGAGATCTTCTTGAGTGAAGGGGCAAAGGGTTCCAGGATCGTTACGGTGATACTTGTTGTTTTGGTGGTAGCATTACTTGCTTTATCTGGATACCTCTATATGAAGAATATTCAATTGAGCGAGGATATTGCTAAACTTCAGGTCGAGGTTCAAACATTAACATCAGAGAAACAAAGCCTGCAATCCCAGTTACAGCAATTGATAAGTGAGAACAACCAACTGAAAAGTGAGGTCTCAAGTTTACAGAGTCAGATATCTGTTCTTAATGACCAGATCTATACTTTACAGAGAGTGGTAAACCTTGAGGTATCCGAGGCTTGGTATTCTGATGAAACATTTAATCTTCCAGCTCTAACTTATATGCCTTATACATTATACCCTGGACGAGCAGGTTATTTCATACTTACCTTTACTGCCACACAGAATATAACTATAACTGTAGATGGCTACTATGAAGGATATAGATATCATCTTGAGTGGAACTTGGCCCACGGCACAATTATAATACCTGTGCTTCCAGGGAGAGTAGAGATCTCATTCCATAACTTTAATTGGTTCAGTGGCGTAACAGTAACATTTGACCTAACCTACGTCTATTAGATCCTCTACACTTTTTTTCTTATTATTCCTACTATTTTCATGTATTCCCTGAGTTCTTCTCTCAGCTCCTGGATCTCTTCTCTTATGTCTTTATGCTCTAGTAGGGCCTCGTAGCTTATGATTTCAGCCTCCTTACTTAGTGGTCGTCCACACTTGACACAATATTGTTGGATTGGTAAGTTATATGTGTTGCATCCCCTGCATTTTATATATGGATCGTCGTTTTTCGGTTTTTCACCATAGAAGCTTAGGAGCTTCTCTTCTACGTCTTGCATAGCCAAGTGGTTATAAAACTCTAAGGTCTTGTCTCTCTTTATTCCAAACATTTTTTTCACAATATGAGATGGCAGGTATTTAAGCATCTCCGTGATTCTGGTATGCCGCAGAATATATGGTTTTTTATATGTTGTTTTTACGTTTGCTTTCTCCATTATCCTCTTTAGATTGACTCTATAGGCCTCATACTGCAGCGGCTTTCCCCAGTTATCGTACCATAGATAGCTAGAGGGCTTTGGATCAGGATGCTTTTCAAGCCATTCAACCACATAAGGAATACATAGAAATATTGGAAAGGTACGTGTCTCTGTCTTGGTCATAGGGATCGTTATATATCCATAATTACCTTTGATATCAAGATCCTTTATCCTAAGTTCCATAAGCTCAGACGGTCTAGCTCCAGTCTCATACCCAACCATTATCATTGCACGATACATAGTCCCAGTAACTTGCAGCATAGCCCATATATCTTCATGCGTAAGTAGATCACTCTTCTGCAGATTATTCCTAGGCTCTTTAACTTTAATCAACTTAGTTAGATCCTCTCTACCCTTTAAACGCAAATAAGACCTCAAAATATACTTGTCCCCCGCCTTGGTCCACTCAGAATAATCCTCAGACTCAAGTCTAGCCAAGAACCTAATAACATTCTCTCTAGTAAGATTCAGACTACCATTCCAACGCAGATAATTATACAAGACATAGATATACCTGATAACCCTCCTAATACTCAATCCCTTAGCACGAAGAACCTCAACAAGATCAACAACATCACTATAATATCCTGGATAATTCCTCTTAAACAAATTAAGAACCCTGTTGAGCTCCCTCTCAGTAACCCTAATCCGAGGCATTCCACCAAAATAAACCTACAAACCATATTTAAGCATAGACCAGGATTTGAACATTAGGGTATGGTCCCCGGGGCAGGATTTGAACCTGCAACCACCCGGTTTCTGTCTCAACCTGGGCTGGAATGCCGTACCCGACACCGATGGGTACAGCCTACAGCCGGGCGCTCTTCCAGGTTGAGCTACCCGGGGCTCTATATTATTTTTGTTGTGGGTCTTTTTTATAAGTTTTTGTTGTGTTGTTTTTTGTTGGCTGGTTAGTATGTCTGTGTCGGTTTTGGTTGTTGTTGCTACTAGGGATAGGGATAAGATCTTGGCGGCTGTTATGTATGCTACGAATGCTTTTAAGCGTGGTTGGGTGGATGATGTGGATCTCATCTTTTTTGGGCCTAGTGAGGGTGTGTTAGCCGGTGATGTGGAGTTGCTTTCTAAGGTTGTGGATATGGCTGGTGAAGTGGGTCTTAAGGTGGCTGCTTGTAAGGCTATTGCGGATGAGGGTGGGTTTACTCTTAGATTGGCTGAGAAGGGTGTCGAGGTCTTCTATGTAGGTGAATATGTCTCGAGGAGGATTAGGGAGGGGTATCGGGTTATGGTCTGGTAACCCACTTTATTTTATTTATCAATTATTTATTTCTACTCTAATTTGCCGTTGATAAATTGATTGGGGGGTTATTCAGTCTTTTTTCGTCGCGAGGTATAGGAATATTGCTAGTGGGACGGTTATCCATGCTGCGGCGAGTATTACAAGTGTTGGGAGAGTTATTCCGTAGTAGGCGGGGGTGATGGGTATCTTTCCTGTGGCGCCTATTACGTATCCTCTTCGGTATATGTCTACTAGACTGGGGTATTTCACTGGGTTTAGATATGATAGGTATATGGATATCCTGTGATACTCTGCTGACATGGGTGGTATGCCTATGGCGTTTGATGCGAGGAATATTATTAGGTCCCAGAAGAAGCTTAGGACTATCCAGATGCCTATACCGACGCCTATTAAGCTACCGGTGGATCTAAGTACGTGGGATAGGGTGAGGATTATGCCTACTAACGCGGCTGCCTCGACTAGAAAGGCGAGTATCATGCTTGTCAAGACATCCAGTGGAATGGTCTCTGAGAGAGTATAGTATATTGAGAAGTCCATTATACCAGCGAGGATTAATATGGCTACTGCTAGGGAGAGGATTATGGATATGTATCTAGATAATGCGATGCCTAGTCTAGTAACGGGTCTGGCTAGAACCATCTCTATATATCCTTTTACACGGTCACTACCGTATCCGAAGTAGGCGTTGAGTATTGCCAGTATAGGGATGAAGCCTCCCAATACACCCAGTACAAAGCCGGATATTATGTCCTTAATATTTACTCCTGGGAGGAAGGGCATGAATGTCCTTGTATCAATGTTGAATACATTGAGGATATTTTCGTTGGAGTCTGTTATGACGAGCAGTATATTTGTAGCATTGACATTCTCCTTTAGCAATGGATATGGATCGAGGTCAGTAACATAGTCTGTAAGCGTAGTGGCAGTCGGTAGTTCAGAAGCCTTTAGGACAAGCCTCTTCTTACCTCCTAGCCCGCTGAGGACCACATGGGTATTATTATAGAAGTAATCGAACTCATACGGGTTTCCAAGCTTATAAAGATAGTAGTGCACTTTATACCCTGTTGGAGGGCCTCCATCACCACTGGCATAGAAAATTCTTATAAGCGTCCTTGTAGAGTTCTTCGGATCCTTGATATATTCTATTGGAGTACTCAGCTGATCTATACTACGGTTACCCAACCATGGAGGGATGATTTGGCGTTTCGTAGAGAATGAGATGCTCTCATATGAGACTGTTATATTAAGTAGCGTGTCTCTAGGATTAGGGATATTGCTGATATCTATAGAAGCATCTATAAAACCATTTTCATCTGGATTTAGAGACATGTTATAATAGGTCTCCCCAGTATACATATTCTCTGTTTCTAAATACATATGTACGTTGGTGAGAGGCTCTCCATAACCATTGAATACATAAGCCTTTATCCCAAGGCTTTTATTCCCATATATGACTATACCTTGGAATTTTAGAGGCTCAACGTATACTGAGGTCATGGATGTTTTTACCATAGGGATTAATGCAAAGCCTATTAAAGCAACTAGGATAATCACGATTATAGAGCCTTTACTGAGAAAAGTTTTTCTGAAATCATATAATATTGGTCTAAGCATTCCCTTCACCTCCGACAAGCTTCAGGAAATATTCCTCCAACTCGATTCTACGCGACTGTAGACTGGAAACTCTATAACCGTTCTCCACTAAAGCCTTATTGACTTCATATGCTGACGCCTTTGAATCATATATGATGACAGTGTCTCCAGAGACCTCCACCTTACCATAGCTATCCAGGATATTCTCGAGTTTATTATCGATGTTGTCTATAGTCAACTCTATAACTAACCCGCCGAATTTACTCAAGTCTTTACTACGTATTATGTCAATGATCCTACCCTTATGAATAAAAACTATCTTGTCGGCTATCGTCTCCACCTCAGAGAGAATATGGCTGGAGAATAACACGGCCCTACCCTCTTTTTTAAACTCCAGAGCCAGTTCCCTAAAGAAGCGTATGCCTTCTGGGTCTAACCCATTTAGGACCTCGTCAAACAAATAGTTAGAGGGGTCGGAGATCATTGAGACGGCGAGAGAAAACCTTTTCTTCATACCCATGGAATATTCCCGGAGCCTGGTGTTCTCATGTCCTTCTAGACCCACCCTCCTCAATAGGGTTAGGCATCGTTCTTCTGCTTGTCTCCCGCCTAGGCCATGGAAGCCGGCGTAATACATCATTAGGTTAAGGGCCTTTTCATTTAAATTGAAGTTTGGGAGCTCAGGCAGCCACCCAACCCTCTCCGAGGCTTTAACCTTCTCCCTAACGATATCATGCCCATCTATGTATACAGTGCCACTTGACGGAAGCAGTACACCTACAGCGATCTTTATTGTAGTCGTCTTACCTGCCCCGTTAAGACCTACATATCCTACTATCTCACCATCCCTAACCTCGAAACTAACATCATCCAAAGCAGGCGGGGACTTCTTAGAGTAATATTTTGTGAGATTCTCGATCTCAATCATGGCTACCAACACCATTTAATATTAGATTGCTATATTTAACAGTCGCCTCAGACTATAAATAAGTTAGGTAAAAGATTTCTATGAGCAACCTTTATTTAATTATGATTTTAATTCTATAAATTTTCTTAATAATTAGAGGAATAGCCTAAAAAATATAAGGATAAAATAAGGCTATTACAATTACCAGACCTTGGTTCCGTTGGGAATGTCTTTGGATACGGTGATTAGATGGACTTTCCCATCGTCCTCCTCTGCGACGACCATCATTCCCTCGCTCACAACTCCAGATAGTTTCTTAGGTTTCAAGTTTAAGACGAAGATCATCTTCTTTCCATTCAGATCTTCGGGGGTATATTGATCGCCTATTCCAGCGATTATGGTCCTCGTGTGATCTCCGAAGTCGACAGAGAGTTTTATTAGTTTCCTGGTTCTAGGTATCCTCTCCGCCTCCTTAACCTCTCCCACACGCATGTTAAACTTCCAGAATTCCTTCACATCATATAGCATGTTTTCGCCACTCATGATAAACACCGCTCAAATTATCATTAAATATAATGTGTAGAATAATATATTCTTAGGTAACGTTATATTTAGTAGTAGATTTGTGGATGAAACGCTGACTATCAATAAATTATTGGCGATGAAATGGAGGGGGTGATATGCTTATCCTAAATATACCGTTAGCAATAGTATTTCTTATTCTACTCTTGGAGATTATAATTATTTTAGCGGGTAGAAGGGTTGAATATGGAATCATTAGGGGCTATGGTGTTGAGGAGGAGCTGGATAGATGTATTGAAGAAGATGTATATGCCTGCATGCTTCCCAAGCAAGTGCTGATAAAGACGGGTATAAAGGTAGGGGATAAAGTCGAGATAATCCTTAGGAAAGAGGGTGTAAAAACGGTACTATATTCATGTGGATGTAATAATGAATATTTCATAAGGATTAACCCCACTATGCTTGAGATGCTGCTTGGCAAAACCGAGGGAAATATACCTGTAGCGGTGAGAGTCGCTACGAGCACATATGCCTATACCTTATTCAGGAATTTTATAGAGGCTGTAGGGGGATTATTCTTCGCCATATGGTTCTTTGGATATGTACTGGACTATGAAATATTTGGTGTTACGGTATCCATTACACGTGTCCTCGATATTCTAGGCAGTACATTTATAGATATAGGCACNTGCAGTATGCTACTAGCAACTATATTGTTTATNATGATACTGAGAAACCCATATATTGATCCAGCNTATCCCATTGNAGAAGGATTTAGGTCCTTGGTGCAGAGAGTCTTTGCATCACCGAAGGAATATATAGAGAAAGAGGGAAAGACACCTGTGTTGATCACCGTTCCGCATGCAAAGGGTCCTGGCGGCGAGGATTATGTATCATATATAGCATATAAACTAGCCAGAGCATTGAATGCACACCTATTGATAGGGGGCGTATCTAGAGCCAAGATGGATTTAAACCGGTCTGAGGCAGATGAACACCCATTTAGAAAGAGAATAAGAGAAGTGCTTAGTGAAAAGAGAATTAAGTTGGTAATTGATTTACATGGTATGAGGGGGGATGAGCCTAAGATCGAATTAGGCTCAGCTGACGGTAAATGTGCTACAAAAGAGACTCTAGGCATCTTAAAGGAATATATAGAGTCAGTTGGATTCAGGGTAGATGTGGATAAAAAATTTAAGGGCGCTAAGGGAGGAACTGTTATAACGACATTCTGTGACCCACCCAATAGAGAAGCTGTACAAATAGAGATATCATATTATATACGTCGGAATAAAGAACTGAGGCTGAAACTGGTTGACGCATTAATAAATGCTGTGAAGAAATTATTAGAAAAAGAATAGTTAGGGATTAATGCTAACTCTGTTTAGAAACGTATTTTTTCCATAATCGCTCTACAAGTTCAATGTATTTCTCATGGACGCCCTCACCAATATCCTTTTTCTCAACGCGCTCAAACTCAGTTAATAGTTTCTGCATATCCTCATGACTAAGAACGTCTCTAGCCATTACATATAGAATATTATCTTCTTTCTGTATGTGGTCGACTAGCAGGTTAACGTATCTCCATGCATTCCTAGTAAATAATTTAGATGCGGTGGCATCGGATTTAGCCATTAGCCTGATTGCTTCACGCATACCTCTAACAGCAGCCCTACCCTCTTCATGTTCAACTAGCATGACGCCAATAGGACCGCCTTCCTCAGGGATTCCTCTATTCTTCATCGCTGGAAAGAGAAGACCCTCTTCCTTACCATGATGACATTTATCCGCGAATGTAGAGATAAAATCAGTGATTGCCTTTAAATCCTCAATATCGACCGACCCACCTTTCTCTATCAGACGAGTTACATTTATCAATACGTCTATCATTTTTTCAATAACCCTATGCTCATGCATCAGTATCTCAATCGGGTCATGTTCATGCATTATAGACACCAGATAAAACATTGTTATATTAGAATAAATAATTTAATACCCTTAATATTTAGGGTTTATAAGTGTTTAGTGAACGTGGGTGTAACTTTAGATCGGTCGCTCCAGGTAAATACATATATAAAGTTGTAGGTTGCTTCTAGATTTTTTATGACTATTGAGAAGAAGGCGGTCACTCATTACCAGATATTCAACAGGGCGTTAGAGGCCGAAGAGAAGGGAGAAAAGATATATCACTTAGAAGTCGGGGATCCAGATATAGAGGTTGATCCAGAAGTAATTGATGAGATGTGTAGGAAGGCAAGAGAAGGATATACACATTATAGTAGCCCTAGAGGAATATTTGAGCTAAGGAAGGTGATAACGACTTACTTAAATAATCGGTTGGGGGTGGAGAGAGATCCTGAGGATGTCCTTGTGACAATAGGCTCAAAAACCGGACTATATCTCGTTTTAAAATATTTAGTCAAGCCTGGGGAGAATGTAGTACTCCTAGAGCCCACGTGGGGAGCATATAAGACGTTGATAACACAGATGGAGATAAACTATATACCAATAAAGACATACTTCGATAATGTCTGGATGCCAACACCAGAGGATCTTGATAATATTAAGAAGATGGATTTTAAGGCGTTTCTTTTACTTAATCCATCAAATCCAACTGGGAAAGTCTTACCTAGGAAGATAATAGATGAAATCGTCGATATAGTAATCGATAAGAAAGCTTTTTTGATAGGGGATGAAGTATATTTCGACACCATTTTTAAGGGTCCTGGAGACTACCCGAGTACTTTAAAATATGAGTATAAGAAGACGGTCGCGTTATATAGCCTATCCAAGTCCCATGCAATGACTGGGTTTAGACTGGGATGGGTAGTATCTGAAGAGGAGATACTTGAGAAGCTTAGGAAGGGAATACAGCATGTATACACTAACGTACCAGTTTTTATACAGTATGCCGGGATAAAGGCATTGGGTAAAACGGAGATAGTTGAGAAGAATAGGGAGATATATAGACGGAGGGTCGGGATAATGGCCAATGCACTGAGTGAGATGGGCTTCAAATTCCATTATCCCGATGCAACATTCTATATTTTCTCAATGATTCCCGATGAGGTGGAGGATGCCAATAAATTTGCTCTAGAATTATTGGATAAGAAGGGAGTGGCGGTGGCCCCCGGGGCTTCATTCGGTGGCTATAACAATTTCATAAGGTTCTCAGCATCCGCAAAGGAAGAGGATATAAGGATTGCTATGAAGAGGATTATGGAATATATAAATGAAAATAGTAAAAAGATGTAGAGATTAAGCATTACATGGTCAAGGAAAGTTGACCAAAAAGTTTATATAATTAGGCTCCTTTATATGTTAGGTTAACAACTTGTATGTAGGAGGTTTGAGGCGATGGCACGCCAATATCTATAGTGGAGGAAGAAAGGAGGTTCCTCCGAGATATTCTTCTTAAGAGTATAAATGAGAAGCAGATCATTATCCTGAAAACACTTCTCACAGTGGGCAACACTACACTATCCAGGGTACTTAATAACATATCCAAGGCACACGATATTCCGCTTTCTACCTTGAAATTCAACGCTTCTACATTGACTAAATACAAGCTAATTGAGTTCTATAGACTTAATGGTAAGAGGTATGTAAGGGTCTCGCCGTTGGGCAAAAAGGTTCTTAGCTGGATAGAATACGATAGGGATGAAGCTTATCTACAACATACAGATGACTTGGACGAAGCATCCATGAAAGTTAAGAATGAACTAAGGGAGATACTAAGTAAACTTGATGGCTTCCACCTTCATTCATCAATGACATGTATAGATATTATCCTAGCTATATTATATCATAGAAAAATAACAAACAGGAGACTGGAGAAAACAAACCTTATATTGAGTAAGGGACATGCGACACCAGCGTTATACGCCGTTCTAAAAGGATTTGGATTGATAAAAGCAAGAGATATAGCTAGCTTCTCTCAACCAGGATCAGCGTTTCAGACACACGCCGTAAAGGGCAATCCGCTTATAAAAGTCTCCACTGGGTCATTGGGCCAAGGCCTTTCAATTGCCAATGGAATTGCTTTGGGAATGAAGATGAATGGAGAAGAAGACTATGTATACGTTGTTGTGGGAGATGGAGAGACTGATGAAGGGCAGATATGGGAAGCGGCTGCTACCGCATCTACCTATGGATTAGATAATATAATACTTATTATTGATAGAAATGGAACACAGCTTAGTGGAGAGACAGAGAAGATAAAGCGTAAAGAGCCATTGGGGCTTCGATGGAGATCCTTCGGATGGGAAGTACTTGAAATAAGGCTTAAGAGTGCTGCAGATATACTATATGCGTTAATCAGGGCTGATGAAATAAAGAATTGGCCTAAGGTGATCATCGCTAGACATGTTTAGCTAATTATGAAAACGGTGTAGAGAATGGAGGCTAGTTTTAGAGAAGCTTTTGGAGAGGCTTTACTAGAGGCCGGGGAGTCCACTAGAAACTTAGTTGTAATTGATACTGACGTATTGAACTCAACAAAAACCATATACTTTGCAAGGAGGTTTCCCGAAAGATTTATTCAGATAGGGATAAGTGAGCAGGATGCGGCGGGTATGGCCGCCGGCCTAGCAATTAGTGGTAAGATACCTGTACTAGCCACTTTTTCAATGTTCCTACTAAGAAGTTGGGAGCAGATTAGAAACACAATTGCACGAGACAACCTTAATGTAAAGATAATCGGGACCCACTCAGGTTTATCTGACTATCTAGACGGGGCATCACATCAGTGTCTAGAGGATATTGCCTTAATGAGGGTATTACCTAACATGACTGTCATATCCCCTGCAGATGACATTTCAACTCGCTCTCTGTTTCATCAAGCTCTTGAATTAAGAGGACCAGTTTATATTAGGCTTGGGAGAGACAATGCCCGAAGGATATATCGGGATTATGATGATGTGACGATTGGTAACGCAAATATATTAGTAGAGGGAGATGACATGACGATAATATCATGTGGCGCCCTTGTAGCGGTCTCCCTTAATGCTGCAAACATCCTTGGGAAAAAGGGATTTAGACCGAGGGTCATAGATTCTCACACAATAAAGCCACTTGATACAGAGACAATTATTAAGGCAGCTAGAGAAGCTTCTCCGGTATTTGTCATTGAAGAACACAATATATTTGGTGGACTCGGATCTGCAGTCGCAGAGATAATTACAGAAAGAACTCCTACACACGTGTTTAGAATAGGAGTGCCAGATGTTTTTGGAACTGGAGGTAGAAGCTATGAAGAGTTGCTTAGATACTTTAGGCTCACGCCGCCCGAGATAGTAAGAAGAATTGAGGGGATGATAAATGGTCTTTAGGTATACACGTAAAGATTATAAAGAGAAGACGGTTATTAGAGTTGGCCGGGTAGAAATAGGAAAGAAATTTGTTTTCATCGCAGGGCCGTGTTCAATAGAAAGTGAAAAACAACTAGCTGAAATAGCTGAGGCCCTACTGAATATCGGAGTAGACATACTTAGGGGAGGAGCGTTTAAGCCGAGGACCTCACCGTACTCTTTCCAAGGACTGGGCTTAGAAGGGCTAAAGATTCTCCGTAGAATCAGCGATAGATACGATGTCCCTGTAATAAGTGAGGTTCTAGACCTCAGGGATTTAGAAAAGGCAGTTGAATATTTGGATATAATTCAGATAGGTGCAAGAAACATGTATAACTATCCACTTCTTAGGGTAGTTGGGAAGCTGGAGAAACCCGTTTTATTGAAGAGAGGGTTATCCGCTACACTAGATGAATGGTTATATGCAGCAGAATATATTATGAAGGAGGGTAACGAGGAGGTAATTCTCTGTGAGAGGGGAATAAGAACATTCGTTAAGCATACTAGGTTCACACTGGATATAGCCGCGATTCCTTCACTTAAAGAAAGAACTCATCTACCTGTGATTGTTGATCCATCGCATCCCGCTGGAAGAAGAGGTATTGTATCACCCTTAGCCAAGGCCGCTGCATGTGTGGGAGCAGATGGTATAATGATTGAAGTCCACAACAAGCCGGATAATGCCCTCTCCGACGCCGCTCAGAGCATCACTATTGAGATGTACAAAGAATTAGTCAGGGATGTTAGGAGATGTCTATAAGAAAACTTGATCACCTGGGAAAGACGATAGTCTTTGGACAAGGCTCTACACACGAAGTTTTTAATAAGATTGCAGAGATGAAGCCACATAAAATTGGCTTGTTAATCGACAGGCAGGTGGCAAAGGCATATCCCAATGTACTGGAGGAAATGTTGTTACGAAATGGACTTGATATGTTGTATTACATAGATCCAGGTGACGTATCTAAGACATTGGATTTAGTAGTGGATATATGGGAAGACCTTGTTAAAAATGGGTTCACGAGAAAATCACTTCTAATAAGCCTCGGCGGAGGCGTAGTTAATGACATAGGGGGCTTCGTTGCATCGACTTTCATGAGGGGGCTCCCCCTTATAGTTATCCCAACTACATTATTGTCACAGGCTGATGCATCAATCGGGGGGAAAAATGGGATAAACTTCCATGGTAAAAACATGATAGGTACGTTTTACATTCCTGACTTAGTTGTTATAGACCCGGTTTATATCAAGAGCCTAAGTATGGAGGAAGTCACCAACGGAATTGTAGAGATAATAAAACATGGACTATTAGGCTCAGAAACCTTGTTGAAATTCCTGAGGGAAAATAGAGAGAACATCGTGAACAAGGAAATAGATGTTATAGAGAAAGCGATACTCCAGAGCATTAAAATCAAACTCAGTATAATCTCAAGGGACTTTAGAGAAGCGGGGCATCGAAGGATTTTAAACTTGGGTCATACCATAGGTCACGCTATTGAAGAACTATCCCACCATACAATACCACATGGAAAAGCCGTGGCCTATGGGATTAGAATAGCTATGAGGCTTGGAGAAAGATTGTTTGGATTCAAGTATACCGCTAAAATAGAGGAACTGTTTTTTGACTATGGCCTACCTCAAGACTTTCCATTTAAATTAGATGACTTGTTGGATGTAATGAAGCAGGATAAAAAGAATTGGTACGGAAAACTCGTCTTTGCCGTACCTAAGGAGATAGGCGATATAGAGATGGTAAGCCTAGAAGAGGAGGAAACAAGGATTCTACTGGGTGATATCCTTGAGAACGTGTCTGTCAATAATGTTTGAAGACCTTCATCTCGTACTCAATCAAATAAGGAGGAAAGACGTGTTAATTGAGGTTAGGTTGGATAATACACATGATGATCTCAAGGATTTATTTAGAGCTCTAGATACAGTTAAGGACAGGCTTATCCTCACAGTTAGGACTAGAGGTGAAGGAGGCTTTTTTATGGGAGACGACGAAGGGCTACGCGAAAAATACTTGGAGATAATTGATTATAAGCCTTTGTTTATTGATATCGAGATAAATTCAAAGATATTTGAGGAGGTAGCTAAGAAGGCTAAAGATAATTCCATCAAGGTAATCGCCTCGTTTCACGACCCGTTTAAGACTCCATCGAAGGGCAAGCTTAGGATAATTCTTGAAACAATGATTGAATCACCCTATATCGATGTAGCTAAGATCGTGACTATGGCTAGGAGCTACAAAGATAATCTCACAGTACTGGGGTTACTGGAAAGATATTCTGGTGAAAAACCTTTGATAATGTTTTGCATGGGAAGGTATGGCAAGATATCCCGTATAATGGCGCCCCTACTTGGCTCTTGGCTAACCTACGTATCAATACATGAGAGGAAGACTGCACCTGGTCAGCTAACACTGGAAGAGATGGAGATGTTCCTTAGGTGGTTAAAGTGATTAGAATAGATGGGTCCACTCAGAAGTACTGTTTAATTGGAGATCCCGTGAAGCATTCTCTAAGCCCGATAATCATGAATAAGCTCTTTTATGAACATGGATTCAATTCAATCTACTTTGTCTGTAGAGTAGTGAAGAATAGGCTTAGAGAAGGGGTGGCGGGTCTATGTGCATTGGATATTAAAGGATTTAACGTGACTATTCCCCATAAAGTAGACATACTGAGGTATTTGGATAGTGTTAGTGAAGATGTATTGAAGATAGGCGCTGTGAACACTGTGTTGAATACTGGAGACCAGCTTATTGGATACAATACCGATTGGATTGGGGTGGCTAACACATTCAAACAATTCGGGTTCAATAGATTCGGTAAATGCGTGTTATTAGGTGCTGGAGGAGCGGCTAGGGCGGTGTTATTCGCTCTAGAGGAAATATGTGAAGAAGTTATCATATTCAATAGGACATTTGCCCGAGCGTTTGATTTAGCATCAAAATATGGGGATAGTAGATGTAGGGTGACTGCAAAAAAGTGGAAAAAGAACATTATTAGGGAAGAAATGTTGGATTCAGATCTACTCATAAATGCAACTTCAATAGGTATGGATGGGGTTAGTACCCCTATACCAAAAGAATTCATCACAGGTAATCAGGTTGTTTTTGACCTAGTATATAGTCCTTTAAACACTCCCTTGTTGAGCAATGCATGTGAAAAAGGGGCTTTTGTAATAGACGGATTATGGATGCTTATCCATCAAGCTGCTGCAGCATTCAACATATGGACTGGAGTGTACCCAGAAACTAGCTTAATAAGAGAATATTTAGAGGGGATGATGAAATGGAGGGATACGGCGTAGCCTATGGGGCAATAACAGTAGTAAATGCCTTCGCAACAGGAGTGGGGGCGGCGATTGGTGTAGATCTAAAAGTCGAGACCTATGTACAGAAGAGTCAGGAGACTAGGATTGAGACATATTATAATGGGAATCCAGTGTCAGTAAATATAGGTCTCGTAAAAAAGATACTCGAGATTTTTAGGGATATATATGGATTTAAAGATGAAGTAAAGATCTATATAGATTCGGAGATACCTCCAGAAAAAGGGTTAAAAAGCAGTAGTGCCGTGGCGAATGCATTAATCCTGGCCCTATACGACTATCTAGACATCGAGCCCAAGATGGGAGACATATTAAAATTAAATGTTTCAGCTTCACTCAGCTCAGGGATTTCACTAACTGGGGCATTAGATGATGCAGCAGCATCATTAATAGGCGGTCTTGTTGTTACGAATAACATAGGTAAAAGGATTTTACTTCATAAAGATATTGGGGAGTATAATGTCCTAATAGCATATCCAGAGAGAAGAATAGCGACGAGCTCTTTCAGAGACACGGATTTCAGTCCAATTAAAGGATTGATGCACGGTATTACCAATTTATTACTTAAAGGAGATTGGAGGGCTGCAATGACATTAAACGGCTTTGTATACACGGTGTTTCTTGGCTATGATACAGAACCAATACACCTGGCATTGAGAAGCGGTGTAGAAGCGGTATCCCTGAGCGGTAAAGGTCCTGCATTTGCTGCTGTGACAAAAGAAATTGGGGTTCTGAAGAGAAAGTGGAGGGAGCTGGGTTGGAAGTTGTTGTTATCTAAAACACGGTGATAGAAATTGGATGTGATTATAGAGTCTAAAAGCGAGATTACCGGGCATATTACTGCTCCACCGTCGAAAAGCTATACCCACAGGTACCTATTTTTAGGCTTGTTATCTAGGGATGTCACGAGGCTACTGAATCCACTCATATGTGAGGATACAGTTGCAAGCATAGAGGCTATAAAGGCCTTTGGAGCAGACTATAGAACACCAGATATCATGGGAGTGGATATGCCTATGAAACCTGATAAAGAGATTGACTGCCGTAGATCAGGGACAACATGTAGATTCGCCGCTGCAATAGCTAGCATGGTTAGAGGACCCACAGTCCTAACAGGCTCGGAACAGCTTAGTAGGAGGCCGATGAAACAGCTTATAGATGCGTTGAGGCAAATCGGTGTAGAGATACTTGATAATAGGGGCCACCTGCCTTTAGTTATTAACGGTGGAAAGATAAGAAATAGGGAGGTTATCATATCTGGAAAGATCTCATCCCAATTCATCTCAGCACTAATACTATTGGGTTCAAAGATAGGGATGAAGGTTATAGTAGAAGACGAGGTGGTTTCAAAAGGATATATTGATATCACTCTACAAACCCTAAAAGAGGCTGGAGCAAGGTTCTATGTAGATAAATACAAGTATTTTGAGATGTTTCCAAGCGACTTAAAAGGTGGTGAACGTATTGTTTCAGGCGACTATTCATCAGCAGCCTTCCTCATAGCAGCCGCTGCAATAGGGGGGAGCGTCACTATTCATGGATTAAAGAGAGGTGATGTGCAGCCTGATAAAAAGATACTTGAGATTGTTAGGGAGATGGGGGCTATTGTAAAGTGGAGAAATAACGGGGTAGAAGTTTCTCATGGAGAACTAACTGGCATTGAAATTGACTGTCGAGACACCCCCGATCTTATACCTATAGCTTCTGTCTTGGGAGCATATGCCAATGGCACCACCATTATTTCTGGAGGGGAACACGCTAGGTATAAAGAGACTGATAGGATTAAAACGACCATTCTAAATCTAAGGAAAATGGGGGTAAATGCAATTGAAAAGAGGGATGGGTTAGTCATATATGGCGGGAAAAGGCTTGGAGAGACTCCTGTGTACTTTAACTCCTTTGGAGATCATAGAATAGCTATGGCATTTATAATTGCTGCGCTGTTCCATAAAAAGCCATGTAGGGTTTATAGGGTTGAAGTTATACGGGACTCCTACCCCGAGTTTTTTACAGACTTGAGTAAAGTTGGAGGGAGGTTTAGGATAATATGATTGGGAAAATGTTTAGAATCTCTATTTTTGGAGAGAGTCATGGAAAGGGAGTTGGTGTAGTAATAGAAGGATGCCCACCTGGAATTGAGGTCAATCCCAGGGATATAGCGTTTGAACTATCTAGGAGGAGAATAAATGATCCAGAGATCTCTACACAACGTAAAGAGAAGGATGATTTTCGCATATTATCCGGTATATTCAATGGATATACTACTGGAGCGCCGATAGTGATATTCATAGAGAATAAGGATGCTGATTCATCAAGCTATGAAGCAATTAAAGATACCCCTAGGCCTAGTCACGCCGACTATACAGCTAGGATAAAATACTTTGGCTATAATGACTACAGGGGAGGGGGCATGTTCTCGGGGAGAATAACCGCTTCAATCGTAGCTGCAGGGGCCTTTGCAAAAAAAGTACTGGCTAAGTACAATATAGAGGTATATGCACATACATACTCTGTTGGGGACATAGCTATTCCAGAAGACACATCAATTACACAGATAAAGGAAGAGACATATAAGAGTCCGGTGAGATGCGCTGATCCAGAGACCTCAAGAAGGATATATGAGCTGATTAAGAAAGTTAGGCAAGAAGGAGATAGTATCGGTGGAATTGTGGAAGCCATTGCATTAAATGTGCCTCCAGGGCTTGGTGAGCCGCCAATAGATACTTTGGAGGGAGAGATATCCAAGGCGATGTTTATAATACCAGGTGTCAAGGGAATAGAATTTGGCCGTGGCTTTGAACTCACGCGAATGAAGGGTAGTGAAGCCAATGACCCATTTGTAATTAAAGATGAAAAGATATTGACGGAAAAAAACAACTCAGGCGGCATAAACGGGGGAATCAGCAACGGGATGCCCATCATATTGAGAGTAGGTTTTAAACCGACTCCCTCTATATACAAGCCTCTAAAAACCGTTAATATCCGTATGAAGAAGAGAGAGCATATTAGGCTAAGAGGGAGATTCGATCCATGTATAGCGATAAGGGCTGTTCCTATTGTTGAGAACATGCTCGCAATTGTATTAACAGATCATCTGATGAGGTGGTTAAGCTGGATAAAATACATGAGTTGAGGAAGAAGATAGATGAGATTGATGAGGAGATCGTGAGGCTCCTTGACAAGAGGATGGAGATCGTTAGTGAAATAGGTAGTGTAAAGAAGTATATAGGTAAGGATGTTAGAGACCTGTCTAGAGAGACTGAGATACTTGATAAAGTGGGGATCTACAAAGACATCTTCAGAGAAATCATTAGATTGTCAGTGGCTATACAAGTTGATACACTATACGGAGAGAGACAGTCTAAGGATTGTAGAAGCATCGGGATAGTTGGTTTTGGAAAGATGGGTAGACTATTTGCCAGGTTATTCAGCAGATACAACGAAATTGGGATATATGACATTAAGAAAACATTGGGTGAAGGGAGATATAACGTATATAGCAGTCTGAGGGAGCTAGTCAGAGATGTGGAGTATATTCTGGTGTCCACCCCACTATCAGAGACTCCAAATGTTGTTAGTCGTATTAGAAAAATTATTTTAAGCGAGAAATTGATGGATAAAAAAGTGTTTGACATCGCCACCATTAAGGAGAGAGTAGTGAAGGAACTTGAGAAATTCCCAAGGTATACCGCTGTCTGCAGCATACACCCCTTATTTGGAGGAAATGTAGTATGGACAAAGAATAAAAGAATAGTCATAGTGCCTATTAGAGGAAGAGAAGAAGACTGTAGATATTTTATTGAGATACTAAAGCCATTTGAATTTAATATAGTATATGCTTCTCAGGAGGAACATGATGTGGCTATAGCATATACAATAGGGCTACCTTACTACATAGGTCTAGCGTATGGAGAAACAATTTTGAACATGGATAGAGAAAAGCTGAGTGGATTCGGTGGAACCTCATACTCAATATTCTCCAGCTATATATCTGATATCGTGTTCAACGATAAACCAGAGTTTATCGAAACACTATTATCTAATGCATTCACAAAGGAGGCGATCGAAGACTTTATAAGCAGGGTTTCCAAAGACCAATCGACTAAGTTTAATAAGGATATCATTAGGAAACTCATGAGTATGTGGAGAAAAGAGCAGCATATTGAGGAAGGTGATAATTAATAAATAAAATTTAAAACCTTTGTAGTTGTATTAGATTAAAAAGGAGAGGTTTGTCATTCGGGTCCGTGGTCTAGCTTGGTAGGATGCTGGCCTTGGGAGCCAGTGGTCCCCGGTTCAAATCCGGGCGGACCCACCATCAAAGAATAGAAGGTTATGTAGAGTCTATATAAAAAATAAAGAGAGGATAAAAAGTTAGAAATGAGCTACGAAGAAACCTGCTATGATGATTATGCTTAATATAGTTCCTGCAAAGATCGCCATAATCAACTTATTTACCAAGTTCTCTGATAACTCTGTACCACGGTAGGTGGCTGAGACTAAGAACGTGAAGACAAAGAAAACGACTAGCGTAAGTATTCCGTGACCAATCCAGTGATGCCCGAGAACATCTGCTAACCAGTCGTGTACAGCTTCGTTAGTCTCTTTAATAACAACTAATATTGAGTTGAAAAGCGCTGCTATGAAGTACCCGAAAGCCCCTCCAACAAGAAGTTTCACTCCTTTCATCTTTACGCACCCCCTAGTGACCAGGCGATCTTAGCTGCAGTAGAGATCCATGCCCCAAGAGCGTCCAAGGAAACGCCTCCTATTATAAGTAACACCAGAACCACAATTAGGATCTTCTTTCCAGCCTCATTCTCACTTATATCTATACTATAAACGATTATAGGAGCTAAAGTGGCTAGGAGAAGCCCTGTGTAGAAGAGATGTTCTTTAGTCTCCATACCAATGGCATGAGCCGCGACGGTCTCTGGATAGGCCTTTATCGCGGCTTTATCAACACCATATTCATTGACATATACTGGTGCGACTGTAAACCATGACAACCACACTAAAACAGCCAGCGTAATAGTTAATAACTTTAATTTAGGTACATCAGGCTTCTTTTGGAACAGCATCCCCAACCCTACAGCCGCCACCAGCATTGAAACCAATGCAAAGAATACATGTACTCCAGCCTCAAGGCCAACCATATTTAATCCCCATGAATATTTTACACTACATATACTATTACGCTTTTATATTTACAAAATGGAAAAACATATACTGAAAACAAAATTTTTTAAATATTAAAGAGAAAAACATTACATATTTAGAAACATTAGCTAAAATTTAGATAATAAATTTTTAGATGGTGATATTATTGGTACACTATCGTAAACTATTCGAGACTTTGCTCAAGTACTCTGGGATTATAGCAGCTATTGTAGCTTGGGCAGTGATATTCATTTGTATAAGCCTGAATCCGTGGTTTGTATTCACTGAACATGCGTTCAGTGATCTAGGAGCCTCAAATGCTAATATGCCGTTGATATACAATTATGGCTTGATCCTAACGGGGCTTATAATGTTATTATACTCTGCATACCAAATTGAGAAGGCTAGAAACAATTTAGAGGCTGTAGGTGGGGGGTTTACGTTCATCTCTGGCCTCTTTCTCATGCTCATAGGGTTATTTCCATCTGGAACTAGGCCACATACATTTGTGTCAACATGGTTCTTCCTACAAGCAGATATGGCTATACTAGCCTGGGGACTTGGATTGCTAAAGAGGAGGGAGAGGGGATACGGCTATATATTTGTCGTAATGGGGATAGTAAGCCCATTAATTGGATTCCTGATAGACTGGCCTTCAGCGGCTACTGTAGAGGCGTTTGGCATAGTAGTCATCGATATATGGGTGCTGCTAATGCTCAAAATTTTAAAATAAAAAGAGGTAGGCCTATTTCTCTACAATAAAACCTTGTTTCTCAAGGCAGCGGCATATCAACTTATTCCTAGCCTCATATCTGCCCCCCGCGGAGTAATATCGTTTAAAGCGTCTGATGAACGAGTCTATAGCACCCGAAGATTCATATGCTTTCATAGCCTCTTCAGCAGCAAACTCCTCCTTTGGATACTGATCTACAAAGAAGATTGCCTCTCTACTTAGCCTCGGACGTTTCTCAGGCCATTCATCAGGAACTCCTATCGTTAAGCCAAATAGTGGATATACGCCTTTGGGAAGACCAAGTATCTTAGATACTTTACACGGGTCATTTTGTATAGCCCCGATATAGCATGTCCCATAGCCTAGGGCCTCCGCTGTCAATACTATGTTCTGTGCGGCAATAGTAGCATCAATAGTGGATACATAGAACATGAATAGGTTGGGCTCTGCTGGGGTAAAACCCAGTTTTTCCATCGCCTTAGCAGCCCGCCTTACATCGGCGACAAATACCCAGAATTCAGCAGCTTCGAGGATGTGGCTCTGTTGACCAGCTACTTCATACAATGCCTTACGGATATCTGGGTCTATGATTCTCAAGATACTATAGGCCTGTAGATTAACAGAAGAAGGCGCTCTTATCCCGGCTTTCATGAGAAGCTCTATATGCTCACTTGGAATCGGCTTCTTCTTATACTTCCTAATTGTCCTATGGTTATCAATAACCTCCATTACATTAGGTAATTCCAACATTCCTCACCTCGATAGGACCTGCTCATAATGTTATAAGCCTTGATCATAATAAATCATAATATACGGCTGAGTGAAGAAAAATTATTAAGAGGGGTTCTCAGTTGAGAAAGCTAATTGAATCAGTATGCCCACGTGACTGTTATGATACTTGCTTTCTAAAAGCAGAGGCGGAAGAAGGTAGGGTGATTAGGGTAATCCCAGACGATGCGAATCTCCTTACATCTAGGTTCCTATGTCCACGTGGAAATAAGGATGTTGAAAGGATATATAGTGATAATAGGATATTGACCCCACACATTAGATACTCGAAGCCGGGAGGAGCATTAGAGGAGATTTCTTGGGAGGATGCTTTAGAGATAATATCATCCAAAATAAGAGAGGTATTGGATGAATATGGTCCTGAGGCGATACTCAGACTAGATTATTCTGGTAACATGGGTTTATTAAGCAATGTATTCAGCCGTAGACTATGGAAGTATTTAGGGGCTGCAGAGACGGATTATACAGTATGTAGTGCATCTGGGCACGCTGCTTTGAGGCTCCACTATGGAGACTCATATGGAGTTTTTCCTGAGGATACGCTAGGTATGAAACTAATGGTTTTCTGGGGCTTCAATGCGAGTGTTAGTGCAATGCATATATGGCATCTAGCAATTAAAAATAGAAAACGAGGAGGAACGATAGTCTCTATAGATCCGATTAGGACCGTAACAGCTGAGAAATCCGATGTTTTCCTTAGACCAAGGCCCGGTTCAGACGTGACCCTGGCATATGGTGTAATGAAGGCTTTGATTGAAAAAGACTATATAGACGAGGAATTTATAGAAAGTTATACATATGGATTTGATAAATTAAAGAAGAAGCTTGATACTTTATCCCATGGCTACATCGAGACTGTCACGGGTATAGAGTGGGAGAGGATAGAAGGGCTCGCCAGGTTATATGGGGAGAGGAAACCCTCTACGACATTCATTGGATTCGGTGTCCAAAAATCTAGATATGGGGCTGAAGCAGTTAGGGCCATATCCCTAATACCCGCATTAATTGGGATACATAGAGGATTCTATTATTCAAATAGTGGTGCCTGGATATACGACTCGGAATATCTATCTGGGGCAAAGTTTGTATCCAAGAAACCAAAGGTTGTAAACCAAGTTTCTTTAGGTCGACTGCTGGAAAAAGGCGAGTTCAAGTTGGTGTATATATATAACACTAATCCTGCTCAGACGCTACCTAATTCACATGCAGTAAGAAGGGGACTATCAAGAGATGATGTCTTCGTTATACTCCACGATACCCACTGGAATGAAACCGCGGACTACTCAGATATGATACTTCCAGCAGCTACTTATTTAGAGAAAGAAGATATCGTGTTTTCGTATAGTCACAGATACACTAGATTATCTCGTAGAGCGATACAGCCATTAGGCGAATCTAGAGACGAAGTATGGGTAATGCAGATGATTGCAAGGTACCTAGGAATACAGGGTTGGGTTTTGGAGGATCCCTGGCATGCATTGGAAAACGCGTTGAGAGACTCATTTGAAGGATGTACTTTCGAGGACATAATGAATGGAAAAATATGTAAAATAAAGGTGAAGAAGAGAGATCACTATCCTACACCGACAGGTAAAATAGAGCTATATTCCTTGAAAGCAGAGGAGATGGGAATAAGCCCATTACCGACACAGTATCCATTAAAGGGAGATGGATATACACTAATAACATCATCAATACCACGCTATACCCATACCCAGTTCCAAGATGTTTATGGAGGTATACCAAAGAAGATACTTATAAACCCTTCTGATGCAAATGAACATGGAATAGAGACAGGTGACTTAGTTAGGATATATAATGATAGAGGGGAGATTGTACTGAAGGCTATCGTATCTGATAGAGTATCTAAGGGGGTGTTATGGGCCCCGAAACTCTGTAATGATATCTTTGGCAGACCAATTAATAGCATAACTTCAGATACGCCACAGGAGATTGGATCAGGCTCATCATTCAACTCTACGATAGTAAAAATAGAGGGGTATAAGGATGTGACTAACAAGACGCATTAACCTTGAATCAATAGATAATCACGTATCCGGTCTTTATCAAGCTCCAGTAAAACTCCACGTAAAATACCCTCTGTATACTCGCTACCAGGATTAAAACAGAGGGTTCTACCTATTTTAGCAACTCCACGGGATTCATGTACATGCCCATGTAGCCCTAGCTTCGGCTGATACTTCTCGATTGCTTCTCTAACAGCTAGGCTACCTACATTAACCAGCTCATACCCTCCTCCAGGTGTCAATACAGGTTTTAGGGTCTCGTCAAGCCTTGGAGCCATGTCGATATTGGTGCCATATGGAGGTACATGTATATTGAATATAGTATTATCAATGTTGTCAACATTGTCAACTAGGTGGTCTATCCTACGAGAAATTTCTTCCTCTTCAAGGTCCCTGATACATCTCCACGGTGTCATATTAGAGACTCCTAGGGAAACCATCTCATGGTGATCATCTATAGAGACCACTTGTCCATCTGGGTTTATGACAAGCTCTGATTCGGTAAGGATATGGTCAATTACATAGGGATCATCATTACCAGGCATAATGAAGAGCCTTATGTCGGTTTTGGCTAGTTTCTCCTCTACATATTTTATCCATCGCCTCATGGTGTCAGTTATGAGTGATTCGAAAATTTCATTAAGACGATCTTCATCATTATTTAGGTCTTCAAGCATTGATTCAGACGTGATATACGGATAATATCCCACGGCCCTGATTCTATCAATGATGTTTTCAAGGGAGGTTTTACTTGATATCTCAATCTTTTCCCCTAAAAAGGTTGTCTCATATACTCCACTTCCCTTGTCTATAATGGGGATCAGTCTTTTTCCGGATAGGTCTCCTCCTACAATAACAACTTTAGCCTTGTATATTTTAACACTATTTAAAAGCTTGAGGAATACTCTTTCACTACCATGGATATCCGAAGTATAAAATACTCTCGTTCTACTCATCTACATACCCTCCATATCCTAATCCTAAATAATATGTATAAAAAAAAGTTTAGAGGGAGAAATGTCATGCTGGCGGGATCTCTTTGAATACCAATTCAAGTGGGATACCCTTCTTCTTATGATACAATGAAGAAGCAAAGTAGATGACTAACGCTATGACGTAGATTCCAATTAGAAAAGCAATGTACTCAGGCACTATTTCACCTACTACAGCGGGAGTAGTTCCTACCCATGCCTGCCATATGCCTATAAAGAAACTCAGTACACCCAATACTGAGAGAACAGGGACGCCTCCGATCTTCTTCTTAGCAAAAGAGGGAGCAAGCTCAAATAAATCAGGGCGTCTAAATGGAAGTATTATTCCTGCTACAGATGCTATTGCTGTTAACACACCCCATCCTAGAACGATAAAAGCGAAGTAGTTTAGATAGGGAGTGTATATCCATAGTGCTTGGAAGAAGATTGCAAGTAGTGAGGTTAGTAACAATGCAGTATAAGGTGTTCCAGTTTTGGGATCTACATCGGCGAAGAACGAGGGGATGATCCTATCGAATGCCCACGCAAATACGAATCTAACTGATGTAAATATGTATACTAGTATGGCAGATAAAGTCATGGCGGAAAAGCCTAGAAAGACCAGTGCAGATATACTGGGGGAGGCCACTAACTTTATTAGGAAATGGAAGAATGGAGGCATGTCTCCTAATGGATAATTTCCACTAACTACATATAGATACGATAATGCAGCTACAAACTTGTCTCCAAATCCGATATACGCAGCCATGTACACCAACCAAGTTATGACAGCAAATAAAACTACAGCGCCTATTATCGCGAGCAACTGTGATTTCCTCACTTCCTTGACCTCTCCAGCTATGTATACCGAGCTATTAAACCCAAGGAAGTTTAGTATTGTAAACATAGAGCCCATTAATGTAGCTGTTAATATAAAGTCTCCTGGCATACCTTGACTTACTGCATCGTTTATAATAGTTTGATAGTCTAGCCCTGTTTTTTGATTAAATAAAGATGCAAACCCTTCAACTCCTGTCGTTAATAAGAAGTATAGATAAGTAAGGAACCCCACCAGTATTGTTACGAAGAAAAGCCAGAAGAATATCTTTGTAACCTTTACTCCTCTTGACATCAGTATAGTGATTAGAATATAATATAAAACTGCAATTCCGAACATGACATTCGGGTCGACCAATGTAGAGGCCAAGTCGGAATAACCAAGGACGTCGAAGAACGGGCCGATTCCCCACTCGATAAACCATGGGATATACGAGCCGGCTACGGCGAGAAGCACATTCATTAAGAAGAAGGACATCATGAAACCTAATGCAGGATGGAGTAGTCTACTTATCCATATATAGTCTCCACCAGTCCTTGGTAATACAGCAGACATGAAAGCATAATATAAGCCTACTACAATGCTGATTGCCATTGCTATCCATACTGTTAACGGAAGATCTACCCCCGGAAAGAGCCCCATTGCCCAGATGCCGTATACATAGACAGCTGTTGGAGCCATTATAAGGACGTTATAGATAAGGGCGTCGAAAGCAGAGATCTCTCTAACAAGGCCAGATGCACGTCTAACGTACAGTTTTTCGGCCATAAAATATAAATTTTACATATTTTTTATATTTAAGTATTTTAGTATAACATTGTAAAGTCGAGAGGCCAATTTTTATGAAAAAATCTTACTGAGTCTAAGACACTTCTGTTATAAATAGGTCTGTTAAGGTATGTGAAACACACTGTTTCACGGAACTGTTATATAATGTTTCAGTCCTTCTATTGGACACAGAGGTGAATGATATGAAGAGAATTGAAATGGTAATGATTGTAGGGATCTTAGCACTGCTGGTGCTTGGATATGGATTAACGACGACATATGCTCATCAGTATACCACGATGAATAGCACAAGTGATGTAGGTGATGACCACGATTATGACGAGTGTCCGATGTATGAGGAACATTACGAGGAGATGGAGCTACATCATAGCCAGATGATGGGGCAGTGGGAGTCCCAATATGGACCTAGATATGGCATGGGTATGGGCGGTTGCTAACTAAGATAACCGCTCATCACTAATTCTTTTTATCAGCCAGTCTTCTAGAATAATCTGGTTTGTATTACCCATAGGCATTTTCTTTACAATACCACGTTCAATCAACCTAGTTATTACCCTATGTGTTTTTAGCCTACTGAAGCCGGCTTCCCATCTTATATCCCGCTGAAGCATCTTTCCACCATTTTTAAGTAGCAGCTCTACAACCAGTCTCTCATCAGGCTTCAAAACCTTTAGAATATCTTCGAATTCAGCCGATCCAAATGTTTCCTGTTGCTGGACAGATAATTGGTCTTCAGAGGATTTCAGGACTACTACCCTACCATATAATAATCCAACTATACCTATAATCAGTACACTAGTGAATAGGTATGGAAGAATCCATATATATGATGGTACAGAATAGCCGGGAGTGGATACCCCCATCATATGCTGCATCATCTCGGTCATTCCACCGAATACCGTTTGGGAGGCGGTATAGACTCCAACTAGGTATGCAGAATATGCTAGTCCTATCAACCCGATTATAATTAGTAACAGCGATATTATGTCCTTAGCCTCCAATTATACCACCACACTACTATTCCTATACATATTTCTGGATACATTTAAATAATCCATAGAATTTTCTGGAAAGAGTTGATAGAGTATAGTATTTTGGTGGGCCCGGTGGGATTTGAACCCACGACCCCTCCCCCGGGACTATATCCCGTCCGGGTTATGAGCCCGGTGCTCCGCCAGGCTGAGCTACGGGCCCGAGTATGAACTCCTCCACTATAATTCTATTGTCCACCTAATACTATTTATATTTTTGAAAAGTGTAGTAGTGCGATTAGAGACTCTGAACTAATATAACTAGATGCTAGATATACTACTATAACTAGGCCTAAATTTACCAAGAAATAGACGATATCTCTCATTGATAATTTCAGGGCTACATAATGAATCCTCTTAATATTCGGATCTACTCCACGTATCTCCAGTGACTCAGCCACCTCTATGCTTCTCTTTATACTCAATATTATAATTGGAATCAGTATAGGAACATACTTTCTAATCCTTGCAAAAAAGTTTCCCTGATCGAGTTTCAAACCCCTAGATAGCTGTGCCTCCACAATCTCGTTCACCTGCTCCGCCATAGTTGGGATGAAGCGTAGGGCAAGAGAGAAGGATAAGGAAACTGTTAATGGAAGACGGAGGCTTTCAAGTGTCAATGCAAAGTCATCTGGATCAGTGGTTAAGAAAAACAGATCCATAATTGCTAGGAAAAGAAGGAACCTAAATACTGGAACTAAGCTAGCAGACACGCTGCCTAGGGATAGGTAGTTTAGGATTAGTATTAAAACTAGAAACGGTGTTAAGGTTAAGAGTCCTTTAGCGAACTTTCTCAACGCTCGACCAATAGCTAGTTGACTCAGGATGATTATCAGAATTATCAGGAGATGCATTATATCGCTAAGGATGATCGTCAACACTAGATATATGAATATTGTGGCCAACTTACTTCTGGGATCTATGTGATGTAGAGGGGTATTTAGCGACTCATATTTGAAGAGCTCATGTATATTCCGCATCATAGGCGTTCATCTCCAAGAAGGGATATAATTTTCTTAGCCGCCTCATCTATAGTGTTGAAACCTCCTTCAATTAGCCCTTGGTCTCTGAGACGGGACTCTAATTTAAATAGTATTGGCTGAGTAAGGCCAGCACTCTCTAGAATACCTGGGTTCCTGAAGAGCCTTGTTGCTTCACCATCATACACAACTTCACCATTACTCATTAGAATTACACGAGGCCTTATCTCCGCAACAAACTCTACATCATGTGTTACTAGGATCACGGTCTTACCTTGTGAAACCATCATATTAATTATCTGGAGAAGTATCTCCCTCTGTACAGCGTCCTGGCCTGCTGTAGGTTCATCCATGACAACATATTTAGGATTCCATACGAGGACCGATGCGATGGCTAGACGTCTCTGCTCGCCGCCGCTTAATATGAAGGGAGATGAGTCTCTATATTTCCATAGCCAGAATATATTCAGTATTTTCTGGACCAGCCTATTTATAGAAGCCTCGTCGTATCCAAAGTTTCTTAGTGCAAAAGCAACTTCATCCCATACGCGCTCACTAAAGAACATTTTCTCTGGATACTGGAATATCATCCCTACTTTCCTCGATAACTCTGAAATTGGGACGTCTCTAGTGTCAACGTCATCTACATATACACGGCCTAATGTTGGTTTAAGCAGGCCGTTAAAGTGTTTAACAAGAGTTGTTTTACCAGCTCCATTATCACCCATTATAGCTATTAGCTCGCCTTCACCAATTTCCAGATTAATATTTTTCAGTACATAGTCTCCTTGAGGGGCGTAAGTGAAATACAGGTTTTCGACCACGATCATATTGTCCTCCCCTTCTTGATCAAGTTGATGAACTCTTCTATTGTTAATGGTGGCGGATCAAGTGAAAAACCCTGTCTCCTAATCACATCAAGAATTTTTATGAGAGTAGGTACATTAACACCATACTCCTTAGATAAATTTTGTCTAAACGCCTCCTTAATAGGTAGATCAATATAGAGCTTGCCCTCCTTCATAACCAATATTCTCTGAGCAGCCTCTACAGCCAAGTCCAGCCTATGGTCAATAAGTAAAATTGTTATCCCTAATTCTCTATTCAGTCTTTTTAACATGCCCATTAATTCCCTAGCGGACATGGGTGATAGATAGGCGGTTGGCTCATCTAAAATAAGTATTTTTGGTTTTAATGCTAGTATACCAGCTAAAGCAACCTTCTGCTTCTCTCCTCCAGACAACTCCTCAATTCGTTTTAAAGCTAGATGAGAAATGCCCATAATTTCCATCGCCCAGGCTACTCTCTCCTTCATCTCTTCCCTCGAAAAACCCCGGAACTCTAGGCTGAATGCTATGTCACGCTCAACTGTGGTCATAAAAATCTGGTTCTCGGGATTCTGGAACAGGAACCCAACTTGAGCCGTGATCTTTGATATCGGTGTTGTAGCGGGGTTCATACCAAGTATCCTAACTTCACCACTATATTCCCCTTCATAGAATTGAGGGATCAAGCCGACTAATGCCCTTGCCAGTGTCGTCTTACCACATCCACTAGCTCCAGCTAATAGAACAAACTCCTTCTCGCCAATAGAGAAGGAGATATCTTTCAATATATATCTATCTGAATATGAATAGCGAAATGATAGGCTATTTACACTGATTATACTCATGTCTTATCACAGCCTCTTAGGCATAGACTAATAATCCAAATTTAATAGTGGGTATAATTATAGAATCACACACAAAAATGAGTATATAAATATAAAATACTGCCTCTAGTCCACTACTCTAAAGTGTAGACCCCGTTCCCTGAGTATCTCCAAGATAAAGGTCAGGATTGAATCTATTTCGCTGCACAACTCATTTGGAAATTGTATGTTTCCCAACTGTGCATGCCCGCCTCCTGACCCCCCATATTTTTCCTCAAGCTTCTTAATAATCTCTTCAACCACATTAATATGGAGACGGCGTCTGATAGTATCGCTTATCCTAATATGTATTTTACATCCCTTCTTTGCCTTCGCTGAATAAACAATCACAATATCCAAACCACTCGATACCAATTTTGATGATACGATGTTCTGAAAAGCACTTACGCTAGTTATCCCCATGAGAAATTCTCCGTGTCTATAGAGGACCATTCTCTGAAAGCCTTTTAATATCGCTATTCTCTCTGATAAAGCGGGTTTACGGCCCAGTCTCTTAATGAAAGACCCAAGTCTAGCCTCGTCACCATATATTTCAAGAAGCCGGGATATTACTTTAAGAGCACGCCAGCCAGATAGATATAAAAATCTTGTTTCTACAATAAGTGCATAAAGCATTAGTCTTATCTCGGATTTATTGAAGAATCGTTTTGGACGGATCTTATCCCAGCCTGATAATAATATGATTTCTAGTGTAGAGGAGGCATCTGGGTCAATAAATACTTCGTCAAACTTATTCCTAAAACTCTCTGTGGATATATGGTGATCTATAAGCCATTTCCTACAAGGATAGCTAAGAAGTTTCCTATACTCGGAGAGAGTTCCCTCACCGCCTACATCGACGAAAATTAATAATATATCTTTTTTTCTAGGAACTTTATCTACGAAAACAATTTTTTTATAGACTGTTTTAGGCACAGTATCTATAGTCGCTTCAGCAACACCATCAGGAGCTATTACCCTACATTTGACATTACTAGAGATATATGAAATTAATTTACATAATAAATACGAGGAGGCTACGGCGTCTAGATCAGCACGCCTGTGCATAACGATATATACTTCAGGTATCTCTGGTAATATTGTCTCTAGACACTGCCATAAATTATTGCTCATACCAATTAGTAAGGATGAAAAACAAATATATAACCCATAAAAACCTAAAATAATAATATTATAATGAGTATCTAAATGGTGATAAACGTCATCAAAACCACATATAAATGGGGCCGTGGCGCAACCCGGTAGCGCGGCGGGCTCCAGATCTGCCCGTCAAGGGTGGAATACGGGTGTGCAGACCCCCGTCTGGGGGAGATGATTGAGGTGATACCCGTAGGTTGTGGGTTCAAATCCCACCGGCCCCACTAGTTACTCCTTAACTCGTTATGTTCAAAACTCTAGAGTAAAATTCTTACATAAATCTAAATATTTTATAGAAAATGAAGGGGGTTGGCAAGCCTCTTGGCTTGTATATTACGTTAATTATTATAGCCTCTATAATAGCTAGCTTATTTTATTTATATAACATTGGATCATTAACCCAAGACGCATCATCCGAGAACGTCATTTCAGAAGAGAAGGTTATGCCCTCTGATACATATCTTGAGAGTGGATTTAGAAACTTACGAGACTACGAGAATTTTAAACCAGTTAAACCAGTCTTCTGCGGGAAATACGGGAATACCAGCGTTGGATGCACTATCTCGGCTGGATATCTAAAGCCTGGTGAAGAGGTTTATGTTAAACTAGGCATTTATAGACCAGAATATTATGACGATGACTATATATTTATGGTCAAACTATATCGAATGGAGGGGGAAGACCTAATTTTGATTAATGCCACTAGTATGGGTATCGGTAGGACATCCTTCACTCTTCCAATGGATGAAGGGGTAAAGTATCTTCTTGTTGTTGAGGCATGGAAGGGGGATATGCTTGTAGATCTTACATATTCATTGATATTCGTACCGAAGCAATATTTAGATGCAGAGATATACTTGGATAAGAGAGTATATAGGACTGGGGATACCCTTTTTTATACCATTGTAAACACTGGGGGAGACCCGGTCATACTTGGGATTTGTTACGAAATATATAGATGGGACGGAGAGAAATGGGTTCTTGATAAAGAGGCTACTCCCAAAATATGTCCATTACTAGGTATAATCCTGGAAGAGGGGGGACGGCGCTCATTTGCTATTTCTCTTGAAGGTGTAGAACCAGGGCTATACAGGCTATCGGTTGAGATTGAGGGGGTGACTACAGATATTAGTAAGATACTAGAGGCAGAGTTTATTGTAGAAGAATATTAGCCCACATTAAGATCACCAGGAACCATCTTATGGTAAACATGTTATCTCAACTATCTAGTACTATTATAATAGTTGCGCCTGATCATGAGACTTGTTACTAATCGATCGCTTCAGCCCTCTTTTTGTTACATTCTATACATAACTTTTATATCATTTTTACATCAATAAAAATTCTCTTACGGGTGTAGAAATATGGAGTTATTTAGGATATCTAGCTATGAGGGGGTTCCCGGGAAGGTTAAGAAGTGTGTTTTACTATACTCAGGTGGTCTGGATACATCAGTTATGATAAAGTGGATCATGGAGAAATATGGATGTGAACTTGTTACACTGACTCTAGATATTGGACAGGCAACGAAGAATTTAGAAGAAGTGAAGAATAAGGCTATAAAGCTGGGTGTTTCCGAAGCATATGTAATTGACGCTAAAAAAGAATTTGCAGATAAATATATCTCCAAAGCTATCAAAGCAAATGCATTATATGAAGACGCGTATCCAATAACAACAGCAATAGCAAGGCCTTTGAAAGCTAAATGGGCTGTTAAGATTGCTGAAGAGGTTAATGCAGATGCAGTTGCACATGGATCAACTGGCAAGGGAAATGATCAGGTGAGGTTTGATATAACTATAACCGCTCTAAATCCAAATTTAAAAATTATTGCCCCAGTAAGAGAATGGGGGTTAGGCAGAGATGAAGAGATAAAATATGCTGAGGAAAATGGAATACCTATCCCCGTGGATATAGATAACCCTTATTCTGTGGATGAAAATCTCTGGGGTAGATCAGTTGAGTGTGGAGACATAGAGTATCCTGAGAAGGAAGTTCCTAAAAATGCATTGGCCTGGTGTAAACCGTGGGAAGAAACACCAGATGCTCCCGAGTATGTAGAGATAGAGTTTGAAGAAGGTGTGCCGGTATCGCTGAATGGAAAGGATATGGAGCTATGGAAGATAATTAAAGAGTTGAATGAGATCGGTGGGGAACACGGAGTGGGATTAATTGATCATATGGAGGATAGAATAATTGGATTGAAGTCGAGAGAATTCTATGAGGCGCCTGCAGCAACTATAATTATAAAGGCACATAAAGATCTGGAGAAAACCGTGTGTACGAGATATGAAAACTGGTTTAAACCCATAGTCGATAAAGAATGGACTAATCTAGTCTATTCAGGCCTGTGGATAGAGCCTTTAACAAAGGACTTAGAGGCATTTATAAATAAGGTTAACAAGAAGGTTAATGGCTTGGTTAGGATAAAGCTCTATAAGGGTAATGCAATGGTAGTTGGCAGAGACTCCCCAAACGCCCTCTATGATCTAAAGCTTGCTACATATGAGAAGGGCCAGTTATTCAACCAAGCCGCTTCACCTGGATATATAGAATTATATGGTCTCCAGTCTAGAATGGCGTATAAATTAAATGGGAAGTGGTAAGGAAACATAGAATAGGCTCGCAGCATTATTAATTTATCTGTGGATAAGAGGATGACAGACAAAAAAGAAGAGTGGAGGATGTGGGGCGGTAGATTTAAAGACCGGGTTGATGAGGATATACTAAACTATACTATAAAGATGGATATAGAAGGGTTAAAAGGCGCAGATTATCATCTGTTTAAATACGAGATATTGGCAAACTACGCTCATATCCTTATGCTTGTAAAACAAGGTATTATAGAAAAGAAAGATGCAAAGAAAATGTTGTCTGTGCTTCAGAAACTAGGGGAGAGTAACAATATTAACCTAGAGGGATACGAGGATGTACATAGTTTTATCGAGGATAGACTACTGAAGGTAGTTGGCTTAACACCGCACATATGCAGAAGTAGAAATGATCAAGTCATTTTACTTGAAAGACTCTATATGCGTGAAGAAATACTGGATATTGGACTTAAGTTAATAATGCTAATAAATAGTCTCTTAAAAAGATCGGTGGAATATGAGGAGAAGGTCATCCCAGCATATACCCATTGGAGACAGGCCGATGTAACATCCATGGGGCATTTACTAAGATCATATGCACAAATGTTGACCCGTGATCTAAAGGCGCTCCATAATTTGTATAACCTTATAAATACTAATCCCTTAGGAGCCTCAGCTGCATCAGGCTGTTCCCTGCCTATAGACCGAGAATACACGAGTATGCTCTTAGGGTTCTCTGGTGTACAGGTGAATANATTAGATGTTGTAACTAATAGGTGGGAGTATCAAGCCNGATACTTATTCACACTTCTAATGATAATGAAACACCTCTCTACAATATCAAGAGACATTATTTTCCTTTCGACGGATGAAATGGGAATTGTAGAGATAGAGGATTGCTTTGCAACTGGTAGTAGTGCGCTGCCACATAAAAAGAATCCAGACCCGATGGAGATTATAATTGGCAGGACAAAGGTATTAGAGGGCTTTCTAACTACTGTATCTGGCTTAGGAGGGGACTTAAGCGGATATCATAGGGAAGGACAGGAGGGGAAATGGTTGATGATAAAAGCATCAGAAGACACAAGATGGTCTATAGATATTCTAAGGAGAATTGTAGAGACGTTGCAAATAAAAGAAGAGGACATCAGCAAGAATATCAGGAAGTATATAGTATTGCCTGAGATTGCAAATCAAATTGCCTTTAGATGCAGGATATCCTTTAGAAAAGTCCATAAAATCGTAGGTAGATGGGTCTCCAACACTGTGGGGGATAATTATGACCTACATAGACTAGTTGAGGTTTTCAGAGAAGAGGGTATTGATATACCAAATGATGTTCTAAAGACATTATATGATATGATGAGTCCCTTGAATATTCTCCATATGAAAAGTAGTTTAGGAATGCCAGGGGATACTATGGAGGTAAAGAGACTCAAGAAAGAGGTGGATAGCCTTACAAGAACCCATGAACATTTGAGGAAGGAACATGATAATGCCATCGAGATACTAAAGGAAAAGGTGAATGCGCTAGTAAATAATGATTAGATGACTAGGAAGATGATGGCGCCTCTGATAACATTCTCGTTACTTCAGATTTTAGTTTATTCAATTCCTCAACTACCTTTGTCTCCTGAGATTCAAGAGCTTTTATCCGTGCCTGAAGCAACTCTATGTTTTCGTTCAACTCCTCCTCAAGCTTCTCCCTATCAGCTTTAAAGAAGATGTTGCCAACGAGTTTATATACTGAGGTATCGTCAGGTGCATTCTTCAACGCATCATATGCATTCTTATATTCCGCTAGGGAAAGCTGAAGCTGCTGTTTTTGGGTGACTATTGACGCATATGTCTTCTGGAGGTCGTCCATCTGCTTGAGATACTGCTGGACTTTTGGGGGGATTTTTTTACTACTCATTCTACATCACTAACCAAATCCATAAGATGATTTTACAAATATTTTAATACAGAACGACTTAATATATAAAGGCTATTCCTCAATAAACAAATTCTCCAGTTTATCAAGCATATGTAATAGTCGTAATATAGTCTTATATATTCCCCTAAATTTTGATAGTGAATTCGAATAAATATCGAATATCAATGTTTTATTTTCAAACTTAAGGTCGACCTTAAAATCTCTCGATACTGTTTTTACGATGTCTGAATATATTGACTTATACACCCAATTAGCCTGATCCTCATCTTCAAACCTTATTTCTAACGTTGAATGGTATCTATAACCCTCCTTTTTCATGTAAAACCACCCTGCCCTTGATAACGGGGTATACTCTCCTACCCTCTGTATCTAGGAATCCTATTTTGATCGAAGAGTTTTCAATCACAATATCTACATATCCCCTAGATCCCTGGGTAGCGAAAATAGGTGGTAGACTGAAGAAGAAATTAAGGGTTTCAAGTAACTCTGGAGATACATTTCTAGATTTAATACCTAGTAAATCAGAGAAAACGGTTCGTTGATTCTTATCCATCTGTAGGGTTAAACCATTGATCTCGATAACTAGTTTCCTGGATAGTCCATGAGGAGAGAGAGTTATGAAGGAAAGTCTCGATGGATTACCTTTTTTAGTATCTATAATCAGAAGCTTATTTATTCCCTTCTTTATCATCAGCTCACGTAGATCATCAATACTAAGTTTTCCTCTATTGAGTTTAATGGATCCAGGGATTACTCTGACTAGTTCCTTTACAAAGGTGCGTGTCCTTCTAGATGGTCTTCTTGATGTTGTTATTAATAGTGGCATAGTCAATCTAAAAAAATACTAAGAAGATTGTATTTAATATGTAAAAAAGAGGAGTGTTTTTACTATTATACTATATTATCTCTCTCTTACGCATTACAAACGGTTCATATGCTCCTCCAGCGAATGTATATCCACATTTCCTACAGCTCCATATTCCCACGGAGACCCATCGAAGTGACTTACTCATACATCTAGGGCATTCATACTTCTTTTTCTTCTTCAGCGTTATCATGTTCCATCTTTTTCTTAGGGTAGCTCCATATCTTGGTCCAAACCTCGCCGCGATATTTGGAACTTTTTTACGTGCCATTTCAATCGCCTCCTAGACCAAGTAACTCTCTAATCCTATTTCTTATTTCTATACTTTTATCAAGGGATATATTTAACACTTCAAATACTTGTTCATATCCTAAACCGCCTTGAATAAGTTGTATAGCACATATCTCGTTATTAACGGTATGTGTAATTGTGATCCTAGCCTCAGAGACCATCTCCTCAGCGAAAGTCGGGTCTACAATAAACTTATTGTCAATCAATGCAATTGTATTAGCTATTGGAAAGTCCTGTGTCGGTATTGGAATCCTAGGTACACTAGTCAGGTTATTAGGTGGAAGTTCCTCCAAATGTTCTCTGACATACTCTGGATCTGGCATTTCACCAGTTAGTAACGCGCTGACGACGCCTATTACGGCAGCATCAATAATATTTCCATCATCATTGAAGATGTTAAAGTCGATGAACATCTTTAGTACCGACTCACCTGGTTTTATCACAAGTCTAGATAAGTCCACCATTTCACTTTCTCTTATGCTCCTGTCAACAACTCTACTGATCTCGATCTCTTCCTCACTTGGTGGTCCAGCCTCTGCGCTGAAAGAAGCTGTTGGAAGGACCTCTCCTTCTGTTAATAATATGCCCTTGTCAGGTGAGTCGGGGAATGGGGTGCCAAGTTCAAACTGAACACCAACTATAACTATAGTATCGCCTAGTTCAACTCTCGCTGAACCATATGCTTTTTTAATTACGCCCGTATCAATACGTAGGTCTCTATAATCTAGAAAACCACGTCCATCAAGCCTTCGATTCTCCTTTATAAATTTAAGGATATTGTTTGCCATTAAGATCTCTTTTAATGTCTTCTTCTTGAAGTTATTCTTTTTCATCCTTAACGCCCTCCTCAATAATCTCCATATCCTTTAAGATCGTGGTTAACGCCCTTACCTGTTCTTCATACAGCTCCATCGCACCCTTTAAAGCCAAGTCAAACGCCTCTTTAAACTCTTCATGTGTCAATTTACCATCCATCTGAAGAAGTACCACTTTTCTTAGATTAGGCATAATAGCGATGGGAAGATCAGCCTCACCCTCCTTATCCTCTTCCTCACCGACGTCTAGGATAATATGGCCATTGACTTTCCCAGCCGAGCACCCGACTACTAAATCTCTCATTGGGATACCAGCATCTGCTAATGCCACTGCGGCAGCGGTTACACTAGCTACTCTAGTACTGCCCTCGGCCTGTGCAACCTCCATATAGACATCGATACTCATTTCTGGGAACTCCTCTAATACAACCGCTTGTTCCAACGCATTTTTAATGACCTTAGAAAGCTCTATCTCCCTTCTAGATGGTTTGGGTGACTTTCTCTCGGTTGTACTATATGGAGTCATGTGATATCTACAGTTTAGAATAGCTTTGTCTTGTGATATCTCGAACTTTGGGAAATGTTCCTTAGGTCCATATACTGCAGCGATAATCCAGTTACCGCCTAATCTAATTTCGGCTGATCCATCTGCGTTCCTTAATATATGCGCCCTAATTTTATATGGACGCATTTCATCAGGTTTACGTCCATCTATCCGTATAAACTCCTCCTCTTTTTCCTCGTTTGACTCTTTTTTCTTCTTTCCTTTTTTATTACTCATCCGAATTCACCTCTTTATCTTCATTCTCAGACTTCTCTTCTTTAACCTCTTTAGAGGGTTCTTTAGCCACTGCCTCTCTGGGTGAGGATATACCCAAGATACCTGCCACCGTATCTGTTAATCCAGAGGCGAATGTCTTAGCGGCTATTAAGTTAATTATCTTCTTTAAAAGAAGATATTCCTCGTATGGCCCCTTGAATAATATGACTCCGTTTTGGGCAATAACTATGTCTCCCTTAATTTTTTGTTTGATCAATCTTATCATACTTCCTTTTTTACCTATTATCCTAGGTAATTTCGTAGTGGTGACTTTCATAATATAATAGCCCCGGATTCTACCTAGCCGCTTATCCTTGTCCTCTGGTGATTGCCTCAATGTAGCTCCGAAATATCCGAGTCTCCTGACGTCCGATATTTTTACGCCAACCACATCTCCTACAGCCAAGTATTTGGATAGTTCATCACGCCGTGGATCAAACCTACGGTTTGATATCATTTCTGATGCGGGGAGAAACGCCTTTGTGTAGGACCCTATATCTAGAATCCATCCATTGGGCGCATATCCTACTACTACACCGATTACATAATCGCCTCTACTCGGTCTATAGACATCTTTATATGGAATTAAATCAATTCCTCCCCTGCCTTGTTGGACAACACCTAATAAAGTTGCTACTAGACCACGATAATCCCTAACAAAATATTCGCCTATTCTGTTGTACCTTACATTTTTATCTACAGTTGTACCAGGTACAACTATCCTCTTACTGCTTTTCATCTCGTTCTCAACTCTCCAATTTCTCTTACAATTCCATATATTTAAATTCTTTAGAGCTAAACCGTCCTTTCCTCAGAGACCTCTATATATGCTGTCCCACCTGTGATTCTTCCTAAACGCTCTATAAACTCGACTTTAAGCCCAGAAGGTATAGAGACGACAGCTGATAATGAACCGTCGTTCAACCAGTCTTCCTGTATTATGTTCGAAGCGTTTTTAATATAGCCGTATGCCTTACCGACGTATGTCGGGGGAACCCTTATATTAAGGATCGTAATCTGCTGTTTAATAGGTATTACTTCACTTAATTTAGAGATTATCTCTTTAATCTGCTCATCCACACTTCTAAATGGATCGATTTTCAGGGAGGACTCCTCTAAAGCGTTCTCGAGCCGCATCGGTGGAATCGGCAAGTTGGTTCTTGCATCAACACAATACTTTGAAATATAGTCTATAATCTGCCGCTTCTTCTCCTCTATAAGTTTACGCCTCTGCTCAGCCTTTATCTGTAGTTCCCCTTCTCTAACGATTCTCTCTGCAATAACATTAACATCTGTTGTCCCAAAAACCTCCATGAGATCGCTTTTCGCGGCTCTCAATCCCTTATTCGCATCTGAATAAACCTCATCATAAACCAGAATATTTTCGAAATCCTTACGTCTACCAAGCTTATATTCAAGGGCCTTATCCGGGTCAACAAGGACTTCGAATCTCTTCGACCCTCTTTTGAACCGTGCTATAGTATACTCGGGCATCGGTTTATCACCTCCTACTATACCATCATATTTAAATTAAATAGCTATCGAGAAGGATAAGATTATTGTAATCCAAGTTTCTCCTTAGCTTTTTCAATGTATTTCAGACTCTCTTCAATCGATAAGAAACGGCCTTTCATTGACTCCTTAGGTATCTCTAGTAATCGTATTTTAATATCCTGCTTATTTTGAGATACATAATATATCGCACCGGCTACAAGGATCTTCCCATCTTCAAGCGTCATATCGTCCTTGTAGTGTTTAGATATGAAGTCAAGCGCTGTATCTGATCCTGCTCCAATAGCGGCAACCTTATATTTAATACACGATCCACTAGGATCGGTGACAAAGACTTCCGAACCACCATCGGGATTAACACCGGCGAATATAATCGCTACGCCAAAAGGCCTTACCCCACCCTGCTGGGTAAAGCTCTGTTTTATATCACCTATTCTCTTAGCGATGACCTCTATGTAGGGGGGCTCATCATATAATAACCTGTGATGTTGAGCGTATTCCCTAGCATATTCTATGAGAACCCTGCCATCAGGAACATATCCAGATACTACAGCCCCAATATTATCATCAATCATGAAGAGTTTTCTACTATAGTTTTCATCCTGGAAGTTTGTAATGTTTTCCTCTGCAGCTAATACAACACCTTCTTTAGTAGCGATACCTACAGATATCGTGCCTCTCTTAACGGTTTCAAGTGCATACTCAACTTGAAAAATTCTTCCATCTGGTGAAAATACTGTAATTGCCCTATCATATGCAGCTTGTCTTGAAAACATGTACTTTATTCACCTCGCACCATACTCATATTACTAAATATCCCTATTTAAAATAAACTTTAATTATCTACATGTTAAATCCTTTAAAAAGCGTTTCTTACCAGATTTTAAAGTACTAGAGACGCCTATTAACCAGATAGGCATATTATCTCTAATAGATAAAAGCGTGGCCGAAGCAATTAATTTCGTCAGGTATCTACTGCCGATCGAGAATATAACTATCCTCTCATCTTCAAAAAACTCCACAATCCTCAGGCCAGATAGTGAATAATCGATGATACCATATACTCTTTTGAAATCATCAATTAAATTCTTAGGCGTAAATGAAGCGCCTATCTTGAAGAACACATATCTTCTATGTATGGTTTTTACAGGCATTTCGATATCAACTCCATAGGTAGCGTAGAGACCACATTAAACGAGGAATTAGGTTCATCAACAAGACCATAAATAAAATATGCAAGCTGTTGAGGGGGAAACACTATATCTAAACTAGGATCTTGCGATACTATCAGTTTACATTTATTCAAGAGCATCTTTACTATAAATAGATTTCTCCTCAGCCAGTTATTCTTAATTAGATTTGGGTCAAGCAGAAACTCAAATATGATAGGCTTATCTAATAGCTTAACTACAGTTCTGAACCTAGGGTCAAACAGCCTTACTAAATCAAACTTATGGGCGTCGTTAGGTGTCAAAAACTTAAAGAGAGAATCATCGACACTAACTATACATACTTTTTTCTCTATCCTTTTCCTCAGCTTTAAAATGTTTCCTCTAACGCCTCTCTTTAAACTCGTGTCAATAGAGTCATGTGAAATATGATAGCGAGTCGAGAAGCCTATGCCATGTTCACTACAGTAGTTTGAAACACTATCTACAACTTTGTTGTTAAGTTCTTCTTCAGAGGAGAACGTCAATGTAATATGATGATACCCCATCTCTAATGCTTTGTCTATCGCCTTAAACAGGATATCATGGTCTTTGTAATAAGGAACATAAAGATTATAATACTTAGTTTTCATCTCTGGTCAACCATTTCTCAATAAAACTAGGGTTTACATTTCTAATAACAATTTTAATGGGATCCTCCTCAACAAGAGATAACTTCCCTTGACACAGTCTCTGTTTATCCAATCTTATATAGACAGTAGATTTATGGAAATACTCATCGATAGTATTCAAAAGATAGTTTCGATCCTCCTCAGGTAATTTCTCCTTCATAACTGATAGGATGTTTTTAACATCAGAAGAAGATAGTTTTATTGTTATATAAATTATTGGATTACCATAGTGACCCGATAAATCTCGTCTTCTCATGTTTCTCCTAGCTAGGTCTATATCAAACATATTTTTAATTGAGGCAAGTATACGGTCTATATCCTCAGTAGCGTGGATAATGATGTTTAACTCTCCTCTCATGTCGAGAAAAATATTTAGTATCGAGAAATTTAATATTTTGGGTTGGAGAATGGGAAGAAGATACGTATTGGGCATTGAATCAACAGCACATACATTTGCCGTTGCAATTGTTGATGATAAGTTAAATGTAATTTCTGATGTTAGAGACGTAGTTAGGTCGGGGGAGACTTTGGGTATAGATCCTAAGTTGACGGCGGAACATCATGCGAATGTTGCTCCTCAAGTACTGGAAAAAGCGTTAAATGAGGCGGGTATGGACATTACCGATATAGATGCTGTGGCGTATAGTATGGGGCCTGGATTAGGACCTGCATTAAGAATAGGGGCGACAGTTGCCAGGGCCATTGCACATAAATTTAAAAAACCCTTGTATCCAGTGCATCACGGCATAGGGCATATAGAGTTGACCTCGACACTACTAGGTTTTAAAGATCCCCTAGTTGTCATAGTTTCAGGGGGACATACGTCCATATTGTCATTTAACTTGGGTCGGTGGAGAACGTATGGAGAGACCCTAGATATTACACTAGGGAACTTAATGGATATGTTCGCTAGGAAAATTGGGATACCATTTCCTGGAGGGCCTAAAATAGAGGAGATAGCAAGGAAAGGCAGGAAATATATCGAGATGCCATATGGAATAAAGGGAAACAATATGGTTTATTCAGGCCTGTTAACATATGCAATTCAACTTATAGGGAGAACGTCTGTTGAAGACATAGCATACTCTCTTCAAGAAACTGCATTTACAGTATTGGTAGAAGCTACCGAGAGGGCTCTTACACAGGTATCAAAGAAGGAAATTGGATTAACGGGAGGCGTAGCATCAAATGATAGACTATATAACATGATGTGTAGTATGGCTAGGGAACATGGAGTGAAGGTAGGACGTCTAGAGAAGAAGTATAATAGTGATAATGGGGTTCAAATAGCTGTTGTAGGGATGCTGTATATGAAGTCGGGATATGCCCCGGTTCCAGTGGAGGAGGCTGTTATTAAACAGAGAATTCGTGTAGAGGAGGTTGAGATACCATGGAGATAGGAGGATTACTAGAATACTTTCTAGAGAATGGAGTGATGATAAGTAAAGGGGCTGAATCAAATCTATATAAAATATCGTACTATGGAAAGGTCGCTGTTTTAAAATATAGGGTCGAGAAGAAATATAGGATAAAGGAACTGGATGTAAAAATCAGGAGGAGGAGGACGTTTGGAGAGGCATCCTCAATACACGAAGCCTGGAAAAAAGGGATTAATGTGCCTAGGCTTCTCTATGCTGATCTCGAGAGGTACTACCTGATAATGGAATATTTAGAGGGTGAGGTTTTGAGAGAAGCTATTCTTAAAAAGATATATGCATATGAAGAGATAGGTGAGATTGCTAGTTCACTTGGAGAAATGATCGCTAACTTGCATAATATTGATATTATACACGGAGACCTAACCACTGCTAATATAATAATTAAAGATGGTCTCAAGCCATATCTAATAGACTTTGGATTAAGCGAAAGAAGAAGTGATCCTGAGGCGAAAGCCGTGGATATTGAGATGTTTTATCGGGTTCTTGAGTCTACACACACGGAGGAGAGGGAAATGTTTTTTAATGCATTTATTCAAACATATAAGGAAAATGCCTTGAATAGTAAAGAAATTATTTCTAGGTTTAATAGGATACGGAGGATGGGGAGGTATATTGAGGAGAGGAGAAGACGTAGTTAGATTTGTAACGAATAACGAGCATAAATATAAAGAGGCTTCTGATATGCTAAGTGTCTACAATATTAAATTAGAATGGGTTCCACTACCAGTTGATGAAATCCAGTCAGAGCATCTTGAGGATATAGTCGTGTCTAAAGTAGTAAGTGCAATTGAAGTTGTAGACCCTCCCTTTATAGTTGAAGACACAGGTCTATTTATACATGCTTTAAATGGTTTCCCCGGGGTATATGCCTCGTACGTATACGAAAAACTGGGGCTTTTATCGATCTTGAAACTACTAGAAAAAACTAGGAATAGGAAAGCATGTTTTGTAGCTGTAGGTGCGCTTGTCACAGACAAACATATATTTAAGATATTTCGGGGGAAAGTTTGTGGGGAGATAGCGAGAGAGATGAGGGGGAGCCAGGGATTTGGGTATGACCCAATTTTTATCCCCGAGGGATATGATAAGACAATGGCAGAAATGAGTCGTGAAGAGAAGAATCGGGTGTCACATCGAGGCAGGTTATTTACCCAAATAGGTGAGTATTTAGCGAGAAAGAAGATGATATGAGTATCGAGAGAGCAACGTAATACACAAATATATTTATATATTTCCAGTATACCTAAATTTGGATGTAGGTGGAGAATAGATGGCGAGGATGCATATTAGAAGAAAGGGGAAGTCACACTCAAAGAGACCCGTAGTTATGAAGAAACCAGAGTGGCTTACCCTTACGCCTGAAGAAGTTGAGGAAATAGCCTTGAAACTCGCCAAAGAGGGGAAGTATCCCTCTGAGATCGGTATGATTTTGAGGGATCAATATGGTATACCCACTTTTAAACAAGTCACCGGTAAGAAGCTAACTAAGTTTTTACAGGAACATGGGATAAAATATGAATATCCAGAGGATCTCGCTAGGCTTATTGAGAAGGCTAAGAACCTCACTAATCATCTTAAGGTACATAGGAAAGATTATCGTAACAAGCATTCTTTAGAGTTGATAGAAGCGAAGATACATCATTTATCAAAGTATTATAAAAGAAGGGGTTTACTTCCTCAGAAATGGAGATATAGGACTGTAGTAGCTAGGGTAGAGTAAAACTTTCTGTACATTTGATACTCAGCTATTTTCCCCTTTATAGAGGCATGTATACTGGCTATAAAAATACCCTCCTATGCATCTATTTATTTGGATAGGGGATGTCGGAGAAAAAAACGGATCAACTTCTCAGGGACATAAAGAAATTGGCTATAATGATGTCTAACGCTGCTGAACCAGTGGCTGTCCTCACACATTATGATGCTGATGGACTCGCATCTGGAGGGGCAACGGCCAGATTCTTATCTAAAACCGAAAAACTGTTTATATTAAGAAGTACAGCCTCACTGTCCGAAGACGTTTTAAATGCCTTCTTCAGTATTAGGGCGAAGACCTACGTTATTCAAGATATGGGTAGTGGAGACCTAAAGATGATATATTCAAAGTGGAAAAACACTAATTCAAAACTGCTGGTGATTATTGACCATCACAAAATACTTGAGGAGCCTCCTCAGGATAAGAGAGTGGTTATAGTTAATCCAGAGATGTATGGGATAGATGGTGGTAGAATAGGCTGTACCTCGGTATTAGCTAGCCTCATGGGGTACTATGGATTGGGTGAGAGAGACCCTTATTTCTTAGAAATAGGGGTGGTAGGTGCAGCTGGAGACATGCAAATGCAGAATGGGGCTGTGGGAGTCAACGAGTATTTACTAAGGCTAGCTGAGGGAAAAGGTATTGTAAAGAAGGAAACCGAATTTGTATTCTTCACCCTTCGTAGACTACCGGTGTTTAAGGCCATAGTATGGAATTTGGTGCCTTATATTCCGGGTTTCTCAAATAGAGAGGATATAGGTCTAAACATTGTGAGGAAAGCAGGTATTAGAATTAGGAATAGAAGTGGAGAGTACGTTACTGTTGCAGAGCTTACGGAGGAGGAGAAGACAAGGATACTCGAAGTAATTATAAAGTATATTGCCAGCCTTGGTATTGATGGTCTTAGCTCCAATGACTTTCTAGTAGATGTGCTATATCTTCCACTTGAAGAAGACCCGTATCTTCAAACTGCAATAGAGTTTTCTAACATGATTAGTAGCTGCGGAAGAATGGATAGAGAAGATGTAGGGATTGCATTGTCAGCGGGTTCTAGAGGAGAGATCCTAATGGAGGCGAAGAAAATAATCGAGGAGAGGAGGAAGATACTAGGAAAATACTTGGATATGGCAGAACGATCCATCAAGATCTATGATGGAATGCTTGTTATTGTTGATTTAACTGAAAAAGATTTCTCTGTTAAATTCTCTGGAACTATATCAACAATATTCTCAAGATCACTAACCTATGGAGATAAGATTATACTAGTTTTGTCTTCTGACGAGGCCGGCGATATACACCTTTCAAGCAGGGCACCTCGAAAACTGGTTGATAAGGGGCTGGATCTATCCAAGATCATGAGAAAGATCTCAGAGGAGCTAGGTGGGAGAGGAGGAGGACATAATATCGCGGCAGGAGCTACAATTCCAGTTGAGGATAGCAGTAAGATAATAGAGAAAATACGAGAGTATATCAAGGAGGAGATTGCTCGAATTGAGGGTTAAGGCAAAGGCGAAGATACTTATTAGAGAAATACCTAGTAAGCGGGACGTAGAGAGTATAGTTAAGTCTCTAGCTCCTGATAACGTAGGGATAGAAGAAACTACGAGAATCATAATAGGAGAGGAAGATAATGGTATCTCTATAGTTGTAGAAGCGGATTGTAAATTAGGGTCATTTATACATACAATGGATGACCTACTAAGATGTCTAGCAACATCATTGAGAACGATCCTAGAAAACCCTTAGTGTAAAAGGGATGCTACTATATTTTTATATATAGTGTAAAATGAACATCTTTATATACCAGAGTTGGAAAATGAGATTAAAAAGAGGGGATTGGTGAAGTAGAAAATGGTAAAGAGAAGATATAGAAGAGCTACAAGGGGAAAGAAAAAGTATTATTATACAGTTAAGAGCCCGGAGATACTAGGAGGGGTATTACTTAATGATGTAATAACAACAGACCCGAAGTATCTCATCGGGAGGACATATGAAACCCTATTAGCAGATTTGACAGGCGATTTGAAACACCAGTTTATTAAAGTCCGTTTTAAAATAGTTGATTTAGACGGTGAGATAGCAAAAACCATCTACATAGGCCACGAATACTTTAGGGAATATGAGAAATCGCTAATTATGAGAGGAACAACTTATGTAGAAGCGATTCGAGATGTAAAGACTAAGGATGGATATAAGTATAGGATTAGAGTCGGGGTTTATACAACTAAAAGAATAAATAATTCTAGAAAGAAGGCTATTAGGAGGCTTGTTTTCCAGCTTCTAGATAAATGGGCTGCTAGGAGCGATAATGAGACGTTCATTAAAGATATGCTTTTCGGCAAGATAGATGAAGAGATTAAGAAGCTAGCTAGGAAGGTATATCCTATTAGAGAAGGAACTGGCGTAATGAAGGTAAAGCTTGTGGAGATACCGAAGAAAGAAGAAAAGGAAGAGGAGCCTGGAGAAGAAGTTATTGAGATGAAACAATAGATACTACATCCCCATTTTTAAGCACATAGTCTCCTTTCAAACGGAGCTTCTTCCTAACATCAAGCCCATATAAGAAGCTTTTACCTACATCCGTGTGAATTATATAGGCGAAATCCTTTAAAGTTGTACCTTTAGGTACTAGATATGCATCTGGTAGGATGTTCCCATCCTTATCACTAAGTCTATTTGGATCCCTTACAGGATATACTACAATATAGTCTAAGACGTCGAAAACAACGTGATTAATGAGAGGCTGGACACCGGTACCCCCGTATTTCTCGAAAATAAGCTGGTTTATTTTATCAAGAGCTTTAATGCGCTTCTCATCCAATGCATCCCGTTTAATTATCTCGAAACTAGAGTCGCCGGGTAGATAACGAATTATATCTTGAGATACAAGCTTCTTCAATACGAGTTCAGATACTGCACTAATTGGGATAACATCATATCCAGCTTCTCTAATTCGTTTTATATTTTCCTCTGCATATGGAAAATCAATTTTATTAGCTGCTATAACCATAGGCTTTCCCTTATCAAGTAATAGTTCAGTAAATCTTTTGATACACTCATCATTCCATTTAGGCAGATGACCACATTCAGATTCCACTGTTTTATACGCCTCTGATATGACACCGCGGCTGAACTTTAATCCAGATAATTTCTCCTCTAATGCCTCAACCGGATCTCTCCTAAGGAGAGAGACAGACTTGTAGACTGCATCCCAATGCTTTTTTACGATGGATAACACCCATTGAACCAGCTCACGCCTAAGAAAAGCTATGTCATCCAGGGGATCGTGTGTACCGGGGGATACGGGCCTTCCCTCAATATCAGTTGATCCTGAGGCATCAATAACATGGATTAATGCATCTGCCATGCTAATTTTGTTTAGAAAACGGTTTCCAAGCCCCCTCCCTTTCCATGCATCTGGGACAAGGCCAGCGGTATCGATTATTTTTACCGGGATGAATCGTATCCCATCAATACATATAGAGTTCTTGGGATTGTCCTCGACACCAAACTCTCTACATACACAGCTTATCCGTACATGCCCTATACCAACGTGAGAATCGATAGTCGTAAATGGGTAATTAGCTATTGGAACATCAACCATGGTTAATGCTGAAAATAATGTTGATTTACCAACATTGGGTTTTCCGACGATGCCTATCTCCATACCTGATTACCTTAATTAACTATATACATTCATAAAATAATTTTATAATAATGTGTTCCCGTGGAGGGAGACCAACTGTGATGGGGCTAATTACAGATAAAGTCCAAAAAATACTTCTAGAGCTCCTTGAGAAAGAGGGAATCAAGTTTGACTACTTACCCGATATAGAAAAGGATGACCTTATAAGAATCATTGGAAACTACGACTTTATAATCGTTAGAAGTAGAACGAAGATAAATAAAGAGATTTTAGATAAAGCGGTAAACCTTAAGGTAATCATTAGATATGGTGTAGGCCTAGATAATATAGATGTTAATTATGCTAAGGAAAAAGGGATAAGAGTCTTTAATACCCCGAGGGCTTTTACGGAGGCTGTTGCTGAATTGACCTTAGCTATGATGCTAGGGTTATTAAGAGGAGTTGGAGAAGCACATTGCGGTATGAAAATGGGGAAATGGGAAAAAAAGAGGTTTTTTGGTCCTGAGTTGATGAATAAGACCGTTGCGATATTGGGATTCGGTAGGATTGGTAGGAGAGTAGCTGATCTCCTAACGCCGTTTAACGTAAAGATAATTGCATATGACATAGCCAATATACCGGAGGAGTACGTTGAAAAAGGGGTTATAGCAGCGGAGAGTATTGAGGAGGCTATTGTCAATGCAGATATTATTACTTTACATATGCCACTAACTAAGGATACCCATAACCTAATAAACATGGATTTGATAAAGAAGATGAAGAGAAAACCATTTATAATTAACACAGCCAGAGGGGCCATTGTCAACATTGATGATGTTAAAAAGGCCATTAAGGAAGGTATTATACGTGGAATTGCATTGGATGTATATCCTGAGGAACCGCCTAAGGATGAGGAGTTGAGGAATCTATCAAATGTACTGATGACGCCTCATATAGGTGCACAGACATACGAGGCCTATGAGAGAGCGGCATATGAAGTGATAAATATCCTAAAAGAAAATCTTATGGGTTGAAACAGTATCCTACATGCCATTAGACTGAAATCTTTATATAAACTTTAGCTTAAAACTTTATATGCTAAAAGAATGTAATATAATGAAGCCAGAATAGGTGCATATAATATGAGTATGTACAAATATATCGCGGAGACATGGAAGAAACTAAGGACGACCCCAGAGTTCAAGAGATATATGACTCTGAAAAGAATGGAGTGGAGACGTGGTAAAACTGTACAGAGGATTGAGAGACCGACTAGGCCAGATAGGGCACATGCATTGGGGTATAAGGCTAAGCAGGGATATATCGTTGTAAGAGTACGTGTATCTAAGGGTGGGCTGAGTAAGATACCACCAACCTTAGGAAGGAGGCAGAAAAGAACTGGTATATCAAAGATAAAGAGGCAGAAGTCTATGCAAACCATTGCGGAGGAAAGGGCTAAGAGGAAATATAGGAATATGACGGTTCTAGGGTCCTATTATTTGGGTGAAGACGGTAGATATAGATGGTATGAGGTTATACTCAGAGACGATCATCATCCTGCAGTGAAATCTAGTAAATAAAATTAAATTAGAAACCTTGTGCACTTGGATCAGGCGGTTTTACAATTTCTCTAATTAGTATAGTCGCGTACATTCCCCTTTCTAAACCAAAGACAAGCCGCATATCCTCCTCTTCCTTGTAGTAACTTAGTTGAAAAACATTTAGTGATGCACGTCTAAATCCTCCGTAGATACGTAGATCCCCATGTTCTCTCAAGTAGAAATCACGAAGTACAACACCTTCCTCTTTAATTAATTCCATGTAATATTTGTCCATTACACGCTCATTTTTCAACCGATGCATATAACCCAATATGGGAATAAGTGGAGGATGGGAGGACTCCTCATTTCTGCATATTTCGATACCGTGGCTAGACATATAATAGTCGCCAGAGACACACCGGTCTATAGGAAGACCATCCATTATTCTTTTGCTTAGTACGATATTAAATAGATAGGACTGATAGGCGTTAACAAGGAAACGGATATGATGTTTTGGTAATTTAGATAAATGTTTAAATGCACTTTCTTTGGAGTCTATTCTGACTCCTGGAAAAACCTTTTTAACCGCATCTATGAAATCTTGAGCAAGATACTTTGCTGCATCGGGATACTCGCATCTTCCTCTAGTTAAAATTAGCTTTCCTAGAACATGATTTAGCCTATGAACACCAAATCTTTGGTAACCAAAGAAGTTGGGTAGTCTAGATGGAGAATACACCTGAAAGAAATTCTCTAAAAAACGACCGTCCTTTAGGTTCCATAGCCGTATATCAAATTTGTTTCCGTACAGAATAGACCTAGTGATAAGCTCTGGAGATATATAACCTACTATCGAAAAGTCAATTACCATTTTAGACAGAGCTTGCTTTAATTTACCTACTATAGATTTATGTACAAATAAATATTGAATTGCTGTTGAAAACTTGTCTTTCAGACCTAGGAAGAAGACCTTTTTCCTAGGTATCCCGAAAGAAGATAACTTCTCGATGAGGAGAGAAGTATCCACTCCATATGGTTTTTTAATTCTCATTAACACATATGTCTTTGTCGTAGCGTCCTCATTTATAAGAGAAAGATAATTTTCATCTAGGATCTCCTCGACTATAAAGTCCCCCTCAGCACGTTTTAGATATACATTAGGGATAGGTCTAGTTCTAGACACATACACATGAAGACCTATAACCCTATCTTCAAACGGAGGGGTTATAGAAGCTTTAATTCCCCCGTCACCTCATCTATGATGTGTTTGGGAGCAGGGCCTATACCTATACATGTTACGGTCCCCGGTGGAAGCTCTGTGAGACCTGCATCTTGAATAACAGCCGTGATCAAACCAAGCTCATCAGCCTTATCTCTAACTTCATATAACTCTTTTAGCCCACTTACTTTTACAACTACCTTAGGCTGTTTATTATTCAGCCATTCCTTTGCATATTCAGGTTTCTCCATAAGGGTTTTATAAAAACTAGATACAGATGCATGAGCTACTTGGACCGCTAATTTCCCTTTACTCATCTTAAGGTCACTTCTAACTACTATTACTTGTTTGTAGTCATACTTGAAGAGAGACATCTTAATCCACCTAAACCAAAAATATTTTAATTAAATATTGGGTTAAAAAGTCATGAGGAGAGGAGAACTAATGGCAAGAGAGGTCGTTATTATAGGTGGGGGGCCAGTCGGACTGCTAACGGGGATTAAATTACTGGAAAAAGGGTTCGAAGTAAAAATATATGAGGAGGATAAACAGGTAGGGTATCCTCAGCATTGTACAGGAATAATTAGTTTTAAAACTCTAGAGCTTTATCCAATAGAGGGACAGAACCTGATTATCAATAAGTTACGTGGAGTAAGGTTGAGGATATCCAATAAGTTTTTAGAGGAATATGTTGCCTCCACCCCCAAGGCGATAGTTATAGACAGGATATTGTTTGAGAAAAAGTTGTATTGGAAGTTTATCGATATGGGTGGGGAGGTCTACTTAGAAAAAAAGACAATCCCCAAGATTTTAGCGGATGACGTTAAAAAGAAAAACGGGGTAGTTATCAATGCAGGAGGGGCAAAGGAACTCATTAAAAGCGGTTATAAAGATATATTAACTGGCTTTCAGATGGATATAGAATCTATAGATAAGTGGATTAAAGATGATGTTACTGAGATATATGTAGATAAGGGATTGAATCCAGAGTATTTCTGCTGGATAACCCCCTTGGCAGATAATTATATGAGGATAGGTACAGCCTCATCTGGAAGAGTAAGGGATACTTTACATCGAATTAATGAAAACCTAGGGATACCGATAAATAGGGTTGTTAGAGAGTTCGGGGGAGTTGTTATTACAGGTGGACCTCGGAAAAAGTTTATGGATAAAAATATGATATATGTAGGGGATTCGGCTGGAATGAATAAGATTACTACTGGCGGTGGACTTAACTATGGAGGAAATGGAGCCATAATACTTACAGATATGTTATATAATGATGAGCTTACAAATTACAGGAGTAAGTGGATAGAGAAATTTAAACGTGAGCTACAGATTCAGGGCATCCTAAGAGAACTATTTCTAACGATGGATGAAGATGAGATTGTAGAAGCCATGACCATACTTAGCAAAACTGAGGTGTTTAATGCACTCCTTGCAACAGGAGACATGGATTATCACGCTAGTGACCTACATAAACTTTTATTTGAGAAGGATCTGATGAAGATACTCCTTGGAAAGGGCAGGTTTCGGAGGATAATAAGGAAACTATTTACAAAAATTTAATAAGGTATTAAGACATAAGCCTCATATTAAGGTGTGGAGAAGTGTCAGGAGAATTATATAAGCCCCCGACGTGCATATCATGTGGGAAAGTGATAACAGCATTCGAAAAATCAACTAAGTTTTACTGCCCAAACTGTGGCGAGATCCTAATATGGCGATGTGAAAAATGTAGGAGGTTTGCACGTCCATATACGTGCCCTAAATGCGGATTTACTGGTCCATAGGTGGTGAAGAAAATGGCGAAAATTAGGATAATTTATAAGATAATGCCTTCAGATGTTGAGAAGGAAACTCTAAATAAGATACTTGAGAACATTGAGATGATGGGCAAGGAAATGGGCTTCAAGTTAAATGATCATAGGATTGAGCCTGTGGCTTTTGGTTTAAACGCACTTAAGGTTCTATTAACGATAGAAGAGAAATCCGACGACCTATTAGATAGGATAGAAAAGAGATTAAATGAGATGGAGGAAATCAGTAGTATCGAGGTAATGGGTATGACAAGAGACTAGTCTTCTAGAAACATGTAATTTATGGTACATTATATTTATTATCAGAATATGTTTACTACTATTACAGATTGTATAGTTCAGTTTATTCATCAATTATTTTTGATGATGAATTGATTTAATATTATTGGGAGAAAGAGAAATGGCACGAAAAATCCAGTTGATAGTTAAAGAACCATATCCTCGTGATATTGGTAGAGGCATAGCTCGTATACACCCCGTGGTATTTGAGAAATTGGGTATTCGGGAGAGAGAAGCCATTTTAATAGAGAAGGAGAGGACCGGTGTTGCATGGGCTTTGTCGCTCCCTAGAGACGAGGCGCCGAATATAATTAGAATCGATAAGGATACTAGAAGAAGCATCGGAGTATCCCTAGATGATCTTGTCTATATTTCACCCACAAAGATCACTGTAGCTAAGAAGGTCATGTTAATACCTACTGAAAAGCTGGATAACATAGATAAGAGTTTTGTAAATATGATACACAATAAACTAATCGGTAGACCCTTGATCAAGGGGAATATTATAGCTATCCACTTGTTCGGAAGCCCATTATACCTAAAGGTAAAGACAACTACACCAAATGAACCAGTTTATGTTACGGATAATACGAGGATCGTCATATCCACAGATGTCATTGGGAAGCTGGATGAGATTGAGATAAGATATGACGATATAGGAGGATTGGATAGAGAAATAGAAAAAATACGTGAGATGGTTGAACTTCCACTTAAATACCCGGAGTTATTTAGGAGACTTGGTATAGACCCGCCCAAGGGAGTCATATTATATGGTCCACCGGGATGTGGTAAGACTTTATTGGCTAGAGCCGTGGCTACTGAGAGTGAAGCAAACTTCTTCGCGATAAATGGTCCTGAGATAACAAGTAAATACTATGGTGAATCAGAGGCTAAGTTGAGAGAAATATTCCGAAAAGCGGAGGAAAACGCTCCAAGCATTATATTTATAGATGAACTGGATTCAATAGCCCCAAAGAGAGAAGAGGTAAGTGGAGAAGCTGAGAAGAGAGTCGTCGCACAGTTACTAACCTTAATGGATGGGTTGAAGGGACGGGGACAGATAATAGTTATCGGGGCTACTAACAGAATCGAGGCTGTTGATCCTGCACTTAGAAGACCCGGTAGGTTTGACCGCGAAATTGAGATAAGGATTCCTGATGAAAAAGGAAGATTGGAGATACTTAAGATACACACACGTGGAATGCCATTGCATTCGGATGTCGATCTGCAGAGGCTTGCAAATATAACATATGGCTATACCGGTGCAGATATCCAAGCCCTATGTAGAGAAGCTGCTATGAAAGCATTAAAGAGATATCTACCTCTCATTGAAAAGAATCTTGATGACAAGATACCAGAAGAGATACTTGAGAAGATGGTTGTCACCATGAAGGATTTCATGGACGCGTATAAAGAGATAGTTCCTACTGCAATGCGTGAGGTAGAGATATCCATACCCAAAGTGTCTTGGAGTGATATAGGTGGTTTAGAGGAGGTAAAGAGGTTGCTGAAGGAAACTGTTGAATGGCCGTTGAAATATCCAGAGAGATTTAAGAGACTTGGAATTGACCCTCCGAGAGGCGTCCTATTATATGGACCTCCTGGAACTGGTAAGACTTTACTTGCTCAGGCTATTGCAAGTGAAACAAATATGAATTTTATAGCTGTTAAAGGTCCAGAGCTTTTAAGTAAGTGGGTGGGAGAATCGGAGAAAGGAGTTAGAAAAGTATTTGCACGTGCTAGGAGCGCTGCACCATCTATAATATTCTTTGATGAAATAGAGGCCTTAATACCAGCGAGAGGACTCGACACTACGACTGTTACGGATAGAGTTATCAGCCAGTTTCTTACAGAATTAGATGGAATAAACAGGCTTGAGGATGTAATCGTTATAGGAGCAACAAACAGACCCGACTTAATCGATAGAGCACTATTGAGACCGGGTAGAATGGATCTACTTATTTATGTACCGCCTCCAGATAAAGAAGATCGGCTTAGCATCCTTAAAATCCATACTAGAAGGACTGCTCTAGACCCAGATGTAGACCTTGAGAGAATTGCAGAGATGACAGAGTATTATTCTGGTGCAGATCTACATGCATTAGTTAGGGAGGCAGCTATGAATGCTATACGGAGAGATCCCAATGCTGAATATGTAACTATGGATGACTTCTTAATGGCACTAAGGAAAGTAAAACCGTCGCTAGATGACGGCATAATTGAGTGGTATGCCAATTACTCTAGGAAGATGGAGACTAAGAGAATGAACCTGCCTCCAGCGTTTGCATAAAAGCCATTTCTCTTTCTCCCAATACATAGTTTACTATCCTTTTTTACCTGATTCTATAGGAAAATCATAAGATATAAGACAGGAGATTAAAGTATTATTTTGAGATACAATGAAGGATGGAGAAGAAATCTGGGAAAAACATCCCGTATATAGTGTTGTATATGGCATCATAAGAAGAGAGAAGAGTCTCACTTTTAACGAACTTGTTAATAAAGTTCAGGAGGAGAACCCTGATATTGGGGTAGAGAAAATAAGAGCGGCATTAGTTAAACTAGAGATATGGGATAAAATAGACGTTGTTACAAATGGAAAGGATACGCGGGTACTTCTGAGAGAGTGAATGGACATGGGGGTAAACTTAAACCCCATTATAGGTGAATATAAAAAGACGGTTAAATTCAGCGACTTAGGAAATAAAGTGATTGCTATTGATGCATACAACACTATATACCAGTTTCTCACTACAATTAGGGATCACACTGGCATGCCTTTGAGAGATAGAGAGGGGCGGGTCACAAGCCATTTAAGTGGACTTTTTTATAGAAATGTAAATCTTTTGAAAGAGAGAATTAAACTTGTCTACGTATTTGATGGACGGCCACCTATTAGGAAACTTAAGGAGTTAGAGAGGAGGAAAGTAATCAAAAGAGAGAGTTTCCAGAAGTATTTGGAAGCGTTAGAGAGAAAAGATTACGAAGAAGCTAGGAAATATGCTGCGATGGCGGCTACACTAGAGGATTATATGGTTGAAGATAGTAAGAGACTCCTAGAACTATTAGGTATACCAATTGTACAGGCGCCTTCTGAGGGTGAGGCGCAGGCAAGTTATATGGCTATGAAGGGGGATGTCTGGGCCGTTGGTTCACAGGATTATGACTCGTTCCTATTTGGCGCTCCCAGGATTGTAAGGAATATTACTCTAACTGGAAAGATAAGGTATCCTAGTAAAGGGATTGAAGTGAAGCTGGAACCAGAGCTTGTACGTTTGGAAGATATTTTAAAGGGATTGGGATTAACAAGAGAACAGCTTGTTGACATAGGGATTCTTATCGGGACTGATTATAATGAAGGAGTTAAGGGAATAGGGCCTAAACGAGCATTAGAGTTGATTAAGACATACGGGACTATAGACAAGATTCCTGAAGCTAGACAATGGTTTTCTAATGAGGATGTTGAGGAGATAAGAAAATTGTTCTTAAGCCCTGAGGTTACAGATGATTATAAACTTGAGTTTAAGGATGTAGATTATGATGGAGTAGTAAAGTTCCTATGCGATGAACATGATTTCAGTGTGGCTAGGGTAACTAAGGCCTTAGATGATTTGAAGAAAGTCACTAGCATAAAGAGTCTTGATCAATGGTTCTAGAGATGAGATTGAGTGGCTATGATAGGTAAAAATGATTTTGAGAGAAGGAGAAAACTTCTAGCTAAAAAACTGATGAAGGAGGGAATCCTAAGGAGTGAAAGATGTATAAATGCATTTCTACGGGTGCCACGGGAAAAGTTTGTGTGGAAGGGATATGAAAAAGACGCGTATTATGACTCTCCACTCCCACTAGGTTCCACAGGACAGACCATATCAGCTCCGCATATGTGTGCATATCTCATTGAAGAACTTGAATTGAAGCCAGGTGATGTTGTATTAGAGATAGGAGGGGGAAGTGGGTATCAAGCGGCATTAATAGCTGAATGCGTAGCTCCTAGCGATGAGGATCCGTCAAAATGGGGCCACGTATACACAATCGAAATAAATAGAGAGTTAGCTGAATTCGCTAAGAAAAACCTAGAAGAAACAGGATATGGTAATAGAGTGGACGTCATATTAGGAGACGGGTCATTGGGATATCCTCCATTAGAGGAGAAAGAGAGATATGATAAGATACTTCTTACAGCGGCGGCACCTAAAATCCCGAGTCCTCTTATCAAGCAACTTAAGAAGGGGGGGATATTAATCGCCCCAGTGGGGAGGGGGTTTTTCCAAGACCTTATTAAAATAATAAAAACTGGGGAGGGAGACATAGAAGAGAAATATTTGATAAAAGTGGCATTTGTGCCTCTTAGAGGTGCATATGGATGGAAATAACATTCTATGCATATGGCCACCCTAATATAAAGGGAACTCATAAAACTACATTAGAAATAACTAAGGATAATTTCCTCACACCCAGGGGAACTTGTATAGTTGGTATAAAATCTGAAATAGCGTGTTCTGATCTTCCAGAGACAATGAAACAGGAGATTAAAAATAGCGAAGCAAAAATTGTTATAGTGCTTGAGGTAGATGGGATGAGAGATGAAATAACAGCATATGGAGACGAAAGACTGAGACTAACATCACGAAACTCGATGGTAATACGTAAATCCACATATATAGATGATAGAACTCTAGCTGTAAGAGCTGATAAGGCTGCTAAGGATATTAATAGAAAAATAATAGAGAGACTTACTGATCCAAATAAGAGAGTCACAGTAACCTTGAGAGTCGAGAAGCCAAATATATTCTAGGGAGAAAAGCGGTATATTTATTGGAGAGAAAATGAGTAGAGATAGACTAGGAGAATTCTATGGTTTAAATATATGGCCTATGGATCCAGATACGGAAGCGGGAAGGGCTAGGTTTAAGGAAGCTATGGAAAAATTCATGGAACTAATGAGACATGAGTTTTTCAAAGGGATACTGTCAAAAAATGATGAAATAAAGATATTAGAAGTATGTGGAGGAAGCGGTATAGGAGGATGTGCACTAGCCAGAGTTCTCGAGAAGAATGAAATCAATGTATCCTTATGTGTAACGGATATAAGAGAAGAAGATTTAGAGAAGGCAATTAAATGGATAGAAGGAAGTAAAGGAATTGAATTAGAAACAAAGGCAATAGATGCAGTTGATATAGACAAGCTTGAGGAAAGGCCTGATATTATATTAATGTATGGACTCTCTACACCTCATTTCAACCCATGGGAGATGGTACGGTTTTTAGCTGCTTCAGGCGTTATACTTAGTGAAAAAGGAATCCTCATAATAGAGGAGGCAGATAGACGATTCTTCATATTTTATTTGGTTAAATACAAGGATCTTATAACTGGCAAGACACTTGACAATAAAATATACATGGATATACATACTGGATATGACCCTATTCGAGGAGTATTTAAAAGAACATACTCCGTTATCCCAGGACCTCCAAAGCTAATTGATATGGAGAGTTATCTATGGGGTGTTGCTGAGATAGCAACATTCACATGGCTGTTCTTTGAGGATGTGGATATCGTAAAACAAGGAAATAGGAACTACTTTGTACTTGGTATACGGCCTAGAAAAAAATTAATACCTAGTGACTTGAAGATGACGCCTAAGGCTCTGATGAGAGACAAATAGAGAAACATTTGAATTTGTTTCTTCTTAGATACCATATTTAACTGACTTAACGTAGGTGGAAATGTATCTAATTATAAACTTTAGGCCACCATCATCCAAGCTTCTCGTAAAATAGCTAACCCTTAAATTCATATAGGAAAATACATAATCGAAATCCGTTTCTTCAATAACAGCAAAGTCTCCGTAAAAAAATAATTATGGCACAGGAAAGGCGTATTGATTTCTCTATTTTGATAGCTTTATAATTAATACAAATGTTTAGAAAACATCTGGTCAAATGTGGTCAGATAATTAATATTCTCAGAACATTTATAACATAATTTAGTGTGTAGACTACGGCCCTGGCTTTGATGCCAACGGTGATATCCGGGATGAGTAAACTAGTCTGGAGAATCAGGGAGGAATTTGTGTTTGTAAAGGGAAACTTACATTAATTGTATCATGGGCCCTTTTTAACTTTGGTTTTATGATGGCTTTTCCGTTCGAAACGCCATATATTAGAGCGCTAGGGGCTTCACCATTTGTAATTGGTTTGATAGGCTCACTAGGGTATCTAGTCCTAACCATAGTTAGGATCCCAGGGGCATATATTGCCGATAGATATGGACGGAAACAGATAATCGTCACAATGACATTCGCAGTTGCGATATCATATTTGTTCTACGCTCTCGCTCCAGACTGGAGATTTATTGTGATCGGTGCAGTTTTAGTTAATCTATGTTTAATCTATCAGCCTGCATTAGAGGCGATTACAGCCGACTCTATCCCGCCTGAAAAACGTGGGATGGGGTTCGCGATGACAGGGGTAATTCCCAGTATACCAACTATAATATCTCCGTTGGTCGCGGGATATATAATATCAACTTATGACATTGTCCTAGGGATGAGGATCGTATATATAATTATAGTTGGACTAAGCCTAGCTGCAGCAATGATAAGACTTCTTTATCTAAAAGAGACTATAGATAAACCACGGCCTCTTAAACTAAGTGAGATAAAAACGGTATACAAAGAGTCTATAAACTCGATTATTGAGGCGTGGAGAACCATCCCGAAGAATTTAAAGATACTTACTGTAATACTGATGATAAGCTCTTTTGAAGATCCTGTTTTTAGACAGTTTTCTGCGTTATACGTCTTAGATGTTATAGGTGCGACTGACTTCGAATGGGGTATTGCAATGACAGTACTTACAATAACAACTCTCTTGGTCGGGATACCACTTGGTAAAGTTGTAGATGTTTTAGGTAGAAAAACGAGTATCATCCTTGCATATCTCATATTTATACCTTCGACTCTTGTGTTTATCTATGCTAGGAGCTTTATTGAACTCATTATAGTGATGGTGATATTTGGTTTTGGTTCAATGATGATAGGCCCTGCATTCCAAGCTCTAATTACAGATATGGTTCCAAGATCAAAGAGAGGGAGAATTATGGGAGTAATAGGATCATTGAATATTATTATGATGATACCAGCGTCTGCTATAGCTGGGTTTTTATATGAATTTAACCCTGCATATCCATTTCAGTTGACGATAGTTCTAGGGATATTTACAAGCATAGTAGTATACCTATTTATCAAGGAGCCAATAAAGAGAGAGGAATAAAAATTTCCTGATCTTAATTCATTTAGAAAACTAAATTTTAGTACTATCTTATTCTAAATTATGAATGGTGATAGTAAAATGGCGATTGATCCTGTATGTGGAATGACCGTCGACGAGAAGAAGGTGAAGTATAAGGCAGAGTACAATGATAAGATATACTATTTTTGCTGTGAAATGTGCTATAAAGCATTTCTAAAAGACCCTTCTAAATACATTAAATAGGCTTTGAAAGAAGTAGGTAGTATGTACGATCATGGGTATAGAGAGTTATTACCATAGTGGAAAAAATAAAAGTCATATTTCTTTCCTTACTATAAAAGAAATGAGGTGTTAAATCGTGGCGAAATGTCCGGTGTGTGGAATGACTGTTGAAGAGACAGAGAGCACGTTGAAGACCGAGCACATGGGCAAGGTCTTTTACTTCTGTTCACAGGGTTGTAAATCTGAATTCGATAAAGATCCTCATAAGTACATGGAGAGCGAACATAAGCAGCATTTTCATAGCCGTTGTTGCTAAACAACACACTCCTCATATTTCTTTTTTTGGGTGATGCAGCATGGAGAAGAAGAAAATTGTTTTACAAATTGAAGGCATGCATTGTGCAAATTGTGCTCTAACCATAGAGAAGAATATTACTAAAATAGATGGTGTAGAAAAAGCTAACGTTAGCTTTGCATCTGAAAAAGCCATGATAGTTTTTGATCCTAGGAAAGTAGAGTTGAAAGAGATTGAGAGAGCTGTAGAAGAAGCAGGCTATAAAGTTGCATATGAAAAAATAAGTCTACACGTTTCTGGCCTGAAAGATCAAACTTATGCAAGTGTGTTAGAAGATAAATTTAATGAGATTGAGGGGATTAGGAAAGTCTCTGTGAATTATATAGCGAATCAGATTCATATTGAGTACAATCCTGCATTAATATCATTAGTAGATATAAAGAAAATAGTCTCCGAATTTGGGGTTGATGTTGTTAGCGAAAAGTTCACCTTGACTCCCGAGGAGGAGCATGCTAAGAAACTAAGGAGGTCAGTATTTATTGGTTTGGGATTATCTACGATCATCGTTTTATACAACTATCCAGAGATATTTGGATTTCTACCTTACGCGAATAGTTTGGTAGCGGGTATATTATTAATGGTTTTAACTGGAGTGATACAGTTTTATGTGGGGCTCCCGTTCTATAGAGGGGCCTTAAACGCAGCTAGAATGAGGACAGCTACAATGGATACTCTAGTATCAGTTGGTACTACAGCAGCATATCTCATGAGCGTGTGGTATACGTTTCCAGCGCCTCAGTGGCAATATTTATACTATGATGTTTCGGCGGTTGTAATATCATTTGTTCTTCTTGGGAAGTATCTTGAAATGAAGACTAAGGGAAGGACTTCCGCCGTTATCAAGAAATTGCTTGAGATCCAGCCGAAGAGAGCTAGGATTATTTCCGATGGCGAGGAGAAAGAAGTTCCTATTGAATTAATACAAGTTGGAGACATAATGGTAGTACGCCCAGGTGAGAAGATACCTACTGATGGTGTAGTTATCGAAGGACATTCTGCAGTCGACGAGTCAATGGTAACAGGAGAGTCGATGCCTGTAGAGAAGAAAGTAGGAGATGAGGTGATCGGGGGAACAGTAAATAGAGAAGGGATACTTAAGGTTAGGGCTACAAAAGTTGGGAGCGATACATTTTTAGCTCAAGTAGTTAAGCTTGTAGAAGAGGCTATTAGTAGTAAACCACCTATACAAAAGATGGTTGACAAGGTTGCGGGTAAATTTACTTTTATCGTAATAGGGATTGCCATAGCCACGTTTACTGTCTGGTACGGGATTCTTGGCGTTGGCCTAGCTCGAGCGCTTATCAATACAGTTGCAGTACTTGTAGTGGCATGCCCCTGTGCATTGGGACTTGCAACACCTACTGCGATAATGGTCGGAATGGGGAAGGGTGCAGAAAACGGGGTGCTAATAAAAAGCGGTGAAGCCTTAGAGACAACTGGTAAGCTGGATATCGTAGTATTCGATAAGACAGGTACCTTGACACAAGGGAAGCCGATGGTAACAGATATAAAAGTAGTTGGAAAACTTGAGGTAATAACAGACGGCGGTAGTTTAGATTCAATAGATGTCCTTAGATATGCAGCGATAGCGGAGAGAAATTCTGAGCATCCACTAGCTAAGGCGATTGTAGAGGAGGCAATGGCTCGTGCAATAGATATAGATGAGCCGGAAGATTTCATATCTTCTCCAGGCAAGGGAGTAAAAGCAGTATACAGTGGACATGTAATACTAGTTGGAAGCATGAGATATATACAGGAAAAAGGCGTTAGGACCGTGGATGCAGAAGAAATCGCTAAAGAACTAATGGAGGAGGGTAAAACAGTGGTTGCCGTTGCAGTAGATAATAGAGTTATTGGATTAATAGGTATTATGGACACGCCCCGTCCAGAAGCAAAAGAGACTATAAAGGAGCTAAGGAGAATGAACATTAAAATCGGGATGATAACTGGCGATAACGAGAGAACTGCTAAGGCAATTGGAAAGATTCTTGGGATAGATATGGTTATGGCAAATGTACTGCCAGGTGATAAGGCTAGGGAGCTTAGGAAGCTTCAGGATGAGGGCTATGTCGTTGGCATGGTTGGAGATGGAGTGAATGATGCACCAGCATTAACACAGGCTGATGTTGGCTTTGCCATTGGAAGCGGTACAGACATTGCTATCGAGGCAGGCGATATCATACTTATTCGCGATGACTTGAGAGACGTAGTTGCCGCTATACAGCTAAGTAGACGGACAATCAAACAAGTTAAGGAAAATCTATTCTGGGCCTTCATATATAATACTGTCTTGATTCCTGTAGCGGCGTTCGGCTGGCTCTATCCAGCTTTAGCCGGAATTGCTATGGCATTAAGTTCAGTATCCGTAACATCATGGTCATTGTTGCTAAAGAGATATACTCCAGAGATAAAGAGAAGAGAATAAACAACCCCCCATTTCTTATTTTACTCTTCCTCCCGCATTCTCCTAAAGTCTCTTAGACAAGTAGGACAACAGAAATAGAACTCTCTATTGTATATTGTAAAAGTTAGCGGTGTACTTTCAATCTCCTTTCCACAGTAGTCGCACATTAGTTTAAAGAGTAGAGACGGAATATAGTCAAAGGAGTCCTTGATGCGTTTAATAACTAGATTTGCTTCAAATGGAATATTCAACTCGACAAACTGGTTCATGACCTCCCTAAACCGCTTCATATTCGGGAAATTCGCTCTCCCCACCAAGTTTTTTTCTCCACTTGTAACATAGATCTCGATAAATTCATCCATGTCTTTAAGTTTATTGACTAGATCCTCAAGGTTATTGGCTTTAAAACTAAACACAACCTCTATGCCCTCCACTAGGCTATCATCTACAACAACAGTGAATCTCTTTATTACACCGCTATCCATTAGTTTCTTAATTCTCTTCCTGACTGTCGGTCTACTGAGATCTAGTATCTTGGCTATCTCAGATATAGATGTTCTGGAGTTCTTCTGTAAAATCCTTAGTATTTCAAAATCTATTCTATCCAGCCGGCTCATCTCTAACAAAAATGATGAAAGGGATGAAATAAAAATGATGTATTGACTGTATTGTGAAGAATGATTTTAGTTTATTCCTAAACATAGTATATTTTATTGTAAGCATCTATAGAGACTTAGTTTTATTATAAGTGAGTACGGTATGGAGAAAAAAGTTTACGATGTAATTATTGTTGGAAGCGGTATTGTCGGTCTTTTTATAGCATATTCACTATCGAAATTCGACTTGGATATACTAGTCTTAGAGAAAGAGCCGGAGGTAGGCATGGGTGTAAGTAAGGGACATGCATCGGTTATACATGTTGTTCAACTTCCTTTCAATAGTCTTAAGAGTCGACTCGGGAGAAAAGGAAATAAAATGTACGACAAGGTTTGTAAAGAGCTTAATGTTAGACTGAGGCGTCTAAATACATTAATACTTGCTATAAGCCCACTCCAGTATCTTCTGATTCCAATAGCCTATCTATATCTAAAGATGAAGTTAGGTAATGAATTCCCAGTTAAAGCAGTTTTTTCAAGAAAAGGAATCCTAAGGATAGAGAGGAATATCAGTGAAAAAGTCCTAGGAGGGATCATTATAGGTGGATACGGAGTTATTGACAGCTTTGACTTGATATACTCACTCTATAGATTTGCCTCTAAAAATGGTGTTGAATTCAGATTTAATTCTGAGGTTCAGCAGATTAAACTTGAGGACGACAATGTCTCTGTATTTACGGACAAAGACAAGTTTACCGGGAGATACCTGATAAATGCTGCAGGACTACAAGGCGCCAGATTAGCGTGCATGATTGGAGATGATGTTAAGTATGAGTATGGAAAGGGAGCTATGATTATATTTTCAGATGAAGTTTCAAACAATATATTAACAGTTCTTTCACTCAAGAATGATCCTAGGACCAAGGGTGGAAGTATTACACCTACTGTCGATGGAAAAAGTTTATGGGGGCCTAACCTTGTCGAAGTGAAATCAGCAACTGAAGTAAGTGTAACAGAGGAAGATATTAAGAGGATCATGGATAAATTTATGCCTCTTGTTAAAGAAAAACCACGTAAGCTTGTTAAAGGCTATGCAGGTGTGAGGCCGCTGACGCCAGAGAATGACTTCATAATAAAATTTAGTTCTCGAAGCAGAAGGATTATTAACGTAATAGGCATATGCTCTCCAGGGCTCACTGCAGCACCAGCAATCGCCGAGGAGGTTCTAGAAATGCTTAGACAGACAGGGCTTAATATAAAAGAAAAGGAGGTAATTTATCCAGAGAAGCCAGTATATGACATAGAAAATATTAGAAGACATATACTGATGGGAGAGTATTTGTTATGCCCCTGTAGCATCGTCAGTAAAGGGGATGTTAGTAAGGCTGTAGAGGATGGTGCAGTTACATTACAAGGACTATCCTTCAGGACTAAACTGGGATTCGACGAGTGTCTAGTGACACCAGGGCTTTGGAGAGCCTTAAAGCACATGGCTGATGAGCTGGGTACGACTCCAGATAAGATCACGTTAAAGGGTGAAGGATCATGGATAGTAAAGAAATATTAGTTGTAGGTGGCGGGTTAGCTGGCTTGTCAACCGCATATTATCTAGCTGATATAGGTGAATTAAAGGTAAGAGTCATTGAGACGCTGGACAGATTAGGTGGATTCTTCTTCTATGATGAAATATTCTATAATGGAATGATTGGCCGGGAGATAACAAGTGAATACATTGATTTAGTGATGAACAATAATGATATAGAAGTGTTTATAAATACATCTGCAGTCTCTATAGAAGGAAGGTTATATATAGCTGGAAAGGGAACAGTAGATGGATGGCAAGGAGAAGTCGTTGCTGCAACTGGGTTTAGATCCAAAACACCTCTTGAGCTGGGTATCTACGGATATAGACCAGCAGGCGTCTTCTCCATAAAGACAGTTATGGAAATACTCGAAGACGGATACATCCCTGGAGAAGAGATAGTTATATATGGATTAAATAGATATGTAGTTTCAGTTGCTTACAAGCTATCTAAAACATCTGGAATAAAGTCAGTTAAAATTATATCTCCTAATGAAGAGAGAAAAATCATGGAGCATATATCAGATGTCGAATTTATAAGGGGACGTATTCGATGGATAGACGGTCTAAAAAGAGTTGAAAGAGTTATTTTGGAAACTAAAGAAGATGTTAAATGTGATACTTTGATAATAGGGGAGGTGACTCCATTTAACTATCTACATATTAAATATTCTGTGGGTAATGCATCTATGATAGTATATGATCCCTTGAAAATAGTAGAATTATCTAAGCTGTTTGTAGAAAACTTTGTTGACATCTTAAATGGTGGGGAGGAGATTGTCATAGCAGATGATTTACAAATGGCACCAAGACGTATATCTAGAAATATTAGAAAAGTAATGACTGCATATCCTAAGGGAACGATGTTGGTTATTAATGGAAAGGAGATTATTCTAGACCATGACTATCAGATTCTCCGCCTCCCGGACTCTGATGAGATTGATATTGAGGTGATTGGGTAGTGTATGGAGTTATTGATGTAGGGACAACAAGCACGAAGCTGTATATCTATAGTAAAGAGGGGAAGATAAAATACTCTACTAGAACCAGGCTTGGTTTTGAAAGAAGAGAAGGGAATTATATTGAGCAGGATAGTAATAGGCTTTGGGAGATAACAAAAGCGTTTCTTAATAAGATGGAGAATGAGAGAGTTAAGTATTTTGGCTTGACAACATATAGGGCCTCGGTATTAGTATGGGATAAAGAGGGAAAGCCTCTTACTAATGTTATTACGTGGATCGATAGAAGGGGGCTTGAAGTAAAGAAAAGTTTTCCTCTATACCTTAAGGTATTATCCAAGTTTCCAATGTTAAAATCCGTATTATCTATTGACTCCCCAGCCATGTTGTATAAATGGCTTATTTGGAAAAAACCTGAATTAAAAAATGAGATACAGAAAGAAGAAGCATATTTTGGAACCCTAGATTCATATCTTACATACAGGTTAACTGGTGAATATGTAAGCGATATTACAAACGCTACTCTAACTGGATTGATACATCCAAAGACCCTTAAGCCGTTATCTATTGTAAGTCGCATACTCGGAACTCCAGACTACTCTCCTAGAATCGTGGATAATGTAGAGACAATCGGGGAGATAGGTAATATGGAATTTAGTGTATTAATAGCTGATCAGCAGGCTGCAACGGTTGCAGAGGGTTGCTTGAAGAAAGGCAGGGTGAAGATTACAAACGGTACGGGTAGCTTTGTAGATATGGTCCTAGATGAATTTAAAATGCCTAAAGGCGGGTTAATACCCATTACAGTTGTGAAAGTTGGTGATAAAACGGTATATGGTGTAGAAGGATTTGTTCCCTCAAGTGGTATAGTATTAGATTGGATGGTTGATAAGAATATTGTTGAAGATTATAAATCGATATGCAGTGATGAGGAGGAGGGGGAGGAGATATTTTTCCTACCAATGTTTAGAGGGCTTAGGATTCCCTATCACCTGTCTGCATCAGGTGCTGTACTTGGATTAACCCTAAATAGTAGTAGTATGGATATCGCGAGGGGATTTATAAATGGATTGGCCTTCCTTATACAAGAGATTCTAAGAGAGATGATAGGGCAATTCAAGCATAGGCCAGATGTGCTTTACTGTAATGGAGGATTATCTCAATGTAGACGGCTTCTGCAAGCGATAGCCGATTACACAGGATATTATGTAGCTAGATCAAGAGGGGATGATGCCACTGCACATGGTGTTCTTAAACTTCTTGAGATAAGTAGTGGAAGGAAGAGTTTAGAGGATATTAGAGAACCTGAGGAAGGGGTTGTATTATATACACCAAAACTTTCTGAAAAGGATAGAATCGAGAAGATAAAGAAATGGCGTGAAGCGCTAAAGGTGGGGTTGAAGTGGAGTTTATAGAGAGCCTAAAGAAGAAATTTGGTGAGAGATGCTCGACAGAGGAAGAAGTTCTAAAGATGTATTGGAGAGATTATTGGCCACTTGCTATAATGAATGAAAGCTTAGGGAAAGACGGGGAATATCCTATAGCTGTAATATGGCCAGAGTACACTGAGGAGGTATTGGAGGTAGTTAAACTTGCTAATAAATATGGTTTTAAGATCGTTCCATATGGAGGGGGTTCTGGAGTAACAGGCGCTGCTTTAGGCGCTGGCGCAGTTGTTATGGATCTAAGGAGGATGAATAAAATAATTTCTCTAAATGAAGAAGATTTAACAGTCACAGTGGAAGCAGGAATGTATCTTAAAGAATTGGAGGAGAAATTAAATAGAGAAGGATATACACTTAGACATATTCCTCAGTCATATCCAGAAGCGGTTATTGGTGGATTGATATCTACTTTCAGTATAGGACAATATAGTACCAAATATGGGGGAATAGAGGATATCGTGTTGAATATGGAGGTGGTAACTCCTTATGGTGAAGTTACATGGTTAAGAAGGAATACCGTTCCTCGTTCTGCCGCTGGGCCAGATTTAAAAATGCTTTTTATGGGAGGAGAGGGTCAGTTTGGGATAGTGACTAAAGCCGTTTTGAGAATCTATCCTTTACCTAAGTATATCTGGATGAATTCATATATCTTCAAAGATTTTATTGAGGCAAATTTTGCGGTAAGACAACTATTGAAGACAGGCGCTATACCAGCAGTTGTAAGAATATACGATAAGGAAGATTCTAATGTGAGGTTTAATATTGATGGAAATGTCATGCTGGTTATATTGGAGGATAATAACGAGAAACTACATAACGCTACTATAGAAGTTGTCTCTGATATATTGGCATCTTTAGGAGGAGAGGAGATAGGAAATAAATATGTTGAAAAGTGGTTGGAAAATCGATTTGACATAATCTCAGAAATAACCAAGTTTCTAATACCGATGAATATGTGGTTCGATACTATAGAGACTGTTGTGACTTGGAGTAGGTTAGATAAATTATACTGGGCATTTAAAAAAGAGGTTGCAGAGGTTGAGGGAGTTCTACCTGTATTAGCCCATTCATCACACTTCTATCTTAATGGGGCATGCATCTACTTTACAATGATCTATGAAAAAAATGAAGAAGTATACTGGAATATGTGGGAAAAAGCTATGAAGGTAATATTGGATAACGGTGGGAGCATAAGTCATCATCATGGAGTAGGCAGATTAAAAGGAAGATGGATTAAAGACGAGATCCTGGGGGGATATAATATTATTAAGAAGATAAAATCCGCTTTGGACAGTAGAAATATCCTTGGAAGCGGTGGGTGGATATGACAAACAGATATAGTTACCAGTATTATCAAAAGAGATTTCAAAGCTTTAGCGAAGCACCGTGTCTTTATTGTCCAGGGAACTGCATAACATCATGCCCCACCTTTACACAGACTAGAAACACTTTGTATAGCCCCCTTGGATACACTAGATCACTAGATATAGCTGTAGATAAATGTCTTAAATGCTGGAGATGCACCTTTTCATGCCCTGTTGAATATCCCCTATCAATCTTGGTAGAGAGGGCCGCTGAACGATGTAGAGAAAAATGTTTTGGATACGTGATTATCAAAGACGGAGGAAAATATTTGGTAGGTGAACTTGAATACGTTAATAGAATGAAGGTGTTCTCAGAGAAAGTGGGCTTAGGTATAGTAGCTTTAGACTATGTCAGCTCTTTGGAAAATAGGGATAGTAGTGTTAGTATGGAAGAAAAGGATATGATTGGTTACAGTCCTGAAGTATCATTTCTTCTAGGCGTGCCACATTATACTGAGGTTATATATGAGTTTACTGGTAATTTGGATATTACTATTAAGCTCCACTTACCTTGTCTTCTACTTCCCAGAGAAACCGAAATATTATCGAGTCTGGAGAAAACTGGTGTTACTGTTGAGGAGATTGTAAAAGACGTTTGTATCAGGATAGAGAATACTGGAGAAAAGTTAAAGGATCTATATACACTATGCCCCAGGGCATTAGAGACAGGAGCTAAATTGTTAGATGATTTACTAATTCAATTAATTGGCACATGATTGTTAAGGTGGTTTTAATTGAGGAAACCAGTTAGAGTAGGAGATAGATTTATAGTTATTCCAGGTAGAGTTAATCTTGCCTTTATCTGTATTGATAATGAGTGTTATATGATTGATAGTGGCTTGGATGATGACCAAGCCCGTAGAGTATTAAATATTGCAAAGGAGGAGGGGTTGATTATAAAGGCTTTATTAAATACTCATTCACATGCAGATCATATAGGTGGAAATAGTTTCTTTGTAAAGAGGACTGGGTTAGATATCTATGCAGATTCAAGGGAGATACCTTTTATTATAGAGCCGATTCTAGAGCCAGCGGTAATGTATGGAGGATATCCTCCTAAGGATCTAAGAAACAAATTGTTTGTAGCCAAGCCATCTTATCCAAGGGATATTAAAGGGCTCTCTATCGACTTTGAGATAGTAGATATTTGTGGACATTCCCCTGGTATGATAGGATTCAGAACCGAAAAGGTCTTCTTTGTAGCTGATGCTTACCTACCTAAAAAAGTTATAGAGAAACATGCTATTCCATACGCATATTTACCTAAGAGATCATTAGAGACACTTGAGGCGATAATTGAGACAAAGGGCTTGATATATGTACCCTCTCACGGCGAACCTACAGAAAAACCTGAGGAAGATATTAGGGCGAATATAGAGATAATAAAGAAGGTCAGAGCCACAATTCTAGAGATTTTGAACAATGAAATGACCACAGAAGATATCCTGGTTAAAACGCTTAATGCCCTGGATGTTAAGGTAGAGTTTATTGGGCTGTATCATCTTTACTCGTCCATAATAAGAAGTTATTTATCTTGGTTGGAGGAGGAGAATTATATTAAACCGATGATAAAGGGAAAAAGGCTTCTATGGCAACGTATTAAGAGATAGTTTTAACCAAGGTATCTTAATGCATCGCTACCTCTAGTCGTTAATCCATATATCGTGGTCTGTCTTTTTAACCCGCTTTTTGATATGGTTTTTATCAATCCCATACGTTCTAACTCCGATAGGTGCTGGTATATTGTTGGAAGTTTAATAGAAACTCCTCTCTTGCCCAGATACTTCCATATAGCATATCCATAAGAATTACCATCTTTAATAGCCCTTAAAATTTCTATTTTAGTCCTCCCAATTACCCGCCTCTCCCCAGCGTCCAATCCAAGCCTCTTCCTTATGCTCCTTGTTAATTCTCTTATTGTAGCCGGATCCTTTAACCCATGGCCAGTTAATACGCAGACAATTTTATTGGACATGGTATAATCCAGTACGTATTTAACTGCTGAGATAGTAGATGCAGCTGCCAATTCGACGAACAAACCTTCTTTTTCAGCTAGTAATCTAAGGGCATTTACAGCATCCTGATACTCAACCCGTATCCCATAGCCACCAGAGTCCTTTATCGCTGTTAAAGCCAGGTTCATATTTAGTGGATTGGGGATCGAGAGCTCTGGAGCAATTACTGACATTTCTTCACTAACTTCTCCGGTTAGACGATCCACTATTGGAGATGCTCCCTTAAACTGCACACCAACCATTTTAGGCAGTCTATCTATAAAACCAAGTTTTTTTAACTCTAAAAAGCCCTTCCACACGGAGAATATTAGGCCTCCATTGCCCATAGGTACTATCACCAAGTCAGGAGTATCCCAATTCAGATCCTCGGATATTTCATATGCTATTGTTTTAATGCCCTCGAGATAATATGGGTTATTGGGTAGGATGAGGTAAGTGTCTCTGTCTGCTCGGCCTAATGCTTCTTCGATCCCCCTCTCTATGTCTTGAACAGGATATATTTGGCCGTTATACATCAGGATCTGATATAATTTACCCGACTCGATGTTTAAGGGAGTGTAGATTAATGAATTTAGCCCTGCCTTTGATGCATAAGCTGCGAGAGACGCCCCAATGTTTCCTGGTGAAACCGTGGCAACGACATGATAATTTTTATTTGCTGCATGAGAAACAGCTACGGCAATCCCTCTATCTACAAATGAACCTGTTGGATTAGTAGACTCATCCTTAAAAAATAGCTCGCCTTCATAGCCTAGTTCTTCACGAAGATATTTACTTTTATGGAGATACGTGTTTCCTTCCCCTAGCGAAATTATTTCTTTTTCCTTTGGCAGGATATTATAACGCCATATTGATTTTACTTCACGGTCAGTAAAATTCTCGTTATACTCGTCAAGGACATATTCAAATATTAGTGGTGCTTTACATCTTGGGCAACTGATTATATCTTCCTCAACATCATATTTCTCTTCACATATACTGCACACTAGACGCATATCCAATATATAGGAGAGAATCAATATATAGGTTTTTACCTAAATATTTAAATTCTCACCCATATAGCTTCTGGTTTGGTGGGATCAAGATATGGAGAGGCCCCTAAAATTCTCTTGTGATCGATATTATAGTGTTTCTTTCGAAGACATCGTCGACTTTTTCTATAGACTTGCCGAGTTAGCAGACAGGCTTAGAGAAGAAGGGAGGTTTTTTGAGTATTTCCCTAGAAAACCAGGTGACAGACTGGATATTCCTGTGAAGGCTACTGTTAGAGTGAAACATGGATTTCCGATATTTCAGAAAGGAGGGGTTTGTATGGATGTTACTAATGTCGAGCAGGCATATATAGCTGAGGAAGCAGGCGCTGTAAGTGTAATGGTTCTGGACAAGCTTCCCTATGATGTAAGGAAAACCGGTGGAGTCGCGAGGATGGCGGATCCTAAGATTATCGAGAATGTTATGAATTCCATCACCATACCTGTCATGGCTAAAGTTAGAATAGGTCATTATACGGAGGCGATGATATTGGAGAGACTGGGGGTAGATATGATTGATGAGAGTGAGGTTCTGACACCCGCAGATGAAGTAAGGCACATAAACAAATGGCTGTTTAAAGTTCCGTTCGTAAATGGAGCTAGGGATTTGGGAGAAGCCTTGAGGAGAATAAGTGAAGGCGCGTCTATGATAAGGACTAAGGGAGAAGCTGGTACAGGAAACGTGTCAGAAGCTGTTAAACATATGAGGAAGATAATGGGAGGAATTAAAAAGATAAGAAATATGGATATGGAAGATAGGATTAGGAGAGCTAGGGAGATGGGGATTAGTTCAGAATTGCTTGATTTGACTATTAGAATAGGGAGATTGCCGGTAGTTAACTTTGCAGCGGGAGGTATAGCAACACCTGCTGATGCAGCTTTAATGATGTGGCTTGGAGCTGATGGCGTGTTTGTAGGCTCAGGTATTTTTAAGAGTTCAGATCCACTGGAAAGAGCTAAGGCGATCGTCCTAGCGACATCTATGTGGAGCGACCCAGATGTTGTTTTAGAAGCACAGAAAATGATTTCTGAATCTAAGAGCATGGTGGGTATAGATATTAAGAGTCTTAAACCTGAAGAGATGCTTCAATCTAGGGGTGTATAACTAATGAAGATAGGAGTATTAGGCTTTCAAGGAGGAATATATGAACATGTGAACATGTTGAAGAGACTTTTTTCAGAGGAAAAATATAGTGGGGAAGTACTTTTAGTAAGGAGAGAAAGAGAGTTGAATAAGGTAGATGGGATAATACTTCCTGGTGGAGAATCCACGACAATAGGAATCATAATGGATAAGATGGGGTTAACCAGTGAATTAAGAGACAAGATACGTGATGGGTTACCAGTACTTGGGGTTTGTGCAGGTGCTGTCCTAATGGCTAAGAAAGTGGTAGATAAAATAGTCGGGGAAAAAGAACAGGACACTCTCTCAGTTATGGATATCGGTGTCATTAGAAACTATTTCGGTAGGCAGGTAGAGAGTTTTGAGGTTGACCTACATATTCCAGAGATCGATGAAAAGGCCTTTAGAGGAGTCTTTATACGGGCACCGGTATTCGAGATATTAAACGATAATGTAGAGATACTTGCTAAACTAGGTAAAGTAAATGTAGCAGCTCTTCAGAATAGCATGATCGCAGTGGCTTTCCATCCAGAGCTAACTAATGACTATAGGATACACCTATTATTTCTAAAGATGGTGAAAAGATGAAAAATAAATAATTTATTCCTGAGATACATACAAAGAGAGACAAGGTATATAACTAACTTTTTTATTTAGGTTATTACCTAATTTTTGTTTAGGAGATTTACTATGTCTATCTATAAACATGATGTTGATGTTTATGATATGGTAAAAGAGGCGAGGAATAGACTTGCGGTAAAACTCGTTACAGAATATGATTACTTAAGTGACGAAGAGTTAGAGAAAATAGCTAAGATAACTGAATTGCTTGACAAACTTCTTGAGCTTCTAAAGTATAAATAAGAGCAGAGATCAATGGAACTAAAAAAGCGTTGAATATGATTTGTTTAGATGCAGTAGGTTTATTTGCTAGGATAGCCTATCTTTTGCGATAGAAGAAAATTTACTCTCGTGCCTCTGCATGAACTCTTGATTAAGGATGTCCATTACAATGTAATCAGTATATTTGCAGTCTCCAATCCTTATATGCTCCCTGAACCTACCTACTTCTTTAAATCCCACCTTTTTATATGTACGATAGGCTCTTTTATTAAATGATAAAACCCCTAACCATACCTTGTGTAGATTAAGGACGTTAAATGCATAATCCAATAGTAGTATCACCGCGTCCGTACCAAATCCTTGACTCCAAAGACTTTTCTCTCCTATGAAAATTCCTAGAACACCGCTATTATTATCTTTATCAACTACAAGCGAGATAACTCCAATTACATTCTTATCAGCGTTATTAATAATAGCAAAGGTCGGGTTTTCTGTATCTATTAGTGTTTTATTAAGCCATTCTCGTTCAGCTTCTCTTGAATACATTTTTCTATAGATTGTAAGGTATTGAGAGATCTCTTTATCATTAACCCAAAACCATAGCTTATCCAAATCCTCTTGAGATAATGGAGCTAGAGAGACTTTTTCACTTGAGACTATTATAGGTCTTCTCAATTACGGTACACCATAAATAATTTTTAACTAAAACAGGTATAAGTTCAATCCAGGAGCACGCGGTTCTTTTAACGAAGTTCCACTAATCCATCAACTATCTGAATGTATTTCTTCTTTAACATTTATTTGAAAAAAACTATTATAGATGATGTTTACTTTATAACTTAATTGTAAAAACATTTAAGAGGTGCAATTTATGGGAGAGTCATATCCTAAACCAGATCCTGCTACTGCAGTAGCATATATTGTCGTAGCGTCGGCTGTTACTGGAGTTGGATTTCTGTTGACCGCGCCCATTCCATTGATACCTGGAGCGATTCACTGGAGGGTTTTGGCGTTTCTTCCCTGTGTCTTCGGAGTGTTGTTCGGTCCAATTATAGGATTCCTAGCAGGTGCGATAGGTAATACGTTGTGGGCCTTAATGGGAGGATACTTTAATCCAGCTACACCTGTTTTCGACTTAGTAGGTGTTGGTTTAACTGGCCTAATACCCGGGCTGTTTGCCAAGCCCGAGGACGTGCTGAGCACCAAGGGACTGGTCAAGATAACCTTAGTATCTCTAGCTTCAGGAATTATAATGGTGCCTATTGTAGCCGTTGGATTTGACTGGGTTGGTGTAGCTCCTTTTGGCCCTGCAGTCGTCTTTCTAGCCTTAAGTGATTTACCCCCAATACTAATAGGAACACCTATTGTGTTGAGCGCAGTCACTCCAGCGTTGATAAAAAGAGGACTATTGAAATGGAGGCTATAGACGGAGTACGCGTCGAGAACTTCTCATTTAGATATGAGGATAAATGGATCTTCCAAAACATTTCTTTCTCTCTTTCTAAAGGAGAGGTCATCGCTGTTATAGGCCCCAGTGGATCAGGGAAAACAACGCTCTCATACTGCCTCACTGGAATCATTCCACATCGTCTACAAGGAGAATGGAGAGGTGAGATCAGGCTTGGTGAAACAGATATATCAAGATTATCTTTCCAAGAGATTGTTAGAAGGGTAAATATTGTAATGCAGAATTATGAGATGCAGATATTTGGTTTAACAGTAGAAGAAGATATTGTTTTTGCACTCGAAAACTTGGGTTTAGACCAGCATGAAATAGATGCAAGGATAAAATGGATACTCAAGGAATTTGAATTAGAACGCTACAGAGAATATATGGTATCAAGTTTATCAGGTGGATTTAGACAGAGGCTTAGTATAGCATCAACAATAGTTCTAGAACCCGATTTCCTGATCATGGATGATCCAATGGCTAATTTAGATTGGAAAGGGATTCTAAAACTAAAGAAAATAATATTAATGTTAAAGAAAAGGGGAAAGGGAATCTTAATAACCTCTAGACGCTTGAAAGGGTTGGAGGATGTAATTGATAAAGTTATAAGGTTGGGAACAAACCACTCGGAGAGTAATGTAGTTAAGAGGAAAATAAGGGGGTCTAACGCTGGGCTTGTACAGTTAGCTGATGATCATAGAAAAATCATTAGTATGAAGGGAGTTTGGTTCAGGTACCACGATAGAGATGTCCTAAAGAATATTGATTTATGTGTTGATAGAGGAGAGGTCGTGGCTTTAATGGGGGCAAATGGCTCTGGTAAAACCACGCTGGCAAAGCATCTAAATGGCTTGCTAAAGCCCACGAAAGGCATCGTGGAGATATTGGGGAGGAACACTAGGAAATATAGTGTGGCTGAGTTATCTCGATATGTGGGGTTTGTGTTCCAGAATCCAGATAGACATATAACCAGGGAAACGGTGTGGGAAGAAGCTATATTTGGATGTGAAAACCATGGGCTATCAATTGAAAACGCTGTTGAGGCCTTGAAACTCCTCAATTTATTTGAGAAAAAGGATAGGCCTCCATATAAGTTGAGTATGGGAGAGAAGATACGTCTCTCAATCGCCAGCGTTCTAGCCATGAACCCAAAGGTGATTATATTAGATGAGCCTACTACTGGTCAGGATGATGTTACACTTGGAATGTTAGAAAGCATTATTACACAGTTGAGTGGCAAGGGGAAGACTGTTATTTTAATCACCCACGATACTGATTTTGCATTTCAAGTAAGTAGTAGAGTAGTCGTTATAAATGAGGGACATATAGTGGCCGATGGAGAGCCTGGGGAGATTCTAACCAATGAGGAATTAATTAATAGATGTGGTATTGAACCACCAACAGCTCTTATTAAACAGGAGGTGGCTGGAAACCATGGAGAGCTATAAGGTTGATCCCAGGACTAAGATCATGTTTTTTATCGTTATGTTTACAATGATATTTCTCTCTAGAGACTTGTTTTTTATAACCACTTTGTCAATAATACTTCTAACTATAGTTTTATTGAATAAAAAAACAAGACGTGAGCTTCTGCCGAGACTAATTAAGATTGTTCCCCTATTAATTGTTGCATTTATATTATGGTCAGTCCTATATAAGTGGTCACTTTTTTATAGCTATGGTTCTGGCTCGGGATTTATGTTTGATATTGGACTCTTTATGACGGTTAGACTGTTTCTAATACTCCTCACATCACTTTTATTTATATCGGTTGTTAGCCCGCGGGAATTGGTCATAGCATTAGAGAGTTTTAGGATCCCATATAAAGTCGTGTTTACGCTTGGGCTGACAATGAGGCATATGACGACTTTCGCAGAGGAATATATCGTTATAAAAGAGGCTCAGTCGTCGAGGGGGCTAGAGCTCGACAAGGGTTTCTTGATAAGGAGGATTAGAAACTACATTCCAGTTATAATTCCATTGTTAATAAGAAGTATTGAAAATGCGGAGAGGCTTTCACTGGCTATGGATCTGAAGCTGTTCTCGTTTAAGAGGAGGAGGTACGATAGGGGTAGATTAGGGTTCCTGGATATAGCTGTTATTTTTCTATGTATCATTGCTTTGACGATATCAGTAGTTCATTATTCGTTTGGATTGATATGAGGTGTGTTTATGCCGAGGGAAGTTATGGTTTACGAGGGACAGGCATATCATGAGGTAAACTTGTTTGGTTTGACTAGGAGGTTTCCTCTCGTAGAAGTTGGTGGAGGGATGTGGATAGCCTCTAATGCAGGGGTGATACTTGGTGATATAGAGTTTATATCTAAAGCGGCGGAGGCAATTGTTAATAAGGTATCTAGGCTGGTTCCTGAGGTGATAGTTGCCCCTGAGGCAAAATCAATAGCATTAAGTTATGAGGTGGGTAAGAAATTAGGTCATAAGAAAATCGTTATAGCACGTAAATCTGTGAAGGCATATATGAAGAATTATGTCGTAGAGACTTTAAAGTCGATAACTACATCAGGTGAACAGGTCCTTGTCCTATCTGGAGGAGACCTTAGATACCTAGAGGGAAAAAGAGTGTGTATACTGGATGATGTTGTTTCTACCGGCGGGACTATAAGGGCCCTAGAAAGGCTTGTTCGTAGAGCCAAGCCTTTGGAGATATTTAAGGCGGTTATATGGAAAGAGGGGCCGTGGTATAAATCGGGAGACCTTCTATATCTTGATGTTCTCCCGGTGTATGTCGAGAAGAAGTAGTTTTTGATTCATATGAGGTGTTTAATTTGATTAGTAGAGTTGAGATGCAGGAGGTTGTTAGGAGATATAAGGAGCCCGTGACCCTAATTCTAGGCTCGCATTCAGCATTAGACGCCAGGGGAGGAGCAAGGAACTATGGATTGAGATCTATCCTATATACCACGTATGCCAGAGCACCCATTTATCTTCAGAATATCGTTGGTGGAGAGCCAAATATGGAAGTGAGGGATCTACCAGGGGTAGCTAGAAGGGATGTTAAGGTTGCCTTTGACCCGAAGGATATTAAAAAAGAGGGGGATTGGAGACTCGCTATCTTGATATTAGACACTTATGACGAGATACTGAATTACGTCGATGAACTTCTGGAGCTTGAGGCAATCCAGATACCTAATAGAGCTTTTTCAGTCTATGTATGCGGAGACCCTACATGTAGAAAGGTGGAGGATGATTTTCCAGTTCCAATCTTGGGATCAAGGCATCTGCTGAAGATAGAGAATAGGGGAGAGATTGAGAAAGATTATTATTGGTATGCGGAGAAGGCGGGGATCCCGGTTCCCAAGAAATACGAGTACACGATATATGAAAAGGGAATTAGATTCAGAGAATATATAGATGAGCCGATGATACTGAAAGCAGAGCATGCAAGTAGGTACTTTGAAAGAGCCTTTATTTTTGCATCAGACTCTAGCGACTTAGAGGAGAAGGTTGAGAAAGAAGTAGAGACGGGAACTCTAGATAGAGAATCTCTTGAGAATGCTAGAGTGGAGCAGATAGTGTTGGGGCCACATGCGAACTTTAATTTCTTCTTTTCACCTCTGAATGCAATGGAGGAATGGGGAGACGTTGATGATGCATTGGCGAGGATATATAACGTTTCAATTGAAAAGGCGCGTTATATGCTAGCGAACGAGTTAATGTCTATCGATGAGAGGAGAGAAACCGTCTTAGACGGGTTGAAGAGACTCCCTGTCGAGGTTCAGAGAAAGATAGAGGAGCGTATGAACCCGTCTTTCGAAGTGACTTTCCACGCCCTGATCAGTATAAGAGAGTCGTTGATTAAGGATGTATTAAAGGTAGCTAACCAGTTCTTACTAGCCCTCGCAGAGCATGAACCCCCGGGTATAATAGGTGCTTGGTGCCTCCAGACACTAGTCACTTGGGAAAGGCCATCGAAATATAATTATACTCCGACAATTAAGATGGATGTTACATTAGGAACTGAACCTAAGAAGCCAGAGGATTATGGGTTATATGATGTCCCTGAAGATGAAGAGCCTTACATACATATACCAGTTACTCAGGATGTTGCCCTTCGACACGGAGGAGGAACAAATGTTCACATGGGTATTGGAGGACAGTATTCAAATGTGAAATATAACAGGATAATGAGTATGGGCGACCGCATAGCTCTAGAGATTAAGAGGGCTATGGAGAGAGGCATGCTACATCTCCTAGTAACCTAGTCACATGACTATTGAGAGGGTTTAAATTATCCCTCTCACAATCTCTTTTTCATTGGGCATCATCCTAATTAGCTCCTAATATCGTAAGGTGATCCACTATGGATAGTTTTAAAGTGCTAATCATGGGCGCAGGCCTACAGGGAGCCGCAACCGCATCAATACTGTCTAGAGACAACGACGTCTCAGAAATAATTCTTGGAGACATAAATCGTGAGTTAGCTACTAAGGTAAGTAATAAAATAGGTGTTGGAAATATTACACCAGTAAAGCTAGACGCTTCAAAAAAAGATGAGATCATAGAATATGCTAAGAAAGCCGAAGTAATAGTCAATATGACTCTACCCAGGTTTAATTTAACGATTATGAGGGCGGCACTAGACGCTGGAGCCCATTACGTTGATGCTGCCAGCGGCCCAGACCATGAACTGCATCCTATAGACTATCTAGTAAAACAGCAACTTGGTCTAGATGAAGAATACAAGAGGAGAGAGGTGACTGCATTAATATCCACAGGATTTACACCCGGGCTTTCAAATGTTATTGCTCGTTATGTCTGTGACATGCTTAAAGAAGTCGATTCGATACGTTTTAGAATCGGGGGAGTCTCCATTGGATATGACACCCCAGATATCCTTAGGCCGATTGATAGATACATGGAGATACTGTCCCCAACCTGGTCACCAGAAGTATCATTCCTGTATAGGGCTACGGAACCCGTGGTCTATAAAGATGGAAGATATGTTAGGTATCCACCGTTTGCAGAGTTAGAGGAATACAAGTTTCCACAGCCAGTGGGAAAATGTCTAAACGTACTGGTTGATCATGAAGAGCCCGTTACCATACCCATATACATAGGAAAAGACGTCAAATACGTAGATTACAAGAATCCCCCAGATATATTTGCATATGGTTTAATTAAACTTGGATTCGCTGAAGACAAGCCCATAAAAATCGGCGATAAAAAAATAATTCCTAGAGACGTATTATTAAGACTTCTCAAACCACCTGTAAATCATTTTCTAGAAGAAAATTTGGAGAAACTCAGTGACCCAGACTATCCCGTCCACTGCGAAGCCATGGTTATCGAGGTAGAGGGAAGAGACGAGAAAGGACCTGTAAAACATAAAGCGATTTATAAGACCTATATCCCGCCGGAGACTCCGAAAGAGAGGGAAGAGCTGTATGAAAAACTGGGAACTACATTGATACCAGTTGCATTACCATCGGCAATAGGAGCGAAGATAATCATTAAAGAACCCATCCCCGGAGTAATTGCCCCCGAAGCCCTAGACCCAAACGAGTTTTTCAGATACATGCATGAAAAAGGAAATCCTGTGAACCTAGAGATACATACATTCCGAGAGGAAACGTTATAGAGAATTGGTGCGGCCGCCGGGATTTGAACCCGGGATCCCCAGCGCTCCGCGCCAGGGGCATGGCAGGCTGGTCAAAGCCCATCAAGTGTGCTTCCAGGCTACACCACGGCCGCGTCTAATTAGATTATTTTAAATGATGGTAGTATTAAAATTTTGTCCTATCATAATCCCTACGTATTATATGGAGTGTGACGCTGGGTTTACCTGGATGGTTTTATGAGTTTTCCAGGTTTCGCTCCTCTATGTTGTCCGTCTTCAACTACTAGTTTACCATTTACAATGACGTGTTTAATTCCCTGTGGATACTGATGGGGATCCTCATATGTGGCTTTATCCTCTACAGTATACATGTTGAAAACCGTGATATCCGCTTTCATACCTGGCCTTATCAACCCCCGGTCCCATATCCCAAGTTTCCTAGCTGGGAGACTAGTCATCTTTCGGATCGCTTCAGATAAACTGAGAAGCTTCTTCTTTCTTACGAATAGACTTAATACTCTTGGAAAAGCCCCATAGTTACGTGGATGAGGCTTGCCTATACCAAACTGCTTCACCGATCCATCGCTTCCGATAGCTACGTATGGATTGGATATTACTAGGTCTACATCCTCCTGAGACATTCCATGTACGATCATGCTTGTACTCAATTCATCATCGAGAAGTATTTTTATCGCCGTTGACATTGGATCCATATTCCATTCAGAAGCAATCTCATTGAGTCTCCTACCTTCAAGCTCTTTATGCGAAGCAGAAGTAGAGATAGTGATTTCATTCCACTCAATCCATCTACCGGGAACTAGTCCACTGGTTTCCAGCTCTTTCCTTATCTCTTTTAATATCTTGGGATCCTCCAGTCTATTTATTATACTGTTTTTGTCCCCTTCCCTGATCCATGCGGGGAATATGCTGAGTAATGATGTTGATGAAGCAGTATATGGATATGCATCTGCAGATATGTCATAGCCCTTCTCTGCATATTCCCTTATCAAGGCCAGAGCGGTCTTGACGCGTCCCCAATTCGGTTTCCCAGCCGCCTTTAAATGCGAGATCTCTACAGATACACCTGATTCTAAACCGATTCGGATAGCCTCTAAAACCGAATCTATTAGGCCGGTGCCCTCGTTTCTAATATGAGAAGTATATAACCCATGATATTTCCCTACTATTTTCGCAAGTTCAATTATCTCTTCAGTAGACGAATATGCACCGGGTACATACATTAATCCAGTGCTCATTCCAAACGCCCCACTAGCCAAGGCTTCATCGACTAGGCGCTTCATCTCATCAAGCTCCTCCTCAGAAGGACTACGATCCTCGAAACCCATTACAGCAGCCCTTATGGCTCCATGGCCAACTAAAGTAGCTATGTTTATGCTTTTCCTTAAGCGAGATAGAGAATCAAGATACTCACTAAAAGAAGACCATCTTAAAATAGATCTACCGAGAACCCGCCTCGCGGCATCCTCTATATATCCCCTATTTTTATCGGTAACGGGAGCGGGTGAAGACCCACAGTTACCGACTACAATCGTGGTGACACCCTGGCGAATATAATTATCTGCTGTGGGGACAGAGAATATAGATAAATCACTATGATTGTGTATATCGATAAAACCTGGTGCAACTGCATAACCAGTTAAATCAAAGCTTTCCTCAGCCTCGGCCTTATCAATAGACCCGATCTTAGCTATTCTGTCTCTAGATATGGCGATATCCGCCTTAAAAGGAGGAGAGCCGGAGCCGTCGAAAACAAGGCCATTCAAGAGAACAAGGTCATATCGACTCATAAAACAAATAATTAGTAAAGAGTTATCCATAAAAATTTCTTGAAAACCACTCGGGTTAGAAACCCTATAATTACTTTAAAACATTATGAAAAAAAGAGACGTTATGATTCCTTAGAGATATCGGGATTTGGAAAAGCAGACCTTTTTCTAGGAGCGAAAGGTTATGCTCATATATCAGCATCCATTTACAACAGACAAAGTTTATGGCACAGATCTATTAGCCAATAATGATGATATAATTTTACTGGGAGTTAAATTTTGAAACCAATGGAAATTTTTATTTAGTAGCTATATAATATCAATAGATGAAATACTAACTGGAGAGGTTATGTAGATAAGGTAAAATAGTGTATATGCGATTTAAGAGGCAATAGAAAGATAAATATGCGGAAAGAAAAGAGGGAAAGGGCATTGGCGGAAAACTATTTTACCTCTTTTAAATATATAGAAATGGCGGCGTGGCCGGGATTTGAACCCGGGATCACCGGCTCTCTATGCGACATGCTCGACAGGCCGGTATGCTGGACCTGGCTACACCACCACGCCACATCCTACCTAAAATAGATAGCGATACTATGTCGCCAATGGATTCTATCAATATATTATTTTCAATAAAGGCATGTTTTTAAACTTTTATCTATAATGCGGGGTGTTTAAAAATAGGGGCTTATATTTCTATCATGATTAATAGGAGTTGGTCTAATAAAGCTAGGAGAAGGTATTTTGTATTTGTTTTATAGCTTGTTTTTCGTTTGTGATTATTTTGTTTACTAGGTTTGTATTTTGTTTTCTGCGGCGCGGTCCATCTACTATTATTGCCGGGCCCCATGGGGTGTTTTGTACTGGTAGGACTCTGTGTATCCAGTTTATGTCTTCCTCTTTGAGGACGGGTATTTGGTAGACGAATGAATTGGTATTTTTGACTTTTTCTCTAAAGGTTTGTCGGCTGGTCTCTAGGCTCCATCGCTTATCCCAATATGCCTGTTTAAGTTCAGACGCTGATTTACTTGTCTCTTTATAGACCTCTGCTGTATTCAGAAGATCCTTGTATTTAGGGTATTTTTCTGCTATATACCGTAGGAATTTGGCTGCGTTCATCCGATCGTGTGCTAGTTGGCCGCATTGGGCATCCATTCGCCATATCACTCCCCAGTTTAAGGGCTCTGTCTCCGCTACTTCCTTCTTCATATTTTCCAGTGCCCTCAGGCCTTGGGGAACGCGTCTGTCTCTCAATAAAGGAATACTGTATTCCTGTGCCCCAGGATGACTAGAATATGGAAGAGGGATCCATTATGCGGCTTTATAGCTCGGTTTAAAGTTTGTTTAATAACCTTGTTTTCATCAGGCGGGTTTTCTATTTCCTTAATTATAAATATAGGATTGTCCGCCCAGATTATCGGGCCGGGAACCGGCCCATTCCATTTATTTGGGATTTGTTGAGCAACATACTCATGACCCTTTTCCAGGTCTTCCTTCCCTACCTGGAGAAGAAGATTTTCATTTTCATCTATTCCCGTGATTATAGTCATTCCATGGTAAGACTCGGCTAAATAAGGTGCAAGGACAGGCATACCTTGTTTAAGAGAGTTTCTAACCAGTTTTTTAACTTCTTTCATAGACTTATTAACTATCCACCGGCCCTCTATCCCAACAGCTGCACAGGCTATTCCAAATATGTCTAGGGGGACGCGGTCACGCATTGGCTCAAAAACATCGCCGCGATCATAAACGAATTTGAAGGTTTCTCCATATACTGAGGAAAGCCACCAGTTTGGATAAGGCTTATCTAATGCTTTCAAGACAGCTTCTAATGCTAGGATTGCCATGTCCCCCGCATCATAATTAAGCTTAAATGCAGGGACATTGGGCACTATGTATCTTGACAAGGTTTCTATCCCTAAAAACTAGTTTAATATAGAAGTATAAAAATGTCCTTAGAAGAATCAACTTGAATACGTTTCTCTTATAGAGAGTAAAAATATAATTTATTTAGATTTAAATTCTTCCTATTTTGTTTAGAATCTCGATTGCTGGTAAGAGAATACCTACTATTCCCAGCATAATTATTATTGGTGTGAAGACATATTTGTAGAAGATCATTATTTTATCATTTATGCCCTGGTTTTCTGCTGTGTTAATAGCTTCTTTATTCACTGTTTGCACCTGATCTGATACCATGCTTGCTGTTATGTATATCGTGGGAACTATAGAGATTGATATTAATATTAACAATATGATAAGGAGACTTAATTTACCCTTGTTCATCGAGCATCCTCCCCCCGCACAACCTGTATAAATTTGATTGATATTTGTAATATATATAGTATATTTACAAAATCATGGAAAAATTAGAGGGTTTTCCTTGCCAGCTTAATGTCGCCGCTTCGATTAAGTGTGGAGAGGGGGGGCCGGCTTATTTTGATTTAAAAATACTAAGATTTTTTGGATAATAGATTATTTATTATAATTATAGAGATACATTACGATGATGTTTTGATGAGATTAAAAACGGGTTCTTGGTTATTAACGCTTGAGAATACTGTGTTTCGCATCATGTGTTTAAAGAAGACGTTGTTGCTTTTTTCGTATATTCCTCTTGAAAATGGAGTTGGGTGATTTGAATGACCCTGATTTTTAGAAGAGGGAAGAATCTATATGGATTTGAGATTGACTTGAATAATGTACCTGGTGCTTTAGCCGCAGTTACATCTGTTGCACATAGTCATCGACTGAATATATCCTATATAGAGATATTATCCTATACTGAAGAGACTTATTCACTTTTCATGGTGCTGGATTTTTCTGATGTAGAGATGGATCCATCTCAGGTGCAGAGAGATCAAGAGAAAAAAGAAGTATGTCAGAGACGTTACTATATCACCTGCATATAAGGATGTGATATTCCCATCCAAGTTCTCTCCATTATATGTTGGGCCTAGTAGAGCGGTTATTCTTGGAGAAGCTACGCTGCATGGGTTAATAGAACAGATAAAAAGTAACCTGGGTGAAAAGGCAGGGCAATCATTTTTATATCAGCTGGGAATAGGTATTGGACAATGGGTATATAAGAAATATAGTTCGTTGACAACTGATGATATCAATGACAATATTAAACTATTAGCGGCGTTCTGTAAGGGAGTTAGATGGGGAGAAGTCATTGACTACTTTATTGAAGAAGATAAAATTACGATAAGAATAAGAGATCTCTGGGAGTGTGATATCCAAAAGGATATAGTCAATGAACCTGCGAGTCATCTTGTACGAGGAATAATTGCGGGTTATGCTATGAAACTCTTTAACCATGAAGTAATTGTCAATGAGACCATGTGCATGGCCATTGGCGACCCTTATTGTGAGTTCGAAGTGAATATCATCAAATAGGGAATATCCAGTTATTTTAAGCAATGAGAAGATGATTAGCTATGTATATAATTTAACTTGGTTTAAAAAAATATGGTTTTTATATGCTTTTTGTATTGAACAGTATTAACGTAGTGGCGTGTAGATATATATAATGAAAATTCTTTGTAAAGGAAATCACTCTTTATTATGAGGCTCCCAGACATTGGAAAGATAGATAGAGATGTGTTTGATAGTTTAATATATCCACACTTAGGTAAAAGAAGGAGAACAGTTGTAATTGGTCCTGAACACGGTGTTGATGCAGGTGCCTTTGAGGTTGATGATAAGGTAATTGTCATAGCAGAGGACCCTACTTTCGGCATGCCCAGTTTAATGCCCTATTTCGGATGGTCCATAGTCCATATATGTGCCAGTGATGTGGCGGTCTTAGGTATACCCCCGATGTATATGACGATATCCCTACTACTTCCACTTGGAACTAAATATGAAGAGTTGAGAGAGATATGGATGCAGATACACAACGAATGTGAGAAACTTGGGATAAGCATTGTAGGAGGGCATACAGGAATATATCCAGGTATAGCGTATCCTCTAAACGGCGGATGTACCGTTATAGGAATAGGAAGAAAGGATGATCTAAGACCTGCATCAAATGCACAACCAGGGGATAAGATAATAGTAACTAAGGGTGCAGCTATAGAGGCAGCCGCAATTCTAGCAATACAAGCTGAGAAAGAGTTGGAGAAGGTTCTGGGGAGAGACATTGTACAAAAAGCTAAGAATATGATATATGAAATGAGTGTTGTCGAAGATGCATTGACAGCCGCCAAGTATTCGCATGCAATGCACGACGCGACAGAGGGAGGATTGCTTAATGGAATATATGAAATGGCCAGGGCTTCAGGTTTAGGGGTTGTGGTATACGAGAAAGACATTATAATACGTCCTGAGGTGGAGGCTATAACAAGGTATTTCAATATAGATCCTTTGATTTCTATAAGTGAAGGAACATTAGTTATAGCAGCTCCCGAGGAGAATGTTCAAATGCTCTTAAATGCATTAAAGAAGAAGGGGATAGATGCAACTGTCGTTGGAGAGTTTACAGAAGAAAAGAGATATAGGCTTATAAAAAGAGATGGAGAAGAGGAAACTCTATGTCCAGTGAGATTCGATCCATTCTGGGAGGCTTATTTCAGTACATTAAAGGGTGAATAAGATGATTGATCGAGATATTATCTTAGGAAACTTGGTTAGGGCGGTCCATATTCTGGAGGAATCTAAGAATTTTGTAATGTTGATGCCTGAGGTCAGGATAAACATTGTATATGCACTGGAAAATGCATCTAAACCAGAAGACGTCGCAGCGATAGATGGGAGAATAACCCTTGTTAAAAACAGAGTGAAGGCAGCTGGATATCCTCGTTTTGGAGCCTCAAGCCACATGGCGAGACTTATCATAAACATAATGAAATACGATCCCGACCTAAGAGCTGGAATAAACTTTCTGTGGACTCCAGAACTCTCTAGGTTTCTACAGAGATATGCAAAGGAAAAGGGATGGTTATATGCGTATATAGATAGGGAAAAGGAACCGGTGGAAATTAGGGATATCGAAGGCATGAGTATGCCTTGGAAAGTAAGAGAGCTGATAAACTTTACAGGGGGAGAAGTACCAAGACTCTTTTGTGAGACACCGGGGTGGGGTAAAGAACCTCTGACGGTATTATTAGGACGGAGCGCGGTGGAGGTTGCCTTGGAGGCGGTTGAAATCTCCAATAAATGGGCAAATTATAGCTCTGGTAAGTGACAGGTCTCTTTGGTTGACATAGTAGAAGCCTTTTTACCTTCTATTTTATTTATGTAAGAAAAGTATGTTTGTTAATTTATAAGTTTAGTAGAGGATAATTGATCATCCTTTATTCTCTGCGATTCTCGCAAGGGACTCGCCTTTAAATATGTAGACTCCGTCTGCAAGGCCTAGGACTATTCCTGACACTGGGCTCTCTACTGTGTTACCGTTTATCTCACCTAGTATGTCGCCTTCATCTACTTCCTTGCCAAGTGCTACGTATGGTTTGAAGAAGCCTTCGTAATCACTAGTAACCCGATGTAGCTTACCATAGTGTTTCTTGACTTTATTGGCTTCTTCATATTCTATAATGCCGAGGTTGTTTAATGTACCTAATATCGTTTTGAAAAGCGCATCACCCCATTTTTTCATATAGTATCCGCGGCCGCCAACAGTCTCTATAATGGCCCCGGGTATACCTTGATGAGAGGCTTCTATAAATAACTGGCCTCTCTGACCCGATGATTCTATAGATACATGCCAAGATATGTTGTCTACAAAGGCCTTTACATAATCATGGTCTGGATACACACTTAGGATATATGGATATGAAAAGTGCCCGGCACAGTGTAGATCCAACACATAGTCCGACGATAACGCTATCTCCCAGACTGTCTTTATAATGCCTTTAGTAACAGTAGATCCCATTCCATCAGGAAAGACTCGATTTAGATCAACATGGTCAATAGGGTTATGCCTAATCCTAGCTTGGAACCCCGGCACATTTACAACTGGCACTACCTTTATAGATCCATTTAATTTACCTGTCTTATCTAGATACTCAATGAGTTTATATGCGGCATATACTCCTGTCACTTCATCGCCGTGGATACCTGCTGTAATGAGGATGCTTGGTGATCCAGTTCCATAGATGTATATCCTTAGCTTTATGCCAGAAAACTCCTCGATGATCACTTCTCGCTTCACATTTAGCCACCCCCTATAGAGACTAAATAATATATTAATTGTCAAGTTTGTCGATAAAACTGTAGTGTTAACTAGAGGCTTTATATCGTCTAAAAAAAGAATGGGGCTGGCTATGCCGTATTCAATGCTATTCAGCGAGGAGGCTTTCAATAATCCATTCGCCGTCTTCCTTCGATAGTTTTATATGGATGGTTGCGCTTAACCCATTTTGTCTAATCGCGAAATATACCTTGGCTCCTAATTTTGTTGAACTACTGGGTTGGATGGAGAGACAAACATCTAGAGCCCCGACACCATCATCAGGATATTTATTGGGGGCAGCCCATGTAAATATTCTGGTCTTAGGGATCTCTATCTCTTCATATAGATTAGGCGAGATCTCTAGTCCTTCTAAACTACGGTGGAGATATATGCTGGCTGTCCTACTCCCAAGGCATAGGAGGCGAATATATCTTAGTACAACATACGCCGCCTCCTTGATGTCTTTATCTGTAATTAATTGATTACTGACGAGAGTGTTGGACATAGCCAGCCCCATTAAAAAGAAATTAGAAAATGTATATCAATGAATTGAAACAGGAAGGGGTTTTCTTCAGATACATCAAACATTAATTATAATTAGAACCATATTTCAAAGAAAATGTTAGAAAAATCATAGGGAATCTTTATATTTACTAAATTCTTTTTACTAATGCGAAATAAGCTTTGTGAAAAAGCCTGTTGTTTAAAGCTGATAACTTGTAGAAGAGCGGGACTATCTTCTTCTCTCACTCCGTCTTTTTCTAGTCTTTCTCTTTTTCCTCTGAGGTTGCCTCTTATCCAATATATAACACCTGGTTTTATAATCTTCTAATTATAGTTATGGAACGCGAAGTATATTACTTAACATAGTTGATTATAGCTATATATAGATAACTTACTTGTTGATTAGGCCGTTAGCTATTCCTCTGATCTCGTCTGTTGGAACCATTATAAAGCCCTTTATGATCTGTTTAGGGGATGTGAGTGTATGTATTATATCAGATACTTCTGTGATATCCTTCTTATGCTCCTCAACTAGGACGCCGCCCTCTGAAAAAACTTCTGGTAATGCGTCGTATCTAAGTTGAATATACCGGGGGACTACATTAGGCACATATTCAAAATAGTATTCGGGGTCAAAACCATTCTCATAGACTGTCTCTCGTATTTTATCCAGTGCATTCGGTGGGAGACTGGATTTAACAGGTATGGGTTTAAATAGACGTCTAGTGAGGAACCTGGTGCTTAGGTCCTTTAATATGTCATCACTATGTTGACTCCAAATCTTTATCTGGGTTATAATAAGTGGATCGGTTATTTCTAGGTAAGAGGATGTCGGTGGGTTCATATGACTTTCAAATAAGATGTATATAGGTTTAAGTAAGTAATTATCATCTAGCTTTCCTTCTTGATATAAATCCCAGGCCCTCAAGAAAATCTTCCAGAACATGGTTCTTGCACTTAATGTTGTTTTATGATTATATACTAATCGATACATGTGGTACCTCGCTATGAAGAAACCCTCTATAGCTGGGATATCCTTTTCTCTAACCACAAAACGCTTGAACTGACTGTTATAGACTAAAGCCCTCTTGATACGTTCAAAGTCATATACACCACTAGCAACACCAGTAAAATATGAGTCTCTAAGTAGATAATCAAGCCGGTCAATATCCAATTCGGAGGATAAGAGACGTATCAGAGGAAGCCACGGCTCTCTTGACTTATCTGGCTCATTATATGTGGAACAACGCATCTCATCTTTATATATAGAATATATGAAGGATTTTACCTCATTCCCGATAACATGTTTCTCATATAATATTTCATATAAATTGGATTCTGAATCGGATATGATCTTAACTAACCAGTCTTCGTGTCTACATGGTTCAGTATCCAGAGAACGCTCTCGGAATATGTTTTCTATCATTGTCTCGAAATCATGAGAAAATGCTGCATGACCAACGTCATGAATAAGTGAAACAATTAGAAAGAGCTCCTTAGACTCTTTATCAAATTCTTGTTCAGGCATTTTACTGAGGAACTCCCTCGCCAATGAATATACTCCTAGGGAATGTTCAAACCGGGTGTGGCGGGCTGTAGGATATGCGAAGAAACTCATTCCAGTTTGACTAATATATCGCATCCGTTGGAATTCCGGACTGTCAATAATATCAAGCAGTATACCATCTCGTATATTAACATCGATCTCTATGAAGCCATATAACGGGTCACTAATGTATTTCACGTGCCTACTCATCTTTATACACTCATTTAACCCTCTGAAATATAATGTCTATAAGTAAAAATTAGCTTTCATTAGAAAAACATGTAGAGACAAAATTTACTAGTCTATTGACCTTCCAATCAACAGTATTTGTAATTTCAGATAGCTTGGATTTAAATCGGTCAATGGGGTTGGTGGCCGAAGAACATGCGATCAACATCCTGCCGAGGCTATCGACTAAATCAGCTATTGCAAATATACTTATGGTTCTGTCTAGGATCATGGTTACTCTAATCGAAATACGGCTAAGTGCATCGATAATCTTTTCGTCATCAGATACGTCACTTATGATCTGGGAGCATGATATGAAAAACTTAGTTGGAGAGGGGATGGGAAAGGAAACATGCTCCTGTATCATGAGGTACTCGCCATGCATAACTAAATATGTTAAATCCATTATTCGTAGAATGTTAATGACGATGGAATTATGTGCATCTCCCCCTAAAGCATTTATTACATAATTAGATATTTTCATAGGGTTAGTTACTATGTTTTCATAATTGCTAATAAACCAATCGCAGAAACCAGTTGTGAAAAAAGCTTCTTTTTCACTGATAAAGAGGGTTCTAACATGTGTATCTGACAAACGATCTCCAAATCTATCCATGATTATATATAAATCTTCTAAATTGGAAAGCGACTTTGTTTCTTCACATGAATAAAGTAATGTATCCCATAGCTTTGTTTCCTTGTTATTAGAATAGTGGCGTAAAGCTAGTGCAAATATTGCTCCTAATAGTAAAAAGATTCTAGGATCGGGCTTCGTCTCATATATCTTTTTAAGAATCCGATATCTATGGCGTCTGTATTCAAAGTTGAGTATAGAATTTATGCCTATAACAGCTAGCGCCTGAGAGAAGTCGCGTATTCTATCTAGATTTAAGGTCATGCCTAACATCTAAAATTATATGAAATAGAATATTTTAATGCGATTAGAAAATATGGAAGAACAATTTATGTATGTTTGTTGATATCTATGTTTCTATCTTTGATTTTAAGGCCCTCACAACTATGCGTAGAAACTCTTCCTGTGTACCACCAGATTCAAAAAACTTCCCGACAACTTCGAGATACTCTCTTTCTAGCGAGGAATACTGTTCATCCACCCATTTGTGAATCCTGTATGGAATCCCTAATACTGGCAGTATATGATGTTCACGTTCTTTTTTATCTAAGAACTTTACTAGTTCTATTGTGTTTAATATATTATATCCCATTTTCAGCCAAAAGTTAATCGCTTCTCTATCTTGAGGAAGAACCATAATATATGTCGAGTTACTATGTTGTTTAACATATGCTTCTGCTGCATCAACCAAGCTTTTACCTATCCCCATTCCCCTGTATTGTTTTTCCACAAATAGCTCCTCAATCCAGAAAACGCCATTTCTATCTGTGACTCTAATAAAAGCAACAGCCTTATTATTTAAAAACCCGATGAAAACCTTATCTTTACTGAGTATTGCAATAGCTTCCTTTCTATACGAAGAGCTTTCCATGGGAGTAAGACCCTGTTTTTTCCTTAGTTCATTGTAAAAACTAGTGTACATCTCAACAAAGGAATCAAGGTCATTCTCCCACGCGAGTTTTATCGTGAATATCCCTCTTCTGGACATTGCAGAGCACCACCGACGTTTATTACTAATCAATATTAATTTTATTTAAATTATTGGATATGGAAAAGACAAAAAATATATACTCTAATCCTTTATCGGGTTCATTCTCCCAATAAAATATAGAAAAAAATTAAAAACTTATTTTTTAAATACTATCTATTTAGTTTTTGATAAAAAATACATCTGGATGGGCCATGAGAAGGGAGGATGACGTTTTCAAGAGGCAACAACTATCAAAGTTATTATCAACTGATAAAATAGAAGTCGTTGGTATATCGGGTGTGAATCATAAGATAGAGATTTACCCAGTTAGTTTCTCTGATGGTGAGGAAATAGAGAAAGATCTTTTAAAACTTAAATTGATATGCATAGACTTGGATATTCCAAAGGGTATATTAGTGGTAACTAAAGATATTAAAATAAGTGAAGAAATAGAGAGGATGGCCAAAGACTCCGAAATCATCTTAGTAAAAAGCTTATCTGAAGAAGAGGGTGAACATTAACTGTATTCACCTTGGGAACGATGAAGAATAGTAAATAAAATCGCTCCAACGATGTGTTTCAAATTGAAAGCACTGTTGGAGAGCGTGCCGTGGGTTTATTTACTTAATTCAAATGCAGATTCAATCGCCTTCGTAGCTTCTACAGCGGGTGAAATCTCGTAGTACTCAAACATACCTGGATATTCATTGATCCAAACCATCCATTCCATAAGTAGTGCATCGGCATCATCGGCTTCTACGATAGTAATACCTCTTCCTCCAGGGAGCAAAAGCCAACTATGTAGTTTAATGCCCTTGGGAGGAACCATGCCTTTTTCCAACAGCTTCATTCCTGTCTTAGCTGTCTCACTTACAGTGACGTCTTTACTAATTTTCCAAAAAGCAACGAACAACATTTAAAACCAACTCATTAAGAAAAGGTACTATAGTAATTTACTTAAGTAAACATATATCTATTATATTGGCCAAATACATATTTTTCGTTTAGTGTGCTTTTAGTTTAAATAAATAGAATAAAATAAATACATGTTTTGTTATCTTAGGCGGAATCTTGTATGTAGTGAAGAGTTAAAATGATAATATAAACTTTTGGATTAGAAATCGATTAGTAATTATTTTTCGATGCTCTGCTTTTGTTTTTATTTATTACATTTACATTAATAATTCATATTAAGTAATTTTTTAGATTTATCTATAATACCCGATATTTAATTTTTTGAACTATGACGTGGAATAGTGGAAATCTACTCTTTAGATTGGTTCTGGGAATACTAATTTTCATAATTTCTACAAATTTTATTGTATTTGTGTCCCCTTCCCCCCAACGTTTTTCAAGAATAGTACCCTCTCAAAACCCTTATGATGTCTGGCGGGAGGATGTAGCCAAGAACATTGGACCAATAAATTACGTTGTCTTATCCAATACATCTGAGAAATATGAAAATATAGTGATTATACGTGAAAAAATTGAGTTCCCCATGCATATCGAGGATCAGACCATTAAGATAGTTGGGGAGCTTGTTTATCCCTCAGATTATTACCAGTATAGAAATAATTTACATGCTATCTTGCTGGTGCATGGAATTTATTCTGATAGAGAGATGATGATACCAATAGCGAAAAAACTTGTTGGTGAGGGGTTTGTTGTATTGGTGATTGATGCCGCGGGTCATGGTGAAAGCGGATTTGCCTTTAAACCAAGAGACCAGTTCCTTCCTCCAGTAGACGATGAGAATGTAAAGGCGTCGTTGCTATATCAAGTATACCTATCTGGAATTACAGGAATAAGCCTATTAGAAACCGTTAGTAAAGAAAGATTTAATTTCAAAACTATCGGAGTAATGGGTATTTCAATGGGTGGGCTAACAGCGTATATGGTTGCTGCCTTAGATGATAGAGTGGCATATACCATTCCCATGATAGCAGCGGGAGAATTGTCATACGCCATATACAGTGGAGGAGTTGCCAACGCACTCATACCCCCAGATATGGATATCAACAAACTTGAAGAGTTAGACATAGCCCTAGATCCATATTACTTTGCTGACAGGATAAATGTCCCGATCCTAATTACATATAGTACACACGACGAGTTTTTCCCATTAGAGGGGCTTGTAGATACCGTGAGACGTTTAAATACCAATAGGTGTTATCTTAAGATTAATCCTAATTTAGATCACGATGTTAAAGAAGAGGACATTAATGTAACCATCGAGTTTATAAAGAAAACCATCAGAAATACCGTGTTCGTAAGTAAGATTAAGGTTAATACGGTATATCTAGGATTAATATCGATTCACGAAGTTGAACATCCTTCCAATTATGATGTATCATTATACTGGAAAGCGGCGATCCCTGGTTTTCCATGGATAAAGTCTGGTGGCAGAATAGCTGTATTACCTACTTTATTCCCTATAAACTACTTTGCAGAGGCCAGGTCACCTGATAATAGAATAATAATAACGACGGTTCCAGAGAAAATTAATCCAGATTATTCTTATATTTATCTGCTTGTCTCGCTTTTGATGTCGATACTGATCATATATAAAGTTGATAAAGAACAGGATACACGGTGGTTGGCTGGAAAATATCTAGCTTTCTTCCTACTACTTGTATCTCTTGTTATGCCAGTTGCGATATATCCAGACAGATTTATAGTGAATATGTTCCATGTCCTGGAAAGATTCGGAACACGATATCAGTTATTCATCCACGAATCAACATATGTTCTCACGGCATTAGTACTTCTATCTTTCTCATTCTCTCTAGAGAATCTTCAGAGGCTTGTGTATACAGTATTATCAGCGGGATTCATAGTCTTAATGGCTTTAGATTATTATATGGTTAGTGTAGCAATGGGAGTAGCAGGGTTTAAACCATGGATAGTTCCACTTACATCTATATTTCCACTGATATTAGGAAACATACTTTTACATGTATTCTACAGGAGATATGTCAAGGGAGAAGAAACATAAAAAGAAAAATGTATAATATGAAGAAATTGGGCTAACTCAAATCTAGAACATCTTCAGCCATGTCCACATATTCTTTTGCATTATCGATCAAGCTACTAACCGAGCTTAATAGTGACTTAGCAGCATCATAGTCAGAGTCTCTTATAGCTTGCTTTGCCTGGTCAATTTTTTCATAAGCCTCATTTAGTAAAGAAGACGCATTATTGAGAAATGTTATTGCCTCTGTAGAGTTCATAGACACCGCTTGATCCATCAGATATTCGATCCTAGCCTTTGTCTGGTTCAGCTCCTTTTCGTATTCCTCAAGCTCCTTCATCAGCGAATAATAAGTAGAATCCTCGTGATCCTCGTCTTCATTACTACCGTCATCCTTAGTTTCGTCATCATGATGCTCGTCTTCATGGTCTTCTGAAGATACACCCAGCATCTTTTTCACGTAGTCGAGGATGTCCTCGGCATGATCCTTATAATACTCTGCTTCATAAATCAACATCATTGCTGTAGTGTAGTTTCCAGCCTCTGCCTGAGCCTTTGCCTCGTCTAAACGTAGCTTAGCTGTATCCAAGAATGTCTTGGAAGTATTTAGTAATTCTATGGCTTCTGTGTTGTTTGTAGATATTGAAATATTTTCCAGCCACATCAACTTAATATAGGTCTCGTTTATCTCTCCATATAGTTCATAAAGCTCCTCCCATAGACTATCGTCCACACTCTCTTTGATAAGGTCTTCTAGGTCATGTTCATCTGAAGAAGACTCTATGCTCCATATTACGTTAGAGAGTATTGACGTTGTCCTATTGAGATTTGATATTGCTAAGTCAATTGCGTCAATGATCTCTTGAGAGACGTTCATGGCAACGAGTGTCTCTCTGATGTCTAGTAATATAGATATTGTCTCGTTTACATTTTCCAGACCAGATTCTATGTGGGACAGTACATTATTGCTTCCGCTAGACTCAGTCAGTTCCTCCAATATTTCTAAGGCTGCTTTTAAGGTCTCTTTTGAAGTAGCCTTTGCTTTGTTTTCCTCTAGAATATCCTCCGCTTTATCAATAAGCTCCTTAGCAAGCTTTAGATCTCCTCTGTCAACTGCATTGGCCGCCTCTTCTAACAATAGCCTGACTTCACTCAGATTTAGAGAATCAGCCATCTTAATTGCAGATTCAATAACCTCTTTAATCTCCTGGGTTTCTATGCTGACTGTTACATCAGGGGAGACTGTGATTGTTTCTCTTAGTAAGTTGAAGTATCCAATTAAGGTATCCAATATATCTTGTAGCTCTGCAGCGCTCATGCTCTCAAGAGAAGAATCATCGATGGTTTCTAAGTATTGCTTGATCTCTAACTTGACAGTTTCATTTGCATCTGAGTGCTTCAAAAGCTTCTTTACAACCTCTTTGTATGCCTCAATAGTCTCTATTAAAACCTTTTTTTCATCGTATTGCGTATTACTTGCTACAGTAAATGCTGGGTTAACCAATACGATGCTAATTATGAAGATTGCAATTAAACTTAATCCTAATATTGTTTTGTTCATATTGTTATCACCTCGTTTTCTCCACCTCATAATAAAAAAGTTTCAGTATATTAAGGACTATGTGGAACAAGAGTGGAACAAAGTAGGAACAACAAAGGAAAATCTAGTTTACTTAATGCTCTTTCTTTAGGATAATCTTGTTTCTACGGTTGTCTTTCACTATTTCCACATACCCTAGCCTCTCTAGACGACGTATATGTCTCCATAACGTGGTTTTAGGGAGTCTCAAAACCCGTTGCAGGTCACTTTGGTACATAGTTTTACTCGAAGTAGACTTTAGGGCATCAATAATTGACATATCCACCTCATCTAGTTCTCTCATAGCATATTCATCAAGCTCTAGTTTACTCCGTCTTCGATATCTATAAAAATATATTAGTATTCCTGTGCCAATGAGTATGGCGGCTATTACAATCAAGGAACGTAGATCTAGGTAACTAGGCATTATGGGAGGGGCCTCATTTTCGGTGGGAGGGGCTTCTTTGATAGTATATTCAATCGTAGCAGGGCCTTCAAATACAAAAGCCAAGTTATCATCTAGGTAATATGTATTGATGATCTTTTCTGGCATACTTAGTAATACTACATTAGGAGCAATAATCATTGTGATAGTATCTTTAGCCACTATATCAACTTTGAAGACACCGTTGGAAACTGTTGTATTACTGACATATTTGATGGTGAAGGAGCTTTTACCGCGAGCGGGGACATATACTGTATTGTTAACAACTATGGCAGGGATCATGGTGTCGTTGACATAGACTTCTACACTAGCTGGAATAGGGAAAGTTGGGAGACTTATTTCATTTAAACTTCCTAAAACTTCTCCAGAAACAGTTCCATAAACTACGCCGTTTACATCTATTGTTATCATAGCAGTTGAAACTGTCACCAGTCCAAGTGTATATAAAATTGGGACTATTAATGCTAGTACTATAGGCAATGACCACACAATTAGTTTTCTTCTATGTTCCATATTTTGTTAACCTCTAACAAAAATATAACAATGCTATGATGTTATATTATTTAATATAAAGCTATCTTTGAAATAGATGGATAAAACGGTTTTTATAATGACATTACTTGGGTGGTGGGGGTGGGTAGGAAGTTTTTAAATGATGTTCTTCAAAGTCATGAGAGAATATTTTCAGCGTTGCAGAGTTTAGAAGCAGATTTACTAATGGTTCTCAGAGATGTAGAGGAAATGTATAAAAAAGAAGTATCTGTAATCAGGCATCATTTGGATATTTTTCTAAGGATATATGAGAAAGAACTCCAACTACATTTTAGAGTTGAAGAAGAGGCTATATTTCCATATATAAGAGAAAGAGGAATTGTCGAGGAACTGGTAAAGGAGCATGTCGCTATTGTTAAGGAAATGGACCGTCTCAAAGAGAAAAGGGAAGCTGATCCTTATGGTGCTCTAAGTATTTTAGAGAACATCATCGTTATGCTGAAGAATCACGTGGTAAAGGAGAATAAGTTATATGCTGAAATGAATGAATATCTGACGATTAAGGAAATGCATGAAATTAGAAGTAAAATAAAAGGTATTTATGATGAAGAAGACGGTTCTTAGAAATACTTCTCTTCTGTCATATCTGCACCGAGAGCGTCTCCTTCTATGTTCCGTCTATTCCTAAAGTAATTTGGATTGAGGACTTCTTTGTATATTTCATGTTGAATTATTACCCTCATGATCTCGTTTGTACCGGTCCATATTAACCCGAGTCTGGTGTCTCTTAGTAGTCTCTCAAGTGGATATACTGTAGTGTATCCTATGCCACCCAAGATCTGTATCGCATTATTAACAGCCTCCCAAGCAGCTTCTGTAGCAAATACCTTCGCCTCAGAGACCAGGCGACGGACCAAGGGATAATTGCTGTCAATAAATTCATCAGCTGCCTTTGCAGCTTGGTATACTAATCCCCTACTAGCATCGATTTTAGTTATCATATCTGCTATTTTAAAACTGACTCCTTGGAACCGTCGTATAGGTTGGCCGAAAGCCCGCCTCCTATTGCTATATCTAACTGCAATTTCAAGAGATGCCATTGCTGTTCCAATGGCGCCTGCTGCGCTTGTCATTCTCTCTGGTATCATCATCCTATTGAAGACTCTGTATCCCTTATTCAATTCTCCTAAGAGGTTTTCCTCGGGCACCTTAGTATCTTTAAATACTATTCTAGCGGTTCCACCTCCTCTGGTTCCCAGCGTCCCGTATACAGCAGCTACTTTTACACCATGGTCACGTTCAACTATAAATGCACTAAGCCTGTCCTTGGGATTAGATGCCTCTGGATTAGTAACTGCATATGTTATAAAGAAATCGGCTCCTAATCCGCCTACTACAAATCTTTTTTGTCCATTTAAAATATAGCAGTTGCCTTTTTTCTCTGCTCGTGTCTGGGTACCGCCAAATACGTCGCTTCCAGTACCTGGCTCAGTTATGGCTTCGAAGCCACATAGTTCTCCTTTTAACATTGGTTTAAGATAGTTCTCCTTCTGCTCTTTTGTGCCAAAAACATACAATGGCTCTCCTACAATACTCGACATACTATAGAGACAGTTTAGAGTAAATCCCAGTACTCCGAACTCCTCTATGACTGCTGTTTCGCAGATCCAACTAACACCCCGACCCCCATATTCTCTTGGAAAACGTAGACCTAAAAGGTTTTTTTCTCCAGCTAATTTGATGAATTCCTTGGGAAAAACAACCTCCTCTCTATCCATCTTACGTATGAGATCTGATGGAACTTCGTTTATTATAAATGACAGTGCTTCTTTAACGATCTTCTTTTCAGCATCATTTAATAGAAATTCATACATGTTAATCAACCTAAAAATAATTTTCTATATCTAAAATTATAATAATAGAGGAGTTAATGAAAGAAAATTATGGGAGAATAGATTTTTAGTTTAAATGGTTTCTTTAATGATGGGAAATGAAGAAAAACTTGCTTTCACTAAATACGATTGTCTGGATATTGATCATTATCTTCATGTTAATTGGATTGACAGCGGCATATTATTACAAAGGAATCCTGAGCTATTATGAAAATGTAGAAATATGTGAATGTATCGAAATTAGGGATGTTTTAATACTTCAACTGCAAGAGAAAATTGGATTTATAGGAAGATACATGATTGATATTGCTTTAGCAGGGTTTTCTATCGGAGTGATTTTAAGTGTTCTGACCTTAGTAGGAAGTTTGAAGACTGGTTATCTCTTTACAATTTCATCAACTGCTGTCTCTGCATTGCTTATACCAATATTGATTTTAATTGAAATAGAGACTGGTATAATATGCGAATATTGTACTGTAATGCAAGTATCTGTTGTTTCTTCAACGATCCTCTCCCTGCTATGGCTTACAAATATAAGGGAAAAATGATGATATGCCTCCTAAATAGTGGAAAATTAAAGATGGATTTATGACGTTATAAGGAACAAAGATTGCCTGTAATAAAGTGTAGGCGTTATAAGCACTATACAACAGTAATAGCAGAATTATTATGAGAGTAACTGTAGCGAGTAAATGTAGTAGTGATTGTCCTCTAGATATGCTGAATATTTTTGTACGTATAGTTACTTTACTCACATCTCTATATTCTTCACTCCAAGAAATTTGTCCAGCTGATCGGGATGGAGGGGGGATTACATACTGGTATCCACCAATACATATACTTTTATCTAGTGCATCATGTAGTATCTCGGAATAGCGTCGCATCAAAGAATGTCTAGGTGAAGACAATACAGTTTGTATATCATCCTTATGGCAGGCAAGTTTATTTAATAAACCTTTGTCAACTAATAGATCGAAGAATATCTTAACATCATTATCAGATCCATATCTCAAAATATGGGTGATGGCGCTCTCCAATTTTATAATAAAACCGTCTACAGAGCGTGTTGTATCTAGGCCGAATCGAACGATTTCAACAGCCTCAATTATATACGATGGATAATCCATTTCCAATCATCCTATCACAGTTGAAAGATAGAGTAATAAACTAAATAAAAATTATAGTGGTTTATTCCCTAAATATTCAGTTGCCCCTATATCCGCAGAAAAATTATCTCTTGGATTTTATCCGGTAATATACCACTCCAGAACGGGTTACCGATTCAACCAAACCAAGCTCGACAAGCTTTCTCAATCTACGATAGAGGGGGGTTTTAGGGATACTTGTCTTTTCAATGAGTTCTCTGGCCGTTAACTCTCCATATTTAGACAGGGTAGTTAGTATTCTGTTGTCCCTATTATCCAATGAACTATATATATCTTCTGACTCTCTACGAGAGCCGTATTTTTTAAGCACGAAGTATATTACTACGATCGCTAACAATATCCCTATAGCTAGTAGTATAAGCCACGTACCCGTGAAAAAGCCTGTGGGAGGAGAGGGTTCAGAAGGGGGAAGTGGCCCCGTCCCATCAGGGATCTGTGGAACGAGGACATATTTTATTTCTATCGGACCTGGTTGAAAAACAAAAGCTACAGTCTCATTTATTATAGTAACATCAAAATTATCTGGGGTTATTTCATACATCATCATGTTATCTGAAAGCATTACCGTTACAGGGTAGGGAGAGTTGAGAGAAAGAATCCAGTCTTCTCCAACTTTATTAGTGAGTTCAGTTACCATGTAAGTGAGAACAACTTTTTCACTCGGTACGGTTAGATAAGCAACACCCTCAGACACTTCAACGGGAACTGGCGTCCCATTGCTATTTGCTTCGATGTATACGGGATTTCCTAATAGTTTTACAGAGATTTCTTCAGGGGGAGACGCAGAAGATAATATTTGTGTAATAACAACAGAACCATCATCATATACCTCGATAATTGTGGATTCTATGTTATATGCGTACACACATCTTGCTGAAAGAACTATTGTAACTAGTAAAAATAGGCAAATTAGCCATCTTCTCCCCCACATTTTAACCACACCACTATGATAATATGACAATTAGTCTAAAAATCCTTTGTATTAAATGTTTTTTACTCTATATGTAATAAAAAAATAATAAAAAAGTATGTGTGGAAAAATTAGCTGGATATCTCCGCCTTTACCTGCTCAATCCAACTGAGCATGTTATTGATCTTTTCAACCAACATTGGTGGGGGGTTCTTCATCTCATTTAGGTTATCGAGAATCTTTGTTAAGACGTTCTCAGCGTTGTTTAGCATATCTAAGAACTTCTCCCCTGAGATGATCCCCTGGTTATATAGTTTATATGCTCTCTTCAGTCTGAACTCCATTGTTTCTAGGCCTGCAACTAGCTTCGCTAGTCTATGGATAAACATGTTTTCCATTGCTTCTCTAAACCGATTCTTCATCTTTTCAAACATGCTAGTGACGGCCTTCAGATAATGATGCATACCCCTGAAGATCGGCATGACTGAAGATAATGTATTGTTGATAGTGTCTATAGCTTGTTCAAGGTATGATACTGCAGTTAGTACGTCATCGTTTTCAAGTGCGTCCAATGCTAAGAGCATGTAGTTCCTTGCTTCAACTAGAGCATCTCTAAGAATGATTAATGCAGAAGTAAAGTTGCCACCCATTTCACTGTAGTTCCCAGACATGTCGATTGCTCTATTCATGAACTCAATTAGTCGATCGGTTATGTTTATAATATCAGTTAGCCTATCTTTTGCAGCATCTACATCACCATCCTCCAATACATTGATTGTCCTGTTTAAGACGATTGTTACCTTTTGAGAAGCGTAGAACATCCCTATCACTGCCTTATCTGCAAATGTGGCTAATATCCATCCCTTTCTCGCAAATTTGTGTAGTGCTGCAGTCGCCTGCCCTATTAATTTAGAGGCTTCTGCAATTAGATGAGCTACATCAGACTCTTCATATTCACCGCTTTCCAAGAGTGACTGTGCCTCCTCAAGCAAGCTTCTAGCGTCAGAGACCATGGTTTTAATGTCATCGGGAACAGTTATACTTCTGTTCTCTAGCCATTCTATTGTATTCTCTAAACTTGCAACCATTTTGAGTTTAACTTCTACAGCAGTTTCTAGCCTGTCCTCCACGAGTTCATGTTTAGCTTCTTCAGGAAGGTTACTTAATACATATTTTGCCACAGGTGCAAATACACCCGAGGCTCTAACAGCAGTCTTTATCGCCTCCAGTGGAGACTCCTCAACTAGTTCACTAGCATTGGCTAGTATCGATCTAGCTTTATCAATATATATCGTTAGATTATCTGGTATCGTGATTCCGTATTCATCTGCTAATGCGAGGACGGCATCTATCCTAGTAGAGATCTTATTTATAATTATGTTGGCGACTCTCTCAGGTACTCCCCTCTCTTCTGAACCAGCGGAAACAGGGTAGGCTGGCATTAATGTAAAGACGCTTGATAACACAAGCATTAGTATGAGACCTATTGATACTACCTTTATTCGCCTCATATTTCTCACCACTTAAGAAAATGATTAAAAATATGTATAAGGGAATCGGTGGGAAACCTCGGGAAAGAAGCGGGAAGGTATTAGAAACTATTTTAATAGGATAGTGTTGTATAACGGTAGTTTATGAGTGGGTACCTTAAAGAATTTCTCGATTGTATCTGAAAGATTAATTATTTTTTCAGGCTCTCCATGAACTATATATACACTTCTCAACAGCTTCTTTAGTCTACTCACATATCCAAGCAACTGCTTTCTGTCACTGTGACCCGTGAATCCATCTATTTTATGAACCTCCATATTTATGTTGATTGTACGGAGACGTCCATCTTCCATAAAGTCGACTTGTTTCATTCCATCAACAATCTTTCTACCTAATGTGTCAGGAACCTGATAGGTTACAAATATAAGTGAGTGTTTTTCCTCCCCAGCAAATGCCTTGAAATACTCTATTACCGGCCCACCTTGCATCATACCCGATGTAGATAAAATTATTGATGGAGAGGGGTCTTGAATTATCTCATCACGTGTACTTGAAGTATCGACTGGAACAAGATATTCTGTGTTAAAGGGGTTTTCTCCACTTTCTCTGAACTCATTACGTATGCCAGACTTCAAATACTCGAGATAAACGCCATGAATCTTATTAGCTTCATCAATCATGCCATCTATGTACACAGGGACTTCCGGAAGCTTCATTTCTTCAGGCGTATCCTTCCTAGTAAGATGATATATTACCGCTAATATCTCCTGAGCCCTACCTACCCCTGGAACCGGTATAAGGGCTTTTCCACCTCGCTCAAGTGTTTTTCTCACAACTAGAGAAAATAGGGCCTCTACATCCTTTCTAGGAGGGAGAATATCATATCGCCCACCGTATGTTGACTCCATAACTAGGGTCTCAGCCCTAGTGAAGTCGGATTTCGCTGGATCTAATAATCGCGTCTGCCCAAATTTGAAATCGCCAGTTAAAAGAATGTTGTAAACACCCTCAGTTATATGTAGGTGGACCATTGCAGATCCTAAAATATGTCCTGCATTAAAGAATGTCAATTTAATATCGGGAGAGATATCTGTAACTTGGTTATATTTCAGGGTGATTGTGTGTCTAATCATATTATGTATATCCTGCTCATTATAAGGTGAAGCCCCGCTTCCTTTCTTAGAAAGATTTATAAGATCCTCTTGAAGAAGGATACTTAAAGGCAAGGTGGGTTCTGTCATGTATACTGGTCCTCGATAACCATGTTTATATAAAAAGGGTATCAGCCCTGAATGATCTAGATGTGCATGTGTAACGATAACTGCATCGATCTCGTTGATATCAGTGTCTAGCAAGTCTATTCTTGGATATGCTGCTTCACGTGATTCTACATTGACTTTCAAACCAAAATCAATGAGAATCTTACTCTCTGTAGTTGATATTAAGGTAGCTGACCGCCCGACTTCTTCAGCACCGCCTAAGGCCGTTATCCTAATCGCTTTACTTGGATTTATTGATGGGCGGAAAACACGATTGCCAACTGCAGATAGAAACCGCAGCGGCTCCCTCTTAGATTTTGGTTTATAATATATTCTACTAAAAACCTTAGGCACTTCTTTGAAATACCATCTAAAGACTGGTATCCATGCCGTTTCTTTTACTATCGCTGTAGTTATACGATGACGAAGGTCATTCGTCAGATATTGAGATATAAAGATAATAACTTCTCCTCTAGATTCATCGAAAAACATTCTATAACGCTCTCTCGGGATATCCTCTGCTTTAAATATATTCTCTATAATATGCCTAGCCTCATGAGGATCCTTTCGGATTCTAGGCTCAGATCGAATTACAAACCGTCTCTTGAATTTTGTGGCTAAGGAGGATATAAGCGACGGGCTCTCGAAGAATATGAGGGGATTACGTGTATAAATAGCTAGAGTTGGCCCTTCGTATTCAATTCTAGTTATTTGGGCTTCCATTGGAATGCTTTTCAGCAGTTCAGTTGAAATCATGAGCTCATTGTTAAAATCCGTCATTTTTAATCAAACCCGTTTAAAACATCAAACACCAATTGTTTGTGTATACGCATGTTTGGGGGATATTGAGATTATTTGTCTCAATATTTAAATGCTTCTACTAACATTGGTTCGCACGCCTTTTTTAAGATTATCTAAACCTGATTATGTGAAGACTGGTTACAGTCAAGTCCTTATATCAGACATATCTTTAAGATATGTATCCTTTTCTTCTCTGGAGAGCTCTCTATAACCCTTCTCGTCAATAATTGCAATATTAAAATCATCTCCACTTGCAACGTCTCTTTTCATCGCTGATAATAATGCTTTTGCAGCTAATGGTATTCCTTCATTAACAGACATATCTTCTCGGTACTCGCTTTCAATTACTCCTATGGCAATTGGAGACCCAGATCCAGATACTGTGTAATTATCTTTTATAAGTGATCCGAATGGGTCCAGTTTGTATATCGAAAAACCATCGAGATCCTTTCCAGCGACGATTAACTCTGTGATCAATGGGAACATTCTATTTCTATACAGTATAAATGATAATAACCTTGCAGCTGCTTTGGCGGATACTTGTTTCCCGTATTTTAGCTCATAGAGATTAACATTGTATTTTAATATATCAATTATAGCTTGGGCATCGGCGACTACGCCGGCAATGGTAACAGCTATGTATGGCCGTATCATAAATATCTTTTTACCTATCTTATGAGCAACAAAATAGCCGGCAGTTACTCGTGTATCTGAGCCTAATACAACTCCGTCTTTACATTTTAATGCAAGGGTCGTAGTACCTGTCTTATAGATATTTTGATCGTCTCCATGCCTCGGCATCCTATTATAAAAATCCATTTTATACACCATCGCTAAGAATAAAACTAAATTATTATAACAATAAACTTAAATTTACCCTCTAAGTTATTCTCTACACCTTATATATAAGTCTTAGAAACACCTAGCCAATATATTATTTAATGTATGGTCTTTTATAAAACTCTCGTCTCTATAGTAATAAAGGATATTTTCCTAAGAGATATTATTTATTAACACCAAGAAAAAATTAATTTGGAGTGTTGGTTTGATTTATTTACTATATAGCAACGAAGTTTTTTGGGGAATAAAGCTTTAATATTTAATTTAGTGGAAGGTATGGAAAGATATGAGAGGCGAGAATGAAATTCACAGAATGGATCTTCCTAAGACGGTGATAGTGGGAGAAGGCATATTAAATAGACTCAGCGAGATCTATGGACACATTAGAGAAGGGATGGAGAAGATAGTTATTATCACAGGCCCTAATGTCTATAAAATTGTTGGGGAAGAGATAGATCCTAAAATACTTGATATAGATAAGAGGTTTTTCGCCTATAGAGCTAGCTGGGAAGAAATCTATAGGATAGAGAAGGAAATAAAGAAACTTATTGATTCGGGAGTTCCTGTAGATATTATCATTGGCATAGGCGGTGGAAAAGTTATTGATGTTGCGAAAATGATTGCATTCAGGCTTAACAAGAGTTTTGTAAGTATTCCTACCACACCATCCCATGATGGAATAGCGAGTCAATTAGTGTCAATAAGAGGAGGGGGGAGAGCGTATTCCTATGTCACTAAGCCACCTACTGCAGTTATAGTTGATATTGAGATCATTAAAGATACACCGCATAAATTTATAGCAAGCGGGGTGGGAGATGCGATTGCAAAAATAACAGCTGTAAAGGACTGGCAGTTAGCTAGAGACAAAAAAGGAGAATACTATGGAGAATATGCAGCTAGTTTAGCGCTACTTGGTGCTGAGCTTGTTAAAAGAAACAGTGAGAAAATTGGGTCAAGAGATCCTGAGGCAATTAGAACCTTAGTAGAGGCCTTGATTAGTGATGGAGTGGCTGCTGGAATCGCTGGGAGTAGCAGACCGTGTAGCGGCTCTGAGCATTTGTTTAGTCATGCTTTAGACTTATATGGAGAAAAGCATGCATTACATGGACAGCAAGTAGGAATAGGCACTATTTTGATGGCATATCTTCATGGCCTAGATCATGAGGAGATAGCTGATACATTAAGAAAGGCAAGTGCTCCAACTAACTATAAAGAACTAGGAGTTAGAAAGGAAGACGTTATAAAAGCATTTGTAAAGGCTAGGGAAATTCGCCCTGATAGATACACTATCCTGAATGAGTATAGTATTAATAAAGAAAACGCAGAGAAGATCTGTAGGAAAACGGGTGTCATATAGAGATGGAGAAGGAAAATAACAAAATTGTCTATTTGATTGATAAAAATGTATGTGAGGTAGGATTTAGATTTGTCTATCACAACGTAGATGCATGTAAAAAATGTGGCCATAAGGATCTGTGTACTGGAAAACTAGTTGAGGGAAGAGTATACGAAGTGCTGAATATTCTGAAGACAAAGAAGAAAATTATATGTCCAATAACAGAAAATGAGATGAGTCTTGCTGAGGTGTCATTAGCAAGTATCCACACTTCACTATCTACTAAAAAAGCGGTTGAAAACATTGTTACTTCTTGGAGTAGCCCGATATGCGAGAACTATAACTGCGAATATAGAGAAATATGTTTTCCTAAGGGACTTATAAAAGGAGATAAAGTTAGGGTTAAAAAAGTAGAGGAAAAAATATCTTGTCCACTAAAGTACAACCTTACTCATGTGACTGTTCAACCTCTTCTGTAACAGCCTCGGTTGCCTCTTCCTCCACTTTCTTTACAGCTTCATCGACAAATCGTATCCTCCTGATCTCCTCTATGTATTTGAGGATGCTATCGGCTATGGGCTTCTTCGATAGATGGAGATTGGGATTGTTTAAAGCCTTGTCACCTAGCTCTATTAAAATGGTCTGATCTTTCTTCTTGATAGATAGTTTCACATTTTCTAGGAAGTTGGGGTCTATGTGTTTTATTAACTCACGTATTTTTTCATCAAGTTTACTCAGCACTTTTACAATCTTGACTTTATATAATAAATATTTGCCAGCTAAGGGTGGATTGAAATCCAACATCACTCTTCCACTTACTACTGCTCGAACTATCGCAGGCTTACCATCGACTTCGAGCACGACTCCGGGTGCAATGTCACCTTTAACACCGGTTTCACGTAGTTTTCTGATCGTGGTTGTCCTAATTTTTTTACTATCTCGTATACCAAATCCTTTTTCTGGAGGAACTTCAACTTCATATTCCTCGTCTTCTTTTTTACCAACGAGAGAGTCTTCAACGCCCTTCAGAAGCCATTCCTCTCCGACTATGACGAGGGTAGGGCCATATCTAGCTTTAGGATCGTATATGTTGAATTCTTTTGCAATATCTTCACTTGTTGTATCAAAAACTTCATTTGTCTCCTTAACGTAGCCGGTGTACTCGACTAATACAAAGTCTCCTTCTTTAATGATAGGCTTCTCTTTCTTTTCTTTTGCAGGCATGTTCTCCATCCCCTCTGCCTCCTAAACCATATTGTATATTTCATGTAAATAAAGTGTCATATATCTTTAGATTAAGACCTTAGATTTAAACCCTTATTAAAATTATGCTTCATACCTTTTTTGTCACACCATGTCAAGCACATTATTTTTCTTATGAGGTTTGTCAGTTTTTGATAGATCTATAATTCTTTGTAGCAAATTGGCCTCTATTAGATAATTTGCAACGCTTTCTTGAACCAGTTCTTTCCAATTACCATTTAATAGGACACGTCTTCTGAATTCTTCACCAGAGTAGATTTTTCTTTTATAGAGTGGAATAGGAGAGACCTTATATCCTGCTTCCTTGAATAGCCTTTTGGTCAGGGGATCATTACTATAAACCACGTGAAACTCAGGAACCAAGGTTTTTACAAGTGAAACCCACGTAGTATGGACTTCAGTATCTGGAATTGGAACAACGTAATAATTTTCTCGTGGAATACCTGCTTCATCAAGACCAAGAAAAATCATTTTTAATCGCTCACCAGCTGTAAAGGGATTCTTCAGTGTATGAGAAACAAGAGCGCTACCAATTCCAATAATAAAATTATTATGCTTCTCATATACGTGTTTGATGCCGTGTAGATGTCCCTTATGGAATGGTTGGAATCGGCCTATAATGAGGGCAATCTCCATGAATATTCACCTACCGTCGAAAACTAAATGACCCCACCAAAATATAATAAATTTGTATATAATTTACATAATAATTGCTTCAAATCTCTTTTACAACATAAAACTACTATGAATATACTGGTGATTAGGGACTCTGGAGAATTGCTAGACGTATAAGAATTACGTCTTTTCTTACTGATATCCTATTGATCTTCTTAGCTGGTTTAGGGAGGTGTATTTTTGCTTTATAACGTTTGATTGGCATAGCTGAGATTCCCTCATGAAACAACGTGGGGGAGATATCCCTCCTGAGCATACATTCCACTAGAAGATGATACTCATCTAGAAGAGAGATCTTCAACGTGTTTACGTCCAGTAATGGCGTGTCCATCATAATAACAAGCTCGTTTGTGGACTCGTCTTCATCAATACATATGAGAGGCTCTAAAATACCTTTTGAGAAATCGTCTTGAGGTAGGCCTCCATATCTGAATTCTTTTATCCATATATCTTCCTTGTAGTAAAATATAGAGTCGTCACTCATGTCAAATCACCCTGATGATTTTTACATATATATCGAAGACATGGGTTTGGTCCCTGTGGGAGATGGTTGTTGAGACGACATTTGCGTCTGAATTTGCTTCATCATTGAACGGGCCAGTAACTTAATCTGAGAAGCCTTTTCTTCTAATGCAGTTACATCTATGGTAATATCAAGCATTGTAGACAAATGTGATAGATATACTATTGAGGCGTCTATATCAGGAAAATAGGGGAAGCTGTCAATAAGGTGGATTATTATAGGAATGTTTTTCTTTGAAAATGCTTGAATTATTGTTGCATATACACCATATAATCCTCCCGTAAAGCTTTTTATGCTCGCAACGTATTTTTTAACTCCTTTATGTGAAATGGATTCTATATTATGCCCTCCTATGAAGACTCTCAGCATATTTCTATCCGTTATTTCCTGTCGTTTCATATAGGGAAGTCCAATTCCACCCAGTATCATTGAAGGACGCACACGTTCATAGAGTTCATATATAGAGAGAGCAATAAAACGCCATATAATATTATCGAGAGGAATTTCACTGAAATAAACCATTATCTTGTTATCTGCATAAATCCTAATGGGCGGAAGACTTTTACCATTTACAAAAGCGATAAAAGGAGGGGCCCATTCTGCATCGATATATCCAATGTATTTTAGCTTTAACTCAGAAATTATATGGCCTCCAGCGATGTGCGAGATGAGGCCAGTGTCAGGCAGTGATACAAGTAGTGGTAGATTTAACTGCCTATATTTTTCCAGCTCATCCTCATTAATTAACCAAGATATCATGGATTTCGCCTCCAAAACATGATATATTTATTTCTATGGAAATAATTCTTTTTCACGGTTAAAGACAAAAAGCTGTTTGGGAGATTGAAATGTTAGAGACCTTATCCACTAGACTAAGGAATGCAATCGAAAAACTAACTAAAAAATCATATATTGATGAAAAAGCTGTTAAAGAGGTTATTAAAGAAATTCAGAAAGGCCTCATTATGTCCGATGTTAATATAAAGATTGTTTTTGACCTTAGCAAGAAGATCGAAGAAAGAGCGCTAAAAGAAGAGCCTCCACCAGGGCTTTCTGTAAAAGAGCACGTTATTAGGATAATCTACGAAGAACTGACGAGGTTTTTGGGAGAGAAGACTCCCGAGATAAAGCCACGTAAAGGAAGAGTTACAAAGATATTGTTGGTTGGTATACAAGGGTCTGGTAAAACTACTACAGCTGCTAAATTGGCCAAATATTTCAAGGAACAGGGTTATAAGGTAGGAATGTTTAGCACGGACACCTACAGACCAGCGGGGAGGGAACAACTTAAACAGCTAGCAGATAAAATAGAAGTCGAATTCTTTGATTACAACAGCAAAGATCCTATAAAGATAGCTAAAAAGGGATTAGAATATTTTGACAAAAAAGTTGATGTGTTGATTATAGATACTGCTGGAAGACATAAAGAAGAGAAGAGTCTACTAAAAGAAATGAGGGAATTAGAGAAGATAGTAAAGCCCGATTACATCTTTTTAGTCATAGATGCGTCACTAGGTCAACAAGCATATAATCAAGCTAAGGCTTTTCATGAGGCTACTCCAATAGGAGGAATAATTATTACTAAATTGGATGGAACTGCTAAGGGAGGAGGAGCGTTATCTGCCGCTGCAGCAACAGGAGCTAAGATATATTTTATAGGTGTTGGTGAGAAGATAGATGATCTAGAGTTTTATGACCCGCCAGCGTTTGTGGGTAGGCTGCTAGGCATGGGTGATCTTAAGACTCTTCTTAGGAAGATAGAAAGCATTCGCATGAGTCAAGAGAGGATGGAGAAATTAAAGAAGATGGCCAAAGGGAAGTTTACATTAATGGATATGATTGAGCAATTTGAAAGCGTATCTAAAATGGGAGGTTTATATAAGATATTAAGCATGATGCCTGGGCTGGGTACAAAGGTTCCTAAAGAAATGATAGAAGATGTTGAAAAGAAGATTAAAAAATGGAAATATGCTGTGGATTCAATGACTGATGAGGAGAGAATTGACCCTAATATAATTAAAAGAACCCGTCTCCAGAGAATAAGTCGTGGCTCTGGAGTAGATGAAAGTGTGATAAAGGAAATGATAAAACAATATAACATGCTTAGAAAAATGCTGAAGTCAGGAAGAAGAAAAAGGTTACTTAAGATGTTTGGGAAAGGCCTGGATTTGTCCGATATAAGATAGCCATTATTAATGAGTGAGATATTATGAGTAAGATACTTAGTATTGCTAAGAAAATAATGTCTAATCACTATTTGTGCGATAATTGCTTAGGTAGAATGTTTGGAGGGCTTTCACGGGGGCTTTCTAACGATAAGAGAGGTAGGGCAATTAGAGAAACAGTTAAAATGGATATTCATCTGCAACTACTAGAGGGAAAACGAGTGTCTAGGAAACTATTGAAAAGCCTTATATCTTTGTACAACGAGATGGAAATGAAGAGTATTCTTGAAGAACGAGGTGTTAAAATAGCTGCTACAGTCACCGAGTCTAGCTGTGAGATATGCTGTGGACTGTTCAATAGACTAGATGATATCATGACAGAGATACTTCCACATATACTTGAATATGAATTCACGAGATATGTTGTAGGGGTGACGTCTCTACCTGAATACGAAGAAAGGGAAGAAAGAATAAAGATGAAATACGGCCTCTGGTTTTCCGAAAGTATAAGAAGCGAGTTATCAAGAGAGCTAGGTAAAAAACTGGATATGAAGCTTAGATCTGTAAATAGAACAGTAGAATATGATCCGTCTTCTCCTGAGGCAACAATTATTATTGATATCACGAACAAAACTGTCGAAATAGAAACAAGACCTATCCAAATTTACTTTGAACTCTATAGAGAGAAAAATAGGTCTCTATTTGCTAAAAACTGTAAATCCTGTGGAGGAAGGGGCTGCGAAACATGTGGTTTTACTGGGAAGGAAGCCGGGAATAGTTTAGAATATGTACTTGGGAAAGCTATGCTTATGGAGACCGGAGGAAAAAGATGGAGATTCAGCATTAAATATCTTGATAGAGAAAGAGATGAAATAGAGGCATATCTAAAGATAATTGGACCTAAGAAGAGAAACATCAATATTAATAATTTTATTAAAACATTAGATATCGAGGGATTCACTATAGTTAGCGCAAGGATAGAGAAATGAAAAATATCTAACTAGGGAATTTTTAGAGGTAATTTTTATATATATTAAAGCCTTAAACCTTATAGAGTTGTAGGAGGGGATTTGTGGAATGCCTCATTCACATGGGTTCAGAAGTAGGACACGTAAATTGCTAACAAAGAAAGAGAATAAGGGCTTTAGTGATCAGTTGCTAACGTTAGAGAAAATGGAGCCAGGAGATAAGGTAGTGATAATTTTGAATCCGACGTATCATAAGGGCATGCCTCATAAAAGGTATCATGGAAAAGTAGCTGTTATAAAAAAGAGAAGGGGTAGGGCTTTTGAAGTAGAAGTAAGTAAAGGAAGAAAGAAGGTGTTGTTGGTAGTTCCTCCTGAGCATTTAAGACCATTTCAGATGAAGGGTGAGTAGGGTGCCAAAAAAGATAATTGAGAAAGAAGCAATCTCTATTCCTGAATTGAAGAATGCTATTAAAGACCTAAAGAAATTAGATGAGGAGGAGCTAAATACAATTCAACGCAAGATGGTAGAATACGTCGAGAAATTTTCAAAAATACCTCCTGGTAAGGCAAAGAAGCTTAAGAAGAGGTTAATGAAAGAACTAGAGCTGGATGAGGAAAAGGCTGTTCAAATCATAAATATAATGCCGAAGACCCCTGAGGAGGTAAAAGAGATATTCTACGAGAAAGTTATCCTAGGTGATTTAGCCAATAAGATTTTGGAGATAATTTGGAAGGAATAAAAACGCCTGAATTTTATATAAACAATAGATAAATTCTATAGATGTCGTAATTATATTTTAGTGAAGGAGATTAGGCAAGTGATTAAAATGTCTTCCAAGGCATTCTTTAGGAAAAGAGTTATTGAAAATTATGGTTATATACTAGATATGTTTGATGGAGAGAGAAGAATTAGGATTAGAAAGTATGATGGAAGTTTTAAGGAGATTAGAGTTGTTGGTTTAATAGGCCAGCTATTAGGTGAGACGTGTTTTACATTAATGGAATTTCAACTAAATCAGGATGCAATTATTAATTTCTTAGAAAGAGCATATATAGGCAAGGGGCCTAGAAACAAGGCGATTCGATTTATTAGATTCGTGAAATATGATGAGCTGACCTATAGAGCTAAAGAGAATCTTCCTAAAGCTATAGAGAAATCAATTCTTTTAAACGAAGACGAGTGGGTGGATTTTTTTAATAGAGCGGGTCCGATAAACATACGAACCCATACACTTGAACTACTAAGGATGATTGGAAAGAAAACGGTTTTTAAAATAATTGAGGAGAGGGAGAGAAAACCATTTGAAAGCTTTAGAGATTTTTATCATAGGGTGGGAGTAGATCCAGTAAAGGCCATTATTGATAGGGTAATGGAGGAACTCCGGGAAGAACAGAAGTACTACATATTTTTATGTGGGAGATGAGGATCAATAAGCCCGTATCTCCACAATATCCATGTCCTGTAAGACAAAGTTTTTAGAGACCCTTATCTGCTCACCGTTTCGAATCACAATTGCATATCTGAAGTTCCTAGCGAGACGTTTGTGAATCGCCTCAGCTAAATCAATTACTTTCGCTCCTTTCTTGAGGATAAACGGTTTCTCAGGAACATCATCTTTATGTGCACGTGGAAAAACTCTAATTAGTTCAAGCGACTCAAGTAAATACTCCACCAGTTCATCCTGCGTCTTACATCCCAATGAATGAAGAGAAAAATCAGTATCAATCGAATATAGATGAAGACATTTGTTAAGGAGAATAAGTGCACCGGGCTTATGAATATACAGATTTAAAATATGTTCTTCGATATCTGATAGAGTTATATCACCATCTACTTTTACTATAGCGTGATAGATCTTATAGCTTCTCAACAACTTTTCAAGATCAGCCTTAGAGACATCAAGCCTACCTACAACCCTGATTCCTCCAGTAGCTGTTTTAGTGATCTCTACGGATCCCTTGACAGGAGCCAGGTCTATACCTTTATCGTAGAGGGCTCTTAAGATGGATTTGGGATCCTCACCCTTACGTTTTACAACAAAGACGAAATCTGCTGTCTTTAAAAAGTTAAATATCCTGTAATCTAGAGAGTCGCTTATGCCTAGGGGGGGAAGCGCAATAAGCTGGAATTGAACATGTTCATTTCCTATTATGCTATAGCTAGGCTCAAATTGCCACGAGAAGGATTGCTCTTCCTTATGAGATAGTTTGTTAAATGCCTCAGAGATTTCAAGGAAGTCGTCTCCAACTATGGCTATACGTGCCTCTCCATGTTTTGGCTTATCCCATTTAGAGATATATGTTCCTACTTTCTTTTTCTTTCTCTCTTCTATCTCCTCTCGTAATTTGGCCATTTGACGCCTAACTTGCTTTAAAAGATTCTTAGTTCCCTTATGTTTAGGGACTAAACTATAGAATTTCTGTAGCTCCCTAAGCTTTTCTTCAGGTGTTTTAGCTTCAGATACCTTTCTCCATTGAGCCTTGGCTTCTTCAGGTAAATTTGTGACCATACTCCTTCTAAAGAGTTGTATATTTATCTAGGTTAATTATTTTTTCGAAGTAAAATGAAGATATACATAATATTGGTCGGCCTCACTGGAGGAGTAAATCTAGGATTGATAGCTAGGCTTACAGAGAACTTCGATGCAGAGGAAATTAGATTAGTGAAGCCTGAAATTACGAGAGAAACTATGGAAAAGGCATGGATATTCTCAGCTAGAGCAAGAAAAGTACTTGATGAAAAGATAAAGGTATATGAAGAGCTTAATGATGCTGTCTCTGACTTGGATATTGTATTTGCTACATCAGCAGTTACTTCAGAAAGCGGTGCTAATGTTAGGAGAAGGGCAATTACACCCATGGAAGCAGCTGAAATAGCTATAAAAGGAGGTTATGAGAAAGTGGGAATAGTATTTGGCAGAGAAGCCACCGGGCTTACAAACGAAGAAATTGATGAATGTGACATGCTCATAACTATCGAGTCTAGCCCCCGATATAGAGCTTTGAATATTGCAAATTCAGTTGCAGTCATACTATATGTGTTTTTTGTGGCAAGAGGGGTTTTTAGTAAAAGAAGAGAGCCAGCATCTAGAGATCTAAGAAATAGGACTGTGAATTATTTCCATAATGTTGCTCTGTTGGCTACAGAGGATGGAGATTATGCAGAAAGAGCAGCTAGAGTTTTTACAAATATTTTAAATAGAAGTTCACCAGATAATAAGGAGATAAAGATGCTTATAGGCGTATTTAGAAGGGCATATATTAAATTAAAAAGATATAAAGGCATGAAGGTATGAATGGTGTTTGGAGGGGTTTTGATGAAAGCACGTAATTACCGTAGTATAAGAGGGATGTTGTATACGAGACAGGAGTATATTCATGGGGCACCTCAACCTAGAATAACAAGATTTACGATGGGAACATATAGAGAAGATTATGAGGTTGAGGTAAGGTTAAAGGCTAGAGAGAGAGAACTTATTAGAGACCGTGCACTAGAGTCCCTTAGAGTTAATGTAAACCGTCTTTTACAGAAGAAAGTAGGTGGTAATAACTATTATTATATCATCATGATATATCCTCATCATGTACTAAGAGAAAATAAGATGATGACCGGCGCCGGAGCGGATAGGTTGCAGGAAGGAATGAGAAGAGCGTTTGGAAAACCTATTGGAAGAGCGGCTGCAGTGGAGCCTGGCCAAACAATTGCAAAGGTACTGACTTTTGTAAATTATGTCCCTGTAGTCAGGCAGATACTTAAAGTTGGTGCAAGTAAGATACCCAAAGGCGGAGATATTGATGTTGTATATCTAAAAAGAGAGTGATCATGGGCTCGTGCTGAAAATAAATATTGAGGAGGTTCTGAGGTTCCTCAAGGAAAATAGGAATATATATAAAAAAATTGTTTTACAAGCTCCAGATGGGCTTAGAAATCAGTTGCTTAAACTATATGAAGCAATTCTAAATGCTGGGATCAACGTAGAGGTCTATATTAGTGGATCTAGAAATTTTGGGGCTTGCGATATTGCCTACGAAGAAGGAGTTAGGGCTAATGCAGATATAATTATTCATTTTGGCCATACTCAGTTTCCATATAGTGAAGAGCAGATCAACAAATTACCTCAGATACCCGTGAAGTATTTTCCCGTTTATGACGATAGGAAAGTAAGTGAGCGGCTACTACATAAGCTATATTCAGAGATAGGAGAATATAGAAATATCGGATTGTTATACTCCGTTCAGTATTATCCACAGTTTAAGGTGATTAGAAAAAAGCTGGAGGAAAAGGGATTTAATATATTCATTGGTGAAGGATCAAGTGTTGGTCTTGGAAGGGGTCAAGTAATTGGCTGTAAAATAGGTGCAGCAAAAACCATTCAGGATAAAGTGGAAGCCTACGTGGTCATTAGCGGTGGAAAGTTTCATGCATTAGGCGTCTCGCTTTGGACAGGAGTGCATACCGTCTTAGTAGATATTCCTAGTAGTAGGATATTTAATCTGGATAGAGAAACAGCACGTATAAGGTCTATAATAGCCTATAAGCTTTTAGAGGCGGAGAAAATAAATAGATTTGGTATAATTGTCTCTAAAAAAAGTTTTCAATATAATTTATCTATAGCTAGATTTTGTGAGAAGGAGCTGTGGAAACGGGGTAAAAAAGGATATATTCTTATATTAGATGAACTAAATCCACAGGTTTTAATGAATTTTCCAGACCTAGAAGGATACATACAGACGGCTTGCCCCCGTATATCAATAGATGATATAATGCTGTATAAGAAACCTATTTTAAATATAGAGCAGTTCATGATATTAATAGGCCACAAAAAGTTTGAGGAGGTTTACCCATGGAGAGAGAGAAAGGCTATCCAGGAAAAGAAATAGGTGTCATGGAAGAATATTTAGCAGATAGAGGAACATATATAGACTGGAATGGAATAATCAGAAGTAAATATCTCGGGTTTATATTTAAAGATAATGAGATGCGGAAAGTTTTTGTCAAACCATTTAGAAAACTAAAGATATTGGAAGTAGGGGACACTGTACTAGGCAGAATTATTAATGTCTCTGGAGTGTTTGGATATGTAAGAATAGAAGCAGTAAATCTAAAGCCATTAGATAGAGATTTTAACGGAATAGTGTATCCTCATCGTATCGTTAATAGGATAGATGATGTATATAGAGAGGGAGATTATATATTAGCAAAGGTAATAAGTAAGGTTAATAGAAGTCTTCATTTATCTATAGCCGAACCAGATCTTGGAGTTGTATCGGCTAAATGTAGCTATTGTGGAGGGAGAATGCGTCCAATTGGAAAAAATAAATTAAGATGTATGAGATGTAGTAATATAGAGATGCGGAAGCTATCGAGGTTATATGGTAGGGTGATATGAAATTGGAAATAAAGATCTTGAAGGTTGAAGACAAGATGATACGGTTTAGCGTTGTAGGTGAAGACTATACTCTTGGAAACCTACTTCAAAATGCGTTATTAGATGATGAGAAGATCCTTGGAGCAGGTTTCTATATAAGCCATCCTCTAAGTAAGGAACTTGTTTTCACAGTATACTTTAAGAGGAAGACATCCTTTAAGAATGCAAAGAAGATTATTCTTCAAAACGTAGAAAAGATTAAAAATCAGTTATTAGATATAAAAAATGAAATAATGAAAAAGGCGGGTGAATAAAACTGCCAGTCAAATTTTGCCCAGTTTGTAAGTCGATCTTGAAAATAGATGTTAGAGGAGAAGAAGCGTATTATATATGCTCTAGGGGACACTATGAGGAGAAAATAGATCATAATACCATAAGTAAGAGAATAGAAAGGGAAGAAAAGGTGACAGTAATTCCCAAGGAGGTTAGAGCAGAGACAATCGCGAAAACAAAATGCCCCAAGTGTGATAATGATACAGCATATACATGGATTGTACAAACAAGATCAGGAGACGAAGGACCCACAGTGTTTTATAGATGTACTAAATGTAGTTATACATGGCGTGTTTATACGTAGATCACTAGGATAATAGAGAGCTTAATATATTATCCTGAAATAATTTTCTAATGGTCATATTAGGAGAGAATTAACTATAAAAGCCTGTAAATAGTAATAATTTATTTAATATTTGTAGCTATGTAATTTCCTATTCAGTGGGTGGTTTAGATGTTTAGAGCAGTTATGGATAAAGAAAAGATAAAAAGATGGATAAAGTTCATGACCACGATCGAAAAACTAACTGATGAAGCTTGTTTCTGGATATCTGGAGAAGCACTTCATTTTAGAGATATGGATGCGGCAAGAATAAGCATGATCGACTTTAAGCTGGAGCCGGAGTATTTTATCGAGTATTCCTTCGAAGGTGAGGAGGAGATACCTGTATGTATGCAGAGTAAGAAGTTGCTCGAGTTCTCAAAATTAATGAGGAACTCTGAGGAGATGGAGATAATTTTAGAAGAGGGTATGACGCATTTTGTATTATCTACAAAAGTTCCATATGAGAAGTACTTTGCAATTCCAATTGCAGTAGATAGAGAGAGAAGTAAGCCTGGAACACCTGAATTAGAATATACTGCTAAGATAAAGATGGTCTCTGCGTCGCTTAAAGACGCATTAAACGAGGCAAAAACAATTAGTGATAGGCTTACATTTATAGCAGAAGGAAATACAATTACCTTCCTAAGTAAGAACGATGAGGGTTTCCAGGTTAGACATAGACTTGTATATCCAGATAACCTAGAGGTTCTAGATATTAAAGTTGAAGAGAAGAGCGTTGCAGTATATATGGTCAAGCCTCTTCTAGACGTAGTAAAGGAGATAGCGTCTTTATCAAGGATAGCTCAGATTAACTTCGGTAATTCGTTGCCGCTCGATCTTAAATTCGAGCTTGTAGAGGGAGAATACTACGAGTATTTCTTGGCACCACGTACGGAAGAGTGACGTGAACGTGTATATTAGTGAAGAAATAAGGTGGGCGGCTAAATATCCGTTTGACAGTAGGTCCAGAGAACTTTTAGAGCTTATAGCCTATGACGTAAGTGAATATACAGAGGACGACCTGAGATTTTTATTAGATAAAGCCTACGAAAGGGCCTCTAAGGCGCTAGATCACAAGTACAGGCTTATGTGGGATAACGACTATCAAGAGTTAGTTACTTTTTACCTTGCATTATTAATTATCCGTGGAGTGGAGGAAGATTATATATATAGAGTATTCTCAGACACAGAGGCAAGACGTGCGTATGACCTTTTGAGAGAAGAGGAAGACAAGAACATTATTTCAATAGCGAATAATCTGGGGTTTCAGGTTGAAGCCGAAAAGAACGGAAAATTCAGACTCAGCTATGTGGAATTCATTAAAGTAAGTAGAGATTTATCTGCAATACATTGGAAGCTCTATAACTTCAAAGTGGAATCTGGGAGGGTATATCTTAACAAAAGGAATTTAGCGAGGTTATGTTCTCAAAGGATTAAGGAAGTTATATATGAAATGATTAAAAACATTCCTTCAGTTCCAGAGTTTATACAAAGCTATTCTAACAGGTTAAAGAAGGATAAAGAAAAAATGCTTAGAAAAATAGAGAAATATGACTTCTCAGATATGGGTGAAGAGCGTTTTCCTCCATGTATAAAATGGCTTATGAGTAGAATAGGCGGGGGATTGTCACATCCTGGGAGATTCACCCTAGTCACGTTTTTACATAGAATTGGATATGATACTGAAGATATCATAAATATTTTCAGGAGAGTACCAGACTTTAACGAAAGGCTAACTAGATATCAAGTGGAGCATATACTTGGAATGAAGGGTAGTCGAATAGAGTATTCTGTACCATCATGTAAAAAGATAAAATCGTATGGTTTTTGTTTTCCAGATGAAGATTGCAGATATATTAGGCATCCCCTTCAGTATCTAATAAAATTAAAGAAGCGTGAGAAGCATGATTAGAAAAAGAGACTTAGTGCTAGTTGAAAACTATTTTAGAGAATATTACTTCAAGAATTCAGACAAAATTATTAATTCCATAAAGGATCTTGAAAGCAGAGAATTTGCATATATAGATTTTGAGGGAGTTATGCGAAGACATATTTCGCTAAAAGAAAATGAGTTCAAAAACTGGCTTATGGAAAATGTTCCAAGAGATTTCTATCACTCGACTGCTTACTATCTATTTCCATCCAAAAATATGGAGGCTAAATCATGGGAAGGAGCTGATTTAGTTTTCGACATTGATTTAGATCATATTAGGAATTATCAGACGAAGAAGGTTGTGGTATGTGTAGATAACGGCAAAGTAAAAATTCTGGAAAATAATGAAGAATGTAGCGGTGATAGAAGAGAGATTATGCTTCTGGAAGAAGAGGGATTTGAGATAGCTAAAAGAGAGTTACTTATGTTAATTGAGATCTTGGTTCGTGATTTTGACATTAAGGAAGAAGATATTAACATATATTTTTCTGGTGGAAGGGGATACCATGTTCATGTGTTGAAAGAGGAGTATCAGAAACTGGACTCCTATGCTAGAATGGAGATCAAGGACTATTTAACATACGATGGAATAGATATACGTAATATTAAGGATGTCGATGCACGGCCATTCTCATCATTTGTAAATGCTTTATTAAGGCTAGATAATGAATTAAAGGAAGTGTTTACAGAGAAGGAGATAGAAGTAATGAGAAGTAAATTGGAGGAAAGTAGAGACAGGCTTTTAAGATTTCTGAGAAGGAATAAGGTTCTTGCAAGTAAATCGAATCTATTTATAACGAAATATCTAGGGGTCCAGATAGACGGTGTTGTTACTGTAGATGTAAGTAGACTCATTAGAGTACCATATTCTTTACATGGAAAGACTGGGTTAGTTAAGAAGAAGATAAAATATGAGGAGCTAGACCAGTTTAATCCTTTGGCTAATGCAGTTAGAGAAGAAGAGAAGAAGGTTAGACTAAAAATTCTTTATTGCCCAGAGATATATTGGTATGATGGGGAGTACGGTCCTTATAGAGAAGAAGAGGCTGTAGTGCCCTTTAGCTTGGCAATATATTTGGTTATGAGAGGGTTGGGTCATGGGATTCGAGAATATTGATGAGCTTATAGATGCTATTAAGAGGGTCATGATAGGAGAGGGAGAAGATATTAATTTACAGGATGTAGAGAATTTCTTAGTAGATTTAATAGAGAGAAATAGAGAATTAACTGAGAAAAATAGAGATCCGTTTGTAAGTGAATATTTAAGGTATGAGAAAGAAGCTTTAGAAAAACTTCTCTTGACTTGGAGAAGGTATGTGATGGCTCTTCTGATTAAGAAGGAAAATAAGGTGAGACTATCCTCTGGGGAAAGAATTGAAAAGGTTCTTAAGGTGATGAATAGCTATCTACAAGTCGATGGAAAAACAGGTATATTAGGGATCGTTAAAAAGGAGGTACCACCATTTAGAGGGAGCGATGGAGTGGAATATGGACCGTTTTCTCCAGGAGATATAGTTCTGATAAATAGACGGGATTATACTAGACTGGTTGAAAGAGGCTTAATAGATGAGGTCGTCTTTGACATATAAGATGTTTTAATCATTAAAATATATATCTATGTCTATCTCTAATTGAATAGTAAGACTAGTAAGGTGAGAAATATGAGAGTGCCTTCAGAGATTAGAACATACTGTCCCAGATGCCGAGCTCATACCGAACATAAGGTATCGCTATACAAGAAGGGAAAAGACAGCAGGCTAAGATGGGGAGTAATTAAACATGAGGAGGAGAAGAAAGGATATGGTGGTCAAAAATGGCCAGAGCAGAAAAGAAAAGCTAAAACCACCAAAAAAGCTGTATTGAAACTGACATGCAAGGAATGTGGGTATACCATTATGAAACAGGGTATTAGAATAAGAAAGGTTGAGATTATAAAGTAGCTGATTATCGGGGGGATCGTGTATGAAGCGTGAATTCGAAGATTCAGTTGAAAAATATATCCCAAAGCCTAGAAGCAGATTTCTAAAAGTGAAGTGTCTTAAATGTGGCAATGTACAGATAGTTTTTTCGCATGCTTCACGCATAGTACAGTGCCATGTATGCGGTGAGGACTTAGCGATACCTACCGGTGGAAAGGCAAAGATCCTAGGAGAGGTGCAGGAAGTACTTGAGTGAAGAAATTGAATTTCCTGAAAGAGGAGAACTAGTTGTAGCCACCGTAAAAGAGATAAAGAGATTTGGAGCTTATTTAGAGCTAGATGACTATGGTATAAAGGCGTATTTACCAATTTCTGAAGTATCCTCCAGATGGGTTAGGAATATCTCGGACGTAATAAGAGTAGGTGAAAAGATCGTTGTGAAGGTACTTAGAATAGATTACAGAACTAAAATGGTGGATGTATCTCTAAAGGAGGTTTCTCAGAGGGAGAGAGACAGAGTATTAAGACAGTGGAAGAGAGACCAGAGGGGTATCCAGATAATTAGTGAAATGATTGAGGAATTAGGACTTGATACTGAAGAAGTAGAGGAGAAACTTGTTCCTCTAGTGGAAAAGCAGCCTACTATTTACGATGCACTCGAGCAAATTGTAATAGATCCATCGTGGTTAGATAAACTTGGTTTTGGAGATAAGAAAAAAGATATATTGGAATTCCTTAGTAAGAGAGTTACTCCTAAAAAATATGTGTATGAGGCGAGGTTCAGGGCTTTCTATATAGGTAAAAATGGAATAGATGTATTGAAAAAGAATCTGGAGGAAATAGAAAAAACTGTGAAAAAAATCTCATCTGATATCGAAGTAGAGATATTTAACGATGGGACTCCATTTTATAAAATACGGGTAAAAAGCTATAGGCCTGAGATTATAAAACGAAAAGTTGTACCGCTTCTAAAAGACTTTGAGAGGAAACTTAGAAGCAAAATTAATATTGAGATTAGAGAGGAGCGGACTGAAATTGAGGTTTAGGATAAGAAGATGCCCCAAGTGTCAGGAGTATACTTTAAAAGAAGAGTGTCCTAAATGTAGAGTTCCCACATTAGTTGGGCATCCTGCAAAGTTTTCTCCAGATGACAAATATTTGATATATAAGGTCAAGGCTCTGATATCAAGAAAGAAAAGTTAAATGAGTTTGCTAAGAATCCACGAGTTTATATATTAGTACTTCACCATAGCCAGGATCTGATGTTTTATAGACTAGAATAAGCTTTGACTGGCCGTCTGGTTTGGTGGGGTAGTTCGGGCTATATTGATAGATATCGGTTGGCTGGTTGTTTACATTCTGTTTCTGTACAAATTTGTAAGGAATTAGTTTTCCTAGGAAAGTGTTCCAGAAGGCGTCGGTGTAGATTGACCCCTCTGTGTTTGTTCTATTTATGTAGATATCTGGGTCTTTGCCCGCGATCTTGGCCATCTGTATGAACTTCCCTTCCTCACCAAATCCATAGAGCAGTGTGTATGTAGGGCCTTGTTGAGAAGAAACATCTATTGTTCCGAGATATATTACTATATATTCTGCCCCTAGTTGATGCATTATTTCAATAGCTCTGTCCTCGTCTGACAGGAACATCTCTGCTAGTAAACGGATTCTAGTCTGGTTCAATGTACCGTTGTCAGCTAATGTCTTTTTGCCAGCTATAAAGCTGATCCAATAGCCATAGTCCCACCATGCAGCAACGATGGATTCGTTAGGTATATTTGCTTTCATCCATTCGAGAGCTTCTATCCAGTCATATGAAATCTGTCCAAATGGATTTCCGCCCGTTAAGATGGTTACTGGGTAGACGGCACTCCTTACTCCTACACTATAACTGTAGTATGTACCTACTAAGATTATTATTAGAGAAACAACTAATATCTGCGTTTTTAGAGAAACACTTGTATCGCTGTACTTTTTCTTGTAGCTCTTTTGAGGCTCAAATGATTTCTCGAACATCATACCTAAAAATGCTTTCATTCCATAGCCGCCCAGTATCATAATGAAGGGAGCTGCTAACACTATTAATCTGACGAAGTTTGAGGCGACATAGATGCTAGTGAGGCTAAATAATATGATAAAGATTTTCCTTGGGTCCTTTTCTCGCAAAAATAAGTAGAAGCCGTATAATGCAAATGGAATCAGTAGGAAGAATCCTCTATAAAAGTAGACGAATGATGCGCCAGCCTGCTCCTGAACTGTGCGAACTACAGTTGGGATACCTTCATAGTTGGGTAATATTACAGCTAATAACTTGCCCTTTATATCCAAGGGGACAAAAGATAGTAAAATTGTTCCTCCCAGTGAAATTAGTAACACGGCGCTGATAAGTTTCCATATGGATTTTGTGTATGACTTTAAATCAACATATTTATATAGAAAAATGAGAGCTATTGCTATGTACTGAAGGGCTGCAGGAGACCCGACTAAATATGTTAGTTTGTTACGAGGAACACTGGTTACGATGAATGTGGTTATTAGATACATCGGTATATATGTCAACTCATAGTTTTTAGGCAATAATGAAAGAAAAACAAGGACGATCGTAAATAGGGCATACATTATGTATAGATATATAAAAGCGCCCCATGTTGCACCTAAAAGACCGGCAAATATACCTGAGAAGATGGAGAATAATATTTTTTCTCTTTTCTCCTCTGATTTTATAGATTTTATAAACATCAGAATAGAGATTAGAAGAAGAGGCATTCCAAAGCCATCTGTATCGTACCAACCTAAATTGCTTCTTGGTATGACTGCAGGAGAAAGTGAATAGAAGAATGCAGCTATAAACCCTGTGAATTCATCACTTACTTCTTTCCCTATCAAATATACTACTAGGGTTCCGATTACACCAAAGACTACAGGTAGGAAAATCGCTACTTCCTCTAGGGTTACGCCAACACCTATTAACTTTAAGAAGAGATAGGTAACAGCACCTATATATGGTACACCCGGGTAGTATCTCAGTCCTAGGGCCACACCTTCAGGTTGCCATGTTAGAGGAATATGGTGATTAAAAAACTCAAATATACTTGTAAGACCCTTAGATTCAACTCCCTTGACAATTACTTCTGTAGCATAATACTGGAGGTATGGGTCGAACTCTGATATGTAGGCTCCGAACCTCAGAGGAAGTAGACGCACATATAGTGCAATTACTAATATCAGTCCTATAATAGAGTATTTCAGTGCGATGTCTAAAGAGATCGATAGATACATGTCTCTAAAGAACTCTAGTTTGTCAGTTAGACTTTTGGTTGACATGCTATATCCCCGAACCATTTGTAACTATGAAGCGTTTTAGACATTTATTATATTATCTCTATTTTAAGTTTTATTGGCCAACTAAAAGCTAAAATATTTGCATCGGTAGTAATTTAAAATTAATTTAAACTGGTGATCAATGTGGAGACAAGCGAGGCATATAAACAACTCATTCAAAAAATAATGATAATAGAGAAAGAGATTCAGGAGTATTGGAAAAAAGAAAATGTCATACAAAAAACACTAAATAGAGGGAGAAAGAAGTTCTATTTTCTAGATGGTCCGCCATATGTTACTGGGAAGATACATATTGGAACTGCTTGGAATAAAGTATTGAAAGATAGTATCCTAAGGTTTAAACGCATGAGTGGATATAGAGTATGGAGTATACCTGGATATGATACACACGGGCTACCTATTGAGACAGCTGTAGAGAAAAAAATTGGGATAAAAAGTAAGAAGCAGATTCTTGATATGGGAATAGATAAGTTTAATGAACAATGTAAGAGGCTTGTTGAGGAAAATATAAAAGTTCAAACTGAGCAGTTTAAGAGATTATGTGTATGGATGGACTGGGAAAACTACTATGCGACATATAGAAACGAGTACATATCCAGAGTATGGTACTCCATAAAGAAGGCTCATGAAAAAGGATTGTTAGGTGAGGAATTAAGGGTGTTCCATTGGTGTCCTAGGTGCCAAACAGTCCTTTCTGAACATGAAGTCGCCATGGGATATAAAGATAAAGAGAGCCCGTCTATATTTGTTAAATTCCCATTAGTAGATAAAGAAGCATCTCTTCTGATCTGGACAACTACGCCCTGGACACTGCCTTCAAATACTGCAGTGATGGTGCATCCAGATGAGAAGTATGTTTTAGTCGAGTTAGAAGATAGCGATAAAGTTGTTATTATGGAGAAAAGGCTAGATGCGGTACTTAGTGAAAGGAAGTATAAGATACTAGATAGATTCTTTGGAGCTGATATGGAGGGATGGAGGTATAGGAATCCCTTAGAGAAATTTGTTGATGCACAGAAGGAGTTAGAAGACGGTCGTTTTGTAATATTGTCATCTGAATATGTATCTGTTGAGGAAGGTAGTGGATTGGTACACGTAGCTCCCTCTCATGGAAAAGAAGACTTCGATATGTCCCAGCGATATAACTTACCTATAATAACTATAGTTGATGATGCAGGGAGGTTTACTGAAAAAGCAGGTAAGTACAGAGGACTTTACATATTCGATGCAGATGAGATTATAATTGATGATCTGGAGGAAGTGGATGCCCTAATGGAGAGAGCTTCAATAGAGCACAAATACCCTCACTGCTGGAGATGTCATACACCGCTAATACTCAGGACAACTAGACAGTGGGTCTTATATCTCAGTAAACTCAGAGATAAGATGCTGGATGAAAACAAGAGTATAGTGTGGGTGCCCAAGTGGGCTGGTGAAGAAAGATTTGGAAAATGGCTAGAAACTGCTAGAGATTGGGTTATAAGTAGGCAGAGATATTGGGGAACACCTGCACCTATATGGAAGTGTAATAACTGTGGGGAGATCAGGGTCGTTGGAAGCATAGAAGAAATAAGAAGAGAAGGAATAAATATAGATGACTTACATAGACCACACATAGATATTGTCGAGTTCAAGTGTCCCCATTGTAAAGGAGTGATGAAGAGAATACCAGATGTGCTTGATGTTTGGATAGACTCAGGCGCAGCATCCTGGGCCAGCATTGGGTATCCAGATGATGAAGAACTTTTTAATGGATTGTGGCCAGTCGATTTTATAACGGAGGGAAATGATCAGACCAGGGGATGGTTCTACTCACTTCTTGCCTTGGGCATTATAGTCTTTGATGAATCACCGTATAAAACTGTGCTTATGCACGGATATGCTCTTGATGAAACAGGCAGACAAATGCATAAGTCGCTTGGTAATGTAATAGCACCTGAAGAGGTACTTGAAAAATATGGTGTAGATATATTTAGGCTATTTGTTCTAAATCATCCTCCATGGGAGGATCTCAAGGTTTCTTTCTCAAAACTAGACGATGCCTCGAGAATAATAAACATACTGTTTAACACTTTTGAGTTCTTTGATCTATATGCATCTTTGGATAACTATAAGTGGAAAGAAAGAGTTATCAAAGAGAAATATGATGAACTACCAGAGGAGGATAAATGGATACTATCTTTATTTGAAAAGACGCTCAAGGAAATAAATCACAACCTAGAGAGATATCATATACATACCGCTATAAGAGAGGTACTTTCCTTTATTGTTAATCACTTAAGCAGGGAATATATAAAATTAATTAGAAGAAGAGTATGGATAGAAGAAGAGGGATGGATTAAAGAATCCGCATATCATACACTTTTCTATATATTGAGAAAAGCCACTTTGGTATTAGCCCCATTCCTACCTCATTTGTCAGAGTATCTATATGTGAGGGTGCTTAGAAAGTATTACGATAATGTAAAAGAGAGTGTCCATCTTGAGGATTGGCCTAGCCATGAAGATACGTTAATTGATAATGACCTCATAGAGAAGTATAGGACAATGTGGGATTTGATAGCTATAATTGACTCGTTGAGACATTCAGCTGGAATAAAGAAGAGACAGCCATTGAAGGAAGCATATGTTCCTAGGGAGCTTTATGAGAAATTAACAAATAGGCAGAAGGAGATATTAAAAGACCAAAACAATGTCCTTGAAATAAAGCCATACGAAGATGCTGAAAAAGAGAAATTCTTGGATCTAAAGGCCAGGGCACGAATAGATGTTTTAGGACCAATTTACAAAAAGGATATGCCACTAGTTAAGAAAGCTATAGAAGAACTTGATAGTGATAGCGTCTGGAGACTAGAGAAAGAAGAGGAAATTACATTTAATATTGATAATCTAGGAGAGATCAAGGTATCTAAAGCAATGGTTGAGATAGAAATTAGTGAAAAGACACCGTATAAACTCGGGGAGATAGATGGAAAATATATATTTCTGAATACTGAGATAGATAGAGAACTTTTACTTGCAGGTATAATGAGAGATATAATACGCAGGATTCAAGTCATGAGGAAGGAGATGAGTTTAAACGTGCTTGATAACATAGACACATATATTTACACGGGAGATAGAGATGTAATAGACAGTATATCCAAACATAAAGACTTTATTAAAAGCGAAACAAGATCAAGTAAACTGGTTATTAATGAGGAGACGGATGAATCTGGTTATGAAAAGGAGTGGATTATTAACGACTATAATATACGGATAAAAATAGTTAAGAAGTAGAATAGGAAGGAGGCTCACCACTCAAGATCCCGGTCATCTAGATCTCCCAATGGCCAGATCGATCATAGCCTCCAAAATAATTTATCATAAGTTAAATAAGAAAAATAATTAATTTAAGAAAGAGGGGTTAAGTAATGCCTAAAATAGAGGTTTATTGCACGTTGGAAGAGGTTAAGAGATTTCTAGTAGAGAGTACAGCGAAAAACAAACTCCCTAGAAAATATATTGTGGATCCTAAGTACATGTTTGAGAGACGTCAGGAGCAGGGTAAGATCTATATTGAAGCTGACGAAAAGAAAGATGTTGAAGAAATTCAGGATTTAGTAGTCGTGGAAGTTGATAATGTTCTTGGGATATCATATGAATCAAAAAGTGGAAGAACAAAACTAATTTGGAGACAAATCCATAAAGACTTGGGAAAACTTACTGGAATAGCCAGTGGAAATACATTAGTTAATTTACTTGAGAGTGGTATTAAGAATATTAGAGTTTTTAGGGAGGAAAATAAAAATGGGCAGTGAGATAAGTACCATAGTAGTAGTTACTAGAATAGAGAGTTACTCAGATCCAAAAAGTGGTAGGAGGGGAAAGAGAATTGAGTTTGTAAATATACAGCAACCGTCACCAATAGCAAGTGTAGAGGAAAACCCAGAGGTGAAGATCGTTAAAGAAATGCTTATGCAACTCAAGACGATGGGATTTCCACTTATTCAAAATACTGTGAAGATGCCTAAGATGATACTATATTTATTCCCAGAAGAAGAGGCAGCCTTAGATCTAGATTTTCAAGTTAATCATGTATATAAAATAATTTTTGAGAAAAACGGTCTGAAGTTCCAAGATGTAACAGAGGACTATTATTATATATCTTAAAGAAATCAGCCAAGAAAGTCCGTCAATTTTAATTTTTGTCTTGATATCCCTGCGATAGTCTGTGATATCTCCTTTTCTAATATTTCAAAGCGACTAACTAGATAATGGTCATCCTTAATATATTTTATGAGTCTACGACCTATATCGAGATATTTAATTACATTCTTAGGATGAACGGTCTGAGAGATCTGGCCACCGCATTTAGTACATCTACCGTTAAGCGGAGGTCGTCTATATGATCTACCGCATTTCTTACACCTAAACATCTGTGATGAAAAAGCACGTAGATTACCTATTATGTCGGGTAATATGTGTTTTGTCAAGATTGCTTTAACTACTCTTTTAATGTCATCTTCATCAAAAATCATATTCATAACTCGCATTTGTTTATCAAGCTTTTTCTGCATCGTATTCAAAGTAGTATATTTTGAGATATTGACTTTTAACTCTAGTTGGCCAGGATAACCTAGTGAAGAATATCCATAGAATTTTTTCCCGCTACCAAGTATATTCTCTACGACGCTAATTATATTACTATTTTTTATTAATTTAGGAGACACATTCTTCTGAGATAGTTCATAAAACTCCTTTGGATACACAATCTCAATATCCATATTATGAACCTGCGTGTCTACTTCCTCTGGATGGAGTACAATATTGATAAACAACGGGGCATCCATTCTACCGCCTGAAGAAGAGGGAAGATAGGCTTTAGAGAAATTGATTAGGACATCTAGTAGAAACATTATTGCATCTTCATCTCCATCACAGTCTCTTCTTTTAGCAGCATGCCATAGGGGATGAGCATATAGTACAGAGGCATTAGTGAAACCTATAATTCTACCAATAATTCCTACAGAAGTGTGCGGCGAGAGGCCTACAACTAATTTTCCAAGGAGATCATCAACTTTTCTTACGTTATAGTATGGTTCAAGACCATATACCTTGACTAAAAGTTCATCAAGATAATTTGCGATTTTAACTAGATGTTTTGCAGCAGCATAAGGAATAATTATATCCTGAGGATAAAGCTCTACAATATCATCCTCTTTTTTTACCTTATATCCCAGTTTACGAGCCTGCTCCACGGTAATGTGTATATCCTTAACTGTAAAATGATGAAGTGGCGCATTCGTAACATCAATCCTTGTAGTTCCATCTTTAAAGATGTAGATTCCTCTAAATGCTCGTATAAAACCTTTCGAAAGGTCTTCACATAATCCCTCTTTATTAAGAAGACCCTCTACTCCCTTTATAATGGGAGGAAGACCCAACTTTAACTGCTCTGACTTTCTCTGAAGCTCCTCTTTAAGATCAATAGTCCATGGCTTAGTATACATAGTTTTTCTTTTACACTTAGGACATTCCTCGTGTATTGTGATAACTTTGCATCGTATACAGTACCGGTGTTGTTCAGTCTCGGAGCCGCATTTTTCACAGTACTTCTTATAGGTATATATCTGACAAGTAGGACAATACCTTATAGATAGATTTACTACTATATGTCTTTGCGAGTCTGCCGCCTTTATGAGGTTTCTTTGAGATCCACCATACTTGCTTATAGGAAATAAAATATGTATTGGAGGAGATGTTTCTCTTGGCTTAACCTTTTCTGGCCGGCCAAGCCTGGCGCTGATAGTTTCTCCCTCTATATCTCTAAGTTGTACATCTAAAAGTCTCTGTACTAGATCCATTGAAGAAGAGATCTTTGATGTATCTATTCTCCCTGAAGAGATAAGCTCATCCCATTTATTAGAAAGATAAATAAAGAGATCTGTCAACTCAGATTGTAGAATTATTTTATTATCTTTTACTTTAAACTCTACAAGCAGTTCTTTTAATATATCTACTACACGTTCTTCATAACCTAATACAATTGCCTTCTTTCTAAACGATGCATTTAGTAAGGTATTTAGGAAAAACGTTAAATCCTCAATTTGAATGCGATTCCATCTTAATGTATATTTAGGATGTAGCGGTATCCCGAAAACTTTTGAGAGTTCTAATGCATTCTCAAATGAAATAGGATCAAACGGATTTTTAGGAACCTGGATCTTAGTTTTCTTATCAAATGGAACCTTTGCTTCTGCCTCTAATAGATCTTGATACCACCACTCTTCAACATATGGAGATCTTACTAAAGGATAATTATTCTCGAGAAAATCTCCATAAGAAATTAGTATATCTCCTAACCATAAGATTCTCTTTATTCTACCCATATATCGTCTTGCCTCTTTCTCGCTTTTCAATCTGATTACTGAGCCAGTGTCCAGCTCTACAACAGGAGGATCACATATTGAACTTGGAACAGTAATAGCGCCCTTACCAGGTAGATTAACCTTGATTTGTGATCCAATCACTATGAAATAATCTAGTAAAGGATATATGGCTGGGTGGACGCCAACTGCCGAGATACCCATGTTGGATTCCCGACCATATCGAATTCTGAAAGAAGCTTTGTTTCCTTTTAAAGAGAAGACTGGCCGGCCAACTATAACCTCCTCGGCCACCTTATCTTTCTCTTCCTTGCTACTATTGTTTTTATTGTTCTCTCCATTTCCCTTTTCATTTTCAAAGATCCCCTCCGAATTTTCCTCTTTTTTCTCTTTGATAAAGTGTTTTAGCCATTCCCAACCATCTAATCCAAGGGAATCAATAACAGCATATATTTTTCTAGCTCTTCCAATAATACCGTCATTTAATACTCTTAGTGCGCCTCCTCTGACCTTGTTTGTCTCAACACGTGATAAATCACGATTCATCACAACCTCAACATCATCAGTTGCAACGCCTGTGATTTCTACTGTGATGTTTCTTATTGCGTATGCAACATCTTCATCACTAACCGTATATTGGAACCGCCCTACATTCCTTTCGTACATTCTAAGCTCTTCAATATACCTGGCAACCTCATTATCGCCAGGCAGTTCTAATGCAATATACCTGTTTAACCCGAGTTTTCTTCTGATATAATCGACATATACAACCACTAATCCAGCTTCTGTACCACCGGCGGACCGTATTGGTCCTGAAAAATAGATTGCGGGATAAGGACCCTGAGGAGAATCCTTAATTCTTATCTCTTTTATTCCTTCAATTGGCGCCACGGTCATGCCTTCTGTTAAAATTGCTAAAGCCAATCTACTTCCTATATCAAGAAACTCTTCTGTTGAAAACATCCCGAATCTTCCCTGAAGAAGCTCATCTACTACATACAGCGCAAGCTTCTCACGTGACATCTTCTGTGCATTTTCTCTTATCAACTTTGCAAGACCCTTTAGATTAAACATTTTCTCAATTCTTTCAGCCATGTCCCATGTAAATTCCGACTCTGGGTGATCAGAAGGATCAATTTTCTTACTCCTGGCTGTAACTGCAATTTTATATTCTTTTTCTACAATCCTTAGAATAGATCTAAAATATTTTTTTACTTGGTCTGGTGCATCTAAATCATTGACATATTCTCGATAACTTGGGAAATCAGCCCTCATTTTAACCGACATTTTGTTTTTCTCTTCCTCCTTTTTTTACTGCCGCCACTATATTTTTCAGTCTCATAGGATCTTCCTCAAAAATAGTCCCTGTGACAATCACATCAGCTCCGGCCTTAGAAAGCTCATATGCCACATCTGGTTCTCTAATTCCTCCTCCTACAATAATCAAACATCTCCTTAGAACCCTCTTAACCTTATTTATAAAATCCGAAGAAATAGGTTTGCTGGCTCCAGAACCAGCTTCTAAATAAACGAAATCAAAACCAAACATCTCTGCTGCCAATGCATATGCAGCTGCTATTTCTGGTTTGTCCGAGGGAATTGGAAAAGCCTGGCCGATAAAACCTGCTGCCCTACCTTCACCAATTATTAAATACGCCATAGAAAGAGGCTCTAACTTCATTTTTGCTATAGCTGGAGCTGCTAACATTTGAGCACCAGTAATGAAATATGGATTTACACTATTGAAAAGAGACATAAACCATATTGCATCAGCATATTTTGTGACACCTGTCACATTATTAGGAAATAATATCACAGGTATTGTGATGTGATTTTTCAGTTCTATCACAACATTCGATAAATGGTCCTGATCCGAAACAGTAGAGCCTCCTACCATAATCGCGTCAGTCCCGGCTTCCTTTAAGTACCCTGCTAAATGTTTAATGTCTTCGACTTTAACATCATCAGGATCTATAAGAGTCATATGTAACGTTCCATCTTTTTCGATTTTCTCTAGTAAATACTTCTTAATTTTCATACAATTTCTCCCTCTGAGAATTTGTCGAAGAACATGTGATAAAGATCTATCTTTTCTTCATAACCTTGAATGTTTGTCTCCCATGAAACGCCACATGATCCACATACTACTTTGCCTTTTTGTTTCTTTTTATCAATCTTCACTGTAAGTGATTTACTACCACAGATGGGGCATGTAAAAACCTCTGGAATCTTAGGTTTTACTATTTTTATTACCTTCTTTTTCCTTCTTCTTCCCATATTTATTCACCAATTATAACCAGATAAAATAATAGTAATGAATATTACTTATCTATACAATTAGAATATTTAGCTGCTATAAATATTTGGAAACTCTCTTTTAAATTAAAATATGTGTAATACAATTTTGTATTACATGAAAGAAGATAGGGATTATAATTCAGATATATATGATTTGAATAATCCTATTATAAAAAAGTTAATAAAAAATTCATATTTAACACATACACAGTTAGAGATATTATTAGATTACATAGCTAGAAAACAAAGAGGAGTCCAAATAAAAAATATTGATAATACAATTACAATTGGAAAAAAGAAGATAAAACGGGGAAGTTATTATAGAATACTGAAGGCAGCAAGGAATAAAATAGCTAAAGTGATTCTGACCATGATTCTTATCACGTCACTAGATATAATATCACATCACGATATTATTAACATCTTAGAAAAGACATCAAGCCTTGATATCACAATAGAAAACATTGAGATCTACGATCATCTAATTAATATGATAAGAGATTCAGTCTAAGTACGATTCTGATAAGTTTTTATAATAATATCTATGAGAAAAGTATTGTTCTTCTCTTTACTCATAATAAATTAAATGACTTAAAAATATCAGGATACAAAGCTAGATGATTTATCTAATTCATGACACAAAAATTCATATGACAAATTAAGTGATTATTGTGGTATAGGACATGAAAACGAGAACGTGATGTCAGCAATACATTAACGTTTTGTGATAACAGTTTAAATATCACATAATAGTTAAATATTAAATGATATTGATATGATATCACTAGAATTTATTGATGCAGTAATCACATCAATATTCATTGTCACAATGTCACTTGTAATATTCATTTTTATAAACAGAATCTCTAAAACTTATGGAATAGTTATTGCCAATCTTCAGCAGAAGATTCTCGAGTTGGAATCACTATTAATAGAAAATAGATCACAAATTAACCATTTAAACGAGAAAATAAATAATCTATTAATGGAGCACGATTCTTTAACAACAAGAGTGTATCAATTAGAAACAGCATTATATGAAAAGAAGGAAGCTCCTAGAAAAAGAGAAGAATCACCTAAGAAAATGGAGGTTAAAAAAGAAACTCGTTCACGCGTTAGATTAAATGAAACAGAGAAAACAATTTTAAAGCTTCTAATGACTGGTCCAAAAACCTCTAGAGAAATACGTGAAGTTTTGAAATTGTCTCGTGAGCATATTGCGAGAGAGTTAAAATATCTATATGAAAATGGATATGTGAGGAGAATAACAGACACTAAACCATTTACGTATGAAATCAATGAGGAGATGGTAGAGGAAATAGAGAGTTTATAAAAGGTTTCCAGGAGATCTAGGTATATTAATAGGAATATCTATTGACTCAATGTAACGATAAGTATACTTACCTCGCCTACCCATACGTTCTAGAATACCTTCATCCACCATACGACTAAGGTATGTAGAGAGAGTACTCTTCTTTATTTCCTCATTAAACTTCAATAAGTAAGCGCGATAAAGATCAGTTAATGAAAAACTGGCCCGGCCAAACTCATATCTAATCAAATCATAGATACGGTCATAGATAGAATCAGGACCATTATTTGACTTATAATTATTTGTCGAATCATTGTTTAATATCTCCAGTAATTGCATAAACTTCATGATTTTCTTTGGGTCATTACCATTAATAACAATGGATATTTTGCTTCCATCATCTAATATAGTTTCAATTCTAGTTTTACGGCCGGCCATATTTCACAATTCACCTATTAATATTCACGATTCACAGTGAATAATACATTTTTGTAACCAAATTAGGTAATTTAGACAGTACACAGAAAGAAAATGACTACTTTTTCACTGGATTCACTGGAAACAAAGGGGTCGGAATGGTTCTTGTGAAAAGGTATAAATAGAGATTTCACTATGTGAAAGAGTCCCGGACCCCTGTTTTTCCTATGTATCAAATGAATAGAGATCTCTTACGGCAATCGGTCAAGAATGATATTATAATACGAATAGAAATACAGAAATATTGAAAGATACTATTATATAAGGGATCTTGTTAAATATATGGGGTAGGTATTTTCTAATAAAATATATATAATTTCAATATTTTCTTCATATAACTTTAGTCATGGCCACTCACGTTACATCTTTCTTAAATTCAGAGGAAACAAAGGTTATGTGGGGGTGCAGGTGAACAAGGATATATCAAATTACGATGATTTTCTCGGCGAGATATTCAAAAAGGCAATAGAAGGTCCCAGGATCTTTAGAAATAAATCTGTATTATTTCATGACTACATACCCAAAAATCTTCCTTTTCGGGAGAATGAGATCAGAAAAATAGCTCATCTTCTTTCAAACTTGCTGAAAGGTTATCGAAGTTCTAATCTATTTGTATACGGTAAACCTGGAACAGGAAAGACTGCTGTGGTAAAATTTGTTTTAAATAAATTTCTTGCTATCGCAGAAGAATATAACAAAAGTATCAACTATACTTATGTTAATTGTCGCTTGGCCGGGACAGAGTATAGAATAATAACAAACATGGCCAAAGATATAGGACTTAATCTTCCTTTCACCGGTCTATCATCAGAGGAAGCCCTCAACAGAGTTGTTAACAAAGTAATTGCAGATGGCCGGCCATTTCTTATTGTATTAGACGAAATAGATTCTCTAATAACCAGATATGGAGATAAACTCCTATATACCTTAACGAGATTCACAACCGAAAAAACAAGTATCCCCTATATGATCATAGGCATATCAAATAATCTCACATTTAAAGAATACATGGATCCAAGGGTATTAAGTTCTTTAAGTGAAGATGAATTAGTCTTTAAACCCTATAATCCTAAAGAGCTTGAGACTATAATTAGAGATCGAGTTCCTCTGGCTTTCTATCCAGATGTAGTAGAGGACGAAGCAATTCGTCTAGCTGCAGCACTTTCTGGCGCTGAGCATGGAGATGCTAGGAAGGCACTCGATCTTATTCGAGTAGCCGGTGAAATCGCAGAGATAGCTGGAGAAAATAAAGTAAATAGTAATCATGTTAAGAAGGCGTATTCAAGCATAGATAGAGAAAGAATAGTTGATGCAGTTTCTTCTCTTCCTCTTCATTCACGTATTATCCTAGCTTCATTGTTATATATGTCACAAAGTGGATATGATTCAGTGAAAAGCAGCATGTTATATAATAAATACATTGAGTTCTCCAGAAGAATGGCCGGCTCTCCATTGTCATATAGACGATTCTTAGGTCTTGTAACAGAGCTCGGTATCCTAGGACTAGTTAACAAACGACTAGAGAACTATGGTAGAAGAGGCGGCCGTATATCTCTGGTAAAACTCTCGGTTCCTATCGATCTTATTAGGAGAGCGTTAGAGGAGGATCCAATAATAGGTGAGCTATTCAAGTAAGTTTAATAAAATAACTTTCTTTGTTTTGAGATTAACAATTGGTACAATTCCTGGTGTTGGCTCGTATCCATTTGCCTTTTGATACTTAGTTTGTTTCTGCCATGTTCCAGAATTTATCATGAGTATATTATTATAGTTTCCAACACTAATACGGTGGATATGTCCAGTGTGAAATATATCTAGTTTCTCTGGTAACACAAGTTTATCGATCGGCTCTGGACCTATTCTTGTACTAACCCCAAATGTGGGCGCTGCATGTCTCACTTGAAGAAGTATCTGCATGGCTTTATCAAGGTTACTCTGTGTTATTCCTGGGATCAATGTAAATGTATCTTGTAGAAAATCACCGTGATAAATATACATGTTTACACCATGTAAACTAACGTTTACAGGGTTTCCCAACATTAAAAATCTTTCATCTTTATAAAATTCTTCTGCATAATCTTCAGAAATTGGCGGTTGTGGAAGAGCCTTTCTTGTGGCATCATGGTTTCCTGGTACTATAATGATCTTAATATCTTGAGGTATCTTGCTAAGTAACCGGTAAGCTTCTTTATATTGCTCTTTTATGTCTGTTATTAGTAATTCTTTTTCTTGATCTGGAAAAATACCAATTCCATCCACTATGTCCCCCGCAATAATTAGATACTTTGTTCTTGAAATGATATTCTTCAATTTCTCGTCATCAGTGTATCCATTTAATATATCTATAAATGCCTTGAATTCGTCCTCTAAGAATTTTTCACTACCTACATGGATATCTGAAGTCAGTATGGCATAGATCTCATCATCTACAGATCCATTATTCGGTTGTACTGATGGCAAGTACACTTCTTTTGCTATAAGTAGATCCGTTTTTGTAAGAATGACCTTTAATCCAATAACTGAGTCCAACGGAATTTCTTGGATTATTCTATAGATTTTTTCCGAGTCTCTTCTACTAACTAGAACCCTTCTTACACCCGTTTCATCCTCTATTTCAAGCCAAATTCTATCTCGTGTAATTTTTTTAGAATAAACTATTCCTATAACATTATAACTTTCTTTTTTCTCAAGACTTAGTGTAGCCAAAAAATCTGGTGAACGTATTTTCATCTGTGTAAGAATTGGTGTCTTTAATTTCTTATATCTACTTTGAAACTGAGAATAGTACTCATTAAAGCCGGTTCCTCTAGTGATCTTCTTTCCAGGATCATATATTATTTTAATTTTAGTTTCTATCTTTTCTCTTGTATCAATCAAGTCTGTGATCTCTACTTCCTTTTTCTCAAGTATCATCTCTAAAATCTCCACAGTTATAAACAGATCCTTCGTCTCATCGATTCTATCAATAAGCTTTGAGATATCTATTTTATCGATATTTTTTCTGATGTATTCTTCAGCTTCTAAAGTAAGTATTTTTCCTTTTTCGTCTAGTACCTTTTGTAATCTTTCTAGTTTATCCATGTTAATTCCCTTTGTTCACTCCCCAACAGGATTCTTCAAACTATAATTTAATATATGAAAATAAAATCATTCGCTTACCTATTTAACAGGACATATTCCATTTAGTTAAACTTAAAAAGGAAATAACGAAATATATCGATTGATAAGGAGCCGGGATGCCCGAATGGCAAAGGGGTCGGCCTCGAGATCACCTGTTTAAACAATGGCCAGAAAGCCGATGGGGTTATGGCCCCGTGTGGGTTCAAATCCCACTCCCGGCGCCACTCTATCCTTAAATCTTTAAAAACTTTGTTTTTCATAGGATAAGGATTAAAATTAGATATTTTATGTTTATGTTATGGGGTTTTTGAAGTGGCCGGCATCAAGGATGTTGGATATACGGTGCTCTATAGATCCAACAGCTTTCATAGGGACTGCAGCTTTGCAGCTGTTATACCTTGTATTAGGGAGGAGAAAACTATTGGTAGAGTTATACATAAATTGAGGAGTGTCTTTAAACCTTGTGTCTTTATAACAGTTGTAGTTAGTGACAAGGACGATCCAACAGCTCAAGTTGCTATTGAGAATAACGTTGATGCAGTGATTGTAGCTAAAGAAAAAGGTTACGGATATGCCATAAATGCTGGGTTAAATTTTTTATCTAAATTATTCGACGATGATACCTATGTAATTATGATCGATGGAGACGATACATATAATATCTCAAGCATTGATCTTTCTTCTTTAGAATTAGATGGAAAAACAATTGTTATAGGTGTTAGAAAACTTAGGAAAAACAGCATGAAACTCATTAACAAAATTGGTAATGCGATTCTTAATTTCATCTTCAGGCTTTTCTTCTACAAAAAAGTAGGTGATTCACAATCAGGATTCAAAATTTTCCCTCTCTTTCTCTCAAAGGACTTAAAAGAACCTGGAATGACATTCTCAACAGAAGTCATTATCAAAGCAATTGAAAGACACATGAAGATTAAAGAAGTTCCTATAGAGTACACCCCGAGAGTCAAAGGATCTTTATCTAAACTAGATCCTATTAGAGACGGTGCCAGAATATTCAAGTATTTTCTCATTGAAGGGCTTAAGAAACGCCTAGGTGTTGGTATTGCATCATTTTTAATATCAGAGCTTTTACTTTTCATAAACTTCTTTATCTTAGGGTTATCAATCTTTTGGAGCATAGTTTTGGCCGGTGAGTGTTCCATTATCTTCGGTTATTTAATGGAGCTACTATTCTTTGGGCTCTATAAAGAATCCTCGAGAAGAACATTTTCTTCTTGCTTAACAAGTTTTTTAAGATACAACACCATATTTTTTCCAGCTCTTACCATCTCAGTAAATTTTGTAGTCGTTTTATTTTATTTCCTTAATCTTAATCCTCTCTTAACAAACTTCTTAATATCATTTTTACTGTTTCCCCTAAACTATGAACTCTATACTTATTTTAACAGAGGTACTGAATATGGGCATTAGCATCATCACTGAACTATTTCATCCTCACATAGGTGGACAAGAAACAAGATATCGCCGTTTAGGAAGAGAACTTTCCTCACAAGGATTCGCCATTGACCTATATACTATAAGGCTATCCAGTTCTCTCCCTGTAAAGGAGAAAATCGATGGTATAACTGTATACAGGATATTTGATATACCGAATTATATTCATAACTATAGACGAACTGCAAGAGGACTTCTAGCTTTCACGAAGATACTACATGATTTTCTACGGATCAATCCAGATTTAAAGAATGTCATTATTAATCAGATGCCTATATTACACATCCTATTAAATTGTTCCGAGATAAAACGTATAGATGCAATTATTGATTGGGCAGAGTATTGGCCGAATCGTCTTTTCACTCCAGTTTTTAGGAAATTATCTCGATGTTCAGACAGACATATTGTAATTAATCCAGAGATATATCAGTTTCTTCTTCAAAATGGTTTGACAAATAGCCAAGTATGTTATATTCCTCCGGCCATTGATCTAAAAAAGTACCAATGTGACGTTAATAACAAAAGACACGGTCAAATTTTGTATGTAGGTAGATTGGTAGACCATAAAAATGTAGATATGTTGCTAAAAGCCTTTTCTTATGTTTCTCAAAGGGCTGCTGATACAAAGCTTTTTATTGTTGGTGACGGCCCTAAAAAGGAATATCTAAAAAGACTTGCCTTTTATCTAAACATCCATAATAAGGTGATTTTTAAGAGTCATCTAAGCGATTTAACTCTCATCTCTCTTATGAAAGAAAGTTATTTACTTGTTTTACCAAGTTCAAGAGAAGGGTTTTCATGGGTTATTTTGGAGTCCATGGCAGCAGGTACTCCTGTAATTACTGTAGATTATCTAAACAACTACGGAGCAAAGGTCGTGAAGAAGTCCGGAGGAGGCGTTGTTTGTAGACCCTCATATATCGAGATAGCAAAAACTATTCTCCATCTACTTAGTGATGATGAAAAATGGTTGTCCCTTCATAGGAATGCCCTAGAGTATAGCATGCATCATGATATAAAGTTAACTATAAAGAAATTGGCTCATTTTCTGTCTCTGTAGATCATGTTATTAATACTCTCTTGAACATTAGAATTTATTTAGAGACCCTATCATAGAAACCATCAATTTAACTGGTGCTCAAAATAATGTTTCAAGTATTCAGGGCATATGACAACAAAAAAATAGTTTTCATTCTTTTTATTATCATTTATCTCTCTATAATTGTCTATCCTGCCTATAGCACCTTTCTTCTTAAAGATCGGCTTATCAACGATGATATAGGAAGTTATCTCCTCACTTCGAAAGCTTTATTTCACGAAGACGCTAGAATTAATAACTTCATTTATTCATTCCCACTATTTCCCTTTTTTCTTACATGTATTACAATTTTCTTTCCTGGGTTGTTAGAGGCTTATCAAGTGACCTTCTATATAGGTGTCCTGCTTCTCATCATGATAATATTTGCTTTTTATAGAATGCTTTCACAGTTAAAAATAAGCGGTATTTCAATACTAACCGCTGTAATACTTATGGCTTTCTTCAGACCTGAATTAGAAGAATTAGCATGGGGAGGCTACGCCCAGTTTCTAAGTAATCTAATGGGCATAATAGCAGTCTCGAACATGATAAAATTCCTCTATAAAGACAAGTCTCTTTCTATGATTAGACATACAAAAGATTATTTACTAATTGGGGTTCCACTTTACTTATCTCTCTTTTCTCAATTTTATTCCGCGGTTTTCTGGATTCTAGTAGTTTTTCTAATCATATTTAGTTACTGTAAGAAACATGAGAACCTAACATTACTAGTAACACACATATTTAAGCTAATAGTCTTCCCATCTCCTCTTCTAGTTATTCCAATTACCTACTACATATATTTTCCTCAATTATTAGAAGAAAATGTAACAGTGAGATATTACAATTTCAATCTACTGATCGATGTACTGTTGAACATTGGTGAGTATCTTTCTAGTTTAATATATCAATTTACTTTTACAATTAATACACTTACAATAATGATCTTTCTAGTATCATTCTATCTGTTTTTCTCATTTATCTCTTCTTTTATGATAAAACATTTCAGAAAGGAGCATTCTGACACGGACTATGTAATTCTGAAGTCTATGTGGTTTTCATTATTGATTATTGCATTAGTTACACCAGCATATTATCTAGATCGTTTTATCTACTTCCTCTTTTTTCCCCTATTTACAAACGTAGCGATAGGAATAGATGTAACACTAAAATCAGTATCTGGACGCTCTTCAACCCAAATAAAATGGAATAAGATCTATTCTATCCTACTTGTTCTCTTTATACTTGTATCTGGATACTACGTATTTCTATCTATATCTACCTATCCTGACTATCTACGACACTACTCTTTCCCAAGTAAAAACCTCTCGTATATTGATCATATACCCCTGTCAATTCTTTATAACAGCAGCTATGGTATTGTCTCTCACGGTCTTCATCCATTTGTTACCGCATATTCCTCAGGTCTCTATGTATACCCAGACATGCAGCCTGTATGGTTCACAAGGACATCGCAGGTAACGTCGTCTATCCTTGGCCGGCTCCTCCTCTCTGGAGATATTTATATAAACACATCTAATTACTATGTATCCCTAGATTCTCAAAGAGGAACGTATTCAATATACATTAGAAAAGACCCTTATTTTGTAAAAGTATATGAATCCTTACCAGTACTGATCTACTTCAAAGCAGGAGATCAGGAAAACTTCATTGTTTCCTCTTCGATGTCTCTCTCTGTCAAAGAAACCACAAAAAATAACATTAAATTAATATATTCAGCTGAAAATATACAACTCAAAATCACTATTATCCCATCGCCTAACAGCCTATCTACTGATCTCGAGATAGCTACATACAGGGGCATCATAATAAATAGAGTTATAATTCCCTCGTTTGATCATGAGGGTTCTCTGGAAATAACTAAGTCGATGAAGAACAGTACAATGTTTCAGTCTAGCTATATTCTCTCATATAAGGAGCCATGGATTCCAGTTAAAATACCATTTAACACAACATTCTCTACTTCTTCATATAACTTCACGGTCTATCCATCTTCTAAGAATCAAGTTATTATTATAAGAACAAGTGCGTACAAATTATCATATAGGACCTCAATTTACTTTGCTAAAAATACGGGCGATAGAGTTATAATAACTGATTTTAATAGTTTAATCAAGGAACTAAATATACACTATTTACTAGTAATAGGAAACTCTAGATTGTATCAATTACTCAATAATAGACCGTTCAATCTGGAATTAGTATATGAAAAAGATGAAATATGGCTGTATAGAGTGGGAAGCTAAAGTAAGAGCACTACATAAAAATTCTTAAAGTCATGTACTCATTAAATAATAGAATTAGATGCGGGGGTTCCCCTAGCCTGGTCAACGGGGCGAGGTTCAGGCCCTCGTGGCATAGGCCTTCGTGGGTTCAAATCCCACCCCCCGCATTATCAATAATTCGTTATAAGATTTCTGAGACTGAGGAGTGGGGCTTTGTCGTGACCATGATTAGGATAAACAGAGTTCTAGTCTCTTATGGGCTCTAATATACTTACTGCTTTCCAGACCCACATTCTTGCAAATACTGGCATGTTAGGGTCATAAGCCATATTCTCCATTATACTAATTGAATTTGCAGCTCTCACCGCCGGTGTTAAACTCTCGTCATGTAAAATTGTAATTGCTTCTTCAGCAGCCCTCCTAATATTCCTAGGTATCTGGCGGTTTCCTGCTATTTCTCTAAGAATCTGAGTCGCTTCTTCTATCTTCTGATCAATTTCCTCTTTCTTCATCTTCCTAGGCATACGAACCACCTCCTAATAATAAACCAAATTAATAATATAATAATACAACATTATCCAGCCAAGTAGAGACATAATAAACTGTAAAATCTAAATACAGTATTCTCCTATTTTAGTTTTTGGTCATGACCGAAAAAAATACAGCCTCCATCATCGCGGATTATATAAAAAGAGGTTGGAAACTCACTTCATATTCATGTCCTTCTTGTGGTTCTCCAATTGTTCACAAAGAAGATGACTACTTCTGCCCAGTATGCAATAAAAAGATATTAGTTGCAAAGGATGAGGAGGAAGCATGGGAAGTTATAAAGAGAACTGTTATAGATAATTTAGAAAAAAAGATTGTCTCAAGAATTAATACACTAGTTGAAAATAACTCTTTCAGTGAAGAAGATCTAGATCTTCTTCTTAAATACTTAGCTGTGCTGAAGGAGATAAAGGCCTTAAAGATCTAACTTATCTTTTTGAGCTTTCGGATAGATAGTATGGAAAACCTCATAGATCCTTTTAGCGAGTTGGGGTCCTATTCCCTCTACCTTCAACAGTTCTTCAAATGAGGCAGTGGCCAGTCTCTCTATCGTTCCAAAATATGTAAGTAATTTATCTGCTAATACCGAGTCTATTCCAGGTATTCCGGCAATTAAAAACTTTTGTATTTCAGGGGTCTCTAGAGGCTTTCTCTCCAGCCTTATACGATGATATCCCTTCTTATCCACGATCTGTCTCTGTAATAACGAATATATGACTTCTGCTGATTCCCTATCAGATAATGATCTATATATCGGTATCTTATAATCCTCCAGAATTGATAATACTATTCCAGCTAATACTTTTTCATTTAGTCTTTTGGTGAAGTCAATAGTTTTTCCCTCAAGTAAAATAAGTATGTCAGCAGGCTGTCTCTTTAACTCTTTCAATTGACTAAATATTCTCCCGTCAATAATTGACTGTGCAAGATCATGCATAGTCTTTCTTTCTATCAAATATTTTCCAACCAGATAGTCTCCCACAGGTAGCTCTTCAAGCTTGATGTCAACACCCTTCTCACGTAAATATTCAACTATCTTTCCTGATCTTTCCCTATAGTCTACTATAACCGCAGAGAGATGATCTTTCTCCTTTTCCGTTTCTTCTTGTTCTTCAATAAATTCAGTTAAAGGTTTCACTCCCTCTTTATCTATAGAGATAAACGTAGGCTTAAGCTTCTTCAACTCGTTCATTAAACGTTTCTCCATTTTTCTTCCTACCCAGTATCTCGTCTCGTCCCTCGTATTTTTAAGGACTATAAAATAGATCTCACCTGGCTGTGTCCTCCCTGTTCTCCCTTCTCTCTGTATCCTTCTTATAGCACTAATGGGATTATCATAGAATATGACATTCTTAACCTCAGTAATATCTAGTCCCTCTTCACCAACGTGCGTCGCTACCAAGACTTTATACTCTCCCTCTCTAAATTTGTTTAGGACTTGTATCTGCTCTCGTTGCTTCATTCCAACTTCTCCTTTCCCTCTTATTTGACCAATTAAATACGTAGTAGGTATCCCCTCTTCATTCAGTTTATTGACGATTTCCAGTGTAACATCTTTTATGCCCACAAACACTAGGGTTCTTTCATGTTTATTCTGAAGAAACTTTATTAGCGTTTGTATCTTTGGATGAACATATCCTTTTTTATGTAAAGAGTCAATTATAATAAAAGCCTCTTTAAGCTTAGGATCGCTTATTAACACTTTTTCTATGGTAACTCTACGTCTCTCAGCCTTTTCTTTTAGTGTTTGATAATACGATAAAAACAAAGAGTAGCTGTATGTCTCGAGATAGGTCAATAACCTATCTAGATAAATCAACTCATTTACCAATATTCTTAACTGCCTTCTAGTAACTCTATCTATCCTTCCCTCTAAATACATCTCCTCGATCTTATTCCTTATATTATCTAATTTAGTAAAGCTAAGCATCCTATAATCAAGCCTAATCTCATCTTTATTCTCACCTGAAAAAGTTCTCATTGTGTCTAATCTCCTCTTTATAGAATCTCTAATCAGATCTAATGCATATTTCAAAGGCGGCGGGCTCTCTACTTCTAGTAAACGCATTTTCACTGGCTGAAGATATCTTCTAAGTTCTTGATCGCTCCTTGTTAACACAACCAGCTTCTCAATATTCAAGTTCCTCATAATTTCCTTTGTTTTTTCTATATCTCCAGGTGACGCTGTTAAGGCAAGGATACGCGGCTTTATACCTGTATTTATGATCCGCGCAACCTTAGTATACGAGTGCTCTTTAACAGCTCGATGTGCTTCATCGAATATAAAGAGCCACGTACTTGACGGCTTAATATACCCCTTGATGAGATCATTATAGACCACTTGAGGAGTTGCAAATATTATTTTTGCTCTCCAAAGTGTTTTTCGAGTCTCTGGAGATACTTCTCCGCTTAAAACCTTAAGCTGTAGAGGATCATAGTCAAGTATTTTTTGGAAATACTGTTCGTGCTGATGCACCAACGGCCTTGTTGGGGCCATGAAAATGATCTTTGTATCTTTGTATCTCTTCAACCACTCCGCAGCAACCAACAGTGCTATAGCAGTTTTTCCAGTTCCAGTTGGGAGAACCACTAATGTATTTGCTTTTATGGCATGACCTGCTGACAGAACCTGATATTCTCTATATTCTAAACTATCCTTCTTTATGTACTCATGCTCGACATATTTCATTTCCATCTATCATCTATTAATAAGGATATTTCCTCCACCACTTCCGATATATTTTTGTTCCCATTTACTTTTATTAACATTCCTCTTTTAACCATCTCTAAATACGTATTGTATACCTTCTCTAGAAACCTCTTTTTCTCAAATACATTTCTAGCATGATGTATTCTCTTTATGGCTTCACTAGGAGCCACGTCTAGAAATACAGCTAAATTAGGGGTAAGCATGTATTTATTTACCTCCAAAACCCAGTTGAAGTCGATTCCATTAATAGACTGATAAGCGAGACTTGAGTAGAAATACCTATCAGATATAACCAGATAACCCTTCTCTATATGTGGTAATATTCTTCTTCTAATATGAAGTGCTCTATCAGCTGCGAAGATAAGCGCTTCAAACAACGGATCTCTTTCTTGTTCTGTAACTTTATTCAGATAATCCCTGATGTATTTCCCCAACTCATAGTCAGTGGGCTCTCTGGTAATAAGAACCGATTTACCTCTCTTCTCATATTTTTCTTTAAGTTTATGAGCTACCGTTGTTTTCCCACTTCCATCTATGCCCTCTAGTACTAGAAAAAATCCCCGTTCCAACAGATGCCACCCACAATTAAACCCCTTCAATGTAAATAATTATTTAAACCAGTTTTAATTTAGAAATAGTCAATATGCCGTGAAATATGTATATGCAAATTAGTATTCCAGCTCTGCTATTCTATGGAATGTATTTAATAGATAATATTTCATCCTTCCTTACACCCGATCAAGTTGAGATGTTGGATACAATTATATCTTCTGCAGAAGACGCTTCTTTTTTATTATTAGAGTCTCCTACTGGATCTGGGAAGACTACTGCCGCAATACTGGCGTCTATTGTACTTTCTTTATCACTTAAGAAACGAGTCATATTTTCGGTAAGGAACTATCCATTATTAGAGAAAATCTTTAGAGAAACACTATCATATATCAAGAGACTCGATGTTAACGATCTCTTAGTAGTCTCTTTTAGAGGTAAAGAAAAAAGCTGTCCATACGCACGCGTATATAGCCTAGGTACGGGAGTGTACTCTTATTGTGAGTATCTAAGGAGCTACCAAATGTGTGAGTACTATAACAATTACATCGAAAACTATGGGGAAATACTTGGAAAATATAGGATAAATACGGAGATTCAAGCATCCGTTTCTCAATCTAATACTGACTGGTGTCCATATTATGTCATGAAGACTCTTCTCAAGGAAGCTAATATAGTAGTAACTCACTATTTTAATATCCTACATTATTTTGGAGTATTAAGCGATCCTCAGATATTCTCTGACATTCTAATTATAGATGAAGTCCACAATCTCCCGAGAATATTCTTTGAAATATATAGCCCTTCTATTTCTCTTGAAACACTATCTGATTTTTGTAATCTAAAGTGTCTTTCAAGAAACATACGTAAACTAGTCCAAAGAACCCTACTTGACAACATAAGAGAAATCACAGAAGTTCAACAATCTTTTCCTATTCAAGAGGTTATACCAATTGAACCACTATATGTCCTAAATAAAGAGCTCTTATACGAATCACTAGAAAATGAAAAAATAAGGAATAACAAGAGATGTAGAGAGCTTTTCTTTACATTAAGATATTTTTGTGATGCGTTGTTATTCTTATATGATGAACTTTTTCTCTTTAAGGATAATAGATACGTTTTCGCACTCCCTAAACAAAGGCTATACTCTCTTCCAACTATCCTAACTAAATATTACTCAGTAATTGGGCTCTCTGCAACCTTAACTCCAATTAATCTCTATAAAAGAGTTCTCTTCAACACTCTAGATAGAGAGATACGAGTCTTCCGTGGAGAGTACGTATCACGGCATTTGCCTAAAATCCATTTTTTCTTTAAGAGAGAATATACCTCAAAATACACAAATCGATCAATTACTCTAATTGAAAGAGTGTCGAAAGACATCCTACAAATAGTAAAGAATCAGGGCAGTTCAATAGTATTTTCAGCCTCTCAGGAATTATCCAAATATATTAAAAACGAATTATACCGTCTATCTCCCCAGTATCCAGTATCCTTATCGATAATTGATCTCGATGAATCGGATACGTTTCCGTTTACTAGTAAAGATGAGATAAAGCTAGTCTTAGCCTCTCAGAGAGGGAGATTTAATGAAGGAATCGAGTTTCCCCAAGATATAAGGAATATAATAGTATTTGGTTTATCAATTACTCCCCCTTCTTTAAGGGAGCAGCTCTTCGCTAAATATATCCTCGGTTGTAATACAGCTCATGAAATTTTTACATATGGCTACCTTCATCCTGCTGTAACGGTTCTTGTACAGTCTATAGGCAGACTTATTAGACGTGGTAAAAAAGAGATCAATGTATATATCTTTGAAAACCGTGTTTTTAAAGAGTCAATCCTGAAGATGATGCCACAGTGGTTTAAAGAAATCATTTCTGAGTATATTGATGTTCCACCTGCCTAGAATATGTCTTTTTTTAGTAATCCTTTTTCTCTACCAGATAGATCTATCGCAACTCGCCCTATTCTTACTTCTTTTATATTATCACTATTACCTATGTCTGAAGGCACCAACATATGTATCTTCATATTATTAAAATCTACTTTTTTACATATTCCTGGAACCCAATTACCATTATACTTAACACCAGATAGTATCCCCAGGAAAGCGCGTGGTATCACATAAATTTCTATTGGTATATCCACACTGTCAGAATAAGTTCTATAAATCACTTTCTCTACATTATCGGAATAATAGTATATCTTTATCAGCCCCTTAATGGCAAATATAAAATCGGGGTTCCGGTCGATACCAAAGTCATTAACTAAAATTTCTTTTAATACTTTACTATTCATCTGCATTCTTATCCTTCCATATTTCTCTTTGAGGATTAGACTTAGGTCAAGTAATGCTTCTCTGAATTTTGTCTTTTCTATAAACTCTCTATATTTTCTCTCTCTAATCATTTTTCTAACGGTTCTATTTCTAACTGTGGTCTCTGGTTTTTCAACATAAAATAATTCAATATTTTCTCCGTATACTTCGTTAAAAACAGTAAAGTTTCTATATAACTTTTTATTTCCAATTACAAGAACCTTCTTTATCCTAAGTTTCTCGATGAATTCAACAATACTATGAAAAGCTCTTAGCCCTCTAACCCACCCATGATAATTCATTATCACAAAATCTGTTTTGTCACGTAATTTTCTATAAATCTCTTCCGACTCCTTTATTAGAATCTCTTCCAACCCCATCGGTGTAGTAGAGCCAATAAATCCATAGGCAATCCCATCAACCTCCTCAACCGAAAAAATCTTATTTTGTACGATTCCCCCACCAATAAAACTAGGTATGCCAATATCTCCCTGACCAGGATCATAATCAGCTATACTTGGAGTTATCCCCCTAGAAAAGGCCTTATTTGCTATATAAACAGTTAAGCTAGTTTTACCAGAATCAGTCCCTCCCAAAATCAATATATCTCCATAATCATCTAGAAACCTATTTACTTCTTCTCTCCATACTCTCGTTCCAATAAGACCTTCGTCTTTCATCTCTGGTTTTCTAACTGTATACTCTATAGTCAATCTAGCCTTATTATCTGTTTCTACAGGCAACGCCTTATATTGACTAACTTCCACCTCATCCTCAATTTCCTTTCCATAGATATGTGCTTCTCCCTCTAGTAACTTTATCTTTGCAGGTCCATATACTAACAATGGCTTTTCTGGAGCTATGGTTATGTCGATCTCCCTCATTTCTAAAACAAAATATAGTTATCTCATTCTTCTTCTAATTATTTTTTGGTTAAAATGAATATTCTAGAAAGCACCCAGTGGCGAACTGCATTAATATATGGCCCTCCTCACCCCAATATAGGGCGCCTTATTGTAGATATAGCAGTGAAACTAGTAGAAGAAGGATATAACACGCTAGTGATAGATGCAAATCACAGGATAACTCCTGATATGCTCATTTCTATAGAAGACAAGGTTCTAAAAAGAATTTTACTGATAAAACCCTCTTCAATAAAATCATCTTCAGATATCATGGACTACTTGGTATTTGATTATCGCCGGCAAATGGAGAACATTGCTGTTATCTACGCATCTGTTTTTATACAAATTCCTTATCATTATTGGACTTTGTTCAATTATGACCCGCTCTTCATAATATTCGCAATAGCGGAGTTATCTAGAAAAATCAAGAATTTCAAGGGAGTCGTCTTTATTGACACAAATGTACAGGAACCCTCTTCTCTCCCCTATCATGAACGCTTTATTGAGCTATTTGATATCATATACAAATTAAGATTTACGGAAGAACGGTTCTCTCTAGAGCCTAGCTCAATTTTGTAAAAAGATGGAGAAAGTTGTTATATCGGTACTCCTCTAACAAAGGATATTATATACCATTCTACAGCTATCAAAACTATCAACAGAATCACACCAATCGTCACCAAGGAAATGTCGATCCGTGTTCTTGTCAATCCATTGTAAACCATATACAGACTTACGATGTATGCAAAATGAATAATCAAGTAAATTACTAACTCTGTATATGTTTGTGAAGGGCTGTATCCTAGAATTACAAGTTGCCCCGTCGTTCCAGTGTATATCGCTGACAATCCACCGCTTATAAAAAATGAGAATATTACTAATACGAGGAGTACAAGGATATTCTCAAGAGTTACAAACTTATATTTCCTCTTTATTTTCCGTATCTTGAATTCAGTCTCTTTCTCTATTCCACTGATTGTTTTAAAGATCTTTCTAAATATCAAAGCGCTTCACCTTCCTAAGATATGTTGCTAGTTCTTTCACCCACTTTCCCGCATATGGATTTTTCTGAATTAATATTAAATATTCTTCTTCAGTTATATTTAGCCTTTCCTTCCAGATAGGATAAGCCTCTCTCAAGTTTTTATATGCCTCATAGTGATATCTACAGAATAACCTATCTTTGTAGACGTCCTTGCCACATATAATGCATTTCTCATCGCTACTTTTCATTCTGCGTCACCTTTTCTTTACTTGGACAATTTAGATTAACACATGTAACAAATGTTTTCCTCCCTATAGTAACCTTGACCCTAGGCCATTCACATTTGTTACATTTTCCTCCAACTCTAATTCTTCCTTTTTGAGGAAGTGGCATTGACGCGGTACACTTAGGATAATTGCTACATCCGACAAATCTTTTTCCTGTACGTTTTGAAACGATGACTATCAGGTCCCCATCCTTACAGACAGGGCATTTCCCTAGAACTCTCTTCTTGTACCTTGCTGTCTTACTCATAGAGTCAAGTCTCTTTCCTAATGTCTCCTCATCCATAACTGATAAAATGATGCTCGAAACCGTTTCAACAGAGTCTCTAAGAACTTTCTTAGATATGTCTGGTCTAATTAGGATCTCCTCTAGGTTCTTCTCCATTTCACGTGTCATTCCCAGTGATATTATCTTAGGTATTTTCTTTTCCAATATCTCAATAAGTGTCATACCAAGTTCGGTAGGCTCTATGCTTTCACCCTTTATGTAGTTTCTTTGATAAAGCGTGTCAATGATCTGGCTTCTAGTTGCTTTTGTTCCTATTCCATCCTTTTCCATTTGAAGTAAGAGACTTCTCTGAGTATATCTCCTCGGAGGCGTAGTAAATTTATCTTCTATTGAAACATCCGAAACAACAAGTTTCTGCCCCTCATATAACGCCGGTAGAGTACTCTCTCCAATATTGGTATACGGATGATATACTTCTAACCATCCTCTTTCTACGATTCTTCTTCCATTAACAACAAACATCCGTCCTCCCACATCTATCGATACTTTCATGGTATCCATTATTATAGGTGGGTAGAAAGAAGCGATGTACCTTCTGAGTATTAGATCATACAGTTTCTTCTCATCTATTGAGAGTTCTCTCTTAGGAATCTCCCCTGTTGGAAATATCGCGGGATGTGCAGGATCTGTCTTCTTACCTTCAACTGGTTTTAAACCTGGATTGACATTAAACGTCCGTTTAACCATATCTTTATAAGATGCGATCCTGAGTAAACCATTTAGAATCTCCCCATGATCTATATCAGGAGGATATTTTTGTGAACCTGTTCTGGGATAGGTTATAAGGGCTTCTAGATAAAGTTGCTCGGCGATGGCTAGAGTTCTACTTGGCTTAAAACCAAAGTTAGTATATGCCTCGCTCTGTAAGTCAGTTAAATTAAATGGAGGTGGAGGTGCATATCTACGTTTTCCTTTCTTTATCTCACTTATATGTCCTACGCCGATAGACTCTACTTGTCTCTTTATTTCAATAGCGTCATTCTTTTTTAAAACCGGGTTTTCCACATACGATGCTTCAACACTTTCCCCTGCTTCTGTTTTAAACCTAGCATGAAGATTCCAGAATGGAAGCGGCACAAAAGTGTTTATCTCCCTTTCTCTCTTCACAATATAATACAAAGTAGGTCCCTGCACTCTTCCAATACTTATTAGCGAATGTACTCCAGATGCTGAAACGGCTAAGTCTGTCAGGAGACGAGTCAGATTCACTCCCCATATAAAGTCAATTAAATGTCTAGATATTCCTGCTATAGCATAATATCCATCAAGTTTTATGTCTCTCTTAAAAAATGATGATAATATCTCCTTCTTAGTAAGACTGGAAAACTTCATTCTAGAGATTTTGGCACCATTTCTCTTCTTAGCAAACCGTATAGCATTATAACCCAAGGTACTTCCTTCGATATCATAGTCACATGCATTTACAATTTCATCCGATTCACTACCCAACTTGTCTAATAATGATATAATTTTCTTAACTGAGCTTTTCCTCCTTCCTTGACGCTTATTCAAAGTCCATTCTAATGTAAAAATAGGATACCTCTTGAAGAATCTTGGTCTGACCTCTTCTAATGTATAAAGATGCCCTAGTGCATATGTTACGTATATTATAGTACTTCCCTTTCTAATCTTATAATACTTTAATCCTCGGTAGGACATCTCACTTAATTGTCCAATTTCAGCTAAAGCCTGAGCTATTTTTTCAGCTGCCTTAGGCTTTTCCGCTAAAATTGTGATTCTTTTGTATCTCGGCATGCTAATTACATTACATTGCTTTCATTAAATATAAATTAAGAATTTATATTCACAAAGAGGAGTTACGTCATGACCCGAGATTAGATAAAACATAATTACTAGCCGTAAGCTAATTTTTCTTTTAGTATGCCGATCACAATTAGATGCTCAAAATGTGGACAAATATTTTATCATAGTGGTCGTTTATTCTCTATACGTAAGGCCTTAGAAGGTATAACTCGTTGTCCATCATGCGATAAAGTAATAGTGAATGACTTAAGTAAAATAAAGATAGAGATTAAATAACAGTGTGTTGGAGGTATAGAAAATGGTAAAGAAAGTTCTTCTTTCGGATATCCATTCTAAGGAGGCACAGATGACGGAGTTCGCAGGCTTCTACATGCCATTGTTTTTCTCTTCAATTTTAGAGGAACATATGGCTGTGAGGGAAAAGGTGGGGATATTTGATGTATCACACATGGGGCGTGCTTTAATAGAGGGTGTTGATGCAATTAAGTTCGTTAACTATCTAACCGCCAACGACGTAAATAGATTAGTAGATGGAAAATCACATTATTCATTATTGCTTAATGAGAATGGTGGCATTGTAGATGATATACTGGTTTATCGGCTTACCCCGTCAAAGATAATGATAGTCTACAACGCAGGAAACAGAGAAAAGGATCTTCAGTGGATTACTACCCATGCTAATGGTTTTAACGTATCCATAGAAGACATTTCAGATAGAACTGTGATGATAGCAATTCAAGGTCCACTGTCTACAAAGGTTGTCGAAAAAATATACCGAAAAGCGCCAGACCTCAAAAGGTTCTACATAACTCGGTTCTCCTTTAAGGACATCGAGGGTTGGATATCAAGAACAGGATATACTGGAGAGGACGGTTTCGAGATAATAGCCCATGTTAATGATTCAAGCTCAATTATTAATCTTTGGAATGATTTGAAACATGGTGTGATATCTGTGGGGGGACTACCTTGTGGCCTTGGTGCAAGAGACTCTCTAAGACTTGAAGCTGGATACTGTCTATATGGTAACGATATAGACGAAACAACAAACCCTTATGAAGCGAATCTATCTTGGGTAGTTAAAATGGATCAAGGGGACTTCATTGGAAAACAGGCCTTGCAGGAGCTTAAAGACAATATAACTCGGCTCAGGATAGGCTTGGTTATGAATGACCGATCAATCCCAAGAAAAGGCTACTCTATATATGATTGTGATAACAAGAACCTCATAGGTCAGGTAACGAGTGGTGGTTTCTCACCGATCTTGAAGAAAGGTATTGGCATGGGTTATGTTAATATCAATTACACAGTCAACGGCCAAAGAATATGTATCGATGTAAGGGGAAAAACTAGGAATGCTACAATAAGAAACTTTCCCCTATACGATACAGATAGGTTCGGATTTAGGAGGAAGCAATAATATTTATCCCTTAATTATTAATTTTTCTAAATAATAAGAAAAAGGAGGTGTATCATGGTGGCAAAGAAAAAATATATTGTGCCAGAAAACCTCTACTACACTAAAACACATGAATGGTTGAAGTTACTCGATGAGTCCACCGCAGTAATAGGTATCACGGACTATGCCCAAGACATGCTTCATGAAATCGTTTATGTAGATCTTCCTGAGACTGGTACTGTAATTGAAAAAGGCTCTCCTTTCATGGAGATAGAGTCCGTAAAATCCGTCGCTGAAATATATGCTCCTGTATCTGGTGAGATCGTAGAAGTAAATGAGTCTTTAGAAGATACTCCTGAGATATTAAACGAGTCTCCGTATGAAGATGGATGGCTAGTAAAAATAAAACTATCGGATATCAAAGAACTAGAGATGTTGATGGATGCAGATGAATATCTAGAATACCTATCATCTCTCTAAGAATAGCCTATACACTATTTTCTGATAACACTTAAACTATTATAACTATCCATTAATTTATTTTGGTGTCGGTAGATGAGTAGTCCCCATGACATCTTTCTTAAGTTAAGAAACTTACTAGAGAAGCATAACCAGTTCTTTGCGGAAAGCATTCCCCTCATCGCTAGTGAAAACATCATCAGCCCAGCTGTGAAGGAGGCATTGATCAGCGACTTCGAACATAGATATGCAGAAGGATGGCCTGGAGAGCGAGTATACGCTGGGTGTATGTTCATAGATGAAGTTGAGTTAATTGCAATTGATCTAATGAAGAGGCTATTTGATGCTGAGTTTGTAGATGTTCGTCCTATTAGTGGCGTAACTGCTAATGTAGCTGTTTATACTGCATTTACTGAGCCAGGAGACACTATGATGGCTCTTTCAATAGCTAAAGGAGGACATATTTCTATGGGTAAGAAAAAATTTGGTGGCACCGCGGGAGCGGTTAAGGGTCTAAACGTCGAATACTTTGAATTTGATGAGGAACGTTTGAACATTGATGTAGATGCCACTATGAAGAAAATCAAGAAGCTTGATAAAGAAGGGGTTAAAGTAAAATTAGCAATGTTTGGAGGAAGCCTTATATTATTCCCACATCCAGTTAAAGAATTAAGTGATTTCCTAAAGTCATATAATATAATCGTAGGCTACGACGCCGCTCATGTAAGTGGACTAGTGGCCGGGGGAGTGTTTCAGCATCCTCTTAAGGAAGGCGCTGACGTAATGTCAATGTCTACACATAAAACTTTCTTTGGTCCTCAGAGAGGCGCTATTGCATCATTTAATAAATATGCTGACCAAATCAAACGAGCAGTTTTTCCAGGTATTGTGAGTAATCATCATCTACATACAATGGCGGGTCTCGCCATTGCTGCTGCGGAGATGCTTGCATTTGGAGAGGAATACGCAGCTAATGTAGTGAAGACAGCAAAAGCATTTGGAGAAGCGCTGTATAATAAGGGTTTCGATGTCTTAGGCGTTAACCTAGGTTTTACAGAAACACATCAAGTTGTAATGGATGTCACCAAATATGGCCTGGGAGGTGACATAGAACGTCTATTAGAAAAGGCTGGGATTATTGTCAACAGAAATCTTTTATTCAACGATCCCAAGAGAGGACTACATTATGAAAATCCTGGTGGAATACGCCTAGGAGTTCAAGAAGTGGTTCGACTAGGAATGGGTCCTGACGAGATGGACACCGTCGCTGAGTTCTTTAAGAAAGTCATAATAGATAAAGAGGATCCCGTGAAAGTCAGGAAAATGGTGGCTGAATTCAGAAAAGATTTCCAGGAAGTTAAGTATACCTTCGTCTCAGGAGCCAAAGCCTACGAGTTCATTAAACTTTTCTAATCGCCTACTTTTTATAAAAAGTCATCTATTGTTCTCTGTATATTTTTAGAGAGTACCCATGTTCTCCCTCTTTTTTTGACAACTTTTGCATCCCGAAGTATATTCAAATGATATCTAACACACGCCTTTGATAAATTAAGTTTATCAGCTATCTCAGAGGTTTTTCCTGTATAATTCTCCTTAAGAAAACCAATAATTTTACTCCTGTTTATTATACCAATAGAGTAGTTTCTTCTTCCACCTATAATTGCATTTGGATCTATATTCTCCATCTAGACCACTATTTCCCTATCCTAAAATTGAAAGAATACAGTGGCAACAATAAAATTTTGATTTCCTTATTAGGATAACATGTAAACATAACCAATTGAATATTAACTGGTGCGGCCGCCGGGATTTGAACCCGGGACCCCCGGCTTGGGAGGCCGATGTGCTTCCAGGCTACACCACGGCCGCGTCTCTACGTAATAATTTATTTCTCTTACAGGGATTAATTTATGTTTCCACTCTATTTCTTCAGTGATATTTGTTTATTTAATTATGCTATGATTTATATCTTCCTTGCCATGATTGAATTTATGAGTTGATGGGTGGTATAAATGGTTAGATGCCCGTCGTGTGCGTCTGAAATGAAGTTCGATAGGAAAATACGAATGTTTGTATGCAAGACCTGTGGTCTCTCACTATCTCGTTTTGAATTAGATCTTTTACGAGACAAAAAATATGATGAGTATGAACAAACGGATATTGTTGACGAGTACTATGAGTGGTGGCAGAGTCGTAAAAAATAATTTTTTAGATTATTTATGGTAACAGAAAATGGTAAGAGCCATAATAGTCACGGGTTTAGCTGGCTCTGGAAAAACCATGTTGTCATATTCTCTTCTAGAATGGTATCGTAATATCAAACAGGATGTGGCTATTCTCAATCTCGATCCAGGTGTCTTAAATCTCCCTTATAAACCTGACATAGACGTTAGAGAGTTCATAAACATATGGGATCTAATGGAAAAACACTCAATTGGCCCTAATAGCTCTCTCATTTTAAGTATGGATCTTCTCTTGGAATATGTAGAGAAAATGAATTCTATTATCCGCTCTATAAATCCAAAGATACTTATAGTGGATACCCCTGGACAGATGGAAGTCTTTGCATACCGGTTAAGCGGCAAGTTTTTTGTTGATTTACTTGATGCAGAAGAAAAACTTCTTCTTTTTGTAATCGATGGTGTCTTCGCTTCTGATGCTAGAAACTTAATCTCTAATCTATTAGTCTGCGCTTCAGTAAAGCTTAGATTCGAGTTACCATTGCTTCTTGTATTAAATAAACTGGATCTGCTTCCTGAAGATAAGGAAAAGAGGCTTCAAAAGTGGCTTAGGAGTTCTAAGCGCTTATATGAGGAACTCGCTTCTCATTATAACGATGATGAGGCAATGTATTTAGTTAAGATGTTTAGACTAATGAAGTCGTATCACCTCTTTACGAATTACATCCCTGTATCTGCTGTTACTCTTGATAATATGGATCTACTGATTCAGGCTATATCAAGAGTTTTATTTAGGGGCGACGAGTATTTAGAGTTATGAGGATTATGAGCCATTTTTCACTGATGCCGGTGGATCAAGCTTTCAATTTACTGAAGAAATATGATATTCCAGTTCCACCATATATAATAGTCCAATCTGCCAAAGAATTGGCAGATAGAAAGGATGAACTACAGTATCCTGTTGTAGTTAAAGTTATATCTAATGAGATTGTTCACAAGACAGAAGCAGGGGCGGTGAGACTAAATATCTTGAATCACTCTTCTTTAGTAGATGTTATAAAGGAGTTTGAGAAACGATTTGGTACAGTTGCAAAAGGCTTTTTAATTCAAAAAATGGTTGACAAAGGAGTTGAACTAACCATAGGGGGCGTGAGGGATCCTGTCTTCGGACCTTTAGTAATGTTTGGCTCAGGAGGGATCTTCATAGAATTATTTAAAGATGTGTCTTTTAGATTGGCTCCTGTTGACCGTCAAGAAGCTCTTGATCTTATTAAGGAGACAAAAGTTTATAGGTTATTACAGGGGTTTAGAGGCCTACCTAAGGTAGATATATATAAAGTTGTAAATTTAATTATAAAGGTGTCAAACCTTATATGGGACAATAAAAATATTAGTGAGTTGGACATTAATCCACTTATAGTTGGCGATGACTTCGCGTATGCGGTGGATGTTAGAATAGTATTTAAAGAGGAAGAGACAAAATGAGTAAGGAAGTGGTTGATGTCGATCAAGTGCTTGCAGAGCTCAAGGAAATAATGGAAAAGCTTGATCCATTATACAAGGAGTACCGTCAATATAGAGACCGTATAAAACATCTACGTGCTGAGAGGAGGGAGGTAACACAGAAGCTTAATGAGAAGATTGATGAGATCGTTGCTAATACAGAGAAACTTAAGAAGATGAGGAGGGAACTGAGCTATGCACGTTACGAGGTCAAGCTAATTAACGACGAGCTTAGAAACATCCGTAATCGGCTAAATGAGATTCGTGAGATTCTCAGCAATAGACCTAGACTAACAAATAGGTCTGCAGAGGCACTTAGAAAAGAACTTGAGCGACTGGAGCTTGAATATGAGACAAGAGATCTGGATCCTCGACGTGAAAAAAGATTATTGGAAAAAATAAAGCATATGCAGGAAGCTCTTACAGAATATGAAAGATATGTGACTGCCAAAGAGGAGAGAGGCGAGCTCTATCAAAAGAGAAGCGAGCTTATTGAGCAGAAAGAGTCTCTTATTGAGAAGATTGAGTCTCTTAAAAAGGAAATCGGAGAGCTAAGTGAGGGTGTTGATAAGCTTAAAGAAGAGGCGGCTTCTCTACAGAAGAAAAAAATGGAGTTGGAAGGGGAGATCAGCCAGCTTATGAATAAGGTTAATGTTTTGGATGAGAAGATGCGTCCTCTAAGAACGAGGCGTGATGAAATACTAAATAAATTCGGTATTAGAGGTCATAATCTGACTTTTGAACAGATTAGTAAGATCATTAAAGACCGCTCGGCTGTATTGGAGAGAGCCCTAAAGAAATACCAGAAAGGCCGATTTACATTTGAAGAGTTCATTGCCTTAGCAAAACATGGCTTAATTTAAATCTTTTTTAAGGGAGACTTATGAAGAATGAAGAGAAAAGGGGGTTTGTGTCAAAAAGGACATTGATTCTGAATGTAGATAGAGATAATGATATAGGCGTTAAAGCAGGGGTGAAGACCCCCCTCATAGGAAAAGAAGCATTGTTAGATGCAGCTGTTAAACTCTTGTTAAATGATCCTGAGGAAGCAGATGGTAATGCATTGTTTGCAGCTGTAAAAATATATGAGTCGTATGAGGTTGAAGAAGGAGAGGCAAAGGAGGTAGCTGCCATAACAGGTAGCGAAGTTGGAGGTATAGAAGCAGATAGAAAACTTATCAGAGAGCTAAACGAGGTTCTAAATCATTTTCCTGCTGATAACATCATCCTTGTGACCGATGGCTTTGCCGATGAGGAAGTTATTCCAATCATCGATTCAAGGGTTCCTATTTTGTCTATCCAACATGTAGTCGTGAAACATAGTGAGAGTGTGGAGGAAACATATGCAATTTTAGGTAGATATCTTAAAATGTTATGGAATGAAATGCCATATAGAATGTATTTCGTTGCTCTCCCAGGAATAATTGTCACAATACTGGGAATTCTAATGTTTCTGCAGTTAACAGGTGTTGCTATAGCATTTACATTTATAATTGCCGGCATCGCTATGATCGTTAAAGGTTTTGGTGTAGATGATTATATATCTAATCTCTCCAAAGCACCTTTCTCAGAATATATCCGTTTAGCCTCATATGTAATTTCATTCATATCTCTTTTCGTAGGACTCTACCTATCTTATCTATCAGTAGCTGTTCTCCCTGAGTTTAAGATCGTCATGGAGAATCCTAGTCTCTTATGGGAACACGGTGTCCAAATATTAACTAGTTTTATGCCACCGTTTTTACTAACAATACTAGTAACTATGTTCATATATGTGTTAGGTCTATCTCTATACTGTTTCGTCACAGAGAGATATTATCGGATAATTAGATATCTTCTTCTCCTTGAAGCAACACTAATCATATACATTGCAGGAAACGAGGCCAATAGAGTATTGATAGAGCCTAAATATGGTTTTTCCAACCTCATTATATTTATCTCCATCGGCTTACTAATACTATCAGTCACAATAATAATAGTGTATCTGCTTGCTAAGAAGAGGCGACAGGAAATTGAAAGTGAAGTTATATAGACTGCTGCACTTACTAGGAATATACAAAGTATATGAGAAGTGGTTGTTTCACCAAATTAAGAACAATAACATGCCCAATCACATAGGTATTATTCTTGATGGTAATAGGCGATGGGCTAGGGAACACGGATATGCTAAGTGGTATGGGCATAAAGTGGGGGCAGGCAAGCTCCGTAATGTAATTAAGTGGGCACGTGAGTTTGGAATAAAATATCTGACTGTCTTCGCCCTATCGACCGAGAACTTTAATCGTGATCCAGAGGAAGTAAAATGGTTTATGAATCTCCTCAGGGAAGAGCTGGAGAAGGCGTTGGATGACGATGATATCATGAGACATTCTATCAGGTTTAAATTCATTGGTGATTTAAATAGGTTTCCCGAGGAGATTAGAGAGAAAATTCATATGCTTGAGGAGAAAACAAAGGAAAATGGATCTATTGTAGTTAATGTCGCTCTTGCATATGGCGGTAAATGGGATATCATTAACGCTACTAGAAAAATTGCGGAGGCAGTTAAAAAGGGAGAGCTAGATGTTGATGATATTACATACGATACCTATCAAAGGTATCTTGCTACATCACATCTACCTAATCAAGATGTGGATTTGATATTAAGAACAGGTGGCGAGATGCGTTTAAGCAACTTTCTATTATGGCAAGCAGCATATAGTGAATTAGTTTTTCTTGATGTCTTTTGGCCGGAGTTCAGGAAAATAGATTTTATGAGGGCTTTGAGAATCTATCAACAACGTCATAGGCGATTTGGAAAATAAGTTGTCAATAAAGCTTCCATATTTCGTCTTTCTCTTGTCTAGGTAATGTCTTCTCCCCTTCCTCATCGATTAATATCCTCTTTTCTTTGTCTTTAATTACTTCACCAATCACCGTCGCTCTTATTCCCCTTTTCATTAGACTCTCTCTTATAGTATCAGCATAGCCCCTTTCTACTGTAAATAGAAGGGTGCCTGAACTCAACAATAAATATGGATTTACTCCTAATGCATTACATACAGTAATAGTTATTTCATCAACAGGTATATCGTCAAGAAATATTTTTAACCCCACCCCTGAGGCGTCTGCAATTTCATTCAACGCCGTAAATATACCTCCTTCTGTTGGGTCATGCATAGAATGTATTCTCTCTCTAAACCCCTCCAATAATATCCGTCCCTCAGGATATATTGATGTCTTATAGATCATCTCTTTTGCTTTTTTTATAACTGATGCAGATATCCCCCTTTCTCTCAGCTTTTCCTCATGGTCGTATGCAAGTACCGCAGTTCCCTCTACAGCAACTGTTTTAGTCATCATTATCACATCACCAGGTACAGCACCCCCCGAGGTAACATACTTATCAGATACTCCAATTGCTGTGCCCACTATTATCGGACTCTCTAAATATGGCGTTACCTCTGTATGTCCTCCCACTATTTGCATCTCCATTTTCTCCGCATTTCTATGCATATCCTCAATGATCTCATCCAGCTTCTCTATTGTTATGTCCTTGGGTAAAAGCATCGTAGATAAAAACCATCTTGGTAAAGCCCCAGATGCAACCACGTCATTAGTTGTTATATGAATCGAAAGCATCCCAATCAGGCTAGTGGCGGCTGTAATAGGATCCGTAGATATAATAATATACTTATCGCCAACACGAGTCACAGCAGAATCTATACCTATTCCTGGCCCAATAACAACATCTTCTCTTCTATATCCAGATTTAGGCAATATCCTCTCCAGTAAGATATCGGGAGGAACCTTACCTGTCGGCAATTTCATGAGTAACACACCTAATCTTAAGTCACATATAAAACAAGATATTTTAGAGTGACTTATTATAATATTAAAGTTGTGGTGATTTAGAACAATGCTTTCTATCGTAATAGATGGATTCTTTGGAGATACTGGTAAAGGTAAGGTAATCTCCTATTTAGCGATTAAAGACAATCTCGACATAACTGTAAGAGGGGGGGTCGGACCAAACGCCGGCCATACTGTGGTATACAATGGCAAAACCTATAAATTAAGGCAGATACCGAGTGCTTTCTTAAATGAAAACACTCGTTTATTGATTGGCGCCGGTGTACTAGTTAACCCATCCATTTTCCTTAAAGAAGTTGAACTAACTGGTACAAAAGGAAGGGTCTTCATGGATTTCCAGACAGGTATTATAGAAGAGAAGCACATAGAAGAAGACCGCTCAAGCGAATATTTAAGGGGAAAGATAGGGACCACTGGAACAGGGTGTGGACCGGCGATGAAGGACAGGGTATTGAGGATTCTTAAGCTGGCTAAAGATTATCCAGAGTTAAGTGAATATCTTGTAGACGTAGCGTATGAAGTTAACGAAGCTATAGACCATGATAAAAACGTGCTTCTTGAAGGTACACAGGGAACGTTTTTATCACTCTATCATGGTACATATCCGTATGTAACCTCGAAGGATGTTACTGCAGCCTCTATCTGTGCAGATGTAGGAGTAGGGCCTAAGAAAGTTGATGAAATTATTTTAGTCCTGAAATCATATGTCACTAGAGTTGGAGGAGGACCACTTGAAGGTGAATATAGTGAGGAGGAGGCTGAGCGTCTCGGTGTTTTGGAGATTGCGACGGTTACAGGTAGAAAACGCCGTGCCGCTCCTTTCAACTTCAACTACGCTAAACGCGCTATAATGTTAAATTCGCCCACTCAGATAGCGATTACAAAACTAGATGTTCTATTTAAAGATGATTTTGGTAAGACGCAGTATGATGAACTAACCAAGGAGGCCAAGAACTTTATTGAGAACATAGAGAACGAGCTTTCTCTGCCAGTTACAATAATAAGTACTGGACCTGACGCTACCCAAACTATTGACAGGAGAAGGGAACTAGGCTTAATCTAGTCTCCACTAATTATCTTTTCAGCTTTTTATATTCATTTACAATATATTCTCTAATTACAAATAATTTATTTATGAACTCATCATTAAAATAATCAATCTTTTCGATTCTCTCGATATAGGTAACTGGATTCGGATTGATCTTCTCTTCTCCCTCTTTATACGTGTAGACAGCTACTTTACTAACTCCTCTCTCTAGCTGAGTGTAAAATATTATTTTCTCTATTAAATAGGATGCCTCAAAGATCAGCCTATATTTTCTCTTCTTGTCTTTTTCCATCATATAGGTGTTTAGAGTAGTCTTCAACTTTTTTATATTCTCTTTGATATCTTCTGAAAGAATCGTCTTGCTTTTAATATCCTCTATCATTCTAAACCCCTCTCTATGCTACTCCTCCTCGGCAGCTATTTCCTCACCAAAGAGGTCAGCAATACAATCAGGGCAATAATATTTTCCATCAACAAATACTAGTCTATCGCTCCACACTCCACATCTATCACAATATCCAAGTACAGATGCATTAGCCTTTATTAAGGGCTCTCTTTCGAAAGATTCCCTCTGCATGTATGCCTCTATAATGTCGGGAAATACCCTAATAATATCTGATGCAGTTATTACTCCAACAAGTTTCCCCTTGTATGTTACTCCTATTAATGATATGTCTTTTCTCGAGAATAGTTTCGCGACTTCAGTTACCGTAGTATCTGCTTTTACGGTCATCAAAGGCTCTCTTGAGAGATCTGATACTAATGTATCTTTAGGGTCACGTTCCTGAGCTAAAACCTCATATATTATAATATCCTTAGTGATTACACCCAAAACCTCTTTCCCATCTACTATAACGAGATGACTTATGTTATTCTCAAACATTTTCTTAGCAGCCTCGAGTATATTTCCATCTTTGGAAACGAAGACTATGGGGCTGCTCATTATTTCCCGTACTGTGAGATTTGTAATCTCTTCATTTATCACCATTTAGCTGTCACCATCAATATTTAATTATACCGGTACCAATACAATAGTTGTCTACATAATATTATAAATAAAATCTATAAACTTAAGGTTGTTATGCGGAAAGGCTATTTTAACTTTTCCATTTATCCTTTAAACCATTCAGTTAGTAATTATACGCAGTGATGACTCGCCAGGAGGTAAATATGAGACCACCAAATTATGATAATATTCCTCAAGCTCATCAACCATTTCTATAAGCCCTTTTTCTTTTATTGCTTTTATCACCCTCTTAGCTATTTCGGACTTTTCTAAATCACCGGGTGTTATTTCGAATATTAAATTTCTAAAGCAATGTTCCTCTACAGCGGTAGGAGGCCCGATAAACAGCTTTTTATTATCTTTCTTTACTCCAAGCCAAAGTCTTAGAGGTATCTTTCTTAGATAATTCTTCTTGCCATATATCATGAATGCCCCTTTCTTAAGATACTCTCCAGAGGGCGCTTTCTTGGAAACCTGCTCTGGATAAACATAATAGACATCAAGGACAAGTATCTTATCTTTCCATGCTCTACTGAATGACGCTGCGAATATTGCTGTCTCTATGATATCTTCCTCAAGTGCATTTTCTCTACCATTTTTTAATAGGACAAATGGGCTTCCATAATACTCACTATGGAACACAATATCGTTTTTCTCCATATACTTCTTAATTATTATTTCGTTTGTTGTAGCATCTCTACCTCCAATCACCATCAACCCGTTTTTAGTTATAAACCATCTAAATTTCTCATACCATTCTTTTTTCTTCATAACAATCTTCTTCATTTCCAATGAAGGTGCTTCCCTTATATCCTTATCCAGCTCTACAATCTTCATTTGTATCTCTTTAAGCTTTTCTTCTATTTTCTCCAGTCCTTTCTTTCTTCTTTTATATTCCTTGTCATAAACTAATCCAATAGCCTGAAATGGATTCATATCAAATCTTAAGGAGATTGTTACGTGGTCATTTAGTGGGTAGTGAACAACTTTCCTTGCATAATCTACCTGTAAACCCGTTTCTTTTCCTTCTTTACATCTCTGGAAGACCTCTGTAAGTTCATCAATCTTCTGATACAAAGTAGGAAGCATTTCATCTAACACTTTTATTTCATACTCTAACTGATTTTTATTCTTCTTTAATTTCTCTATCTCCTCAAGCAACTTTCTCCTTTTTTTAGTTATCTCTCTATTTAACTTTTCATTTAACCGTCTCTTAAGATACTCTTCAGAAGCCTCGAAAATATTATTATAGCTGGCCACCGGCTTTTTATGTTTAGGTTGGTAGGGTAATAATATTATTTTATTTTCTTCTTCGATAATACTATAACCCTCTTCTCCCTTCTCAGCTATTTTTATAAGCTCCAGCACCTTAGTTAAGAACTCACGTTTTCTTTTTTCCCCATCAACCTCTGGATCTATCCTTGATAATGCTTCTCTAACAGTATATTTATCTAAATTCAGTACACGATAGTAATCTCTCTCTTTACTTATCTTATTCATTATCTCCTTATAGTCACATTTTAATAGCAATAGTGGGTTAAACCCTTTAGACGGAGGAAGTGTATAGATCCCGTCTCTCTTTAGTTCGCGATGCCTAACTTTAATCTCCTTATCTAGAGCAATTATCCTATTTTCTCCGTTGGTTATTATTGAATTACCCCCTCCAAATATCTCAACATAAAACATATACCTACCATCATATTTCCTACATGTGAATCTGATTATTCTCTCAAAATTTGGAGTATCAATTTTTTCTATTATACTGTTTTCTAGCAACTCCTTGGCTTCCTTTATCCACCTTGGTTGTTTCTCTGAGGTATTTAACCTAATTAATGTGGGTAGTAGAACCTCAAGAGAGTAATTATAAAAAATTGAAAGATTCCCCTGAGTAGAGTGTAAAAGCACCTGATAATATCCTCCCTCTACCGCTCGTATTTTACGAATTCTAGTTACTTCCATTCTCTTTAGGAAGTTCGCGACTGAATACAGCGTTATAGCAGGGATCATACCAATCATAAGATTTAATTTATATAGTTATTATTAGGTTTAATAACAATCGCTGTTAGGTGTATATTTAGTATGAATCCCAAGGATAAAATACACTATACCCGCCTACTCCTCTCTATAATCGGTGGTCTGATAAGCGGAATATTTAAATTTGCTTTAGAAACAGCTGGAGAAGCGATTATGCTAATGGTTCTCTTCTATATATTTAGTCTGTATATTATAGTTTACCTATATAAGATCCGCCCTAACGTAGTTCCAGAGGTATCTCTAAAGAACATTTTTATTGACGGTGTGGGAACATTTGTAATCACTTGGCTCTTCCTCTGGGTATTGATCTACAATATACTTCTAATTATTTAGAGCGTATCTTTTTTGTTAAGAAGTCTTTCCAGGCATAGAAATATCCTTTTTCGAAGTCTGGTAAAAAGGGGTTCTCCAAGTTTCTTTTAACTATTTTTAGAATTTCTCTAGCCTCCTTTTTATCTATCTCCTTAGGATTTATCGAGTATTTTTTTCTCCTTCTTTGCAGTATCCCTTTCATGCCATGAATATATCCTTTAATCACCTTCGTCTTCTTTATCTTCTCTATCTCACGATTCGCTGTTTCCATGTCTATTTTCCTATCTAGAATACCGTAAAATATCTCTCTCATTCTCTTCATTGATGAAGTCATATGTCACTAATCCCCTCCTCACTAATTTTGAATAACGCCGTTGGTTTTAAACCATAAGGATCAATAGCTCTGAAGAAATCTGTTTCCTTGGTTAAACTGATAAGTTTATTCACCATACTACTTTGAGCCAATCCTCCATATGGTTCATAGGCCTCTGCAAACACATCATGTAGAACTCCATATATTCTAACGGTTAACACGATAGGTATAGCAAGTTCTTCTTTTATATTATGTAGTTCGAGTAAAAGCTTTCTAGTATATGAATGTATCGCCCGTGGGTCTCTTCTATTAACCTCAGCTCTTATTATTTCTGTTAAGTTATCTATTACAACTACATTTACATCTTCTTCCCTCTTTTTTTCAAGAATTTTGTTTATGAGCATAGATAGATGTGATGCCCCCTTTACACGAGAATATCTAACGTGTTTTATATGCTCCCTCTTACCCTTCTTTTCAAGGAGCCTAAGCAATAGCTCAGGATTAAAATTTCCCTCTCCATCCATATAATAGGAGTATCCAAGCATATTTTCTTCAAAACTATTAGCTACTATCTGATGTAACAAGATGGTTTTTCCTGTTCCTGCAGGACCATATATTTCGTAAATCTTATATGGTTCTATTCCATAGTCAAATAGCCTGTCTAACTCTTGGGAACCTGTTGATATATATCTCTGTTTCACGAAAAAAAGTTCTTTATAATCCTCTCCTCTATACAGATGACTCACGTTTTCCTGGGAAAGCCTTTCCGCTAACGTGTCTAGTTTGTTGCCCTTCATTTCACTAAATAAATTATATAAGGTGAAATGGTTAATATTCGTCCGTTAATAGATAAATTTTGATGTCAACGTTTAGAGATACCGCGAGATACGTTAGGAACCTCTCTGAAGGAGAGTTTGTCTTACTAAAGTATTTAGAACGATATAGTAAGAGGTTCGAACGCGTATCTCTTAGACTCCTTAAGAAAGTGACAAAGTTCTCAGATGAATATCTCATGACACTTATAAAACGCCTGTCTAGGAAGGGCTTTGTAATTTATTTTGAACAACCATATGAGTCAGTGATGCTACTCACCTCTGGCCTTGATCTTCTAGCTTTAAAACGCTTGTCAGATAAAGGTGTTGTAGCCGGTGTAGGTAGGCAGATTGGAGTGGGTAAGGAATCTGATGTCTACGACGCCATCGACCCATCTGGAAACAGGGTTACTCTAAAGGTCTTTAGACTAGGTAGAATAAGTTTTAAAGATGTCTCTCGAAAACGTAGTTATGCGTCTATTAGACTAAGTCATAAATGGATATGGCGAAACTATGCCTCTGCAAAAAGAGAATATGCTAATCTATCTATGTTATATCAACGCGGAGTCTCTGTACCTCGACCCATCTATCAATTAATGCATATTTTAGTTATGGAGGCCCTTGATGGGCTATTACTACATGATCTCCGAGAGGTTGAGCAACCTTATAGTCTTTTTAGAAGTATTATGTACGAGGTTAAAAAGACATGGGACATCGGGTTTGTTAATGGAGATTTAAGTGAATATAACATCTTTCTCCAGTGGGATACTTTTAAACCCATTCTAATAGATTGGCCGCAAGCCTTTTCAAGGAACGATTCTAACGCAGTTGACCTGCTCAGAAGAGATGTTCAAAACGTTATTAACTTCTTTGTTAAAAAATATGAGTGTGATTCTGGGGCACTAAGAAATATTGCTAAAGAGCTGTCATTGTCCTTTGTTTTAGAATAAAGAGTATCTTCCTTCTAGTATTTCTTTTGTAAGTAATTGGAAATTCTCTCTAGTAAACTCTTCATCGAGTATTCTGTTTATCTTTGTTCTTACTGAATCTTCGTCTGTACTTGTAGAGGTAATATACTGAACATGGATCGCCTGAGGATCTGTAATCGGTGTTCCTATTTGACTTAGGATCTTTACATATACCTCTTCTATCCCCTCTACATCCTCGTAGATTCTATTACTGATCTTCATTGCCAAGACATTATATATCTTACCTACGTGACTAACCGGGTTTTTACCTGCAACCGCTTCCATACTCATCTGTCTATTTGGCGTTATCAATCCATTTATCCTATTCCCTCTCCCCGTGTTTCCATCATCACCGGCCTCAGCAGATGTGCCCGTAACCGTTATATAAATAATGTTATTATCAGGGTCATCAGCAGTGTTCAACATAAGTTTTATGTTATCTACATCAAACCCCTTCTTGACCAAATAATCTAAGATGCTTTCAACAACCTCCTCCTTAGCGCTAACATAATCCGAGACATTTTTGAAGAACCTGTCAATGAATGCGGCGGCTATTGTAACATTATAATTACTCTTCCTTCTAAGCACCATCACTTTTACATCTTCTCCCACATAGGGGAATATCCTCTTATATTCTCTTGAATTAAGATATGTTTCAATTTCTAAAGCAATTTTCTCAGCTATAGTCAATGGAGCAAAACTTACTCCAAAAGACGTATCATTTGCAGGAGGCGCATAATCTTTCTTCTCGAATAATCCTACTAGATCTACAGATCCTTGTCGTATCTTTGTCTCGATTACTACATGACTATCTACGTCTAAAAACCTGTAATTTTCTTTTATTATTCTCCTAACCGCATCCCTAGCTATATCCTCAACAGGTATACGTTCTCCTGAATTCTCTATATCTGTAGTTGCTCTACCCGCTATAATCAATTCTATCGGTTCCGTTACTTCCCCGCCACCAAATTTAGGTATCGCCCTTCCACCTACTAATAATCCTTTATCGACATTATGATGAAGTATTACACCAAATTTCTCCATATAATACTTTGAAAGTGCCCTAGACACCGCCTCGCATGATAGATCAATGATATAATCTGGATGTCCAAGTCCCTTTCTCTCTACAAACTCAAGTTCATACTTTCCAATTGGTTTTGAATTAAGCTTCTCTAGAATACGCATTTCCGACACCCCTAAAACCGCTTGTCTCTAGATTATGAGAATTATTAATATACCCCCTCATCTCTCAACTAAATTTTCTCAACTTTTATCATAAGTATATTATTTCCCCTAATGAGTGCCTTTCCATATCTGGTAGTCTTCTCTCCCATTTCCTCTATAGTGTTCTCTAGTAGAAGGTTCATATAGTTATCGACTTTAGTTAGAGTCCCAGTATAAACTTCTCCAGTCTTAAGATAAACTCTTATCTCAGAACCTATCTGCTTGTATATGATGCTCAGGGGATTCTTATACGTCTGCTCTCCCTGTGTTCCGCTGTTCATTCCTCCTCTGTTTCTCATCTTATAATCATCACCTTTTATACTAAAATCGGGGGTGGCATAATAAAAATATTTATTAACTAAATAAATTACCGTATATTCTACAAAATAAATAAATTATTATATCCATGCTAATTCTGTTTGCTAAATGCATAGCATATCATGTTTTCCTCTTCTTTTCTTCCTTTTCTATCATTTTTTTAATCGCTTTTGGAGACAATATCTTATATTCTAGATTTAACGATCTGAGTATATCAATTGCCTTTTCATCTATTGAGGGGCCAACGATTATACCTCTAATATCTGGATTATTCTCCCTCAATTCTTTTACATATCTGTAGAGCTGCAAAGCCTCACGCTCTCCAATTCTATGTTTTTTCAATTCAATTACAACGTAGTTTCCATTTTTGTCTCTAGCAAAAATATCTATTTTACCACTCCTAATCTCCTTCTCTTTTATTACAGGCCGCAGTCCCTCTTCAATTATAGTGAGGTTTCTCAGTAGAAGAGACTGCATCTCCTTCTCGGTTAGATACATCGAGAATTCCCCAGCATCAACCAATTTAGCTGTAAGTACCAGATATGTCTTTATTAATTTTATCCGAACCCTTTCTCTCGGCTTATCCCTAATAGCAAACAAATATACACTATCATTTCTCTTATCCAGTATTACCTCTGTGTTTGACGGTTGCCAATTTACTGGCTTATACCCATTGGGCCTATGAATAAGAACAGCCCTATCTTCTTTAACTACGATGATCCTGTCACCAGGTTCTAAATAGGATTTCGATCTTCCTTCATAAAATACCTCGCAATTAGCCAGTATCATAATTACCTTCTTCCTCCTAAGCGCTTCGTAAAATACATTCTTAAGAGTATCATACTCTGGATCCAGATATGATACTACATTCCCCTTCATGAGGTTTCACTAAAAATTCTATAATACCCTGGATTGCTAAAAATAATGTGAATTCACTTGGCATTATGCAATAGAATGGAAAAAGAGGATCGTAATCCCTCTAATAGAGCCCCGGGAGGGATTCGAACCCTCGACCTGCGGCTTACAAGGCCGCCGCTCTAACCGCTGAGCTACCGGGGCACCTAAATTCTATCTATTAATCTGTATTATTAAAAAAATGTGGTTTATAAATTAAATTTATTAGTGGAGTTGCATGAAGAAGCTCGTTTCTGAGGATGACATAATTTCCCTTTTTAGATTAATGTTTAAAGATAAATCTTTCTTAGACGACATAGGCTTATTTGAATCTGATGACACTAAATTAGCTTTTAATATAGATACCTTTGTAAAAAGCAGCGATGCTCCACCAAGAATGGACTATTATTATATGGGTTGGAAAGCAGTTATCTCTACTATAAGCGACTTATATGTAAAGGGAGTCTCTCCTATTGGATTACTGATTTCAATCGGTATATCCAATGAGGATATCAGGGGGCTTAATGCCTTGTCAAAAGGTATTAAAGACGCCTCCAACAAATACAAACTACGTGTAGTAAAATGGGACACCAACTCTTCAAAAGACCTATTTTTATCAATAGCCGCCTTCGGATATGCATCTAACAAGATACCGTGGAGGAGGAATCTGAAGGATAACGACATAATCGTAGTAAGCGATTACTTTGGATTAGAAGGCCTGGGGTTAAAAATAATGCTAGGAAAGATACAAGTCGCCTCTCCTCTATCTAAGAAGGCAATAATGCGTTTTTGTAAGCCGACGCCTGATTTTGGCAAGTACTTGTATATTGTTAAAAAAGGCGTTAATGCCTCTACCGATTCTAGCGACGGGCTTTCCAGGGCTTTATGGAACTTATCTAGATCCTCTGGCAAGAAGATTATCCTTAACAACCTTCCCATACATCCTCTGATACAAAAATCCAGCTTACCTGAGGATATTAAGTATGAGGTTACTCTATATAGTGGCGAAGAGTATATTGGCGTTTTTTCAGTACCTGAGGCAATATTGGAGGATGCCATGGACAAGGGCTTTATCGTTGTTGGAAAAGTTGAAGGTAAAGGCGTTGGTGTATACGATAGTGATGGAAAGCTTATTCTTGATCGAGGCTGGTCTCACAAGATATAAAATACCTAGTACTACACATATTTCTTTACTATTTTTTTCGCTTCCTCGACTATCCTATATGCCTCCTCCTCTGATGGCGCTTCACTAAATATCCTTATAATAGGCTCTGTCCCACTAGGCCTAACTAACAACCATCTATCTATGTCATAATATATCTTAACCCCATCAGTTCTATCAATATCATACGCATCTTTACCCAGCTTTTCCTCTACCTCCGTTAATATCGTATCAATATCTCCTCGGCTAACAATCCTAACTTTATCTTTAAGCTGATGTAGCTTAGGCACAATACTCATTATCTCAGACAATGGCCTTTCGTAGAAGGTAACTATATTCATGACAAAAACCGTTGTTATCCCCCCATCTCTAGTATAGACGTGGGGTCCATATATTATCCCACCGTTTTCTTCAAACCCAAGAATAGAGTCTCTCCTTCTCATTTCCCTAACAATGTTTTTCGCTCCTACCCTTGTTCTAATAACCTTTATACCTATGGGCTCAAGTATCATATCTACAAGAGACGATGATGTTACAGGGGTCACTACACTATCGACCCTATATCCATTATCCTTCAAATATTTAGCTATTACAGTGCCTAATGCGTCTCCCCACCACACATTCCCTCTCTCATCGACAACCAAAGCTCTATCACCATCCCCATCGAATCCTACCCCAAAACCCGACTTGGTTTCTACAACCATCTGTCTTAAATCTCTAAGGTTGTCTGGCTTAGGCTCCGAAGGCCTATTTGGGAACCTGCCATCCAAGTCGTAATTCAAGTTAATGATATCTACTTGTTTCTCCAATTTATTTAGAAATAACGGGATTGTTATCGCAGATACACAGTTCGCATAGTCAAACACAATTTTAAATCTATTCTTCTTTGTCTCTGGTATCAAGTGTTCGAAGAGCTTCTCTGCGTAATAAGAAGGAACTTCTTTGTTTTCAAACACTTCCCCAACTAAATCCCACCTTACAATATTAAATTCTTTTTTCTCAAGAACCCTTTGAATCCGGTCCTCAACCTCGATATCCTCCTCTAATCCATCGCTACCTATCAATTTAATACCATTATATTCTGGGGGATTATGACTTGCAGTTATGATGAGCCCAAAATCATACTTCTTATGATCCTGGATATACTTCTGTAATGCAGGAGTTGATACCAGACCCGCTTTCTCAACCTTAACACCAGAAGATAGCAAGCCTCCTATGGCAATTGATACAATCGCATGGCTTGATAGTCTACAGTCCCATCCAACTATGGCCTTCGACCCCACTCCATAATATGTTCCAATAGCTAGCCCTATCTCTAGGATCCTCTCTGGTGTTAAATCCTCTCCAAAAACTCCCCTGATCCCAGACGTCCCAAACAACCGTTTCATAGTATCCCCCTTTGAACTTCCTTTTCAAGAATACCAAAAAATAGAATGCATCCCATTACAAAATTAAATTATCGCTATTCCTCATTAATGTGAAGACTCATTCTTCACCTTGAGTTATAATTAAATCTAGTTATATCAGTAGGTGACATTTTAATTATAAAATAACACCTTACCTACTACGTTATATGGAATAAAGCTTAATTTTGCTATGGCCCCGTAGCCTAGCCTGGATAGGGCGCCGGCCTTCGGAGCCGGCGGTCCGGGGTTCAAATCCCCGCGGGGTCACCATTATACAGCTAAAAGAAAATGACTAGTAAATACAATATTCTTCTAAATATGTATATCGCCTTATTTACTTTACCCTTATTCACCTCTAGACATTCCCAATTTGGTAAGAATAACATTGATTAAAAATATCGAAAATTATCCTCTTGGTGTGGTCGCTTGAAACAATTGGTACATTACAATAATAGCGACATATTTTCTCATTTGGAAACATCTCAATCTAACTATAAAAAACCATCCTCATGTCTCTTATCACTAAATTCTATTCTCCTTACCCTTAGGGGGTGTGCATTATGAATTTCCACATCTCTGGATTCCCGCTGGTTATATCCGTGTTTTTACTAGGATATTCAGCAATAGACTATAACAGGGCAAAAAAGTATAATCTTGATATTGCTGGGCCAATATTAGTAGTGCTTTCATGGATATTATTTGTATGGTCCTTTATCGCAGATGATTTTAATTTGCTGGCAGTTTATGGTTACTCAACAGTTGAAATGCCTTTCTGGCTGAAGATCGCTTCAAGTTGGGCTGGCATGGCTGGATCTTTTGTATTATGGGCGTTTCTAATGGCTTTGATAACTTTAATGTACGTGTTCTATGTAGAGAAAAAGCATCTCAATGAAAATAATGTAATCAGGGCATATCTACTAGCTACACTGGTCGTCTCTATATTAGCTGTGAAAACGGGCGCGTTTGATATGGCAGACGTAAGTTTTAGGCTACCCGCTGGAATGGGTTTAAATCCATTACTTAGGTCATTCTGGATATTGATACATCCAATTTTCACCTTTTTAGGCTATTCGTTTGGCATCGCACTCGCATTATTCGTCTTATTATCAAATTCCAAAGACTTTTTCTGGGAACGATTAATAGCAAGTCTAGCATGGCTAAATCTATCTATAGGGATAATTGCGGGAGCGGTCTGGGCTTATGTGGTCCTTGGATGGGGTGGATACTGGGCATGGGACCCAGTTGAGACAGCGGAACTTGTTCCTTGGCTTACTCTAACAGCGTATTTTCACTCTCTTCCTTCTACTGGAGATGGTGGGCGTCGTTTAACAGCAGCCCTAACCGGGTTTTACACGTTTTACTCATCTTTTATGACAAAGGCTGGGGCACAATTTACTGCATCAGTCCATACATTTGAATGGACCCCTTCTGCTGTGACATTAATAATAATACATTTCATAGCTGGTGGTTTAATTCTGGCATTATACCTATGGAAACCAGGAAAATTTAACTGGAATGTTAAACTGAATAGTGTTACGAACACCTCCTTCTCAATAGCGTGGTGGTCGTTATTAGGTCTATCACTTGTATCATTCTTAGGAATTTTCACCCCAATTGTATATTATGTAGTCAAAGGCGGTTTAATTAGTATTGGAATGGAATATTTCAACATATATAGCTTTCCATTAACCTACCTCTTTCTCATCGCACTAGTTGGATGTGCTTTAAGAGACTGGATCAATGCAAAACAATATGTTTCTATCTCCATAAGCATTTTCTTAGCAAGCGTCGTATTTACTGTAGCTAGTTTTCCAACGAATAATTGGATGGCAAACATGCTGGTCCCTATTACGACAGCGACACTCCTTGCAACATTATACAGATTATCATCAGATTTTACAAGCAAATATGTTAGGAGTATAACTATCTCTACCCTACACCTTGCAATAGCAATAATTCTACTTGGAGTAGCATTAAACTCAACACTATCAACGGGAGCTGTATACAAACTAGAGTTAGGGAAGCCGGTAGACACCCCGTATGGCGTATCTGTACAATATGATGGCTTCAATATTAGAATATCAGACTGGAATGTCTTTTACAGTGGCCATCTCATACCAGAAGGAGCATATGGAGACTTCAAATTCAAAATAACTGATAATGGTAAGACACACAATATTATTCTCCCGGTATGGGTTCCATTTACTTACGGGTGTGGCAGTGAACCAGGAATGATTTCTAAAGGTTTAGATGACATATATGTCTCAATAGTTCATGCAGATTTCCATAATAGATTAAAGCCAATTATCACAAACAACGCTTTCTATGGTGCTGATGAAGCGGTGGATTATATTATCATCGAGGTAAAATACAATCCCCTAATCTGGCTTGTGTGGCTAGGTACAGCCATCCTCATCCTCGGTGAGGCCATGGCCATAGGAACCCTATTTGTATCTCGCTGGAGGAGGTCGGTTGTATGAGCACAAGAATCAAACCTAAACCTAATCAAATCGGTATGCTTCTAGTAATAATCGTGATTATCGGTAGTATAGTGGGAATCATATATTATTTTGGTGAGACCGATCAAAACATGCCTGTACCTCCCCAAGATACAGCGGGACAAACTCAGCAATCAGTAGAAGAAGAGCGTGCAAGAGTAGTATCTGCTCTGAAAGATTTTTTATCATCTCCTCCTCCAACCGACCCGGCTCTAAACAGGTTTTATAATGTCTTGAACTCTACTACACCAAGTATAGTTCTCTTATGGCCTTCATCCTGCTCATCATGTTCAAGTTATAAGTCATCAGTATGGGATGTTGTAAAGAAGAAGTTTAATAACGCAACCTTTATAGATTTCGACATAGATTCTGCTGAGGGAAGCGGGGTCGCATCAAGATTTAACATATCAGGAATAACTATAATTTTCGCGTATAAAGGCACGATATATGGCCTATCTTACGGTGATCACATTCCATCTGAATATCTAGAATATATGGTGAGGCTTCTGACCATTCATGTTCAAGGAGGTGGGGAAAGTGCGTAATAAATTACTTGTTTTTGGATTACTGACAAATATAGTTGTACATTTCTATATATTCTCATATCTTCCACCTGAGCAAACACTTGGAGAGCTATACAAAATAATATATGTACACGTGCCTCCAGCGTGGGTATCTTATGTAGCATTCACAATTTCCTTGATCGCCAGCATTCTATATATTCTTCGGGGTGATGGCAAATACGATTTGATTTCCTTTTCGTCAGTTAGCCTTGGTGTGGTATTCTCAGGCTTAGCTATAGTGATTGGAATGATTTTCTCAAATAAAGCGTGGGGAACATATTGGGAATGGAGAGAACCCCGGCTTACCGCTACACTAATCCTCTTTCTAGCCTATTTAGGGTATCTCGTTTTAAGAGCATCAATAGAGGATCTTGATAAAAAGAGATCGGTTTCCTCTGTATATTCTATAATGGCTTTTGTGACCATACCATTAAGTTATGTTTCAACTAAAATTTTCAGGTCAATTCATCCATTACCAGAATTGTCTCCAGAGATGCGCCTCTTTCTCTATATATCATTTCTAGTGAATTTAGTAATCTTTTCTTCTCTTCTAAGTAACCTGTACACCAAGTTCAAAATTAGGGAAGAAACGTTGCTAGGAGGTGATGAATATGATTGAGGTATATATTTCATATGTAATTTATTGGATCTCTCTGTTTATAGTTGTCGTATATTCGGTTAGTAATTCAAAGGAAGTGAGAAGTAATGAAGAGGGAATATAAAGCTCTTATAATTGGTGCTGTAGGAGGGATTATATTACTTCTCCTCGCCCTAACTATTTTAGGGTCTAACCAGTATCTAACTGTATCCGAGCTATATACAGAAAACGTGAAGAACAAGTATATTGTTGTAATGGGTAAAGTTGTAAACAAAAGTATCTCTTATTCACCAGATCAAATTGAGTTTGTCATATATGATGAGAATTCAACCAAACACGAGTCTGTAAAAGTAGTATATGTGGGGGATAAAAACATAGATGTTTATGATGGTGCAATAGTCGTGGTTAAGGGTCGTTTTGATGGTGAGACGATTATTGCCACCGAAGTATTGACTAAATGTCCTTCCACATATAAGCCTGCTCCAGTAGATTAAGAACTCTAATTAGGGCGTAGATCATGCAATACAGCATTACAGTAAGAAACATATGGAAAATGTTAGGATATAAATGGATTCTCAAAGATGTCTCACTAGACATTCCATCAAGTTGCCTTACATACATATATGGATCTAATGGATCGGGGAAATCTACGTTTTTAAAGATATTGGGTGGTCTATGGAAACCAACTAAGGGCAAGATACATATATTGGGTTATCCGCCTACTTCACCTGTTGCAAAAAAATTAGTGGGTATCGTGGTACATGAGAACATATTGTACGATGAACTTACTGTGATAGAGAATATCCAATTTCATTTAGGGTTCTATTCTTCATATAATGAGAGCTGGGTAAAGGAGATACTGGGTCTATTAGGTATTAATAAGGTTATAAACAAGAAGATCAGAGAACTATCTTTTGGATGGAAACGCCGTATAAATATAGCTAGAGCTTTACTCCACAGTCCTAAGATCCTTATTATTGATGAGCCGCTAACTGGATTAGATGATGCTGGCCGAGCATCTGTAAAGAGGATCATTCGCTATACCATTAATCGAGGAGGAACTGTCATTGTAGCTTCTCCGGAGATAGATAAGGAACTCATAGAGGACATAGACCATGTTTTCTACAAGGTCTCGGGCAAAAAGATCTTCTTACAAGGTGGCTTTTTATGAGCTTCCTAAAAAAACTGTATCTGTTACTTCAGAAGGACTTTCTTGTAGAGCTAAGAAGATCTTATGAAATAATTTCTATAATTGCTTTCCCAATTGTAGCCACAGTTATATTTAGCATTCTAAATCCTCAGGCATCAACAATGAATTCACTAAGTTTCATTCTTATAATTTCGTTGTTAGCAACACTGTTTATAACAACAACTTCATTCATAAGAGAATACGAGAAGACAACCATCTATTATTTAAGATCATTACCCTTGACAGCAGCTACTCTCTTCACCGCAAAATATCTATATACATTTTTCATTGTATTACTTGTAACCCTCGCAACAACTGGCAGTATGGTAATATTTTCAGGTTTTCTGGAAATAAACATCTCTATACTAGCTCTTCTACTGCTGTATACAGCGAATTTAGCAGCCATTTCCTCATTTGTATCCGCTTTAACAATGTATTCTGAGGGTAAATACGTGTTAATACCACTTATAACAACCGTCTATTCCTTTCCAATCATCTTATTATCATCATCCGTTATCAATAAGTTATCTATCTATGAAGAAATTTATTGGGAGCTTTCGATTCTTGGTCTTCATTTAATAGCATTTATGATATTTGCTGTTTTTCTATCTGAAATAATCATCGAAGAATGATTTACTATAGGCATGTGGTTAGACTTATATAGTAATTATATTTATTAGAAGAAAGCTTTTCTGGAGTGTTTTTAATTATTGAAGAGCATACTTGTACTGTCTAATATTATGTCCCTATTCTGGGTATTTACAGTGGATTACTCCCCGTATTCTCCTAGCGAAATACTCGCATACCATACATATCATAGGAGACTGCTCCTTACTGTTCATAGGACAAAAGAGAACCTCCTTTTTCATAAACTTCACTTTTCTCTCAATACCTAGCCTCTTGATTTCTTCCCTTATCTCTTTAGGCACTCTAATTGTTTTGTCAACTTTCTTCACAGGAATATGTCTCATGTTAAATATTAAGACCTAGATATGATATTTTACCTTTAACTATTATTCCAAGCTATTTGTGTTTATGGTGAATAAAAATGGGTATTAAACCCTATGTTCTCTCTCCTTTTCTCAAGAAACTCATTTGGCTCGGTAAGAAAGCTTATAGTCATGGATATGTAGTAGCCAATGGGGGGAACCTGAGTTGCAGAATAGATGACTTTATAGTAATCAAAAAGAGCGGCTGTTCCTTGTCTTCATTAACTCCACGAGATTTCTTAATAACTTCTCTTAATAAAGAAAGGGTTAGAGAAGCCTCTATTGACTATAAAATACATCGGGCAATTTACCTAAACAGTACATCCCTATTTGTATTGCATGCTCACCCCGAGAACGTGATTGCCCTCTCTATCCAAACAGGAGATTCTTTTTCTCCTCTGGATTTCGAGAGCAAATATTATCTTGGAAACAAAATTCCAATTGTCTCTGGAAACCATAAAAATATCCACAGAAAAATGGGTCTATTATCATCTGAAAATAAAATAATAATAGAAAGAGGCCATGGTGTCTACATACATGGAAAAAGTGTTATAGAGTTATTCCGAAATTTGGAAAGGCTTGAGCATGCGGCGAAGGTAGTGTTAAAAAACAGGGTTCTTGGATAACGGTCTATCCTTCCTTCTCTATCCTGTTGAAAAGTCTATTGATACTTTCCTCAAATGGAGGATACAATACTTCATATTCAGTGACTATGCCCGTTATATATTCTGGAGGGGTTTCATCGAAAGCTGGATTAAAAATTTTTATTGTCTTAGGCGCAATTTGACATTCAGAAACATATATAACTTCCTTTGGACTCCTCTCCTCTATTTCAACATCAGCTCTACTGCTTTTTAAATCGAAAGTTGATGTAGGAGCTACCGTATAAAACTCTATTCCCATTTCTCTAGCTAATATCGCAATCTGGAAAGTTCCTATCTTATTGTACAGTGTTCCGTCTCTCAATATCCTGTCTGCTCCCAACAATACTTTGGTTATCCCTTTTGTCTTCATAGTATGTGCCACGGCGGTATCTGGTATCAGATATGCGTCTACTCCCTCCCTCACTAACTCGAATGCAGTTAATCTGGCACCTTGTAATTTAGGTCTTGTCTCTGTAGCATATACCTTAATTTTCTTACCAAGCCTATGGGCCATTATAATTACGCCTAGTGCAGTCCCTATTGAAACTGTTGCCAAAGAGCCTGTATTACAATGCGTCAAAATTACGTCTCCATCTTCAATAATTGATTGTCCAACTTCTGCCATTCTTTTATTTATCTCGATATCTTTCCTCATCATTTCAACTGCATATTCTATAGCTGCTTTTGCAGGATCAAGGGATTTCTCCGCCACTTCTAGTACTCTATCAATAGCGTTGAAAAGATTAACTGCAGTTGGACGTGTTTTTCTCAATATCTCAGCAGCTTTATGTAGCTCCGAAAGTATTCTTTCACCTCTATCATGCCTATATTTATAGGCTACTAAAGCGAGTCCCAACGCTGCTGTAACACCTATTAAGGGGGCTCCCCTTACACGCATACTTATAATTGCCTCTGCTACATCATCTACAGTCTCCAATGTTTTATAGACAAGTTTTTTAGGAAGCTTTGTCTGATCTATGATAACTATCTTACCATCCTTCCAGTAAATGCTTTGTAAAGGCATAAATAAATAATCTGTTAATGAGTTAGAAAAATATGTATCATTGTGATGCGTAAACTATTATATTGAGCTAGACAATTGTTTTAATTCTGGATGGGGTATGAAAATTAGTTTCAAGAAGGATGGAGTAGTCATCACTGGAAAAGATCTCTCTTCTAAACTTCATAGATTTGGGGAGCCTAAAGGGAACGGAATATTGATTCCTAGGCTTGCCTTCCTATACATGATTGAAAAAGGCATAATTACAGAGAATGAAAGCGATATATTTGAATATGATTTCCAAGTTGTTTTAAAACGGTTCAAGAGAAACGATCCCAAAATATTTTCCAAGTATCTTATTTTCAGAGACCTTGTTGATAGAGGATATATGGTGATCGAAGGATACGGTAAGGATATTGATCTCCTAGTTTATGATAAGGGAGATTATCCAGAGAAACCTCCGTCAATTAGAGTTATCGGAGTCGAGGAAGGCGAGCATATAAAGGTGAGTAAAATAGTGGATGAACTACATTTTAGTAATTTAAATAAAAAACGTCTAGTCGTCGCAGTAATAGAGCGAAGAGGAGAAGTTATATATTACGACATTAGAAGTAGCTTCGGGGATGTGGATGAGTAAGATACACGGTTTTATACAGTTAATGCGAGTTCCTAATGATATAGTGATAGGGCTAGCTGTTATAGTGGGTGAGGTAATGGGCGTAGGCACCCTCCCAAACCCAAACATCGTTTTACTAGGATTCCTCAGTGGATTCTTCACCTGTGCATCCATTATGGTTTTAAATGATGTTTTCGATATAGATATAGATAAAATAAACGCGCCTTCCCGTCCCCTTCCAAGCGGGTTGGTAAGTATCTCATCCGCAACCATATTTTCAATTTTCCTATTTATAATCGGTGCATTTACGTCTGTTTTACTTTCTACACTAAATTTAATTATAGTAGTTATATTCTGGCTGTTGGGTGTTCTGTATAATTGGCGGCTTAAAAAAACCGGTTTTCTTGGGAATGTAGTCGTGTCTCTTTCTGTAGCTATTCCCTTCTTCTACGGTGCAGTAGCGATAGGACGGGGAATGGATCTACTTGTATTACTATTCTCTTCTATGGCTTTCTTGACCAATCTAGGTAGGGAGATTATAAAAGGTATAATGGATGTTAAAGGGGACTTGGAAGGGGGAGTTATGACGATAGCCGTAAAATACGGTGCATCAACAGCCTACTACCTATCAACTTTTCTTATTCTAATAGCTGTTTCGATAAGCCCCATCCCCATTATCCTAAATATTGTTAATGTCTTTTTATACACTCCCCTAGTAGTGCTGACGGATATATTTCTCTTATACGCAGTTTTTAAGGCACGTACTAAAGAGCATAAAAATCTCTATGAGTCTAAAAAGCTTATTCTATATGGAATGTTTATCGGTATATTAGCCTTCATGTTCGGTGTTATAACACTATAACTATCTCTCTTTTTATGGCCAAATGACAATATTATTATTTTTGACTTAACTCCCATGTTATGTAAATATTTGTAATAGATGGTGCTGGTGAAGATATCGTGAGTAAGAAAAACCGTTTAGGGTTACCTAGAGGAATACGGGATATCTCTCCAGATAAATATGAGTTGTATCTATGGTTATTGGACCGGTTTAGGGCGATATGTAACAAATATAATTACAAGGTGATGGAACCTGCCACCTTAGAGTTCTTCGAAACATTATCCCTTAAATCAGGTCCAGATATTGCAAACGAAATATACGAGTTTAAAGATAAGGCAGACCGTCATCTAGGTCTTAGATTTGATTTAACAGTTGGTTTAACAAGATATGTTACCTCTCATCCTGAGTTACCTAAACCTATTAGACTAGCTGCTTACTCGGTTCAATGGCGATATGATGAGCCTCAATTTGGAAGATACAGAAGTTTCTATGCATGGGATATAGAAATATACGGAGGTAACGAAATATATTCATCTGCGGAAGTAATTCTCCTAGTAGATAAACTTCTAAAATCAATCGGTCTAAAACATTACGAAATAAGGATTTCTGATAGGCGTTTAGTGGAAAACGTCATAAAATATTTTTCTCCCAACGGTAATGTTCCTGCAATTATGCGAGCCTTAGATAAATGGGGTAAGATCGATAAGAGTGAGATCATCTCCCTGATTAATAGAGCAGGGGGCGATAATATTGATGATATGCTCTCTCTTCTTTTTGAGTCGAAGGAAAGTGACTTTCTATCTATAATTAATAAATTCGGCGGAAAAATCTTGGAGAAGGTGTATGCTATACTAAAAGATGACTTGTCTGTAGATAGGGTCCGCCTCGACCCAAGTATAGTTAGAGGGTTAGATTATTATGATGGAATTGTTTTCGAAGTAAAGTCAAAAAAGGGTGTGGAAATCGGGTCTATAGTCGGTGGAGGTAGCTTCTCTAAGCTAGTAAGCCTATTTGGAGGAGATATGAATGCATTTGGTGCTGCTGGAGGTGTAGAACGCCTACTTTTAGCTCTTGAAAAAGAGGGAGTAAAGATAGATCTAAAAAAACCACCTTTAGTCTTAGTTATTCCATTGGAAGAGGAGCTGATAACGTATTCCATAAAGTTATCTGAGAAACTAAGAGACTTATCTAACGCTAGAATCGAGTCACCAGTTTTATATCGATCTTTAAAGAAGTATCTTCAGTATGCAAATAAAATAACAGCAGATTACGTTATCTTCATTGGAAAAGCTGAGGCATCTACAGGTAAAATAAAATTAAGAGATATGAATAAAAGGATGGAATATACCGTTTCCATCGAGGAAGCCGCTGAGATTCTATCTAAAGAGAAGGATTAGTCTATCCCCTGGTTTTACACCACCGAGTATCTCCGCTGCGCTCTTCATATTACCTACTATTTCAAGCATTTCGCTACTACCTATTAAGATGCCTAACTCTCTCCGTTTAATCTCGCCGAATACAGTTACTTTCTCAACTATAATCTCTTTATCACTATATTTCACAGACTTTATTTTATCGGCTACTTTATCATATAGAGCACCCGGGACATTAGTGATTATGTTTCCAAATCTATCTATGTGTATAACATATGCAATTAATCCATCTGTCTTTACTTCTGGGTTAGGCCAAGCTTGGCTTATTATGCTATTAAGATTTATTAATCGGCCAAGTTCCTCGACTCTAACTCCTTTAGAGAGATATGCTGCTGTAGGTGCATATATGTCTCTACCATGGAATGTTGATGAGATTTCGTGTTTGTAGAGATGAGTCTCGATATTAATTTCAAATACTCTTTCTAATCCGTCTCTATGAGCCGCAGGATATAATAATCCATTATCAGGTCCAATCAAAAAATGGTTTCTTGTTTCAATGATTATATTCCTCCTATCTGTTCCCACACCTGGATCTACTACTCCAACTATAATTGAGTTTTTAGGAAGATGTGGGATTATCTGCCATAGAATAAATCCCCCCTCAGAAATATTCCATGGAGCCACATTATGTGTTATATCAACTATCTCAGCCCCTGGATTTATCGATAGAATAATTGCTTTCATCGCGGCAACATAATAATCTCTATACCCAAAATCTGTGAGTAAAAAGATAGGCCTTCTCATATTTCTCCCCCCTACTTCATAAACAACGAACCTAGCTATAAACTAGACAAGAATATACATAGGTCTAGCAATAGGTGAGTGGCGGACCCGCGGGGATTTGAACCCCGGACCGCCGGCTCCCTCCCGGTTCTGATAGGAGGCCGGCGCCCTATCCAGGCTAGGCTACGGGTCCAATCAAACTATTTAATTAAAATTTAAAATAACTTTTAAATTAATTTTGTATGGAACAACGGGCCAGATATATATGCGGGGGTTCCCCTAGCCTGGCCAACGGGGGCGGACTTAAGATCTCACCGTGTAGGTGATATAAGAGATCCGCTGGCAGAGGCCTTCGTGGGTTCAAATCCCACCCCCCGCACCACCTAATCTTTTTTCTTTTCTAATTTGTTTGAGAATATCCATACACCGATAGTCGTTACTATGTTCGTTAAAATTATTATATAGGTTATAAGCGACATAAAGACTAAATTCAAGTCTAGGTTGTATCTAAGGAGATAAATACTCAATGTTGCGGGAACCATGCCTTGTGCACACATAACGGTTATTATCATCCTCTCTCTTTTAATAGGCGAGTTATAAGTTGCTAGAGAAACAGCGAGATAGCGCGTAAATAGAAGTATCAATAGGAAGAATCCACTATATATCAGTCCTATGTATATAAAACTAGGGTCGACTATGAATACAAGCCCCAAAAAAACAAAGAAGAATGTTTCTAATAGGAATGATATTTCATCCTGAAATCTCCTCAGGCCTGATATAACACTACTCATATCCCCGTATGTCTCGATGATTCTTGATATCATTTTATAGTTGGATAACAGCAGTCCGAAGATAAGCACCCCGAGCTCACCATTTCCACCTAACCATTTTACAGTCGCGTATATCACTAGTACAAGCCCGATGGTTAATACATAAGTGTACTCTTCCTCCCTAAACCTGAACAACATTTTAATAGATATTAGAGATAGGAACAGTCCCACGATTAAGGCTATCGAGAAGCTACTGGCTATCATTGTTGTAGCTGCATATATGTCAGCTGATCCAACCAGCCACTGGTTTAGAAAGACAAAAAACAAGACTATAGTTATTATTGTGCTAATTGCAGTCTCTAACGTTAGAAGTGATTTAACTTCGTCAGACAGGCCTAGAGAAAAAGCTAGTGGCACTACGACTGCTGCAGTTATCTCTCCCCCTGTCATAGAACTAAATATAAACGACTCTACCAAAGGCCAGCCTAGAAATATATTACATACTAATCCTATCAAAAACACACTTGATAAAATATAGGTTGAAGACTGCATCAATGCCCGACCGCTCTGAGAAACTATATCCTTGATGCTTAGATGCAATCCACTATAAAACGTGACCATTATAAGAGTGAAACTACTGAATATCTCCATTAATGGAATGAACGCTTCTCGATCCACGAATCCCAATGGAGCTATTAATATGCCCACGAAGATCAGTAGTAGAAAAGACGGTATATTTGTCCTCTTGAAGAAAATATGGCTTAAAAAACCAAGCAAAATAATAGTGGCCATGATGAAAAACACAAATATTTCACTGATCATATAGGGTCATCATCCAAATAAGACGATACCTACATATCCAAAGAAATATATCGTAAAATTATAATTTAATACGTTTCACATTTTTGGTATCATTAAAAGAAAATTGTTTATTTCGTGCGAAATCAATAAAAACTATGTACATTAGCTATGCAAGTAATATGGTTATGCGGGCCCGGCGGGATTCGAACCCGCGACCCCCGGGTTAAGAGCCCGGTGCTCTCCCTGGCTAAGCTACGGGCCCGTTTTTACTTAGAATATGTCTGTTCGAGCTTATCCTCTTATATTAATTACTTGACTACTTTATAAAATTCTCACTCTCTGAAATTAAACAAGACGTGGTGTATGGGCCCGGCCGGATTCGAACCGGCGACCTCTCGGTATATGCCCCCTTTATTGGGGTTATCAGCCGAGCGCTCCGCCAGGCTGAGCTACGGGCCCTCTTGTCAAAAATACGTTTAATGCTCCCCTTATTAAAAAAATTTTCTGTGAGGGGCCAGAGGGTTCAACATCAACTTATTTGATAAGGTCGGTATAAGAATATTAATTTATTATTTAGGAACTAAATTATAGTATAGCATTTTTCGCGAGTGGGGCTGGTTGCTTAATACGTACAATTAGCGATTATGGTGAGTATAATTATGAAGTTTAAGCCTAAGTTAAAAGAAAAGCGTTGGAATGTAGAGAACGAGTTAAAATTACTTGAGATATGGGAAAAGGAGGGGGTTATGGAGTTTGAGAACGTTGAGGATAAACCAATTTTTTCTATTGACACTCCACCACCATATGCATCCGGTAGTTGGCATGTAGGAGCCGCGGCCCACTATTGTCAATTTGACATGTTTGCTAGGTATTTTAGGTTAAAGGGTTATCAGGTATTGTTCCCCATGGGTATAGATAGGAATGGTTTACCTATAGAGATACGTGTTGAGCAAAAATATGGGATTAGAGCAAGGGAAGTGGATAGGGAGTATTTTATAAGGCTATGTAGAGAGAATCTGGATATCTATGAGAAGGATATTCTAGATATCGTACGTCGAATGGGTATGATGGCTAGATACTGGGATCCATACAGAACTGACAGCCCCGATTACCGTGCTCTCACACAAGCCACTTTTATCGAGTTATGGAAGAAGGGTCTAATATATGAAGATGACCGGCCTACGATATGGTGCCCCGTATGTCATACAACTATAGCTGAGGCTGAGGTGGAGTATAAGACAAAGGATGGTTTCTTATATTATGTACGTTTCCCACTTGAGGAAGGGGGGTATATTGTGATCGCTACTACCAGGCCTGAGTTAATTGGGGCCACCGCTGCAGTAATGTATAACCCTGAGGATGGGCGATACCGAGATTTAGAAGGTAAAAAGGCTCTACTACCCATCTATAATAAACCTGTCCCAATTATCCCTCACCCTATAGTTGATCCTGAATATGGAACAGGTCTAATGATGCTCTCCTCGTTCGGTGACCTAACGGATGTCAGATTATTTAGAGAATTAGGATTTGAACCTAACGTACTAATTGACAAAGACGGGTGCATGAATGAGAAGGCCGGTAAATATAAGGGATTGACTGTAGAGGAAGCGAGGAAGGCAATCGTAAATGATCTGAAAGAGATGGGTCTACTGGAAAAAAGCGTCCCTGTAAAGCAGAATGTACCTATGTGCTGGCGTTCACGTAATCCTGTAGAATTCATAATAACTCGTGATCTATACCTTAAACAAATCGAGTTTAAGGAGGAGCTTAAGCGTTTAGCAGATAAGATAAGGTTTTTCCCCGAGATACATAAAACTATTTTAATCAACTGGATAGAGTCTCTCTCTATAGACTGGGCTATCACTAGGACACGATATTATGGTACAGAGGTTCCACTATGGTATTGTAAGAAATGTGGGCATCCACATGTGCCCGAGCCAGGAAGGTATTACAGACCATGGAAAGACCCTGCGCCATTCGATGAATGTGAAAAATGTGGCCATAAGGAATTTGTAGGAGATCCTAGGACATTTGACACGTGGATGGACTCAAGTGTCTCAGCATTATATATAAGTGGATATGGCAAGGACGAGAAATTGTTTAATAGAGCCTTTCCTGTAAGTGTCCGTCCTCAGGGTATCGATATAGTTAGGACATGGCTACACTATTCCTTATTAAGAATCTATCTCCTCACAGGTAAACCTGCGTTTAAGATGATTCGACTATCAGGAATGGGCCTTGATGAACATGGACATGCGATGCATAAGTCTTTAGGTAATGTTGTGCTACCCATGCCTATATTATCTAAATATGGCGCGGATGCGTTTAGGGTATGGAGCGCATCTGAAACAAAACTGGGCTTTAACTATAGATACTCAGAGGCAAAGATAGAGGCTGCTAGACGTTTTATAACAAAACTCTGGAATGTAGCACGCTTTATATCTATGTTTCCATATATCAATGATTTTAACAAAAATCATCTTCTCCCGCTTGACAAACAAATTATCGTCGAAGTGGACAAATTGATAAACACCGCAAGAGAGGAGTATGAAACACTTGATTTCTTCTACACTACAAATAACCTAAAGAACTTCGTATGGAACATCTATGCCTCCCATTATTTGGAATTAGTGAAGAATAGAGCATATAACTACAGTGGTGAATTTAGTGAAACAGAACAGAAAAGCGCATGGTATACTCTTCATCGAACATTAAAAACAATTCTCTTATTGCTTCATCCTGTTGCACCATTTGTTACAGACTACATCTGGCGTAAATTGTATAATCCAAAAGGTATATTATCAGAGAAGTTTCCCGAGCCAAGTGGATTTGAAGTTACACCAAAATTTGACTTGATAATGAAGTTGGACTCTGCGATATGGAAGTTTAAAGAGTCCCGTGGGCTTTCATTGAAAGACGGTATATCAGAGGCTGTTTTACCAAAAGCCCTAGAAGAATTCCATAAGGACATCAAAGCCACTCATAACATAAAAGAAATAAAATATGACGACAGCATAGATGTAGAGAGCATAAAACTTTCTCTCTAATATAGTTTCGTTAATTAATAACGTAAGGGATATCGTAGCAGCGCTCCAATTCCACCAAACTGTTTAAATATTTTTCCATGTTCTGTCTTAGAAGATATTATCTCCACCTTAAAGCCATATTCATTAGCAGCGTCATGCAGATAGTCTAACAACAACTTAACGTCTTCAGGATACATTATTCCATTACTACATTGAGGGCATTTTAAGCCACTATGCTCTAGGCGCTCTACATCCTGTGTCTTTACCATCTTCTCTTCTTCATATCCGCATGACTCGCATTTTAACTTTGTATAATAGTATTCAAAGTCATCCAAAATTAGGATCTTCTCAATAGCACCATCGTATAGATGTCTTATAACATCCTTCAAACCATATAATACCATGTCATGTCTACGTGCCAATCTACTCATAAATTCATCTATGAGATTCTTTTCATATACGTATCGAACGTTTTTAAGGATGTCTTTTCCTTTTATAACCATCTCTCTAAGCCCTTCTTCTCCAGAATAGTTCGTATCTATATAATCAATGATCTTCTTTTTCAACCGATAATCCAAGTCACTTTCTTCAACAAAATTATACTTGGTAAAACCTGGGCCTCCAACAAGTATGCCTCTCAACCTATCAAATATATCTTCTCTTAGAAACACCTCATTTACATGTTTTGCAACCCTATCAAAATAATGATGTACCTCCATTTCACGTAGCCGCTCAAACCTTCTAGCGGACTGCCCCCCCGCCCGATGCTTACCTGGTATTCCAGATGTATATGTCGCTATAACATCAAGCCTCCTACCCTCTAGGAGGCCAATGGCAGCCTCGTTAATATCAATAGATATCAACCCATAAACCTCTTTCTCCCTAAGTAGCTCCTCTAAATATTCTGTATGGAAATGATCATCACATCTATACAAGTTCACTTTAAGGGGCTCTGGCGGCTCAATCACATATATCTCCATCTTCTCACTCCCAGGAGGTCCTCTGGGAATAGCTCCACAAAACACAACCAACCCATTTTCAGGTGCCTGATCATAATATTTAAGCCTTTCAATAACCTTGAGAATAGCATCCTGAACATTCTTCCTAGTCGTATCCGATTTAATATTAGATGCAGTAGAGTATTCCTCTCTTAAATATCCTATTACTTCACTCATTCTTCTATTGGGTGGAATATAAAGGCTAATTAATTCTGTGCCTCTCCCCTCTTTCTTCCTTATCTCATCTAACATCCTCTTAAGCCAATATTTCTCCATCTCCTTATCCTGCTTCTTCTTCATCTTCATTACCTCTACCTCCCCAGGTTAATTGATTAGATTGAAGATATCTATATATAAATAGCGTCCTCAAGCAATTTTATTGTAGAGTCATGTATCGGAAGATCGTCATCAAATTGACTGGGCACATGCTTGATCCATCGGGAGACTATAATGAGCTTATCTCACTTATAAACTTCATAAAGAGAGATCATCTAGACAACAAGAGAATATATTATTTAGTAGTTGGTGGCGGCCAATACGCTAGGACATTAATTGAAAACTTGAGAAAACACGGTGTAAACGAATATTTACTTGACAAAATTGGAATTGAGACATCCCGTATACACGCTCTATTCATTTCATACCTATTGAGACCATATGTCCATGAATATATTCCGAGGTCAATTGAGGAGGCTGTTTTACTTGATATGAGTAAAGAAGCTAACTTAGTTATGGGTGGCTTGTATCCAGGCTTCTCAACAAACGCTGTTTCAGCGATGCTTGCAAAGGCGGTTAATGCAGATATCCTCCTAACTATGAGTAGAGGCGGTGGATTGTTCGATAAAAATCCAGAGAAGTATCCGGATGCAAAGCTAATAAAGGAAGCGGACATATCGCTTGTAGGCAAGATTTTAGGAGTATACGACGAACGCGCAGGGCATTATCCCCTTCTTGACAAAACCTCTATAAAGGTAATTGCTGAAAACGAGATCGATACATATATAATTCCCCCGACTCTACAGGCCCTTAAAAAAATACTTAATAAAGAAAACCCTGGAACCCACATAGTGTTTAAATCTCCATAAACATCTATGTCGAGTAAAAACCAATGTTGATAAATTTTTAATAATACTTCCATAGTATCATATATCCTTAGACGGAGGGGTTCCCCTAGCCTGGTCAACGGGGGCAGGCTCAAGATCCGGGTGACGATGAGTCACCTGCTGGCGTAGGCCTTCGTGGGTTCAAATCCCACCCCCTCCACCATTTAAGATCTTGATGATAATTTTTCTAGGAATGGCCTAAAAACAAGGTGCTAAGCATCAAACAGTGGAATACAAGGTTAAAATAATTTTAGTAACAAACATTAATGGTCAGTAATGATGGAAGCTCAGATAAATTATTAATACTTGTCAAGGAAACAAGCGGCTACCCATGAAGATTTTCATTGACTATAACAACAATAGAATATATGTATTTGGACCCGTAGTAATGGTGAGAACCTTCTGATCCACCTTCTCTCATATCCAAACCATTCTGATTTAAGGAATAAAAATCCAAGTTAGTTGCTGGTATCTCAATTTTAGTTAATAATCTTGTCTAATAGATAAACGCCATATATTATATACAACATTATATCAACAATTTTTATTTATTCAGACTTATTTTCTATTTATTGTATTATTATCAAAATATTTTCATAAGTAACGGGGCGATGCAAGTGGGTAGAGAAAAATACTGCCCTCTTGCCTCAATAGTAATATTCCTAATATTAGCTCATATTGCCATTTCTCCGACCGTATCCGCACAGAACATTGATTCTGGATGGATTCTACTAGGTACAGATCCTGATGAAGGACGAACATTTGATTTGAAGCAGATATACTACAAAGTAGAGGGTAATCTACTCTACATAAAAATCGTTTTTTACAGACAATATACTTCCCTGACAACATTTGATATACACATATTTCTAGATGTCGATGATAACGTTGATACTGGATACTATATGCCAAATAGAGAATTAGGCGCAGACTATTCACTATACATCGGCAACGACGGTTACTATCGATATGGGACTCTCTCATTCATATGGAAAAGCTTAGGCCGAGGATGGGACACTTCCAACCCGATATTTGCTGAATACGAATATTACAGTTTTCCTTCAGATACCACCATAGTATGCTATGACTTAAGCAAACTTGAAGGCGTTGGAAATAGGATTCGAGCAATTTTCATAGACACCTCAGACTATCCAATATATGACTACTTTCCAGAAACTGGAAATATAGTCATGGAACTCATTCCCGAGAAATTAGTAGAGGCAAAAGGCGTAAGCACAAGTGGCCTCGCTAAATTGACATTGGAAAAAGACCGCGGTGTCCTCAAAATCTACCCATATCCCTGGCTTGGAGACAAACTTCCATATGAGTTCGAGATCAAAATAATATCTATCACTAGAACAGAGGCATGCATGATAATTAATATTCAGATGAACTACAATATCCATGGAAAGGAAAACTGGCTTCCCGCTATAATAATAGTTGACTTGATAAGCAACAAACTATTCCTAATAGGGCCGATAAACATGATAGGAAATATATAACCCTCTCTCTTCTTTTTAAGGATATAGAAGACGAAACCTCTCCTTAGCAGATAACAACATATATAATATATCTTTTCATTATAATGTAAATTTCAATCTCCATGTATCCACGAGAGATTACGTTTATCGTAATAAAACCTTATATATGGGTATTAACTTAAAATAAAATGGCTAAAGCTAATAAATCCGCGCGGCGGTATCCCGGTGACCAAAGCTGTATAGCAAGGGATGAAGCCGCGGATCTCCACGCGCGGATACAGCATGACGACCCAACCGAATAATAATAGATGGTTGGGTCGGAGGAGAGGAAACCTAAACTAGCCTATGCGGCCTCCCACGGGCGGCGTACTCCCGCGAGAGGCCGGTTGATCCTGCCGGACCGGACTGCTATCGGAGTGGGCCTAAGCCATGCGAGTCGAACGCCCCGGGCTGGCGGGGCGTGGCGTACGGCTCAGTAGCACGTGGTCAACCTACCCTGCGGACGGCTATAACCCCGGGAAACTGGGGCTAATAGCCGATAGGGGATTGGTGCTGGAAGGCCCTTTCCCCGAAAGGCCTAGCCGCCCATGCCGCGGCTAGGCGCCGCAGGATGGGACTGCGCCCCATCAGGTAGACGGTGGGGTAACGGCCCACCGTGCCGATAACGGGTGCGGGCCCTGGGAGGGGGAGCCCGGAGATGGCCACTGAGACAAGGGGCCAGGCCCTACGGGGCGCAGCAGGCGCGAAACCTCCGCTATGCGCGAAAGCGCGACGGGGTCACTCCGAGTGCCGCCTGCAGAGGGCGGCTTTTGCCCAGTCCAAAAGGCTGGGCGAATAAGGGGAGGGCAAGTTTGGTGTCAGCCGCCGCGGTAACACCAACTCCCCGAGTGGTCCGGACGATTATTGGGCTTAAAGCGTCCGTAGCCGGCCTAGTAAGTCTCCGGTTAAATCCGGCGTCTCAAGCGCCGGGCTGCCGGAGATACTGCTAGGCTAGGGAGCGGGAGAGGCGGGCGGTATTCCCTGGGTAGGGGTAAAATCCTAAGATCCAGGGAGGACCATCGGTGGCGAAGGCGGCCCGCTAGAACGCGTCCGACGGTGAGGGACGAAAGCTGGGGGAGCGATCCGGATTAGATACCCGGGTAGTCCCAGCCGTAAACGATGCAGGCTAGGTGTGTGGGCGTCTTAGGGGCGCCCATGTGCCGAAGGGAAACCGTTAAGCCTGCCGCCTGGGGAGTACGGCCGCAAGGCTGAAACTTAAAGGAATTGGCGGGGGAGCACCACAAGGGGTGGAGCCTGCGGTTCAATTGGAGTCAACGCCCGGAACCTTACCCGGGGAGACAGCAGGATGAAGGCCGGGCTGAAGACCCTGCCAGACAAGCTGAGAGGTGGTGCATGGCCGTCGCCGGCTCGTACCGTGAGGCGTCCGGTTAAGTCCGGCAACGAGCGAGACCCGTGCCGCCAATTGCTCCAGCCCTCTTCGGGGGGCTGAGGAAATTGGCGGGACCGCCGCCGACAAGGCGGAGGAAGGAGCGGGCTACGGCAGGTCAGTATGCCCTGAATCCCCGGGGCCACACGCGGGCTACAATGGCGCGGACAATGGGTTGCGACCCCGAAAGGGGGAGCTAATCCCTAAACCGCGCCTCAGTTGGGATCGAGGGCTGCAACCCGTCCTCGTGAACCTGGAATCCCTAGTAACCGCGCGTCATCATCGCGCGGTGAATACGTCCCTGCTCCTTGCACACACTGCCCGTCGCTTCACCCGAGCTGGGTGGGGCTGAGCTCCAGCCGTATGGTTGGAGCGAAGCCTTGCCCGGTGAGGGGGAAGAAGTCGTAACAAGGTGGCCGTACGGGAACGTGCGGCCGGATCACCTCCAAGAATTCAAAACGAATTCCCCCGCAGGAGGCTGCATAGGCTAGGGGTATATTCCTCTCCTCCGGCCAAATTATGATGATGCAACCTCTTAGAGAAGATAAAGGACTCTAAGAGGTGAAGAGCCTCACCGGCTGTCCCGGTGGGCTATGTGTATGTGGAGATGTGGTGTTGCCTGGAGATTTCCATCCGACGCGCCAAGCCACGCAGTGGATGGCTCGACTCGGGCGGCGACGAAGGGCGCGGCAAGCCGCGAAAGTCCGCGGGTAGGCGCATGCAGCCGTGGATCCGCGGGTGCCCGAATGGGGAAACCCATCCACGGTCTTCGGACCGTGGATGTACACCGGGTAGCCCCCGGTGTACGCGAACCCCCTGAAGGGAAACATCCTAGTAAGGGGAGGAAAAGAAATCAATCGAGATTCCCTGAGTACCGGAGAGGGAAAGGGGAGGAGCCCAAACCGAATCTCCCTAGGTAACTAGGGAGAGATGTGGGGTTTTGGACACGGCCACATACCTCCTATCATAGTGAGCCGAACTCGCCTGGAATGGCGGGCCATAGAGGGTGATAGCCCCGTAGGCGAAACTATGATAGGAGGTGGCCGTGTTCCAGAGTACCCTACCTTGAGTGGTAGGGGAAGATGGGGGTCACCGACCTCCAAGGCTAAATACGTCCCGAGATCGATAGCGCACTAGTACCGCGAGGGAAAGCTGAAAAGCACCCCGGAAGGGGGGTGAAAAGAGCCTGAAACTGCGTGGTGAAGGAAGTGTCAGGGCCTGAAAGTCTCCATAGGCGTCCCATCCCCTCCTCGTGAGGGGATCATTAAGGACGCTGCGGAGACAGGGTCCTGACCTCCGTCTTGAAACACGGGCCAGGGAGTTCATCCAAGTGGCGAGTCTAAGGCCGTTAAGGCCGAAGGCGAAGGGAAACCGACTAGTGCGCACCATCCCATTTGGGATGGGAGGCACGGCCTCTGAAAGGGGGCGGAGCCACTTGGATGAGACTAGAAGCCAGGCGATCTACCCCTGGGCAGGGTGAAGCCGGGCTAAAGCCCGGTGGAGGCCCGCAAGGGTTCTGACGTGCAATTCGTTCCCCAGACCTGGGGGTAGGGGCGAAAGACCTATCAAGCCTGGTGATAGCTAGTTCCCCCCGAAGTGAGTCTTAGCTCAGCGGCGGGCGAGGTGGACCAGGGGGTAGAGCACTGATGGAGGGTGCAGGGGTTCGTCCCCGGCTCTCCGTCAAACTCCGAATCCCTGGTCTCCGTAGACCCCGCCAGTGGGGCTCGTGGGGGTAAGCTCCACGGCCGAAAGGGGAACAACCCAGCCCGGGGTTAAGGCCCCTAAGTGCTGGCTAAGTGTCAAACAAAAGGAGGTCCCCATCCTAAGACAGCTGGGGAGTAGGCTTAGAAGCAGCCATCTCATAATGAGTGCGTAACAGCTCACCAGCCGAGGATGGGGGCGCCGAAAATAACCGGGGCTCAAGCCAGCCGCCGAGACCCCGGGGCAGGGACGAAACGTCCCTGATCCGGTAGGGGGGCGTCGGGCCTGGGTAGAAGTCGGGCCGTGAGGTCCGATGGACCGGGCTCGATTGCAGATCCTGGCGGTAGTAGGAGCGCAGTCGGGTGGGAATCCCGACCGCCGAAAGGGCAAGGGTTCCCCGGCAATGCGTCGTCAGCCGGGGGTTAGCCGGTCCTAAGAGGAGGTTTAACCTGCCTCCTCGAAGGGGAAACCGGTTAATATTCCGGTGCCACCGACTCCTGGAAGGGGAGTTTTCTCCCCGCCCTATGCCTCCTGACGCCTCGGGATAGGGTGAGTGGGGCCGTCGCCCCACCTAACTGCTGAAACTGGGGGAGTACCGTAATGGTGAGACCCCGGTGAAGGCAGGAATGGCCGGCCTTAGCCGGTTCACCTGAGTCCTGGGGCCAGTGAAAAGGGAGGTATAGGGTCTGACAGGGTCGGTGACCGTACCCAGATCTGACACTGGTGCCCTGGGTGAGTAGCCTAAGGCGTCTCGGGTAATGGCGGGCGAGGGAATTCGGCAAATTGGCCCCGTACCTTCGGTAGAAGGGGTGCCTGTCCTTCGGGTCGGGCCTGATTATTCGGGCCCATAAGGCTCGAAGGGCAGGTCGCAGTGACAAGGAGGTCCCGACTGTTTACTAAAAACATAGGGGGCCGCTAGCCCGAAAGGGTGTGTACGGCTCCTGAATCCTGGCCAGTGGCGGTATCTTAAGCCCGGGTTCAACCGGGTGAAGGACCGCTAAACGCCGGGAGTAACTCTGACTCTCTTAAGGTAGCCAAATGCCTTGTCGGGTAAGTTCCGACGTGCATGAACGGATCAACGAGGGCCTCACTGTCCCCGCCCGCTACCCGCCGAACCCACATCCCCGCCCGAACAGTCGGGGATCCCCCGTTGGCAAGAGAAGACCCTGTGGAGCTTTACTGCAGCCTGCGGCTGGGATGTGGCACGGGGTACAAAGCGTAGCCGGGAGCCGTCGAAGCGGCCTCTCCGGGGGCCGTGGAGGCGCCAATGTAACACCGGCTACTCTGTGCTACATCTCTAACCACCCGAGAGGGTGGGACAACCGTTGGTGGGCAGTTTGGCTGGGGCGGCCTCCCCTTGAAAAGATATCGAGGGGGCCCAAAGGTCGGCTCAGGCGGGTCAGAAACCCGCCGTAGAGTGTAAGGGCATAAGCCGGCCTGACTGCGTCCTTGACAATAAGGGACGCAGGGGCGAAAGCCGGGCCTAGCGAACCCTCGTGCCCCCATCGGTGGGGGCCGGGGATGACAGAAAAGTTACCCCAGGGATAACAGGCTCGTCGCGGGCGAGAGTCCCCATCGACCCCGCGGCTTGGTACCTCGATGTCGGCTCTTCCCATCCTGGCCTCGAAGTAGGGGCCAAGGGTGGGGCTGCCCGCCCATTAAAGGGGAACGTGAGCTGGGTTTAGACCGTCGTGAGACAGGTCGGACTCTATGTAACGGGGGTGCGGGCCGTCTGAGAGGAACCCGCCCTCAGTACGAGAGGAACGGGGCGGGGGGGCCTCTGGTGAAGGGGTTGTCCGATAGGGCAGCGCCCCGAAGCTACGCCCCCCGGGATAAGGGCTGAAGGCATCTAAGCCCGAAGCCCGTCTCAAAAATAGACGGCCATCACCATGGAAACCCTCCTCTTCGGAGGAGGTATCCATGGTGCGACGGCTGGGGTAGAACACCCCGTTGATGGGGTGGTGGTGTACGGCGGAAGGCTTCGGCCGACCGCCTTAGCCATCCACTCCCAATCGCCGGAGGCGTCGGGATAAGGGGTCTTCAGGCAACACCACACCACAAATACACATAGCCCACAGCTGGGATGGTCGTGTGAGGCTCTTTGTAGAGTTTCCTCCATGACCTAGTGAGCGGGTAGGGCATATGCCCAAGGAAGGTCCTCCCTCCCGATTAACCGTGGAGCCGTGAGGCTCAGGCGGGAGACCGCCTCNAGGTGGAGTAGAAACGATACTTCTCCAAGCTGTCTATGAGGATGAAGATCCGCTGACGAGGCTTGGAGAAGGTGAAANGGCCACCTGGCACGGGGGAGCAAGGCTAAGTTGNCCCAATGATATGAGGGTCGGGTAAGCCGCTTAGACTGATCCCGCTTTTAAACAGAAGGAGGACTACGGCTAGGTCATGGAGGAAACTAATTTATTTAGTTTCCATACTATATATTATATGTTTGGAGGTGTACCACTTTGGCAAGAGCTTATGTTTTGATAACAACGGAAGTAGGAGCTGAAGAGGAGGTAAAAGAGCAGTTGCTAAAGGAGCCCGAGGTTCTGGAGGCTGAAGTTGTCTTTGGGGTATATGATATTGTAGCTAAAATAGAAGCTGATACCATGGAGCAGATAAGGAAGATAGTTACTTGGAAGATAAGAAGATTAGATAAAGTTACTTCTACACAAACTCTAATAGTGGCTGGAACTACATAGCTAATGTTTTCATTTCTCATTTTATTCTTACTACCATCTCCCATAGGATTTTTACCACATACATTATCTAGTTTTCATGATTTGAATACTTTTTATCTTATTGTTATCTAAAAATTATCTTGAATAAAATTGATGAAATATCTGCTAATCGGTCTTGATGACATTGACAGCTATGCTGGAGGCTGTACCACGCATTTTGCAACATATATTGTGGAGAAAATCCTAGTTCTTGGAGGGTATTTAACAGATTATCCTAGGTTAATTAGGTTGAACCCTGACACTCCATGGAGAACACGAGGAAACGGGGCTGTAGCTATAGAAGCAGCTTTTCCAAAGAGAAAGATTCCCCACTTATTGGACTGGTTAGAAAAATCGTTACATGAGTATATTATTCTAAATGATGGACTAAGACCAGGAACCCAGCCAGGTATAGTCGTCCTAGATGGATCCAGAATCAAGAGGGAAACCTATGAGAAATTAAACCTATTTTCTTCGAAAGCGTTATATAAAATAGTCTCTCATGATGAGTTAGAGTCGCTTATTAGTTACTTGGGAAAACGAATAATTAAGATGGTTTCTCCATATGGCAGGAGAGGGCTAATCGGTTCACTGGCTGCAATAGGAAATTTTCTTCCTCACGACTATACCTATGAGTTATTAGTATATCGAAAGTTGAGTATTAGAGAGCGGGATAGGTCTCTTAATATCATCCCTAACTTAGACTGGGAAGACGAGTATACTTTCGCTCATGTTGATCTAGAGAGGAAAAATATTCTCTGGAGTCCTCACGGACCTGATCCGGTTATACTCGGTATACGAGGGGATCGTATATCTAAGATTATCCGGATTTTTAGAAATATTGAGAAGTATCTATCTTATGATAGATGGATCATCTATGTCACTAACCAAGGTACCGATGAACATTTTAAGCGATCACTATATGATCAAGGACAGTCAATTGAGGCGTTTAACCAATATATTGGCGTCTTCAAACTTTTTTCTAATCCTCTTCGGGACAAAGGAGGACATCTCCATTCTAATGCGATCGTTAATAGTAATTCTATCGAAGTTATGGTTTATGAGCCTTCAGGCAGGCTAAGGGATGTTATGGATGTTCTTGAGGAAGGAGATAAGGTGGTTTTGGGCGGAGTGTTCAAGCCATCTAGATATCACGCGAACCTTCTCTTCAATACACAAGTCATATCGTTTTGTTCAATTCCCATATATAGAGAGTCGTATGTTAAGCCTATCTGTCCAAGTTGTGGATCTAAAATGGAGAGTCTAGGGAAGTCCTCAGGGTATGAATGTGAAAAATGCAAATATCATATTAGAGGATCTCTCATGCTTAAAATATATAGAAGCGTTTGGATCCCTCACTTATCTCTTCCTCCATATCGATCTATCAGACATTTATCAAAACCATTAAAGCGATATGGAAGGGAACACAAGTATCGTGTTAAGGGCTTCAAGAATAAATTATGGTTTTATTCTAGGAACTTGAATGGCTCATTATGATAATTTAGATGCTATGATATACTTAGGAATGTAACAATAATGTTTATATATTTGTTTTTTAGATGAATATGTGAATAATTAGTATTTACGATGGTGGAAACATGCCTACAGATTTAACGATTAAGTTTCTGAGGAACAGTATTAACACCCCTGTAATAGTCAAGATAAAGGGTGGTAGGTTAATTAGAGGGATCTTGGCTGGATATGATGAACACTTAAATCTATTCCTAAAAGATGCTGAGCACATTCAATCCGATAACCCAGAGACGCTTGGAAATATAATTATAAGAGGAGACAATGTCATTCTAATATCTCCCTCCTAATTCAAAATAATCCATGTAAGACCTTTTTAGATAAAGTTATGGGACAATAAATATCTATTCAGATATCATCCTATAGAATTGCTTTAACTTTGATAATTATGGAGTCTTTAAACACTTAAAAACTGGAACCATAACTAATATAAAATGTAAAATTACAATGGGCCCGTGGTGTAGTGGTAGCACACCGCGCTTGCAACGCGGAGGTCCCGGGTTCAATTCCCGGCGGGTCCACCACAATAATCTTATTTCTAGTGATACTAATTGTAAATTGATAAGTATAACATGTGAAAACAAGATTTTTCTATTTGTTATATTTATTCTTGCTATAAAATAATTTTTATTATGAAAAATGAAAGTGGTAAAGAAACAATAGAAAGCCTATTGAGAGAAGGAAGGATCTTCCATCCACCATCGGAGCTTGTAGAGTCATCCAATATTAAGGCGTTTATGGATAGACACGGTATAAAGACATACGAGGAACTCCTTGAGAGGGCTAAAGATATAGAGTGGTTCTGGAGTGAGATGGTTAAGGAGACTGGCATAGAGTGGTATGAAGAACCTAGTAAAATCATGGAATGGAATCCTCCTTATGTAAAATGGTTCGTAGGGGCAAAATACAATATCGTACATAATGCTGTGGATAAGCAGGTGAAAATTAGAAAAAATAAAGTTGCTTATATCTGGGAAGGTGAACCAGGAGAATCTATGAAGATCACGTTTGGGGAGCTATATACGGAGGTGAGTCGACTAGCTAATGTATTGAAGGCTCTTGGTATCAAGAAGGGAGATCGGGTGACAATATGGCTTCCAATGATCCCCGAATTGCCAATAGCTATGTTGGCATGTGCGAAAATTGGTGCAGTTCATTCGGTTGTGTTCTCAGGCTTTAGCGAACGTGCCTTACTTGATAGGATTCTTGATTCTAAAGCAAAACTGCTTATCACTGCAGATGGCTTCTATAGAAATGGAAAAATAGTTGAATTAAAGAGTCGAGCTGATGAAGTGTTGGATAAAGCACACACAATTGAAAATGTGATAGTATACAATAGGATAAATGAAATTAATGTAAATATGATGCCAGGTCGAGATTACTGGTGGCAAGACATAGTCAAAGGCCATTCTAGAAGTTGTGATACGGAGATTCTAGATGCTAATGATCTACTTTTTATTCTATATACATCTGGAACAACTGGAAAACCCAAAGGTGTTATGCATGCACACGGCGGATATGCCGTAGGCACAGCTTCTACACTCAAATTTATTTTCGATATTAAAGAGGATGATATATGGTGGTGCTCTGCTGACATAGGTTGGATAACTGGGCATAGCTATATAGTCTATGGCCCTCTAATACTGGGGGCAACCCAGGTTATGTATGAAGGTGCTCCATTATATCCTCAGCCAGACAGATGGTGGAGTATAATTGAGAAATATGGTGTGACGGTTTTCTACACTGCTCCCACTGCAATAAGGATGTTTATGAGACTTGGTGAGAAATGGCCAGCACGGCATGACTTAAGTACATTAAGGCTTCTAGGAACCGTGGGTGAACCAATTAATCCTGAGGCATGGGTATGGTATTATAAATACATTGGTAACGCGCGTTGCCCAATAATGGACACATGGTGGCAAACTGAAACTGGGATGCAGATGATATCTCCTCTCCCCATAACCCCCCTTAAACCAGGTTCAGTCACCAAGCCATTCCCAGGGATAGACGCAGATGTATATGATCCTAATGGTTCTTCGCTAAATAAAAAAGATATAGGAGGTTATTTGGTCATCAAGAAACCTTGGCCGGCAATGTTGAGGGGTCTCTGGGAGGCTGAGGAGAAGTACATAAGCACGTATTGGAGTATGTTCGATAATATCTATTTTACTGGAGACGCGGCTAGGGTTGATAAAGACGGCTATTTCTGGGTACAAGGTAGGCTAGATGATGTGCTCAAAGTATCTGGACATAGAATTGGGAATTCTGAAATCGAGTCAGCTCTCGTAAGTCATCCAACTGTTAGTGAAGCAGCAGTTGTAGGGAAACCACATGAGATAAAGGGAGAAGCTATAGTCGCTTTTATCGTGTTACGTAGTGGATACGAGCCTAGTGAAGAGTTGAAGAAAACCCTCAGGAAACACGTCGAGATTGAGATAGGTAAAATAGCTAGGCCAGACGAAATCTATTTCGTAACTGATTTACCGAAGACTAGAAGCGGAAAAATAATGCGTAGAGTATGCAGAGCCCTTCTCCTAGGTATGCACCCAGGTGATACATCCACATTAGCCAATCCAGAAGCAGTTGAAGCCGTAAAGAAAGTAATTTCTTAGCTTCTAATACAAAACTTTGGCGCCGGGAGTGGGATTCGAACCCACGCGGCCTCACGACCAGTGGCTTAGCAGGCCACCCCCTTAACCTCTCGGGCATCCCGGCATTTTTTCTCAATTATATGATGTTATGAGATTAGCGTTTATTAATTTTAACCCTGGATAGGCCTTATCTACACATGGTATTTTATATGTAATTACCAGTGCTACATTGTGTTTATAATTTTTACTATCAATTGTATGTCTTTTAGGCTTATATTGTATATTTATAAAACTTATATTGATTTTTCAGTCAATAATTTGATATGGGTGATTTCAGTTGATTACTATTATCGGTGCAGGTAGAGTAGGTGCTAGTGCNGCAGTCTTTCTTGCNTTACGTAATCTTGATGATATAATGTTAATTGATATCGTAGAGAATCTTCCTCAGGGACATGCCTTGGACATGGGGCATGCCCTAAGTATATTGGGTATCGATGCAAAGATAGAGGGGAGCAATGATTTCAGTGCTATGAAGGGTAGTGATTTAGTCATTGTAACAGCTGGTTTTCCTAGAAAGCCTGGCATGACCAGAGAGGAGCTAGTTGCAAAGAACGCTGGGATTGTTGCTGACATTGCCGAGAAAATAAAGAAATATGCTTCTGATGCTATTGTCATGATGACAACTAACCCGCTTGATGCAATGGCTTATCTAATGTATAAGCGCCTAGGTTTTCCAAGGGAACGTGTAATTGGGTTCAGTGGGGTCCTTGACTCAGGTCGACTAAGATACTATGCGGCAAAGGTTCTTGGAGTAAGTTACTCATCTATCGTACCAATTGTAATTGGGCAACACGGTCAGAAGATGTTCCCAGTTCCTCGACTATCCACTGTCGGCGGGACACCGTTGACAGAGATATTAAGTAAGGATGAGATCGACAAGATTGTTAAAGAGACAATTGAAGCAGGGGCAACCGTAACAAGGTTAAGAGGCTTTAGCAGTAACTATGCTCCTGGTGCAGGATTAGCTATCATGGCTGAAGCCGTTAAGAAGGATCTAAAGAAAGTGTTCTTAGCTAGTGTCTACTTAAACGGCGAATATGGAATCAAAGATGTGACGGTAAGCGTCCCTGTAGTAATTGGTAAAAACGGGATTGAGAGGATAATTGAGTTACCGCTAACCGAGGAGGAAAAGAAAGGCTTCTTAGCTAGTGTAGACGCAATTAAAGCCAACGTTGCACAGATACCCAAAGAGTTTTTTGAGTAAATCTGCATCAACTCTCTTTTTTATTTAACCATGTAATTAAAAATTACTTACAATTATTTCTCCGAGGATTTTATTCAAGGGCGGTGGGCTCCCCCGGTTCCCGCCTTACTTGGAGGCGGGCCTACTGGGGCGTGATTCAATCCCCGGCTCACAGAGCAAGCATGCGAGGGCTTAGGGCCGCTCCCTCCCGGGCCTAACCCGTTTCGCCCTCTGCCCTATACCACACGCCCTCACAGCGTGTAGTATAGGGAACATGCCTCCCTGTGACGGAGATCACATCTCAACTCTCCCCAGTAGGGGACCGCCTCCTTCAGGCGTTTACCCGGGGGTTACTGGCCCCCGCATAAGGCCGATTTCGGGTTATCGGGGGACGGCCAGCCCCCCAGCCCTACCCCACCGCCCATAAGGTCAATAACTAAAGTAAGTATTTAATTTTTATTTACAGGATTTCAGTTGATAGACAGCATTATCTATACTTTGTTTAAGAATGGTGGTGGGCCCGCCAGGAATCGAACCTGGGACCTCCTGCGCGTAAGGCAGGCGTCATAGCCACTAGACCACGGGCCCAAAGTGTCGTTCTATATCCTACACTATAATTTCTAAAAGATATAGTTAAAAAAATTTTATAGTGTGTTTCCTATTCCTCCCAGCCCCACTCACCGGTCTCTAAATATTCTATGATTGCTGATGCGGCTCTTCTCCCTCCAGCCATGGCAGGTCCAATTAAAGACGGTCCTGTTATAACGTCTCCAGCTGCAAATACACCTTTCCTAGTAGTCCTATATTTCTTATCAGTCTTTATCGTGTTCCACTTTGTAAGTTCTATACCATACTTACCATTCTCGAATGGTGGAGTTGCAATTTCACCAGCAGCAATCAATGCAGCAGTAATTTCCCTAACAAACTCAGATCCCTCAATAGGCACGGGTCTTGGTCTTCCTGAGGAGTCGGGTTCACCCAGTTTCATCCTAATAGCCTTTACAGCAGCAACTTTCTTTCCCTCACCAGCTATAAATTCTATTGGCTGTGTTAGTTCATTGACTTCTACACCGAAATTCTCCAGCTTTTCAAATTCCTTTGCTCCTGCAGGAGCCACGTCTCTAGTCCTCCTATAGTATAGGAGGATCTTCTCGGCACCAGCCTCCTTAGCTATATAACACGCGTCCACAGCAGTTAATCCACCGCCTACTACTAAAACGGTTCCTTGGAACCGGGGCTCATGATCAAGATATCCATATTTATGCAGATGAAAATCTACTATAAACTCTAATGCAGACATAACTCCATCTAACTTTTCTCCCGGCACATTGAGCTTCCTGCTTTTCCACGTTCCAGTTGCAATTAATACAGCGTCAAATTCCTTAATTATGTCTTCTAAGTCGATGTCCCTACCGACTTTTGTATTCTGATGAAACACTACACCGATCTCTTTAAGCTCATTTATCCCTTGTCTAACACCTTTTTTGGGTATTCTAAACTCTGGAATACCAAAAACGAGTAGTCCGCCCGGCTCTGGAAGCATGTCATATACATGGACCTCATGACCTACACAGATTAACTCGCCAGCAGCAGCTAATCCAGCTGGGCCCGCGCCGATTATAGCGACCTTCTTCCCAGTTTTCTTTATATCTTCCCCCGGTTTACATTTGCGTGCAAACTTCATGTTAACCCCCTAACCTCATCCACTATAATGAGATAAATTTTTGTTTAGAGGAATTAAAACTAAAAATATATATAATTATATCATCTTCTGAGTCACGATGATTTAGATTCTAGACGCGATAATATAGAAAAAAGGTTATAAAAGGAAGCTCATCAATAATTATAGACTAGAAATATATGATACTTATCGTATAGTGGGCCCGTGGTGTAGTGGTAGCACGCCGCCTTGGCATGGCGGAGGTCCCGGGTTCGATTCCCGGCGGGTCCACCACCGTAATCCTATAAATTGAATTCCTGTAGAATCTCGCATACCTTACAAATTTCTCTGCTTGTGGGGAAACCACATTTTTTACATGGATTTAAAATTATCTTCTCGCCGGTGATCTTCTTTAATTTATCTCCAAGTCTAACTATGTTGTATGTAATCCCCGGCCGCTTATTCTCCAACTCACTCAAGAAGTTTCTAATGTCATTTCTTAGGCTATATCGAGTAAAGGGGCAAGGCTCATCATGATACTGTATTTTCCTTAAGAATGCGTATAGAGTAACTTCCTGTTCTAAAATGAATTTTAGTGGATACACTCTAGGAACCACTCCTCGTGCTGGTGCCAACTCATATACTAAATGCTTTAAGTTTCCCTGGATCGTATTTAGTAAAACTGTTTGTGCAAAATCACTAGCATTATGTCCCGTTAGTAAATATTCTACGCCTTCTTCTCTAGCCATCATATCTAAGATTCTTCTCCTAAATACACCGCAGTATGTACATGACATATTTCTGTTGTTCTCGTTAATTATTTCATCTAGTTTAAAACCATATATCTTCGCCAAACTACCTATTCTGTATTCAATTCCCCAGTTATCCAGCATCTCAACAGCTACCTTTATTGAAGGGTCTCTATATCCCGATATGCCTTCATCTACGATCAATGCAACTAGCGAGGTATCGGGGTAAGGTTCTGTCACTCTCTTCATAATATATGCTAAGGATAAACTATCCTTTCCACCTGATACTGCTAGCCCCAGTTTGATATCTGGTCTCAATATATTCTTAATAGTTTTTCTAGCTTTCTCTTCAATACCTCTCAGGAAATGTTTTATGCATAAAAATTCCCCGCTATATCTCCTATGATATACTGCCTCTGCATTGCAATATGAGCACTTCATCTGAATACCAACTCCCTGATAAAGTCTCCAGCTACATTTAATCCTATCAAGATTAGTGCAATTGTAAACATGACGGTAATAATTATCTTTCTATATGTCTTTGACAATCCGATATACTCTAGTAATGCTTCTAAATGACCATATCCATCCAGCATGATTATCGGCATCATGTTGAATATGGCTACGTTTACCCCTAAAAAGAATATCCAGAATATTACCTCATAGAAAGTTATAGGCCACTGGGGGTCCAAAAAGCTATATTTGGGTGGGAAATAGGTAGATGGAATAAAGCCGAGAATTCCCCTAGAACTATTATATGGATCTGACCCAGGAACTAATGCTATTTCTCTAATTAAACCGGTATCCCTATCAATATATCGTACTATAACCTCTTCTCCTGGAGTAAGCCGATTCTTCAAAAGAGATGAATAGTCCTTTATCGTCACGTTATTAATCGCTATTATTACATCGCCAACTGAGATATAACTTTGATTAGCAAGAGTGGTATTAGGAAGGATCTGAGTAACCATGACTCCTGAAGGCTCTCCATAGAAAGGCGAGATCATTGCAAAATATAATGCGCTGTTTAACACTATAGGGGCAAATAATAATCCTACAATTATGTTCACAAATGTACCCGCAGCCAAGACCTGCATTCTTACTTTAGGTGGCATTTCAAAAAATTTTTCTTCATCAGGCTCTACAAATGCGCCAGGAATAACATAGAAAATAAGTAGACCAACGTTTTTTATAGGAACATTGTTAACATGCATTGCTATTTTATGTGCAATTTCGTGAGTAAATAACAATAAAATGATCGCTGGTAGCATCTTCAGAAGCGTCTCAAAAGAGATTGTTATACCTGGTACGAGAAGTTTAGCAGTAGGTGTTTGACCATGTGTAGCAAAAAATGATAAGAGACTTGTTAACAGCAGATAGAATGCTGCGCCCATGAGTACGTATCCAATTAAAACTCCTATATTCAGCATGATTCTAAGTTTATCTTTATGTCTTATACTCCAACTCTCTAGAAATCGATTCAACTTATCACTTCTTACTGTTAGGTATAATGGCCCAATATTTATCCATGGAAGTCGTTCTTCAATCTTCAAAATCTTAGATATAGCGTATATTCCCATCCATCCTATGAGTATCTGAATCATTAACTCTATCTGACCCTGCATAATCACAATAATTGTATGTAGGCGCTTATAATAATCTATATATCGTCTATTAGTGGAGATGAAGACAATATACAATTTGTTTCATACTATTATCCTGGAAACCGGGAATCTGGAGATCAATGATAAATTGAGTTTAGAATATAAGGACGTAATAAACGAGATCATCATAATGATAAAGAATGTTCTCGAGTATCTCCTTCTCAGTGGAATAGATATAATCATGTATATTCTAAGACCACTATATATATTGTTGATTATCCTCGGGATCGTAAAATACTCGGTTTCTGGGTTGTCGCCAAGAAGTAGAAATATCCTCTCTGGAGGTATATTGCTAGCAGTTTTTACGGAATTCATTCTCCCCATGCTACTTGATTTCCTTATAAAATGATAAGCTATTGATTTTTATCTATGTATCTTAATAAATACCAACTATATCACCAAACTTTGAAACAGCCATGCCTAGAAAATCCTTTCTGTCTGCTATTGTAACGGAAATACGTTTTTCAAGGGCAATTATGATATATTCAATAATTTCTGGCTTTTCAAGTAACAATTGGTAATTCACATAAAGATTTGTGATACCCTTATTCTCTATAGCCATCTTAATATTGTCCATGCCATAAATGATCCGATCAGAGAACATGTTTTTTAGTAGTTTTTCATAGGTCTCAATATTTTTCAAAACCTCGTTTTTAACGTTTAACTCACGTATTTTCTTACTCCTAAGAACTTGGAGGATTCCTGTCATAGTTCCAGTAAAATCTCCCTCTATAACCAAGTCTATCAACTTCCTATATTTTCTAATCATTTTCTTGGTAGATGTGTTTACAGCTGCAACAACCTTCGTCTCTTCTCTTTCTTTAATTTCTTTTATTATGGAAAATATCCTGTCCAGGGTCTCACTCATACTTTCTATACGAGCTTCATAGAACTTCGAGCTTGGAAGGTAAACTTCCTCAAGCATATTTATATTATTTCCAATTCTAGCTAGGGCAACACCGCTAGTATCCACTGCAATAATCAAGAATTCTTCGTATCCCACGTCTTCAACAATTTCGATAAACTTCGCAACTTCTTTTTTGTTTTCTAGGCCAACCTCATCGTTAATATGAATGTCTATTCCCAATCTCCTTCCTTTAACTCCCTCTTCAGGCATAGCCTCCAATACTCTGCCTGTAACCCGTATACTCTTCATATCATGACTAAACCTGACATCATCAGGCAGTATTCTAACAAGAACCGGTTTTCTACCAAGTTTAATGGTTTTGGTCTGTGAAATAGCTTTATCTTGCCAGTATATTCTAGTTATTATATTTGATAGCCTATTTGAAAAAATATAGAAAAGGATGACCAGATCAAGCCTTTCCTGTGGTGTAACTATTATTTTCTCTTCGAATATCCTCTTCTTCAATTGTTCTTCTTCCCTTATTCTCCAAATGTCAATATCTTCATATTCTCTGGCTCTCTGACAATCACTCCCTTTCTAAGGCCAACTACTGTTTTGACACCTTTTGATGCAGCTATATCTAGTAATCGCTGTGTTATTATACCATCCAGTACTATTGTATCAACCTTTTCTTCATTTTTCTCTAGATGAGATACCAGCTCACTTACTGGGATCTTTCTTACGACATCGCCCTTATTTATTAGTAAAGCCTCAAGGTGCCCCACAACTTTATCGATATAGTCCTTATACTCCTTAAGCGCCTCATTCTCTTCTATTAAATATGCGTTTATCGGCTTCTTATTTGCAAGCGCCTCATATATTTCCTCAGGCTTAAGGTCCTCGACCTCCTTACCCTTAGGAGCTATAGCTACATAGTCTATTTTTACTGTCTGCATCAGTTTTCTCAGGTTTAGTGCGCCTCCACGATCACCGTCCAAAAACGCTGTTACTTTTTTGCCTTTAACTATGTTTCTTATCTCCTCTGGGATTCGACCCCCTCCTATACTTAACACGTTGTTTATCCCGTATTTCACTAAGGTTATTACATCTGCCCTGCCCTCCACCAAAATTATTTCATTTGCATGCTCAACACCTGGACCGGCCGCGAGTTTCTCTTTCCCTACTGTTATCATCCTAACATGTCTATTCTGCATCTTTCTCCTGAGGGTCTCTAGGATCTCCTCAGCCTGAGGAATCTTCTTTATTTTCCAGCTCTCCAGTATTTCAGCAGCTCTTTGTTCAATATCTTTAATCTTTTCTTCTCGAGCATCAATGATTTGTTTGAATTTAAAACGCGCTTTGTAAGGACCTACTTGATCAACACTTTCTATAAGTGCTGCAATTAATGCCGCAGCTTCTATCTCCTTAGTAGTTGTAACCTTGAGGATCCCTGTTGTCTTCCTGTTCCTAGTTTCTATGTTAAGCGGTACAATCCTTCCAATCTTACCTGTTTTAGCCATCTCTCTTAAGTCGAAGGATGGTCCAAATATCCCTTCGGTTTGTCCGAAAATAGCTCCAACTATATCGCTCTTTTCCACTATCCCTTCGATTTCAAACGTGAACGTGATAATGTATTTAATGTATTTTTCTTCATTTTGCTCGTCCTCATGGGATTTATTCTCTCCAAAATTATTATTATGCATTTTTCTAAACACCTCCAGTTTATCTTTAAATGTAGAGTTAGTCTCCATCGTGAAACGGAGTTTCCAACTCCCGTAATCATTTTCATTTCCACCATTCTTTTACCTAAAACTCTATGACATACCTAAATATATATCTTATAATAGAATTAAAGCTCCCTGTGTTTAAATAAACATTTAATTTTCGTGAACATGGGTGTCGTAGTGACACTAGAGTTAAATTCCAGTAAATTCTCTTTGAAGCCTATATATTGATCTAGCTATCTCATATATTTCCTGTCCGAGTCCAACTGTATCCGATCTAAAACGCCTCCGCCATTCCCTCAATATTACATAGCCATATGTCTCTATTCTCTTCTCTATTCTATCGTTTATCTCCTCCCCTTCCCTATCGAAATCTGTAAGAATAAGGATTTTTTTAGAGGTAGCTGTCTCTCTAAGTATTTTACTCCAAAAAGATCTCTCGTTATAAACTATAATCTCCTTATTAATACCGATGGTTTTCAATCCATCTCTATCGCTAGTCCCTTCAACAACAATTATCAATTCTTCTATTTCGTTTAAACTACTGATCAAGTCTCTTATCTTCAGAAATCTTTGGAGATCTCTATCTTTTTTCATTATTTTCCCATGATGCGTTTCATAGATTCAAGTATTTCGGTATGTTGATCAAAGTATTTTCTAACTGGTTTAAGAATATCCACCAAGTATTCTGCCGCTGCATCTTTTAAATCAAGAGGATGTATATTTCCCTCTGAATAATCTTCTATCAACTCATTTATCTCATTATACTCCACGTCTCCTTCCTTAGTTTTTATAACTACCTTCCTTTTCTCATCCTTGAGATACGGGAATATTACGTATCGATATAGATAAATAAATGGATTCTTATCCACCTCCTTCGGTGGGCAATAGCCTTTCCTTATCTTTTTACGTATATCCTCTTCACTGTCATGAATAAATATTGCTGTATGCGGTTTACTTTTAGACATCTTCGAGAATATTCTCTCTTCTTTAGATAAAGGCACCTCTGAATCGAGAGCCGGTAACAAGGGTGTATGTATAAATGCTGGCTTTTTCCTCTTCAATGCACTTGAGACATCACGAGCTAGCATATGTGCCTTTCTCTGGTCGATGCCCGCTCCAGCAATATCCACATCTAGCATAAATATATCGGTGACCTGCATTAGAGGATAGATTAACCAAGCAAATTCACGTATTTCATCTGTTTCCCTCCTACCTATAATCGGCAGACTTCTAATAACTCGTCTTAAGCTGGTTTTTTTAGCTACTTTAACCAGCATCTCCCAGTATCCATCTTTTTTAACTAAATCATCCGCCCACATAAATTCTACTCTAGGCCCATCTACCCCCATCGCCTTAAAACTATGCATAAAATATTCTCCCGCTATTCTAATTTTCTCCATATCTCCCCCGAACTTATTATTTATCCATGAATGCCAATCAGCTAGTAACACGATTAAATTCATCCCAGTTTTTATAAAATGCCTCATCTTCCTAGTGGTTACAAGTCCGATACCTAGATGTATAAATCCAGAACATTCAAATCCCCAATATACCTTGGGATTTTCATTCTCTGTAAAAATTCGCCTTAAATCTTCTACTGTTATTATCTCCTCTGCTCCGTCTTTAAGCATCTCTATTTTTTCATCTATATTCACATCTATCACCACTACCCTATGTATCTACACTATTATGCAGTCTCAAAATAATAATTTTTTATATGCAATAAATCTTAAAAACTAGCGTTTTCTCATGTTATACTCTATAAAAAATATTAGGAGTTTTGTCGCCCGCGCCTAACCCTCTAAACCCTCCTCGGGGGGCATAATGCCCATCCTCGGGTCAGGCTCTCACGCGGGCTTTAGGGGCAGAGTGTGCCGTGTATGGGTAGGTCATCCCATCATTACATCAGGGAGACCCGTCGTACACGGCTCCCCTCTCCCAATCTCTCTATATCAATATGATTTACTTTAAAATTTTCCTCGTTTTCTAACTACCTCAAATATATAATCGAAATCAATTTCAAACGCTGTTACTGGAAGCGTAAGCTGGAAATTATTGAGTACCTTGGGATGTATCTCTCCAATCAAGCCAAACTCGAATTTCCCAATGTAGATTTTTCCTACCCTACCAGGTATAAAACTTGAATGATTTGTCTCAGATATTTTATAGTTGTTTATTTCCAAGATTTTCATCATGCTATCAAATATTGATTTTATTTCTGAATACCCGGTCTCGGACCCGATTATGACTGCACCCATTTTTTCTTTCTCAATTATTTTATTACCCTCAACCTTAACTACCGGACCAATTTCGAATAAATACTGTGGGTATTCAGCGCTTTTTGATCTATAGAGGTTAGTTAATAAAGATGGTATTATCCATGTCCTTAGTATTCTATATAGCATGCTCTTAGGTGCTTTAACTTCTACGTAGTTATCCGGCTCTATTCCCATCTTAACATACTGTTCCTCTGGATTAGTTAGGACAGGGTTGATTGCCTCTTGGAAACCGAAACCCACCATCAAGTCTATAATCTTATCCCTAATCTTCTCTTTTAGGGAGGCGGTGCCAACCGTATATAACGAAGGCATCTTAGGCTGAATACGCCAGAAACCATATCCTATAGCAACTTCTTCTATAAGATCAACGGAATGTAATATATCCACTCTATACGGAGGCACTACCGCCGTTATACTCTTCTTTTCTCTATCATAGAACGCAGTGAATCTAGAAGCTTCTAAGGCTTTAATCACTTCCTCTGGAGGAAGCTTCAACCCCAATAAATCAATTATCTCCTTATGGCCTATACTTATTTCCCGATATTCTAATCTAGGGGTTTCAAACGTTTTTTCTCCATAAATCATCTCGACAGAATACAACTCTCCTCCATAATCCGCTAGCGTTGTAACTAAAATATCCAGCGTTTTACTTATCGTCTCTAAATCTGTCCCAGTTATATCTATAAAGATATCCCTTACTCTAGGGTTAAGAGCCGTATAAATACCATTAATAATTGGTGGAAATGAAAGTACCGTGCCCTCTTTATCGATTATAATGGGGTATTTATCTTTGCCTGATAAGATATGGCCATATTCTCTTCCTTTTGGATGATACTCTAGAATCTCCTTTATAGTAACTTCCTCTTCAAATTCCAAAGGGATAAAACTAAACCTGCTATTTACTGTTTTATAAGTAACTGGGAACTTAACAGCATCAAGATTATGAAGTCCTATAGCGACCTTCCGTCTCTTTCTACCTATTCCATTATGCAAGTCTTCTTGAAACTCTATTATTTCATCTAGTTTTTCTTCGTCTAGATCCAGGTTCTTTACAACAGCAGCTACAATATACGGTCTTACTTCAGCTACACTTGGATCCACGTATACCCTATATCTTCCCTTCTTAACACCATATTTAATTAAGCCTGTCTCCTCTCCTCTAATCCCTTTATAGTATCTGGCTATTCCCACCGGAGTTCCAAAATCTGGCCTGTTAGGGTTATATTCTATCTTAACAAAATCTTCTCCAATTTCTTCAATATCCAATCCAAGCCAGGGGAGATACTCCACCATCTCATCAATACTGATCTCCCTACCCAAGATCTCTCTGAATCTTCTTTGATGTATCGTAACTACTGGCATTTTTATCAACCCAACTAGCCATATATTAACCTCTCTAGACTTTAAGCCCGATGTTTCTGAGCCAATTCAGGTTGTTATTATAAATTGTTCTGATGTCATCAATATCATATCTTATCATTAGCAAGCGCTCGACACCCAGTCCCCATGCTAGTACAGGCCATTTAACTCCCAATGGGATCGTTACCTCTGGCCTAAATATACCTGCTCCACCAAGCTCCAGCCACTTACCCCATTTCTTCACATATATAGACGGCTGTATAGATGGTTCGGTATAGGGGAAATAGCTAGGCCAGAACCTAACGTCCTTAAAACCTAGCTTTGAATAGAACTCCTTTATTATCCCCATTAACTCTCTCAAATTGGCTTTCTTATTTATTACAATCCCATCTATTTGCATGAACTCGGCGAGATGTTTATAGTCTACTGTCTCGTTCCTAAAAACCCGTCCTATTGAAAATATCTTTGCAGGTTTTTCACCAATTTCATATACCTTGGTAATAGATACAGAGGTAGTGTGCGTCCTAAGAACCAGCCTCCTCGCTTCTTCAATACTCCATCTACCTCCCCACCCAATAGATCCTGTTTTCCATCCATTTTCATGGGTCTTCCTCACTCTATCTATGACCTCCTTAGGATATTCTATTTCCCCATATTCAGGGTTTAGGAGATAAAATGTATCCTGCATATCTCTAGCTGGATGATCCTGAGGTTGGAATAGCATATCAAAGTTTATAAAGGCTACTTCTACTAGGGGTCCATGTGCCTCCTCAAATCCCATGCTCACAAATATTTCTCTAATTTCTCTAATCAATTCTCTAAGTGGATGTATCCTTCCAGGATATATTCTAAAGAATTCTTCGTTTAAATCATATTTCTTAAAAACTACATCATCCCACTTCTTTCCCAAGATTATATCTGGAGTCAACCGAGTTACAACTGGTTTAACAATTTTCTCTTCTAGTAAGACCCTAGTTTTCTCAGTAGGCAATACATATTCAGTAGTCCCTTCTTCAACTTCAATAAATTTTGGTCTGGAAACCAGCCTATTAAGGATCTCCAATTCATCATCAGAGAAATCTTCTATCTTTCTTTCCTTATCTTGAAGCAATTTATGTATAAACTTCTCTATCTCCAACATATCCCTCGGTAGAGAATCAACATTAACTTTTATAACTCTCTCTCCATCTGTCTTTTCAATTTTTATATGTCTTGAGGTAACTAACTTACCTATACCTGCTTGAACATCTTCGTTAGATAGACCAGATTCACTAAACAAGGTTCTTAGAGTTACCTTTCTCTTTTTGAGCAAGTATTTTAATATTTTGATCTCTGGTAACGTCTTTAATTCAAGTAGCTTAGGGCCTGGCTTAATTATTTTCCATGTTTTTCTCTCTATCTTCACCGCCCCTTCTTTTCTTAGGGTCTCTACAATACCCCTAACGAAATCTTCTTTTACCTTAAGTCTCTTGGAGATTTCTTTGACAGATATTCTTCTACTAGAAGCCACCGTCTTCAGTAATTTTTTGAGAATATTGTATTCGGTCATTATTCCAGCCTTTTCTCCTATTGATTTAACAACCGGTCTTTTATTTCCTAAGCTAATAAATTAGATAGTTTATTATTAAGAATATTTATTTATTTAAAGAATGGTGTTGTATCACTATGGAGAACTTTGAGATAACTCCGTGGAAGGCTTCTGGCGATATAAACTATGAGAAGCTGATTAAGAAATTCGGTGTATCTCCCATTACGGATAGTATGAAGCAGTTAATTAAAGATGTGTTTGGCGAAGTCCCTCTTGAAGTACGTAGAGGCATCTTTTTTTCACATAGGGATCTAGATAAAGTCCTCAAGGATTTCAAAGAAGGAAGGAAGCCATATCTATATACTGGGAGGGGCCCCTCTGGGCCAATGCATATCGGGCATGCACTACCACTAATTTTCACACGTAAGCTTCAAGAGAGCTTCGATACCTTTGTACTACTACAGTTCACATCAGATGAGAAGTTCCTCTATAATCCTGAACTGGGGCCAAAGCAGGTTTATAATTACACATTTGATAATATCAGGGATGTTCTAGCTCTCGGTTTTGATCCCGATAAGACATATGTCATAGAAGACTTTAGACATATAAAATATCTATATCAAATCGCTGTATCCGTGGCAAAGAGAATAACATATTCCATTGTGCGAGCTGTATTTGGATTTACCAACGAGACAAATATAGGGATGCTCTTCTTCGCATCTATACAGGCTGCACCTGCTTTCCTCGGATATTTTATGGATGATGTATATAACTGTCTAATACCCGCAGCTATAGACCAAGATCCATATTGGAGAGTGGCTCGTGATGTTGCGGTGAAGATAAAGCTTCCCAAACCGACTCAGATACATGGGAAGCTTCTGCCGGGGCTGAAGAAAGATGTTAAAATGTCATCATCTGTACCTGAAAGCGCTATCTACCTATCAGATAATAGGAAGAGTGTAAAGAAAAAACTCATGAATGCTTTTACTGGAGGGCAACCCACAGTCGAACTCCAGCGGGAAAAAGGCGGCAACCCGTCTATATGTGTGGTATTTGACTACTATAAATTCCTATTTGAAGAAGATGACAAGGCACTTAAGGAACGCTACGAACGCTGTAGAGCCGGAGAATTATTGTGTGGGGAATGTAAGATGGATCTCGTCGACCGTGTTTCCCGCTTTTTAGAGAATCATCAAAAGGCTAAAGCAAATATTAAAGACAAAGATATAGAACGTGTCATGATAGACAATAGAGTAGATCTTCATAGCTTAGTAAATGAGTTCAAGATGTTAAGATGAAGGCCTTCCCCATGCATCAACAATATCCTTCTTTATGGAGGTAGATGATATTTTCTCTCCGGTGGCTGTCTCAACTAAGTCAATTACGTGTATAACCATTGGAGACATACCTTTCTTCATTCTTAGTTGATTTATTTTTAATGCTCCATCGTATGTCTCGGTACTTACTACTATCACATGAAGCTCTTTTTCAGTAAGAGTAGGCCCATATGGATCGTTAATCTCTACTATTTTATATGGTTTCTTCCAACCACTTGCAGATATAAGGGTCTCAAGCCTCCTCCTCCTCTCTTCATAGGGGAGAACTTTTCTACCCCTGGTATCTCTAGCGAATCTATCGCTTGTAAGCCCGATTACTACTACGTCACCGATTTTAAATGCTTCCGAAATAAGTTTTATATGTCCTGCGTGGAGTTCTTCGAATGTCCCACCTATTACAACAGTAATTTTGTTTCTCATCAATCTCCTCCAAACACATATTTTACTTTACGGTATTGTTTAAAGTTTTTTGAGTTGAAGCCCTTAATATTTTTAACCATGAGCCCTCTAAGTGAAGAAATATTGGAAAAATATATTGAGGCAGGTAAAATAGCAAAATCTGCATTAAAATATGCCGTTGAATATGTAAGCCCTAAAAGAAAGATAAATTTATTTGAATTATGTGAAGCAATTGAAGGCTATATAAGATCTAAAGGTGCGTCACTTGCTTTTCCATGTAATCTAAGTTTTAATGAGGTCGCAGCGCACTATTCACCTACTGAACCCGACGATGAACTGGTGTTTGATAATGGCCTACTCAAAATAGATGTTGGTGCAATGGTCGACGGATATATAGCAGACACAGCTGTAACGATAGCAAGAGGATATGAGTATGAGAAACTAGCGGTGATAAATAAACAGATATTAAATGAGGTTCTTGCGATGTTTAAACCAGGCGTCTCCCTCGGTAGTATAGGAAAGTATGTGGAGAATCGCGCCAAAAAATCTGGTTATAAGCCAATTTCAAACCTATCTGGGCATCTCGTTGGTAACTATACTCTCCATGGAGGTAAAAGTGTGCCAAATGTTGGTCAATTCTTTTCTCCTAAGATCGAGGCGTGGGAAGTATATGCTGTAGAGCCTTTCCTTACCTTTGGTGATGCGTCTGGAGAAGTTATGAATTCAAGTATAGTTCAGATATATTCCCTTACAAAGATGAAGAAGATAAAGGATAAATCTCTTAATCAGGTCAAAGATATAATATATAAAAAATTCAGGTTTCTGCCGTTTTCCCCTCGGTGGCTAGTTGATGAATTTGGTGAAGATGCATATTCGCTTGTTGGGCATTTATTTAAAATGAGGTATCTACGGGGATACCCTGCTTTAATTGAAAGGACAAGAAGATTTGTTTCACAATTTGAACATACGATAATAGTTACTGATGGAGAGCCGATTATAATAACCAGCTAAATGTGTTAAACAAGGATAAAGAATTTTATAGAATTCTCTTTTTCTCCTTCTTTTCTTCTAAGCTGTATATTAAATTGATCTTCATCTTACCACCACATCTCTTACAGGTCTCCTCCGTCTCCTTCGCTATGTAGTCTCCCTCCTTGAAGTCTCTAATCTCCTTGAATCCACATTCTATACATATAAGCTCAGTTTTTATAATTGGTTTTTTAACCATCATTCTCTTGCTTTTCTGTGATTTGCTTGTGAATGTAAATATAAAGACAAAGAGTATCATCAGAGCTATAAGCAAGTAATCTATTATGGCATTATCTCCTAATTGCAACATTAATTCAATCATTTAAGGTACCCCCACTGTATTACCTATCCCTGCTAATATTATCTTGTCACCCTCTTCAGTCTCTTCCTCAATTACTCTCTCGATCCGTTTAATAACATCTTCATAGGTCTCAGCAATCTCTTTCTTTATTATGGATATTGCCTCAGCAAGAGACATCTTAATTATTATAGCATAGAGCGGCACTTCAAACTTTGTGACGACCTCCTCAATTTTAAACTTCTCAACTCCTATTCCCCCAATAGCTGCACCGACTCCTTCAGCAACGCTTCCCGTCTTCTCTCCTTCTAGCTTCAATGCTGCGTCAATCATGATCACAATCTTTATAGAATTCTTATTTTTCTCTAGTAACTTTTTTATTGCTTCACCTGGTTTCCCAACGTTTCCACCAGGTCCACTAGCCTTAACTACATAAATTTTACGTTTTAGATGCTCAAGTTCATAAACATCTGTATCCTTTACAAACTCTTTATGATGCTTCTTTATCTTCTTCCCCTCAATAAATTTAGATACAACTAAGGGGCCAACACTGTCACCTACAGGAGCGCCCTCTTTAAACGCATATACCGCTTGGAGATATGCCTTCGCAAAACTAAAAATAAGCGGTGCCTGCATCTGTAGCTGTACCGCAATATAAAAATTCCCAGTCTTCTTAGCTAGTAGGTAAAAATGAAGTGCTATCTTGTACAACATATCAAGGGCCATAGTGGCTTCTACCATATTAGATAATGTCTTTAAACTAGCCTCATCTATATCTGGGTTATTCAACATTCTCTTTACGTCATTGAGGAACCTATTTTCTCGTGTATCCATTATATGTTCCATTTTCTGAACTATTCCAGCGGGGTCCATAGATTCTGGGAATATGACGAAACTGTTTAAAACCCTCTCAAATATATCTTTCAGTAGTTCTTCTTTCTTCGCATATTTCTTTAATTTACCATAGGTCTCGTTCCTAGCATTTATACGCATCCTATCTAACTGTCCTATCATATTACCAAGTTCCATTAGTGTTAGCTGAAGTTGTATACGCTGGCCAAAGAATATTAAAACAAAAAATAGGAGAATATATATAGTCTGGATAATTATCCCCATTGAGTCATTTGGCAACTGAAATATCATCTCATCTAATCCCTTCCAATTCAATTTATAGTCCAACTCTACTTTCTGTTGAAAGTGATGATTAAAGTGGTGACCGGCACCGGGGGTTCACAGGGGCTCTCGCACCCTGCTAGTCCCCGGCGTGGTTGGGCTTAACTTCAGAGTTCGGAATGGGTTCTGGTGTACCCCCAACCCTATGGCCGGTCACCATTATATATTCACATACAGAGCCTATTTATATATATTAATTTAGGTTTAGACTCCTGAATTATTAACTTTATTACGGTTTAACACTTAGTTTATTTATTGTGTCATGGAGCCAAGAAAAACTCCTAATGCTGTTGCAAAACTAAATAAAATACTCTCGAAAATAAAACGTAGAAGAGTCACTACTATTGACGTCGTCCTAGACCTTATAGATGAGTTTGGACATGTAGCCATACAGGCGCTAGAGGCCCTAGAAGAGGGTAGAGCCTATAAAATACGTTTTGGAAGAACATACAATGTTGATTTCTTTGTAGGAAATAGGGATTACTATATCATTTTACCGGAAACCGGATACTGTGGATGCATCTCTAAGTATGCAGTAGGGGCTGTGGAAAGAAGTTTATGCTACCATTTTATTGCATTTAAACTACTAGAGTCTCTAGGTATTGTAAAGGAACTTTTATTTGAGAAAAGAGACTTTAGATGGGTGGTTGATGAGCTTAAATATAAGAAGATTGATATGGATATATAGTTTCGAGTTGGAGGGTGATGACAGATGAACTTAGCTGGTTTATATGATTATCTTTCGTTATCTCTGTCGATATTATCAGGAGTAGTCATAACTCTCTCGATATATTACTTATATCTAAGATCCAAGGAAAAGGCCTCAGAATAACTTGCAAACCAGAACCACTAAATTTTCTCTATTACACTATATGCCCGTAATTTCAAAGTAGGTATTCCTGATGGGTTTAATAAAGATGCCATGTCAACCATCGCACCCAGGATTCGAATACTGTCTCCCTCCTCTAACGTTTCATCTATATAGTCACCGAGCTTCCCTCTAAATGTTATCCTAATAGGGTCTCCATCAAAGTCTTCCATTATAAATGCAGAGGGAGGTCTATATTCAATATCCAAATCTAAATCATAACTTGCTTCTAAGAACTCTACGATCTTGCCCTCTACATTAACTATCTTATCCATGGTGGTAATTGTCTTAGCCTTTCTAAATGGAATAGAATAGATAGGCAATATATGGGGCATATCCCGTGGATTTATCTCTATTTTAGAGTTATCGTCAGCGAATAGATAATTAACTCCTCCTCTTATCGAGGCTCTAAACCCTTCTATTGATAATACATCCTGTATCCTTATTATATCTCCGAATCTAGAAGCCTCTCCAATAAGAGTAAGAGACGCATCTCCTGTATTATCAATAACATACATTGTAATACTCTCCCTACCAAGCCGAGGATTTATTCTCTTCTTACCTTTTGCAAGGACTCTAACATATAGCTTATTAAGGTTATACCCAGGAGATATGCTTGAGATAGTTACCGTTGACATTCTGACATTAATCCGGGCACCAGGGTATATCTTTATATGGGAATTACGAGATATGTGTATCTCTATTTCGTTAAACTTATTGAGTTTGACTCTACCATTAAAAATTATGATCTTATCTCCCTCCTTAATCCAGCTATACTCATCAACCGCCTCTCTCCATAAAACGACTCTAAAACTCTTATCTTCGGATCCGATTATAAATGAGCCTATCTTAACTAGATCATCCCCTATCTTAACTTCACGTATTTTATCTACAGATAGTACGACACCATATACATTAGCATAATCTTCTCCTACTCCGAGTTCGTGGACTGGTCTTAGGATGTCTTCGGCACTTGGTATTCCTTGATCTCCAGTCGTGGCTTGTATATTCCCCCGCCTAGTTAAGTGTATTTCCGGCCTTCCCGACAACCCTGTCTTTACATATCCATTAGTTATCTCTACAACGCTTCCCTCGGTTACTCCATCCATTTCTAGTTCCTCTTTACTTCTGTCCCAAAAGATTATATTGGCTATTCCCGTCTCATCTACAATGGCTCCTCTTGTATATTTTCCTTCTCTATGTTTAAGTTTCTCGGTTTCTTTAAGCCAGAGGAGTCGACCAATTACCCTGACGTTTGATAGCCCATCAGTGAGCTGATTTATCTTAATAAAATCCTCCACTGGGCTGTCAAGCCTTATTCCCAGATCTATAGACAACAGATATAATGCTGTTTTTCTAGATACATTTTTATGTTTCATCTTCTCTAAAATTATCCTTTCTAACTCGTCTCGTGTAAGGTCCGGCCTTTTTTTAAGGATTAATGCTATAAGGGCCTCGTCCTCCTTGTCATACATTTAAAAAGCACCTGGATTATCCTATTTTTTCAATCTCAATTCTTATTCTAGAAACTTTCTTTGGAAGTCCTCTTACAATTCCCTTTTCAACGAGGTCTATATTTATAGTCTTCACGGATAAATCGCCTTTTTTATATAGTACCATCAAAAAATTAGCGGCATCAACAGCCTTTCTTATGTTATTACCCAGCCCTTCAATAACAAATCGTTTATTTCCCTTGTCAAGCAGCTTCAAACATACGTTAATGTAATAACTCATGTTTTTCTTACCGATATATATTACTGGCGTTGATTCTGTCTCCATGGTCCATCCCACTTCAAATTAATTTTTTTCTCTAAAGCTCTAAAATAATATACATATTCGAAGGATAAATAATATACACCTAAGTGGTTTTTATTAAATTACCCGCTTTATCATGGAGCATCCTACCAAGTTCTCTATAATGTTATAATGTAATATGCATAAATTGCAATAATATGTACTATTGAAAGTGGTAGTATAAAGTTGTATAATAGTTTCTTCATCCTCCCATAACTAACTGTTATCATCTCTCTCATTCTTTCTAGGGTATTCATACCTAATACCCTTCCTTTAATATTCTTTTCATAAATCAATCCTTCGGTTTCCTTAAGGGTTTCAATACCTTTGTAAAAAGCCTTCTCTACCGCCTCAATTACATCAGCAATCTCTCTCTTATTTTCGCCAATAATAACGTATCCTCTCCTATTAAGTTGAAGTGCAGTTACCTCATGTGTGTCTGTAGTAGTAATTACAACCTTTGCGTTAAAGGCCTTCTTCAAATGTTGTTTAAGACTCTCTCTTAGCGCTGGTGAGAGGTTATTTGAATCTATACATATGATGGCATTATATCCATTGAATGTTTCCCATAGGACTAAACTTATACCATTGCCCCCCAATCCAGTTTTAGGAGTAAGGTTTGGCACATTTACTTTAACCACAGCCATTTTGAAGGGCATTACATCTACTTCCAACCCTTCTTGCAACGCTTTTCTACCAACAGCCAACACTTCTTTAATAACTTCCTCAGGCAGTTCATACTTCTCCTTTCTAAGTGCGTTATGTGCATCTACCACGACAACATGTTTATAAGCAAGTTCCCTACCGATTTTCTTCATCTCCTTCACTATTGCATACGGTATATCCTCCATCTCCTCTGTCTCTAGAATTAGTAGCGCAGATTTCTCTAGTTTAATAAGATATGCAACGGCTCTCCCATATTTAACTGAGTGTATGTCGCTTATTGTGGTGAATATAGTGGGGCTCTTAAGATCCGATAACTGCTTAAGTATATTAAACATCTCTTGGTTATCGGATAAATCAAGATCATGTGTAGCCGGTGTATGGAAAACAACAGCTCTCAGTCTATTATTAATGTAATAATACTCTCCAGCCACTGCAGGGAACTTGCTGCTTCCAGTGTTTCTGAATGGTCCAAAATGGAAGTATGGGAATAATAATAACGAAGCCTCTTCATAAGTGTCTGGAAATATTATTAAATCAGTTTTAAGCTGTATATCAATAGCGTATTCACTCAATAGTTTATCTAGATAACTCGGGTCATCCAGTACCCAGCTATCAATATATCCCTTTAGATACTCGTAAACAGGATATGGACCGAGGCCCCTTACACTTCTATCTATCAAAAATAAGAATACGCCTGCTATTAAGGGACCAAAAGCCATGGCTTCAAATACTTCTAACATGATCTTTATCCCGGTTATATTCTCTACTCCAACGAATAGAAGAATTATAACATCAAGTACTACGAAAAATAGGCTGGGCAATGTAATGTCCATGATTATGAACGATAAATCGCTTCTAGAAGTCGAGTATAGAACTATCAGTTTATATCCCATAACCACTCCCACGATAAATGAAAGAGGATATAACATCCCGTTAAAGAATAGTATGACTGGTGTAAAAACGATAATACCTAGTAAAATTAATATATTAGTTATAGTGTTTATCGCTAGAATTCGTCTTAAGTTAAATAATTTGGAGTCCCTTTCTCCCCTCCGCATGACATAATAATCACATATAATGGAACTTGGTGAGACTACTAATATAGGAAGAGCACCTAAGACATCTTTTTTGACCAGTGTTAGAGAAACCAGGAATAAAAGTGTCAATGCATACGAGAAGACATACCGAATGATATTATCCTTTAAACTTCCTAGTGTAAATAGTTTCTGATAATACTTTGTAAGCTCATTTATAGTTGCTCCCATCTCTATAACCTAAAGAGTTATTTAATTATATGAAGAATCTAAGTACGAAAGATATAACTATAAAGACTACTGTCCCGATAACTAAGTATATTGGATCAATTTTTATTCCAGCAGCCTCATCCTCAAAAAACCTTAGTAGTCCTGCAGCTGTAGCAGGTGGCGGGGCCTCACGTTTTTTCTCGGGCATTTTTCATCTCCTCCAATATCTATTGAATTCAACAATTATATAACTTTATTTTTCTACTTGATATTAATTAAAGTTACTTTCAACTTACATTATTTTGTTATTTTCCTTATATTCATAAACCAACTCTATTATTTTACTTGACTTATCTTCTTGTGCAGTTTTAGAGGGTGTGTAATATGAAGAATAACTTAATAGCGATTGTTAATATAAGAATCTTCGATGGCACTGGGGCACCAGTTTTGAATAACGGAGTGGTATTGGTTGAGAATGGCGTTATAAAGGACGTGGGCTCCTCTGGCTCTGTAAGTGTGCCGGATTCAGCTGAAGTTATTGATGCAAAAGGTAAAATGTTGCTACCTGGATTGATCGACGCGCACCTCCATTTGCAGGGTTTCAGGTCAGGAGATTTCGTGAAAGAACCTTTACTGACTCCTTTCGGGGTATTTGTGGCCAGAGCCGCACGCGACGCAGAATCTCTACTAAATTCTGGTTTTACAACTGTGGTGGATGCAGGTGGACTCGTTGCTCTTCATCTAAAATATGCTGTTAATGAAGGTACTGTTGCAGGATCAAGGATAGTGGCTGCAGGGCCAGCTTTATCACAAACCTTTGGCCATGGTGATGAGCACTATTTCCCAGTTGAATGGGTCGACTATAGGACTACACGCAAATTTACTCCCTTTGTATCTCTTATATGCGATGGAGAAGACGAGTGTAGGAAAGCCGCTAGATATGCCCTACGAGAAGGCGCTGACTTTATAAAAATAATGAGTACTGGCGGGGTTCTTTCAGAAAAGGATAGACCAGAATACCTCCAGTTCACTATAAAAGAGATACGCGCAATAGTGGAGGAGGCAAGTCATGCAATGAGAATCGTTCATTCGCATGCTCAGGGAGCAAAAGGTATAAAGAATGCAATTGAAGCTGGCGTTAAGGTCATCGCACATGCAATATATATGGATGAGGAAGGCTTTGAAATGGCTAAGGAAAAGGATGTTGTTATAGTCCCTACCTTAGCAATCGTAGAGAAAATACTTGAGGTCGGCAAGGAAGTTGGAGTGCCTGAATGGGGTCTAAAGAAGTCTGAAGAGGTTCATAAGGTACATATAGAAACCATTAGAAAGGCATTTAAGGCAGGTGTTAAAATCGCTGCAGGGACAGATTATATAGGAGGTTGGTTGCCTCAGGGTGAAAACGCGGTTGAATTAAAGATTTACGTGGAAAAAGTAGGGATGTCTCCCCGCGATGCATTGATTACAGCTACGAAGAACGCTGCCCAGGCAGCCGATTTAGCCGATAAGACAGGGACAATTGAAAAAGGTAAGCTTGCGGATCTAATTATCGTGGATGGCAACCCACTGGAAAACATCGATATCCTTTTAGATAAGGAAAATATTCTTCTTGTGATGAGAGACGGCAAGATATTTAAGAATAAACTAGAGTGACTTACCTACCCTTCATCCATTTTTTTATCTGCAACTCACCAATATTTTAGAGTAGTGAGTGATATGGTAGAAGTAATTGCGACTGAATTCAGAGATCTAAGGGATTTATTAAACGCCTCAAAGACGGTATCAGGAACTGTAGTAGGCTATCGCTATGGTGAGGTCAGGATCTATGGAGGTATTGCATATATACCCATAAGTATAGGCCGAGGAGTATGGTATATTTTGTTTACAAAAAATATCCAGCCAATTGACGATGATACAGAGGCTATTGAGTTTACCTTTAATAATGAAATTAGAAAGATCTCGGCGGAAAGAATTGGCGAAGATCCCAAATCAATTTACTTCTTAGTTATTCGTCCTCTACAGGATGACATAGTGAAGCCTTTAATGGAAAGGATAAAATAGTCAATAGTCTCTGTATTTTTTATAAGTATAGTAGAAACCTCTATTTACTAACATTTTTAACATATTTAATTAATCATTATCTAAAACGTGTATATAGGATTAAAAAAGCAAGAGGTGATGAATCATGAAGCCTAGTAAACCCGTGATATTGTTATTTTCAGTGACAATTGTAGCCATAATTGGAATATTAGCAAATCTAACGCTCAGACAGATAATATCTCTATTAATATTTTCGTCTATAATTGCTGGCACATTATCATACTGGAGGTATAGACTATCCTTCGGGCTGATAGGTGTCTCCATATTACTATTTTTTGGGTTATTAGATATACCTACACTAATAAAGTTTGCCCATTTTGACATAATATTGTTTCTAATAGGTATGATGACAATAGTGGGTTTTCTGGAGGAGGCGCATTTCTTTGAATATCTAGTGTATAGAATAATCAGTTTAGTAGGTAAAAACGCAGGGCTACTATATGCAACACTACTCGGAATGGCCGCAATATTTAGTGCGTTGGTTGATGAAGTGACTGCTATTCTCTTTATGATCGCGTTGACGTGGGAGATCGCTAGAGTATATAATACAAATCCCTTAAACTTGATCTTGGGAGTAACTTTTACAACGATTATCGGTGGTAGCGCTACGGTGGTTGGTGATCCAGTAGCGATAATAGTTGCGTTCGAAGGAGGGCTATCGATGGCTGATTTCCTATATTGGGCAACTCCAATAACAATTGTAGCTACATTATACATAATAGGTGTCACAAGCCTTGTGTTTAAAGATGATATAAAAGACTTGCAGAAAAACATGACTGTTTTGTCGGTGGAAGAAGCTCTAGAACACTTCGTAAAATTCGAGGATGTGAGTCTTAAAGCGTCTTGGGTGATATTCGTAGGTACGATTGGAAGTATCGTCCTTCATAAGCAAATAGCAGATATGCTGAGTTACTCTCTTGCCATGGATATATCTTCTGATACAATGCTTGTTGCTATATCGCTCTTCTTCTCTGGAATAGTATTGTTGCTAGAGCGAGAGCGTGCACACGACTTAATAATACATAAAGTAGATTGGTGGACGCTTGTTTTCTTTATAGCATTTTTCTCATCAGTGGGGACTCTAAAACTCGTAGGTATTACAGACCTAATTGCAGAGGCAATTATAAATATTGCTAGTGGTGAGGCCAGTAAGATCTTCCTTCTTGTATCAATAATTGTTGGTATACTTAGTCCTCTTATGGACAACGTGCTTACTGTAGCGGCGTTTTCACCAGTAGTTCATAGTATTGCAGCAAAAGGCATAAATGTCTTTCCAATGTGGTGGGGACTATTGTTTGGAGGAGTATTTATGGCGCTAATTACTCCAGTAGGTGCTACCGCATCTATTGTTGTATTAGGATTACTGGAGCGTAGGAAAATCGGCTCAATTCCAATGAAGGACTGGGTTAAAGTAGGCCTATTAACCGCGCTACCTAGCTTTATTTTCGCTCTTGCAGTTCTCTATATACGCTTTTATATTCTTTAATAAAACTATCTTTTAGAAAATATCTAGAGCGTGTTATAGAGAAGGTATAATATATTAGAAGTGATCTAGGGGGTGTATACCTGATTTATGAGTGATAGAAGTCGAGAGGCGCTAGATAAAAAGTTTGTAGGGATGCTAATTTACTCTATCTATAAGGCTATTTATAAGAAGCTAGGCGATGAAGCATGGGATATAGTGTGGGAAAGCGGTCGTATCTTCTATGGTGTATTAAAGGAGGAGCTTCAATTAAAGGATGAAGACCCCCCTCAAGTAATAATCAGTAAGATAAGTGATTTTTTCAAAAAAATGGGGTATCTAAAGGATGTGGATGTCGTGAAGATGGATGAGGACGTCATTGAATTTACAATATATAGTCCAATAACATGGAATGGAAACGTCATGTTAAGATGGGAAGGAATGGTTCCAGGCCAAGTATTAATACCCGTGTTAGTGGCAGCCTTGGAAGCCAAGGGATACAAAGTTACAAGACTGAAGGAGAGAGAATACGGGGACAAGCTACTAGTGGAGCGATGGAAAATCGTCAAACCTAAAAAATGATACTTATATTCTAGTAGACTCCATCCATTTTACACTTTCTCTTATTACTCGTGTCAAAGACGTCCATCCTACATACCCCACATCTCCTAACTTTTTTAATGAATAAACCATTTTTTCATGTAACCGCATTGATATCGGGAGCATAACGTTCATGTATCTGATTTTGTTAATCTTTTTAAGGAGTTCCCCAACCGGTATCCTAATTTTCTCTCCTGCACCTACTAATTTAATCATCAGTCGATGTAGTTCTCCTATATCAAGGGTATATGGAACTACGTGGAACCAATCTTTATCCATGTCTTTATCCAGCAAGAATTTTCCAATGCGAGGAATGTCTACTGCTGGAGTAACTGGGACTCTAATGCCTTTTCCTATTAATATGCCTTTTTTGGCAAGTTTATAAAGTATCTTCCACTCGGGGTGATAAGAATACCTACCTACTAGTAACCCTGGTCTCAGGATAACAATCTTACATCCCTTAGTCTCAATGGACAAGATAAGTCTTTCTCCTAGAGCTTTAGTTTCTTCATAGGGTGTTTTTGGAATACAGTTTCTTAGATGTACTTCCTCCTCTTCAATTAGGATCTCTCCTCCTCTCCTCCTAATCTTATAACAGCCAAACTGAAATGCGTGACTTACATAGATTATAAGTGTCCCTTCTCCTTTCTCAGTCACTTCTTTACTCCAAGTATATGGCAGGATTACATGGGAGTAAATCAAATCCCTTCTCCTACCATGAAGTTTACCAATAACGTTGTAAAGTATCTGAGGCACTCCCCATTGCCTAAGTATATCTGTGATCAACTCTGGATATACGGTATCCCTTATAAGGAATTCAACTCCAATTTCCCTAAGGGATTCATATAAAAACCATCTTTTATACACGCTTTTTTTCCTACATACGATTAATACATTATCCCCTCTTTCTCTGTGAAATTCGGAGATATTTGCACCTAAAAACCCAAGCCCACCTAGAATTAGTATATAATCTCTACCCATTTCTTATCATCTTCTAAACTAATGTCCCAAAATATTATTTATTGAGAAAGGAACTTGTTAAGTAGTATCACCGAATAAGTATGGGGAACCTAAGAACTTCTTTAACAATGTATAATACTGTGTTTTTCAAATAATTCTTTTTATGTTGAAGATCGACTTAAGCGGTAAAAAAGCGGTAGTAACAGCGTCTAGTAAGGGTATTGGTAAGGGAATAGCAACGGCCCTATCAATTTCGGGCGCTGAGGTTCTAATCGTATCTAGGAATATTGATCAACTTAAAAAAACTGCTGAGGAGATCATGTCTATATCTGAAAACAAGGTTTTCTACATTAATGCAGACCTCACATCTAAGGAGGATCTCATTCGTTTGGCTGAAGAGGCAAAGAAAATACTAGGGAATATCGATATATTTGTATTCAACACAGGTGGACCAAGACCAGGGCGTTTCATTGAATTGGAAATGGATGATTGGGAACGTGCTGTTCAATTATTGATATATCCTGCCGTCTTCCTCACCAAGGCTTTTGTAGAGGATATGAAGAATCGGGGCTGGGGCAGAATAATCTACTCTACTAGCGTAGCTATTAAAGAGCCTATTGAAGGACTGGTTCTTTCGAACACGATCAGGATTTCTATGGCTGGTTTGGTGAGAAGCTTGGCTAGGGAGTATGCTCCACATGGAGTCACAGTAAACGGGATAATGCCTGGATACATCGAGACCGAGCGTATAAAGGAGCTGGCACTAGAGATAGCGAAGAAGGACGGTCTTGATGTAAATGAAGTTATAAAGAATATGTCAAAAGATATACCCATGGGCAGGATGGGGCGTCCTGAAGAGCTTGGGTATCTAGCGGCTTTTCTAGCATCTGATTATGCTGCGTATATCAATGGAGCCATGATCCCGATAGACGGAGGCCTACTAAGATCCTCGCTTTAAACTTAACTCACAAAATTAACACCCTTATACCTACACTGCCCATCTATTTTTCTGGTGTGGTGGATGAAATATGTTGAAAAGGCATCACAAGTTTTTCTAGAAACAGGAACTAAATTCCCCCGTAGCATAATCTGGGCGATGGGGATTATTAAATTTGCTGCCGCGAAAGTGAATAATAACTTAGGCCTCTTAGATGATGATACAGCAAGCGTAATAATGGAGATCTCTATGGATATAGCTAAGGGAAAATATGATGATTTGATGGTTGTAGACGTGTTTCAAACTGGTTCGGGTACAGGTTTAAACATGAATATAAACGAAGTTATCTCCAAAATAGCAAGGGAAGAGTATAAAATAGAAATACATCCTAATGACCATGTTAACATGGGCCAGTCATCCAATGATGTAGTACCGACAGCTATTAGGGTGGCTGTCCTATATGAAACTCAAAAAAAGCTGGTTCCCGCGATCGAGTCCTTCATTGGAAAATTGAAAGAAGTCTGCTATTCCTTTAAAGGAATTGTGAAACCAGGGAGAACACATTTGAGGGATGCCTTACCTGTATCAATTGATATGGAGTTCCAAGCGTATCTTAACTCCTTTAGTAACACATTAAACCTAATACCCCAAATTCTCAAAAATATATCCGAAGTGCCTATAGGCGGAACCGCTGTTGGTACTGGTTTTAATACTCACCCTGATTTCCCTAGAAAAATCCTTATAGAACTAAATAAAATCACTGGACTAAACCTAGCACATGGGGTGGAGCTATCAAGAGGAATGAGACTAATAACTGATCTCACTACCTTAAGTGGTATATTAAGGACTATCTCACTAGATCTTCTTAGGATTTCCCAGGATATCCGCCTGATGTATTCTGGCCCATTAACCGGATTTGGGGAGATAGATATACAACAGGAGCTGCCAGGAAGCAGTATGATGCCGGGGAAAAAGAACCCCGTAACTGTGGAAGCTGTGATGCAGGCAGCTTGTCAAGTAATAGGGCTAGATTATTCTAATACACTTGCATCTACTCTAGGTGAGCTGGAACTAGCCATGTCATTTCCACTAATAGGATATAATTTAATTCTACAGATTCTCCTCGTTGCCGAGGCTTTAAATAAATTTTCACAAAAAGTATTAAGCAACATCATTGTTAAGAAGGAACATTGTAGGCGTCTTGCTCTAAAAAGCCCTGCACTAATAACTGTTGTAGCACCTATAATAGGATATGATAATGCCACAAAAGTGGCTGAAAGAATGTCAAAAGGTTTAACATTGGAAGATGCGCTTAAGGAAATAGGTTTATCAGATGATAAAATCAAAGAACTTCTTGATAAAATTATGAAGACAACTCCCGGTTTTCATCTGTAATCAAAAAATCTTGTATTTTTTATTAATTTATTAAAAAATTTATAGTTTATTGATGGAGGTGTTGATATATGGAGAAGAGCTTCCCATCTTTTATCACATCTCTAATAGGGGGTATTTTTATGCTCTTAAGTGGAATTAGTGTTCTTACTGGAATCTTATATGTTTATAGCTCGGCGCAAGACCACTTTATATCGATGGTGCCTAGTGAAACCATGATGAGCGGCATGATGGGTTACTGGTTCTATGGACTACCACTAATAGGTGCAATGGTTAGCTTAGCATCCGGAACAATCGTTATAATTGGCGCGTTAAAACTGTACAAATCTCCTGAGGAGGCAAGTACGTGGGGAACACTGATCATAATATTCTCAGTGATATCCCTGTTGGGAACCGGTGGGTTCATAGTAGGTTTCATCCTGGGGCTGGTGGGTGGAATCCTAGCCCTAACCATGAAACCAAGTTAAGAACTTAGGAACAACGTCATAATTATTAGAATAAAAAGATAACTTCATCCATCAAAATAATTTTTTTCGGTGTAAAATATGGTTCTTCCATTTAACTCACTAGAGTCCTATAAGGTTCCAATAAAACCTGAGCATGAATTACTTCGGAAAATAATAAGGAGATATGCAGAAGAGTCGTTATCCCCAATATGGAAAGATGTTGAACTCGGTGATGAGATCCCTAAAGATATTCTTTCTGAACTAGCTGAACAAGGATTTTTCGCCATCGGCATCCCAGAAGAATACGGTGGTCAAGGCGGAGACCAGATCTCAAAGATGATTGTTATCGAAGAACTAAGTCGAGTGATACCTTCACTAGGAGTTATTTTAGATACAACGGACTTCCCCGTCCTTGCACTATTACTATGGGGTACAGAAGAGCAGAAAAACAAGTTTCTCCCCGCTATAGCAAATGGAGCTGCTGCAGCTGGTGCATACACTGAGCCGCAAGCTGGTAGCTGGATAGCAGGTATAACAACAACAGCCGAGAAACAGGGAGATCACTACGTGATAAATGGTAGAAAAATCTTTATAAGTACGGTTGATTATGCTAAATACATCGTTGTCCTAGCCCGTACCTCTTCTCCCTCCCCTGAATCGCCACATAAAGGAATGTCACTCTTCATAGTTGAAAAGAATTCTCCAGGTCTAATCATCGGAGATAAGATAAATACGATGTCGATGAAAGGTGACCGTCCATATGAACTGATATTTGATAACATGAAGGTCCCCAAGGACCATTTAATTGGGAGAGAGGGGATGGGATACTACTATACAATGGTCCTGTTAAATTTCACAAGGATAAACATCGCAGCACAAGCAGTAGGCATAGCTCAAGGAGCATTTGAGAAAGCCATGGACTATTCTACAAAGAGAGACGCATTTGGAAAGAAGATATATCAGTTTGAATCGATCTCATTTAAAATATCCGATATGTTTACTAAGATTCAGGGAGCGCGTCTATTAACATATTGGGCTGCAAGCCTAAGTGAACAACAGTTCAAGTCGCCTAATAAGGCATTACCAGAAGTTGCACTAGCTGGTAGCGTAGCTAAGATATTTGCGACAGAGGCCGCAGAGTATTGTGCGAGACAAGCGGTTCAGATACACGGAGGATATGGAGTAGATTTCGAGACAGGGGTAGAAAGATACCTAAGAGACTCTATTGTAACAACGATATATGAAGGAACAAACGAGATCCAGCGATATATCATAGCCCGCTTCTTACCTCAATTAATATACAATACTAAACTTCCAATAGGCTGACTCCTCTATCATATATTTTGTAAGTTAAATCACCACCCATTATATGTAAGGAAATCACATTCTATTATTTTATATATTTCAATATTTCCCTTAATTAGGGAAATATTTCATTCTGAAATACTTTACGAAAGTATATATCTCCCTCATATACCTATGATGCATATAGTGATTAGAAAGGAGAATTTTATGGAAAATTTTTTGATTATCGGTGCAGGTGTTGTTGGAAAAGCCACAGGGCTTTCCCTCATAGAAAATAGACATAAAACTGTCTTTTTAGATATAGATACGAAGAAAGTGAATGATTTAAAAAAGGATAATCTAAATGCAGTATCTTCCTATAGTGAATTAGGAAGTTACTTAGCCGATATCATAATGGTCTGTGTTCCAACCCCAATGGATGTTGGTGGCATGGTTCAACTGGATTATTTGAAAGAGTCCCTCACTTCTTTAGGGAAGCAGATAAATGTATTTACGAGTAAGAACCCACTTATAGTGATTAGAAGTACAGTTCCCCCGACTACTACGACGAATATCCTCATTCCTCTACTGGAGAGTATCTCAGGATTAACAGCTGGTGATGATTTCAAAGTCTGCTATCAACCTGAGTTCTTAAGAGCTTCTTCGAGCATAGAGGACTCTAAAAATCCCTGGGGTATTGTAATAGGAGAGTATGACAAGGCTTCAGGGGATATTCTGGAGAAAATTTATAATGATATACCCGCAACTAAGTACAGAGTTAGTATTGAGACTGCTGAGATGATTAAATACATATCTAACTTTTTCAATGCGCTAAAGATCTCGTTCTCTAATGAGATATGGCTCCTAGGGAAAAAACTTGGTTTAGACGCCAACAAAGCTCTTGAAATAGCCTCAAATATAGCAGAGGGATACTGGAATAATGGCTATGGAACCGTGGGTGGACGGCCTTATGGAGGTAGCTGTCTGCCTAAAGATACAGCTGCATTGTCATACTTCACTAGGTCAATAGGTGTTCAAATGCCTTTGTTAGACGCAACAATTGATATTAATTCGGAGATGATACGTCTTGCTACTCTAGACGAGGCTTTACCAGCCATTGATCCAGGACCTAGATGGAAGCCGTCACCAATGATTGCCACCAAGATCTTCACACATGGTGATGTAGCTTGATAGCCACTCTACTAGAGTTCTTCAGATTCCTATTTGGTGGACAGCTGACGCTGTTCCTAATAATTGTAGGATATTTTTGGGGGGTTTGGTCCTTGAAGCTTGTTCTAAGTAGATCATATAAACCCGTTAAAAACGGATACTCATCTCCCGTAACCGTATTAGTTCCCACGTATAACGAGGATACTGATATTTTACATAAGTCTCTAAATAAGATAAAAAGTTATCCAGATAATGTCGTATCAGAGATTATAGTTATAACTGATACACGTGAACCTGATCTAGTTTCAGATATCCTTTCTAATTTTGCCGAAGACGCTAGATTTAAGGTGCTCTCTTCAGACCCTGGTAAAAGACCTGCATTAGCATTAGGCATAGCGTCGTCTAAGGAAGATATCATTGTCGTGATAGAGTCTGATACGTTTGTAAATAATCAGACGATCCCCGAATTAATAAAGCCTTTTGAAGACCCCGACGTAGGTGGTGTAGTGGCAGATCAGAGAATATACAAACCATATACAAATATCGCAAGTTTCTTTAATATGGTAAGTGAAAGAATAAAGTACCTTATTACAGTGCCTATGTTAAGTATATTCAATCAAGTGACTGTTCTAGGCGGTCGCTGCGTAGCTTACCGTAAAAAAGCGGTTCTTCCCCTCTTATCCGACATGTTAGATGAGAAGTTCATCAGAACCCAATGTATATCTGGGGATGATGGACGTTTCACATCTTTACTCTTGGAGAATGGTTGGAAGACTAAATATCAATCAACTTCTTATGTAGAGACAGTATCTCCATCTACAATAAGAGGTCTCCTTAAACAACGGTTAAGATGGTTTAGGAATAGTGCTAGGAGAACATCGAGGGCGCTTACTTGGGATGGTTTGTGGGTATGGAAAAAAGGAGCAGCTCTATTACAGATGTTATCTACATGGGTAAATACGGTTATGATGCTACTTATGCTATATGTATTCGTAAATAGCATCCTATCCTTGAACTGGTTCTGGTTTGGAACGACTTGGTTCGATATAATATTGAGGATAGGGATCCTGTCTCTGGGGTTAGTGTTGACAAGGTTTGTAAAGATACTCTTCCCAATACGTGGAGGAAAGAAAAGGAAGTGGCTATGGCTAATATTGCTACCATGGTTTCTCTTCACGATGTTCTGGGTTAAAATATATTCTCTAGTAACCATGAACAAACAGGGATGGCTATCAAGAAAACACAATGGTCCCGGTGGTTTTTACACCATAGAAATAGAAAACTAGATTCAGTCCACCCGTATATATTTTTAGATTATCTTCTTCATAGTATTTTTTAGAATGAGTTTTTTAATGACAGACTTCGCGATAATAGGGATTGCAGTTTTCCTCGGTATAATTGGAGGTAGATTTTTCGATAAAATCGGTATTCCTGAGGTAGTAGGTATCGTATTAATTGGTGTGATCCTAGGAGAGTCGTTTTTAGGAATATTAAGCATTGAAAGACTTGATCACTATAAACCACTCGTTGACCTTGCCTTAGCATTCTTTGGTTTTTTTATCGGGGCTGAACTAAAATTTGAGGAGTTGAGAAAGTTAGGCCTAATAATATTATCTATACTAAGCTTTGAAGTCATATTTACATTTTCAATTGTCGCTACTGGAGTCTACCTATTTACCGGCGAGCCACTTCTCGCTATCCTATTTGGGACTCTCGCTATCTCAACCGCGCCAGCTGCCACTGCAGATGTTATATGGGAATATGGAGCGGCTGGGGAACTGACTACAACAATATTAGCTCTGGTTGGGTTCGACGACATTGCAACAGTCTTTGTATATTCCATTACAAGTACCTATGTAATTGCGTCCCTCGAGCATATTCAACTCTCCATTCTCGATGCATTGGGGTACTTTATGAATAACATAGGGTTGGCGATTGTGATAGGTACTTTATTTGGTGCAATAATGACTTTATTCATCCGTATTCTACATAAGAAAAAAGATGTTTTTGTAATGGCTATAGGAATAGTCATTCTTACAAGTGGAATTGCTGAGATTTTCGAGGCTTCTGAGATTATATCTACGATGATAGTTGGCATATTATTTGCAAACTTCTACAAGGGATCCGACTCGGCTATAGATACGATTAGGGAGCTGAGTGCTCCCATATTCACAGTCTTCTTCGTCCTGATAGGTGCGAGGATGAATATTTCTCTTCTTCCTGTATTGGGCTTAACAGGAGTGATATACCTTGGGTTAAGTATGCTTGGCAAGACCAGCGGCTCTACATTTGGTGCGTGGCTTGCTAAGGCAGGTGATAATATTAAGAAAAACATAGGTATTTCTCTATATTCCCAAGCAGGGATAGCCCTTGGACTGGCAACCCATCTATATTTCTCACTGAAAGAATTAGGTCCGATAGGTATAGAATATGGAACTAGAATAGTAAACACACTAATTTCCGCTACACTTATACTTTTGATAATAGGTCCTATAATGGTGAAATTGGCGCTCCGCAGGGCAGGTGAGATAGGTCGTATTAGACGTGAAGAGCTAGTATTTGAGAAATAATAATCTGCAGAATCATACAGGTTTATTTATTAAATAATTCCTCACTTTAAGGTCTAAAGATACTAATAATAACGTAAAATAATTTTTTATTATAAGTTGCCATATAGCGAAACATAAGTTTTAGATAACTACACAGGTTACGGAGGGAGATAATATAATGACAAATAAATTCATACTTGCATTTGACATAGGTACTACTACTATTAAAGCAGGTCTGGTCAATACCTCTGACTTTCTTGTATCCTCAAAATCATCAATCCCCTCTAGGATAGAATATCCTCATCATGGATGGGCTGAGCAAGACCCAAATATCCTATGGAATCAGGTTGTGGAGCTGACTCATAGACTTTTTTCAGAATCAGATGACGCGTCACCAGAAGAAATATTGGGGATAATCTTCACTGCTCACATGGCAGGTGTTCTACCCATTGATAGTTCTGGTTATCCCCTTCGAAACATAATAATATGGCTTGATGAACGTGCTGCAGGCCTTCCCGAGGATATATGGGCTGGCTTTCCCAAAATAGAGGGATACAACCTATTTAGACTACTTAAGTTCCTGAGATATACTGGTGGAGCACCTAGTAAAACAGGCAAAGACCCGCTTTCAAAAATAATCTGGATCCGAAAGCATGAGCCCGATATCTACAGTAAAACTAGTAAATTTCTGGATGTAAAGGGTTTTCTAATATTTAGGTGCACCGGATCTATTGTGACTAGTCAAGACGAGGCTCATTTGACATGGCTTGTAGATGCACGTAAAAACCGTGCAATTTGGGAATCTTCGTTACTTAAAGATTATAAGCTATCAATAGATATGTTTCCCGAGATCAGAGACTCTATTGAAGTCGCGGGAAAACTATCNCCTGAAGCATCTAGTGAACTAGGATTAAAAACTGGTATACCTGTCCTTGTCGGATCAGGTGATGTCGCATCTGCTGCCATNGGATCTGGAGCTATTAATGATTCGGAACCTCATATATACATAGGAACAAGTGATTGGATAGCTGCACATATCAGCAGGCGGAANACAGACNTCTCTCATTATATTGGCAGNCTATTAAGTGCTATACCACGAAAGTATCTCTTGATTGCGGAGCAGGAGGTGGCGGCTGGCGCTGTTGAATGGATGATGAGTCTCCTCGGTTTTAGTGAGAGAGATTATTCTTCTGTGGAAGAAGCTGTAAATAAATCCCCCATAGGGGCTAATAACCTCCTATTCTTTCCATGGCTTTATGGTGAAAGATCTCCAGTTGATGACCCCTCACTTAGAGGCGGCTTGATAAACTTTTCCTTTACACATAGTAAAGGAGATGTCCTGAGAGCCGTTATGGAGGGGGTCGCGTATAACATTAAATGGGCCTACACACATTTCTCTAAGATAACGGGCTCCAATAATCAGTTAAATATAGTGGGTGGCGGTGCATTATTCGATGTCTGGTGTCAAATAATAGCAGATGTCCTTAACATTAAGATTAGGCGGATGAGAGATCCTGGAGATGCATGTCTAAGAGGGGCCGCAACGATAGCTGCCGTAGGCCTAGATATCTATAATGACTTCGCTGAGGCCGTTGCCCATTATCAGGTGGACAAAATATTTGTACCAAATGAGTCCGCTGCCAGAACCTACGACAAGTTATTCAGGATATTCAAGGAATTCTACAGTAAAAATAGAAAGATATTCGGTATGTTAAACCCACATTGATTTTTAGTCTTTGGTAAACAACTCATTCACTACATGCTTAAACAGATACTCCACCATGTTTGGCGGCATTTCATGCATCAGCATATTAATTAAAGCCATATCGCCGCTGATACCCCTCGAAATTCCAAGCATATCCATTATAGAAGACACATCTATTTCCTCTAGCCCAGTTGACCCTCCACCTAACATCTCTGCTATCTGCCTCGCGGGGGGCTCGGGCATCTCCCGTACCTTCTCTGTAGCATCTTTAAGCTCTTCTAGAAACTCATCTATAACTTTGTGGTGTATGGGACTTAATGTTAAATGGATGCTAGGTGGAAAACCTAGATGCCTTGAACCGGGTTGAGCCTGAATATACCATCCTTTCTTCTTCATGTAATCTGCCAAGAGAAAGATGTTTATGTCCTTTGATGTAAAAGTAACTATGCTGGACTGCGGTTCCCCCATAATCCTGTACCCTAGTTCAGGTAGTCTCCTTAGTAATTTCTTTTTTACATCTAGTATCTTCTTTGCTAGCTTAAGATATCCTTCTTCGCCTAGATAATTTAGTACAGCCCATGCAGCAGCTAAAGGACCTGCTGATCTAGTGGATAATACAGTTGTATTTACAAGAGGATAGCCAGGCCAACTCGCATTTATATAAAGCTGATACAATCTCAATCTTCTACTTCTATATAGTATAACCGATGCACCCTTGGGTGTATATCCATATTTATGGAGATCTGTAGATATAGAGGTCACTCCATCAACCTCGAAATCGAACTTGGGGATATCCTCACCCAGTTCCTTTAAAAAAGGCAGGAGATATCCGCCGATACATGCATCTACATGAAACCAGACATCCTTCTCCCTTGCTATATCAGCAATCTCCTCGATGTCATCTATCACTCCATAAGGATAGTTGGGAGCAGAGCCGACGATCATACATGTTCGCTCCGAAATCTTTTCCTTAAGTTTCTCGACATCAGCCTTCAAAGTATTTTTATCAATTGGTATCTGAACCACTTTTATACCTAAGTAGTGGGCCGACTTATAAAATGCTGGATGTGCTGTTGCTGGCAGTATTATTTCAGGTTTTTCTCTTCCATTATCAATATGATAATCTCTCGCTGTTTTAACAGCTAAAAATATGCTTTCCGTCCCTCCATAAGTAAAATTACCCACGACTTCCTCATCACCATGCAACCACTTTTTTGTAATAGAAACAATTTCATTCTCCATTCTAAGTATACTTGGATAAACGGTAAAATTGAGCATTGTTTTATCCATATACATCATATATGCTTCTCTAGCTATTTTCTCCAACTCTCTAAGTCCCGTTGCATACACATGGGAAAAGAGCTTGCCTGAATGGGGATCCAAATCCTCTATTGAATAACGTTTTAATAGATCTAAAACTCTTTCTTTAGAAACATCTCCTGAAGACATTCTTCTTCACTATTAAATAAAATAATACTTATTTTAGTTAAAACGATTTAGTTTCAACCTACTTGTATACAAATATTGGATAAGGTAGCTGGCACAGTATCACAATAATTTTTTCATGAAGAAATTCCCCTATAGTATCAGTTTACCCTTAATAGTCAGGGTATTCTCTATATATCCACCTTATAAGATGCTATTCTCTATATGCACTTTTCAAGTGCGGTTATTATGAGTTGAACCGCCTCTTCAAAGTTATCGAAGTCTACCCAAGCCTGTAGGAAATTGACTGGACCTACGTTAGAGTAGATGTCTCTAATATGGATATCTCTATCATCTATATAGACAATTTTACATGGTTTAAACTCTACATTTTTCTCGATCTTGATCCTTTTCAACAGCTTTATAATCATCTTATCTTTTCTATGCGTGTTTTCTATAGTTACGTAGTCAAACATGTTGATTATTTGAAATGCTTGAAGTGCAGCTATAGCATTATCTGGGATATTCCATGATAATGTGGATGTTATACCTCCATTCTCCTTGGCCCATCTCGCTAATCTGAGTATGTCGTGATTCAACCTTACTTCCACCCCGTTTGAGTCTATAATTGTATCTTCAGACACTTTTTTGAAAGGAGGCTTAAGTAGTGAAATATCTTCGTTATCCCATAGAGTTCCATCTAGATCAAGTAGTAATAGCCATTTATTGGTTACTGGCATCGCCTCTCTCCCTGATTCTATAATTCTTTACGAAATTTATATCGTTCATATATTAAGTCCACTTTCTCTCCTGAGATGATGAACTCCACCTCATATTCTCTCCATGAAACGTTTGTTGTGAACATCGCATAGTCGTCTCTAAGTTCCCGGGGGAATAGAGGGATCTCAATTTCTTTTGCACCCTCCCTCATAATAAGATAGAGCAGTGAGTCTCTCTTGACAACCTTAGCACTCATAGTACTCATATAGGTCTCATATTTCCCCTCCAGCTTCTTCATAATTTCATCATTTTTTATAAAATGGATCTTCATTGGGTCTTTATCTAATAATAATGCAAGGATATATGCACCGATATATGACAGTCTGTATCCAGATGCATTTGCCAGTAATGCCACACCAATATTCTTTTCTCTAATATAACCTATGTATCCAGTATGTACAAGTAGTGAGCCAGAGTGGCCGACAAGCTTATATCCAAAGAAATTTGGGGTAATAATTAATCCGTATCCATATGATTCTCCACCGAATAGTTCGTAGGAGAATTTTATGTATGGCGTCTCCATCTTATCAATAAATTCTTTACTGACAACCTTATTCTCTCCATATCTCCCTTTGTGAATATACATCTCGATATACTTTATTAGATCCATGACATTGCTGATTAACCCTCCATCAGAAGTAATACCAAATGGGAACCTTGACTCTACGTGTTTTCCTTCATGGTTTATTATATATGGTTTAGCCCAGTTACCGTCTTCCACCACCTCCTTCTCTGTAAAGAAGCTCCTATTCATTTTAAGCGGGTTCAATATATGCTTTTTAATGTACTCTGGATAAGGGACTCCAGAGACCCTTGAAATTACCTCACCTAGAAGTACATATGCCTCGTTTAAGTAAAAGAAGCGTCTACCAGGATCAGATTCCCTCCATAAATGTGCATTCCTCAAAAAGCTTATCAAATCCCTAACACCTGTTATTGGCAACCATCTATCATCTACTCCTAATAAGCCTCTTATGTATGCTTCTGCATATGCAAGTGCAGGTATCCCTGAGGAATGTGTGAGTAAGTGATGTAGAGTTACATTGTCTTGAAATGCCTTTGGTACCTCCTTAATATATTTATCAACTGGGTCTTCAACGGATAATTTCCCCTTCTCCTCTAGCTGCATAATTGCCAGGGCGGTAAATGACTTCGTTATAGACCCAACTCCATAAAGAGTATGCTCGTCACTTGCCAACGCCTTCGAAATATCCTTAAAGCCATATCCCCTCTTGTATACAATCTCTTCATCCTTAAGTATTCCCAGGCTTATACTTGGTATCTTTGTTTCACTCATCTTCTCGAGTATAAATCGATCTATCTTATGAAAAATCTCCTTCATTATAATCGCCAAAAATATAATTTTCTATACTCAAACTAAATTAGAATGATATATTCATTGATGATAGAGTATTCTCACTGTACTTATAGGCAAGAGGGTTACATTAACTAAAATTATGTTCTACGCCTTTTTTACGTAGTAAAGAAAGATGAAGTCGCGAAGACAGCCTTTTCTCACCAAAAAAGATGTCTCAAGTATGCTTAAATGGAGATATGAGTATGTAAATGCTTTGAAAAGCACTGACACTGCATATCAAAACCTACTATCGATTCTTGACGTGAATGAAAGAGGATATAGTGGAAAGTTAATTAAAGTTGGTATAACGATATTTTTCATACCTATTCTTGGGATCTCAGAAGTTATTGGAGCTATCTTGATAGGAATGGGGCTACTGTTGAAAACCTTTTCAAGAAGAAGATATCCACTGTCAAGAATTGGAAGGGACCTCCGATTCTCTATAGATTATTTAAAATCCTATCGTGATTCGACAACACTATTCGAATAGCTTAATGTAAATTTATCTCTGTGTAATCACCTTTTGAGTAAAATTAATATCATGTTATATCCTTGACTATATATTATAATGAGTAGTAGCCCGTACTCCCGACTAGCAGTTTTATCTCTCACTCATATAGTAAACGATGCTAATCTTGTTATTCTATCTACAGTGATACCGCTTATAGTAAAGGAATTTAGTTTGTCTTATACAGAAGCGGGTCTAGCTGTTAACATTAGTTTCCTCTCCATGATCTTTCTCCAAATTTTATTTGGGCATCTCTCAGGAAAAACAAATCTGGGTTATATGTTGGCATTAGGATTATTTATCATCGGGTTATGTGGTTTTCTAACTGCGTTAGCCAACAGTTTCTATATGCTTCTAGTAGCTCAGCTTCTCATGGGTGTAGGGGCAAGCTTCTATCACCCTATTGCATATGGACTAACTAGATATTTATACGAGGAAGGTGCCCGCGGTAAGGCATTTGGTTTAGTAACATCGTCAGGAGACCTTGGAGTTCTAATAGTCTTCATAGCCAGTGGAGTTGCTTCAGTCTTCTATGGATGGAGGTTTCCAGTTATCATGTTTTCACTTCTAGCTATTGTCGTAGGCATATTATCGTTAAGATATTTCGATTTAAAGGGATGGGGTCAGGAGAAAACGGTAAAAACAATTAAGGATCCTTCTATCATCAAAGTATTAATTCTTATTCTAATCGCGTATATTTTAGTAGTCTCGGTGAACCGAATTTCATATAGTTATATCCCTCTTATTCTAGCGGAGTATGTCTCTAACCAAGCTGTTATAAATCTAAACATAGCAACTCTCACACTATTTGGAATAATTAGTGGCCTTATATCTGGAGCCGTGATCGATAGATATAATGTATCGCTATATACGGTGATGATCACGATTTTTATGGTTATTTCTCCACTAATCTTGATACAGTATACGACTAATCCATTTTTAGTATTTTCTACACTAGCCCTTCTAGGCTTTGTTATATATGCACATAAGCCAATTATCTACAGCTATATCCTAGGAGGAAGCATCTCCGGTAATTTTGGGACTATATATGGACTAACTGTTTCACTTGGAATGGTTGGCGGACTAATAGCGTCAATAGCTACTGGTATCTTTGCTGATTTCTATGGAATACATTTTACAATGATCATCTCATCAGGAATATCCCTAGTAGTCCTAGTAATATATCTATACTGGCTTAACACTGGATAAATGTCTATGGTTAATATTAACTAGTTACACACATAAACATGATTATTTATTAATCGGTTCTCATAACTTTACTCAGTCTCTTTCTCTCTTCATCTCTCAATTCTCTTCTAAGTATTTTCCCAACAGTACTTTTTGGAAGCATATCTCTTATCTCAATCATATGTGGTACCTTATATGGCGCTAATTTGCTTCTACACCATTTAATTAAATCGTGTGCAGTAATCCCCCTGGCATCTTCGTGTAACACTACATATGCCTTAATCCTCTCTCCCACAACTGGATCTGGTACACCTATAACCGCTGCTTCTTTCACTGCAGGATGGTCATATAACACGGTCTCTATTTCTGCAGCTGCAACTAAATATCCCTTATATTTTATGATGTCCTTAGCTCTATCCACAAAGTGAATATATCCTTCTTCATCTAGCCAGACTATATCCCCGGTTCTAAACCACCGTCTTCCAAATGCCTCGAAAAACGCTTCTCTATTAACTTCTGGTTTCTTCCAGTAGCCGGGCGTAACTTGAGGTGCACTAACAACCAACTCACCAGATTCACCGATGTCAAGGAATTCTCTAGTCCCTACTTTAACTATACCTATCTCCGTGTTTGGAAGCGGGACTCCTATTGCATCAACTTTATATTTGTTTAATGGATTGATCGCTACAACTGCAGAACTTTCTGTCAGTCCATATCCTTGGATTATATCCCTCCCGATTCTGGTTTTCCACCTTTTTTCTAGGTCTAAAGGAAGTAGGTCGGCGCCGGAGAACCAGTATTCTACGGATGATAAATCATATAGATCTAGTCTGTCATGATTAAGAATAATGTTATATAACGTAGGTATGCCATAAAAGATAGTTATCCTAAATCTCTCAATTGCCTTAAGTAAGGCATCTACATTAAGTCTTGGAAAAACAACTAGAGTATCTCCCCTAGATAATCCACAGCCCATAATTACTACCTGCCCGTAAATATGGTAGAATGGGAGTAAGGCGGCTATTACATGTGGCCTGTCTTTAAAAAATGAGTTCACAACTTCAAGGAATTCATTTCTACACGCAACCAGATTCCTATGTGTTAGTATAACGCCTTTAGGATTACCAGTTGTTCCACCGGTGTATGGGAGACTTGCGATATCCTTGTCTGGATCTATCTTTACTTCATTGATCTCGGTCTTTCCCTTCCTTAATAGATCTTTAAAATGATATACTCCTGATTCTCTCTTTACTCTCCCTTTAGGTATTCTCCCTATGACTCTCCCTAATATGTTCTTAATAGGAGATATCAAATCTGCGATATTAGTTACAATGATGTTTTTAACCCTCGTACCCTCTAATACGTCTGCTAGATTACCGAAGTTTATATCATGGCATATAATTGTATTTGCACCTGAGTCCCTAAGTATATACTCTACTTCAAGGGGAGTATAGGTTGGGTTCATTGGGACAACAGTAGCACCTAATTTCAGTATAGCGAAGTATGAAATTATAAACTGTGGAGAATTAAGTATATATAAAGCTACTTTATCCCCCTTTTTTATACCGAGTTTACTTAGGGAATAGGCAAATTTATTTATGCTGATGCCAAGCTTCTTATAGGTAAACTTGTCTCCCAGAAAGATCACTGCAGTTCTGTCACCATGTGTATTTATGGTTTCGTTTAACGCCTTGTAATATGGTTCGTTTGGTATCTCAAACGTCGCTCTAACTCCTTCTGGATAAGATTTTATCCATGGTTTTTCCTTTACATATCTGGGGAGCATTTTTATCAAATATAATTAATAATGTTTAAATCCTTAAAAAGAATGTTAAAAAAATAAATAGGAAAAGCGTTACATATTTCTCTAAGGAATTACATTTGTGCATTTCTTGGGGGATAACATAATGATGAGGGGTGTTTCTAAACTAACTGTGATTGGGCTCCTAATCGTCGTTCTTGTCATCGGCATAGCAGGGTACTACTATTTCACCACTCAGACAGAAGAGGTTAAGGAGATCAGAATTGGGATCGCAGGTCCTCTCGAGCATATACATGGAATCGGTCATAAACGTGGAGCTGAAATGGCAGTTGAGGAAATTAATAATGCTGGTGGTATCATGATAAACGGCACAAAATACATTTTGAAGCTATATTTTGAAGATACGCGGGAAGCCGACCCAACGATACCTGTTGAGGAAGGTGTAGCGGCAATATCTAGGCTAGCAACTGTCCATAAGGTTCATGTGATAATCGGGGGCTTCAGAAGCGATGTGGTCATAGCTATGCAGGAGGAGGCTATGAAGTATAAGATACCCTTCATTGTAGCAGGCGCGTCTGCAGACACTATAACCAAACGGGTTATTGAGGACTATGAAAAGTATAAGTATACTTTCAGAATAACGCCCACAAACTCCACGTCTCTTGCATTAAGTTACATAGAGATATATAAGTATCTGAGGATGGAATATGGTTTTTCAAAGGTATATATAATCGCTGAGGATGCGTTATGGACACGTATAATGGTTGAGAAGGTCCTGCAGCCATACTTACCCAAGCTTGGGTATACGATAGTCGGTGGCCCTACTTTCGTGCCATTAGATGCACGGGATATGTCAGCCGAGATGACCGATATAATTGACAGTGGTGCAGAGGTTATAGCAACAATATTCTCTGGAGACGTAGGAATCATATTCACTAAATATTGGAGTGACATGGGCGTTAAAGCGGTTCCTGTAGGGATAAATGTCTATTCACAACAGGAGATATTCTGGAATATGACGGAAGGAAAGTGTAACTATGAGGCTACGTTGACAGATGTGGGAACCTTAGAAGGCCCTATTGGAGATGCTTTCTACAAAGCATATTTAGAGAAATACGGTGAGTCTCCAATATACACTGCTCCCGCGACCTATCAAGCTGTTTATCTAGTTGCACGAGCGATTGAAAAGGCTCAGTCACTAAATTCAGATAGGATAGTGAAGGCTCTGGAAGAAATCGGTTTTAAAGGGATAATGGGTAATGAACTAGCGCCGCTAGGTAACAAATTCCTCATTAAGTTCACTAAGAACCATGACATCATGTGGGGTATAAGTGACCCATCAAAAGGTATGCTCATGGGCCTACAGCAGTGGCAAAACGGTAAGAGGGTAATTGTATGGCCTCCAGCTGCTGCGACAGGAGAATTACAACTACCGTAGTCGTATAAGAGGTTGTATTAAATGCTATCCATACTAATCTATGGAACGACGCTTGGTTTTACACTTGCCCTTATAGCCATCGGCCTATCACTCGTCTTTGGCGTCGGTAGGATAATAAACTTTGCACATGGAGCCTTTTTCGCTATAAGCTCATATTCTCTATATCTCTTTTTTATCTCACTTAAACTTTCCTTGATAATTTCTATTATCCTTGCATTGGTCATAACTGCTCTAATATCGGTATTGATGTATGTATCTTCCTTAACTAGAGTCCGTGGTATGGAGCTTAATGAGATGATAGTTACACTGGCATTTACAATAATCACGATTGAATTACTACGTATGTATTTTGGACCTTCGCCCTTAGGTGTACCTAGTTTCATGAAAGGAGGAATAAACATAGGTGGATATATCGTCGATATGCAAAGGATCTTCATAGTAATAATATCTATAGCAACCCTCGCGATTCTGGGATTTATAGTGAAGAAGACACGAATAGGGATCGCTATGAGGGCCGTTGCACAGGATGAAGATGCTGCTATGCTCATAGGAATAAATAGAGAGCATATGTGCATCCTTGCCTTGGTTATATCAGCGGTACTGGCCGGTATAGCAGGGATATCAATTACCCCTGTCATGACGGCCTCGTTAGAAGGAGCGTGGTATGCCTTGTTAAATGGAATAGCGATAGTCATATTAGGTGGCCTCGGAAGTCTTTTAGGAAGTCTAATAGCTGCGTTTATAATCGGGTATGCAGAGATCATCATAGCAACATATGTCTCCAGTCATTTGAAAAATATTGTTGCCTTAGCGTTTATAATAATCATATTGATCTTGAGACCCTCTGGAATCTTGGGTAAGCACCATGAGCTCGAGGAAAGAGTCTAACCGCCGCAAGATAGTAATACGAAAAGAAAGATTGGACCGAGGAATTAGAGCTAGGTCTAAGGATATGTACGTCTTGATGTCGTATGAAGAAATAGGATATGTGATCCTACCTAGGCTTCTTCCCCCGCTTATATTATTGTTATTTCCGCTTTTTATTAGAGACCAGTATTGGTATATGGTTTTCTTTCTAGCTGGTTATTACGCAATAGCGTCTATGAGCTGGGACTTGTTAGGAGGGTTTACAGGCTTAATAAGTTTTGGCCACGCTTTATTCATAGGGTTTGGCGGATATATTACCGCTATATTAAATGTATGGTACGGTGTTCCAATCTACCTCTCCATACCTCTAGGGACGTTACTAGGGGCAGGAATAGGTACGTTAATATATTTCCCATGTTTAAGGACGAAAGGCGTATACTTCTCACTGGTTTCTCTCGTAGCTCCCTTGGTTCTTGTTGGAAGCATCTTGGCTTTTGCAGAGATAACTGGTGGAGAAGAAGGTATTTATGGTTTGGAAAACCCATTAGCTGAGGTACATTGGTATTACCTTATCACGATTCTTGTACTGCTTACGTTTCTGATTATGAGGAAAATAGCTTATAGTAATTTTGGATTGGTTTTACAGGCTATTAGGGATAACGAGCCTTCGGTAAAAATATCTGGCATAAATCCAACTCAGTATAAGGTGATCGCACTATTTATAAGCGGTTTATTCGCCAGCCTAGTGGGCTCTATACAGGCACATAAACTTTCTTTTGTAGGACCTTCATACTTCTATCTCTCTATATCCGTTGGGATAATCACAATGAGTGTATTAGGCGGGGTAGCGACTATAGTGGGACCAGCATTAGGTGCATATATCCTAACTGCATTGACAGAGTGGCTTCGGTGGCTAGGGAGTCTGAGGATGCTATTGTATGGATTGATTCTACTAGTATTGTTGATATTCAAACCCGAGGGTCTATACAGATATCTAGAGAGAGTGTATCAGACGTTTGAGAGGAGGTATATAGAGGAATGAGTATAATCTTAAAAGTAGTTGAAGTAACAAAGAGGTTTGGAGGAATTACAGCCGTAAAAAATGTATCGTTTGATGTTAAGGAAGGGGAGATAATAGCCATCGTAGGCCCGAATGGGGCGGGGAAAACAACACTATTAAATATAATAAATGGTTTTGTGAAGCCTGATTCAGGCAAGATATACTTTAGGGATAGGGATATCACTGGCCTACCTCCTTATAAGGTGTCTGAATTGGGCATTGCAAGAACTTTTCAGACTCCTAGGCCTATACATAAGCTCCCCACTGTTTATAACATTATTGTCCCCTTAGTTTCTCCAAGGATTAAAAAGACGACTGGATGGTTTGGTGATGAATTGGTTAGGGCGATTGACATTCTGGAAGAAGTGGGGTTCGAGCGTAATTCAGAATATCTATGGAAACCCGCTGGCCAATTACCTCATGGTTATCTAAGGCGGGTCGAGTTAGCAAGGGCATTGGCTTTAAGGCCAGAGATGATTCTGTTTGACGAGCTTTTCTCGGGGCTAAGTAGCCCAGAGGTCAGGAGCATCATTCCGCTATTAATGAAGCTTAAGGAACGTGGATTAACTCTTCTAATGGTTGAGCACAGGGTTAAAGATGTTTCTGAGATAGCCGATAGAGTTGTGGTATTGCATAAGGGGGAGAAGATTGAAGAGGGTCCGCCTGATGTAGTCCTCAAGTCTAAGAAAGTTCTTCAGGTATACTTGGGGGTTAGGGAAAGTGCTTGAGCTAAAGGATCTTACTGTTTATTACGAAAATGCGATTGCAGTAAATAACGTGAATATAAATGTCAAGGAGGGGGAGATTGTAGCTGTATTTGGTCCAAATGGTGCGGGGAAAACTACACTGCTAAATTCTATATCTGGATTATTATATGAGCGGAGTAAGAGAGAGCTACAAAGAGGAGGAGAACGAATTACGATATTAGGGACGATAAAATTTAACGATGTGGACATAACTTATTCTCCGCCCTGGGATCGTATTCGATTAGGCATAGCATTGTCTCCAGAGAGGAGGCGTGTTTTCTCTGAGATGACGGTATATGAGAATCTTCTTTCAGGAGCCTATCTGAGACGGGATAAAGATAAGGTTAAGAAGGATCTAGAGTTCATTCTGGACCTGTTTCCATCTCTTAGGGATCGGCTGAACCAGTTAGCGGGGTTTTTAAGCGGTGGAGAGCAACAGATGTTGGCGATAGGGCGTGCTTTGATGACTAATCCTAAGTTATTGATGCTTGATGAACCTCTACTTGGCCTCGCCCCAATAGTACAGCTGGATCTTCTTGAAAGGATTAGGAAAATAAATGTTGAGAGAGGCACCTCTATTTTAATAGCTGAACAATATGTCTCGCCAACAATTGAGTTTATAGACAGGGGGTATATTATGGAGACAGGCGTAATTACAATTGAAGGGACTAAAAATGAACTGCTAGAGAATCCTCAAATAAAAACAGCTTACCTGGGAATTTAATCCTCTTTAGGTGTAATGCTAATGAATAAGGCTTCTTTCTATGAAAATAGACGTAAGCGTCTATGGGAGATGTATTGGAAGAATAATGATGGGACCGACATTCTTCGACCTAACGGCTTCCGGGAATATCCCGAGGAAGTCTATAATCTATTCCTAGAGTTGATTGATCACGATGGTAAGGTTCTCGATTTAGGCTGTGGAAACGGTCTATTACTTCGTCATATAGTTACTAAAAGTAGGTATAAACTTATCCCGTATGGCATAGATTTTCTAGAAGACTCCATAATGCAGGCAAAAACAATGGTGTTGCCACAATATGCAAATAACTTTGTGGTTGGGAATATAGTTGACATAGATTTAGAAATAGAGAACTATGATTTCATCTTTTTCGATCCATACAATGTGCATCCAGATGACCTTAATCAGACTATATATAAAATCATAGGTTCTTGTAGGAAGGGAGGTAAGGTTATATTCTATACATATAGAGATGTCCTTAGAATACTTAAGATAATAAATATCTTTAGGTTCAAGATTATTAGATGGGTAGGTGATTTATTGCCAAAAGATGTGTCCTCGAAACTTACCAGGATAGATCATAAAGATGTCTCTATAGGCGTATTAAAAAAATAGGAATGGTATGATTTCACAAGTCCAGTAGTTCTTCTAATGTCCTAGCAATAAGTGTACGTGGAAGTATCACTGGTAAACCCGTGATATTTCTAATTCTCTCCTTAAGAGAGGCATTGTATCCTATACAATCAAGAACAATCAAGTCTACATGGGCCTGGCTGAATCTCTCTGATAAATCCTGTATCTTATTTTCATTCACATCCTCATAGGGAGACATAACTTCAATTACCGGCTCTATCTTATTTCTCTTCCATTTCTCAAGGGCGATACCAACCTGCTCTTTCGAGGGTATAAGTACTCCAATTTTTCCTCTAGATATTATACTATATACCGTATTCTTTAGCAGTTTAGATGGCTCAATAACAATCCTATTAGAATCTATATCGGGGAATTCCCCAGTGCATAGGATTACTATGATATGACATTCTTCCTCCAACTTCTTAATACATTCACGTACTCCCATCAAAGCCCTCTTTACACTTATCTTTACTTGTCTTCCATTTCTTAACCTAGTTACAAATATATCTCCCTCCGTCGTTTCTATATCTCTAATCTTCTCTGGAAAATATCCGTCAAGGACTCCGCACTCCATTACCTCGATCCTAAGCTCTAAAATATTCTTTATCTCATTGATAACATCCTGCCTTGGGGATTGACCTATTGTTATGAAACCGATTTTCATCTACTACCATCTTCCTCATGTATCTACATTGTGTCGGGTTCTAAAAACATGTGCCATGTCACCGTACATCTTAACTAATTTAGTATATTCCTCTTCGTCATAAAACAGACAATCGCCTGAGGTAAAGTCCTTCGCAACTTCTACACAAAATCTAGTGGCCGCCTCCAAGGCATTTACATAATTTGATCCTGTTCCACAACCCGGTACAGGGACTCTGGCCGTTGTAGCTACGCCTACAACAGGCGCGTCCGTTGCTAACCAGGGAAGCATTATGCTGTTAATGTGATATACACCGCTTTCAAACGGGGTAATATCCTGCATAGTAATCGGAACTACAGAAACCACGTCTCCTACTACCCTTTCATATATGTCGATGAGATCTTCACTTACTTTGAGTATCCAACCTTTTTTAACTGTCGGTGTAATCGCAAACCCCTGCACTTTAATAACCCTGTTTCCCTTAGTAGCATCCACTGATAAGACAGCGTCCATAGCAGGATCAACTTCACACCGTGATATCTCCATAATATCTACAGGCGGAGTTACAAACGGCACAGGTCTATGGGGTAAAATGGGTGAGGATGGTGAGATATGAGTAGTTATAATTACATCTCCCTCAATTACATCTCCTCTATTCCTCATCTCACCGATCTTTAATGCACTTGAAAGTGCAACTATTGCTCCATCGGCATCGGAAACTAGTCCCAGATATTTCGGCCTTACTCCTATACCACCTAATCTACCTATAATACCTAATGTAGGTGCATCGCCTCCACCCCATTTTCCATGTTTACCGGGTATAATAATCTTTAACATATCTGTCTTGCTGTTTTCACCCTCCAAAGCATTTATCTCTATTTCACCAATCCCTCGGCCTTGGAGAAACGTCTTAACACGTTCTCCATCCACCTCCGGATCATCAAGTAGGTCAATAATCTCCATAACTTGTCTTAAACAAGACAATTTTCATCACCTTTAGAGGTAGTTAATTAAAAACTATTAACTCTCGATAATTTTTAACAATTTAAAACATATGTGATACAAAGATGCTTAAAATGGTATTTAGCCAAGATTTGGATATATACCCAATAACTATGTTAAAGCTTTATATCAGTGGAAAAGGTATTCTATAGTAGAAGTTCTTCTCTGAAGGAGGGGACCGACAGATGCCCCAGTTTAATGTTCCAATTAAAGAAGTAGATAGATATGTCTGGGAAGTTCCTAAGACGTTTAAAAATGAGATGCGTGTACCAACCAGGATATATGCAAGTAGATCTCAGCTTAATAAGATGATGATGGACAAGACAGTCTGGCAAGGTACCAATGTATCCTCGTTGCCTGGGATATATAAGTTTGCCATAATCCTACCAGATGGTCATCAAGGCTATGGTTTCCCAATAGGTGGTGTTGCAGCGGTAGATGCAGAGGAGGGGGTAATCAGCCCTGGTGGAATAGGATATGACATAAACTGTGGCGTTCGTGTTATGACTACAAACTTAGATGAAAAAGACGTCCTGCCCCGCTTGAAGGACCTTGTGGACACGTTATTTAGAAATGTGCCGGCAGGCCTTGGTAGTCGTAGGAGAGATTTTAGAGTCAGTTTTAGAGAGCTTGACGAGGTTGCACGAGGAGGCGCCCAATACATAATTGAGAAGTTTGGCTTAGGTTGGGACGAGGATATTGATCACATTGAGGAACGAGGGCGTATGGAAGGAGCCGACCCATCTAAAGTGAGTCAGAACGCTAAGAAGAGGGGGGTTAATCAGCTTGGGACGCTCGGGAGTGGCAATCATTTCCTTGAGATCCAGCATGTTGATAAGATCTATGATGAGAGAATAGCTAAACAACTAGGTATAACACATGTAGGCCAAATAACGGTTATGGTGCATACAGGTAGCAGAGGCTTTGGCCATCAAGTCTGTGGAGACTATCTAAAAATAATGGACCGCTTAGTCCATCGTTTAGGAATACGGTTACCCGACAGAGAACTGGTGTATGCCCCTCTAGGAAGTCGTGAGGCGGAGGACTACCTCAAAGCCTTTAAGGCTGCAGTTAACTTCGCCTTTGCAAATAGACAAGCTATTAGTCACTGGGTTCGGCAAAGTTTCGAGCAAGTATATAAACAAAGCGCGGATTCACTTAGCATGAAACTCGTATATGACGTTGCTCACAACATAGCTAAACTTGAAGAGCATACGGTTAATGGCAAAAAAGTAAAAGTATATGTACATAGAAAAGGCGCTACCAGATCGCTTCCCCCAGACCATCCGTTAGTGCCAAAAGACTATCGGAGTATAGGTCAGCCAGTACTAATACCTGGGAGCATGGGCACAGCTAGTTATATACTCATTGGTGTGCCCAAAAGCTTGGAAATAAGCTTCGGTTCAGCACCACATGGAAGTGGGAGAGTCATGAGTAGAGCGGCTGCAAAAAGAGCATACAGAGCTGATGCCCTAGTCCATGAGCTACGGAGAAAAGGTATATTAGTTAGGGCAGAGAGTAGGGCAACCTTGGCTGAAGAGAGTCCAGGTGCATATAAGGACTCAGATGAAGTAGCTGAAGTTGCTGAGGTTGTTGGGTTAGCCAAACGTGTGGTGCGGTTAATGCCTTTAGCGGTTGTTAAAGGTTAGGGTCCGCGCGTATATCAACGTAATCGCCATGAGAAAGTAATTAGCTAGACTTTCCTTTATAGGGCCAGATAAAAAAAGATGGAAAAGCCCCTCTATTTAGATAGTCTTCTACAGGCTAGTTGCTCTAACAAAGTTGGTATACGTAACTATGCGGACTGATGAACCTGATATATCAATGTAACGCTCCATTAATCTCATTGACAGCGTACCATCAGGATATATATAAATTATTGCTGTAAACCTATCCAGAAAGGTAATCTCTGGGTCATGTGATATATATAATCTTGTAGCATATATGAAGACCATGTTCGAATTGTTTATCATTTTCCTGATATCCAGTGTAAACGTCAGATTCACATATCCTTGTAATTGAAGTTCTAGACTCAAAGTATTATTGTCATATATCGTTAGAAAGACAGTTGCAGGATATGATTGACTATTAATGATAGAAGCCTTTCCGTTTATGAACTCAACTCCCCGCTCATAAGATGACCCTGTGAATACCTGTGAATATACTGGCTGACCCTGTGCGGAGACCTTGGCAATAGGCGTTGCAGCGAGTAGCAAAACAACAGCTAGAACACATACCACAATTAACCTCTTCAAGTAAAAAACCTCCTAATAGAATATATAATTAGATCATAATTGCAAATATAATTAAATATATAAATACGCGATAATAGAAAATGGAAAATCTCTCTTGACATGCTGATATGACATTTACTAATATTGATTTATCTCAAATTATTCAGGGAAACTAGGAAGAATTTGCGATCAACGTTTTAACTTTTTTTTAAACTAGTATTCCTCTTTATACTTGTTAATACTATATATTTAAAGTATTAACATATCGTAATCTTAATATACACCTAATATAAAAATTGGATACGCATGAGTCATCAAAGGAGGCTTTGCAATTTCGTATATAAAGGGGAGGAGAGGCTAATAGGTTTAGAGATTTTTCTAAAGTCAAAAAAAGATTCTTTTATTCCTATAGGGGATATCGAACATATCCTCTCCTCTTTCAACAGTAAGATACGTCATATAGAGTGTTCCTCCAGTAAGGAGGGCGAGACTCTAGTCTTTATTGTTGTTAAGATGGAGGGAGAAAACATGAAGTTAGATAAGTTAGTGGACGCCTTGAAAAAGGATCTACGGGATGTCTCAAAGGTACAACTCTCTCCATCAGTGTGGAATCAGTTCATCTTCTCAAGGGACTTGTTCCCATTGATGGTAGGTGACAATAGAGCGGCTATATTGGACAACGTTTTTCTCGAATCCATGATCACAGGGGCAAGAGAATCATTAGGTGAAGAACTTGCTGCATCACTAGCATATCACTTAGGAGTATTAGCTGGAAGAGAGGGCTTCGAGAGATATTATCTAGGAAAAAATCTTGCTGATGTAGATGAGGTGTTTAGATTCTCAGATGCTATACTAAGTTCTTATGGATGGGGACGTATACTTGAGTACGAATTTAAGAAGGACGCATTGATTATCAGAGTGGAAAAGCTCTTTGAATGTGAAGTGCTAAAGGATAAAGTTGACAAGCCAGCCTCCTCATTTTTCCGTGGGTTAATGGAGGGCTTCGCATCTAAATACTTCGGTACATCAGTAGTAGTTAAGGAGACTAAATGTATTGCTGTGGGCGATCCCTATTGTGAGTTCGTAGTCTCAATAATATAAAATATCCCTTAATCTACAGTACATCATATCACGCCAACATCAAATGGAGTTAATAGGAAGCTCTAGTCTATCTAATAATAATTTAAAACAGTTTCCTTGTTAAACTTATCATTTTCATGATATAATTCTACTTTATTGTGGTTATATATGAGAGTCTCATCTCGTTATGTTGCTGGGAGAATAGACCACACATTTTTAAAAATTGATGTTGACATGACATCTCTTGAGAATTTTGTAAGGGAAGGTATAGAATATGGGGTGAGGGCCCTAGTAGTTACACCTTCTAATGTTAGGATAGTTAAGAATTTGGCATATAAAACAGATATAAGAGTTGTCTCGGTCATAGCATTTCCATTTGGCCAAACCTCATTAGACACAAAAATAGACGAGATCGGCTTCTGTGTTGATGAGGGCGTTGATGAAATTGATATAGTACTTAACACTGCAGTGCTTAAAATGGGTAATATAGAGCATTTTCGTGAAGAGGCAAGGAACATCTCCATATTTATGAGGAGTGAATATCCTGATATCATAGTGAAATACATTGTGGAGGTGACTATTCTCTCAAATGAGTTGATTAGAAAAGCTGTTGAGGCTGTTAACATAGCAAAGCCACATTATTTCAAGACTTCTACAGGATTCGGTCCAAGGGGAACCACGCCTGAAGATGTCCGGTTCATTAGAAAAATACTTTTACCAGAGATACGTATTAAGGCATCGGGAGGCATAAGGACGCTTGACCAGTTTCTTTCTCTTATCGATGCTGGCGCGGATATTATTGGGTCAAGTAAGGGGGTGGAAATAGTTAAGGAAGCAATAGAAAGGAGTGAAGGACAGGATACTTAGGTTGCCTAAATACATCTTAATAACTTAATTTCACAAATGGTAAATTGTTAAGATAAAGAGGAGATAGCTGATGCCAAGAGAATGGTCAATTGGTATACCTTCATCATTCACAGCAAACCTGAATTCAATAATACAGAGGACGACTGCAGCGGCTCTAGTTGCCAGAGCAGCCGCGATATTTAGAGTTAAGAATATATATGTCTATCGGGATCCGATCACAACTGATCCTGAGGTTCTTAGGCAGCTTATTAAGCTATTGCGGTATATAAATACTCCTCCCTATCTTCGTAAAGATATTTTTCCTCTAGATAGAGATCTCTCCTATGCCGGTATACTTCCTCCTCTAAAAACTCCTCTTCATAAGGAATGGATAGCTGTTAAGGATCTACAGCTACCCGAGGTCAGACTTGGACTTGTTAAAGGCAAATACTTTGGTAAATACATAGTGGATGTAGGCTTGGATAAATACTTGGTGGTGAGGGAAGAGGTAAACATTGGCAGTATAGTGCCTGTGGAGCTCGAGAAAGTTAAGGGCAAATATATCTGGGGCCGTGTACTTGAGGAAGAGGAGTTGGATGAACGTGGGATATACCCTGGATACAAAGTTATTAGAGTTAAAAATAAGCTACCTGAGTTTCTAAGGAGATTCAGTGGACTAGTTATAGGTACATCTAGAAAGGGTGATCTAGTCACAGAGAAATATGAGTCTCTTAGGCATGACCTCAATAAAGCGGATAAAGTACTTATTTTATTTGGATCTTTCGAGTATGGATTGGACAGAATACTTGAGTATTACGATATGGCCCCTGAAGACGTGTGTAATTATTACATAAACTTAGCGCCAGATCAGGGAGTCTCCACAATCCGTATGGAGGAAGCAGTGCTAATTGCCTTATCAATTTTTAGATTTATTGAAAACATGTAATAGTTTAAAATAAAAATCCTCGTGAAACCACTTATACTAACTTCTTTATTTAGATAAAGGTTATAAATATGCTTGTTCTTATAGGTTGATGAGCGGATTTGGAATATATGTAGTGTGATATATAACGTAGCAATGTAAAAAATATAAATACAGCGTGTATATGGTGTTGTAGATAGTAAGGTGGAATGGAATGGGTGCAAGAAAAAAACATGCTCCAAAGAGGGGGTCGCTGGCTTTCAGTCCTAGAAAAAGAGCCCGTTCTCTAAACCCCGTTATAAAATACTGGCCTAAATTAGATGTCGAAGGAGTTAAGCCGTTGGGGTTCGCGGGTTATAAAGCTGGTATGACTCACGTATTCTACATTGATAATTATCAATATAGTCCCTATGCTGGTCAGGAGGTTTTCTCGGCGGTAACTATTGTGGAGACTCCTCCTCTTAGGGTAATAGGGTTAACAAGTTATGTTGTAGATATAGTTAATAATCGACTTGTTAATTTTAAGACGGCGTATGCCGAAGAGGTCCCGCCATTTATAAAGAGGAGGATAGTGACATTCTCCTCATCAACAGCTAAAAAGAATCTGGAGGAGATTGAGGCTAATCTTGATAAGATTAAGGTGCTGCGTCTATTGGTATCCACTCAACCTGTTTTAGCCGGTATACATAAAAAGACTCCGGAGGTTTTCGAACTACAATTAGGCGGTGTGTCATCTATAGAGGAGAAGTTCAACTATGCCAAGGAACGGTTAGGTGGCGAGATCCCGGTTGATGAGGTTTTCAAGCCTGGGGATGTTATCGATGTTATAGCGGTGACTAAGGGTAAGGGCTTCCAGGGACCCGTGAAGAGATGGGGTATAAAACTTCTATCCCATAAGGCGCGTAAATCTAGGCGTAAGCCTGGAGCCCTAGGCCCGTGGAAACCGACTGCGACTAGATACACTGTTCCACTGGCTGGTCAAACTGGTTTTCATAGAAGAACAATTTATCACGTAAAGATACTGGATATTAAGAAACCTGAGGATTTTGATCATCCTCTGTCATTTAGACGCTATGGAATGTTGAAAAACCAGTTCCTCTTCTTGAAGGGATCCGTCCCAGGGCCTGCGAAACGGCTAATTAAGATGAGGTTTACAGTGAGGCCTGTTAGAGAGGAGTTTACACAGCCTGTGGAGATAACATATATAAACTTATGAGGTGGATGTGATGGCTGATAAGATCTATGTATATGACTTGACAGGCGTCGTTGAGAAGGAGGTTGGGAAACCGGCTATATTTAGATTCCCAGTTAGAGAGGACGTGATATTTAAGGTCTTCACTCATCAGCAATCACATAGAATACAGCCTAAAGGTAGATATCCAAGGGCTGGGAGAGATAAAAGCGCAGAGTTCTTCGGCGTTGGACTAGGTCTTGCTAGGATTCCCAGGATCAAACACGGGCCTCTAAGGGGTACTGGTGCCATTGTGACGATGGCCCGTGGTGGTAGAAGGCCACATGTAACTACGCCTGAGAAGAGGATCTATAAGCGGATTAATCGTAAGGAACTTAGGCTAGCCGTAGCCTCAGCGGTTGCCGCTACAGGTGTTAGGGAGCTTGTTGAGAGACGTGGGCATGTAATTGACCGTGTCCCCAGTTTCCCTGTGATTGTAAGTGATGAGGTTCAGAGCCTGAATAAGACTTCTGAATTAATGGAGGTATTGGATAAACTTGGTTTTACCGATGATATTAACCGGGTTAAGGAGAACGTGAAGATCGTTGGTGGTAAGGCCTCTTGGAGGGGGCGTAGGAGGAAGGTGCGTGTAGGCCCATTGATAGTTTATGCTGAGGATGAGGGGATTGTCAAGGCTGGCAGGAACATAATTGGTGTAGATGTTATATCAGCTGATGACGTCAGCGTCATTCATCTGGCACCTGGGGGTGTTCCAGGTAGACTTACTTTATGGACTGAAAGTGCTATAGACCGGGTTACTAAACGTCTTGAGAATGTATTAAAACGCTATGTGGTGATGTAGGATGGCGGCGCCAAATCTCTTCTATAAATATGTGAAATATCCCCTGATTACAGAGAAGACTGTGTTGATGGTTGAGAGGGAGAATAAGGTTGTGTTGATCGTAGACAAAAAAGCGAATAAGCCGTTGTTGAAAAAGATTATTAGGGAGCAGTTCGGTGTAGATGTTAAGAAGGTAAATGTCTTGATAACGCCTAAGGGTGAGAAGAAGGCTATCATAACATTTTATAATGCTGATGACGCACTTAAGGTCGCGACTGCATTAGGTATATTGTGATGAGGTGTATATGAGATGGGTAAAAGAATACTTGCTCAGAGAAAGGGGAGGTCCCCCTTATTTAGGTCAACAGGTAAAAGCGTTGCCCCTGCATACATCCCTGAATTTGAAGGACCTACCACAGCAACTGTAGTAGATATCATGCATAATCCCGGAAGGGGGACTCCAATTGCAAAGTTAGTTACATCAGAAGGACTAGAGTTCTATCTCAATGCAGTTGAGGGCATGTATGTAGGACAGGAGATAAAAATTTATAGTAAGGGCTCTCCTAGAATAGGGGATATTCGTAAACTTAAGGATATTCCACCGGGTACGATAATATCTCATGTGGAGCGGAGACCCGGTGATGGAGGTAAATTTGCTCGTTCCTCAGGTGCTTATGCCCAGATAATCGGCCCCTCTGGAAATGGAATCGAGGTCCTCCTCCCATCTGGTAAAAGCATTGTATTACATCCAGATTCACGGGCGGTTATAGGAAACGTATCTTCAGGAGGACGTGTAGACAAGCCTTTCCTAAAGGCAGGTGCTAAATATCATTACTATAAGGCTAAGGCCCCGAAGAGATGGCCGCGTGTCAGGGGAGTAGCTATGAACCCAGTGGATCATCCATTCGGTGGAGGTGCTCACCAGCATACTGGGAAGCCTAAAACAGTGGCTAGGAACGCGCCGCCAGGGCGTAAAGTCGGAAGTTTCGGAGCACGTAGAACAGGTAGGAGGAAACGATAGTCGAAAACAATTTAAATATGTCAATGTAAATAAGGGGTGTTGGAAATGTCGAGGAGAAAATTCACATACCGTGGATATACATTGGAAGAACTACGTAAAATGAGTATTGAGGAATTTGCAAAACTAGTCCCTACCAAGGAAAGAAGGTATCTCCTCAGACAGAATTATGGTCCAGAAGGAAAAGCTCTTCTCAAAAAAATTCAGTTGGCAATACAAGGTAAATATAAAAAGCCGATAAGAACTCATGTACGGGAGATGGTGATACTCCCTATAATGGTTGGCTTAACAATCCATGTATATAATGGTAAAGAATACCTGCCAATAGACATAAGGCCCGAAATGATTGGCCATAGACTCGGGGAGTTTGCACCGACAACAAAGATAGTCAAACACGGTATGCCCGGCGTCGGGGCAACAAGATCGAGCCTATACATACCAACTAAGTAATCGGGAGGAGTATCTGGTAATAGAGAGATACAAAAATCCTCTTCTCTTTATCTCTTCTTCTATTTAAAATGTTTTCCCCTCTATTTTAGGTAATTTTTCATTGATTGTTTAAGGTAAAGAACTGTTAATAACGGTATTTCTATCTGGAGATGCAGAGGACAGTATTCAAGGAGGTTTTTGCTGGTGGGCCCGCCAGGAATCGAACCTGGGACCTCCGCCGCGTCAAGGCGGCGTCATACCTCTAGACCACGGGCCCCCGTGCCATACACTATAGATACCAGACCCTAAATTTAATTTTCTCGTATAAAAGACATTTAAACTTTTAGTTATTATTCCCTATCTAAAAAAATTTATCCCAATATTAGGTTCTTAACAATATCCAGTCTAGATATCTTGTTTATAATTTCACCAGGAACCTCTCCCTCGACAATTATATAGAGTTTCTGCTCATCAGTTAAGTGCGGTTCTTCAGCAATAACCTGCACGATATTTAATCCAGCCTCTGCCAAGATTGTGGAGATGCTTGATAATATGCCTGGCTGATCCTTATAAGGGACCACAATTAGAGTTGTATATCCGAGTAACCTTGATACACCTATTAGAAAAGGCCCGGCAGGACGAAGTTTATCGAAAAACTCTCTTAAAACAGGGTCTTTCTCAATTGTTTTAATGGCCTCAACAACAACTCTCCTATCAACCGATAACACTGAAGCTATTGATGCATAGGGCACCCTAATATCATCGAGGTATATAGACCCGTCTCTAACCCTCAACCCATATTTAATTAGGAGTTTAATCACTTCCAGCTGCCTACCCCTACCATGGAAAACCTCTGTTATTCTCTCCCAAATCATTATTATCAAACAAATAATTCAGATAGTAAAGTTATAAAAATTACCCTCACCACGGGGGTGGTGCTTTTTAATGTATAAAAATGTGCATTAATGTTTATAAATATTCCTTGCTGTATATTTTTGTTATGTCTATACAAAAGATGTATCTGAGTGAGGAGCTAATCCCACGTAGGTGGTATAATATACTACCTGACCTCCCAAAGCCTCTTCCCCCTCCTATTAATCCGCAGACGGGAGAGCCGATCTCTCCACAGGATCTCTCTATCCTCTTTCCCAAGGAGATTCTAGAGCAAGAGCTGTCGCTAAATACATTCATCGATATACCTGATGAAGTTATAGAGATATACCGTCTATGGAGGCCGACTCCGCTTATAAGAGCCAAACGTTTTGAGAAGTTGCTCAAGACGCCCGCCAAGATCTTTTTTAAGTATGAGGGGATAAGCCCCACCGGAAGCCATAAAGTAAATACATCTGTGCCACAGGCTTTTTATAATATTAGAGAGGGTGTAGAGCGACTTACTACTGAGACTGGAGCTGGTCAATGGGGGAGCGCGCTGGCTTTCGCCACGAAGATCTATGGTGTTAGACTTACGGTGTATATGGTAAAGGTAAGCTATTATCAAAAACCTTACAGAAAGACTCTTATGAAGTTGTGGGGTGCCGAGGTCATTCCTAGCCCAAGTGAACGCACCTCTTTTGGAAAGAGAATATTAGAGGAGGATCCAAATAATCCTGGAAGCTTGGGTATAGCTATCAGCGAGGCAATTGAAGACGCCGTTACTCACGAGGATACAAAGTACTCTTTAGGCAGTGTTTTGAACCATGTCATACTACATCAGACGGTAATAGGGCTGGAAGCGATTAAGCAGATGGAATTACTAGATCAGACACCTGACTATGTTATTGGATGTGTTGGTGGTGGGAGCAACTTCGCTGGACTCGCTTTTCCATTTTACAGGCTTAAGAAGAAAGGTCTCCTACCAAGTCTAAAAATCATCGCTGCTGAATCCACGGCAAGTCCATCATTGACATACGGTGATTACCGGTATGACTATGGGGATACCGCAGGCATGACTCCTAAGCTAAAAATGCATACCCTCGGGCATAAACACGTACCGGCACCAATACATGCGGGTGGCCTAAGATATCACGGGGCGGCTCCAACAGTTAGTTTACTTAGAGAGGAAGGCTTCATCGAGGCTAGGGCATATAACCAGCTCGAGGTCTTTAAAGTAGCTAAGTTGTTTGCTGAAACTGAGGGAATAGTGCCGGCTCCAGAGACTGCCCATGCCATAAAAGCTGCATATGACATTGCCCTTGATGCTAAAAGACATGGAGAGGAAAAGACGATATTATTTAACTTTAGTGGGCATGGTCTTTTAGATTTACAGGCATATGAAGAATACATAGAGGATAAGCTTCAGCCTTATGAATATAATAGTGGATAAAATAGTAACGTAACACTCTTCTAACCCTCCTTTTCCCATTCCCTATATTAGCCTAGTTTATAGATTAATTATTTTACTGATCCCGATAAATATCTAAACTGGGTAATAGGCTGGCGGTGGGTATATGAGAAGCACAATGTGGAAAGGAGTGGGCTTCGGACTTACATCAGGGGTAATTACTACACTGGGTGTAATAGTCGGATTACAAGCAGGTACACATTCTAGATTAGCTGTTTTGGCAGGTATACTGGTAATAGCGATAGCAGATGCTTTAAGCGATGCCATGGGCATCCATGTGTCCGAGGAGGCTGAGATGGAGCATTCTATAAAAGAGCAGTGGGAGGCTGCGTTATTCACGTTCCTTTCTAAATTCATATTTACCCTAAGTTTCATAATCCCTGTGACCTTGTTCGAGGAATACACGGCTATGGTAGCGAGTGTTGTATGGGGGCTTATCCTGATAACTATATTCAGCTTCCACATGGCAAGGGTACAAGGACAGAATCCCCTTAAAGTCGTTTTAGAACATGTTACTATAACTCTGATCGTGGTTTTCCTTACACACTACATTGGTGAAATGGTGTATGCTCTCTGGAGCGTATAACATAACTACTTAATGAGAATCATTGAAAACATGGCTAATAATGTCTATATCTATATAAATATATGGTTATGGAAAATTAATCTCTACTAGAGGAGCATTTATTTTGATTAATGGTGTCTAACATGGGAGTTAAAGAAGCATTTATATCCACAAGGCCATGGAGTTTTCCAATGACTTTTATAGTAGCTACTGTAGGCGCTGTATATGCATATATTGACACGGGTGTCTTCAATCCCGTACTCTATCTATTGACGGCCATCGGTGTTGTATTACTCCATGCAAGTGTAAACCTCATGAACGATTATTTCGACTATAAAAGCGAGGTAGATACCCTGGAGGCTCCTACAGTGAAGTATAGGCCTCACCCAATTATAGCAGGCTTGTACTCGCCTAATGCAATACTATTCTTCAGCATATCATATGCATTGATTGGCTTGTCAATAGGAATATACCTGACACTAGTTACTGACATAACTACTCTATACCTTGGTTTAATCGGTATAGGCCTAGTTTATGCATACACGGGTTATCCAATAAATCTGAAATACAGGGCCCTCGGTGAAGTCGAGGTTTTTCTTGTATGGGGGCTTCTAATATCATTAGGTGCATACTATGTTCAGGTACAAAGGCTTTCATACACAGTCATGCTTGTATCTACACCGCTAGGCCTACTTATAACCGCTGTCCTCCTAGCAAATAACTTACGTGATATAGAGTTTGACAGGAGGTCAGGCATTAAGACGCTACCTATCATATTAGGTAAAGAGACTGGCTTGAAGATCTATGAGTTCTTATTATACGCTCCCTATGTAATTATAGTCATATTAGCTTTGACGAAAATAATTCCCCTACTTACACTAGCATCTCTAATAACAGTGCCCAAGGCTAGAGGCCTAGTAAACCTATTTAAGAAACAGATTCCTGAACCAGCGGATCCTATGACAGCGGGGCATGTACTACAGTTCGGCATATTCTACCTAGTCAGCATGATTATTGGAGGGATCTTCGGGATATAACCCACTTTATCTCTTTATATTACTTTACCCTTGCTAATCTTAATATGTTAAGTAATAGGAAAAGTGTTATTCCATCATCACCAACCGCTACTGTAAACCACAGTGGTATGAAGCCCATTACACCAAGAGCACCCAAAAGCAGTTTTGTCCCTAGGGATATAGCGATGTTCTGTCTCGCTATCTCCACCGTTTTCCTACTAAGTTTATAGATATATGGTACCTGTGTAAGCTTATTCTTAACAAGTACCATATCAGCTGATTCTAGAGCGACATCTGCCCCCACGTCACTCATAGCTATCCCTACATCTGAGGCGGCAAGGGCCGGTGCATCATTAATTCCATCACCTATCATGGCTACAGGCCCTTTCTCTGATTGAAACCTACTTACCAACTCAAGTTTCTCTTCAGGCAGTAGCTCGGCATAATATTCATCTACGCCTAATTCTTTAGCAATCTCTCGTGCAACGTCTTCCTTATCACCAGTCAATATGACTGTGTAAATTCCCATTTTCTTTAACCTCTTTATAGCCTCTACGGCATCCTCACGAACCTTATCTGCTAAACATAGCCTGGCAGCGAGGGATTTTTCCATTATGACAAATACCTTAGTATGCGTGTCATCACTAACCAACTCTCTTATATCAAGTCTCTCTCTATCTTCAAGCATCTCAATTCCTCCAACCATCACAGTCCTACCGTTTACAACGCCGATTATCCCTTTTCCAGGTATTTCCCTAACATTAGCGACTTTCATATCCTTAAAATTAATATCCTCTTTTTCAGCCATTCTAACTATGGCTTTTGCAATTGGGTGGTTTGAGTATCTCTCTAAAGCAGCTGCATATGCAAGAACTTTCTTATCTCTGAAGTAGGAATTCCTACAGTCTGTTAATATGGATGGTGAACCGAGAGTTAATGTACCAGTCTTATCAAATATGGCTGTCTTTATCTCAGCCATTTTCTCAATATACACACCACCTTTTATAATAATTCCCTTTCTCGCTGAAAGTGTAATGGCTGAGAAGAATGTTGCGGGTACCGATATGATAAATGCACTTGGACACGCTATTACCAAGACTATCAAGGCCCTATATATCCATGTCCTTATTGGTTCTCCCATGAAAAGCGGTGGTACTACCGCTGTAATTATAGCTGCGATAATAATAGCTGGAACATAGTATCTAGAGAATCTATCTACAAGGTTCTCCATTCTGGCCTTCTTACTCCTAGCCTCTAATACAAGTTTCACAATCTTTGAAACAAGGGTTTCCTCAGGGAGTTTAGTGACACGTACCTTTAGTATACCGTTTACGTTTAGAGTACTTCCGTATACCTCATCGCCTGTCTTCTTGAAGACGGGCATAGATTCTCCCGTCACAATAGACTCATCTACATATGATCCTCCTTCTAACACCACCCCATCGAGAGGTATTCTCTCACCTGGTTTTATAAGTATCTCCATACCGGGCAAAACCTTCTTAATATCAATGAGCTCCTCCTTATTACCCTTTATTACACGGGCTTTTTCTGGAATATATTTAACGAGTTTCTCCACAGTTTTCCTAGCCCGATCCTCTATATAATGCTCAAAATACTCCGCAAACGAAAATAGTAGTAGTATAGTGGCAGCCTCAAAAATATAATCCAGGTATAAGGCTGATAGAGACGCTATGCTCATGAGCGTTTCTGTAGTAAATGTCCTCTCTTTTATCAATCTCTTAAATCCTAAGTATCCTATATACACGCCTATTGGTGTTACTATAGCATGATATATTAAGTCTGATACCACTCCCTCTTCATCGATTATAGGGACTGTGAATCCCAGCGGTATCCCGTTAAATAATAAGTCAAGTATATATGCTATGACTATAGTTGCAGCTAAGATTACACCAAAAAATATCCAATTAATCTCATGTTCCTCGTGGTCATGGCCACCGTGGCTGTGGCCATGTCTATCATGTCCATCATGTCCCTTCATTCCAATCAAAATATAAAAGGGTATGGCTCTGAGTATATTAAGATTGTGCTAAAAAACAAGTAATTTATATTATCGGAATATTAATAAACAGGCAAAAAGTTAATATTAACTAGAGACTATGACGGTAATTAGTATCACTCTTCCACATGAACTATTGAATAAATTGGATGAAATAGTTAAGGATAGAGGCTATTATAGCAGGTCTGAAGCAATTAGAGATGCCATTCGGGGAATGATCGAGGAATCGCGGTTAATAAACAGCGGGAAAGTAGCAACGACAATAATGGTCACGTATGTTCGTGGACATAATGGGGTCGATCGCAGGCTAAGCGAGTTAAAGCATGAGTTTAATGACGTGGTAGTTGAGAGTATACATAGACACCTAGGCAAGAAATATTGCATAGATATAATGATAGCCGAGGGTCCAATCGACAGAATAAGGACATTAATAGGTAGAATACGGGGAATCCATAAAATTGAGCAGGTAAAGGCACTATTCATCCCCCTATAGCTAAAGCAATCATATATCATCTACTGAAAAAATTGAAAAACATGACATCAGAAGGGAACCTCTCGTCTCTCTGGCAGGTATATTAGAGGAACTAGGCGAGCTTTCTTCAGCGATGCTAGTAAAAGAAGGCTTTAAAAAGGCTCGTCAGGTGAGAATATAGATTATAAATTAGCGGAGGTCTTTTTCGAGTTATTAAAGCTTGCAGTAGAATATGACGTAGACCTCGAAAAAACATTTAAGGAAGCGATAAGAAGCGGGAAAATTCTTCCATCAGATGGATATAAATTGATCATCCTTTGTTTGTAGGGTGGTGCGGGGGGTGGGATTTGAACCCACGAAGGCCTACGCCAGTGGAGCCTCAGTCCACCCCCGTTGGCCAGGCTAGGGGAACCCCCGCCCATTTGACTGTTCTATATTTTTTGTATTTGGTTTGTTGTTATAAATTTTTTGCTATTGGTGCGTGATCCCTCCACCTAACTCATTTACTTTCTCCATCAGCTCCTTAGCAGCATCCTCTACTAGCTTCCTAGCCTCATCCTCAGTCTCTGCATATGTAGTTATATGTATCTCCAAGACCGGGCCTTTCGTCTCATGTCCCCTTGGATGGCTTTTAATATATATCTTTGGATACTTCTTCATAACCTTGTCAATATAGGGTGCAAATGCAGATTCAGGTATACCCACAACCCCGATGCTTTTCTCAGCATAATATTTATGGGGTGCCTTTTTAGCAAGTATTTTTTCAAGGTTCTCTTCGAATATAGCCTTCATCTCCCTTGGCACACCTGGTAAGGCAACTATTAACTTGCCATTGATCTCTATAAGGATCCCGGGGGCCGTACCAGCTGAATTGGATAGGGGTATAGAGCCCTCAGGCATCTTAGCCATCTTCAGCCTCGCTTCCGTAAGCTCCATATTTGCAGCCTCAAACTTCCTCTTAACCTCTTTATATGCCTTTGGGTTTATTACCCACCTCCTGTTCAGCGCCTTAGCCAAGGCCTCACTTGTTTTATCATCGAATGTAGGCCCTAATCCCCCTGTACTGATAACTAGGTCAGCATGTCTTATTGCTTCTCTGAATGCTTGTATTATATCATCTTCTTCATCGGGTATTGTAATCATCTTTCTTACTTCTATCCCCATTGTAGTCAGCTTTTTTGCTAGCCACGCTGAGTTTGTATTCACAATTCTGCCTATGAGTATCTCATTGCCTATTGTGATTATCCATGCTTTCATGGTAATAACCTAAATTTTTATTGTATCTTTCTTTAAAATAATTTAACTTAAATATCCACCGATTGAATAACACTGTTGTAGGAGGTGTAGGAGCGTTGGCCCTGGATTTGGGACTGGGTAAGCGGTCGATTGGATTTGAGTCGATTAGGTTATCAGTGCCGGAGAAGAAGGGGGATCCATCTAAGACATATGATGTTATCATAGTAGGATCTGGACCAGCAGGTTTTACGGCGGGTATCTATGCTGCTAGGGCTGGTTTAGAAACACTTATAGTAGCAGGATATACGTGGGGTGGCCAGCCTATGATCACTACATTAATAGAGAACTACCCTGGTTTCCCCGAGGGTATAAATGGACCTGAGCTAATGGATAGGATGCGAAAGCAAGTGGCTCGTTTTGGAGTGGAGTTTGTAGACGCTGATGCTACAAAGCTTGAATTGAATAAACGGCCTTTCGAGGTTTATGTAGGCGAGGCCATATTCAAAGGCAGAACGATTATAATAGCAACTGGGGCAAAACATAGAGAGCTTGGTCTCGAGGCGGAGAAACGTCTACTTGGCCGTGGTGTGTCATACTGTGCTACATGTGACGGATACTTCTTCAAAGGTCTGAATGTGGCTGTAGTAGGAGGCGGAGACGCGGCGTTGACTGATGCTATCTATTTAGCCAGTATTGCTAAAGAAGTATATTTAATTCATAGGAGGGATGAGTTTAGGGCTACGAAATATCTCCAGAATCGTATAGCCGAGTACCCTAATATTAAGCCTATAATGAATACCATAGTCATAGATATCCTGGGAGAAGATAAGGTAACTGGTCTTAAGCTTCTGAATAAAGTAACTGGTGAAGAGTCTATACTTGATGTAGACGGTGTGTTTATCGCAATAGGATATGATCCGGCTGTTGATCTTGTAAAGGACCAGCTTGAACTTACAGAGGATGGGTTTATAAAGACATATGGGTTTACCAAGACAAGTATAGAAGGTGTCTTTGCTGCGGGGGATGTGATGGACCCAAGGTATCAGCAGTTAGTTACCGCCGCAGCATTTGGTGCCATGGCGGCGATGGACGCTGAAGAATATCTACGTAGTAGTGAGTAATCTACTTCCTCTATTTCTGAGATAAAGGTAGGAGAGTATTCCAAGCAAGATCCAGATAAGTAGAGAAAAAACTCCTCTAGGATAGTCAGCCATGTATATTGAGAAATACAATAGGCCTCCTATACCAGTTAAGATTAAGACTACTGGTATGACAACTTCGATCTTATAAAACATAGGTGTAGATATTTCGGTCTTCCTTATATACTTCGGCATGATTTTACTCGTGAGTATCTCCATGCCCTTATCCGTAAGGGATACATAAACCTTTCCACTAATGTATTTCTTAACAATATATCCCTCCTTTTCAAGATTCTTAAGCCGATGGTCAACCGCTTGCCTGGTAATGTTATATACATTGGATAACTCTGATGGATGTACTTCACCATGTTCTCTGATGTAGTTTAATATACTGAGGTATATGGGGTCATCAGAGATCTTCTTATATTTCATCTATTTTTCCTCCATATCAGTATTTCTCCAAACGCAATTTTATTATGATATACAAATAAAATTTTGTAGAGCATGTGTTAAAAGTAGTTTGGTGATGTATTATGATCATAGCTGCGCCTGATTTTTCATTTGAGAGGGCCGGGAAAATAGCTATAAACATGGGTGTAGATTCAATAGAGATAGCTACACGTATATTTCCCAATGGAGAGGTATTGGCTAGAATCATGGATACAAGTTTGGTTGATGGAAGCGATGTGCTATTATTCCATCCTACTTATCCAGAAACAAACTACAGGCTCTTCCTTCTTTTCCAATCTGTCGAGGCCTTAAAATACTACGGAGCTAAAAAAGTTATGACTGTAATTCCTTATCTATCATATTCTAGACAGGACAAACGATTTTTAGAAGGAGAATCTCTAAGCCTAAAACTATTCCTCGATATTCTACATAATATTGGAGTAGATACCCTTATTTCATTTGACGTCCATAATGCTTCGGCTCTTAAGAAATATGCTAAGATGAAGGTTGAGACATTATCACTTTATAACGATATCATAAGGTATGTTGTAGAAAGCTTGATTGGAGACAGGAAGTTTATCTTGGTGGCACCAGATAAAGGTAGGTTAGATACTGTTAAAACGCTAGCGAAGAGCTTTTCATGTGACTATACATACTTTATAAAGGAGCGAGACAGGTATACAGGGGAAATCGTTGTTAAAGAAGCTGATGACATTGGGAAAGTAGAAACAGCGATCATATTAGATGACGAGATCTCCAGTGGAGGCACCATGGCCAAGGTAGCTAAAAGGCTGAAAGAGAGTGGTGTAGATATGATCATAGCCGCTGCAGTGCATCTCCTATTAGTTGGTAACGCTGTAGATAGGCTATATAATGCGGGGATAAGCTATATCATAGGGTCTAATACCGTTGATAATCCATATTCGACTGTGGAGATCGAGGGTAAAATAGCGAGTTTATTTACATAGCTTTACATAGGTTGGGTTAACATGTTATTTGGATTCTGGATCTCCATGGACTTTCCAGATATCTCGGAGTTCGAAGTACTTACGCTTATTAAGGCATATGGAGGGCGTGTAAGGAAGCATTTTAGGAGACGCCGGCTTCTCATTGTAGATACAGATCTTTCTCCTGAGGTTATTCGACATATCATCATGAGGTCAGCAACAGTCAGGGAAGGATTCAAGATCTATGAATACAAGGTTAACGCTACATACAAAGAGGTGGTAACACAAGAGCTGGAGTCAGATATATACGCTTCCAAGAAACTCGGTATCAAAGTCCTTTTAGATAAACCAAAAGAATACTTAGGCTGGGACACCGCAGATGTATCTAGGGAGATTGCCAGATATGTCTTAAAGGATTATTCTGGGGATGTTGATCTAAAGTCTCCTGATAAACGCTTTGTATTTATATTTGTTGAAGACCTGGTTATATCCGCATTGGAGCTAGTTGGTAAACATAGCAAGGGCTTCAGGGATAGACTACCCAGTAAAAGACCGGTGTTTTCACCTTTCTCCCTCCACCCCAAACTTGCTAGGACCATGATAAACCTATCTGGGGCACTAGAGGGAGAAACAATCCTAGACCCCTTCTCCGGTGTTGGAGGCATATCAGTAGAGGCCTCGCTCATGGGTATCAACAGCATATGCATTGAGATAATGTATAAATGGGCCCTGGGATGTTGGGAAAACGCTAGATGGGCCGATCCAGTCTATGTATACACTGACGTCATATGTGGTGACTCTCTCCATGGTATGATTAGGAACGTTAAATATGTGGTTACGGATCCTCCATATGGTCGGATAACCTCTATCGGAGGCTATACACACTCTAAATCCCTTATAGAGCATTTTCTAGAATATCTATCGACAATCGAGTCGCTGGTTAGAACTGTATTTATGGTTCCAATTGACTTTAAATTAGATATGGATAAATATGGATTAGTAGAGATTAATAGATTCGAAATACCAGTACACAGTGGATTAACGAGGGTGCTACGTGTTGTTGAGCGAGAATGAGTCTGGAGATATAATTAGGATAATCTTCTTGGGGACGTCTGCAGGCGTCCCCACAAAGGATAGAAACGTAACTAGTGTACTTGTCTTAAGGAGAGGTGAATACATATTCTTCGACTTCGGCGAGGGAACCCAGAGACAGGTATTTACATTAGGACTTGGGTTCAGAAAGAGGATAAAGATCTTTGTTTCACATATGCATGGTGATCACATACTCGGTTTACCTGGTCTTCTACAGACTCTATCCTTGTTTAAGAGGACAGCACCCCTGGAAATATACGGCCCTCCACAGCTTAAACAATTTATTGAATTAACGACTGAGATGATGAATGTAGAACTGAGTTTTCCAATACATTTTCATACAGTCTATGATGGCGCTGAGTTCCACTTTAGAGATTATTATGTGAAAGCTGTACGTAACATGCATTGGGGAATAAGCTTTTCATACATGCTTAAGGAGTATGATAGGCCTGGAACATTTAATGTAGAACTCGCCTCTTCCCTAGGTATACCAAAGGAGTATTGGGGACCTCTTTCTAGAGGAGAAGACATCACATATAATGGAAAAACGTATAGATCCAGCGACTTCTTCATCCCACCACCCATAAAAGGTAGAAAGATTGTCTTCTCGGGAGACACGATGCCATTTGATGGAATGATTGAACTAGCTAGAGATGCGGATGTACTTATACATGAAGCTACTTATACCACAGGCTACTATGAACGTAGCCTTGAAACACAGCATACAACCGCAAGAGATGCAGCTGAAATTGCTAGGAAAAGCAACGTAAAAATTTTGGTTCTAACACATTTTAGCGCTAGATATGGTGATGTAGAGGAGTTAATTGAAGAAGCTAGAGAGGTATTCCCCTCTACATTCATTGCTAATGATTTGGATTACATCGATATCCCTTATATAAAGCCTAAAAGGAAGTAAACCAGCTTATTATCCTACGCGGTTCATCCACCTTAATCCTCACAATAATCTCTCCTAAAGGCGATTCACCGGGTTCACATAGATTTAGTACACCTGCGAAAGCTGCTTGTTTATGTAGGAACAGTATTATTTCACCTTTTGTGTCATCGGCATATTTGTTTAAATATCTTCTTAGTGTTGCAAGCACCCGTCTCTGCCTAAAATGGTTAAATATCCTTATAACCGCATCTTTTCCCTCTGCTCTTATAATTAGAAGAGTATGGCTTGGAGAAACTTTTTCCTCCCTAATTTGTCCATCTACCACGTTCCTAATACACTGAGACACCCTCTCCATATCTTCACATGGATATACCATCGCCTGAACAGTTATAGAAGCCTTTTCTATGGCCTGCATAACTTCAGATTCTTCTTTTATCCTTTCTCTGATATACTTACTTTTTTTCTTTGTCAATTCACATCCTCCATAATTAGTTTAAGAAGCTTTTTAGCCTCTTCTATACCCTCCTCCACCGTGATTTCCTCGTTTATAAAATAGTAGTCTGCCTCTCTAATAACATCTACAAGACCTATATCCCTCTCCCTATTCTCCCTGGATATAAACTCACTTAATGTCTTAATATCGTCTCTTCTCTTCCTCGTAATTATTCTCTTAAATCTCGTTTGGAAGCGAGCTATCACCGCTATTAATACCACCCTATGCCCTGTGCCTCTAAAGTACTCTAACTCTTCAATATTTCTAAGCCCATCAATCAAAATGTACATAGAATCCTCTTTCCTATCTTTAATTTTATCTATTGTTAATCTAGCTACAATGTCTCTTCCAAATTTTCTCCTAATCTCCTTCATGAACAAGCCTGTGTGATGCGCATCATCCTTACCATATTCAGCCTTAGCCGCCTCCCTAATTATATCTCCCATAATGTAAACAGGTATCCCTAGTTCCCTCGCGGCTTTGACTAGGATGCTTTTACCTGCTCCCGGAAGCCCTACTGTACATATAAGTGTCTTCATACCCTCCCTCCTTTTGTCATAAAATTAGTTTATTTAACTTATTCATAAGATTAATTTAGGAAGGGTAATTTAATGTTATCCCTAGTAGGTGGGGTTAAAATGCGGTTATTCATCGCCTTCGATGTAGATGATGCTTCCATAGTTAGTAAGGTTATGGATATCCAAAGGATCTTGGTTAGAGAGGGGGTTAAAGGGACATTTCCCGATCAGGAGCAGTTACATGTAACTATAAAATTTTTGGGAGAGACTCCGGATGATAAGGTTGAATTATTAAAGACTAAGCTGGCAGAGATTAAAGCCCCTAAATTTGAGGTATTTTTTGATGGAGTGACTGGCTTTCCATCGCTATCTTCACCTAGAGTCGTAGTCATCCGTTTACTTGAGAACGATACTCTCCTGAAGATTTTCCATGACATTGAGAAGATCACGTCTTCAATGGGCTTTAGACGTGAGAGCAGGGCATTTAAACCCCATTTAACCATCGCTAGGGTGAAGAAACCATGGAGTTGGAAGCGTCATCTGGCTAAGATATTATCTGGAGTATCTATAGACATGAGGATGACGGTTGAATGTATTAAGCTAAAGAAGAGTACACTGACGCCGACCGGACCTATTTATGAGGATGTAGATGTATATTGGTTGGAGAGAGGGGTATGATCTCGAAAGATAAGGATATAAAAATTAGGGACATATTATCACTTGTATTAGATAAGATCAAGATAGATGAAGAGAGTTACAATAAGATACTAGAGTATGTAACGGAGATAGTGGATAAGGTGAGGCGGCTCACATCAAATTATCTCGAGGATCCTGATAACGATATTTTTCTCGGAGGATCTTTTCCAAGAAAGACTTTTGTAAAAGATAATTATGATATTGATATCTTTATCAGGTTTCCCCCCGGTCTCACCAGAAATGAGTTGAGGAGGATAGTGTTTGATGCTGCATACAAATTATTTGGAAAGGATAATGTGAGAGAGCGGTTTGCTGACCATCCCTATGCAGAAGCCACTGTAAATGGAATAACAATTAACATAGTCCCATCATACAAAACAGAGCCACCCAACTGGATGAGTCCCGTGGACCGCTCATATTTCCACACCAAATACCTTTCCAAGAAACTCCCAAGGGACTTGGTTGATGACGTCCTGCTGTTCAAAGCTTTCCTAAAGGGCGTGGGATGTTATGGGGCTGAGATATCGATAAAAGGCTTTTCGGGATATCTCTCCGAGCTCCTAATCATATATTATGGTGGTTTTAAAAAAGCATTGGATAAAATAGCTAAATGGAAGCCTCCAGTAATTATTGACATAGAGAATCACTATAATACGGAGAGAGAGATTCTCGACATGTTCCCTAAATCACATTTAATTGTAATTGATCCTATTGATAAGGGGAGGAATGTAGCGAGTGCATTAAGCCTAAGGAATTTCAGTAGAATAATCTCTGCTTCAAGAGCATTTATAAAATCCCCAAGAAAGGAGTTTTTCTACCCGTTTTCAAGAATAGTGATTGAAAACTACCTTTATAGTATATCTCTAAATAAGATCACTAAGATGCCTATACTAACTATCCTCCTTATACATGGCGAAAAAATAGAAGATATTTATCATGGTCAGCTAGAGAAACTAGCTAAGAAAATTAGTAGGCAAATTGAATTACACGATGTAGATGTCTTGAAAACATCTATTTACAGTGACTATAAAGAGAAAAGTCTCATCCTCTTCTTCCTATCCTCTAAATCAATCCCCGGGTTCTACGTTAAGAAAGGCCCACCTGTATACTTTAAGAGTGAAGAAGACTATCTAACTAAAAACCGTGGTTCCCAATATCTATGGATAGATGCCGACGGCAAATGGTCCTCTATAAAGAAAAGAAATTATATCGATGTCAAGGAGCTTGTAATCGAGATACTTAACAATAAAGTAATTAAAATTCCTAGTGAAATAGTGGATGATGAAATACATGTATTGTACATTGATGAAATGGATCGGGAGTTTCTGGAGAATTTTAGGAGCTGGATCACCTCCTTTGTCAAGGGTGAAGATTTTTGGAGGACGTTTTACTAGTCCCTACTAACCCCTCTCTATTGGAGACAGGGAAGTACAGGAAGCTTTTATTTACTATCCTGACTTATCCAAAGACGCATTACGAGTTAGCCAGAGAGCGTCTTGAGATCCTCAGATCCGTGGGTGTCGACGCCTTCCTCCTTGACGGAGATGTAAATGTTGACGGTGTTCCCGTACTGGGTAAGGGAACCAACAGTATTGTTGTAAAGGCATATTATAGGGAGCGTTTAGTCGTGGTGAAGATACTTAGATTAGATGCATCGCGTGATTCTCTAGAGAACGAAGCTAAGATACTTGAATACATTAAGGATAGGGATATTGCTCCTGAACCTATTCTATATAAAGACTGGTTTTTGATACAAGAATTTATACAAGGTACTCTCCTAGGAAGCTTTATAAATGAAGATATCTACGTCTACAGCAAGTGGGAGATCGAAAGTTTTCTAGAGACGCTTTTTAAGAAGGCATATACCCTGGATAAGTTGGGCGTTGATCATGGTGAGTTGACAAGGCCCAATAAGCATGTCATAGTGCTGGATAACCTGGATTCACGTATAATCGACTTTGAATCCGCCTCTCTCAGGAGGACGCCGAAGAACCTTACATCGTTGTACCAATACATCTTCATAAGGTCTCCTGCGTCAAACTACCTTAGATCTATCTTCGGGATAAAAAATATGGATGAAATCATTGATATACTATCCAGATACAAGAAAAACTGTAATGAAGATACTTTTGTAGAGGTTCTTAACACTTTTAGGGAAAGTAAATTAACTCCGAGTAAAATTTAAAACCTTTGTAGTTGTATTAGATTAAAAAGGAGAGGTTTGTCATTCGGGTCCGTGGTCTAGCTTGGTAGGATGCCAGCCTGGGGTGGTTCCCCCCAGAGCGCTGGTGGTCCGGGGTTCAAATCCCCGCGGACCCACCATATAACAACTAAAAACACGTAATTCACTAGTGATAACAATCCTAATAATTATAGAGAAACAACTAAGAAATTAGTATGGAATGTAGAGAAAAATCGTTTTTCTCTATATGTTCTCCACGTATATCTCTTCTTCCTTCTGCATTGCTATTAGAGATAATACTCTTATTGTTGTACGGATCTTCTCTGGATCCAGTTTTTCTCCGTAGTTCTCAACATAAATGAATGTCCTTATTTCATTGTCCTCATAGTATACTACAGTCCTCTTCTCATCAGTATAATATGGTCCTTTTAGATTCAAGTCTAGTAACTTAGCCTCCTTCCTAAGTATCTTCATTAACTCATATACCTTCTCTGGCGCCATCTTCTCTGGTACATAGACAGATATAACTCCCTTCATATCCACTCAATAAAATAAGCCTCAAATGCCGTGTAACTTTCTCTGTAACAAAAGGAGGGAGTAGAGTGAAAGTATTCATCCCCGTAGAAACAATGTCCGGGTAAGGTCTTCGTACAATTTTTTAGCTGGGTAAGACAAGAAAACAAGCTGTCCTCCATCGTAGGTGATTATCCTACTTCTTCCAACCGCAATTTCCTCTATAGTCTCAATATACTCATCATAGGAAATCTTCTCCATGAAGTTCCTCATATATAAATCGAATCCAGCATTCAAGATGTCCTCAGTAAGCCAGTAAATATCTGGCTGGTCATGTATCAGCTTTGTAAGTGTCCAAAGTACTCTATAGACAATCCTCTCCTTCTTCTTGTCACTTACAATATCTGGTTTCATTGTTTTAGAATAAATTTCGTATATAGCATTCCTGATATGTTCAGATGTAACTGTTAAATCTCCTTCATATTCAGCTTTTTTACCGGCTTTAAACACGATATTCAGGAGTTCCCTTGCATTACCCAGGAAGATCTTTTCAGCAGCATATGTAGCAGCCTCAACTGCATTCTGTGTAATTACGTCTTCATTAAACCCTAGTTCTATTCTTTCCTTCAATATATCCTTAAACTGTCTCTTATCATAGGGTGGAAACTCTATACGGGGTCCTCCTACTTTAGACGTAATATGAGGTGGAAGCGCAGAGAGTATTTCCATCTTTCTAAGGACTAGGATGGGGTATATCAGTCTCCTCTCATAACCCTCCTCTATCCTCGTCAGTATCTCAAGAATCTTCCCCCTATCCCTACGTATTAATTCATCTCCGTCATCAATAGCTACTATATACTTAAGCTCCTCAATATCCAGCCTATCATATAATTTGGTTATGATCTCATCAATACCGAGTCCTCTCTCAGGGATAGGAACTATTTTTTTAGCTATATACTGTATCGCAACATACGTCCTACTATGTGTAGTTGCATTTACAACCCTGAAATCAATATTATCTTCCCTCTCCTCCTTTATCTCTGTCAATACCTTTCTTAGGGTACTTGTTTTACCTGTTCCCGACTCCCCATATAAAACAGGTATACTATAATGGCTTCCGTCAAGCCCTTCTGAAACCACCTTCTTGAGTATATCCAGCTGTTTTTCACGATGGGGTAGGGCCTTAGGTAGATACTTGGGATCGAAAACCCTCTCTCCACCTTCTCTGAATATCCTTGTCATCTCGACTGCACCGACTAATAAAGGGTATTTAACGTCAAATCCTTTAAATTTAAATTAAAAATTATTTTGTTTGTAATGAATTCGGGAAACACTATCGATAAAAGTAAGTATCTCTCATTGGAAGAGGGTAAATACCTTGTAAAGTTAGCTAGGAAAACCGTTGAATTAAGACTTGAGAATAAGGGGTTTCCATCTATAGACCCCTCTTCGTTAACCCCTCGTTTAAAAGAGGATCGTGGTGTCTTTACAACGATATATAAACTTGTCAATGGTAAAAAGGAATTACGAGGTTGTATCGGGTATCCACTTCCAATAAAACCACTGTATAAAGCAGTGATGGAAACCGCTATTGAATCGGCTTTTAACGATCCCCGTTTTCCACCTATTAGACAAGAAGAGATGAAGCTTGTTGTTTTCGAGGTATCCGTTTTAACACCCCTGGAGAAGATTGAATATAAGTCTCCTTTAGAGCTGCCTAAGCTAGTCAAAGTGGGTAGGGATGGCTTGGTACTAAAGTATGGCCCTTACTCCGGCCTCCTCCTCCCCCAGGTTCCAGTGGAATATGGTTGGGACGCCGAAGAATACCTGATACATCTCTCTATGAAGGCTGGCCTCCCACCCGATGGGTACCTTTATAAAGGAGTGGAGATATATCGGTTCGAAGCACAGATCTTCAGCGAGGAATCCCCTAAAGGTGAGGTTGTAGAGGAGAAGCTGGCTTCGTGTGATGTGTGAGAAACATGAGGATTGTCTTCAGTGTATGCGGTATCGGGATGGGCCACTCACATAGATCATATAGGTTGATGAAGGCATTAGCAGGAGAAGGCCATGAAATATTTGTAATTACATCTGGAGATGGAGCGGTTTTCTTTAGAGATAAGGAGTTTAAGGCATTTTATGTTGAGGAGTTGGATTTTGAATGGAGTGAGTCTGGAGTATCTTTAAACAGGACTATCGCTAAGTCACTGGAGCACAGCTACACTCTCTACAAACATTATACGGGGGAGAGGCGTGTAATCAGCGTGTTGAACCCAGACCTAATCGTTGTAGACTCCCGGGGCGCTCCACTCATCGTTGCAAAGCAATATAACATACCCTCTATTCTCATAACTAACCAGTTAGCTGTTATAAGTAGATACCCGGCTATCGATAAGGTTATAGCAAGGTACATGCCCAAGTTCTGGGCACTAGCGGATAAAATCATTGTATCTGACATTTCTCCTCCATATACAATAACCTATCTAAACAATGTCTATCCCCTTAGTATCGACCCAGAACTAGAAAATAAAGTATACTTTACAGGTCCTCTACTAGACTTTAAATGGCTAAGCAGCCATCTTAAGAAGATAAATAATGAGAAGGTCTATGATGTCTTCATATTCATAAGTGCCCCATCACTGGACAGGAAATTCTATGCTATGCATATGATTGATTTAGCGAAGACATTATCAAAGAACCATAAGGTTCTTTTATCAATCGGCGAGCCAAAGTTCAGGGAGTATAAGATCGGTCTCAATGGACTTGATATATGGGGTTGGGTGAAAGACCCATTTGAGATGCTCAGCAAATCTAAGATAGTAGTATTACGGGGAGGGCAGACGGCAATTATGGAGTCAATTATAACAATGACTCCCATGTTAGTGCTTCCAGCGTATAATCAGACGGAGCAGATCGAGAATGCCCGTCGAGTTAAGGCCCTGGGTATAGGAGAATACATTGACCCAGATATCTTTTACAGTAACAAAGAAGTGTTTTTCGAAAAAATTGAGCAGCTCCTATCCAAGTACGAGTATTACGTTGATAATCTGAAACTCATTAGAGAGAAATTATTCTCTTCTGGTGGTGTAGATAAAGCTATTGACATTATATTAGGCTTGGCTTAACCACCCTCATATATCTTATGAATAGTTAATTATTTTGTTGATGTGAGTAAATTTTTATAGGGGTGTTAGGGTGTACAGGTGTATAGCATGTGGCTTTCATATAGAAACTCTAATAGTAGAGATGTCAAGAACAAGGCTGAGGGTGAAGTTGTCCGCTTAATAGGCTGGATCTTTACTAAGAGGGAACATCCCGAGAAAATATTCATTAACATGAGGGACAGATATGGATACATCCAGCTTGTCGCTTCTAAAGAGACGCTGAAGGAGAAGTTTGAGAATGTTAAGGAGGCTAATGTTGAGAGTGCTATTGCCGTTGAGGGTGTTGTTAAATATGATAAGAGGGCTCCCGGTGGAGTAGAAATCCATTTAACAGATTTTAAGGTAGTGGCGCCAGCTGACATCTGGCCAGTTACGTTATCCGCTTTAAAGTCGCCTGAGTTTATGTTTGACAAGAGACACTTAACTATCCGAGGGCCTAGGTCAAGAGCAGTATTACTTATAAGATCTGCACTTATCCAATCCGCATTCGAGTATTTCACCAAAAACGATTATGTAATGATTAATGCACCTACCTTCATAACATCTGCTGTAGAGGGGGGTGCAACGTTATTCGAGTTGAAATATTTTGGTGATAAAGCTTACCTAACTCAGAGTGCACAGTTCTATGAGGAAGCAGCTATATGTGTTTTTGAGAAGGTTTTCGTTATACAGCCGAGCTTTAGAGCAGAGAAGTCCAGGACGAGAAAACATCTTACAGAGTTCTGGCATATAGAGGCAGAGGTGGCTTTTGCTGAACACAATGACATAATGCGTGTTGAGGAGGAGCTTCTATCCTATATAGTCTCTAGATTAAATGAGCTTGTTGGAGAAGAAATTAAATATATCAGAGGAGGCCTCCTCAAGGAGTTCACCCCGCCTTTTGAGAAGATAAGTTATGACGAGGCTATTGAAATACTTCAGAAGAAAGGCGTGGAGATAGAGTGGGGCGAAGACTTTGGAGCAGATGAAGAGCGAGCCTTGAGTGAAGAGTTTGAAGAACCATTCTTTGTAACAGGATACCCGGTCGAGATACGTAGTTTCTATCATATGCCGGATCCAGATCGCCCCGAGGTGACTTTATCGTCTGACCTCATGGCTCCAGGAGGCTTTGGAGAAATAACATCTGGTGGACAGAGGATCCATGATTACAATACTCTCCTAAATAAGATTAAGAAAATGGGTCTTGACCCCAGCGAATATGAATGGTATCTCGAGATACGTCGCTATGGAATGCCTCCTCACTCAGGCTTCGGCATGGGAGTTGAACGCGTCCTACGCTGGCTCTTAGACCTCCCTCATATCAGGGATGCTACACTCTTCCCACGGACTCCATCGAGATTATATCCATAATGCTCTCTCACTCCTATTTTCCTCTAAACATTTTTTAAATAAGGGATTAAAAATAATTGGAGGAAGGTGTGTTGAATGGCTGAAGAAATAGATGTTAAGGAGGTTCCTGGCGTAGGAGATGTTACAGCCAGGAAACTAAGGGAATTAGGAATAATTGATGTAAAAGCATTATTATTATATTCTCCGATTCAACTGGCTGAGATGCTTAATACAGCTGTTGAGAGGGCGGAGAGGATAATATTAAGTGCCTATAACCTCTTGAAGGAACGCGGCCTAGTGGAGGACGATTTTGTGACTGCAGATTATCTACTGGAGAAACTGAGTAGGCGCAGGTATATTACAACTGGTTCAAGGAACTTGGATACATTACTTAGGGGAGGTGTTGTAACAGGTGCTGTAACCGAGTTCTACGGCGAATTCGGGTCTGGAAAAACACAGTTGTGTCATACTCTCGCTGTCAATGTACAGCTTCCAGAGGAAGAAGGTGGGCTTGATAAAAACGCTATATACATAGATACAGAGAAGACCTTCAGCCCATCTAGAATAGTGGAGATCGCTAATGCACGGGGGTTAGATCCCAAAGAGACATTGAGGAGGATAGTTGTAGCCCGTGCTTTTAACACCACTCACCTATTATTGCTCTCTCACTCTCTGCCTAAGAAGATTAAGGAGAATAACATTGGATTTATAGCAATAGACTCTGCCGTTGCACCGTTTAGAGCCGAGTATATTGGACGTGGAAAGCTTTCTGAGAGACAGCAGTTGCTAAATAGGTTTATGCATGACCTCCTAAGAGTCGCTGAGCTATATGAAGTGGCGATAGTCATAACAAATCAGGTTCAGGCGCAGCCAGATATAATGTTCGGAGACCCGACTAAGCCAGTTGGCGGCCATGTCGTTGCACATGCAGTTACATATAGGATATATCTTAAGAAGTCCAAGAAGAATATTAGGATCGCTATGATCATAGACAGTCCAGAGCATCCTCCTGGTGAGGCTGTATTTACTATTACAAAAGACGGTATCTCCGACCCTGAGACGTAGCTAAATATAAATTATTTTTAAATTAGTATCCCAAAAACATATTTTTCATATAATAAAAAGATATTACCCTATAATATACAGTATAAAAAATAAATAACTGTAAAATAGCTGGAGAATAGGAATAGTCTAAATATGATGTTTAAAGACGATGTATTCGGTGGTGAGGCAGGTGAAAAGAAACCTAATATTGTCATTGGGGATAGTTGTACTAGCCATATTAATTATGTCGTTACCGGGATCCATGGTATATGCCCAGTCTCCAACTGAGGAGAGAGAATCTATATATGTATATGGTGGGGGGCCATCGGTATTCATCAAAGCGGCTTTCACTGATTCTGCATATTTATATGGTGTGGTTACTAGTAAAACTGGATTAGTATCATCTTCTGGAGTCAAATCAATATCGCTTTCATTTGTTAGGGTATCTGATTGGAAACCCTCGTTCAATTATTTTCTAGATGGTGTGTGGTATAGAAATACTGGTATCTATGAGGTTCCCTCAACCTCGGTAGTCCTAAAGATTGTTATAGAGAATGGTGTTACAGAACAAGATGTGCTGTCTATCGCAAAAACCTTATCTAATTACTTCCTCCTCGACTTTAGATTGGCTTCTGTAGACAGCAATACATATATATTCTATTCTCCGTATGAACACGGGACGGTTTATGAGAATGTCTTGTCTATTATAGAGGATGAGCCAGTTGCTGTATTTGACTGGGTTTCCCTCAAGAACTTCGATAAAAAGGATTTTTATAACGTGACTATAGGATTGGATGTGGGTAGGCATACAGCAAGCTTTGTAGCCAGCTACATAATATATAGGGAAAAGGGCGTCGAGACCTTATCGGATGTCCTCGAGTGGAAGCCGAATGAAAATGATACACGAAAAATAAATCTATATGTTTTATCTAAGTATGCTAGGGTAACTGGTTACCCAAAGTTATTCTATAATCTAAGCGTCTTAGAGGAGTCTACATTATACGTTTCTCTAAATGGATATACTTACGGTAATGCAGAGGAAGACCCTTTCGAAATCAGGTATACCTTTGCATATCCCACCCTATATATCGAAAGGAGTTTTAATGACACGCAGTTAAGTAACGGAGACGTTATAGAAGTTACTTTAAAGGTGGAGAATATAGGTGAGGCAGACGCATATAATGTTACATTAAGTGAATCCCGGTGGTGGGACGACAATCAGGTATTGTTCTTAGAAGGAGATGTAAAGGAGTTCTTCACTGTAATACCGAAGGCTACAAGTAGAGTCATCAAATATAAGGTTAAAGTCAATACTGCCGAGCCCGTTGATGTTATTGTTCCCCAGGCTCAGGCTACAGCCTCCATAATGGAGAATGTTAACTTAACATATTACTCTTCCAGTGTCCTAATCCATCTGAACAGAGACTCTCCATTCTTGTCAATATCAATTGATAGTAAGACTTCCTCTGTAAAACCGGGTGATGAGTATTTATATGATCTTAGTGTTAAGAACGAGGGATCTGAGACAGCTGAGGATCTGCAGCTCGGAGACTTCTTAATAAAGTCGTTGGCCCCAGGTGAGTCCAGACGCGTAGAATTATCTACCGCTGTATCAGGCCCCTGGGACCTAATAAAATATGTCTCGGCAAAAGTGGTGTATAGCTTCCAGAATAAAACATATAGTCTCGAGTCACCTTCCTATCCTGTGCTATTTAAGCCAGATACAATACTAGCTCCTCTAACTTCCATAGAGATCACCTATAAATCAGTGGATAATACACACATAGAAGCCACGCTTAATGTAAAGAATATAGGTGTTATCGACATTGAATCACTTAAAATAGAAGGGCAATTACTTAGTGGATTAGAATATGTATCGGGCGATTTCGAAGTAGAGCCCAACGGAACCATTTTCTATATTGCAGGCATCGCCTTGGGCAGGGGATCTGAAGTTGAGTATGAAGCTGTTTTCAAAATAGTTTCAGATGATGTTTTCATGTATCCATTGGTACGTGTAGAGGCAAAGGCGGTGGACATAAGTATCTCTAGATTAGGTCTTATAGACGTCTTCTTTAACCATACTATAGAGATTACAACTGACTTACCATCATCTCCATTGTTAATAGGTAAATCATATGTCTATAAAATACGTGTAGCCAATCTAGGCTCATCAGACATATATAACATCCTCTTCCACTATACAAATATTCCTGAAGGACTTACAATGAACTCATCGGACTCTCCAATAGGGAAGATAGCGGGAGGCTCATCCCTAGACTATGAAATAAGTTTCTATGCTGAGCGGCCAGGGGATGTGAGTATTCCCCCTGTGGACGTCGACTTCATACTTGGTGGTAAAACCAGATATATGAGTATTCCCGTCCAGAACGTTACCTTCGTATATGGACTTAAAGCCACGCTTTCCCTGACTGATAATGAGATACTAGAGAATGGGGCTACGTCAATATTGATACGGTTTGAAAGCGATGCACCTTCATATATAGACTATATAGATGTATCGATAACTCTGCCAGAAGGCTTGGAATTCAGCGACGGAACCCGTATATATGAGACTAGGATTTCGCTTAGCAGCCCCACGCTGGATTTCACCACACCCGAGATACATGCTGTAACACCAGGTAAATACAACGTATCTAATGTAAAAATATCATATGGATTTAAAGGTGAGGAAATAACTCTAGAGCTCCAGTTCGATATAACATCATCAAATATTTTAACCGTTAAAGAGAACGTGTTAAACAGATATTTCATTTACTTCATCATCGCACTAGCAGTTTCAATTGCAATAGCAGTATATATTCGTAGAAGCCTGAGATAAAGAGGGAGCTATATCGCGGCTAGATAAGCCAAGTATAGGAAAACAGCGATTCCAGCGCCGATTACTGGAGACGCTGCCCATAGAAAAAGCATCTTCTTTAGATACTGTATATTTATTATTCTAAATTTCTTTGTAAGAGCTGGGCCAATCAGTGAGATCATCATCAATTGTGTCAAGGATACAGGTATCCCAAACTGTGTAGCTACTTCTATTAATATTACAGTAGCAAATTGTGCGGCTAATAATGCTGAGATGCTTATGTTATAGATCTTCAAACCTATCTCATACGATACTCCTCCACTTAATAGGAAGAAGCCACCAACCACCATTATAACAAATAAAATAGTTTGAATAAATCCCTCCTCTCCCAGATAATAAATCAGCCCCAAGGTGTTTGCTCCAAAGACGTATGCTAGAGCGCCTGTTGTACTCATTAAAAGAACTTTTTCCGAGATATATCCCCTCCAGTTACTTTCTCTCAATAAGCGTTTCACCAATAAATATATCAGGCTGGAAATCACCAGTCCAAGCAGTGGATACGTTATCCATGCAATAAGCAGTAGCGATAGATATCCCGTGTCAAGAGGTCTGCCGAGGGAGATAAATATCCCCACAACCCCTCCTGCTAATGTCATTGTTAGTGAGATGGGGATCCTATACCTGTTTCCAAGTAGAATAAGTATAATTATACTGACTAAGATTATCGTCAGGAGATTCTGGTCGTGAATTGGAAAGGTCTCAGTGAATTTTCTAAGCTTATTCCCCTCAATTAGCAATCCGAGTATAGTGCCTAGTAATATAACTGGACTCGCGATTTTACGAAGTATCACAACCGATCGATATGGACCAGATAAAATGGCAGAGTTATTCCCTGTTATAAAGGCTACTGTAGCTAGTAAAACGAGTGTTATAATTAGACTTGTCATTTCCAGACACTATGTCCTAATATGTTGTAATGTTATCAAAATTATGTTGGATGCATCTTCACACAAGTCTTCAAGCTCGTCAATCATGTATATGAAGTGAACAAGATAAGAGAAATAGGGTTCTCTAACTTGCTCCCACTTGCTGTATATCTCATCAATAAGGAGGTGTTTCATATCATCTCCCTCCTCCTCTATCTCCTCTATTCTCGTCGTTATATCTATGATATCCTCCCACTCTCCTGAAATTACTTTATCAAGTAGCTTAATTAGCTCTTCAATTGACTTCATACTATGTTTCAAATAGTTTAGGATCTTCTTCTCAATAGCCCTTACCTCTTTTGTCCTGATCTTCTCAAAATACTCTCTTCTATATGTCTCGCCGCCTAAGAAATGTATCGTATCCAGGATGTTGTCAAGGATATCCATTAGTGTTATCAGGTAGTTCTGTAGACTTACTATTATTGCTCCGTCAAGGATCAACCTGGTTATCTCGTTAGATAACCTATCACCTTCTTTCTCCAATTTCTCGATCTTCCTATAGAGATGGTTTCTTCTATCCGCGTTGCCTTCATATGCTTCAATGAGTAGCTCAACTGCCTTTAGAGACAGGTAAGTATGTCTCCTTAACTCCTGGAATAACGTTATCTCTTGTGTTATAAGCATATCCTTAATCCTGGAAAATATATCCTTCACGTTTACACCAGTATTTTAAGGAGTAATTTAAGATTTTAAAGGTTTCTATTTTTCTCCTGATTTCTTCCTGTTTATCGTTTTATAGGGTTTCCAGCTTCTCCTTATAATATCAGCTCCTTCTCTCCAATGTTTCTCGAGGAACTCTCTCGTCTTGGGATCAGACGGATAACCGCTTCCAATTTCTCCATATACTTTCTTTAGTTTATCAATCTCTCTATCCCTAATAGTCTTCGCTATAATGCTTGCTGAAGCGACAATACTATAATTTTCATCTGCCTTATGCTCACTTATAATGACCCCATTATAGTCCTCGATATACTTTGATAGCCGTCCCCTGAATCTCTCTGGATCTGTATCACATGCATCGACATATACCAACGTAATATTATATCCACGGGAGACGGCTTCATTTATTATAGATGCATAGAAAAACGCCTCCATCTCATTGAGTCCATCGCCATCTTCTACCCATTTATCTATCTCCCTAGGCTCTACAATCTTGACTATAATGTCATTTGCAAGTTCCCTTATCAACTGAGATAACGCCTCTCTCTGTCTAGGAGTATATTTTTTAGAGTCCTTGACCACGAGTTTATCAAATCTAGATAGCTGTGATATCCTAGCTATAATACCTGTAATAACCATGGGGCCGATCACCGGCCCCCTACCGGCCTCGTCAATACCCAGTACATAAGTATTGTCTTCATCCACCACCAATTCTCCTCCTCAGCTCCCTCCATATTACAAGTGGAATGCCTTCTCTATTTTTGTGTGTAATCATATACAATATAGTCTCCTTATCTGTCTTATAGTCCTTTGAAAGAGTTGTGCTTAGTTTATAGTGGATGGTTAATACAGCCGGTTTATCTGACTTAAGAACCTTCTTAATAACCTCCTTAAATTTCTTTGATGTCAACTCCATTGGACCTATCTCATCTATAATAATAAAATCACTATTGTTGAGGGCTCTCTCAATAGCGGCGACACCAATCCTCTCTAATGTATCTACATTAACCCTATATTTTCCTACTCTAGGCCCGTCTTTAAAATCAACATGGGCCAATGTCCCAATCTCCTGTGTGTCTAATGTCAATATTTTGAATCCTACCCTTCTACCACCTACCCTTTCTTCTAGGGTAATGAATCCACCCACTTTATATCCATATAGCTTAAGCGTTTCGTAAATCTTCATTACTGCTGTTGTTTTACCAGAACCCGGTGGGCCCGTTAGGAAAATCTTTATCATTTTCTAATAATAGACATTAAGAAGTGAGATATTATAAATAATCATTTAGGCATTTCCAATTTACGGGAGGCTAAGCATCTCTGGATAGTAATTAGACGCGTGTGTTGAGACAATAACTTGAGGTGGCTAGACCAATGGCGAATAAGTCCCTGGACACGATACAGGAGGGTAAGGCCAAGATAATTCTACCAGAGAATGTATTCTATAATAAAATGGCTCGTTTCTCCCGTTCCATGGCTATACCAATAATAATTTATGAGTCGATATTGAGGGATACACCACTTATTGTAGCAGATGCCCTAGCTGCATCTGGAGTCAGAGGCATCCGTTATTATCTGGAGTCAGACGCTATAGATAAAATAGTTTTTAATGATAGGTCATATGCAGCGTATAAAACAATCCATCAAAATGTATGTTTAAATAAAATCGATAGTTACGAAATATTTAGGTTCGATGCCAACACCTTCTTATCAATATATGGAGAAGGAGCCTTCGACTTTATCGATATAGACCCCTTTGGATCCCCTTCACCGTTTATTGAGACTGCTGTTAGATGTATTAGAAACGAGGGTATAGTAGCAATCACCGCAACTGATTTAACCGCTTTATGCGGGTTATACCCTCGTTCAGCCTTTAGAAAATATGGGGCTGTAGTCTACAAAACTGGTTTCTGCCATGAAATCGCATTACGTCTCTTGATTAGAAACGTGGTCGAAGCAGCTGGTAGGCAGTTTAAGATAGCTTCTCCCGTGATATCCTATTTTTCCGAGCAGTATGCCCGGGTGTACCTTAGGATTCGTAGAGGGAAACTCAGCTTCCCATATGATGCTATCGGTTACATAATTATTAATGAGAATGAGATCAAGGTGGTTGAAGCATTTAAGTTTGATGGCGTGGTCGAAGGTAGTGTAGTAGGTCCCTTATGGATAGGTCCTCTTCATGATCCTAGCTTTGTGAAAAATATCTTGGACAGGGAGCTGTTCAACTACATCGGGGAGGCGGAGGATAGGAGTAGGGCGGCTAAATTATTTAAGATATTCCTGGAAGAATGGAACATGCCACCCTATTTTTATAACATCCACAAGATGTGTAAAAAAATCGAGATATCGCCTCCTCCAGTAAACGATATTATCGAGAGGCTGAAGTCCCTCGGTTATAAGGCTTCACGAACCCACTTCACTGGCTACGGAATAAAAACAGATTCTTCTTTAGAGGATCTATTAGATGTTTTACGTGATTTAGGCCGGTAATACATACATATGAAATAGATCTCGGCGCTTCTCTTCCTAGATGCCCTAGGCTTGTATATCCTCACATATCTAAACCTATTCTTAAGTTTCCTCATTATACTGTTTACCCTCCTACCTTCAAAGCTCTTCATAACTAGTATACCATCTTTCCCTAGAAAGTGTCCTGCATACTCTAGTACCTTCATATTATAATCATAGATAACCTCCGTATCCAACTCCCAGATCCCCGTTATATTTGGGGATAGGTCGCTTACAATTACATCAGCCTTATTCTCGCCAAGTGCCTCCTCGATCTTAGCGATAGTATCTTCCTCAAATATATCGCCTTGTACTAGAACCACATTAGGTACTTCTTCAAACGGCTTTATAGGATTTATATCAACTCCTATCAGGAGCCCGTCTATACCTATCCTATTAATAATATACTGTAGCCATCCACCGGGGTATGCCCCTAGATCTATTACCCTATCCCCCGGTTTAAATATGCCAAACCGCTTGTCAATATTCTCAAGCTTAAAATATGCCCTACTCCTAATTCCCTTCTTCTTAGCTAATTCATAAAATGGATCACGTTCCGCCTTTCTTCTTCTCCACTTTTTTGTCATTCTCATCAGTTCCCATATTTATATGTTCCTTATATTTGTTTAACGCCCATTCCTCAATATGCTGACACTTTATTAAATACTCGGGATATCTTGAAGAGCATTCCGAATCATATTGGCAAGCTGTGCAAAATAGGTCTTTTATAAAGTTAATCGCCTTTAGCCTTGTCTCGGGCCTAACTGTCCTAATATACCTAATTTTTTCACCTTCAATAGGTGTCTCAACTTCCTCCTTACTCATCTCTATCAACTTCTCTATCCTTTAAAATATTCAGGTCTAACCGAGTAAAATAACTCGGTAGGTAAAAAGAGCTTGTTAAAAATTTCCCTTCACCAAAAATATATTTATACATATAGAAAATATAAGTGAAATTGTTGATAATCTATATATTTATCTCAATCTGTACCTTTCTCAGGATCTCCTTAACCATCTCTCTAAGAGGAATCTCGGTGATTCCCGCTAACTTAGCTGCTTCTCTCTGCGTGACGTTATATTCATAGAGTTTATATGCTATATATGCTATGGCTGCAAGGATGGTTTTCTTTGTTCTCCCTATTCCGATCTTTTTGTTCCTAGTTTCTTCATATAATTTTTTCATAAGCTTCTCTACCTTTTCATCTCTTCCATACTTCCTCCTAAATTTCGAGAGTACCCGAATCTCCTCCTCCTTAGGTCTACCAGGAATCTTAATCCCCAGCGTCTTCACGATTTCTTTATATGCTTTTCTAATGTCCTTAGCCGTTATATTCTCGGGTGCATATGTCTTCTCAACCTTCTTGAGGGGAAATATCTGAGTATTATTCAGTTTTGTTGCTAATAGTAGGAGTGCCAAAGCAAAGACCCTCTTCCTCCACCTATGTTTTCTGCTTGAGTTCTTACTAAGATATAACTCCAATAGTCTTTCGGCTGTCTTTATATCCACCTTCTTTATAGTAGGAAAAACATACTGGATTTCTTCAAACAACATATGTATCTCCTTCTTATAACGCTCGGCACTGGTCTCATACATATGCGGGTAGGGATATCCCCAACGGGATTGATGTGTCGTGGTTACATTAGCTCCTCTTCTTCTAGGCGCTGTGTCCTCAACTGATTTAAAAGGTGGATCCGACCTTACATGAGCTACACTAGGAAAGACATATCCGCATGTGAGGCATATGTATGTATTTTGAAGCCTATCAAAAGTATGTTTCTTACCTCCGCATATTGGGCAGCTGAGTGTCTCTTTTTCGCTCATCTTCTCCTCCTTCTTTTAATATAATAGACATGTGCCCCTACATATTTCTCAGGGTTTTTCACAGTTGGCTTAGCAACTAGATACGGCTTGTTTATAGGCCCTATGACGTCGACTACGATACCTATCTTCTCCCCCCTTGAATCGACTAGAGTCGTCTCTGGTATCAGCTTATCTCTAGCTTCAATTACAAATACTTTGCTCTTCGTATAGTGCAATATAACGCCTGCCTCTTTCATAATACAAGTCTCCTCATACCCCTAACAACAAGAATAGTTTTTAGGAGTTTTCTTTCACTAAGAATTATTTTTTACATAACATAAATATAACTCCTTAGCCTTCTTCTCCGAATTATAGAGGAACTATTTTCCGCCTCGCATACGCCTTATCTCTTTCGCTATCTCTCTAATAATATCCAGTTTCTTCCCAGCGTCCTTGCTAATCATTATATAACCATTATCCTTGATCCACCAACAAGATGGATACCTGGCTTTTTTAAAACTAGCTACTTGGAACCCAAGTTTCCGAGCGGCGGTGACCAGCTCCTCCAACTTTGGATTCTGGACACACTCTCTCTTAGGCAGTTTCCTACCTCTCTTTCTAGAAAGATCCTGATTGAAATATACTGTCCATATAACAAAATTTTCTTTGTTCCTCACTCCGTCAACAACCTTGCATTAATAACTCCATCTTGACCGGGCCTAGAAACTACTATCGCCCTACCTAATTCTGTCTTAATTAGTGCACCTTTAGTAATAACTCCCCTTCTACTATATTCTCTATTCGCCCTATTCTCAATAACCTCTAAAATCCTAGTCTTTACAACTTTCTTCTCTTTAGGGTTATACACATTTGCCCATTCAGCACGAAGTAGCCTAATCTTTAAAAGCCCTCCCTTAACTTTCTCCACCTTTATCTTGGTTTCACCTAGTCTAGTCTCAGCAGGTATACCGCCTCTCTCGTATTTCCTCTTTCCCCTCCATATGAGTCTCTTTCCACCAGTCTTCTTCCTCTTATGTAGATCCCAATGCCACTGAACCATTATGAATCAACCTCCTCTACTACACTGTTTAATTTTAAACAGAGGAGATATTATTTAAATATTAGGTTTTTTAACTATCTTTTCCCGCTTCTTGCCACGTCTACTCCTTATAAGTGCTTCAGCCTCTTCTCTAATTATAACGGTAAAACCAGTGTCCTCGCTTTTCTTGGTGACTAAACCCAGTCTAATAAACTTCTTGACGTCTCTATATACTCTATTACCAAATATATCTTTTAACCGACTGAGCTTAACTTTCTTCCTTGTATAGATATATGCCAGTACCTCCAACTGTTTCTCGGTTAGAGGCGGTGGCCTCATCAGGTTCTTAACCTTATCTATATATCTATCCTTGATCTTCGGAAAATAATGTTTTCTACGTCTAACTATCTCTAGACCGATCATTTTAGAATTGAAGTGTTTGACATAGGCCTCCATTATCTCCTCAGCTTCCTTACGTGAACCGAGTTTTAGTACTGAGACGATAGTATCTAGGCTAACCGGCTTAGATGCCACATAGAATAGTGCATCTAGTGTCCCAATTATCTCCTTATTCAACGGGGATGATGACGATGTCCTTGGCAACTCCATCCTCCTCAATGAAATCAACATCAATTACTCCCTCAACATATAGGAATAGTATGGCGAAGATAACTAAATATGGTGAATAATTGTCCAGAGTCTTGATTATATCAGATAATAAAATACTTTTTTTAAATACTTTATAGGCGTTTTTAATCAATTCTCCAATCTCCTTGGCCTTTTCTTCAATTAATCTAGTGTCACTATAGTATTCGGCGATGTCTGGGGCCTCCTCGGGAACAGGTGCGAGTCTAAGCCTATTCTCAATTATTTCCTCAAGTCTATCCAATATGTGGCTTAAGTCGATGTATGTCTTACCGACTACGGTCTCGACCTTAATATCTGGGAGTCTGAGTAGAATTTCCTCCTGATCTAATCTCCCTATCCTACTTACTTTACTCGGCTTAGCTATTTTCTCGATGGTATCTATCTTTCTCTTGTAGATGAAAGCCGCGTTATCAGCAGCGTATCCAGCTATCACAAAATTAAGGTTCTCTTTTTGAAACATCTGGAGAAGTTCTTCCAACTCGCGTACCAAGTCTATTTTCCATGGATTTATCCTCATCAATCTCTCTCTCGACTCTAGGATTATCGAGTATTTATCCCGTTTATCTATTTCTAAGCACCTCCGAAATCCTCTCTTTCGGAATCACTATTGGTCTACTGACACCGTTTCTAAAGAATATTGTTATCAAGTAGTCAGCCATCTTGGCCAATATCTCATCCCTCGGTAGTGTAACGAATATTATCTGGCTCTCCTCCTTCTGAGAGACTATGGCTTGGGCGAAGTGATTCAAGTTCCTTGGATCAACATGCGCATCTATCTCGTCTAGTAGGAAGACTACATTACCCGGTATCGAGTATACAGATAGGAGGAATAGTATTATGAGTAGAGACTTTTCTCCTCCACTCAACGAGAATATAGGCAGCCTGGGCTTACCCTTCAACTCGACATATAATATTATCCCACTGTTTATATCATCCGGATTCTCAAGGTCCATGACTATCTTAGACTCTGGAAATACGCTGTAGAAGAGTTTCTCGAACTTTGCCTTTATCTTTTCAAACCCTTCTCTAAATACCCTCTCCTTCTCATCATCTATCTCACGTATAAATTCTAATATCGCATTTCTCTCTTTCTCTAGCCGACTCTTATTCATAGAGAACTGTTTGTAAGGCTCTATTCTCCTTAGATATTCTTCCCTCGCCATGGGAGTCGGGTAGTTTTCATCCCTATTTATTTCATCCATTTCATCCATGTATTCTCTGATCATAACATCTATTTCCTCGGGCCTAGATACTCCAGGTACATGCACAGGCTCTAGATAACCTTCTTCAGCTCTCTTCTCTCTAAGCATATTTATCTGTGTAGAGAGGCTCTTTATGTCTCCCTTGATCTCAGAGATTCTTATTTTAACCTCGTTCAGCCTCCTATTATACTCCACCCACTTCCTATTTATCTCGCTTCTCTTATGCTTCAACTTCTCGAGGCGCTGCTTTATACCCTCAGTCTTTTCTACGAATTCATCGATCTCCTTATTTATCTCCTCCAGATATTTCTCTTTCTCACGTATTTCCCTCTTAATGCTTGATATCTCCTTCTTTATCCTATCTATCTCATCAACCTTCTCTCTAATCGACTCCTTAATCTTATCTCTATTCCTCTTTATTTCTTGAATAGCTTCCCTCGTACTATTTATAAACTCATTGTTCCTGGATAATATGTTCTCTATTCCAACAATCTCAACCTCAATCTCCTTCTTCTCTTCCTCCAGCTTACTTATTCTCATTCTATAATCGTCGATAGTCCTATCGAGTCTAGAAACCTCGCTAATATACTCCTTCTCCACCTTAGCCAGCTTCTCCTTCTTCCCCCCTTTCTTTAAGTTCCTCAGTATCTTATTTCTACGCCTCTTGTAATATACGTGGAAGCTCTTCAGGAACTTCATGTTTTCATTCATTATTTTAATGGTCTCTTCAAGCCTCACTCTCTCTGAAATAAGTTTAATTAGGTTATTCTCAATATGGTCTATCTCACTCTCCAGCTTATCCAAATCATCTTTCCTAAGAGTTATCATATCTTTAAACGTCTTGTAGATATCCTCCAACTTCTCCAGATCCTTGGTTATAATTATCCTCTTCTTCTTTCCCTCATATATCCAGGAGTCAGCAGTAATCATGAACTCTCCTTTCTTATGTATCACACTTAATCCTTGAGATAGATATCGGTAACCTTCCTCGGGATCAGTAATTATAACTAGGTTTCCAAATAGCTTTGTTAGTAGGGGCTTCATCTTACCAGGATATTTTATAACGCTCAAAACACTTTTATCGTGTGGTTTTTCGCTGGAAACATACCTAGATACTGGTTTTATCATGACTTTCTTATTCAGTTCATAGGAGACTTTAAATAGTTTCTCGGCTGTATCCACATCATCCACAATTATACTATACCAGTCCCTCCCCAATGACTCTTTAAGAAGTGACACTATATCTCTAGGACCCTTTATCCTCTCCCCTAGGATGCCGATGACTCCCTTGATATTCATATCACTCGCTATTTTCATGATGTACCTTGCATCGGATTGATACTCAATATCCACTGTCTTCTTCTCTCTCCTTATTTTATCTATGTATTTCTCAACCTTCCTAAGGAGTTTCTCAGCCTCCCTGATCTCCTTCTCAATCTTCTCCTTTCTAGCCCTAAGCTTATCATATTTCTCCTTCAGTTTTTTCTCCCTATCCTTTATCCCACTAAGTTTTTCCTTGATCTCGTTCAACTTACTCTCGAGACTCTCCATATTCTTCTCGAAATGAGCCAGTTTATCCTCCAGCTCTTTCAACCTATCTCTGTATAAGTCCTCTATCTTCTCTAGGGCAAGGATCTCCGCCTGCTCCTTAATCTTTTCCATAAGTGTCTTGTCCCTCTTCGAGATCAACTCTTTTTTCTTACTGAATATCCCACCTAATTCTTTCTGAAGCCTTTCAATCTCCTTCGTTATCTTCTCCTTCTCCGTATTCAGTGTATTAAGCTCCTTTTTAAGCGATCTATTTGTCTTTACAATCATCTTCAACGAATCAGTCTTTTCCTTAATCTGATCCCTAACATGATTTAATTCTGACCTCAAGTACTCTAACTCCCTCTCCTCTCTCTGGAGAGCTGTTTCCTTAAGACTAAGGAGATTCTTCTTGTTGGCCAAATCAGTATTGATATTTGATCTTTCTCTAAGCATTTTACGGTATTGTTCAATGCCTTTCTCCTCTAACTCCTCCTCCAATTCTCCGATTTTCATCTCTACACTGTGTATTTCATTCTCAAGTTGGGTAATTCTCCTCGCATATCTACTCTCTTTCTCAGTTAGATCCTCCAACTCTTCCTTCTTCTTATTTATCTTCGGCTCCAGCCCCTCGATCTCCAAAGTATATTTAGCAGCTTTTAGCCTCCTCAGAACCCTCTCGATATTCTCTTTTCTCTCAAGATTAATCATTTGATGAAGAAGTCTAGATACCATTTCCTTAAGTATTTCTTGTTTTTCATTCAGGGCCTCCAGCTTAGCCTCAGCCTTCTCCAGCCTGCTTAACGCCTCGGCTTTCTTCTCATCGAATTTAGCGATCCCCAACGCATCATCTATCAATTGTTTAAGGTCCTTGGGAGTGATGTTCGCCTGATTAAGTATCCCACCCTGGGGTATATAGACATAGTGGAACCCCCCACCGCCTAATGTCAGCAGCTTCGAGATGTATGTCCCCCTACTTACCCGCTTCTTATTATAATAGTATAAATGTGCATTATCCCTGGGGCGAAAAACCCTCTTGAAAATATGTTCCTTACCCTTATCATCAACAATTGTAAGTGTTACCGAGACTTCAAATCCTTTTTTAGTCACGTCTACACCATGGGGATTATGAACTATGTCAATAAACTTATTTGCCCTAAATAGCTTGAGGCTCCTCTCACCTAATCCAAATAATATGGCCTCTATAGAGTTTGATTTACCTGTTCCATTAGGCCCTACAATGGTGTTTATACCATCGCTAAAACGTATTCTAGCGTTTTTATAAGTCTTATAATTAGTAATTTTAACTTCCTTGATGTACGCTCTCATTATACTCATTAAATATTCATTTTATATATTAATTTAAAAGATATGTGACTTTAGATATCAAATATCGACTCCGAGCTTTCTAAACGTATCCCTGATTTTAGTCCAGTGAGAGCCTTTCCAGTATATTTTTCCACAGTTTTCACATACATAAACCATCTTATGGTTATTTTTTACATGAGCCGGTAGATCCAAGTCTCTACTCTCCCTCTGAACTAGAACGGTATTGCATACAGGACACCTATATTTCAGGCTATCTACATAGGTGTTTAAATCAAGTATATTAAATATTTTCCTCAGCTTTGTTTCGGTATTCTCTCCAGATGTGTATATCGCTCTAATATATCTCCTAATAGCCCTCTGGTAAAGTTCCCTATCAGATGTCAGTAACACTCTACTCTCATTCTCAGCTATCTCTAGGAGTTTGTTATCTAGGTTATCTCCAGTGAAATATAGGCAATCAAATCCAATGATACGCAACCATCTTGCAATGTCTCCATTCATTTCATCAGCTAAAAATTTTGGAGGAGTCATAATCTTACTCTACAGAAGATTGTTATTCAACATAAACCTCATAACATGTCTCCTAGAGACCACTCCCACAACCTCATCTTCCTCTAAAATCGGTATCAACCTCTGTCTACCATTCAGTAATAGGTTCACTGCATCGGCAATAGTGTTGTCTGGTGTCAACGTCTCAACGTCTCTATTTACAACATCTGCTACAAGGATCTTCCTCAAATTATACTCCCATTTCTGTGTGGGTATCAACTTCTTAATTGTAAATATAGCTCTCGCAATATCTAAAGCTGTGACTATACCGACAAACTTCTTTTGATGTGTTACTACAAGTGTGTTGAACCCACTGGCACGCATCTTAGTCTCCGCTTGAACTAGTCTATGGAAAAGCTCTACCTTACCCTGTACATTAGCCATTATATCCCGAATCACTGTTCCGCCGTACTTTTCCTTGTGTTTATTAAATATCTTAATAATTTCTCGCTTAGTCACCAGCCCATATAACTGGTTATCCTCTCTGTCGATAACGGGAAGACTACTATAGCCCCTATTTAACATCATGTTTGCCGCTGTCTTTACATCGGTATCAAGATATGCTACGTCTACGGGGCTGGTGGCTGCACTAGCTACAGAGGTATTATATGGTTCAAACCTCTTAACAGCCCTCTGTGAGAGTTTAAAAAGTATGTCGTATTCCGTGATTATTCCATATAACTCTCTCTTATTCCTTAAGACTACGAGGCGGTCAACGTCTTTTTTAACCATCATTTCAATGGCATCCTTGATCCTAGCATCCTTATCAATCGTGGGAAAGTTTTTTATAGCTATATCAACTACCTTCATAATCCTGTCCTCACCATATCCTCCAAAATAATATATTTGTCTATTAAACCTATAATCGTATTCTCCTCGTCAACCACAGGTAGATGTCCAATTCTCTCAAAATACATTCTCCCCGCGGCGTCAACCAATAGTTCATCTAAGGATGCGACGAATACTGGGGAAGACATTATGTCCTCGAGAACCGGGAGTGAGTATTTTACAAAAACCACTCGTTTCGTACTATCCTTGACATATCTGCTTCCTCTTGATATCGAGGTGATAGGAAGATATATTATATCTGAGTATGTGACTATGCCAACTGGCCTCCTCACCTGATCTACAACTATAACTGCATCTACACCTTTTTCCTCCATCAATTCATATGCATATTTAATAGAGTGTAGGGGGGAGGCGGTTGGAGGTTCTTTTCTATATACTTCTCGTACCAACGTCTCACTTCTACTTAAACGAGAATAAGGCCCTAGTAGGTCTTCAGCCTCAATCACTCCATATACTTCCTCATCCTTTCCCAGTACAATAACCTCCTTTCTATTCTCAAGTATCATCTTCGCAACATCCACAACATAGTCTCCCTCTCCCACTGTTAATATGTCTTTATCCATAAAATCACTTACTAGAAGCCTGTCAAGAGGCCTTGCATAATTTGGCTTATCGAGTATCTTTCTACCGATGTCTCTCATATCTAGGATTCCAATAGGCCTCTCCTCAGCATCAATAACAACTATGGTCTTCCTCCTAGTCCTTATCCCCACGTTCCTTGCGTGGGCTAATGTATCTGTCTCCCTAACCAGCGGGGGTGCTTTTTCATATAAGATATCCCTAACCCTTACCTCTTTCAATTTCTCCACCAAAATAGGTTTTCACTTAGTTCTAAAGATAAAATCAAAATATAGGTTTATAAAACCATAGATATTTATTTGTTAGAATAACCTGGGAGGGGTATATAGAGATGTCTCCATTCAAAGTTTTAGGGATTGAGTTAACAGATGTATATGAGCTCATTAGATTCAATCTAAATACTAAGCAGGAACGTGCTGGTCTAATGAGCTATAAATCAGGCGATGTATACCACATAGGATTTTATTACCCCTCTTTCCTAAAGAAAATTATCCTAGCTTTCATCTATATAATCTCGTCTTCTCCCCCTCCACCGGTATACTCATATTCAAATGATTACAACGGTAAGGAGATCGTGCTTTCCCATCCAACCGATTCGCCTTCCTTTATTAATATACCTGTTGCTAGGTTAAATGATATTCCACATGACTTTGCCTCACTAGAAGAATTGGAGGCTAACTGGAGATTTATTGAAGTTGATGGCGTTGAATCCCTAATTAAATTGGGTTCAACAGCGTATTTCGATACATCAGATATTCCATATATATGGTATGACGTGGATAGAAAAACCTACCTACTTAACATCTACTCCTCAGATGACGGTATCGATGTAAACCTATATTATTACTGGATCGGAGAATATATGGGGCCGTATATCTACGTTTCAAGGGATTACAGTAAAGTGGGGTATTCCGAAAATATTAGGGATGTGAGTAAAAATTATTTCCTTGTGGTTAAATCTAGGAGCCTACCGTATTTATCGTTGAAGAATCTTAAGTAAAACCTTCTCCTCATCCCTTGTATCTAGCGTATATCATCGCATGGTCCCGTTCATAGGGCTCTAAGTCCAATACATCGAGTATCTCGAATCCCTCTATCTCCATCTTCTTAGCCTCCTCCCTATATATTACCTTAGGTTCTTTAGTGGCATCTATGCTCCTAGCTTTGATTGCATATAGTACTATACCCTCTTCTTTTAGAAAAGCCTTTGAATTCAGAATAGCGATCCTAGTCTGATCTGGCTGGGCAACATCACAGTATACTAGGTCAACAGGGTAGTCCACTATATCTCTATATTCCCCAGGTATTCTAGCATCAAAGAACAAGGGGATAATATTTTCTCTATGGGATATCACCCTACCAATGAATTCAAGCATTACCCGTGGAGCTATCTCAACCCCATATATGACTCCCCTATCCTCAATTATATCCGATATATGGCTTACCGTCGTGCCCGTGGATACACCGAGATAAAGGATTCTCCTCGCGTCATTCATAAATCCAATATCTAGACCCTTTAAAACTACTGCCGCAAGCTTACTTTTATATGGGATCCATTCCCTTAACTCTCCTACTTTGGTTTTGAATAAACTCTCTTTATAATATGTGATACCTGGAGTCATATTCTTTGTCGCCAAGATCTTCTTATCTCCCTTCTCTATCCAATACATATTTTTAACATTTGTCTCTACAACTTTCATTTAATCTCTCACCTCCTTCTCCTTCTCTTCTTTCTCTTTCTATGTGCTCCTTTCTTAGGCTTAGGGTTTACACGTATCTTCTTATCCTTTAGTTTTGGCGCTTGTTGCCTGAGCATCTCTACCTTTTCCTTAACTTCCTCATATAGTTTTTCACCAACGTATTCTCCACCGAATGCATCGACTCTAGCAGCTATCGTAAGCTTACCAGCCAATATTCTGGCTACTCTGCCCCGGATTACCTTGGGTGACTGTCCGACAAATGGATGCTGGAATATAATCCCGTGCTTAGGCGGTTTCCTTCCCTTTCTAAGTGCTAGGAAGAGTGCTCTCTCAGCGCCGAGAAGCTGAATAGTGCTTGCTGGGAACATGGCTAGCTTCTTAATTCCTCCAGCTTTAGCAATCAGCCTAGCAGCTAACTTAGATCCCACAATAGCAGTTATATTAGGCGCAACCTCCTCAAGCAGTTCCTCGAGATACTTCTCTATGGCATCACGCGTCTTCACCATGTCTTTAAGCATCTTGGCGTGTGTCCTTATCATCTCGATATCATTCATCTCAAGCATACCGCCCCTAGAAGCCTTTGCAGCCTCCTCTATAGCTGCGGCCTTCTTCTCAGCATAGCCTAGTTTAAGCAGGTTTTCCTTCGTGAACTCCTCTCTCCAAGTTAGGGTCGCTACAAGGTTTGCATAGCTCTCTATCTTAGTAACCAGCTCAGCCAATTCAGGGAAGTATATGCCGTACCACTCCCTAAGCCTTTCATAGAATAAGTTTATTGTCTCGGTATATTCATCGTAGCTATTTATAGCATGTATTATTAGAAGATCCTTATTAGCCAACTCTTCTTTAAGCTTCTCCTCTGAATATGTTTTCATAACATCTTTTATGAGCCTCAGAGCCTCCTCAGTATCTTTAGCCACTCTGGTTTTAATTAAAAGCTCGGATGACGTCTCTTCTCTATCAACATACTTTATCTTATCAGCTAACTCAGAATATCTCCCGAGGAGCTTATACAATACGCGTGATGTGACAAGGACTTGATCAGAATCTTTTATATCTTCGACTATGTTTTCGAGGCTAAGCCTACCTTTATATAATTTATATAGATTTACCCCTGCCTTTTCTGGAGTATCTCCGAATTTATATATTTCAAGGCTTCCATCACCTTCCTTAACAACTCCATATGGTGTTAGATGTAGCTTAATCATCTTGCCTCCACCATCTTAAATACTTTCTCATGTTCTATACCCGACAAATAACATATTATCTTAATGACGGATATTAAACGTTCCCTGTAGGGTAGGGAGATGTATAGCGACGCTATTTCCTCCGGTGTTACGGTTTTTAGGATACGTAGTATAATTAGATACAAGGCTCCTGCTGCAATGAAGTAGATAAAGAACACGTCAAATCTCTTGAAATTCTCCCAAACTAGCCATATGGTTAATCCTGAGATGCCTCCAGCTATAAATGATTTGGCATACGCAGTTATATCTATACGTATACTTAGCATTTTAATACCTACATAGAGAAACAATAGGTACGAGACTATTATTAGGGAGGCCCTTCCAATTCCAGTGGATATATAGCCTACATATGGATAGAGACCTATCATAATTACTAAGTCCACTATTATAGACGCGACCATTATTATCATGAGCTCCTTATTCTTCTTAGCAGCTATAAACGCGCTCTGAAGTAGTGGGTTGAGTGGCCCTAGCCAGAGACCAATACTCATTATTTGGAATAGAGGTATTGCCCCTCCATATGCTGGGCCTGCAAGGAGGTAAATAAGCGGTTCTGCCAAAGCCGCCGCGAGTATAAAGACCGGAGATACAAATATGAATATGTACCTACTAATATCCTCAATTCTATTGCTTAAGCCGTCTATTCCATTGAGATGATACTCTTCCGATAAATGAGGGAGCATGCTGCCTTGAATAGCCTGGTACATAGCCGTTAGAAAGAGTATTCCGGTGGTGGCTATGTAGAAATACGCTAGTATACTCGGTCCAAATATGTACGAGACGATTCTATCTCCATACTCCGTTGCCGCTAGAATAATATCTGCTATGAATAGGGGCGCGGCATCCTTAATTATATTTGAAGGTTTTTCAGACTCAAGAGTAGGGGGGCTATACTGTGGAACCGTCTTCCTCATTATAAGCACTATACTTAGGACTTCTCCTATAATCCATGCCACTAATATTCCATCCACTCCATAGCCCCTTAGGAGAAAGTATATCATCAGAAGACGATAGACAAGAAAGCCAGTTGAAACATAGAGGGTCTCATAATGAAAAAGCTGTAGCGCCTCTAAACCAGCTACAATTAGGTTTCTAAAGGCAAATAAAGATAGTAGTATGGTGAATAGAATTAGTCCATTGGTTGACTCAACGGCTTCAAAGATCTTAAAGTAACCTATTCCATATGATACTAGAGCGATTATAACTGCGATAAATGGGAGGGATAGGGTTGTGGTTAGCCAGAATGTTCCTCTAATCTTCCTTTCTTCATTTAAAGCTGTATAACCTGCTATCAGTCTAATACCTACTTTCTTCAATCCAAAGTTAGCGCTCAACCCTACTAGATATAGAAGCGACACGATTAAACCATATACACCCATCTCGGTGGGATTTAGGATTCTGGATATTATTCCGAAGGTTAAGAGGCTGATTATATAAATACTAATCTGCTGCATGAGTAGTGAGCTGAAGTTCTTGATAAGCTTAAAATTTATCTTCCTAATTTTCCTCATCCAATCAGCCTCTTAACCATGGTATCATCATCTTCCCAACCTTATTCTTCCTACCGATACATGATATTATCCTTATGAATGTAAATTTATCATGGCTTAAATAGGCTTTAATAAATATATTGAATAGAATAAATCATTGAAATATTTGAGTGTATGTATGTTTTATAAGCAAAAAACTTTGCATTTTTAACTTTTTCATCAATTAACAAGCTGTTCTCCTGTTAATCTACTTTATTCAGCCCTTGGCAAAACATTTAAAAATAACTGGTTTAAAATCTATTACAGAGGTGAATACGTATGGGTACACACGGTTCATTGACAAAGGCAGGTAAGGTTAGGAGTCTAACGCCTAAGATTGATCCAATGCCCCATCCTCCGACAAATCCGAAGAAGAGGAATAGAATAAACTATAAGAAGAGGATTCTCTTAAATAGGCCTCCCGGCCAGTTCAGACCTGGGAGAAGGTAAAAACCGCCCCCTCATTTTACCAAGTATTTATCTTCATTCTCCCGAATATTACTTGTTTCTTTTCTAGAACATTATCTGAACATAGATCCGGATCACTGTCTCTCAAAAGTGGATATTTTATTTAAGTGTATGGGTCTTTTATCCTCATTGAGGATGGATAATGACTGGTGGACGAGAGACTACTGTTGATGAGAAGCTTAGAGAGGCGGTTAAATTTATTGTTAAAGAGGTTAGGGAGAAGGGTATTAAAGACCCGGTGAAAATCAATCGTATAAAGTATAGGGCAGTTAGACTCTTTAGACTTGGTAGAGTCCCTTCTAATGTAGAGATACTCAAGTATGTCAATGAGATAGATCCTGAGCTAGCCAGTGTCTTTAGGCTTAAGCCGGTTAGAAGTATTTCTGGAGTTGTTATAGTCGCCATTATGACTTATCCCTATGAATGTCCCCATGGACGCTGTCTATACTGCCCCCATTATCCAGGAGCCCCCATATCATATACTGGTAAAGAGCCTAGTGCAATGAGGGGTATACATAATGAATTTGATCCCTATAAGCAGGTCACGAGCAGACTGGAGCAGTTGGAGTCAATGGGGCATTCAACTGATAAGGTTGAGATCATAATTCAGGGGGGTACCTTCAACGCAACTCCATTAGAATATAGAGAATGGTATATGCGTCGTCTTCTACAAGCCTTTATAGGATATTATCCCGAGTCATTTGAAAAAGGTGTTTTGGATGCTGAGAAGAGCCCCAAGCGTATCGTAGGGATTACCTTCGAAACCCGTCCAGATGCATGTAGTGAGGAGCAGATCAACTGGATGCTGGAGCGTGGGGGAACACGCGTTGAATTAGGCGTCCAGACAATATATGACGATGTATATAAGTATGTCGATAGAGGGCATAGTATCCAGGATGTTATTGAAGCCACTAGGAGACTGAGGGATGCAGGATTTAAAGTCACATATCATTTAATGCCCGGGCTTCCACTAACCAACTTTAAACATGACTTGAATATATTCAATCTAGTCTTTTCCTCGCATAACTATATGCCTGATAATCTAAAGATCTATCCGACGCTTGTACTTGAACATACAGGGCTACTCGAAATATGGAGGTCTGGAGGCTACAAACCATATGATACGGAAATCGCCAAAGACTTGGTGTCTCTTGTTAAGGGCAATATAATTCCTCCATGGATAAGGATAATGCGTGTCAATAGAGATATTCCAAGCCATGAGATTATAGATGGAGTTAAAAAGACTAACCTGAGGCAGATAGTCCAGATGGATATGCGAAAAATAGGTTTGAGATGCAGATGCATAAGATGCAGAGAGGCTGGTCACAGATGGATGAAGGAAGGATATAAAGGTTCTGAAGAACTAGTCATTAAGGTATCCTCATATCCTGCTAGTGGAGGCATTGAATACTTCATATCCGTAGAAGACGTGGAGAACGACGTGATATATGGTTTCATCAGGCTACGCAGGCCTTCTAATAAGGCGTGGAGGCCTGAGATCACTAGCAGCGAGACATATATAGTTAGGGAACTACATGTATATGGCCATAGTCTTCCACTGGGTAGCGGCCCCCAAGGTCTGGAGGGCTCGTGGCAACATATTGGACTAGGCTCAATCCTCTTATCCGAGGCGGAGAAGCTGGCATCATCACTTGATGGAGAAAAAATAGTGGTTATAAGCGGCATTGGAGTCAGGGAATACTATTATAAACATGGTTATAATAGGGAGGGTCCATATGTAAGTAAATTTTTAGGGGGCTAAAACCTATTTAATGAATGTTTTTAGTATCTCGCTAGAATATTATTTTATAATTAAAGTAATGTAATTCTAATGGAGGCCTAGATATGACAAATATTGTAGAATATTTTCTTAAAAAGAAGGGTGTAAACATAGGCGATTACGTGGAAGTTTATCTGATGGACAGGATAAAATATAAAGGTATTATAATGCCTAAACACGAGTTCTCCAAGCCTGAGATACTTGTGTTGAAACTCGATAATGGATACAATATTGGAATAGACATCAATAAGGTGCTGGATATCCGTAAGACAGAGGCTCCTGAAATATCTCCGGGGGTGAGTGTTGAAGATGAGGTTGAAAGGCCTGAAGATCTTCCTCGTGTCTTGGTCATGGGGGTTGGAGGCACTATACTGAGTAAAGTCGATTATACTACTGGTGCTGTAAGAAGCGCTGTATCCACTGAAGAGCTTCTATCGATACTGCCTGAGGTTAATCAAATAGCTGAGATAGATACAAAGATAATAATGAATAAATATAGTGAACATCTCACGCCATCTGACTGGAGCAAGATCTCTAGGGAGATCTACTCCGCAATTTCATCTAAGAAATATGATGGCATAGTCGTTCTTCATGGGACCGATACCCTTGGATACACTGCTGCAGCCGTATCGTTTGCGGTTCAGCAGCTTCCAATACCCGTGGTATTCGTCGGTTCCCAGAGGTCATCTGATAGGCCAAGTTCCGACGCTGCTTTAAACCTTATCTCCGCTATTCGGGTTGCTGGCTATGCCGATATCGCCGAGGTAGTTGTAGCCATGCATAGGGATACCTCCGATGAGTATATAGCTGTCCACCAAGGGACTAGGGTTAGGAAGAACCATACGAGTAGGAGAGACGCCTTTCAATCAATAGACACCAATCCATATATGCTTGTAGATAGTGAGGGGAGGTTTAAAATTCTTAGAGATGGTTTTAGGAGGAGAGACGTGAATCGTTCTCCAATACTCTATCCCAAGTTTAGTCAAGACGTTGCGCTTGTAAAATTCTATCCCGGCTTTAACCACCATATCCTGTTAAGTCTCTTACATAATGGTGTTAAGGCAGTTATTCTAGAGGGTACTGGACTTGGGCATGTAGGGGAATATCTATTTGAGACAATAGGGCTACTAGTGGACAACGGTGTCCATATTTATATGACTTCTCAATGTATCTGGGGCCGTGTGAACATGAATGTATATGATACAGGGCGTTTCCTCAGAAAACTAGGTGTTATACCCCTGGAAAACATTATAAGTGAAACAGCGTATGTAAAGGCCAGCTGGGTTTTAGGTAATTTCGGTGTTAAGGAGCTGGATATTTTGATGACGACTAATGTTGTGGGAGAGGCTTCTCCAAGGAGCCCAATTAAGGATATGAGGCGGGAGTCATGAAGTCGGAATACGAGGAATATGGGTTGAAAATAGGGTTAGAGATACATTTTCAACTAGATACTGGGAGAAAGTTATTCTGCCGATGTCCCCCAGAGATCCTGGAGTCTGTAGAGGGCCTCCGCTTTATACGTAGGCTAAGGCCTACACAGAGTGAACTAGGGCAAGTTGATCCAGCGGCTTATTTTGAGTTTAAAAAAGGGCTGACTATAGAATACGTCGCGCCTTTTGAATCAAGTTGCTTGGTTGAGATGGATGAGGAGCCTCCGCATCCAATAGATAGGACGGCGCTTGAGACAGTCGTTAGAATAGCTCAGTATATGCGTTCTTCAATCGTTGATGAAGTTCATGTTATGAGAAAGATCGTTGTAGACGGGTCTAATACAACTGGTTTCCAGAGAACTGCTATAATTGGGTTAGGAGGCTATATACGTGTAAACGAGCTTGATAAAAATATCCCTATTCAGACGATATGCCTAGAAGAAGAGGCTGCTAGACTAATTAAAAGGGAGGGGAACAAAGTATCGTACTATTTAGATCGCCTGGGGATTCCCCTAGTTGAGATCGCTACGGCTCCTGTAATACATTCTCCCGATGAAGCGGCGGTAGTCGCATTAAGCATCGGTAGGATAGTGTCTGCAACAGGATTTAAGAGAAGGGGATTGGGTAGTGTTAGGCAAGATATAAACATCTCAATCCTAGGCGGTAATATAGTGGAGGTTAAGGGAGTCCAGAAGATAACCCAGTTGAAGAAGGTTATTGAATTTGAGTTTAAGCGGCAATTAGGTTTACATAAGATATCCGAGGCCTTAAAGGAGAGGGGTATATCTAAGGAATCAATATCAGCCTCCCTCGTCAAGGATGTGACTGGAATATTCTTAAATACTAGAAATAAAATAATACGCAGGAATATTAAGAAGGGCGGTAAAGTAGTGGGTGTATTACTTAGAGGCTTTTCAGGCCTCATCGGCACGGAGACCGCTCCTGGCTATAGGCTGGGTAAGGAATTTGCTGAGCGTGTACGTTTCTGGACCGGGTTAAAAGGAGTTTTCCATACAGACGAGCTTCCTGGATATGGTATAACCCGGGAGGAGGTTGATAACCTCAAGGAGTTTTTCGAGGCAGGTGAGTTAGACGCTGTAGTTTTCGTCGTTGCACCCGAGAAACAGGCATATGAGGCTATCAAGCGTGTTATTGAGAGAGCGGTTGAAGCGGTTGATGGTGTTCCAAGTGAAACTAGGGGTTCGAGGGAGGATGGGACTACTTTCTATATGCGGCCTAGGCCCGGTATGGCAAGGATGTATCCAGAGACAGATATTCCTCCAATAAGGCTTACCTCAAAATTCTTGGAGGATATGAGGGAGAAACCGGTTAAAGACCCATCTATAACCGTTGCAGAGATAGTGGCTGAATATTCAATTAATGAGGAGCTAGCATGGAAACTCTATGACTCCGATTACATAGATCTATTCAAAGAGATTGTGGCTGAGGCAAAAAACCTTTCTGCCTCTTTCATCGCCTCCTTCTTAGCGGATACTTTAAAATACTTGGAGAGGGAGGGTCTGGATGTTGAGGAGGTCGATGATCAGTTAATTTTAGATGCGTTTAAAGCAGTTGAATCGGGTGTAACTGAAAAGGAGTCGCTTATGGATATCGTTACATATTGTATACAAAATAATGTGGCTGTAGATGAAGCGATAGATAAGCTGGGCGTCAAGAAAATATCTAATATCGATAATATCCGTAATCAAATAGAAGAGTTACTTTCCTCTAGAGATGATTTAAGAGGCCTGCCCAAAGATATATTGAAGAAGAGGCTGATGGCGATAATAATGTCTGAGTATCGTGGTAGAGTAGATCCTAAGGCAGTTTTAAGCCTTATTGATGAGGTTGTGGGAGCTGAGGACGATGAGCGATGAGAAGACAAGTATAGTTAGTTTACGCATTAAAATCGGGATTAATGAACTGGAGATAAGTGGGGAGTATGAAAGTGTAATGAGGATAATTGATAAATTACTCCCATATCTAACTTCCAAGGAGCAAGCGTCTGAAGTTATCCAAGAACCCCATGAGGAGCAGCATGAGGAGTCGAGGGATATACAAATCACAGATCTCCCACCGTCCATTCCTTTGAAGAGAGGTGAGCCCTTGACAGAGATACTGACGAAGCTCTTTGACACTAGATGGGGGAATAAACCAAGGCCTCTAAAGGATATTATAGAGGCTTTAAACAGCTATGGCCTGTATTATCCCAAATCCACCATAGCCGTTACACTAAATCGGCTGGCTCAGCGAGGGGTAATACGTAGGGTGAGAGGTAAAGGCAAGTATTATCTATATGTCTCATCAAAACCCTTGAAAGGTGATGTAGATGCCTAAAATCAAGGTCACCGTCGTCCTAGATGGCATGGAGTATACAGTTGAAGGCGATCCAGAATCAGTTTTGAGAAACGTGCTTCAATGGGTATACAAGATTATGCCAGAGGTCGACTTAGCTAGACGGTTGATGGTTGATATTGATTATATGAGGCTGTCAGACGTGTTATCAAAATATGTGATGACCTCCGAAGAAGGCGATATTATATTTAAGGAGGATATTCCACAACGCTTATCGCTGAGTAATAAAATATTAATTGCACTAGGCTTATCCAAGCTACTATATCAGCTTGGAAAGAGGGATGAGGATGGCATCTACCTCCATGAACTGGCTAAGTATGTTGTTTCATCGACGAAGACAGTATCCTCAAGGTTAAGTGAACTATACTCAACGGGATACGTCGAGAAGAACAAAATGGAAGATGGAGTCCTATATCGAATTACTATCAAGGGGCTGTTGAGACTCCTCTCAATGGGATAATAAACATATGTTAGGTCTTTACGTGATAAGGGATCTTCTGGATATACTGGTATTTTCTTGCCTTGCCTATTCTAGATAACTTACCTTCTTTAACGAGAGATAACAGGGCATGAGATATAGCGCTTCTATCATAGTTATATCCCCTTCTAGAGAGCTCATCCCATATCTCACCAAGCTTCCTAGGCTTCTCAAACCACCCTTCTCTCCACAGTTTCTCCACAGCCTCTTTACATGTTAAGGCATAGAATTCTTCACGATCCCCTTCTTTAGCAGGGGTGATGCCCTCCACGGTCTTTACCACAGTAGTAATCGCTTCGTTCAGCTGCTCAGGCAAGCACTCTATCTCAACTTCAACCCCGCCAATGTTAAGCTTAACCCGAATCTTCCTATCTTCAGTCATCTCCATAAAATAATTGTTGAATTAAGATTTAAATACTTTTATGTTCAATAATATTCATGAAATAAAATGAATTTTCATGAACAATTCAAATCCATTCAAGAACGGGCGTTTAAACCTAGACTTGATGTCCTAGTTGAGCTATTAAACCATATAGACGGTGAGACTTTCATCCCTAGGGATGTAGATGGAGGAATCTTCAACTTCCTACCACTCCTTGGTTTTTCTGAGGGTGGGGATGCCGGGCTTGAATTCATTGAATTTAGTAAACTCGATAATCCAAGGGCATTAGCCGGTATAGATTCTTCTGTGGTCCCAATAGCTGAATCCAGAGACGGCTTTGTATTGGGTGTTAAAGGAGCCGTAGTTATTGAACGTAGAGAGGGTTATGAGGTTATCACAATAGGCCCACTACCAATATACATATCATTAAAGCTTGTCGACACATATTCTTCAATCACTCTTCTACCAAGAAGCTATATACGTCGGGCGGCGTTAGATATTGGTTATGCAAAGCGCTTTGCTATAGACCTGTTTGAAAGCATGTTATTAGGGAATGTAGCCGAGGGATATCGGGATCTAGTTATATTAATCGACGGCTCTCTTATCAGCCCATTTCTTAGGCGCAACAACACTATGATTAATTCAATATTTAGGGCGCGAGAGAATAACATATCTATTGTAGGCTTATCCAAGAAGTCTAAGCTTCTGAAGAAGTATCCAGAGCTGTATAGGATAGCTGTCTCCCAAGGTTTTCCAGGAGCACTTAAAGTTCCTAACTTCATATTTAAGAGGCCTAGCCCCTTCAAGGTCTACATATCTCTCTTCAATTTATCTGGTGTTCCATTTAGAGTAGATCTCCCCAAGAATGAAGACCCAAGTATTGTTCTTAGCGAGATATTTTCTTCATCCGTCTCCAACCTGGGTTATCCCGAGGTGCTTAAGGAGTCCCATATTCTATCCAAGATATCCCGTTTTGAAGTCATCGTCCTCAGGAGGGTTCTCGAGATGCGTGGAGCCAAATTCTACTATACTGAAAAGCTTAGGGATATGCTCTTCGGCGGTTTTAATAAATCATCTGGTAAATGGGGTGGCGGTAATGAGGGTCTTTAGGAAGATCGGCGATGTATTAGAGATACTGGTATTCCCGCATGAGAAGATTAGGAAGGGAGAATATCTGTTGGTTGAGGACAGAAGTAAAGAGCTTTCATTGATAGTACAAGTTATAGAGATCAATTATATCGATGCCCCAGGAATGCTGGAGGACTTGGTTAGAGAAGGTATTCTCAAAGACTCTATAGTATATGAGAATGACCTGGTAGATGTGGGGCGGACAACGAGATTCCTAAGAGATACAAAGCTCGCGACCACCCTAATTAGAGGCTCGATTCACAGGAATATATTCTCACCTGTATATTCTGATTTACCTTCACGTGCGTTCTCCAGCGTCCGTAAGATATCCACTGCAGAGATAATTAAATATGTTAGAAATGGTTCGAGTCTTAAGCATCCAATTCCAATTGGCTATGATTTTGACGGTAATATAGTTTACGTCGACGCTGTGAAGCTAGATGGGTGTCTCTCGCTTATCACAGGCATGAAGGGCTCTGGGAAATCTCACTTGGCCAAGTTACTTGTATTAAGCCTCGTAGAACACGGTGCACCTGTCATAGTGTTTGATTTAAACGGAGAATACGTCGGCCTAGGTGAAAACGGGAGAATAAAGGTTTTGGAGGCCGGTAAAAATCTTAGTTTCACACTATCATATTTAGGTAGAGAGACTGTTTTGAAGCTGTTGACCAACGTCCTTGGCCTACCTGGCGTCTCTGCAAATCTTTTTAATGAGATATGGTCCTTGGCTGAGAGGGGACGTAGGAGCATTACTGTAGATTACCTCATAAGTGTAGTTAATAATGTCGTTAAAAACTTGATGATTAGAGATGCTCTAATATCTAGACTAATGATATTAGGCTCCTCAAGATTCATCTCTGACGATGAGAATAACGTTACTAGGCTTGAAGAACTATTTAGAGACACCAAGGGATACATCGTTATACTTAAAGGCCTTAGTTCAGTAGAGCGGCGTCTGCTTGTAGAGGTCTTCCTCAGTAAACTCACTGACCTCCTTGAGAAAGAGTTGATTCCACCTCTTTTCCTATTTGCTGAAGAGGCTCATATGTATGTTAGAAACACATATTGGGAGGATATAATCACGAGAATGAGACATTTCGGGTTATTTGTGGTTTTCATCACCAATCAACCTGATTCACTTGGTCAGCAGGTGTTTAGACAACTGGATAATCTATTTATATTCCGTTTCCAGAACGACCATGACCTAGATATGTTATCTAGGATATCAAATATTGATAGTGATACTGTAAAGTCTATAGCTAAAGATCTTAGGAGGGGAAAGACTCTCATAATAGGGCCTGTCGTAGACTGGATCCCATCTGTTGTTGAGGTCGGTAAGCTCTCGGTGAATCCAATGGGTATGACAAAGAGGGTATTTGCATATAGTAAGGCTACCTAGGTTGATGTTGTGTTGAATTCAATTACTACGACACTCCATGCGGGATGTATCTCGCTCCAAGACCCATGGTCTGTATCAACTACCCATACACCAGTTATCTCGACATAGTCTCCTTTCTTCGGTATCAACACGGCGTCTCTGTCATAAGGGACTATTTCAACGTGGATAGCTCCATCTCTCAGTATGTATGAACCGATTGAGAGCATATGTCTATATGGTGGATCAAGTTTTACGTCGAATGTTACATCTCCATCTGCTGCAATAGATATCTCAGAGACCACGACTCCTCTAATAGTTACACATGTATCGAGTATCCTCAGCCTAGCAGGGTCATATACGTGTTCAAATACGTTACCAGGCTTGCAAAATCCTCCTTCATGAGTCTGGAGCCATTGGGTGCCGATCCACGAAGCAGGGTTATAGGGATAGGTTATCACAACTGTATTATAGAGTATGAACGGCATTGACAATGGTGTTAGCATTACGAATGCCGCTAGGAGTAGACCAAGTATCTTTTTCATATCCTCAGGTCTACCAGGTGACAATAACATGATGAGAATCGCTATACTAAGTATGTTTAAAGCGGCGGCATAGAAATATGCGGCTGAAAAATAATAGAGTATCATGGCCAGAATTAGTGTTATTGAATATGGAATGAGTTTCCTCTTATAATACTTATAGCTGAGGTAGACATAGGGGATGTAAATGGCCGAATAGATGTCTAGACCTACTTCAATAGCATCATGACCATAATATAAAAGTGCAATTGAGTAGGAGATGAACGTATCAAGTATGATGATGGATGTAAGGAGTAATAGGAGATTGTTTATCGTCTTTTTTTCATACATATAACCTAGTATCAGTACCATCAGAGACCTAACTATGAGTGATAGCCCTGCCACGAGTGTGAACATTGAGGCGGTCCAGATCAATATAAATGTGGCGATTAAATGTCCTAAGAAGAATAGCAACGCACCTTTCAATGGCCTAGTGTATATTATGGAGATCATCATAGCTGGGATTACTAGGCCATATCCAACTAAAATATTAGGAGCGTTTATGCTTAGCGAGATAAAGAATATGTTCGTTATCAGAATCAGTGTATCAATATTTACGACCTTGGCTGTAAACCAGTCGGTCTCTAAACCAATTTTTTTCATATTTAATTAAATTTATTGTGTAACTACCAAAATAAATAATTACACTTTAATCTGTTTACCCATATTTTTCCAAATCTAAATTCTTTTCTTTACAGTAAGTATCCTCTGAAGTATCGTCACTGTATTAAGTATGATGAGTATCAACATAAGTATCTCGATGTTATATTTTGTTACTGACCATACAAGTAGTCCAATGAGTAGGATGAGTATCCTCTCAGCCCTCTCCATTATACCTACTCCACTTAAGTCGATGTTTATAGCCTCAGCCCTCGCCCTTGTATAGCTGATGAGGAGCGATGTCACTATATAAAGGTAGGACGATAATGGAGATACTATTCCACCAAGGTAGAGGGCTAGGACATATATTATCTCCGCCACTCTATCAAGGAACGAGTCATAAAAAGCTCCCCATCTAGAGACCCTATTCTGTACCCTGGCTAAGGCCCCGTCTATTGCATCCATAAAACCTCCTAATGCAAATAGTATCACCGACACAGTTACTGAATATGGATTTACCATGGAGTAGATTAGAATATATGCCGCTAGGATTACAAATACTAAGCCCAGGAGACTAGCCATCCACGGCCTAATGTTAAACTGCGTTAATCTTAACGCTATCTCAGTCATAATACCATTGAACTTAGCCCGGAATTTATTCAGCATCTGTCCACTACCCTTCAAAACCTGAATATGACTAAATTATTATATCATTACTAGTGGTTATATTTTATATTATTGGTATCTCTATAACGGTGTCTAAAATGACTGAGGGTAAAGCCTGTAGTGTAATTGGGTGTGGGGCCCCTGCAGTTAAATCCATATCTAGGGAGAAGATGAAGGGCGTTGACCTGCAAGTGAGTTCGAAGGGGCGTAGGATATACCTCTGTAAAGAGCATTATAAAGTATATAAGAAGCAGAGGAAGAAGATCGAGAAGTATGAGCGTATGAGGTGGAAATAGCATGTCTGTAGAGTTTGATGAACTTGTTCCTGGAGAATTTTATGTCCTTACCCCAGAGGGCAAACTATATTATCCTGAGGAGTTTAAGTCTGATGATAAAAACCTTATGAACCTCATTGAGAAGGAGGCTTTGGGCGTTAAGAAGTCTTATCCAAAGTCTCCCCACATTGACTATATGCGACGCCTACATATTGCAGAGACAGAACCTCTTAGCGACGCTGGCCACCTAACCTTCCTACCAAAAGGCACTCTGATTATGGATCTATTAATGGATTATGCCCTTGACGTAGTGAGGAGGATCGGGGGTTTACCTGTTAAAACCTCCATAATGTATGATCTAAATATCCCTGCTATATCAGAGCATGCAAAGCTATTTGGACAGCGTATGTATAAAGTTAAGCCAGTTAAAAGAGAGTTTGTCCTCAGGTATGCCGCGTGCTTCGGTCAGTTCGCGATGCTTAAACGCCACTATCTATCTGCTAAGGATCTTCCTCTCAAATTGTTTGAGATTGCAGATAGTTATAGGTATGAGCAGAGAGGCGAGGTGTCAGGCCTAGCAAGGATAAGAAGATTCTATATGCCTGATCTACACATACTTACCAAGGATTTGGAGGAGGCTAAGGACGAGTTCTTCAAGATATTTAAACTGATATTTGATGAAGCGCATAAATTCGGCTGGACATACTACAACCTATATAATATCGTGGAGGACTTTCTCGTCGACCACTTTAACTATATCCTCAAACTGGTTAAGTATGAGAATAAACCTGTGTTGATACATGTTGTTGAAAGCGGTAAATATTATTGGAAAATAAATATAGAGTTCCACTACATGGATTCTCAAGGCAGGCCTCTTGAGACCGCTACTGTACAGATAGATGTGGGTAACTCCAAGAGATTTGACATAAAATACCATGGTGAAGACGGCGTGGTCAAGTATCCAGTGATACTCCATACAGCGATACATGGGAGCTTGGAGCGTTTTCTATATGAGTTTCTAGAGGAGGCGGCGAAGATGGAGAGGACTGGTAAAAAGCCTATGCTCCCCGTATGGCTCTCACCGACCCAGGTCAGGATAATCCCCGTATCAGCGAACTATCTCGATTATGCCTATAATATTCTAATGATGCTTAGAGACTCTAACATACGCGTTGATATTGATGACAGAGACCTGACATTGGCGAAGAAGATTAGGAACGCTGAGAAGGAGTGGATTCCATATATCGTTGTAGTCGGTGAAAAGGAGGTTAAGGGCAATACACTGAGTGTACGTGTCAGGAGTGAAGGCGGGAGAGAGAGGAAAATGACCTTGTCAGAGCTTATTGAACATGTAAAGACCGAGGTTAAAGGCTTTCCATTCAGGGGGCTATACTACAGTGAATTTGTTTCGAAGAGGCCGGAGTTCGTCTAGAAATTAAAAAACTTGTCAAGACTCCTATACTCCCTATCTATACGTAGCTTTTCCAAATCAATGTCAAGAACCTCAAGGATCTGCTCAAGTGTTGATTTCAGTAGTTCGACATACTTATTCGTATCTACCTCTCGAATGGATTTAACGAGCTCCAGGGGGGCGGCTCCATCACGATCCTTAGTCTTGATAATCCTAATAATTGTACCCGGCTGAACCTCTATACCAAGCACCCTCTCAAGTTTCCTAGCCGCCTTAACATGCTGTGGAGTAGTTTTTGTATAGGCTCTGAGCGGCTTGCTGAGGGTTACTGAGATAGCTAGTTCTTCAAGAGGCACCTCGCCAGCCCTAAGCTTTTTCTCAGCGTTTACAATAATATCCTGTATCTTCTCCTTAGCCTGGTTAAACTCCTCGTATGAATTAATTCCCTTAAGTATCTCTAGTACCTCATAGAAAATATTCTTGATGAATGGCGGTGTACTACTCTTCTTCCCTAACAATCCCTTTACATCTATTCCACCGTCGGTTAATACGCCAAAATAGTTCTTCTTCCTGTTGCTGAGGACTACATACCTATATATTTTATCTATCTCCAGCTTCAACCTAAGCTTCTTCTCTATCTCACCCATGAACTCCTTAAGCCTCTGTGGATCCGGGTTCTTGATGAAGAGACTATCTGTATCACCGTATATGACTTCCAACCCCTTTTCACGGGCCTTTTCAATAGATGTTGTAATAGCATATCTACCTAGTAGTGTAATAGCCTCCGCAGCAGGTAGATAGTAGAAGGGAAATGTCTCGGCACCAATTACTCCATACATTGCATTGATAAATACTTTTAGAGAACCCTGGGCCACTTCATAGAATTTTCTCTTCTCAATCGGGAGACCCTTATCTCTAGCCAGTTTCTTAAAGACAAGGACTCTAACATCTCTAATTGCCCCTACGAACTCACTTATCAACCCTTTTCTCTGGGTACATATCCATGTAGTCGAGCCTGGAACCTTATTCTCACGGCATCTTACGTGGGGGCAATTAACTGTCTCATATGATATGTTGAATTCCTTCATAATGCTTGGATATAGACTGGCGAAGTCCACTACATGGACATTGAAGTGTATACCTGGAACAGGCTCTATAACTATAGCGCCCACATATTTCTTACCTTTCGTGATAGGCTCTAGATGCTTCCTACCACCTTTGCCAGCTATCTCCTGTGGCAGTGGAATAAGGTAGTTATGTCTCCTATGCTCATAGATAAGTCTATTCTTAATCCAGTTGGATATAGAGAGTCTACATACGTCGTCTATGGTCATATTGGCGATCCTACTTATCATAGTTACTAGCCTCATCACGAGATTGTGGTTGAACTCAGTAAGTTCGTAGGTCAGCTCTGCATCTACATATGAATACTTTAGTATCTCCTCCATAGTCGCCTCTTGAAATGTCTTGTCCATAGACACCTTACCCTTACCCAGTAATGCCCGTGCAACTGTATCAAGTGAGACTATGTCGTATGCGTTTGAGAATGCATATGTCTTTATAGAGATATTCTTAAACAACTCATATAGATCGATGTGTATTCCCCACGAGACTCTAGCATCGTTTCTACCTAGTTTAATTAAGCCTGATATATTGGGTATCCCAAGTAGTTCCCCCCTCTTTCTAATATATGGAAGGTCGAATTTATCTCCGTTGAATGTTATCACAATAGGATATTCCTGTACTATCTCCAAGACTCTCTTTATAAGCTCTTCCTCACTTTTAACGATCTCAATCTCAAAGTCATCATGCTTCAGCTTATCCTCCTTAATCTCGTTCCTAAGATCATGAACTATTACCTTTTTAAGTCCGTCAGAACCTCTTAATGAGGCCATAAAGATAGGATACTTGGGATCCTCCACCTGAGGCATTATCCCCGGAGGATTATACACTTCTATGTCGAGGGCAATCCGCTTATAATTAGGTATATCCATAGACAGTATCTTTATCCAACGCTTTATCTCGGGATCATCTATTTTCTCAATATACTTCTTTATCTCAGGGGGGTCCTTAATATCTAGGGGCTTGGGAATCGAGTCAGCGCTTTCTAAAGTATAGTATCCCCCGACTTGAAAGCCCATGTCGAATATGTAATTCGCGTAGTACTTTATATCGGCTTCCCAAAGAGTAATCTTCTCCCTAAGAGAGCTTCTTGTACCACCTATCACCAGCGGGTCCTTCACAATTATCTTCGTTACCTCTATTTCCACGTCATTTATCGTGTCGTGCTTCTTCTCTCTCCTCAAGTCAATTATCTTTTCAGCGAGCTTAATTATCTCAGGATGATTCCTAAGAGCCTCTGGATCCTCCTTACTATACGCGTATGGCCTGTGACCAGTTACATCATACCATAGCACTATCTTTTCTCTATTAATATCGTAGAACTTTAAATATACCTTCTCATTCTGAGGATCATAATCTGCAGATAATAAGATGTATACTCCCCCAGGCTCCACCCCTCCATTACCCTTATTTTCGATAACATACCCCACGTTCCCGATGGGTACGTTATTCTCTCTCCTTCCACTCTTCTTTACAGGGGGAGGAGTATCTACCCTCTCCTTCCTAATATCATTAATTTCTATTTTTTTTACAGGAGTTTCACGAGACCGTTTGTTATTGATCCAAGTATCTAAACTTCTCATTTCCTCCACTACTATATAACACAATAACCTTTATTTGGAATATATCTTTATCCTAAAACTTTATGTCTTAATTATAGTTCTAGCTAACTCAAGACATATTCTCGATGCCAATACCCCTGGATACACTTCAAGGGTATATGGGGAATACTCGACTACATCTCCTCCAACGATATCTAGGCTGCTTCTTCGTATATGGGAGAGTATCCTAAATGTCTCCCATGGATGTAGGCCTAGAGGCTCTGGATTGGTTACATGGGGCATGTGACTTGGATCAAGGTGGTCGAGGTCTATAGATATGTATGTTTTATTATCCTCGGTATCCAGCCCCATAATCCACTCACGTATCTCGCTCAATTCATTGATCCTAGATATCTTTTTCTCGAAGCCGTAATCCACTTCCTCTTCTTCATATGCTCGCGCTCCTATTACAAGGATTTTATCCACAAGTTTTTCCTCAATTATCCTCCTGAGATAAGTTGCGTGGTTAAACTCATGTCCCATAAGCCTTCTTTTTAGATCAAGATGGGCGTCAAAGACAATCATTATACGGGGCCTAAGGCTCCTAATCATATAATAAGTATACATATGTGAGCCTCCAAGCATCAAGAGTTTCTTCTTAGTCTTTTCTACAAACCTCGCTATAGACGCGATATCCAGCTCAATATCCTCTTCGTCAGACGACTGGAGATCACCTATATCCCTTATTTTTAGGCTACTATAGTATCCATCACCATCGACATAGTTGTCCTCTACATAACGAGATAACATCCTCAGGAAACTAGTGGGTGGGACACCTGGTTTCCCCCCATACGCCTTTTCATAATAGGGTATCCCAAGGATCAGTAGCTCGGCCTCCTCCAGTGGACAGTTAAATCCATAGAATGAGCAGTTGAGTTCAGTGGGCAGCATATCAAATTCTAAATTTAGTTTCCTTTATATATTAACTATTAACCTTTAAATTGTTTAGTTGTAATAAAAGTCTCCTAGATATATCTCTATGGCACATGGCTGGTGTGGTGAAGTGAGTGTAAAAAATATTGTTGGTAAGTTTGGGGCTTTAGGCAGGGTTGGGAAAGGCATAGGCCTAGCAGCTGGATTATACGCACTCCTATTAGGAGTGTATCCTAAGCCATTCAACCTACTGCTCGTCACAGGGCTTCTGCTGGTGGTTGCAGAGGCGCTGGAACTCTATAGAGCTGAGCTTAAGACGATAGTAAAGCCAGTCATATTAGGAAGTTCAATGGGCTTAATCATATTATATTCATTTATGGTTAACGACGTCCTATCGTCAACCATTTTTATGAATCAATCTTCTATAATAGTCTCCCTAGTTATAGGGATACTATTAGCGGTCTTCACAGCTCTATTCAAACTGTTTGAGTAGCCCTTCTCCATCTATTTATAAATACTAGTGTGAGTATCGAGAAGAAAAATATCATGAAGAATAGTTTTGTAGCGAATACTAGGTTCCATGAATATTTTGAGTATTGAAACTTGCTTGCTATCAAGTCTACATTAATCGCTTCTCCCCCATCTAACAGGGTTGCTATAACGGCTCCCCAATACATGAAGTTGAATAATATCTCGTATAGTGATATGAAGAGGAAAAATATCGAGATTACCTCTATTATCTTCATAGTCTCCTCAGAGACAACTTTATATGGATTTTCAATAGACTCTAGGACCAAGAGATAGCCTATTGTACCTATTACGATGGAGAATGTTATGGGTTTCATCATAATGATTCCAGGGATAATATTAAGCTCATAATTCACCATATTCTCTCCAAGTGGATAGCTTCCACCGTCACTTATCCAGAGGATGAAGTGGCCTATGAACAATGCTGAGGCTATTAGTATCAGTATCAACCCTACTGGACGGAATAGTTTAAAGAGGTTTCTAGACATATTCCACTGCATTTTACAACCCAAAATATTATTTACAATATGGTTAGGGATAAAAGGCTTTGCAAAAGTGGTCTAAATATTGTCATATTATAGACATAGATTTATGTATATCAAGATTTATTGAGTATTTAATAATAATGTTAGGTTTTGGGTGGGGATATTGGGTTCAGTAGTCTTCGTAGGCGACGAGTACCTCTCCCTCGCGTTTAGGCTGATAGGCGTAGAGTCGTACGTAGTCTACGATGAGATTGAGGCGGAGAAGAAGATTGGAGACCTCCTTGACAACGAGGATATCGATCTGCTTATCATTCCCGAGTCACTATATATAAAGCTGACTGGACGGCACTTCAAATTTAGGAGGGAGGGGAGGGACAAGCCTGTGCTGGCTGTGGTCCCTGGCCTAGAAGGCTCTGTAGGTAAGAGGATCGAGGATATATATAATTTGATTAGTCAGGCTGTAGGTGTTAGATTAGAGTTGGGGAGATGATGTGTTATGAGTATGGAGATTAACAAGCTTTTGGAGATTGAGCGTGAGGCTGAGGAGAAGATTAGAGAAGCTAGGCTGAAGGCTGAGAAACTCGTCAACGAGGCTAAGAAGAAGGCGCAGGAGATCATTAAGGAGGCTGAGGCCAGGGAGTTCAGTGATATCGAGGAGGAGTATAAAAAGAAGATTCAGGAGGAGAAGGAGAAGGTCTTTAAGGAATATGAGGCTGAGGCTGAGAAGATATACAAGAAGGGCTCTGGAAACGTGGATAAAGCCGTGGATTACGTATTGAAATGGGTCTTGGGGGTGGAGTAAGATGGGTATTGAGGAGCTTAGGAAGGAGATTTTAGAGGAGGCGGAGAAGAAGATTAAGGAGATATTGGCTGAGGCTGAGGCGGAGGCTAAGAAGATTGTAGAGGATGCTGAGAAGAAGGCTGCTCAGATTATTGAGAGTAGAAAGGAGTCGGTCTTAAAGTCACTTAGGGAGAAGGAGCGATCCGAGTTGGCTATCGCTAGAATAGAGGGTAAGAGGCTAATTCACAATAAGAAGTGGGACTTGGTTAATGAAGTGTTTGAAAAGGTTATTGAGAGGCTAAGGGAGTTTAGGAAGTCTAAGGAGTATGAGGATGTCCTTATAAACTATATTGCTGATGCAGTTAAGCATCTGAATATTGATAAGGCATTGGTATCAGTTAATGAAGATGATCATAAGATGCTTAAGCAGAAGCTTAAGTCAATTGAGAAGAAGGTCTCTAAGCTAGTAGGGAAAAACGTCTCTCTAAAACTATCCGATAAGAAGCTTAGGATCATCGGTGGCGCCATAGTCACGGATATGGATGAGATGGTCATCTATAACAATAGCTTTGATGCTAGAGTAGGTGCTGCCAAGGAGGAGTTGGCGGCGGATGTATTGAATATGTTGTTTGGTGAGGGGATGTAGTATGAGAGAAGGAGAAGTTATTCGTATAGCGGGTACACTTGTAGTTGGAACAGGTATTCCAGATATCACTATCGGTGAGGTTGTAGAGGTTGGCTCCGAGGGTTTGATCGGTGAGGTCATCAGGATTATTGAAGACACATTTGCCGTGCAAGTATATGAGCCTACAAGTGGCTTGAAGCCGGGCGACCCTATTAAGGGTACTGGTAAGAGGCTGGTTGCTGAACTTGGCCCTGGGTTACTTGAGAATATATTCGATGGAGTAGGTAGGCCGTTGGAAGACCTTATCAAAGCTTCTGGGCCGTTTATCAAGAGGGGTATCAAGGCATATACACTACCAAGAGACAAAAAATGGGAGTTTAAGCCTACGGTAAAAGAGGGTGAATATGTCTCTGGTGGAGATATAATTGGAGAGGTTCAGGAGACGGTAAATACTGTTCATAAAATAATGGTTCCGCCTGATGTAAGCGGTAAGCTAATTGAAATCGCTGAGGGTGAATACACTGTAACCGATGTAATTGCAAAGGTTGAGACTGAAGAAGGAGTTATTAAGGAGCTTACCATGATGCAGGAATGGCCGGTGCGTGTAGCCAGGCCTATAGCCCCTGGTGGTAGGCTCTCCCTAGACACGCCTCTGATCACAGGTCAGAGGGTTATTGACGTGTTCTTCCCAGTGGCGAAGGGTGGAGCCGCGGCTATTCCAGGTGGATTCGGGACTGGTAAGACAATTACGCTGCACCAGTTGGCTAAGTGGAGTGATGCAGACATAGTCGTGTACATCGGGTGTGGAGAACGTGGAAACGAGATGGCTGAGGTACTTACAGACTTCCCCGAGTTGAAGGACCCGAGGACAGGGAGGCCTCTCATGGAGCGTACTGTCTTGATCGCCAATACAAGTAACATGCCAGTATCGGCTAGGGAGGCGAGTGTATACATAGGTATTACAATAGCAGAGTACTATAGGGATATGGGTTACGATGTGTCTCTAATGGCCGACTCCACGAGTAGATGGGCTGAGGCAATCCGTGAGATCTCTGGTCGTCTAGGTGAGATGCCTGTAGAGAGGGGGTTCCCGGCATATCTACCTGATAAGATCGCCGAGTTCTATGAGCGTGCAGGTAGGGTAAAGGCATTGGGTAAGCCGGAGAGAGTAGGATCTGTAACTATCGTTGGAGCGGTTTCACCCCCTGGTGGAGACTTTAACGAGCCTGTAACCATCCATACCCTAAGGTTTACAGGAGTATTCTGGGCGTTAGACCCTGATCTAGCGTATAGTAGACACTTCCCAGCTATTAACTGGCTCAAGAGCTATAGTCTATATGCCAACCAGATCCTGGGTGGATTCGTAGGTAGTTTCAGCATGTATCGGCAGGAGCTGTTTAACTGGTGGAAATCAGTTCAGTCAGACTTCAACGTATATAGGGATAAGGCGATGGAGATATTGACCACAGCTGCGGAGGTAGAGTCAATCGCTAGAATCATTGGTGAGAAGTCCCTGCCGGATGACCAGCGTCTACTATTGTTGACGTCTGAGCTCTTAAAGGAGGGCTTCCTAAGGCAGAACGCCTTCGACGAGGTAGATACATTCTCCGAGCCAGAGAAATCAGCATTGCTCCTGAAGCTGATAATAGACTTCCACCACATGGTTGAGAAGGTGATTAAGAAACGTATCCCAATTGACCGTGTAATAGACTTGCCTGTAGTAGCTAAGATCAAGAGGGTGAAGTTCGACCCAAGGCGTGTAGAGGCAATACTGGAGGTGGCCCAGGAGGCTAGGGAGGAGCTGTTGAAACTAGCCGAGGAATATAGGGTTGAGGTGGAGATCTAGGAGGTGGTTTAGATGGGTGTTGATGTAAGAGATGTGTCTGGATTAATATATAGAGGGATTAGAGAGGTTAAGGGCTCTATCCTAGTGCTAGACCCGATTCCAAACGTGCTTTATGACGAGGTTGTTAGGGTCAGGGCTCCAGATGGCATAGATAGGCTTGGTAGGGTTCTGGAGGTTAGTAAAGACTATATCATCATCCAGGTATTCGGAGAGGAATCTGGTCTCCAGACGGATACTGTCATTAAATTCACTGGATCTACATTCGAGATCCCTGTTTCAGACGATGTATTAGGTAGGATGTTCAACGGGCGTTTCGAGCCTATTGATGGAATGGGCCCAATTGCATCGAGGGATAAGAGGGATATTAATGGTGAGCCGATTAATCCAAAGGCTAGGATTCATCCAAACAACTTTATCCAGACAGGTATCTCGGCTATAGATGGAATGCTATCGCTTGTACGTGGTCAGAAGCTACCTATATTCTCAGAATCCGGCCTTCCACATAATAGAGTGGCTGCACAGATCGCTAGACAGGCCACTGTACTGGGTGAAGAGGAGGAGTTCGCCTTGGTCTTCGCGGCTATGGGCCTTAAAAACGACGAGGCCCGTTTCTTCATAGACTCATTCAAGTTATCTGGGGCAATTGAGAGGTCTGTGGTCATTCTTAACTTAGCCGACGACCCTGCTATTGAGAGGCTTGTAACCCCAAGGATCGCCCTGACGATAGCTGAGTACCTAGCCTTTGAATTAGGCTACCACGTATTGGCTATCCTGACAGATATGACTAACTACTGTGAGGCTCTTAGGGAAGTTAGTGCCGCTAGAGAGGAGATACCTGGTAGAGGAGGCTATCCAGGATACATGTATAGTGACCTAGCCACGATATATGAGAGGGCGGGTATCGTGAGGGGTAAGCCAGGTTCATTGACTCAGATGCCTATTCTAACCATGCCCGCTGGTGATAAGCGGCACCCGATACCAGACCTGACCGGATACATCACAGAGGGACAGATTATATTGAGTAGGGACCTCGACTCCAGAGGAATCTATCCACCTATCAACGTGTTGCCAAGCCTAAGTAGGTTGATGAGAAGCGGAATCGGCCCTGATAAGACTAGGGATGATCATAAGGATGTTGCTGACCAGCTTTACGACGCATATTCAAGGGGTCTCAAGGCTAGGGACTTGGCTAGGATCGTCGGTGAAATGGGTCTAAGCGATAGAGAAAGGCTGTTCCTGAAGTTCGCGGATGTCTTTGAGCGTAAATTCGTCAATCAAGGTGAATATGAGAATAGGAGTATTGATGAGACACTAGATCTTGCATGGGAAGTCCTATCGATATTACCGCCTGAGGAGCTTGTCAGGGTTAAGGAGGAGACTCTCGAGAAGTATTATTATAAGGCTAAGCACCCAGAGGCCTAACGGGTGTATGTAAAATGAGTTTCACAAGTGGAGTTTCAGCGAGCCCCGGTGTACTACTGGCTCTCAGAGACCAGCTTAAATTCATTAAGAAGGGTAAGGAGATCCTAGAGATGAAGCGTGACCGCTTAGCGGGAGAGATTAATAAACTACTTGGAATGGTTAGGCTCAGGAGGGAGGCTGAGGACCTCTTTATGGAGGCCTATAGATTATTTGTGAAAGCGTTGATGAGGAAGGGTCTTAAGGACTTGGATACAATTGCTAAGGGAGTTAATTATGTGAAGCTCAGCCTAGACACGTCGATGATCATGGGGATCAACTTGGTGCAGATGGATATCAAAGAGCCTCCAAACCTCGACTCTATTTATGACCCACTTGTCCAGGGTGCTGCTAAGAAGCTTTATGAGGCCTTTGTAAAGATGCTTAAGGCTGTTGAGATCGAGAATAATATCGAGTTATTAGCAAGTGAGCTGATGAGTACATCTAGAAAGGTAAATTCACTTGAGAAGATCGTTATTCCAGAATACGAGGCTCTAATCAGATATGTTGAGGAGAGGCTCCTCGAAGAGGCGTTGGAGGAGTTCGTTAGGACGAGATATATTATTGTTCAGCGTGGTGGTGGAGAATAATATGGTGTTGAAGTCAGCCAACTATATATATGTGGTTACAAGGACACATGGATTGAGTACGCATCTTCTAAAGAGAGAGGATCTAATGACTCTCTTGAGAGCCCCTTCATTCGAGGCTTTTGTAGAGGGTGTTATGAAGGGGGACTACGCTGAGAAAGTAGGGTTACTAACTAGTGAAAAGGCTACTGCAAAGGATCTTAATAAGATATTCTCTGAGGTTTATGTCTCGAGACTACTGTATGTAATTAAGATTGCGAGCGGTGGAATCAAGAAATTCCTAGACTCGTTTACAAGGAGGGTTGAGGTAGAGAATATAAAGAAGATTATCCGCGCAAAGTTCCATGGCCTCGAAATTACACAGGGTGATCTAATTCCACTTCCCCGGACTTACTCCGTCATAAACTATCAGGCTATGATCGAGGCAGAAGCGTTGGACGATGCCCTCAATTTACTGGGTTTCACCAAGTATAGAGGGGTGGTTAACCGTCTATCGGTTGCTAGGGAAATAGATTCCACAATACCCCTGGAGGCTTTTCTAGACTCAATATACTTTAAAAACTTGTATAAGTCGATGAAGAAGGTCCCGGATGAGCCTACTCTAAAATCGGTTGTAGGGACTGAGATTGACTTTAGAAACATCTATTACTTAATATCCTATAAGCTGCTGGATGTTCCGCAGAGGATTATGGAGGAGTCTGTTGTCAAGCCACTGCATCGATTCAAGGATATGGAGATAAGCAATCTCATAAAGGCGAGGGAGGAGGCGATTATAGAGGTTTTAAACACATCTAACTATCGTTGGCTAACCTCCTCAATAGCCCAGTCACTTGAGGAACGGTCCATAGACAACTTAGAGTATGAGTTGTCAAGGTTATTCAAGGGATATATCGATAAAGTAGGGATAAGGAATGCACTTGGACTGGGATATGTAGTATGGTATCTATATAGTATTGAATATGAGTTTAGGAACCTGACCGCCATAGCAATCGGGAAGGAGCTTGGCTGGGAAGAGTCTGAGATAAAGGTAATCTTCTAACTCCCTAATCTTTTTATTATCCTGATCCTAGAGTTATCCAAGGAATGGAGAATAATCTTCTATTTATTTATTGTTGTTATTAAAGTTGCTGTAGAATATGAATGCCGTTGCGATGGCAAGCGCCATGAAGAATGCCATAAGTGGAAACGACGGCCCAATCTGGATCCTGAGGACTAGGTAAACCAAGAATTCGGCGATGAGTATCAATGAGCCTCTCTCCTTCTTAAATATCTCCATACCTATTTCCCTGGTTCTTAGATCGATTAGGAATAGGCTTAGTAGTATGATGAAGTTATACATTGATATGAACATTGCGTCTATAAATACGCCTAAGCCACTTGGGAAGCCCACTGCACCAATGGAGTAGACGGCTGCTACAACCACGTTGAAAACCGGGATTATATATAGATATCCTATAAACTTGGCTGCAATATCTTCTTCGATACTTGATATTATCAGGGTGGTTCCCAGGAGGAATAATATGACGTCTACTAGGAAGATAATTGGATTCTTACCTAGTTCACTAATAACCTCGTAGGAGCCGAAGGCAAGTTGTCCAGCGGTACATAAGTAGACTACATAAGCTAGTGGAATAGCCAGTGTCGCGATCACCATGATTATCCCGATATCCTCCTTATTCATTACTTACTGGTCACCTCATCATTACTGCATATGAATATTGACGTTGATGTAGATATAATCATTATACTCCGTTATTAATATGACTTAGATATTATTTCCCGAAATATATAAATTTCTATTAAGGTATACTGATTTATTTGTCAAGTAAACACCTGTAATTTAGTTTCCTTATATGTGATTTATATTACAGGTTTTAAATTATTGCCTAATAATTATTTTGTTAAACTAGGGGGTGTCGTAGTTAATGCTAAGGCCTTCGAGGATGAAGAGGTTCTATGTAGCTGTCCCTCAAAATAAGGAGGAGGAGGTTGCTGAGGCGCTGGGGAAACTGGGTTTTGTAGAGTTGTTTTCTGAAAAGCCGCAGACGTTAAGAGGGGATGTGGCGCTAGACACATATTCAGCATTTATACGTATTGTTGAGAGGGCTCGTTTGGCCTATGAGACTATAGAGGATATCCTGCCTACTGTCGGGGAGAAACTCTCTTTTGTAGAGCGTCTAAAGAGCGCTTTCCAGATTCCAAAGATAGAGAGACGGGTTGAAAAGGTATCTGTAGATGACTTAAAGTCTATCTTGCCCGAATATGAGGAGCGTTTCTCCAAGTATTCCAGCACCCTAGACAGCATTAGGCGTAGGATATCTGAGATAGATGATCTTCTTGTTAAGATAGAGGTCTTTAGGAGACATGGTATTCCCCTAGACACCCCCGGAGAGTATACCCATATATTTGTTAAGGCTGGTTTTGTACCCGAGGTCAATATCGATCGGCTGAGGGAGGCTTTAAAGCCATTTAATGTCGTCCTAACCATATTGGAGGGAAGGCCTAAGGATAAGTTTGTCATGATAGCCGCTTCTCAGAAGGATAAGGAGGCGATTACAAATATACTAACGATGCTTAATATGGAGGAGATACTTCTTCCAGAGGACATTGACCCCGATCCCGAGAAGGCATATATATCCTTGCTTGAGGAGAAAAACAAGCTTTTTGAGGAGCTTGGGACATTGAAGAAAGAGTTATCGAGCTTTATAGACGAGTTATCTCCCAAGCTTAGATACGTACGTTTCATGTATAGAGTGCGATCCATGACACTGAGGACGAGGAACTTCTCCGTGTTCTACGGATGGGTTCCCAAGGATAAAATCAGTGAGCTTGAGTCGAAGATCAGTGAGGTAACTGGGGGGCTTATGCATCTGGAGGCTGAGGACCCTGATCCAGAGAGTGATGTAAAGCCACCTACTCACTTAAAGCATCCACCGATTGTAGACAAGTTCCAGCTGATAGTTAGGATGAGGGGCACGCCAAGTTATTATGAACTCGACCCAACAATCTTCTTCACGGTACTATTCTCAATAATGTATGGAATGATGTTCGGCGACGTGGGTCAGGGAATAGTATTATTCATACTTGGACAGATATTCTCTAGGATAAAGAAGCCTTTCCTAGGGATATCATACACTGCCCTTAATAAACTCGGGGGCATACTATCCATCGCCAGTATATTCTCCATAATATTCGGATTCCTATATGGAGAGAGTTTCCTACTCCACTTCATGGATCCGATATGGCTCAATCCACTCGAGGACCCGATTGCGATAAGCGTAGTAGCAATAATATTTGGATTAGTTCAGATATGTATAGGCCTTGTGCTAAACATAATTAACGAAGTTATGAACAAGGAGTATATAACCGCCCTACTAAGCTGGAAAGGCTTGGCAGGTCTAGTATACTATCTGATAGGCATCGTATTGGCAGTTAGATTTATAATTGGGGGAATGCGTCTAGAGGTCTTCGCAGCACCTGAGAACCTCCCGCTTGTCGGAGCGGCATTAGGCCTCTTAGGCATAGGGTTCCTGAAGCCGACGATTGAGAACATAGTTGAGAAACATGGGCATCCATTCTCGGAGACTATGATGGAGGGCGTTAGCGAGTTTATCGAGATGTTCCTCTCATACATAACCAACTCAATATCATACGTCAGGTTAGGTGCCTTCGCCATAGCACACGTCGCCCTGGCACAGGTAGCACACATCCTAGCTCCGCAGCTAGGGTTCGTCACGGCATACCTCATATTCAACGTGATAGTAATATTGATCGAGGGCTTCTCAGCAGGTATACAGTCCATTAGGCTGCTGTTCTACGAGTTCTCAACGAAGTTTTACAAGAATGAAGGTAGGCCATTTAGACCATTACGTATATAAAATGATATATTAAGTATATCCATCTATTTTTGGTTAATAAGTGGTATATTTGGGGGTGTATCTTTAGATGAATGGAGTTTCAGGATGGTTGAAGAACCTGGTGAAGGATAGGAAGAGGCTCACAAAGTATGTGTTCTTCTTCAACTTGATACTTGTTTTAGCAGTTTTCTCGTCTTTCGTATTCGTAGCTGCAGCTGAGGCTACTCAAACTAACGGTGTCTTCCAAGGAGACAAGTTTGTAGGCGCTGGGATAGCCGTAGCCGGCTCTACATTGGGTGCTGGTATAGCCTTGTTCGGTACAGCTAGCTCCGGTTTCGCGGCTATCGTTGAGAAGTCTGAGTTAGCTACATGGCTCTTGCTAATCGCGGGTCTGGGAGAGGGTGTAGCTATCTACGGGCTTATCATCGCTATCATGATACTGGGCGCCTAAGCCCTCTCCAGAATTTTTATCGTTAATCGCTATCTTTATCACACAAAACTAGCTAGTTTTTTTATTCTATCCTCATTTATCTACTTGGCATAGCGTCATCTAGATAACAGGTTTCTTGGCAGCTGTTACCACTATAGTCGTATATCCTATCATCCTAAACTCAGGCCTTATCTTTCCCTTTTTAGCCTGAAGCTTTCTATAGAAGATTTCTATCGCTTCTATATCGGTAAAGTATGTATTTAGCTCATCAAGAACCTTATCCAACTGATTATATGTAGGAATTATAAGAGCTATATAGCTCCCTGGCTTAAGTGCATCATATACCTTCTTGAGGATTGTCCATGGCGAATCTATATCTATGATACCGGCATCGTACTCGTTATTAGGTAACTCGACATTTCTAAAGTCCATTACATGTAGGTTAACAACATCGCTACCAGGTATCCGCATAATATTCTTCCTAGCCGCTTTAGCAATATCCTCACGTTTTTCATAGGTATCTATCCTGCCGACACCGTTCAAGATCCATGTTAATGCAGTTGTAATTGCTCCGCTACCAGTACCGACTTCAAGAATATTGTATCCAGGCTTTATCCCAAGCCTAAGAATTATATATCCAATATCCTTTGGATAGACTATCTGCGTTGGTCTACCAGACTTCATTATATAATCTATAATGCTTGGCCTTAGGATTATCAGCTCCTTACCCTTATGCGTCTCAATAATCGAGCCATATTCCATTCCTATAACATTACCTAAATCGATCTCCCCATGATGCGTATAGAACCTCTTATCCTTCTCAACCTTAACCAGCCACTTCCTCTGTTTTTTATCCATTAATAGGATATAGTCTTCCTCTTTAACCGTAGTCATTTCTCCTAACAAATTGTGATATTCTCCATAGGATTTAAATAGATTTAAATAAACAGATTGGAGATGGTAGATGGGGGATAAAAAGCTGTTTAAGGTAGATAGAGCTTCTCAAACTCCTTAAGGTGGCGGGATGAAGTCTTATAGTCGCTGAACAATCGTGAAGCCTGATCCACTATCTCGATATCCGCTTCATCCTTACTATGTATCTCAGTCAATTCCTTGATGGGCGCCAAGAGCATTATTGAATATCTTAAGCTGTTTTTCTCTGCTAGGTCCACAAGCTTCTCAACAGCCTCTTCACTGATCTTTATCCGCTCTTCCCTGATCCTGATCTTTATGATCTCACGCATCTCATCCCTGTTATAAGGCTCCGTTATGATTATCAACAGTCTATCGAGGAGATCCATAGGTATCCCATGAGGAGAGACTAGGTCGGTTCCACGTATCTTTGAGAACCCTCTGTTTGATGCGAAGATTATGATTGGAGCCATCTCACTCTCCAGAGCCCTGTTGAGGAATGCAAACGCCTCTATATCCAGCATATGTATCTCATCGACAAATAGGACTCCGGGTATTATCTCAGCCCTGCCTTCCTCAACCATATTCTTGACCCATTCATCCACCTCCCTCCTGACATCACTGCTTATCTCCTTCCCCTCCCCTGCAAATATGAGGCTGAGGAGGCTTCCTCCACGGGCTCTCCTCATATCTATCTCATGGAGCGTCATTACATATACAAATTCCCTCTCTTTGATTAGTGGACCTCTAGGCCTCTCAACATATTCTTCTCCCTCGATGTCATATAGCCTTGGGCTGTCCTTAGACCTACCTATCTTCATCACTTTACCCGTCTCCTTATCTATCATTATGACATCTCCTTCTTGGATACCTTGCTGTAGAAAAGCCATTGCAATCTCCATTCCAGCGCTGAAGGTCTTCTCTTCATCGGTCGTGGCGAGAGTTATCTTAATGCTCTGTGGAACCTGCTGATATGGATTATATGGGTGGGGCGCCATCTTCAGCTCTATCTTCTTCACTTCTCCCTCAATAACCTCTCTTAAGTCCTTGATCTTGACTCCAATAGCTTTTCTAATGGCTCTCATCAATACCTCTGTCTTACTCATCTCAGACGAGTATATCTCTGATCCGCTTAGGGATATAAAGGGCACGTCCCTCCCGAGTTCCCTAGCTATTCCAATTGCAATCGCTGTCTTACCGGTACCAGGTGGCCCAGATATCAGTATTGCCCTGCCAGCCATCTTCCCTCTTTTAATCATCCTCACAATTATGTATGCTGCTTCCCTAGCCCTTGTCTGGCCGACCATACCCTGTGCAATAAACTTGGCTTTTCCATCCTCTATACCCAGCCCCTTTATATGGGTGTGTGCACCGATCCTCTCAAATTTAATTGACAGACTCATCTCCACACCCCCTCTACATGACGTTATTCGAGGTATTTTCTCCAAATTACTATGATTAAAAAATTTTCCTTTATAAAATCTTGACTACATTTCTAATCCTTTTTTCCAACTTATAGTTATGTATATTTAGTTGTAGTGGTAAGTGGGGGTCGGATAAATTAATGTATGGAGGAGACTGTAACAAGAGCCATGATAATGTCTATAGTTATCTAGAATGGCTTTTTCCAAGTAGGCTGGATGCCCTGGCCACGGTATGTAAAAAATTATTTGATGGAGTTGATGTTGAAAAAGCTGATTTACTGTATGATATTTTCTCTATGAGGCTTGGAGACAAATGTAGGGAGGAGATTAGGGAAAGGCTTGATGAGTTGATTTTGAAAGTGGGTGAAGATGCTGTTCTCCGTCAGATAAACAGGGAGATAAACACTTTTCTAACGGATGTTAGTGGTAAGCTAATAAAACATTTGTCAGATATTAACATAGTCTTTGATGACTATAGCCTGGAACCCTCTGCATTTACAATGGGTCTTAGGAGGAATATTAGGAGAATATATAAGAAAACGGCATTCTTATCAATGCCGGGGTTATCCAAAGTACTTAATATGGTCTACCTCTACCCAGTGGCAATCGAATACATAGAGGGTGTCCGCGACCTATTTTCACGTTTCAGCGGCACCTTAGTAATGCTTGATGAATATGATGTAATGCTGGTGAAGAGGGTCCTCATGCATGGTGGAGAGACAGTCTCATTATCCAAGTTTTTAGTGGGTCTCCTTGATAGCGACAGGGTTTTCCTAGAGCGCACCGCTGAACTTGATATAGGTATATTGACCCCGTGTAACGAATATCTAGACATTGATCTAAAGAACTATCTATATATCCTCGATGGCATGCCCAATATCAATTATACTCTCTCAGATGAATGTGTATCCTCGGTCTACCCGTCATTAATAGATAAAGCCGCTGGAAACCTCGGTATAGAAACCATTTTAGGATTGTTTAGAGGCACGAGCCCTAAGATTCTGTTGACAATAGACCCATATTTCAATAAGGCTCTGCATATAGTTGCTAGGGGAAAACCCTTTGTAGTAGGTTTTCTACCAAACTTGGTTACTAGAGTTATGAGTAAGGTATAACTATCCTTTTAATTAGGTGGTTGTTGAGATGGATAACGAATTCCCCACTAAATTCTATGAGATAGTCGAAGGCATTAAGGATATGCGTATAAGGGGAGCTGGCAGAATAGCTAGGGCGGCTGTAAATGCATTAGTTATAGCCAGTGACTCAATAGAGACTGGGGATGTAGATGAATATATTAGGCGTGTTAAAAACGCTGCTAAGATACTTGTTGAGACCCGGCCCACAGCCGTTTCTCTGCCTAACGGCCTCCGATATGTATTGAATAAGGTCTTGAGCGACTATAGAAGTGGCATATCAAAAGTAAGTCAGCTTAAAGATAATCTAAGAAAATATGCTGAGGATTTTGTCAAGATCTCGAATGAGGCTATTAAAAGAATAGCTGAGTATGGCGCTGGTAGGATTGAAGATGGAGATGTTATAATGACACACTGTAATAGTAGCGCCGCGATATCGGTGATAATATCTGCGTACAAGGCTGGTAAGGATATAGAGGTCTATGCGACGGAGACCAGGCCCCGTTTCCAAGGGAGGCTTACGGCAAAGATGCTTAGTGATGCAGGGATAGATGTCACCCTGATAGTCGATTCAGCGGTTAGATACTTCATGAATAAAGTGGATAAAGTAGTCGTGGGTGCGGACGCTATTGCAGCAAATGGGGCTGTTGTAAATAAGATAGGTACTTCAATGGTTGCCCTGGCAGCGCATGAGGCTAGAGTGCCTTTTATGGTCGCAGCTGAAACCTATAAATTCAGTCCAGATACCCTATTTGGAAAGCTTATAGTTATTGAGGAAAGGCCTTACACAGAGGTTGTTCCAGAGAAATGGCTTAGTAACAAGCCGAAGATCAGGGTTAGAAACCCTGCTTTTGACGTGACTCCACCTGAGTATATAGATTTAATAATAACTGAGATAGGTGTGTTGAACCCAGCTGTATTTCCATTTATAATCAGAGATCGATTTGGAGTCTTCTATTCTGAGCTGGAGCCTTGGGAAGACTCGTAGTGTGAAAATGTGTATATCTGTCTCTCCGGTATTGTTCTAAGCAACATACCCTCTATAACTATTGGAGGCATTGTCTCCAACACGCTTATCGCATCCTGAAGTCTCACACTTCTCTCAGCATAGATCTCAAGTATCTTGTCCCTAGCAGTAACCTTTCTCCCCCTCTTGACGTGTAGTATTAATCCAGCGCCCTTATCTTTAGGCGCTCCCGCTGCCCTAGCTATTTCCTTTAGAGCCCTATTCGATACTTGGGTTACGAAGCCATCGACCGGTGCATAAACCTCATACTTATATTCTCCCAAAGGTATTTCCTCAGGCTTTATATTGGGATTTCCTCCCTGTGCCTCAATTATCTCCTTCATCTTCTCATATGCTTTTCCACTGTATAATATCTCTTTAGCCATCTGATGACCCATTCCCAACGGGGCTTTCCCACTCATCTCAAGCAATAGTCCAGCGAGGCTACAAGACTTTTCAACGAGGCTGGCGGGAGCCTCTTTGGGTTTTATCAACGCCTCTAAAGCCTCCTTAGCCTCTAGAGCAGGTCCAATGTTATGCCCCACCGGCTGTTCACCATATGTTATTCCCGCCTGTACTCTTATCCCAATTCTATTACCTAGTTCAATCACTTTTCTCGCGAAGTCTATAGCCTTATCTATACTCTCCATCTTAGTCTCCTTACCCACTGGGATATCCAGAACCATTGTATTTATACCCGCAGCCATCTTCTTACCCATGATGCTTGCAAGCATCTGTGGAACCGGGTCTAGGCCCATGATCCTCTCAACCCTTATTATAATATCATCCGCAGGTGCTAGGTTGAGGGCCCCACCCCATATTAAGGCGCCATTAGTCTTTTCAGCTACTTTCTTAAACTCCTCTACACTCAGATTTACATCAGCTAGTACCTCCATAGTATCTGCTGTTCCAGATGGGCTTGTAATCGCTCTACTTGATGTCTTTGGTATCAATAAGCCTGATGCAGCTATAATTGGTACTATAAGGAGGCTCACCTTATTCCCCGGGACGCCTCCTATACTATGCTTGTCATATGCAGGCTTGTTAAACTCTATTATCTCACCGCTTTCATATATTGCCCGGGTAAGATATTCTATCTCATCCATATCCATACCATAGAACTGCTCTGACAAGACAAAACTCATTATTTCTACTTTACCAACGGTGCCTTCAACCATCTCATCTATAATTGTCTTTATCTTCATCTGATCCAGCTTCCCACCCTTCATCTTCTCCTTTATATAGTCTATGCTCTTAGGAGGCGGTGCCTGGGTTATCTTTATAGGACTGGCCTCCGAGACATCTATCTTCCTTGCTATTCTAGAAGATAATATAATCCTGCCTCTCTCCACCAAGTCTCTTGACAGTATTAGGGTTGCAGTAGTCTTTAGATTTGATTTTGCTGGGTCATATACAAAAACCTTATCCCCGGCTTTAAGCTCTAGCTCCTCAGCATCCTCATGATTAATAATTACTATAGCCTCATCTATCGTCAGATCCTTTATCGAGGCCGTTAAAACATCCCTCTTTTCCTCTTTCATAGAAATATAGATATTGCCTCGACAATATACAAATATTTAGTCTTTTAATATGGATATGTGATTTTTATTACTCTTTATATCCATTTTCACATATAATTATCTATGGTGAGGGATGGAAAGTGTATAGAGACGTAGAGTTGGAGGCCAGACGTCAGATAATAAGTTATCTACAGGACTTCTCCAGGATCATGGTCGAGATAAGTGGAATGGTCGTTAAACTCTTGGAGTATACAATGGAGGAGAAGACCGAGAACCTAGGGCTTTTATATAAGGAAGTTAAGAAGCTTGATAAGGAGGCGTCTGACCTCCAGAAAGTCATTACAAATGAGATACTAAAATCAAAACCATTTCTACCTAATAGTGAGGCGATATATACCCTGGTTATAACAATGGGTGATATAGTTAACTCAATAGATGGCGCCGGCTACAGGGCGTCGCATCTATCTATAGAAACAATCGAAAATGAGTATTTGGATGATCTTAAGGAGATTGCTGTTAAGGTTCATGACGAGATAGACGCCTTTAGAGAAGCCATATACCTGCTTGCATATAATCCCGCTGGGTTGAGAAACGCTATAGAGAAGATATATGCACTGGAGCATGAGGTCGATGAGGTATATAGAGGTAGCCTATCATACCTATTTCTAACTGGTAAGGATGGAATAAATATTCTTAAATGGATCGAGATAGCAGAGAGGCTGGAGAATGCAGCCGATAATGTTGAGAAGGCCGCAGATATCCTAACCACCTTTTTAATGGGATGACCCACCCCAATACTAATTAGACCATGGTGTTTCGCGTTGAAAAACTTGAGACGTCTCTCTGCAGATGCCCATCATCACACGCTATAAAGCCTTTACGTTATACCTTAGAAGAATAAAGTATTAAATAATATTTTTTTGGCAGAGCCTATATAGTTTTAGATTACAATGGCAGTGGATAGAAAAGCCTTAGGATACTTCTATGGTACTAGGGTTGTTATCTGGAATATTGAGGATGCTAGACGTATATGGTCACTGGGCTATTTCGGTAAGCCTATGGGAATTCCCAAGCCAAAGGCCCCTGATTTCGAGTCTCCTCTCCTCCTAGATCTACTCGAAGCCTTTTATCTTCATGAGAAGGGATATATAGAGATATTAGATGAAAAGGCCTCCTCAATTTCCCAAGGTGATCTCCTAAGGCTATGTAGGAGGTCGTATGCCGATTTCGACGAGAAATATCTTGTATATAGAGATCTCAGGGACAGGGGCTTAGTTGTATTATCTGGTTTGAAGTTTGGTGTGGATTTCGCGGTTTATAGGAAGGGGCCTGGTTTAGAACACGCTCCCTATTTAATAGATGTTGTTTCTCAGAACTATCTCATTAGTGGAGATGACTTAATTAGGGCAGGGCGGTTAGCGACTACAGTAAGGAAGAGATTCATTTTAGCTGTACCAAATTTAGTTGATAAAAAAGTTAGATATATTATGTTTTCTTGGTGGAGGCCCTAGTCTTCCTCCTCAACTATCTCAATCTTCTTCTTAGATACCTCCTCCCTCTTCTTAGGCACTGTAATGATAAGGATTCCGTTGTTTAACTTGGCTTTCATATCCTCTATATTGCTATTCGCTGGAATTCTAATCCTCACCGAATACTTTTTGTATGGGGTCTTGGCTTTCACATGTAGGTTTCCTCCCTTAATCTCGACATCGATATTGTCTTTTTTAGCTCCAGCCAGTTCAACAACGATCTCGTAGTGATCTCCTTTATCAATTATATCGTATACTGGCGTAGCCTCCTCAGAGATCTTTATACCATATGGCTGCACCGGCTTCACGTTTCCAAAGAACTTTACCTCAGGCTTCTCCATCCCGCTTTTCCATCTATATGTGAATCCAAAGACCAGTGGCTCTCCCCTCTTCTCGAGGTCCGATATGTATTCTGGCCTCACCCTCGTTAACTCGGTAATTATCTTCCTAATCCTCCTCATCTCCTCCTTAAACAACTTATCAATCTCATCAAAGAAGTCATCTTCGAACGCCATGATCCATCACCCCCATTTTATCTATTTAGTTTTTTCTGATTTTTAAATTTTTATTTTTTAAAATTTCAATTAAACGGTTCTTTTTGATTTCTATTCTCTCAAACATTTCATTCATGATTTCAGAAAAATATTCCATAAACTCCTCATTTATCAGGGTTTTATTCTCTTTTTTTACTGGCAAATTAAGTCTCTCTGTGCCTGAGATTTCTGTCGTGAACCCGCGGTTGGATATAGAAAGTATTTTACTATATTTGTACCCGGCTTCCAATCCCAAGTTCCTTAATTCAATTGCCTTGTCAAGAGTCCTACATTTAACATGTATTATAGTGCTCTGAAGTAGTAACCACAATGGATGTCTCCCCTTATATCCAATAATTTCCCTCCATAGAATATCCTTATCAACCGGCTCATGCCACTTCCTGTAGAAACTAGATAGGCTCTTATCCCCGATGTACCTAAAGCTTATAAGGACGATCCTACCATAACAGCTACTAGTAGTTACGCATTCCTCAGAATAATTATTTATCTCCTCTATAAGGGGTATTATACCCTCGTCAACAAGCCCCTTTCTATAGGCACGCGTCAATGAAACTATATGCCTATGTCTTATCTCCCTCCAGACCCGTCTATCTACCTCTGTTATCATACTCTCCTCCCTAGAACCCGGGGTTAACAACCCACAGTTTTCCCGCGCGTTTTATAAGTAAATAAATTTGTCCAATAAAATATTATATTAATTAATGTTATCAGCCTAATCTGTTATTATGGGCAGGGGGCTCTATTTGGTTAACTGGGGTATTTAGCAATGGTTTCTATAGAGTCTGTAATGAAATATATCATTAATTATGGAATGGATAAAGGCGCAGATTTTATAGAAGCTAGGTATGAACGCCGATTGACAGACCAAATTATCCTTAGAAACGGTGAGGTTGAGGGGGTTTCAAAATCTATTAATGAAGGAGTAAGTATCCGGCTGATACATAATGGAGTAGCTTCTATGGGATCTACCAATATAATGACTAAGAGCTATTTAGAGGCTGTTATAGATGAGCTTTTTTCTTCCGCCCGTGCAAATACACCGCTCGTGTCTAGGAAGGTCACTTTCTCAGAGGAGCCTGCGTATGACGTGGAGTATTTCCTAGCTGAGAACATTAAATGGAGTGACCTATCCATTGATGAGAAACTATCTTTCTTAAAGGACTTGGATTCCCAGGTAATGGATAACCAGTTTAAATCAAAGTTTCCAGGGAGATCCTTCTTCCTAGAGTATACTATGGAGGAGAAGCATTATGAGAATTCTGAGGAAAGTAAGATAGTATCACGTATACCAAGAGTCAGTCTCTTCTACATATTGGTAGGTAAATATAATAGTACGACGGCGCAGAGGTATGACGAGATAGCTGGCTCGGGTGGATTTGAGGTTGTGAAGACTGATAAGGCGTATGAACGGGTGTTGGAATCTGCTTCAGCCCTCGACCGCATCCTAACTCAATCGGTTAAGACGCCTGAAGGCCGAATGGATGTGGTTGTCGGAAGTGAGGTAGCGGGTATAATAGCTCATGAGGCAGTTGGACACCCATTTGAAGCCGACCGTATATTGGGTAGAGAGTCTGCACAAGCTGGTAGGTCATATGTTACTCTAGGGATGTTGGGGGAGAAAATAGGTAGTGATGAGGTTAATGTATCTGATGACCCTACAATACCCGGGTCATATGGCTTCTATTTATATGATGATGAGGGTGTTAAGGCAAGGAAGAGGGAGTTGATTAAAGAAGGTATTGTAAACGAGTTTCTACATAACAGGGAGACCGCTGGTAGACTAGAGGTTCATAGTAATGGTGCTGCCAGAGCAGGGGGTTTTGATAAGGAGCCGATTGTCAGGATGTCTAACACTTTTTTTGAGCCCGGGGACTATTCTTTTGAGGAGTTGATTGAAGATATTGTCCAAGGCATCTACATCAAGAGCTTCATGGAGTGGAACATAGATGATACTAGGTTGAATCAGAGATACACCGGGTTAGAGGCATATTTAATTGAGAATGGGGAGGTTACCAAGCCTGTTAAAAACCCTGTACTGGAGATCACCACCATAGAACTACTATCTAGGTTGGACGCGTGTGGAAACTCTCTCGAGTTCTATCCAGGTAATTGTGGAAAGGGAGACCCGATGCAAGCCGTACCTGTTTGGATGGGTGGCCCCCCGCTAAGGTTTAGAGATATCTATATATATGGGAGGTAGATTTCGAATGTGGATGTCCACTATTTACCTAGAGGATCTAATGGAGAGCATAATGAACTACTCACTTGAGAAAGGTGCTGAGGATGTTGTTTTAAATGGCTTTAAGAAGGATATGTGGCTCATTAGGTTCTCAAAGAATAGCCTTGATATAACTAGGTTTCATGACGAGTCTTGGATCGAGGTATACCTTGGCTATAGGAGGCGTAGACTATTCTCACGTATAAACGTGATTGATGAGGAAACAGCTAAGTCTCAAGTCGATAATATGATTAAATCAAGTGAGTATATTCCTCCCTATCCACTATATACTAATCTTCCAGATAGGCAGTTCAACTACGTTATTGTACCCGATACATTTGTTGATGAGTTCAATCTAGAGGAATTAGCTGAGAGACTAAGCAATGCAGTTAAAACAGGTAAGGAGATGAGGATGCAAGATGTATCTGGGTCACTACTAATTACCCAGACAAAGCATATTATATACACCTCAACTGGGAACATGGGGGAATATAGAAGGACTAACGCAAATCTTAACCTTCGTCTCTTCAAGAAGAAGGATATAAGTTATGCAGTTAATCAAGAGTCCGTGGATCCCTCTAAACTAGAGATTGAAGAAGGTGTTATACAACAGGGAGAATTAATCAAGAAAGTCTCTAGGGTTTCGAGTGTAAAACCAGGTAAATATAATGTAGTGCTATCTCCGGTTGTAGCTGGGAACCTATTCAACTACCTCTCCCGTGGTCTATCAGCAATGTTCATCATGATGCAAAACTCTCCTTTTATTGATAAGCTGGGAGAGAAGGTTCTTCACGAGTCTATATCTCTGAGCGACAAACCTCTTCTCCCAGGTAACCCAGGTGCACAGTCCTTTGATATGGAGGGTGTTCCGACTAGTGATCTATACTTGTTTAAAGAGGGTGTGGTCAACACGTATCTCCATAACCTGTCTACAGCGAATAAATTTGGGACTGAGTCCACTGGACACGCTGGCTTTGTATATCCCCTGCCCCACAGCCTAATTGTGGAGCCCACAGGCTCTTCTTCATTAGAAGACTTATTTATAGAGATTAAAGACGGTCTATATGTAACCAATGTCTGGTATACCAGGTTCCAAAACTTCAGCACTGGAGACTTCTCAACGCTACAGAGGGATATAGGATTTATCATTAAGGATGGGGAGCCGGTAGAGGCTGTTTCGGGAATGCGGATAAGCGAGAATATTGTCGAAATGTTTCAGAGAGTAGTCGGGATGACACGTGAAACCAAATGGGTTAAGTGGTGGGACTATCATACCCCCTGCCAAATGCCCCATATAGCTTTGGAGGACATTAATGTTACCACGGCTTTTTAAAGCCTCAAGGTTTTTCCCTATATGTACATCTACAGGGAATATACCTGCATTTAGGACATCCAGCTCCATATCTGGCTATGCATACCTCCTCCAGATCCATTTTTAGTAGGTTGGCAACGCTGGATAGCCATGCGAGGACGTCAGCCAACTCCTCCTTAATGTTATCAATGTTATTTTTGGACAGGGCTCTTCCTAACTCCTCTACCTCTGAAACAAGCCATTTATATGTCTTCATAAGTCCTCTCTTCTCATCATGATGCCTATATGTTTTCCATATCATGTATTGGAACTCACTGATATCCATTTCAGCCACCCACTTCTTATATATTCTTTCTATTATGGATTTTATTATTTAGGATATATCTCTCCATACCTATTTACACCTAGGTTATCTGGTGGTGTTAGTATATGGAGAAGGATGACATGAGGATAGATAGGCTTATAGGATTTATGGATCGTTTAAACCTAGATGCATTAGTCGTCTTTGACAAGGTTAATTTTAGATATTTAACTGGGGGCGTTGTAGACTATTCAATAGCGTATGTCTTGAGAGAAGGGCGGGTAGGTATAATAAGCCCCGTCATGGAGTATGAGCGGGCTAGGTCTACTACATGGGCTGATGAAGTATATGCATTCTCACGTGAGAAGAGAGATGATGAGGCTATTGAGGCTAAGACTGCTATAGAGGCTTTCAAGAAACTATATGGAGGTCTCAATAGGATAGGTGTTCCATATTCAAATATATCACATTCTACCTTTATCAAGCTTGTAGAAGCCTTTGGAAGGGAGAGACTTGCCGATGGCGACGAAGCTATATTAGAATCTAGAGTTGTTAAGACAGATTTTGAGCTCGGTCTAGTTAGAAAAGCGGTGGAGATCGTGGAGGCAGGGGTTAGAAAGGGTATCGAGTCTATTGTAGAGGATGTTTCTGAGCTTGATATAGCATTTGCATCCCACTGCCATATGAAGAGTCTTGGTGCAGATAAGGTCTATGATGATCTAATTGTTGCCTCAGGAAAAAGGGCTTCTCTTCCTCATGGAAGAGCCTCCACTAAACCCATTAAATATGGTGATGTAGTTACCTTGGATTTCGTGGCTTCATATGAAGGTTATTATGGGGATGAAACGAGGACAGTGTTTTTGGGTAGGGCGGATAAGGAGCTTAAGAAGATATATGAAGTTGTTTTAAACGCGTTGGAGGAGGCAGTGGATACGGTTCATGATGGTGTCTCTGCTAAGGAGGTTGATGAAGTTGCGCGGAAGGTTATTGAGAAGGCTGGATATGGAAAATACTTTACTCACTCCACAGGCCATGGATTAGGCTTGGAGGTCCATGAGAAACCTAGGTTATCAGCATCTGATGATACTATTCTCAAGAAGAATATGGTAGTGACTGTTGAGCCAGGTATATATATAGCTGGTCTTGGTGGAGTGCGGATTGAGGAAGATATAGTGGTCAGAATAGGTGGATGTGAGGTTTTAACCAAGAATCCTAATGAACTCCTCATTATATAACATAATTTTTAGGGGGGTTAAGGATCGTGAAAAACCATTTAGATATTATTTCTATAATAAGTTTTATTTCTCTTCCACTCGCCTTATTATATCTCCTCTATATTACAGGCGGTGACTACTTCACTCTCTATCTCTGTGTCTCATCACCAATTGTTCTCCTAGCCGTTTTCTATATAGGGTTCCGAGGCCGAATACCACTGGATAAACTGGAGTTATATGCCGGTATATCTGGACGAGTGGTCTCCCTCTCCATCCTAGCATTTCTATTAGGCCCACATATGGGCATTATATATGACTACTATTACATTGAAATTTTCCGATGGCTGATGACCTATTCAGGATATGGTTTTGTTGCACCGATTGAATATATGATTGGAATATTTTTAGAATCCTCCTTCAACTACAGTATCACTATGGATGTTGTGGCTGGTATTACTTTATTGTTGATAGTCATTTATCTACTGCTACTGAGTTTAGAGGTTAAGATAAGATATATTGCTATACTAGCTATCTATTCAATTGTCGGTTTTATACATTCTGCTCTATTTATAGCTGGTTTAGTGTATATGTACTGGGATATTTTCATTGTGTCCTCTATATTCTGGGCTATACTTAACTTCGCTAGGGTATATACTATCTATAATATCATACGTATAGAAGCCACTTAATTTATATGACTATAATCCCCCGTTTTTCAAATTATTGACTAATATCATTTAGTTGGTGGGTCTAGATGAAGCGGAATGTAAAGGATATCGATTTAGATAATCTCCATAGTTTCTCGAATCTCATGAAGATGTTCATAGACTCAGGAGGCTTTATGGCCAGTCATATAGGGAAGGCTTTCGACATCTTGGTTGAGATGTTTGGAGACGATGATTATACTGTTTTCCTAAGTTTCCCAGCTGATATTATAGCTACGGGTCTAAGGGGAGTCATAAAGACATTGATTGAGAGAAAATGGGTAGATATTGTTATAACTACATGCGGCACTATAGATCATGATGTAGCTAGAACATTTAAAGACTACTATCATGGTGAGTTTTATATGGATGACGTCTCCCTGAGGAAGAGGGACATCCATCGACTGGGTAATGTGCTTGTTCCAAGGGAGAGTTATGGTGAGATAATCGAGGAGAAGATGAGGAACTGGCTTGAAGAGGCATATCAATCCGGTATGCGGGAAGTAGGTACATATGAACTCAACTGGTTTATAGGTTCTAAACTCAATGAATCATCGATTCTATACTGGGCATATAAAAATAAGACTCCTGTTATCGTCCCAGGGCCATATGACGGGGCTGTAGGGTATCAAATATGGATGTTCCAGCAGTTTCATAGGGACTTTAAACTAGACCTATATAAGGATGAGGCATTGTTGAGCGACACAGTATATGAGGCTAAGAAGACCGGTGGAATAGTAATTGGGGGAGGGATATCAAAGCACCATCTACTGTGGTGGAACCAGTTTAGAGGAGGACTAGACTTAGCAGTCCAAATAACCACAGGTGTAGAGTTTGACGGTAGCCTAACTGGGGCTAGGCTCTCTGAGGCGATCACCTGGGGTAAGGTGAAGCCTAGGGGGCGTGAAGTTAGTATATGGGGTGAAGCCACGATAGTCCTACCAATACTTGTAAAAGCATTAACAGAGGTTTTGTAGGTGCTTATATACTCCACTAATACTTTCACTAATGGGTGTGTACCAGATGTACATTACTTCTGGTGATGACTATTATCTACAGTTGCTTGAGAACATAATTACATATCTTCAATCCATTGATATGTCTATCATAGATATGTTGTTTGAGATTGCCCTCGATGATAATGACTTGTTGACACTAGATATATTGATGACTAGCTTGCTACAACCTGAGTATCCCATTTCTCATGAGATTGGTAGTTAGCCTATTTTATATAGTATCTCGTCTCCTTTCCCCTATCCTCCAGCTCTATTCCAAGCTTTTTAAGTTCATCCCTTATATAATCGGCGAGTTCAAAATTCTTTTCTTCTCTAAGCTTCTGCCTGACACTGATGAGTATTTTTATAAGCTCCTCTGTATAGAGACCCTTCTTTTCCTCAACCAGTTTTAGGCCAAATATGTATAATACGTCTCTGAATAGCTTGTTAGCGGCATTCACGACGTCTCTATCCATCTCTGTTTCCTCGGCATACTTGTTCACCCATCTTATGAAGCCTAGGAATTCGGATAATGCTACCGGGGTGTTTAGATCATCATCCAATGCATCCATTATTCTCTTTCTATATTCCTCAACCACATCCAGATCCTTCTTTTTCTCCACCCACTTCACATCTTTCTTCTCAAGTATGGATTGTAGATTCTCATATGCTTTCTTAATCCTCTCCACCGTATTCTTAGCATCATCCAACCTGTCCCATGTGAATTCAAGCATTGAGCGGTAATGGGTGCCTAAATACATTATCCTAAGAGCGTCGGAACCATATTTATCTAGAACTTCCTTCAGTGAGACCACGTTTCCCTTAGACTTAGACATCTCTTCCTTATTAACTGTGAGTAGGCCACAATGCATCCAGTATCTCACAAACCTGTTTCCAGTAGCTGCTTCAGACTGCGCCTTCTCATTTTCGTGATGTGGAAAGATAAGGTCCTGTGCCCCACCATGGATATCTATAGTTTCACCAAGGAGCTTCATACTCATAGCGCTACACTCGATATGCCAACCAGGCCTACCCTCTCCCCATGGGCTCTCCCAATATGGCTCTCCCGGCTTCTTAGCCTTCCACAGTGCAAAGTCAAGTGGATTCCTCTTCTTCTCACTAGGCTCTACCCTACGTCCAGCGATCAAATCCTCTATAGACTGCTTCGACAACTCTCCATACTTATCGAATTTTGAGACGTCGAAGTATACATCGCCATCTGCTACATATGCGTAGCCATTTTCAATGAGTTTCTCAATGATCCTCATCATATCCTGAATGTGGTGAGTGGCCCTTGGAATAAACTCTGGTAGCAATACATTTAGCCTAACGAGGTCTTCTAGAAACGATAGGCTCATTACTTCAGCGAGCTCCTTGACACTTATGTTAAGTTCGTTTGCACGTTTAATCATCTTATCATCAATGTCTGTAATATTCATTGCCTTCATGACGTCATAGCCCTTATACCTTAGATACCTCTCCAACACGTCGTATACGACATATACCCGGCCATGACCTATATGAGAATGGTCATACACCGTGGGGCCACATACATATATCCTTACTAGCCTCTTATCCCCAGGTTTAAACTCCTCCTTCCTCCTTGTCTGCGTATTATATATCTTCATCTCCCCGTCACACTTCCCTCCTAACAATAATCCATGCCTTACTCATGCGCTGGTGATGCGTTATGTCCGCCAAATTAATTATGTGTATAGAGTATTTATAAAATCGTTATATGATTAAATAGGCTAAATATATGATTTGTATGAAAGGCCTCCGTTATTACCAGTTTCTCCCAAAAGGCCTTCCAGTTATAACTAGAATGGCCTTTGAGGGGCTGATGGATTATAAGGAGGGTGATATAGACATTTCTTTTGACCTGGGTTTATCGTTTACTAGAATAAGGGTTTCTGGAGGTGTCTTTACATTAAAGGGGTATAGATATAGTATCCCTACTCTCCTTAGGATAATGAGGGAGGACTATATTTATTTACTGGGTTCTGGAGAGGTTCGTCGAATAGCATTTTATAGGGATAATCTCTTCTATAAGCTATATCCAGTATCTCCCCATACTGCTCCTACAATAGAGATTAGTGGTATTAAAATGCATAGGGTAGTCGGTGTTCCACCCTGGGAGGATGCGGGTAGTAAGCTGTCTATATTGAATATAAGGCGTGGAGAGCATGTATTGGATATTTGCACGGGATTGGGTTATACCGCTATACATGCTTTTAGAAAGGGTGGTGTCGTAACAACCATTGAGAAGGATGTTAATGTGCTTGAGATGGCTTCATACAACCCATGGTCACGCGACCTTGAGAATATATCTATTGTAGTTGGGGATGCGATGGATGTAATAAAATGCTTTGAAGATGAGTCTTTCGACGTTATAATCCATGATCCTCCACGCTTATCGAGAGCCGGGCATCTATACAGCGCCATGTTTTATGAGGAGCTTTATCGCGTCCTACGTAGAGGCGGTAGATTGTTCCACTATACTGGGAAGGTTGGTTACCGTAGGCGCGGGATCGATATAATGGGCGGAGTATCTGGAAGGCTTAAGAAAACGGGATTTAAGCCCAGGATCATGAGGAGTCTAATGGGTGTATACGCGGTTAAGCCATAATAGATGTGATGATGTCATTTAGATAGAAAATTTTTTATCATCCTACGCATGATATATTTATACCAAATACGTTTTTTGCCATGGAGCCTTATCCTAATGAGGCGATAAAAGCTTGACTGAAAGAGCTGGTGTTGCTATAATCATCAAGGTCGTGGATGGGAGTAAGCATGTTCTCTTTGTAAAGAGATCTGCTGTGATTAACGATCCCTGGGCTGGACACATTGCTTTTCCAGGCGGCCACTTTAAAAACGAGGATAAAACCATTCTAAATACAGTTGTTAGAGAGGTCTTGGAGGAGACTGGGATAGATTTAAAGAAATATGGAAACCTCCTCTTCATACTTCCCATAGCTACTCCGAGGAATAGGCCTGAGCTGAAGGTATATCCCTATGTATTTTCACTTGATGAGGATATCAAGCCTAAGTGTGGGGAGGAGATAGAGGCATGCTACTGGATCCCGCTTGAATCCCTTAGAGAAACGGATGTCGAGATCGGGCTGGGGGATGCTAAGAGGCTTGTTAAGGCATATGTATATGGTTTTGGTAGGAAGGAAGTGGTTATCTGGGGTTTGACCAAGAGAATCCTCGATAATTTGATTATGAGGATGGGCGGCGAATAAAAATATTTCATATAAACAACTGATTTATAGGATGGCTAACGCCGTATTCTTTTCTTTTCATTAAAATTTTAAAATAAAACGTGGATATTTATAAAACATTGTCTAAAAACATACCACAATTACTTAAATAATACTTAATTAATAATTAATACTAAATGGTAATGTGTATATGGGGTTGAATTATTATGTCTGAGGCTGATGTCGGAAGACGTGGTTTTCTTAAAATAGCTTTTGCTGGAGCAACTGCCTTAGCTGTCGGCAGTGCCTTGGGATACTTTGCTCGAGAGGGTGAGGTCTCTACACTTAGGAGTGAGAATGAGGCTCTTAAGAAGAAGGTTGAGGAGCTTTCGAGTAGCCTGGGTGTTGAGGTACCTACTGAGACTCAGAAGAATCTCAATGTATATAACTGGACGTGGTATGCTAACCTGGCCCTAGTGGACCAGTGGGCTAAGGAGAATAATGTCAACCTAGTTTATGAGTTTTTCGAGGATCTTGATACCGCAATTACAACAGTCACTACTGGCGCCGCTAACTATGATATAGTCGTGATCTCCGATAATGAGGCGCAGGAGCTCTGGAATGAGGGTTATCTACAGTCTATAGACCTGGATAAGATCCCTAACTTTGAGTATCTCCCAGAAGGCTTCAAGGGCCTTCCATATGACCCTAATAATGAGTTTACAGTTGTATATAGCTATGGTACAACGGGCTTAGGATATAACTCAGACGCTTGTCCAGAGGGAGTATCTAAGTGGGAGGATGTATTCGACGTTGATAACCCAGATAGTATCATCAGGAGATACGCTGGTAAGGTTACTATGATGAGGGACTCATCTGAGACGATGGGTGCAGCAGCAATCTACCTAGGCTATGATATAGATACTACTGATGAAAATGAGTTGAAGAATATAGCCGACCTACTAATCGCCCAGAAGCCTTATCTATACGGGTATGTGCAGACAGAGGACTATATGGATGAGCTTCCTGTTGCCGCTAGATACTGTATATCTCACGCTTGGAATGGGGATGTTGCAGGTATCGTATATGCCTCTGATGAGTATGAGGTCTATATTGAGAAGTACTATGAAACCGTTAAGTACGTCGTGCCCGAGGAGGGTGCGATAGCTTGGTATGACAACTTTGTAATACCTAAGAATGCGAAGAATGTTGACGTAGCCCATGAATTCATAAACTGGTTCCTACAACCCGAGGTATCAGCAATCCACACTATTACAATCAAATATCCATATCCAGCGGGTATCAAATATGTTCCTAAGGAGATCCTCGAGGACCCGATGATCTTCACACCTGAAGAGCTTTGGGACAAGCTCCATATTGGGCGTGCATTGACCCCAGAGGAGAAGGCTATTAGGGAGTCTTATTGGAACATGGTAATGACAGCAACTTAACATAACTCTTCCCCTTTTTATTTTTGGTGAGTGGACAGTGAGCCACCGTCGAGAGCCTTGGTACATCACTATACTTGATCGTATCCGGAGTAGTAGGCGTATAAAGGTTTTCCTATTAGTTTTCCTCCCATTTATATACCTAATAATATTCTTCTTCGCACCCTTCATAATCGCGTTAATGTATAGCCTAGGCATGTTCAAGCAAGTTGTATATGAATTTGTCTTCCAGCCCCAGATAAGCCTCGAATATTATTATAGGCTTTTTCAGTATCCCGGGGTGCTAGTAGCAATACAAAGGTCGTTTTACTATGCTATACTCACTACAGTAGGGACGTTTCTATTATCATATCCAGTGGCATATTACTTGGGAGTGAAGCTCCCGGATAAGTATCAGGAGATGGTTGTGCTAGTGTTATTCACCCCATTTTGGGTGAACTTCCTTCTCAGGATATATGGAATGAGATTTATTTTCCATGAGCTTGGTTTCCTAAACATGATCCTAACTACATTAGGTATAGTTAATGATCCTATTAAGATACTGGGTACAGATACTGCCGTCATACTAGTGATGATATACACCTATGTAATTCTAATGATTCTCCCTATTTATGGCGTCTTGGAGAAGCTGGATAAGGAGCTTCTGGAGGCAGCGGCTACCTTAGGCGCTTCCCCAGTAAAGACTTTTCTCAAGGTAACTCTACCGCTCTCTGTACCAGGTATCCTAGCTGGATCACTGCTGGTCTTCATACCCGCTGTAGGCGAATTCGTGATACCCGAGCTTGTTGGTGGGGCTAATACCGTAACCCTAGGAACAGTGATATATAATTTCTTCCTAAGGGTTAAGGGTACTATGGGCTGGGGCCTAGGATCGGCTGCAGGGCTAATCTACATAGGTCTCATACTTGTATTAAGCTACCTATATATTAGGCTTGTCGGAGGGGAGATACGATTAGGATGAAGATCACTGATTTAATACTAAAGATATACACGGTGTTTTTCCTAGCTGTAATATATCTACCTATTGCTATCCTTATTTTCTTCTCATTTAACGAGTCCAGGTCCAAGATAGTATTTACGGGTTTCACTCTAGAAAACTACTATAGCCTTATATCAAACTATGCTGTATGGGACTCTTTCTACAACTCTATATGGACGGCTATAGTAGTCACAGTTGTATCCGTATTCCTCGGGATAATGATCTCATACGGTGTTACTCGATATGAGTTCAAGGGTAAGAATATGCTTGATATCCTAATGCTAATCCCCATTATCATTCCGGAGATAGTTGAGGCCCTGACACTCCTAGTATTCCTGATAATATTAGGGATTAGACTAAGTCCATATACCGTGATAATTGGACATATTGCATTCGATATTTCATTTGCATACATTGTTATTAAGGCCCGTATGGCTGGATATGACCCCCAGTTTGAGGAGGCGGCTAGGACACTTGGTGCTAATGAGATACAGACGTTTACAAAGGTGACGCTGCCAATTCTGATGCCTGGAATCGTCTCAGCAGCATTGATCGCGTTTCTCCAGAGCTACGACGACTTTATCAAGACGTTCTTCACCAGGCCACCTGGCTTCACGACTCTCCCCGTGTATATATGGAACATGGCTTCTAGAAGGGGCTTCGCCCTTGATCTAAATGCTTTGGCGACTTTCATAGTCGTGATCTCGATCGTATTTGCATATGTGAGGTTGAAGGTTGAGAGGTGGTAGTATTGTCATATGCAGTTGAGCTTGAAAATATATCTAAGAGCTTTGGAGAGGTGCAGGCTGTTAAGAACGTATCTCTGAAGATTAGGAAGAATGAGTTCTTCTCCCTCCTCGGGCCAAGTGGCTGTGGAAAGACCACGACCCTAAGGATAATCGCTGGACTAGAGTTTCCAGATACTGGTAGAGTCATGTTAAATGATGAGGATGTAACTGATCTCCCAACGCATAAACGTAACATTGGGATGGTCTTTCAGACACTTGCATTATTCCCCCATATGAATGTATATGATAACATTGCCTTCGGCCTGAGGATGAGGAAGGTCCCTGAGAGAGAGATTAGGCAGAGAGTTAAGGAGATGCTTGAGATAGTTAGGATGGAGGGTTTCGAGAAGAGGAAGATCAACCAGCTTAGTGGGGGGCAGAGGCAGAGAGTAGCCTTGGCCAGGGCCCTGATTATTAAACCAGCTGTCCTACTCTTGGATGAGCCGTTGGGCGCTTTAGACCTGAAGATTAGGCAGCATATGATGGTGGAGCTAAAGAAGATTCAGAAGGAGGTTGGAACAACCTTTATATATGTTACACATGACCAGACTGAGGCCATGGTCATGTCCGATAGAATGGCTATTATGAAGGATGGGGTTATACAGCAGATTGGTTCCCCACATAATGTTTATATGCGGCCGGTGAACAAATTCGTGGCCCTCTTCATTGGAGACGCGATAAACTTCATTGAGGGAACCTATAAGGATAAGGGCGTCTTATCAACTGACCTAGGGGATCTCAAGGTGCCTGAATTATCGGGATATACCGGTAAAAGCGTTATTCTAGCTATTAGGCCAGAGAAGTTCTTCCTCGAGAATAATATTCCCAGTGATATAGATAATGTGATAGAAGGACGGGTGATATTCTCCATATTTAGAGGTTCCTTCGTAGAGTATCGTGTTGAACTGGATAATGGACAGGAGATGGTGATCTTCCAGCCTTATCTCGTAGCCGGCCAGAAAATATATGAAGATGGATCTAGAATTAAGATAGGGTGGTATAGAGACTCCGCTGTAATACTTTCTCACTAGAGTCAGCGAATAATATATCCATATATTTTTCCACCGGAGGAGATATAATCGTTAAGGACCTCGGTGAAGTCCAGGTTCGCTAGGTTAGGGCGTTTATAAAGCCTCCTCTCCATCCACTTATATAACGAGCCTCTCAACAACATTATCCCATTGAATACATGCTCCGTCTCCTCCTTCCGGCTAAACTTCCTAACTAGCTTACTCCTCCCTAGATGTACATATACAGGCTCCTCAACACCCTCCCTATTCCCTAGGAAAACTATATTGTACTTAAATTCGGGATATAACAAGTCAATGATATTTAGTAAATCACCGCCTAGGTTTTTGGCGTCGCATATGGTTAGTATTCTATCCCTGGGGTTTACTATTGGAGCTAGAGATAGGAAGAGGCCTCCGCTATCATCTCCGCTAAACTCCTTTGTTACAATAACTACTCCCTTTGCAGTGAATTCAGTGAGCATCCTAACATATTCATACCTCAATTTATCCATAACTATATAAAACATACCATAATCCTTCTTAATCAGGCATGATATCCTCTTCCTAAGGATTTTAATAGCATTATCCTGTGGGCTTTCCAGGAATCCACTGTATATGAATAAACTGGCTTTTTTCATGTCAACCGAATATTTATTAATACCATCCACTTGTATAAGAAAATTTTTATTACCCGACGGGTAACTAATAATAAATAGTCTTATCATACTATAGATGCGGCCGTGGTGTAGCCTGGTAGCACATCGGCCTTCCAAGCCGGGGGTCCCGGGTTCAAATCCCGGCGGCCGCACCAGGTCTTAAATTGCTTATTACTTGGCTTCGAGTATTATATTACGGTGTTATATTTTGGTTATCGTTAGATGGAGTATCTGGGTGAGGGAGGAGGCTTCTAAAATCCTTGGTCTAAGACCTATGTCAGGAATTAGTGATGTAGGATCCAGTCTTCCTATTCGCGTGATAATTACGTTTACGGATGACAGGATATATGTTGAGTATTTCCTTCCCACCGGAAAGGAGATGTATCCGTATTTCCATGTTAGGGAGACATGGAGTTACTATGAGGATGCAGAGAATAGTTTTATAGATGTCTGGATAAAGGGGCATCTCCTACATAGATACTTTGACAATGGCTTGGTTGAGATAGAAGTCTCAAGTGACAATAGATACGCATATGCCGAGTATGAATATGGGAGGAGGAAGACCCGGCTGTATGCATATACTACTCATGAATAACCTTTATTATTTAAATAATTTGATATCAGGATTGAGAATCTCTCCAGAGGCTTTCTCACCTCGAGAATCCTGTCCCCTTTACTTAGGGGGATATATCCCTCTCTAGTGTATAGTATGTGTCTGGCATATATCGTCTTAATCTCCTTAAGCAAGCCCTTCTCCGCCATATACTCCATAGAGTATTGAATCATGTGTATTCCATGGTAGTCTCCTGGTTCAATCCTCTTCCTTCTTCCATCAAGTGTATAGACATATCTATTATCTGTCACCCTAATCTTTAGCCAATGATGTCCTGTAAGCCTATATTCAGTTAGCTGGGGGTTTTCATCGACGACTTTAATCCTCTTCTTAGACTGCTCTGGGACACCGTGCTTAAGGCTTGTCTTAAACATGTACCCAACCTGCTCCAGGTATTTCTCGACGATGCCAGCAACCTCCTCAATCCTCTCCTTGAATGTTCGTCCATCCTCAGCTATTCCATTTACGCCGTTTGTAATAGCTTCCCACCTCAATCTACTCAGGTTTCTACGGGGCTTCAACTTCCAATTTCTCCTATACCTCACTATCCCATCCATTATAATCCCGAGTATAAGGAGGATCGTGTCATGCAGATAATCGGTATCAAGCTGATTATCTATGAACCTCGCTTCTATCCTAGTGGTCTCAGGATCTTTAAACATATCCTCTAATATATTCGTTACAGGCCCTCTAATAGCAAGGTCGACGAGCCTATCTCCCTCTGGATTCACCTCTATCCTACGGATATACCTCCTTATCTTCTCGAAGACCACTCCATATCTAAACCTACTCCTAACTGCAGGGGGAATCACACGGATTGGCCTAACGACTATCTGGCTATACGGTGTCTCCTTCAAGACCTTGCTATACATAAGCCTATTGGATGCATATCCAGTGTACACCCCATTCATCATAGGTGTATTCGCTGTTATAGCTATCAGCTCGGGGAGATGGTTTCTCAAGTGGTTGGCGACGTAGTTTAGCATATTTAATGGGGGCCTCTGCATACCCTCCTCCTTAAACGAGATATTTATGTGTGTACCATTTATTGGTAGAGGAGTGCTCTGTATTGGATGCATACTAAGGTAACCCAGTATAAGGCCGTTTTCCTCAGCATTCTGCCCCAGTATCTCACGGCTAAACCTAATTGTCTCAAGTAACTCTGATAGTGGAAGCGGCCTCGTGACATATTCTATCTGGGTCGGGCTAGGCTCCCACTGTAGCCCCATCAGCCTTTTTCTAATATCCATTAGGAACTCCTTACTATCCCTCAGCTTCTTCAACAGACTCTCAGCTACACGATATGCATGTGGAGTTAGAAATCCCTCGTCGTTCAGTGTAAAGGCCTCCTCCTCGATACCCACATAGAACTCGTATTGATCAAGTAGTTTCATAGACATCCTATGCCACCTCCGTAATAAACTTTGAAATAGCCTTGACAAGTTTCCTCCTCATCCTCTTCCTGGCAGAGGAGCTTATCTCTAGCTGCAGAGCCTCATTCCTACGTGGCAATGAATGATATCTTATTATGTCTCCCCCAGAGAGCCTAATGTCTTCATATTTATACGTGATCCCATGTTCATCGAGTATATTAATAAGCTTCTTAAGTGTTCTATTGGAGGCTGTCATACCATTGGCCCATCCAACCTCAATATCAACGTCGTCTCCCTCCTTTCCATGGAGGTCAATTAGTATCCTTATATTCCCTTCTCTAATGACCTTACTTATCACTCTCCTATATGGCGTGAGCCTAGAATAATCTCTATTATAATCTACATAGACCCTCGATATCGTACTATATATTAGATGACATTGTGTCTTGGACGCTATCTCCCTACCGAGTGGAAGAGTGCCCTTATCATGTAGGGGCGGTTTTGCATGTGGTATACTAATCAGGCATTGTCTTGAGCCGGGTATGTATCTATATCCTTTAGCAAGTTTCTCAATTGGATATGTAAATAACATGTTTGGAGGCTTTGTTGATGCGACTTTCCCACCTGCACCGGTTGAAATGACCTCGCTTATCTCCATAATACCCTTTTCAATCGAGCTACTCAGCTCCCGGATATACTCTAGGATATCCTCATCCCTAGGGATGTCATCTAATAGATATAGTCCTATAGGGAAATACCTATGAACTACATTTTCCTCATGGGGGATGCTGCTAATTATCTTGATTTCCTCCTTAATCCTCCTATATATGTTATTCAAGTCCTCGGGATCTCTTTTTCTAACGAGTATCTCCTCAAACTGATTTAGCAAGGCATATAGTCTAATCGCCTGAACTATGGGCTTTATATCTATATCGCTTTTCTCGGGATAATGTATAAAGCTCATCGCTATCCACCCCTAGTAGTTATAATGCTGTTGTCTAGGGAGTTCCAGTAGCTGGAGCAGGGGGTTTATAGGAATATAAACCCGTATCTAATAATTCCACGCAAACAAATATATTTTTTACTTAGGAGTTTCTTTCAAAGCCATGTACATGTAGGTAAGTATGTTACATGCCGCTGTAGATGCATGATGATTATAGGGAGATATACTTATCCTCATATCGGAGTATGATGCTATCTCCTCTCTAAACTCACCTTCTTGGAAAGCCCCTATTACAATAGTCTCTCCAAGGATTTCTATAGTCTTCCTTATGTCTATAGGCTCTCCCTCTACAGAGAGCAGATATACCTTCCTATTCTTCTCCCTAAATACATCCTCAAGTTTACTGTCAATAATCTTCATTAGAATAGGCTCTTTCTCAGGAGGTACCCTACCCTTTCTAAGCAGTTGAATCATTAATCCCTCAAATCTATAGTAGTCCAGTGGCACCCTCATATCTGGATTCACCCATATTATCTTGTCGTCCAATGTATGTATGTATATCTCTAGAAGACCTCCTTTACAGAGTGGACTGTCCAACGTCATTATCAGCAGTCGATGTACAATGTCGGGCCTCCCCCTCTTAACCGTAGATATCCCATGATCCTTCATAGCCGTATAGTGGATGGGAATATATAGTAGGATCTTACTAGGATGTCTCCTCCTCCTCTTAGAATCAGATTCCACAGAGGGATGATTCCACAGCTTCCTAGGAACGGGTTCTAGAGAGGCCTCTACAAAAACGATCCTAGTCTTTTTCATCTTAGACACTTATAATTTATTTATTGTATGGATTGGTTATTGAATTTGAATACCTGTTTGGATGGGATAGGCTTTATAACGTGGTGTCTTTATTGAGGAAACCTCGTGTATCTAGGCGTATGGTGGTTGCCGAGATCATCCGTTTGATGAACCTAGCTTTAAATCCCGATACGCCCATTAAATTCGCCGATAGATATGTATACCTCGCTAGGAGGTTCTCCATGAAGTATAAGGTGCCTATCCCCCGTAGATATAAGCTCTTTATATGCAAGGGTTGTAAACGTGTTTTGAAACCCGGTGTCACAGCTGTTTTTAGGGTTAGAACCCGGCCTAAGAAGCATCTCTACGTCAAATGCCTTAGGTGTGGCCATGTCTACAGAAGAATTTATGAATAGAGTCTTGCTAATTATTATTGTTGGTTATAGCGATGTATGAAGACATCATTATTCTCAGTGTATCAAGTATTGTGTCGCTGATAATCATATTGTACTCTGCAATGAGTATGAACCGTGAGTTGAAGGGCCTCATAACCCCCTCTATATCAACTAGGCCTATTGTATCTGAGGGCGTGGATTATATTACTAGGAAGAAGGAGCTTGAATACCTGAAGGAGATTCTGCAGAATACCATAGCAAGGGTATATAAGGAGTATGAGGAGGGCCGGATAACTGAGGAGGAGCGTGATATACTAATATCAAAGTTTAGAAGTAGGCTCCTAGATGTGGATAAGGAGCTTAGCGAAGTCTCTCTATACGCTGAGCTCGAGTCCCTTGAGAAGGAGTATAAGAAGCTTATGGAGGACTATGAGAAGCGTAAGAAGGAGCTGGAGGAGAAGATACAGCGGATTAAAAGCAGGATCCAGGTGAGGGAGGAGAAGGAGGAGAAGCATGTGGAGGAGAAGAAGGAGGAGAAGGAGGTGAAGCCTAGGGCTACGAGGACCAGATCCACTAGAGAAACCGATTTATCCGCACTTATGGAGGAACTATCTGAGATGATGAAGAAGCTTGAGGAGGGAGAGGAATAGGTAGATGGCTGAGAGTTTCCTGATGGAGCTAGTTTCGCAATATGGATACCTCGGCGTCTTCTTAATAAGCCTAATTAGCAACGGCACCTTCATATTTCCAGTTCCATACCTCATCGTAATTTACTATATCGGTGCCACTGGAGCTATGGATCCCCTACTGGTCGCCTTACTAGCTGGTTTAGGCGCGACTATTGGGGAGATGACTCTATACTTCCTAAGCATGTTGGGTAGGGTGATCCTCCCAGCAAAATATAAGGAGCGGGTTGAGGCGGTTAAACTTGCTCTTGATAAATATGGGCCTATAATAATATTCTTCTTCGCATTAACTCCCCTACCTGATGACGTGATATATCCTGTCCTAGGCATTATGAAATATAATTTTCTAAAGGTCTTCATCTCTTGCTTCCTAGGTAAGACGCTTATGAGTGGCATTGTCGTCTATGCAGGGTATTACTCCGCCGAATATATAGCTACATTCCTCGGTGGAGAGTCGCTTTTCTCAAGTGTCCTAGCCGTTTTAATAGGTATAGCCCTGGCTATTATTGTTTTAAAAGTTGATTGGACTAAATATTTCAATGTCGAGGTGGTTAGGAGGTAGATATATATTGATCGTAGTGGGAACAGGCATAACTGGGGCTGGTAGAACCGCTCTTCTAAGAAGTGTTGTAGAATATGCCCTCTCAAAGGGTAGGCGGATAGACCTGGTGGATATCGGGCCAAGGATGTTTGAGAAGGCATCTAGCCTCAGGATTAAGATACCTGGTGACAAGATCCTCGACCTAGATAGTACGACCCTAAGGTTCCTTAGGGCCGCTGTATTCGAGGAGATCAGCCATAGTCTAGATGAATATAGGGGTGAGGATAAAGACCTATTTATCAGTCTCCACATGAGCTTCAGATGGCACAAAGTCATTCTCCCAGCGTTTGACTACTATTATCTAAATCAGATTAAACCAGATTTTTATGCAACGATTATAGACTCCGCCGCCTATATCCTGAAGAGGATCGAGGAGTCCCCGGACTTACAACATTGGAGGAATAAGCTTAATCTACGTGAAATCCTTATCTGGCAGGATGAGGAGGTGTTTATAACATCTATCGTAGCCGATATCCTAGGCTCTCCATTCTATATAATTCCACGGTCTTCACCGCCTGACATGCTATATAATATCATGCGTGAGGTCGAGCTACCTAGGAAGAAGGGGCTTAAGCCTAGGATGCTCAAGGCCTACATCAGTTATCCGATGACGATGGTCAAGGGTAATGAGGAGTTTGAGAGGGAGCGGCTGGAGCTTATAGATAAGCTTAGGAAACGCGGCGTCATAATATTTGACCCGGTCATGGTTGAGGACATGATCCTCCTCGATAAGATAGCCGATAAGGATGTTGATGACGTTGTATATGTCGAGGAGTTCGACCTTCATATAAGGGTCAAGGATATTTTGGATGCGAGGCAGTATATCATTGACCAGACGATATTCAGGGACTATAGGTTCATCGACCAGTCGGATATGATAGTCGTCTTCTACCCTGTTAAAGAGCTCTCGGCTGGAGTTTTGAGTGAAATGATATACGCACATACACATATGAAGAATGTATATGCATTGTTTACACAGAAGAATATTAGTCCATTCTTCCTTAACTACTCGACAGAGATATTCAGCGATATAGACTCGATAGTCGAGTTTATAGGAAACCTCGTGGAGTCACAGGGAGAAACAGAACAATAAGTGTAAGTTAGAAGGTGGTGCTCCGGCCGGGATTTGAACCCGGGACCACGGGCTCGAGAGGCCCGTCTCAGCCCCCCAAGCTTGGGGTATGCTTGACCGGGCTACACCACCGGAGCCTCGACTTCTAATAGAGTATATTGGATACTTCTTTCTTTATAAAGTTTAATTTATTTCACTGTAGGATTTTCAGCGTATTAACCCTGGTTTCCTATCGGTTATCTTAGTTATCATGATATTCCTCTTCATCTCTTCCAGCACGTGCCTTGTCTCGTCAAGAGCCTCTTTATATGCTATGGCAAAGAATGCCTCTCCAATCATATTCTGTGTCACGCCTATCACGCCGTCTATATTCCATATTGACTGAATAATCTTCTCTAACGCTGGAGTTAGGAAGCCTGCTTTCTGCGCATATTCCCAGCATCTATGCATCAGATTATGTGGAGTCGGGTCCCTCAAAACCTTCTCCATAGTCTTCTCCCCTAGATACTTTATGAACTCTAGGTTTACACCGCCTTCTATTACCGCCTTAGTATCTATTGGTGAGTACCAGGCTGTGATTACGTATATGTCTTCATCGTAGATTATATTGTCTACAAAAGCCATTCCAGGCTCACCAGGCCTCCTTATAAGGACGATACCTGGGTTTAAAAGACCTTGGACTGTTCCCAAGCCTGTTCTGAAGACTACCTCTGTCTCATGCGCGATCCTTCCTATCTCATAGAGCGTCTTATTTATATTTAGGTATCGGGCGACGGCTATTCCAGTGGCTAATGCACTTGCTGCACTCGTGCCATATCCATATCCAACTGGAGGCTTTATAGTCTGTCTAATCGTCAGCCCAGTGGATACATGGGCCTCGTTCATAAGCTTTAGAGTAACATATTCTGCAAGGGAGTTCTCCGTCTTCACCCCATTGATATAGACATGTATTTTCTCATCCTCCGAGTCATGTACCTCGACTACAACACCGTCTTCAACCGTGACTCCCCCGCCTATTGAACCAGTCTCTCTAATGGAGGAGGCTATATATGGCGCGAAGAATCCGGATATCCCAGCAGGGGAATAGGCTTTGATCAATGGATGCATCCCCTCAAAACACGTGCTTATCTAAATATTTTTATCCTCTACATATTTCAATTTTCTCTTTTAAATACCTGATTTCTTATGTCGTTTTATTCACTTATCTACTCATAACCTTTAAATACGACCAGTGTGTCAATATGATGTTCTAATGTATGTGTATCGAGTACATGAAGGTGTCTCGAGTAGAATGAAGATGGAGAAGAAGAACACGTATAGAGGCGTTGGAAAAGACCAGGCGTCGAGCCGTTTAACAGATTATTCTATATCCTTCTAAATAGGTCATCAAGATAGTGTTGGTTTCTGGGAATGGGGTTGTCTCCTATGTATAGTCCAAGTGTATTTCTAAGGCGTTTTCACGAGGGTATAAAAACCTCAAAATACTTTATACTTGTCTCGCCTCAGAAAATTACGCTGGCTATCTTAAACACATTAATTATATTGAGGGCCCTAGAGCTAGGCTTTGGCCCTATTGGAATAAGCTACATCACAATGTCCAGTATATTATCGTATCTCTTGGTGAGCTTCGTCTCCCCGAGGCTGATTTATAGGAAGGATCTTGTTAGATACTCTCTTCAAGCAGCTTATCTAGCCTTATCCACCTCATCTATTATGCTGGCAATCGATAATAGACTGATGCTACTCGGCTCTTCAATCGCTGTATTCACATCTTCATACATAATATACTATACAATATATGTCTCCATCAAGAACAATGGTGTCCGTGACAAGGCGTCCTATATATCTAGGTTTGAGACCATAGGCGGTTTCTCATGGTTAACTGGCCTGATCCTCGGGCTTATACTAACTTCACTATTCAGTCTTAGGATGATCCCTATACTAATATCCATAATCCCATTCATAGGCCTACTATACTCATTTTACTACTATGGCGTTCCATCTTATAATGGAGGGCTCAGGAAGACGATTAGGATACCAGTTAGAATACTATTCTCACTACGCTCCCTCCCTATACATTCTCCTGTGAAGACGATTAGGAACGCCGTTAGCGATGTATCGGTCTCTCTAAAATACTTTATGTTATCCGTCTTCTTGATACAGGTCTCAATATCCCTTGCATTTACACACCTAATTCCATATGTCAAATCTCTGGGGTTTGCAGCGAGCCAGGTGTATCTGCTCGTTGTGTTCAGCTCGGTTTCCTCAACACTATCATATGGATTCGTTGGTAGGAGATTTAGGGGTAGAAATAGTCTTCTGGAGGCATTGGGCATTAGAATACTGGTCTATCTATCGTTTATAGCTGTTTTATCAACTGGTTTAGGCGCGTTCCTAGGCGTCTACAGTGTACTACTGTATATCCCTCTATTCATGTTCATGGGCGTATCTTGGGCATTTATAAGCATAAACTTATCATCAATTCTCCTGAACCTCAAGCCTAGGCAGATCTCTAAGGTAAATCTAGCTGGTGGAGTAGGTAGTGTCACTGGAATACTCTTATCAGGCTATTTATTCACATTGATACCCTACCCAATTCAGATACTGGTTTCCCTGGGTGTGATGGCGGCGTCGCTTATGATCGTCTTGACAAAGCCTATTATACAGAGGATTGAACCCCCGTTTATAATTAAGAACCACTACTTAATTGGATCAACACACAGGTATAATGTTAACCACTCTCTCAAGGTTAGGAGGATATCTAGGAGGGTAAACTAGAATGGTTTTACTCTAAATACTGGTAGGCCAATAAATTATTTTGGTGGCGATGAGAGGGGTGATCAACCGGCTGATCGCCACATATGATGATTTTTACCCCTGTCGAGCCACCGCTACCCCTTTTTCAATGCATTAACCAGTATCTCCTCATTATTGTATGCCCTTACCTCAACAGGAATGTTCTTCAGCTTAGTTGCCCTATAGCTGACGAAGAGCCATTCACCTGTCTCGAGTGTAGTGACCTTATCGATTACACTCCTGCTTATAGAGAATGCGTCTGAGACGACGTTTCTATCGTATGACCTTGGTAATGTGCTTACGAAGTAGTTGTGTAGCTGCTGCAGTGCATTGGTATTTAGATGTGCCAGCCTCTGTGTAGCTATCCATCCTCCGACGAGGTATTTCCTACCTTGTCTAAGCAGCATCTCAACAGCTAGGTTGGACTGATAAGTATAGTCGTCGCGGGCAGTCCTATCTGGAATAAATTCCTGGGCCTCATCTAGGATAATCAGTATCTTATTCCCAACGCCATAGTACTTCTTGTATCTGAAGACCTCTTCTATGAATATGGAGACGGCTTTCCTAGCGTTCTTCGGCTCAGGGATATAGAATATGGTTATAGGCGGCTGTCTTCTATTTTGGACTGCCTCTAACGCGATCTCATATATCCCCTTACCCTTCTTTTCAGTAGGTGTATAGTTGTTTATCGTGTAGAGCATGGCTTCACATGTCTTGAATAAATTGGATTTTGGGCTTAAGCCTCCTTTAATCCCTTCTAGAACCTCGATCACCCCAATTTTTATATCACTGTAGCCTTCTTCATTGATCACCGAATAGAAATCCAGGTTGTCGGGGAGCTCCTCGACAGCCTCCAGCCCCTTATATACTAGGGTGTTTATATGCGGCTTATCATCGGATATACATGTTTCAAGGAATTTCTTGAAGCTTCCCACGGTTAGACTCCGCTCCCTCAGGGTTATCTTATTTAGGCTCGTGTCTAGCATGAGCCTCCTAAGCTCCTCCTCATCAACCTCATCCAAAACTGACTCTGGGATTACCTGGGCCTCTGCAAACCTATCTTTATGGAGAGGCTCATCCGTATAGACTGGGCATTCTCTACTAAGTATTATATCCAGTAGATGAACAGTATATTCCCCTGATAGGTCGAAGATGAATATCTTTATATCAGGTATGTTCTCCAAGACCTTCCGGATCAGTAGGCTTGTCAAATTCGATTTTCCCGAGCCTGTGAAGCCGAATATCCCAGTATGGTATTTAAATAGGCTGTAGATATCGATTGTAAGAGGTATGTTATATCCGATTAATACGCCTATGTCATCCACATATTTTTCACCGGGGTCTTTACACACCATCTCCTTAATAACGTTCTCAGACATTATATGGGCCTGAGAACCCACCAGGGGGCTGAGCCTAGTGTTCTCGAATACGAGCTGATCCCCGTTTATCTCCATCATATAGCCTGTGTGTACAGCCATTATCTCCATCCAGTTTTCCCCGCCTGATACCCAGCTCTCACTGATATTCTTCAAATATTCCCACTTAAGGATAGGAGGCACCTCTGAGGTTAGGGAGGGCATCTCATAATGCCTCGGCCTCACTCCAATAACCTCGAAAACTATATATACGGTTTCTCCGTTGGATAGGGTTCTCTCAATCCCAATTAGATTAGGCTCATGTAGATGATCGAATATCTCTAGGTCGAATAATGCATCTATATATGCTATTCCCTCGCTGAATACAACATCCTCTCCCCTAAGCCTAGCCGACTTCTTCTCGATTGAATAGTGCCTAAGCTTACCCTCAAATTTATCATCGAGTCTATGGAATATTTCTCCACTCATCTTCTCCTCCTCCTACTCTCAACTATTTTCCTGAAGTCCCTGAATCTCCTTGTAATTATAAATAAGTGTTTTTTACTTATTATCTCGGTTATTTTCGAGTCAGCCGCCTGGATCACGCTCTCCCTAATCATGTTTATAGATGCCTTTACATCCTTATCCGCTAGGAATAGTAGGTAGTTGTGGCCCGTAGCCTCCGCTATCTCAGGCTTATCCATCTTACTTAGGATATATAGGATCAGGTTATCCATCTGGCTGAAGCCTTTTTCGAAGAAGGGTTTTATCTCAACCTCCTTATTCCTCTCCAAAACCCTTATACTAATCCTATTCTCCTCCTCATCATCATATAGGAATCTATCGTAGAAGAAGACTGGCGACTTGACCTCCGTGTCCCACACCGTCTTAAAACTCCGTAATTGGAAGTAGGATCTCGCGATAACCCCCTCTTGGAAAACGACTTTCCTAGCCGCCCTGAGCACGGGGCCGCTGGCCTCCTGGTTCTTGGATAGTGTTGCGAACGCCGCATCATATGCTATGAATCTCCACGGCGTCCTATATACGTCCTTCTGGAGGGCTGATAGCATTGTTAGGAGGGGCTTATCACTCTTAACCGGAGGCTCACTGGTCTTTGTGATCTCCATGTGGTTGGTGAGGGGCAGTATTGCCCGGGTTATATCCGTTACATAAGTGTCCTTACCGATCCCTATTATCAGCTTCCTCTTCTCAATAGCGTTTTTAACCGTCTCATAGATTGTGAATAGGGTTATTGAGTTGAGCTCCCTAGTCCCTATCCACGCCTCACTCTCCTCAAAGTATAGTGGATGCCTTCCCTTGGGGTTCATGAAGATATTTACACCTACTATGTCTATGAGCCTCCTTATCCTATCCCAATACCCAAGTACATTGGGGTTTAGGAGGATCTCGGCATTAGTCACGTTATCTAACAACGTCTTATCCAAGACCTCTCTATCCAGCTTCTCTAAAGCCTTTATAATCTTCTCCCTACCCACTCCAAACCTCTTCTCCAGCTCCCTGAGACTAGCCCTACCCCCTAGACGAATTATATGCTGGATAACTGAATAGACCTTATACGGCCCTCTAAAAGGTATGTCATAGAGGTCTGGCCCGAGGTAGAGGCCTAGTAGGAGATCAGTCTTTGTAAGCCTAACCCCATCGTAGCTAAACTTCGTGAAGAACCCACCCTTCTCCCTAAATATAATCCTCCTCAGATCCCTCTGAAACGGATGTATACTGCTGGCAAAGGGCCGGTCATAGATAACAACCCTAATATCATCATTCTCCCCAGCCGCCTTATACCCCATGTAGAACTCGCCGAAGGTCATTATCGAGAAGGGAATCCCCTCAATCGCCGCCTCAATACTCCTTGTAAGCCCAACCTCATACTGCTTCAAAACCTCATTAATATCCTCAAACCAAAGGGGTATAATAGCCGAGGCAGTATACTTACCATCCCTCTCAACCCCATCCAAATCAACACATACTCTGCCCCCCTCATCCACATGAAAACCACATCTAAAACCAGCCACAGAAATATAGAGGACAACGACCTCAAGCCTCTCCCTATGATCCATAGACCCGTCAATACCCAGCACAAAATAATCTCCAGGGCCAAAAAACCCACGGGCAAACTCCTCAGCCAACCCCACATCTAAATACCTAACAAGAGAACCAAGATCAACACCAGACCTAAGCCCCTCAACTCTCCTCTCCAAAAGATCACCCAAGAAACCAAGCTCTCCAACAAACCTAACAAAATCCCAATCCAAACCAACCACCACCAAAAAACAAAGACAGAAACCCAAAAGCTCCCGCAAAAAACTTTATAAAACACACAACATAAAAATAATTAAGAAAAAACCACAAGCCGCCGTAGCTCAGCTGGTAGAGCACCGGGCTGTTAACCCGGGGGTCCTCGGTTCGAGTCCGAGCGGCGGCGCTCCTCTATATCTCCTACGTAGTTATTACTTTGTTTTACCATGTTTTTAACATAAAAACCTTTGTCTTTTCTCGTGCACACTAATCACATTCCTTTGAGTAGTGGAGTCCTTATAGGAACTATTTTTTACTGGATTTCGTTGTGCTCTACGTAGATTTTTGAGTTTTTCATGCCCACCATCTTCTCTATAACGTGTCTCCATCGAATAGTCATTTCTTCCTCTCCGTTTATCTTCTTTCGCGCATATATTTCGAAGCCGATTTTTATTCCATGGTTTTATTGAACTCTCGTAGGATAAAAAGGATTTATTAGATTCTCTCCCGATTCTATGTTTGTGTCCAGTATGTGGAGGTATCTCGTCAACCTCATCGCTGTAGTATTCGCCGTGGCCATACTATATAACATCCTAGGCTCTATAGGTACGCCGCTGGAGGGTTTTATAGGGTCCCTGTGGAGCATGATGATCCTTACCCTAGTGGTTATCCTAGCTATATATGTGGTGGTGAAACGTTTCAGGAAGCTATTCTAAACCCTTCTTTCTATTTCACATAATTATGAACATAAACTCTGGTATTTTTAATAAATTTTCCTAGGTATTTATAATATTTAGATTGGGGGGATATTACCAGTGGTGGCCGACGCTTCCTTTCCCTTGAAGCTCGGTACAATGGTTCTTGATGGGAAGAAGAATATTTATGGATTTGAATTGGTCGTTAGGAATAGACCTGGGATACTCTATGTGATTGGGAAGGAGTTTAAGGACAGGAATATCAACATCCTCCACATAATGCATTCAGATACTACTAAGGATGTTGTAAACATATATGTTGTAGGTGATTTTTCAGAGGCTATATCGTCTCCAGAGGAGTTGATTAGGGAGTTCATGGAGAATAAGGATCTATTTATAAAGGTGTCTCTAGCTAAAAAGGCGCTGGACTTCATATTCTCAACATCCCTATTCCCAATTATGATAAACTTTAATAGGGTCGTGGTAATCGGTCCCGCGTTTATAGAAGGTATACTCCATAATCTTAGGAAGAACCTTGGGCATGAAATGGCGTTAAGCATACTATACCATCTAGGTTACAGTATTGGTCAGCAAGGCTTCACTAGATACGCGGTTCCCCTAAAGCTGACTCCTGAGAAGCTGGATGATCTAATGGCGTTAATAGACGCATTATTTGTATCCCATGGATGGGCGCGGGTCAAGAAATACGAGGTTAGAGGAAATGAGATAATTATAGATTTCGAGGACAACTGGGAGTGTAGTTTCCAAGATAAGGAGGATCCCTTTGGAAGCCACTTCTTCAAAGGGGTTCTGGCAGGGATATTCCAGAGACTGTATAACAAGCAGGTTGAGATTAAGGAGGTTAAATGTATCACGCGTGGAGACGATGTATGTAGATTTGAGATAAAGATATTGAAATAAACCTCTATTTATAAGGATATCTTCTCATATTTCGCGATAATTAGGAATGTCCCCACTACTACAGTTAGGATACCAAATAGATACGTTGCAAGCACATGAGCCGCATCCAATGTAGACGATGTATAGCCTAGATAGATCGCTATCAAACCAACTAGGAATATTATGAACCCCATTGTCCTGACAAGCATCTTAGTCCTTGGATCAAGGTCAGACATCTTCTCACCCTCAACTTCAATTGTTAACGAGTAATATTAATGACAGCCACTTGTTAATATCTATTTACCGTTGACCAATTAAAAAAATATTCATGTGACTTACATAGGTATCCTAGCCTTAAATATTTTCAATTGGAATTTAATTGATGGTTGGTTGGATATGGCTAGAAAGAGGAGGAAGAAGGTTCAGAGTAAGAGGCGTGAAGAAACTATAAAGGCCTTAACCGACTTAGGAAACAGGATATATAATATGATGAGGAACGGGGAGTTCCCATATCTAAAGCTCCCCAGTAGGAGTGTAAGCAACATAATATATAGTGAGGAGGAACGTGGATATGTACTGGGCTCCAAGACCAAGGTAAGGTCCGCCGCCAACTTTATGCACCTAAAGAAATTCGCCCAATTCGTATGGATAGCATATTTTACTAAGGAGCTGTTGGTGAATAAGAAGACAAGTACATTGAGAGACGTATACTACTCTTCACAGGCATATGGAGTCGACTTTGAGGAGCAGAGTGAGTCCGACGAGCTGATCATGGATCTAGAGTCCCTCATAGGCCGGCCTAGGGAGGATATGAATATATTTCCAGCTGAGAGAGCCGCCATATTCGGGGATCTAACCATAGAGTATACGGTACCGGGATATGAGGGTAAGAAGATAAATCTCACTACACATCCAGACGGTCTAATGATTGGACATAGCCTTAGAACCAGTGAGTTCGTCGAGACAAGTGCTGAGAGGGTCTTTGTCATAGAGAAGGACGCTATTTTCAACAGGTTTATAGAGGAGCGTATCTACCAGAAGTATAAGGCTATCCTCATAAGTACATCGGGGCAGGCGCCCCGTGCAGCAAGATACCTTATTAGGAGGCTTAACCAGGAGCTTGGGCTACCGGTCTACATCTTCACAGACGGGGATGTATGGGGTCTACACATAGCCGGTGTAATCATATATGGCTCAGCCAACTCAGCGCATGTAAGAGACCTACATACACCTGACGCTAAGTGGATAGGTGTGTGGGCATCGGATATAGAGAAGTATAAGCTGCCTACTGATCCCTTTACAGAGGTTGATATGAAGCGTCTACAGGAGCTTATGAGGGACCCGAGGTATAAGGGCGACTTATGGCAGAGGGAGCTAGAGAAGTTTAGGAAGCTGAGGAAGAAGTCGGAGCTCGAGGCCTTCAGTAGATACGGCCTGACATATATTGTAGACACTTATCTGAAGAATAAGATGGAGGAGATCAACTCTCTTTAATCTTATCAATCCTATATCTCTGCTCCAGCTTCTCAAGGAGAACCTCTATATTAGGCTTATCCCTATCAATTATCTTGGCTGAGAACTCCCCGATTAAATCAAGATACTTCCTGAATATCCTTAGTCTCCTCTCCGCGTGAATCTTCCTCTCAATCTTACGGGTATAGGTCGTGAACCTCCTCAATAGATATCTTATAGCGAGTTCAATCTCCTTCTCAATCTCGGGGATATCTGCTATAGCCTCCTTACCAACAGTCTTAAACGGTATCTTAGTACTGGCTATGTGGATGAATAATGCGGTGGGCTTGTCCATAGGCCTCTTATAATTATTCATATTAATGTTATTCAACACCTTGGCAGCGACGTCGCTACCCTCGTCGAACAGCAACGGAATCTTATTGGCATATCTATATAAGACTATCTCACCGGGGCTACCCGGTATACTTCCGCCATATACTAGCGCGGCTTCAATGATGAACGGATGCCCCTCATAACTCGAGGGTGGCCTGGTAACCACATCAATATACTCGGGATTAAACTCCTTTAGGATACCCTCCTTAAATATCCTTTCTCCTATGGGTGAGAGGACGTCTGAAGACGGGGATATGAATCCGTCGAAGGTCTTCATAGCCCTATATAGCTTCTCAATAAGGGTATTATCCATCTCCCCGAGCCGGAGATTACCCTTTATCTTAGCGTATCTTAGGAATTTCTTGGCGATCATCTTACCTACTCTATGGAAGTTCTTCATCAGGAACTCTGATATAGTCATGGACTTAGGCGATCTCTTAATCATCCGCTTCAACGTCTCTAGATCAATTCCATGTGGATGTGGAAGCGTCTCCTTAGGGGGCTCGGGCATTATACCAACTGTACGTGGGAAGTAGAAGAGGTTTCCATCCGGGTCTATAAACGTTATATCTGCATACGGCGTAATTGCAGCCGTATGCTTGAAGTAGCTCACTATATATCGGGATGCATGGGGATAATTACCCTCTAGATACAGCTCAAGTATAGTTCCTCTCCACTTAAGGTTGTTGCGGATCGTCTTCTGGGATATCACATGCGGCCTATTCCTATCGATATCTATTTGGAAGACATATGAGACAATATATTTTCCACCAGTTGAGGTAACTACTTTAACAGGTTTTCCAGAGGTCGCCTGGGCATATAGGATCGCCATCGTACCCCCGAGGCCGAAGGTACCTCTACTCTGCCTAAGGATATATTTGCTGCTGAAGAATATCTTTCCAAGTGCATCCAATACATATTCCTTTGGAATCCCGGATCCATTGTCCTGGATATACAGCTTATATATAGCTGTATTGGACGAGGTTGACTCTATATGCCTGAGGCTGATAAGTATATTAGGCTTTATCCTGTGAAGTTCACAAGCATCGAGAGAGTTCTCGAATAACTCTCTAATAGCTGTATATAGGGCTCTCGATGGATTTGAAAATCCAGCTAACTGCCTGTTCCTATAAAAGAATTCGCTTGGACTAGCTTCCTTATATACTTCCCTTACCACTTTCTTAACCCCATCTTCCTCATACTTCTAGTATTATATAGATACTCATAAACCACCCGGTGAGGCAGGCCTTTAATCAGCTTTCTAACCGCCTCATCCAATACCAATATATCCTCAAATAAACCTATAGCAGCCACATAATTTCTGTATATAGATATATCTGTACCAGTCGTCTCCTCCAATATCCTCTTGGCCTTCCCCTTCTCCCCAATTATACGGCCCATAACCCTCTTAAGATTATTCTCATCCCTCTTCCGGAGATATGTAAACACGTCAATGATATGTAGGGTATAATCTGGGTCAAGTAGCTTAAATGCCTTCTCGGGGGAGAAGCCATAGTTTATCGCCTTTACAATGTTCTGGGCGGTCAACATCGAGTTGAGGTCATCCCCTATTATCGTGACGGTGCTGGACTTACTATCTATCTCGAGCTTGGTGCCGGTAAGCTCCTCAATCCTCTTCTTAACTGCACCCTTCTTACCAATTAATACTCCAAGCCTATCTGGGTATATCCCTATCTTATACTGCATCGCGACTTCCCCTAACATATTCTAACACATCATCAAGAGTCAAATTAACTTCTATATGCCTACTCCTAAAGAAGTTTAAAATATTATTTATATCTCTAATTAAAAAACTCTCGGCCATCGGGTGTGTAGTCACAACAGCCTGGCCGAAGTCGAATAGAATCGGCTTCCTCTTATAATAAAATATGTTGTATTCACTAATATCTGCATGGACGAGCTCAGCCTTCTGATAGAGTAGCCGGATCTGCCTGAGAACCTGATATAATATCCTCTCACTAAGGTTTTTATACTCCCTCAACGTCGGCGCCGGCTCAAAGCCATCGCCTATAAACTCCATTACGATAATATTCTTAGCATGGGCTATCGGTCTAGGGACATATACCCCGGCATTATATGCCTTAACAAGATTCTTATACTCTTTTGACGCCCATGCATGTATCATTTTAAGCGGGGAGTTATATATTCCCTCGAAACGTGGGTCTCCCATGATATACTTCATCCTACTCTTCCTAAACTCGGATGTAAGTGTTAGAAAAATCTTTATAGCAACTGGATTCCCACTGCTATCCACGCCAGAATATACCCTGGCCTCCTTACCAGCAGATACAACTCCATATAACTCGTCTATATACCCCTCATTCATCAAGTGATATAGGGTCATGAGGGTATTCCTATCAAATACCTCCTCTACAATCTCCCTCTCATCCGAGTCTTTAATACGCATTCTATATTCTCGGATAAACTGATCTATCTTCTTATCCAGCTTCTTAAAAGCCTTCTCCTCCTGTCCCCCAATCATTTCCCTTCTATCCCAGCCATTCAGGGAGGTATCCATTCTCTATAAGCCACTGCTTCTGGGCCTTGGTATACCTACCCACCACATCACCTTTCTTATCCTCTTGGAAGCCCCAGAGCTCAACTAGAACAGCGTCGCCGACCCTGATCCAGACTCTCTTCCTAAGTTTACCAGGTATTCTACATACCCTCTCCTTTCCATCTGCACATAATACTAGTACTCTACCTGCGCCGAGTATCTTCTTAGCGATACCCAGCATCTGACCTTCACTAGGCAAAGGCGTATCCTTCAAATCCTTTTCGGACAATATCTTTCTCTTACCCATGTCCTCCTCACCTCCTATTTACTATTATTAGGATACTGTAGTATATATAATGTAGCGGGGAATATACGGTTTCCAAAGGATTTCTCAATAGTTTAGAATATTTTGAGGCAGATATATGCATTAAAACGTCCTTATATATATTGCCGTCCTAACACCCTTCTGCACTCCAACCGCATCTGGATGGATGTATTTCAGGCTTATACCTAGCTCCACAGCCTTCTCCCCATAGAATATTATCGAGACAGCTCCCCTCAACTCATCTATAAGGTCTTTGCCACTGGATACCTTGGTATAGCCCTTCCCCTTCAGGAAAGTATCTCCCTCAATGACCTCTTTATCATAAACCGTGATAAATACCCCATACTCCGGGTTCTCCCTAATATCAAGGTAAAACTCGGTTTCCCTCAGCTTATCCCCCTGAGTCATAGTCATAGACCTACTTAATAGGTGGAACTGGGGACTCCGCACCACATATCTCACATTTAATTATAAGGGCCTTCTCCTTCTTCAACAGCCTCGTATCATATCCACCACAGACAGGGCACTTAACATATCTTTTTATGAAGAACTCAACAGTATTCTGAAGCGTCTGAGGATCTACACGTGTATGAAGTATAAGTCTCTCATTACTCGGTGTAGCTGGTGTAGCCAGCTCACGGGCAAGGAACTTTCTAATTACCTCCGAATCCCTATTTAGATACTCTGCGATCTCCTTAAAATTAACGAATATAGTCTTACTCTTCCCCTGGTAAAACAGCCTGACCTGGGGAATCCTAAACCTACTAGCCATCTCCCTGACTCCAGTCTCAGGGATCTTTGAATATGCTTCTTCAAGCATCTTTAGATATGCTTTTTTACCGGCTAATTCAGTCATTTCAATTATCCTCCTTCTCAAATGCCTCTAATTCAAACATTCAATAATTAATCTATGGTTCTTATAAATAAGGAATTACCTGCTTTCCACATGTAAATATAGTTAATAGGATGCATCAACAATTTTCTTATTATCAATATACTCAGTACATTAGCTCTGGATATGGTGGTTGTATATGGCTGTGGGATTAATTGGTGGAAGCGGCTTAGAACGACTTATTGAGGGTGATAAATCATCTTTAGTCGCGACCCCATATGGGGATGTATATGTAGTCTCTGGCGAGATAAATGGTGTCGAGGTATTCTTCGTCTCTAGACACGGGCCTCATCATGAGCACCCCCCACATAGAGTCAGGTATCGAGCCAATCTCTATGCCCTTAAAAAGACTGGTGTAGAGAAGATAATCGCCACGAGCGCCGTAGGCTCCCTACTCGAGGAGATGCCTCCCGGCTCCCTAGTTGTTATAGACCAGTTTATAGACTTTGCGAAGCGGCATATAACCTACTATGATGATGTGGTTGTACATGTCGATGTAACTAGGCCTTATTGCCCGAGTATGAATAGGGTGTTGTTCGAGGCTGGGAGACGGGTTAAGGCCCCTGTCAGGATGGGAGGCACATATATATGTACCGAGGGACCAAGGTTCGAGACCCCTGCGGAGATCGAGATGTTCAGGATGCTGGGCGCCTCCGTAGTCGGCATGACAAACGTTCCTGAGGTCGTCCTAGCACGGGAGATCGCTGTACACTATAGTCTACTGGCGGTTGTAACCAACTATGCCGCGGGTATGCAGAGCCGTGTGTCTCAGGAGGAGGTTGTTGAAGTGATGTCCCGGGCAGAGGAGAATGTTAAGAGGCTGTTGTATGAGGCCCTGCCTAGGATAGACGAGTTATCGGTTGAAGACGACTGTATACTATACAGGGAGTATGCGGAGAAATATATTATGGGGAGGTGAATCTACAGTGAATATAATTATTGAAGATGGAATCATAGTTTCTGAGGAGATTATCCACCGTGGCTCAGTTGTAATAGAGGATAATAGAATCATCGATGTAGGGCCATCGGAGGAGATCAGGAGAAAATATTCTGCCTCGGGATATGTCAAGATAGATGCGAGGGATAAGATCGTCTCCCCCGGGTTCATAAATGCACATACCCATATCGCCATGACCCTATTAAGAGGCTATGCAGATGACCTGCATCTACAGGAGTGGCTGGAGAAGTGGATATGGCCGTATGAGGCTAAGATGACTGACCGTGATATAGAGTTAGGAGCATTACTAGGCTCTGTAGAGTCACTGTTAAATGGTGTCACGACAGTCTGCAGCATGTATCACTATCATAAAGAGCATAATGAGGCGTCGGCATCTCTCCAGGTAGGGCTTAGGATGGTTATGGGCGTAGCAATGTTCAGTTGGGATGTGGAGGGTTCTATCAAGAATGTTGAGGATGCATTGAATAGATGGCATGGGAGAGAAGGTCTAGTGAAGGTTTCTCTATCTCCCCACGCGCCATATACGGTGTCTCCAGAGCTGTGGGTGGAGGCTGAGCGGATTAGGAGGGAGGCTGATGAGAGGCTTGGGTCAAAGGGATCTGTTGTCATAACGACGCATATACTTGAGGACTGGAGGGAGCCTGAGATCGTTAAGAACCAGTTTAAAGTAGATATTCCCAGTGGCAGCATCTACCTATACCTAGATAAACTAGGTGTATTGTCACCTAGTTTTACAGCGGCTCACTCGATACATATGAATGAAGTAGATTATGAGGTTGCATCGAGGAGGGGAGTTAAGATAGTTCATAATCCAGTGGCTAACCTCAAGCTGGGGATGGGCGTTGCAAATGTGCCTAAGATGCATGAATATGGCATGACCGTCGGCCTAGGGACAGACGGCCCAGCATCCAATAATACCCTAGACCTTATTGAGACGATGAAATACGCCTCCCTACTTCCGAAGGGCCTCTATAGAGATCCCACGTTATTGAACGCTAAGAAGGTCTTTGAAATGGCCACTGTAGATGGGGCTAAGACCCTCGGCTATGGCGACCTAGGACTTATAAAACCCGGGTATCTGGCAGACATAATAATTATTGATAGGAAGCGGGTCAACCTAACCCCATTATACGACGTATATAGCCACACCGTATATGCGATGAGGGCGTCCGACGTGCATACGGTTATAGTCAACGGCGACCTCGTTGTGGAAGATAGGGCTGTAAAGGGGGTTGATGTACTGGATCTGATGAGGCGTGTTGAGAAACGTGCCTTTGAGATACGTGAGGGTCTAGAGACAAGTGGATAACGTGTCTTAACCATCTATATAAATAAGCCATATATTGTCTATGTAGAAGATTTATAAGATATCACGTAGGTGTTCAATATTGTGATATTATTATATGAAATATGTTGAGATAGTTGGAGGCCTTCTCCTAAACCCCAGGGAATACACTCGTCTAGTGACACGTGAGAAAAATCCTTTTATCCAGGGATTCTTCACGGTGATACTAACCAGCCTAGGGGTTTCTTTCTTATCCTCAGCCGTTGTATGGAAGCTTATGCCGATATGGATTAGGCTTATGGGCTTCTCCATCGCAGGCGCCTCATACGTGTACGTGGCTATTCAGATGCTTATCCCTACTATAGTGCTCAGTAGCATAATATGCTGGGTTCTATGGGGGACACTAACACACTTCTTGGCCCTTGCATTGGGCGGTGGAGCTGAGTTAACCAGTTTCCTCGGCCTAATCGGCTATAGCTGGGCCACCCAGTTTCTAATCCTACTAGCATTATTCTTCTTTCCCATCTACCCCCCTGCAACCCTCTATCTAATACCCTTCGCCGTTGCAGGGAGCTTCATATGGGCTCTATACGTCAATATCAATGTTGTTCAGGAACTGTATATCCTCTCTAGAAAAGAGGCGGTTATAGCTACATTAGCCCCTCCCCTGGCATTCACCATCCTATACATATTCTCCATACTCATCCAATATGCACTCTCGCTTACGGAGGTTCTACTATGAAGAAAGCGTCTCTATTCGGTGTAGCAATTCTACTGGTGATACTGCTTAGCATACCGATAAGCATATATACAAGCTATTTCACCCAGCCTCCAGAGGAGGATACCCAGGCTGTCCTAGACTTTATACTAAGGTTTTCATCTCAATACGAGGAGCTTGTAGATGAGTGGAGTAGGTCCACTAGTGAATATGATACTATACCACATATAATAGCCAAGATACATGTCTTGAGTGGAGTGGTGAATATCAAGGGGGCTGATGAAGGTGTATTATACGATGTTAAGGCCTATAGTAAGATAGGGCTGTTTACAGGGAGGTCGGAGCCACGTGTCAATGTAAAGGAATTTCTATATGAAGATGCATTGATACTCATAATCAGAATTGAGTCAGGCTTCATAGATATACAGCTCTCCACCGATACCCTGTGGAAACTGGATGTTGAGATGACGTCGGGTGTGGCAGATATAAATCTAGACTCCCTAGACGATACCACCGTCAACATAGGTGTGTCGTCGGGGTTGGTTAATATGGATATCGACTATAAGTACATGCATAATACCCCCGTGAATCTCCTCCTCTCTAGCGGTGTATTGAACGTCAATATCCATCCGCCTAGCGGTGTCCATCCATCTGTACATGGTGCTGTCTATAGTGGAGTGGTATCAGTTGAATACTATGGAGCCTCAAAAAGTTATTTCAGTGACTTCGACATATCTGGAGACGAGGCCTCAGCCGTATATATTGTGATTGAGAGTGGATATTGTGACATGTCCATATCATTTAAAGAGTAGGGGGCCGTCTTCTCTAAACCTATTTTAATATTATCCCCTAAACATTTTTAGAGAGCCTGTCTACTTTAAAAGGAGATGGTGGTGTATATAAAATGCCTAGTTTAGTTAAGGATATTGATCTAGCGCCTAAGGGCGAGGTTCAGGTTGATTGGGCACTGCATAACATGCCGGTTTTCCACGTATTATATGATGAGTATCTTGATAAGAAGCCGTTGAAGGATGTTCGTATAGCTATGGCGCTACACGTCACCAAAGAGACCGGTGTACTGGCTAAGTTCCTGCATGATCTTGGGGCCGAGGTCTCACTAGCGGCGTCGAATCCACTTACAACCCAGGATGAGGTAGCTGCATATCTGGCTAGTATCGGGATAAACGTATTTGCATGGAGGGGGGAGACTGAGGAGGAGTATTTTGAGATGCTTAACCAAGTCCTGGATATAGAGCCTATGATAGTTGTTGACGATGGTGGCGACCTACATGCATTGATTCATAGGAAGCGTAGGGAGGTGATACCTGGTATAATCGGGGGCACTGAGGAGACTACCACGGGTGTGATTAGGCTTAGGGCTATGGAGAAGGAGGGTGTCCTCGCATATCCAGTTATAGCTGTTAATGACACGCCTACAAAGAGGCTCTTCGACAATAAATATGGGTCTGGCCAGAGCACTATAGATGGTATACTCAGGGCTACAGCTGTATTGATAGCTGGTAAGACGGTTGTCGTTGCAGGCTATGGATATGTCGGTAAGGGGGTTGCTATAAGAGCCCGTGGAATGGGTGCCAAGGTTATTGTGACGGAGGTGGATCCAGTTAAGGCAATCGAGGCTCATCTAGATGGATTCAGGGTGATGCCGATGTCTAAGGCGGCTGAGGAAGGAGATATATTCATAACCTGTACTGGTATGAAGGATATCATCAGGCGTGAGCATATCGAGAAGATGAAGGACGGGGCTATGCTTGCTAACGCTGGGCACTTCAACGTTGAGATAAATATCGGGGACTTGGAGAACTTGTCTGTGTCCAAGCGTATGATAAGGGATTATGTTGAGGAATATAAGCTGAAGGATGGTAGGAGGATATATCTCTTGGGTGAGGGGCGTTTGATAAACCTCGTTGCCGCTGAGGGGCATCCGCCTGACATTATGATGAATAGCTTTGCAAACCAGTTTCTAAGCATGCTATATCTACTGGAGAATAAGGATCGGCTTGAGAAGAAGGTGTATGATGTCCCTAGGGAAGTCGACTATATGGTTGCGAACTACACTCTGCGTGGCTGGGGCATAGAAATAGATGAGTTGACTGAGGAGCAGAAAAAATATGGTGAGAGCTGGATGTTCTAGCGATACGCTGGTATCCCTGATAATCCCTGTTTCTTAAACGTGTCTGAGAGCTGCTGATACTCCCGTATGATCTCTGAGGAGAGGCTTGGCTTCACCTTCTTCAACGCCGTCTCAAAGTGCTTCATACTCACTTTCTCAACATTTATATTTTCCCTGGCGGCTGCAAGCCCTGCCTCGATGACCACAGCCTCAATATCGGCTCCAGTATAGTACTCGGTTCTCCTAGCAAGCTCCCTAAGATCAACGTCCTCAGCGAGGGGCATCTTCTTCGTATGTATCTTGAATATCTCATATCTAGCCTCTTCATCAGGCGGTGGGACATAGATTATTCTATCGAATCTACCTGGCCTCAGTAATGCGGGGTCAAGGATGTCCGGCCTGTTTGTGGCGGCCATGACAACCACGTCCTTAGTCCTCTGCAGCCCATCCATCTCCGTCAAGAGCTGGTTAACGATCCTCTCCGTAACACCGCTGTCTCCGAAGCCCAGCCCCCTCCTAGGCGCTATCGAGTCTATCTCATCGAAGAATATTATACAGGGCGCTGCCTGCCTAGCCTTCCTAAATATCTCTCTAACCGCCTTCTCAGACTCACCAACCCACTTACTCAGTATCTCGGGGCCCTTAACAGCTATGAAGTTTGCCTCACTCTCTGTTGCCACGGCCTTAGCCAGTAGCGTCTTACCAGTGCCAGGTGGACCGTATAAGAGTATTCCTCTAGGTGGCCTGATACCGAGTTTTTCAAATACCTGCGGATACTTCAATGGCCACTCCGCTGCCTCGATGACCTCCTTCTTAACCTCCTTAAGACCACCTATATCCTCCCAATGTACCTCCGGTATCTCGATATACACCTCCCTCAAGGCCGTTGGCTGAATCTCCTTCATAGCCTCGTAGAAATCGTTCATAGTGACCTTGATCTTCTGCAATACCTCTGTTGGGATAGTCTCACTCTCCAGATCAATCTCTGGGAGGAACCTCCTAAGTGCATGCATAGCCGCCTCCTTAGCAAGGGCAGCGAGATCTGCACCGACATATCCATGAGTCACTTCAGCCAGCTTATCCAAGTCTACGTCATCTGCTAGAGGCATGTTCCTCGTATGTATCTCCAGTATCTCCCTCCTACCCTTACGGTCTGGGACGCCGATCTGTATCTCACGGTCGAATCTACCCGGTCTCCTCAGGGCTGGGTCAACGTCCTCAGGCCTGTTTGTAGCCGCGATGACGATCACTTCTCCCCTGCTCTCCAAACCATCCATCAGGCTGAGTAGCTGAGCGACAACCCTCTTCTCAACCTCACCAGTGACCTCTCCCCTCTTAGGGGCCACGGCGTCGATCTCATCGATGAATATTATACTCGGGGCATTGTCCTGAGCCTCCTTAAACACTTCACGTAGCTTCGCCTCAGACTCGCCATACCACTTACTCATGATCTCCGGGCCATTTATCGCTATGAAGTGTGCACCGCTCTCATTCGCCACAGCCTTAGCCAGTAATGTCTTACCGGTTCCCGGAGGTCCATAAAGCAGCACCCCCTTCGGCGGATCTATACCTAGGTGTTTGAAGAGCTCTGGATGCCTAAGTGGCAGCTCAACCATCTCCCTAATCCTCTGAATCTCCTTGTCTAGGCCACCGATATCCTCGTATGTGACCTTCGGTATCCTCCTCTCCTCCTCTTTAACAGGCTCCTTTCTAACAACGACCTCCGTATTCTCGTCGACGACGCCGTAGGGACCAGGCAAGACCTGTGTAGCGATCATCTCCAGGGCCTGGCCCAATACAGGGATTATTATGACGTCTCCCCGGCTTATAGGCATGTTAAGCAGCCTATCTCTAACGTAGTTGATGAAGTCAGGCCCAAATCTAATGGGAACCGAAGGAGCTATTGTAAGCTTACGTATGCCTTTTGTCTCAACCTTCCTCACCTTAACTGTATCACCAATCCTGGCGCCGGCATTCCTCCTAATATACTTATCTATCCTGATCACACCCTCCTCCTCAATCCTGGAGGGCCAGACACGTGCCACCGTCCTCTTATTACCACTAATCTCAATCAAGTCACCGACTTGAACACCCAGCTTCTCACGGTCGCGAGAGCTTAGTCTAGCACGCATATTACCAACATCTATCCTCTCACCTTCTGCTACACGCATCAATAATTCCTCCACCATTTCCCATCACCAAATAAACATATTCAAAGAGAGGTTATATATAAAGAAAATCAATTTTCCAAAAACATAAAAATGCAAAAACATAAAAAAACCAAAAAATAAAAAACATATAAACCAACCAACATATGCAAAACCATATATACACAAACCTAGTGTAAATTTTTATTTAACATCCAGAAAAAGATATAGAAATAGATGGGCGTAAACGCGGGGGTTCCCCTAGCCTGGCCAACGGGGGTAGGCTTAGGACCTACTGGCGTAGGCCTTCGTGGGTTCAAATCCCACCCCCCGCACCACCTCACCAGTTTCTTATTTACTCATTTGGGTTAATCGGTATTATTCTTGTTTTTGGATATGTCTTCTGCTCTTTGGGTGGCGGCGTAGACGGCTTTCATCAATCCCCTTCTTAATCCGATTTCCTCCAGCTCAAATAATCCCTCGATGGTGGTTCCGGCTGGTGTTACAACCATCTCCTTTATCTTTGCATAATGCATTCCCCCGTCTCTAATCAGCTTTCCTGTTCCAATGGCGACTTGGGTAGCTCCTAATAACGCTATGTCCCTTGGGATACCGACTTTGAGGCCCGCATAGACCATCGCCTCTATAAATGTAGACATGTATGCCGGCCCGCTTCCAGTAAGCCCTGTATAGGCATTAATATATTTTTCTTCAACCTCGATGGCAACCCCCATTGATGAAAACAATATGTCTGTAAATTCCCTATCTTCATCAGTAACATTTTTCGAGAATGAATATACTGTAAAGCTTTCACCTACCAATACTGCTATATTGGGCATAGCCCTTACAATCCTCGTGCCCGGCAACATATCCTCAATCAAGTTGATCGGCACCCCGGCTACTACAGATATTAGTAGTTTCCCCCTAGCCACATCCCTAATCTCCTTTAATACGTTAGCTAGGGCGTTTGGCTTTACAGATATAATGGCCACGTCACTATTCTCTACAGCCCAAACATTATCACTTGTAATAATTACCCCCAATTCCTCCAGATCCCTGATTTTATCAAGATTCCTCCTAGTAGCTATAATCTTATTTATAATCTTCTTCCTAGCCAGGATCCTAGCCATAGCCCCGCCAATTATCCCAGCGCCAATTATCGATATACCATTATACATAGAACCACCTGCGCAATCCCTCATTAGAGCCTTCAATTAGTGAAATAAACCTTATTCATTACACTAAGACTTAATAAATCTTAATTATCCCACAGTTCAGAAAATATTAATCCTTATCCATTTTTGCAAGGATAACTTGATGGATGGTTATCCTATTACATCATGATATTTACCCTTCTTTAGGCTTGGTTTTTAAAAGAAATAAGTGTTGATTGGAAATGTAGTTTTAGATATTGGTATGAACGGCCTAGTTTTAGACCGTTTAGAGAAGGTTTATAATAATTCAACTGTGGCTATTAAGAATTTGTCATATGTATATCCATATGACCATGGTGTAGTAGGTGTTATCGGGCCTAATGGAGCAGGTAAGACAACTCTATTAAGTATATTTAGCTACTGCCAACCAACCCACTAGTGGAACATCTCGGGTAAAGGGCATGGATGTCCTCATTGATAGAATGGTCATAAGAAAGGATGTTTCGTCTCTACCCCTTCCTCAACCCCTGCTTGATTACCAGTATATAGGGTGATTAAAGCCACTCCAGTTATGCATATTGCTAGGCCACTCCCTTATATAACGCATCAGGTATAAGCCCTAAATTACTTTGGGGTAGGAGGGATGTGAATAGCCGGTATAATTCTCTATACTGGTATCTCTTTACTAGATAGAACTCTATATATAACAACTACAACTGACACGATGAGTGTCCATATAGTGATAAGCCTTAGGGCAGGGAGATTGACATAGTGTATCGATATCCACGTCGGGCCATGGGATAGGAATATACTTGATAAGATGAATACAGCGATGGTGGAGATAGAAACGATGTCCATGAATATAATGGGGGAGTATTTTGGGATTTCTCGCTCTGTATCTGTGACGAGTTTTCTCAATACTAGGACGCCAATTATAGAGAATATGATGAGGAGCCTGATTCCCACAGGCTCTATAGCCTGTATGTTTCTAGCATATATCCTGAAGACTAGGTATATCCCTATAATCGCTATGCTAAAAGCTATCCACCATATCCTGGAGAGCGGTATCGTATCCCATCTTCTAGGTGTGATTCTTGTCGCTATATAAAATGTAATAATGCCCTGGACTATCCCCCACCAACCAATGTTTACATAAATTAGGTTTATCCAGTTTATCCCAAGATATGTGGGGGGCGTGGTGACACTACCTGGGAGTATCAGGGATGATAGGCATCCGAATGTAAAGCCTATCACCACGAGATGATAATCTCTAAGCCTATATCTACGTATGAGGTCGTCTACTAACATGAAGTAGCTGAAATATATTCCCATTAGAAATATCATTAGGATCGGCTTGGCGAGGAGGTTGTTAACACCCCTCATGGAATACTCGAATAGAAGGTTGAATCCAGTGGCCGCAAATACTATCCTTAGTCTATTTCCAATGCCTCTCATTTCAAGAATCTCTCCATATAGGATTTAATTCATCATTAGTATAATAAATGTCATGAGACCTACAAAGTTCTATTTTAGATAGGTTTTATAGATATGGCCATGTTGGGGGTTACACATCCTATTGTTAATTTTTATTTAGATATGGAATGGTATTTTTTCTTTTATGCCTGGGGTAAAGATTTCTAATGGCCCTGAGTATTGGGATCTTAAGAAGGTTTTGATGTATAGGCCTACAAACGATTCTCTAACTTGTGTAACTAAGGATAAATGTAAATATCTACTGTTTAGGGAACCCGTTGATCCAATGTTGTTCCAGGAGCAATATGATTCTTATTTGGAGCTGCTTGAGCAGCTCGGTGTCGAGGTTCTCCTGCTTAATGACTTGATGGATGAAATCGGTTGGCATCCCAGCTTTGTCCCACCGAACATGTTCTTCATGAGGGATGTAATCGGTGTTCTCGAGGATAAGATACTGATCTCGAATATGCGTTATGAGGCCCGGCGGTATGAAGGATTAATAGCTAAGGAGGTACTTGAGACAGCTGGCTGGGGAGATTGTCATCTATTCACCGGCAGCGACTATTTCGAGGGCGGGGACCTCCTATATCTAAATGAGGATACTGTTATGGTAGGATATGGGCCTAGGACAAGCTTCTCAGCAGCATATAAAATTGGTGAGATGGCTGTTTATATGGGTAAGAACGCCTTCCTAGTCTCACTACCTCATTATAAGGTGCATCTAGACGGGACTATGATGCCTATGGACGACAGCCTAGTAGTTGCGCACATCCCATCGATACGATTCTATCCCTCCATGATAATGTATAAGGATGGTGACTTCGACATAGTATACATATATGACTATCTAATGGAGAATGGATATGACATCATCGGCGTAAGCGACGAGGAGAACGAAACATTCGGGGCAAACCTAGTTGTTGTGAAAGAGGGGCTAGTCATATCATATTCATGGAACAATGAGGTCATCAAGAACCTGGAGGAAGTGGGTATAGAGGTCGTGCCATTCGACGGCAGTGAGTTTATGAAGGCCGGTGGAGGACTACACTGTGTATTCAACACCATACTGAGGGAGAAATAGACAGATCCACTCAGAAACTTAGGAATGTAGGTGGAGCAATTACAACGACCAAGAGAATCCATATCACATGGGCTATTGAGGAAGTTATTATCCCATATCTATATGCTGTCCACCCCATAGCCAGACCTACTATAAAGGCTGCTAGGACCAAGATAGGGTTTAGCGTCGCTACATGGACAAGTGTATACGGCACCGTTGATACAAGCCACTGATAGCCTCCATATTTTCCAGCAAATAGGCCTTGTAACCCGCCTCTCCAGTATATCTCCTCCATAACACCTATCCAGACCAATCCAAATACCAGCCCTGCTGTATTAGACACTGTGTTTATCATGCTGTATACATCCTCCACATAGGCATGTAGCCCAATCACCGCTGTAGCCACATCCCCCACAACGAAGACAAAATATAGGGAAATTGCCATAGATGCCCCGATTATGATATTCTTCTTAGCATCGCCCCAGAAGACCTTCTCCCTATAGAATAGTAGGGTTAGGAATCCTAGTATTGACGTTGACACCATCATGAGTATTAGGAAATATTCTCTTAATACTACAAACGTCAATATCCATAGGATGAATGGTAGAAAAATGTAGGTGATGTCCCCAGCCCTACTCATGCCCCACTTCCCCCGTCCGCAGCTTATGTGTATAAGTTTTATCAGACTCAATAATATGTACAACCTTATACCCCATCTCTACAAGAGTATCAGAGATAAATCTCCTATGACATTTAAACCATAGCTTCTCGCTACACATTATAGCTACTGTATTTCCCGAGACGGTTGACATAAGCTCCTGAATCCCCCTTTTATACGAGTCGGTATCCATATAACTCCTATATCCACCTCTTCTATATCCCCCCAGGAGGTCTCCCAACCACCTATATCCAATACCACTCGCCACCAAGCTCCCCTCAAGATTCTCCTTATTGAACCATGGATATTTCCGGCTGGATGGGAACCTCCTTACATCAATAACCACCTCTATAGAGTATTTCCTGAGGATGTTTATGAGCTCCTCCAACCTCCTATTTGAATGTCCAATGGTGTATATCATCACTAAAAACATATTTTACATAGGCTATTTTATTCTGTGGGGCGATGAAGATTGAGGTCCTCAATGAGTTTATACTGTGATTATCCCCTTCGAGGACGGGACTGAGCCCCCCTCATAGGGACTAGGACAAGTCTTCGATAAGCCTCATGATACTACCTAGGTTATCCACAACTCTCGGATTTGCTGTTATAATGAGGTGTACCCCCTCCCTCTTAAGGGATATCCACCAGACACCTTTCTCCCTCTCCATGAACCTAACAGCGTTCTTAACCTTACCCTTCTTAATAGCGTCACCTGGATACAGGTAGACTCCACCCAACTCTCTATACCTGTCTTTAGCCACCTTTTTATGAAGGATCTTTCCATAATAATTATCCAGTCTATAGATATCAGCATCATAACCTGGTTTCTTGTTGAACACCGCCTTAATCGTTAATGTATCCCTCTTCCCCCTGATATAATCCACTATCCAGTTGATTGGTAGCTCCCTCTTACTCAATACAATTCCTAGTGAGAGCTTCTTTATCTTATCAGTTGGTTTATCCATATCGATTATAAAGCCTGAGGACCCTAATGGAGTTACCTCCTTCGAACCTCGATATTTCTTCAGGTGCTGGGCGACTGTTTTAAGCATTTTCTTCGACTTATACCTGTTGAATAGTGAGCCGGCGCCATACCAGCCTACGAAGCCGAACGCCAGGAGTGTTATGGCTATAAACCCTGTGTCCAATGAGTATCCCCTAAGAAATTCTAATACCAGTTGGTTGAATTAAAGATAATATGGTTGATCCACCAATTAGATTTATTGTGTAGCAAGCTATGTCCAGCGATGAAAATAGCTTCGGGGCTATAGCAGCGGCCAACAGCCTCTTCGGCGTAATAAACTTTATAGTCCTATCTCTCCCCAATGGATGGAAGCTGGTTGCGGATCGTATCCCACCTGAGGTAGATAAGATATTTAGAAGGGGGAACGTTAAATGGGCCTTGGAGGGCCAGGCTAGATCCATTGCAGTGTATCCTGAGGGTGCGGTGGAGGTCAATATTACAATTGTAGAGGGAAATAAGGTCAGGTCATCTGGTATAGAGACCATTATAAACGGGCATAAGGGCTACTATGGGACTAGGAGGATAAGGAGGGGCCTCCTCAGGAAGAGGGAGTATGAGGTTGTGGATATAGTCTTCTACTGTGAGGAGACGAATAGGACTATAAGGCTTTCACTCGTCTCCAGGGAGTTGGAGAGACACGTCGATGCTATTTTGGAGGCTGTATCCCGATCCGTATGCCACTAGATACAAGCATCTTGTTAGTCCAATATAGCTGGAATATGATTTATATGGTTATCCAATGTTAGAATTAATTTAGGGATAGAATGACGACTCTAAAGAAGATAATCCAGTCCTTCAGGGAATTCCTCTTCGGAGCCTTCTACATGGATCTATATAGAGACTCGGCTAGAATGGCTAGGGAGTATAAGGACTTCATAAACCTCCTGCTCCTCGGCGAGTTCCTAGGCCTCCCCATTCTATCTACGAGCATAACCCTGAGGCTGATCCCATATCTATATGGGGATCTGGCTAATTGGAAGAGGCGACAGCTGGCTGAGAAAGACGTCACAGATGAGGTTCCTGACATAATGTGAATTTTAGGCATCTTTATATCTTATCTATGTCGTATTTAAAAGTAGATAAATATAACAGTTTGTTATGTTTAATTTTACAAATTATAATTGTTAAAAAAGTAAAATATAAGTTGTATTTCATAAATAATATTTCTTTCAAATATAAAATTTATATTTTAGTTTTCATGAATTAATAAATTTTGGTGTAATTTATGAGTGATGTTCTAAGCACTCCTTCCTTATGGGTTCTCGGTGCCTTAATTGCCTATGCATTCACATACTTCGTCTATAGCAAGTGGGTGGATGAGAAGGTCTGGGAGGTCAGCGCTGACCGCACGACACCTGCTCACATGTATATGGATGGTGTAGAGTTCTTTCCAGTCAGTAAGAGCGTTCTATGGGGGTTCCAGTTCAAGAGTATCGCTGCATTAGGACCGATCCTAGGGCCTTTCATCGCGATATCCTATGGATGGCTACCCGCTCTGATATGGATTATTTTGGGTAACATGTTCATCGGGTGGGCGCATGACTACAGCAGTATAATGATCTCAGTTAGGAATGAGGGGCGGTCGATGGGACCACTCGTATACCAATATGTGGGGGGAGATAGGCCGAGGACGATTCTCTTGGGATATCTATTATTCTATCTACTAATTATATCAGCTGTATTCATATACCTAATCGCATTGTTCTGGAACGTCTTCCCAGGAACGTTCTTAGCGACGGTCATCGTATTTATCGCGGCGTTGATAGTGGGCCAGATGCTATACAAATACCAGATGAATGTCTATACAGTGACGATATTCGCCATAATAATGATCGCTATAGCGGTTTGGGTGGGCGCAGCCGTTCCCTGGCCGCCTAAGGACTTCCTAGGCCCAGACTATACAATGCTGACATGGTCCCTGATACTAGCTGTCTTCCTATTCTTCGCGGCCCTGGCCTCAATGCCCACCTTCATCACGCCGATGAACTTCATCAGCGCATTCCCAGCTATAGGCGGCGTAATCATACTAATTATAGGCGCGTTACTAACGCCACTTACAGGCATCAGCCTAGGCCAGCCATCAATAGGTAAATTCGATGTACTAATCGGTAACATAGGGCCTGGACCAATATTCCCAGTACTATTCGTCTCAATAGCCTGTGGAGCCGTATCGGGATGGCACTCTCTAGTAGGCTCGTCCACAACGGCTAAGCAGCTCGACGTCGAGATTGATGCGAGGCCAGTCGGTGCCGGGGCGATGCTGACAGAGGGTCTACTGGCTTTATCTGCATTAGCTGCATACATGATTATTCCAGCGGGTTCAGACGTCTTCCAGAAGGGTAAGGTAGCCGCATTCGTAACCGGTGCAAAGGAGCTCGCCGCCGCATACCTGGGCGGTGAGGCGATGCTACCGTTCTGGGCATCATTCTTCGCATTATTCCTAGTGATATACGCATTCACAGTCCAGACGCTGGTAACTAGATACTGGAGACTTGTCTCTGGAGAGTTATTTACAGGTAGTCTAAGCTTCCTAGGAAACAAGTATATCGCGACCATCGTGGGCCTACTAATACCTATACTCTTCGCCTTATCAGGTAGCTGGCTCAACCTCTGGATATACTTCGGAGGCTCCAACCAGCTTCTAGCAGGCCTGGCCCTGTTCCTAACAGCGATTATCGTCGCTAAGATGAAGCGCCCCAGTGGCTATGTAATTGGACCAGCGATCTTCATGCTGATAGTAACTATCTCTGCACTGGGTTGGGAGACATACCTATATGCTAAGAAGGTCATGTCATACCTCCAGACTGGAGACGTCAATGTATTATTCGCCAATCCACCATTGAAGAACTATCCCCTTGCAGCGTTCTTCATGAACGTGGTCTTCGTAGTCATCGGTATAATCCTGATTGGACTAGGCTTCTTAATGGCATACTACCTCTTCAAGAGCTATTCTGCAGCGAGGTCTGAAGAGTAAACCTTTTCCTCTTCTTTCTACAAATTTTTTATATTAATTTAACTCAATTAGACTTTAAGTAGTTAAATAAAATAATTTTATAAGTATAACAACCCATATTCTAAATCTTAGTTAGGTGTCTCCCATGTTTAAAAGGAAGAAGGACAAGGATAAGGAGAATAAGAAGGCTAGTGGCGTCAAGGGAATATTATATGGCATGGCTCTACACGGTAGTGTAACGGCTTTCCTACGCACCAGGATGTATATGGAACATCTCTTCATGCTTATGACACTAGGCGACATGCTCGGCTTTCCAGTTATACCTCCATACTACTCACTGCGTCTACTCCCATATGCGGTTCCAAACATAAAGTCTTGGAAGGCCCGTCTCTTTAGGGAGAGGGACTTTACAGACATGTTTACAGGGTGATTAAACTGAAGGGGCTAAGTAAGTTTTTTGAGGAGCATCCTGATATTAAGGTCGTTATATTCGCTGGTAAAGGCGGCCTAGGTAAGACGACGTGCAGCGCTGCACTGGCATACCACGCGGCTGTGAATGAGGGTAGGAACGTCCTATGCTTCAGCACGGATCCACAGGCTTCTCTAAGCGATATCTTTGAACGAGACTTATTCGGGAAGGGAGTTGTTGAGGTTGCTCCAAACCTGAATGTAGTTGAGATCGATGCAGATAAGAGGATCGCGGAGTATCAGGAGGAGATTAGGAATAAGATTAAGGAGATGTATGGCATGGACGAGCTCCCGCCTGAGATCGATGAATACATCAGTTCCACCTCGGCGGAACCAGCTATGTATGAATCCGCTACATATGATGCTATGGCGGAGCTCGTCGCCGAAGGCTCATATGACCTATATATCTTCGACATGCCGCCATTTGGACATGGAGTCCGTATGGTAGCTATGGCTGAAATACTCACGGCGTGGGTGGAGAAGCTGGCTGAGGCTAGGGAGGAGGCCCGGAAATATGAGGCTGTCGCGGCTACGCTGAGGGGATCCAAGGTTAGTGAGGATGAGATTCTCAAGGAGCTTATGCTGATTAGGGATAAGATGAAGGCGTTTACAGACCTCCTCGTGGATAGTAGGAAGACGGCGTTCTTCATGGTTCTAGTCCCTGAGTCCATGGCAATACTCGATACAGAGCGTGCACTCGAGATGTTTAATGACCTAGGGATAACATTGTCTGGAGTGGTTCTCAACAGGGTTTATCCTAGGGAGCTTCTAGAGGACCCGAGTATCCCAGATTTCCTCAAGAATAAGATCAAGGGTCAGGATGAGTATCTAGAGGAGATCAAGGATAAGTTCGGCGACTACCTCGTTGCAGTTCTACCGACGTATGAAAGGGAGCCTAAGGGCCTTGAGATGCTTAAGCGGGTTGCCCACGACCTGATGTTCAGTAAGTTGACAATATGAGGTGGTTATGATGGCTGGTTTAAAGAAGCTGTTTGAGGAGAAACCCAATTTAAGATTCATATTCACCGGGGGAAAGGGGGGAGTAGGAAAAACCATATCTGCGGCTGGAATAGCGTATCACTATGCGTCGGATGGTAAGAAGACGTTGCTCGCATCTCTAAATCCAGTGCATTCACTTACAAGCCTGTTTAGACAGGATTTAACAGGCGGCTCGATAAAGAAGGTTGAGGGAACTGAAAATCTATATGCTATTGAGGTCGAGATCGACGACGTTGTCCAGAGATATAAGGAGAACATCGCGAAGCGTATTCGTGAGTTTATGAAGTGGGCTGATATACCAATCGATCCACAGCCGTTTGTGGATATTGCTACTACAAACCCTGCGTTCCAGGAATCTGCTATGTTCGATAAGATGATGGATATTGTCTTGGAGGAGGGCCAGAACTTTGAGAAGATCGTTTTCGACACTGCAGCCGTCGCCAACGCAGTTAGGCTTATCGGATTGAGTAAGATATATGGCCTATGGCTCCAGAGGATGATTAAGAGTAGGGAGGAGGCGTTGTCGCTTAGGGTCAAGCTGTCATTTAGGAAGGAGAAGGTTATGGAGGAGATTAAGAAGGATCCGCTTATGGCCGACCTAATATCTCTCCACGAGAAGTTTACCAAGGTTAGGGGTATGCTTCTCAATAAGGATGAGACAGCCTTCTTCTTTGTCACGCTACCGTTGTCCCTACCCATCGCCGTGGTTAAGCGCTTCATCAAAATGGTGACGGCCTACGACATCCCTGTTGGGGGCGTTATAGTAAACCAGATAATTCCCAAGGCCGTAGTTGGTAAGACGACTAGCGAGTATGTCAAGAACCAGTATGAGCAGCAGCTACACTATATGAAGATCATCCAGGATGATCTTGGTGACATTGTGGTCAGTTATATACCTACTTATGAGTCTGAGGTCGTCGGCGTAGACATGGTCAGGAAAGTTGCTGAGGACATGATAAGCTATATCCCCGATTTTATGGATGAGCTTTCCTAGGGGAGGCCAGTCCCCAACCATTATTTTTAAATTCTTATTTAAACCCTAATAAAATTAGGTTGTCTCCACCATCCCTAAAATTTTAGGGATAATGTTTATACCATAGGTCTCGTTGATATATATCTGGGGATATTGATGTATATACAGCAAGTCGTTGAGATGTTTTATCTCACGCTGGTAGCTATATACATTGTCTTTATCATCAGCTTTATCTACGTTACCTCAAGGGGGAAACCCTCTAAAATGGCTACGGACGGTGGGGAAGAAGAGCATAGGGGGATGGACAAGGCTGAGAAGACTTGGTTCGCGATCCTAATAACAATAGCCATTATCGGGAACGCCCTACTACTCTCTCCACTAATCCCATCCGCCAATATGGCTCTCTGGACTAAGGCTGAGCCTATGCAGACATATACAATTACCATCGAGGACTATCAGTTCCACCTGCCTGAGAAGCCTATGAGGGTTGCTGCAGGCGTCCCAGTCGAGTTCGTCGTGTTATCCAACGATGTTACATATGGATTCGGAGTGTTTAGAGAAGATGGGAGTTTAGTCTTCCAAATGCAGGTCGTCCCGGGATATGAGAATAAGATCGTCTGGATATTTGACGAGCCAGGGGTATACACCATACGCAGCACGGAGTACAGTGGTCCAGAGCACTCATCAATGGTGGTTTATGACGCGATAGTGGTTGAGGAGGGTGGTTGAGATGGGTCCACGTGAGAAACTAGCTTTGAGATATGTGCTTACAGCCGTCTTCTGGCTGGGTGTAGCGGGTATTGAGGGCATGTTGATGCGGCTCAGGCTAATAGACCTCTTTACAGACATCTATGTACCAGAACACTTCTATAGCATGATGACGGTTCATCCCTATGTGGGGATATATGGATGGGCTTATATGGCGGTTATGGGTGCCTTCTACTATCTTGTTCCAAAGGTCTTGAATAAGGAGCTTTATAGTGAGAGGGTGGCTAACCTGAGCTATTGGGTGATGACACTAGGTGTATTAATCACCTGGTTATCAGGCTTCCTATTCAACTTCGCTGCATTATACACATTATACTGGCCGCTGCCTGTTGAGAGGTTCCCACCGACATCCATACTCGTCTTCAGCATAGGAACCATCATGATATTCTCATCGGTACTAATGTTCTTCTTCAACATGTTCGCCACAATATTCCTACCATCTAGAGACGCTGGTGGAGCAGGATATGTGGCTAAGGAACTGCTTACACTGGCGTTCAACATCGACAAGATCAAGGCGGTTGGAAAGGGGATCAAGAACTATCTTCCGAAGGTATATGCATATCCAGTCTTTATAGTAGGTGTATTCAGAGGCTGTGTCGACACCACCCTTAACGCGTTGACCATGGCAGCCATATCAGTATTACTAGGAGTCTATTCACTAGCGGGCTTGGCGAACATAAACCTACCAGCCACCTTAGTTGATCCACTTATCTACAAAAACGTGTTCTGGTGGGGTCTAGACCTGATTGCAGACGGTAATGTCCTGATATTCACAGCCGCGACATGGTATTTCCTTACACCAGTCCTAGTGGGTAGGAAGCTATATGGAGAGCAAGTCGTCAGGACAGTTATTCTCGCAGACCTAGTATTATCCCTATTCGTATGGAATCACCACATGCTGGCTGATACACCTCAGCCACTGATACTCCAGATACAGGGACAGATATTCACATGGGGAGAGCTTATAACAATGGGCCTTACAATGTTCGCAGTATTAATGACTATTTGGCTGGCTAGACCGGTTAAATATAGTACTCCGCTTAAGTTCATGATACTATCCATACTTGGATACGCTATTGGAGGGTCAGCTGGTATAATGCAGGCTAACTATGCATTAAACAGGTATCTACACAATACACAGTGGGTCATAGGGATCCATGGGCATGTACAGCTACTGGCCGGCCTAAGCCTAACATTATTCGCGGTGATATATGCCGTTGCACCGATGATAACTGGTAAGGAGCTTGACCCCAAGCTTGCAGACATACACCTGATTCTATTCTTCGCCGGCGCGATTATAATGGGCCTATCCATGGGCCTAGCCGGTGTAGATGGGATGCTTAGGAGGACCCTCTACTTCAATGGGGAGTATCTCCCCTACATGCTCGGCGCTGCTGTGGGAGGGGCTATGATGGCCTTAGGCTTCCTAGTGTTCCTCCTCAATTTCGTGAGGACCTATGGGTTTAAGGCCATCATAATTGCTTTCAAAGACTGAGCGCCCACCCGCCCCCCCCC